>QFCJ01000059.1_pt1 | contig 579601 bp, 479 predicted proteins | sample 5346051 | NCBI WGS metagenome assembly QFCJ01 (sample SAMN09062257, study PRJNA434731) | Human gut metagenome, whole genome shotgun sequencing project. | isolation source: stool timepoint C gemcode assembly | host: Homo sapiens | collected 2016 | reverse complement strand
GGTAATAATACAAATATAACAAAAAAAGAAGGAATCTGGTTGAGTAGATTCCTTCTTTTATTGATATTAATAGCCGCAATATGACTCTTTTTTCGAGTTTTACCGAGGGATTTGCTTACTTCACTATGATTTCATCAGTAAATATCCAGCCACCCAGTTCTTTGCCGGCACGCGCCTGATAACGTACATAGCGTCCCTTGACGGTTCCTTCCCACGAAACATCGGAAAACTTGATTGCTTCTTCCTTGTTAACAACAAAGTCCTGATGCTTCAGTTCCGTAAAATTGACTCCGTCATCGGAAACTGAAATAACCACAGACGCAGGCAAGAATACTTCAGCTCCCACTACCTGCATGAAAGCTGCTGTGACTGAATGAATAGTGGTCTCGTTTTCCATATCAACGGTTACATCGAGGCGGTTCTTCGAGATAAATCCCTGCCATGCACCGTCACCGTAAGTCCAGTCGCCACGGATACCGTCGGTCAAAGTCACATCACCTTGTGCTGCATAAGAGGAGTTGTAAGGAGCGTTATAAATCACTTTCTTTCCCAATGCCAGATGCGTAAGGGGTTGTAAAGATTCCGGCCGACTTCCGATCTCACTCTTCAAATCGAAAGTGTGATAGCCTTTCGCCTGCAAATCCGTTACCGCTTTCAGGGCACGTGCATAGAAGTCCGGCCATGACTTACGTTCCGGAGCCGACCAGGCAACTTCCGCCAATGCCAGCGTACGTGGATATAGCATATATTCCACGTGTTCGGGAGTCGGGACATATTCAGTAAAGAGATTAACTTGCGCACCATACACAAGTTTCGCTTGTTCCGCTGACAATGAAGTAGAAACCGGATTGTAAGAATAGACTTTTTTCAATGGCAAGTATCCACCAATCGCTTCCGGCTGAGAGTACGGAGCGTCCTGATAACTATCCAGATAACAGTAGCCACCCGGCGTCATGATAGCCCGGTGTCCGGAAGTTACAGCTGTAATACCGCCTTCTTCTCCCCGCCATGACATTACAGTCGCGTTAGGAGCCAGTCCTCCTTTCAATATCTCGTCCCAGCCGAGCAGACGTCGACCATGATCGTTCAGGAACTTCTCAATACGATGAATCAGATAACTTTGCAGTTCGTCCACGTGAGAGAGATGTTCGTCTTTCATTCTCTTTTGGCATTTCGGGCAAGTTTTCCACGCTGCCATACCGGCTTCGTCACCTCCTATGTGAATGTATTCGGAAGGGAAAAGCGCCATGACCTCGGTCAGCACATTTTCCAAAAAGGTGAACGTTTCTTCGTTTCCGATACAGAAGTCCGCGTTCTTGTAAGGCTCACCCGCGCAAGAGAGTTGCGGATAAGCTGCCAGCACTTCTTCCGAGTGGGCAGGCATTTCAATCTCCGGAATAATCGTGATGAAATGCTGACGAGCATATTCTACGATTTCGCGAATATCATCCTGTGTATAGTAACCTCCGGAAGCTCCAGGCTCGTCGAAACGGAGGTACTTACGTCCGCCGTTCCACCACGTCTTCCAATTGGCGTCAGTACGCCAGGCTGCAAATTCTGTAAGCAAAGGATATTTCTTGATTTCAATTCGCCAGCCTGCCGCATCTGTAAGGTGCAGATGCAGGCGGTTGATCTTATAGAATGCCAATGCGTCTATCTGTTTCTTCACAAATTCTTTAGAAAAGAAATGACGGGATACATCCAGCATTAAGCCGCGATAAGCGAAACGAGGACTATCCTGCACTTCAACAGAAGCAATGGAATAGCCTGTTCCCGAAGGCTGAGATAATTGCAACAGTGTCTGGATTCCGTAGAACAATCCCGCTCCCGATGTTGCACGGATAAGGATTCGTTCCGGAGTGACGGACAGGGTATAACTTTCGGGAGAAGGCAACTGTTCGCTCTTTTCGGTTATCAACAGAGAAAGTACGTTCTGCGTATCTTTTTTCTTTCCTTTCTTTAGATGAACCGGTAATGCTTGCAGATAGCTTTCCAGAAGTCGAGCTTCTCCACCTTGAATGTTTGTATAAAGTTTTGTTTTCTCTGAGAGTAAAAAAGAGCCCGTACCCTGCTCTATTTTCAGAGGGACAGGGATTACGGACTGTGCATGAAGAGGATGTGCCGCAAAGCACATCCCCAATACCCATAAGAAAAGACAAACTTTAGTGCATCTATTTCTTATATTCATTAATCTACTGTGATTTCATCTACAAACAAGAAAGCAGGATTTCCTTTGCCTCCATGCCATTCCGGTATTTTACTTTCAGACAAGGCAACCACCTTTACATACTGAGTTTTCACCGGAGTGAATGACAATTTATGTTCGTAGATACCATTCTTATCACTTTGTTCCATAGCAGGGTATTCTTCGGAAGCTACTTTGGTAAAGTTCTTACCGTCGTCTGATACTTCTACGGAAAATCCTCTTGCATCAAACACCCAGTCTCCCTTCTCTACGCAAGTAGAAATAGCAACGCTCGAAATCTCGGTAGGTTGCTGAAGGTCGATAGTCATATCCATATCGTTTTTATAGAATGCAATCCAACGACCGGTCTTATAGTTGCCATTTCCTTTCAGTCCGTCTACTAGTGTAGATTCACCTTTAAACATATATTGTTTGTTGACCGGTTGATTAGCTACAATCGGCTTCATGCTGGACTTACTGAAATTGATCTTCTCTGAAATCACACGACTGTTTCCGGTAGGACGAACAGCGATAGCGGAGAAGTCTGCATTTTCCTTGATTTTCAGGACACCTTCATAAAGCGGAGAAGCGGCAGTAGGTTCCGTACCGTCCAATGTATAGTGAATAGGGGCATTGTCAATGGTAGACAACGTGATGTCCAGTGTACCGTCTGCTGGGTTCGGCGTATATTCGGCTGTTACGTTAAACACATGTTTTGCATAATTGTATCCTTCTGCATCATACCACTTAATCAGTTGCGGCAAACGAGACAGGAAGTCTTCATAGTTCTTCTTGTCGGGAGTAGACCACTGGATTTCACACAATGCAGCCCAACGAGGCAATACCATATATTGCGCATGAGAGAAAGTAGGAATATATTCAGTCCAGAGATTAGCTTGCACACCCTTAATATATTTTTGTTCTTCCGGAGTAAGGGAAGTCGGCATAGGTTCGTAGCTATATACTCTTTCAAGCGGCAGATAACCACCAATTCCGAGAGGTTCGTTTTCCGTATCTTTCGTCTGATAATAGTCGAAATACAAATAGGTATTCGGTGTCATAATCACATCGTGTTTCTGTTTGGCAGCTTCGATACCACCTCTTTCTCCACGCCATGACATTACAGTCGCGTTAGGAGCCAGTCCGCCTTCGAGAATTTCATCCCAACCAATAATCTGACGTCCGTGGTCGTTCAGGAATTTCTCAATGTGATTGATTACGAAACTCTGCAAACGTTCTTCCTTACTATGTTTATCATCCGATTTTAACCCCAATGCCTTGATACGTGCCTGACATTTCGGGCATTTCTCCCAGCGTACTTTCGGGCATTCGTCACCACCCACATGGATATATTCTGACGGGAAGATCTCAATCAATTCAGCATATACGTCTTCGAGGAATTTCAATACCTGATCGTTTCCGGCACAAAGCACATCTTCAGATACACCCCATTGTCTCCAAACTTCATACGGACCGCCAGTACAACCTAATTCGGGATAAGCGGCAAGAGCAGCCTGCATATGTCCCGGAAGGTCAATCTCGGGGATAACCGTGATATAACGTTCGGCAGCATACGCTACTATTTCCTTAGCCTCTTCCTGCGTATAGAAACCACCATAAGGTTTGCCGTCATATTCACCGGAGTTACGTCCGATAACTGTTTCCGTTCTCTTAGAACCTATTTCCGTCAGTTTCGGGTATTTCTTGATTTCCAGACGCCAACCTTGGTCTTCAGTAATATGCCAATGGAAACGATTCATATTATGCAAAGCCATCATATCAATATAAGTCTTCACTTCATCTACAGTAAAGAAATGACGACTCGTATCAAAATGTGCGCCACGATAAGCGAAACGGGGAGCATCCTTTATCTCTACTGCAGGCAAAGCAATCTCCGCACCTATTGCGACAGGCAATGACTTACGCAATGATTGAATTCCGTAAAATACTCCGGCCTCTGTAGGAGCAGTGATTGTAATTCCGTCACCGGTAACTTTCAATTGGTAAGATTCCGGATTTTCGGATTCTGTCCCAAGTGCCAATACAATTGCATTCTCTCCTTCTGTTCCGGCTTCGATAACAAAATCTTTTCCGGTAGCTGTTTTCAAGTAGTCTGCCAGAAATTTCGCGTTACGTTGCATATTCTCATTACCTTCCGGATAGAGAATCTTCACACTACTCTTCAGAATGAAGGGGTTTCCCGAGGCTGTTACAATTTCCTGAGGCATGGGAATAATCTGGTAATCAGCTTCTTGCTGAGCCGATTGACAAGAGGCAAAAAGCCCTGCTACCGCCAGACATCCCGTTAATTTTAAGAGTTGTTTCATAAACTAAAAAATTAGGTGTTAAGTTATTAATAGAATTATTTAATTATAGGTCTCACGAATATGCTTCACAGTCAGAGGCAGTTCCTCCCCTTTCTTTATTTGAGGAGAAGTAATGAGAATCGTTTTACGTTCTCCGGGCAGAAGATCGAAAAAGTTGTCACTAAAACGGGCACCCTGTAATGGTACTTCGATAAAGACGTCTTTTGCCAAAACAGGAGAAAGAAGTGTCAGTTCGCATTCGCCATCTGTCTGCTTCATTTTATAGGAAATAGTCGTTTCGGGCAAAAGTAGGTCTTTGGTCTTTGCAAAGAAATAAACCGTTTCATCTACCACATGTCCGGATTTGTCTTTCAAGGTAAGCAGCATGAAGCAGTGGAGGAGTTCTTCCGAAAGCGGGCGTTTTGTCGAAGACAGTAAGGCGTCAAGTTTTGTCCGATATACACATTGAGAGGTATTTGCAGGAACCGACAAAGATTTCAAGAGCATCGGTTTACTGATCTTTTTTCCCTCAAAGTCTATGACTTTCATTTCTAATGTCATTTTCTCCAACGTATCAAGGCGATCGGAAAGAAGGTAGACACATAAGCTGTCATTCCGCTGAATAGGGTTGATATGAATAGGAGCAAAAGCACGTTTCGCCTGATAATGCAAAGCTTTCCAGTTACCATAATAGTCGATACTCGACCATGAAACGACGGGCCAGCTATCGTTCAACTGCCAGTATAGAGTACCCATGCAATAAGGACGGTTACGACGGTGAGCTTCCAAGCCATGACGCATTCCCTGGCCTTGCAAAACCAGTCCGACGTATACAAAGTCCTCAAATTTCTCAGGTACGATATAGTCACGTTCCATGTAAGTACGGATCAAAGCATTGCCAATACTACTCTTTTGGTGGGCATTCATCACTTCCGATTCGATTTGATAATCTCCAGGAGCTGCGAATGTAGCAATAGTTTTCATCTCAGGGAAGGATTGGAAACCAAATTCGCTCATGAAACGTGGCAAGTCGGTATCCAATGATTCAAAAGGTTTCTGTCCGTACCAAACACCCCAATTATGGCTATCGCCTATTCCCCATGATTCGGGACGTCCCCAGTTGGCTAGATAAGGGGAGCTATGGATATAAAAGCGGTCAGCATCGAGTTCTTTCACCTTGGCGGGAAGTAGTTCACGGAAGAGTTTGTCGTAACCGGACATCATTTCCTGATAGATTTCCGGAGTGTATTTTTTCTGATACCCCCAATATTTCAAGGCTTCCAATATCTCATTGTTGCCACACCACATAGCCAGCGAAGGGTGGTTGCGAAGACGGCGGATGTTGTAGCAAGCTTCCTCCTCTACCCGCTTCAAGAATGTAGGGTCAGACGGATAAGGGGTACAAGCGAACATAAAGTCCTGCCAAACCAAGATGCCGTTTTCATCCGCCAAATCATAGAAACGATCGTCTTCATACGTTCCTCCACCCCATATACGGACTACATTCATGTTGGCCTCTTTGATATCACGGAACAATGTCTGATAGCGTTCGGTAGTCACAGAGGGCAATAGAGCGTCCTGTGGTATATAGTTGGCACCTTTGGCGAACATAGGAATGCCATTCACTTCAAAATAGAAAGATTCTCCGTCCGCATCTTTCTCGTTCACCAACCGGACGGTACGTAAACCGATACGGTGGGATTGCTCGGCTACCACTTTACCGTCAAAGACAACTTGAGCAGAGAAATCATACAAAGCCGGTTTGCCCCAACCATTCGGCATCCAGCGTACCGGAGACAGGACTTCGGAAGGGATATGGATAGAGTTGAGTCCGGGTTGCAAAGTGACAGAACGGCTAATTACAGTTTCTTCTCCTTTTTCAAATGAATAATTAATCCGTATTTCTGCTTGAATCGATTGAGGAAGTATATTGTTTATTTCCAGTTCATTAGATAGTTCGGCAGAGTGTTCTGTCAGCGACAGTTGCTTGATATGATAATCATTAATGGAAGCGGCGTCATAAAAACGGATTTTTACCGGACGCCAAATACCACTAGTTACCATACGGATTCCCCAATCCCAACCGTAACTGTAAGGAGCTTTACGGGAGAACACACTCAGATGTTTCTCATGGTGGTCATTATCCGCCGGATAGTTGAATCCGTTGGAGGCATATTGAGGAAGAGTTTGCCGGATAGGTGAATGGAAATATATATGGAGTAAGTTTTCCCCTAGACGAAGTTGTGGCTTTACAGGTAACGAATAACCGACAAACATATTATCGGACTTTAACAGTAAGGAACCGTTGAGATAAACATCTGCATAGGTATCAAGACCTTCAAAGATGAGCTGGGCATCATCCCGCTCCAATTGTTCCATTGTAACGGTAAAAGAAGTGCGGTATTCCCAATCTTCGTTTTCCACCCATTGAATCTTCTGTTCATTCATTCCATAAAAAGGAGAAGGAAGTAATTTGTGGTGAATAAGGTCCTGATGTACTGTACCGGGCACTTCTGCCGTTCGCCATAGTTCTGTTCCTGCTTGAGAAAATTCCCAGCCTGTGTGTAGAAGTACAACTTCTGAATTGTCATTACTCTGTGCATACGCCATGCTGCAACAACATAGTAGTCCGCATGCTATCTGAGCCTTTTTTCCTGTCAAATTCAATATCATAGTGGGGGTATTAGATATTAACGGAGTCAAAGATATTACTTTTTTGTCAATTTTCCCCCATTATTCGACCGTTATTTTTATAATTTCCGGAGTACGGACACCGGGCTTCAATTCTCCATTAATATTATAATATGTTTTATCCCACCCCACTAACGCAGCTCCGGCACGCGCTACCAGCGATGTACGGGCAACTTCCTGCCAGATGTCCAGATTGATATTATAGACCAATATACGGTCATTAAACTTATACCATTCTACCGGATGAAGGAGGTAATCTTTTTCAGGACACCGTAGAGCCGCTAGAAATATGTCTTTGTTTACTCCACCTGTACATAATACCAAGCTATCATTTAATGCAACGGCAGCTCCCCCCCCTAAAGATACAACCTCTCCGTCACTTCCTTTCGGAGTAGCTACAGGCATCCATTGCCGAGATACGGAAGAATAACAGTAACCACTTGTGGAAAGTGTTGCCGGTTTTCCTTCCGTAGAAGGAGCAAATCCTCCCCATAAATAGAAACGGTAGTCGTCTCCCCTACGCTGGCCGGCACAAACGGCTTGTGTACGTGCATCTCCGGGATATTCCGGTAACTCATGCCAGCCTACAGAAAGATTAGTTAAATCGAGTCGGAGGAAGGAATTGGATGGCTTTCCGTTTCTATTTCCTCCGGCTATGAATAGTTGTTCCCCAATTAGCGTCCCACACATATTATCCAGAGCATAAGGTAAAGCCGGTAATGTTTCGATGACGACTTTTCCTTTCTTCTTATTTTTCCCATTCTTTTCGCTTTTCTCATCCCAGCGGATTTTATAAACAGAAGTTAGTGCATCCTGACCGTCAGTTCCTCCTATACAGATGATTCCATCCGAACAGGATACAGAAACGCCATAAGCGGCAGAAACGGGAAGTTCTCCAACTTTATTCCAGACAAACACTGTATCTGGATTCATCTCTGCTACATAAATCCCCTGATAGTATTTCTTTTTTCCTCCTTTACCGGCGGGGATTCCGGGAAAATTACAACCTCCTGCCAACAGCAGTTTCCCATTCAGCATTCCTGCATAACAGGCAGAGACTCCTGATTTAAGTCCTTTCTCCGACTTAGGAAATCCCTCCATTCTTTGTAAATGGAGATCGGCAACAAAAGATTCGGGCGCTTCCGCACGAAAAGTTGACGCGGGCAAACCTGCCTCATTCACCAAATTTGCACGTGTGAAAGGTTGCCAGCCATAACGGATATATCGCGGACGTTTCACTTGTTCGCTATATACTTTTATCTGACCGTTTATTATTTCGGCAACTGCGGGATAATAAACGCCGTCTGTCTCGGCAACTTCAAACGTACGCAAAGGACCACCGTCCGAACTCTTCAACCCCTTGCCGTAATCAAAAGTAACATATACGACATCTTCACAAAAATCGGCCCGACAAAATAAAGGTCCGGAAGGCAACACATCATGCATTCCATAAGTTTTATTCAATGCCCAGCGAGCCAAGCGTTCTCCAACCGGTTTTTTATTTCTAGGATGTACATCCAACGAATCACCATAATCACTTGATACTGCCATACCGGTATTCGGAATTTCAGCCATCATTCTACGCTGGCTGTCACGGAACCACGGCCACGAAGGACGAGCTATACTGGAAAGCTGTACATAATAGAATGGCAAATCCTCATTCTTCCAGTTCTTACGCCAACTACCGACTAAGAGTTTAAAGAGCTTCTCATGAGCTTCGCAATTATGAGCGTTTGATTCCCCCTGATACCAGATCACACCTCTGACGGGATATTGCTCCAACGGCCGAATACCGGACTCGTATAAATAACAAGGTTCATAAGGGTGGCGCTGAAACTTCTCCTTCGAGAGTTTAACATTCAATGCAGCTCTTCCACGTACCCAGTCCTGTATAAAGTCATTACGCGTCCAATCTTTTAATATAGCCGGGAATTGATATTCCAACGTATTCCGGTCAATCCATGATTCGGTGGGTGAACCGCCGATAGCATTACAGATCAACCCCACCGGAACCTTCAAGCTATCCCGCAACATCTGACCGAAATAATAAGCGATTGCAGAGAAATGGGCAGCATTGGCAGGAGTACAAATTTCCCATTCGGTCTCCTTATAATATTGAAGATGATTCAAGGAATCGAGAACGGAAGCGTCCCATTGCACTGCGTCCGTGCGCCAGCGCGCTTTCATGTCATACAAACGTAACTGTTCGTCGGCAGCTTGAGGAATGTCTTTTTTGCCGGTAATAGTCTGCCGTAACATAAATTCCATATTCGACTGACCGGAGCATAACCAAACCTCTCCTATCAAAACATTTGTATATTTCAAGATTCTATGAGGGGTAGAAATTGTTAGCGTATAAGGTCCTCCCGCTTTCAACGGTGATAATTTCACGGACCATTTACCGTCCGGTGCAGCCTTTGTAATCCACCGCTGGCGGTCTATGCAAACTGTTACTTGCTCTCCTGCATTGGCTCTCCCATGAACCTTCAAAGGAGTATCGCGCTGAAGAATCATATTATCCGTATAAAGCGGAGATAATTTCAAGCCTCCATAATCTCCGGTGATAGCCGAGTAAACTGTTCTCGCCATTATCGCAGCCCCTTCAGCAGCAGGATGAACAGCGTCCGGCAAAAGATAAGGATATGGATAAAGCGGTTCGTGGAAATCGATTAACTGTACCCCGGCATAGCGTGCCACCGTTTCAATAGCCGTTTGTATCTCTCCATGCCAATCACGGGTTCCCGACAAAAAACGGGTATGGCGGTCGGCAATCGGAGTCATTCGTGCAATGATAATCCGTACAGCGGGATTGGCCTCACGGAATGTATCAATCAGCTTCAAATAATCTTTCACAAAAAAATCACGGTAGTTAGGCCAATTGCGAGGGTCGGTATCATTGATACCCAAATGAATGACAACAATATCTCCTGCAAAATCCAATGCTTTCCGATATTCTTCCTGTCGGGTATAAGGGCGATGTCCCTGATTAAGCAGGGTAGCGCCAGGTTTCCCGAAGTTCTCGACTTCATAACGTTCTCCCAGCAGCTTTTGCAACTTCACAGGATAAGATTGTGTTGCACGGTCAGATAATCCTGTACCATAGGTAATACTGTTTCCTACACATGCAACCTTTATCCGTTGCTGGGCAGACAACACCCAACAAACGAACAGACAGACGAATAATAGTAAAATCTTTTTCATTTATTTCTTCCCAATGTAAGGTTTCACAATCTCTACCCATTTCAAGTAACCTTTCCCCAGAAGATGCAAACCATCATTTGTATAGGTAGTGTTCATCTTTCCGGTTTGTTTGTCTATAAAATGGGAGTACAAATCTATATAGGTCGCTCCTTCTTTTTCTGCCAAGCCGACTAACCCTTTATTGATTTCAGGGATAACCTGCCAACGGGAAGTATGTCCCTTGAACATATTGTAATGGTCGGTGACCGGAAGAACACTTTGCAGATATAGCTTTGTTTTAGGCGAATCTGCCTTTATCTTCCTGACAATCATCTCAATACGGGATACAATAGTATCGGCGGGAGTTCCCCTACTCACATCATTAATACCAATCAAAAGAAATATTTTAGCGGGCTTTCCCTTCAGGATAGCATCAAGACGGTCATATACTCCCATACAAATGTCGCCGCTGATTCCACGGTTTTTGACATGTTTGTTCTTGAACAGTTCCGCCCATTCGGCACCGTTTGTGATACTGTTTCCCAGAAAAATAATGTCACTGGAAGTAACAGGCAGTTCTTCAAACAATGTAGCACGCTGGTAGTAAAACGTAGAATATTTGCGTTCTTGTGCGCGGCATAACAAAGACAGGGTCAATATGACCACTAAAAAAAAGATCTTTTTCATGACTATTCTTTTTATTTACTCATTAGCATATCCGTTTTTCATTATAGCATATCTGAGTTTCATTATAACATATTCAAATCTGCTCATAGCATATTTATAAATAGTTCTCTCTCTATAATCGATATGTCACTCTAGTGTTTTATTTGGTGAGTAAATGAGTCCTTCTACCGCTTTCTGTCCGTCAAGAGTAACAAAGACAGTAGTAAACATCCATTTTACTAGCCGGACTTCCGGGCTAACAAACTTCCCTACCGGTAATTTCAAAAGTACTTTATTCCAGCCTTTTTGCAGATGAACTTCCAAAGGCGGGCGTGCCACACAATTTTCGTTGCCCAAAGCTATTTCATTGCTTTTGGTGCGGTGAGTAGCTGTCCAGACAGGCGGTAATATTTCCTGTTCATTTATCCAGATACGGCTTTCCTTATAATCCCATTTTCCCGGCAGAGGAGGAAGATCGGCTTCGGAGCGTCCGTAATTCTGAAATTCAGCCCACAAACCAACGTTTTGTTCTTTCGGCGAATAGACATAGGTGTAGGCGTAGGCCGTATGGTTTTCTTTCGGTTCTTTATAAAATCCGGGAATAAGCGTCCCCCACACGTGGCGTAAATAGATTCCGGCACCAATAGCAGGACGCACATTGTATGTTTTTCCTCCATAGCTGTAACTATCCTGCAAAGTTTCTTCCGGAGGAAAAGCCTTTGCCAGATTTCCTTCGTTCGGGAAAGCATCTGTAATATTCCATTTCACATTTGTCTGGCGGACATACGCAAACGGATAACCGTCAAAAGTATGTTCTTTATGCCACAACAAACGACGTTCAAAATCGGCAAAACTTCTGAATAGTTCCGAATGCTCGTCGGTTGGAAGTATTGTTCCGTTCTTATCGAAATATTCCGTCCCACCACCTTTCCAGGCACGTTCCGCCATAGCCAGCATATTAGGATAGAAATTATTTTCGATAATCATCCCCCACTCGGTACTGACTAACCTGTCATTCCAGATAGCCAGGATTGTCCCTGCCAAATCTTCGCTTCCTTGTTCCTTATTATAAATACGACTATTGTACAATGCTATGATATCACCAAAGGTGTCAAAATGATTCAGATAATGAAAACGTGAGTCAATGGCGGGAATCCCTTTCTGCGCCTTTCCACGATAACTCCAAAGTTGAGTCATGTCAATCTCCCCGGGTTTGTAGTGCCAACCCGGATTCCATGAAATTACTTTCTTACCTTTGGAACGTACATAGGACACCATTTCCGGCACAAAACGGGGATTGGTAAACTGCACTTCATCCGTACCGATATGCAAATAAGGCACATCAAACGTTTCACAGACTTCATCCATCAACAATTTCAAAATTTTCATCCCTTCAGGACTTTGCATATCATGGCGGAAAGTACGTATAAATGCAGCGCTATGTCCGGGCATATCTATTTCGGGAATCAGCGTCATGTGATGTGCTTTACAGAATGCAACCAACTCCTTGGCTTCTTCCAACGTATAATATTTGCCGGGCATGCGGGTGGTATTCGCACTATCGTTCAGCATCGGAAAAATCTTACTTTCCAGACGCCAGGATTGATTCTCGGTCAAATGCCAGTGAAAAACATTGATTTTGAATTTGGCAAGCGCGGCGATTTCACGCTTAAGTTCATCCAGTGAAATGTAGCTTCTTCCAACATCCTGCATAAATCCGCGAACCCGGAAAGCAGGCCAGTCGATGATCTCAGCTCCTTGAATATGCGTTTTTGAATTCCTTTTTTCTGCCAGCTGCCTTAAAGTTTGCATAGCCCAATAAACACCGCGTTCGGTTACAGCCTCAACAATTATCCGCTTCTTTGTGATGCTCAGTCGGTAGGCTTCATCCTGGTTCATCGGTATTTCGGGGAGGGTCGGCAGTAATTTAACTTCAATAGTACCGGTTGCCTTGGGGGAGACGGTTCCTCCCATTTCGGAGATAAGAGTTTCCCACTCCTGTTGAAGCACAGGAGTGGAAAGCTGTACCTTATTCACCTGAAAGTTTAAATGAGAGGGGGTAAACTTTTGCGGCTGGGGGAGCAGGTGATAATCACCTGCTTTTACCACTGAAATTGTGCATAAGTTAATTATAATATATATAAATAATATGAGTCTGTTTTTCATGATTACAGGTCGTATGATAATTCCTATTGTATTATATCTCTCAGCCGGATTGCCTGAAAAGTCATATGAGCAACACTGCTTTCATATAATATGCCGACTGTCTCTTTATCAATCATTGTCAAACAAGAATATCCCCAACCGTCACCTTCATCCAGCATCACTTGATGTTCGGGTAGCCACGTGATACCTCCATCCAGACTGGCCTTGATCGTGATATGATGACGACCTTTTACCGTATTCGGATTGGAGAATAAAAGAATATCCTTATTTAATGTGTTGTCTGCCGCTTTCACGCTGATTAAACTTGCCATACACACCGGTTCCTGTAAAGCTTTACGGGAAGAAGGATGTTCTGTCCAAGTCTTACCGAGATCCTTGGTAGTAGCGACAGCACGACTGCCTCCACGGTTATCTCTCATATTTAACATCAGTACGCCAGGCTCCACTTCCGCTACCTGAGCTTCTGTTGTATTGGTGCGCGCATAGTTATGGATTTTCCATGTTTCGCCACGGTCTTTGCTATACATAATTCCCGCATTCGGAACACGGGTAGAATCGATAAACTGAATCGGGAATACCAATGTGCCGTCTTGCATGGTGATACCTCGTCCCGGTCCTTGCAAAAGGAAATACCAGGATGGATCTTTCACCTGATCTGTTATATTAATAGGCTCCGACCACGTTTTACCATCGTCCGTACTCTTTGACAATACCAACTGGGCCGTATGATTCATATCCATTCCCGGATAAGAACTCCACCAAGCACGCTGATTACCCATTCCATGTGTCCAAGCCGCCACCACCCATGTTGTGTTGGTCTTGGTATCCACTAAGATCGAAGGGTCGCCAACACCGTTCTGCGCAGCAGGCAAACCGCCAGTTTCACCAAAAGCTAAAGGTAAACGCATCTTCTCCCATGTTTTACCACCGTCTACACTACGGCTCAAACCGACGTCCACATGTTCCTGCAAATCAACACTGCTATTATAACGTACATCATAAACTCCCAGCAATGTTCCTTTATTAGTAGTTGCCAATCCCGGAATACGGAAGGCAGCCGAACCATCGTCACCGGCATGGCGTACCCCTACTCCTACCCTATGAGCTATATTCTCCGGCGAAACCGTATGCATAAGTGCTTCTTTATTATCAACCTTAACAGTAACAATCTTAGCTGACACTTTATCCAGCAAAGAGGCGCCCGGTTTCATTTGCAGACTGATCCAGAAATAATTGATTCCGGGAAAAAGTTTCTGATTAGCATTCAGTATCACTTTCCGCCCGGGATTATTTACCTGTGATTTATTAATCGAATAAGAAGGATTCGCAGCCAATGTCTTCCCCGGCGTATGGCTGGAAATATAAGATACGGGAGTAAAAAATTTCTTACCATAGTTTTGTCTGGCCTCCGTACCACTATAATATAACTTAACGGACTGTATATCCGCCATATTCACATCTTTGCCAAAATTCAAAACTACTTCATCCAAACTACGACTCTCTTTTGCATTCAAACGCAACATAAACAACACGTTATCCTGTCGTTCAATCAAAATTGGAATCTGAGTTTCACGCACAAATACAGTATCCGATGCAACAGCCTGCAAAGTCCCACAGACAGATAAAAAAAGGATAGATAATAATAAAAGTAGGTTTCTTTTCATGGTATTATTAATTGTTTGGGCACAAAGATATAAATTTATCATATTACCAGCAAATAATTAAATATTTTATTATATACAAGAATATTAATAAACTAGCATTAGTGTGCCATTTCTTTCTTTAAAAGGAAGAAAAAGATAAAAAGCGAGATAGATAAATTAGTCCCTATCCCGCTTTTTATCACAATGTACTAACTTTTATTCCGGCTGCTTTTTATAAGTGTCATATCCCGGAGTTTGTTCCAGTAATGGATTGATATTCATCGTGCTAATATCCAATGGCCATAAAAGTTTATGCTTTTCACTCGTACTAATCAAAGGAGAAGTAGACGGATAATTGGCTGCTGCCGAAAACACCAACGAATTATGAGAAGCATCCTGCATACGTACAACATCAAACCAACGTTTACCTTCCCAGACAAATTCCTTATCGCGTTCGTGCAATATAGCCAATTCGTTTGCTTCAAAACTACCGTCAGCGTATTCGTGCCCGGCATAGTCGTCGCCATAAGCACGCTTACGTACATCATTAACATAAGTACTGCATGATTCACCTAATCCGTTTGCCACTTCGGCCATCATAAGCAAAGCGTCCGCATAGCGATAGATAATAATATCCGTATCATAAATACGATTGTTATTAGAGTTAATTGAACCTATGCCTTTTTTCATAACGCAGCCAAAACTTGCAGGATCTTTATCTTCTTGAGTATAATATTCCAAAAAGGTTACATCACGACGAGTATCTTTTTCATCATAGGCAGACCAGAAATCATAGGTATATTCATGCCTGAATACACCGCCAGTCCCTTTCAGATTCAAAGTGTCGGTTTCTATCCGCTTGCTGTCACGTCCATACACCTGTCCGATAAATACTGCATCCTGATATAAAAATTGCCCAGCCCAGTTGGTTGCTTCACCGTCGGCAAAGTGTAATGTGAAAATAATCTCTTTATTATTACGATTGGAAGTACTGAAAACATTTTCAAAATCGGACAGTAATTCAAACTTACCTATAATCTGATTCAAAGCTGCTTGAGCAACCTTCAAATCAGTTGTTCCGGTAGCAGTATGTCCGGTAATGGTCACTTTAGCAGCCCACATATATATTTCCGCTTTCAACATCAGGGTAGCAGCTTTGGACCATATTGTTTTATCGTAACTATTTGTCACTGTAATATCTGCATAATTATTCTCTGATTTTTGAATATCACCTTTTATAAATTCAAGCGTTGCTTCCGCTGTCGCACGTTCCACATAAAATTTGTCCGCAGTCACCTTGCCATTCAAGAGTTCAACTTCAGTGACAATAGGCACTCCCCCATACGTCTTATAAAGCATGAAATAATATAATGCCCTCAATCCATACGCTTGAGCCAAATAGTGTTTTCTGTTTGTATCATCCAGGAAACTGCATTCATTCTCTACTTGCTGAATAAAATGATTGACTTGCATGATTGGAGAATAAAGACCGTACCAATTACTAATACCCGGCCTGTCTTGATCAATTACATTGGAACGGAGATTAGCATAGTTCAAACTAGTATTTTCAGATGAAGTTCCTACACGTTGTGTTCCACCACGAACTTCTCCTAGAACATAGAACATATCATAATAACTTCTCAGTTGAGAATGCATACCTGTCATATATCCATCAACTTGAGCTTCATTATTCCAATAGTTTCCACTTCCGAAATAATCCTCGGGAGTCAAATCCAAAGCATCGCATGATGTATAGAGGACAGAGGATACAAATAAAGAAATGATGTATATTATTTTTTTCATAATCTGTCTTTTTTATATGTTAGAAAGAAACGTTGATACCAAAAATTACAGTGCGAGGCAATGGATATCCACCGTTGTTATCCGCCTTTTCAGGTGAGAACAAGTGCTTCGCTTCTGTCAGATAACCTAAGTTTTGTCCTGTCACAGATAATTCCACGTTACTCAATTTAGCTTTTTGCACCCATATCGACGGTAACCGATAAGTTAGCGACAGTTCACGAAGTGCCAGATAATTACCATTATACACAAACATGGAAGAACTACGGCAATAGTTTCTCTTTCCCAACTGATCCGCCCAAACATATGTAGGATATTTAGCGTTCGGATTGTCCGGTGTCCAAGTATCCTTAGTTTCCTGGATAGTATTATATGTACCTTGCGCGCAAGCCATAATCCACATTGATTTCCAGTCTACCGCTTTGAACCCTAAAGCATAGTCGAAACGCGCCGATAACGTCAAGTCTTTCCAGCTCACCGTAGTATTGAAACCGCCTGTCCACTTCGGTACCGTATTTCCGACCTTTACCATATCATAATTATCAATCACGCCGTCCCCATTGACATCTTTCCATTTTACGTCACCTGGCTGAATAGGTAGTGCGTTTTCTTTTTGGCTGTCGGACAATTTATTATAACCTTCTGCCCCTCCATATAAAGGTCTGCCGGTCGATCCATTATTACCGGACGTAATATCAATCAAACCAGCCGGTATCTCATCCTGTGATTTATAGATACCATCAGCGATAAACATATACAAGTCACCCGGACGTTGTCCTTCCTGATAGCCTCCTACCCACATTTTAGCGTCACCATAGCCGGTATATACCTGATATGCATCTTGTCGATTACGTTCCAGCCCGTTATCCGGCAACGCTACGACCTTATTTTTGTTCAGTGCTCCATTCCAGTTCAGATTCCATTTCCAGTCTTTCCGGTCAATAATACGGAAAGCCAGTTCAAACTCAAATCCTTGATTCTGGAACTTACCGTTATTGGAAACCACAGAACCTACTCCAGACGTGGAAGGTACGGTGATATTAGCATATTTATCACTAGTCAGACGATTATAATAGGTCAAATTAGCATTAATACGATTTTCGAGAAAGCCTAAGTCAAGACCGATTTCAAAAGTTCTGGATTTCTCCCACATCAGATAAGGATTAGGAATACTTCCCAAAAGAAATCCCGTAGCGCCATTGTAAGTATTACTACCGTATGACCCCTGTACGGTATAATTGCCTACAAAGTTCTTGTTGACATTACCGTTCAGACCGAAACTTGCACGTAATTTACCAAATGAAAGTATATCGCTTGTGTTTGCCATAAATTTCTCTTTGCTGAAAACCCACCCGGTCGAAACACCCGGAAATACTCCCCAACGGTTTTCTTTTGCCAGTTTAGAATAACCGTCTTTTCTAAGTACCAGTGACAAGAGATATTTTGATTGATAATCATAATTTACACGTCCGAAGAAAGACATGATACGTTGACGTGAATGCCAAGAGTCAATAGAGCGTTTTCCCTCTTCTTTTGACGTATACTGTAAATCCATAAAGTCGTCGGTCGGGGCTCCCGAACCGGATGCATTGAAACCTTTATTATAAGAATCATAATATTCGAAACCAGCCATCGCATCCAGATAATGATCTTTGTTTATCTGATAATTATAATTTAATACAGCATTATAGGTCTGATCCAGTGTGCGGTCATAATAAGCAGAGGTGCTGCGTGAAGTAACCTTATTTCCCGGAGAACTTAAATAATCCTTATTAAAGCTTTCGTCCTTTTCTTCCTGATAATACCAGATTGCACCAAGCTTTAACGAAAGTCCTTTCATGAAGTTTACAGTGAAAGATTGATTCATTGTAAACTTATCAGTGTTCTGATCCCGGACAAACTTATCAAAATTATACTGCTGATTACCATCCCCGGAGTTAGGGCCTAACAGCATCTCTCCATCTGCATTGTAACCGCGGAAAGTAGGAGGCAATGACAAACAACGAGAAAAATAATTAGCCTCTGCTGTCTGAGTTGCAGGCAACCCGTTCCAAGTAGCGTCCGCAAAATTAAAACTGGAACTGGAAGTTAACCATTCTTTCAGCTTATAATCAGCATTGAAGGTAAAGGTTATACGCTTATACCAGTTGCCGTATGCCGTACCGTCACTCTTATTATAACCTAACCCGGCATAGTAGTTCCCTTTTTCATTTCCGCCACTTACACTTAAATTATAATCCTGTGAAAATGCTGGAGTTTGGACGTTGAAATCTGCGATGTCTGTGTTTTTATAAATAAGTTTATCCCCATAGATAGGGTCGATCATTGTTTGCCAACCCTGATCCAACAAAAAAGCCAGATTATCAGTATATTTCATTGTACTCCAAATAGCAGAACTCGTTTTGTTTCCATCCAGAGGGGTCACCCCGTCACTCGCAAAATAAGCATTACCTGTACCGTAAGGAGTAGCACTAGTCAATGAACTAAGTGAAGACCATGCCTTCACAGCGCTTCCGTCCGGATGTTTCATATCTCCCATATAAGCATTCTTATATCCCATACGCATCCAATAAATATAATCTCCGGCATCAAGAAACTCATAGGAATTTTTGAAATAGTTTAACCCGAACTTTGCTTTCAGGTTCACTTCTGCTCTTCCGCTTTTTCCGCGCTTGGTTGTAACAAGGATTACACCATCATTGGCACGTGCACCATAGATTGCAGTAGCACCGGCATCTTTCAATACTTCCATTGATTCAATATCATCCGGATTGATATCACTCAAAGAAGAACGTACCTGTCCATCAATCAGAATCAGAGGAGAGCCAGAACCATCAAAGTTAGTACCTCCACGAAGGACCAGCGTCGGTGTACTGCCCGGATTACCGGAAGTCTGGCTAACGGACAAACCTGCAACAGCTCCGGATAATGCCTGACCGGGATTTGAATACAATCCCTGCTTCAATGTTTCTTCTTTTACCTTGGAAATTGAGTTGGTAACTTTAGTACGCAACTGTTTACCGCCATAACCGGTTACTACCACTTCTTCCAGCATCTCAGAATCTTCTTTCATCTGAATCCGGAAAGAAGTCTTTCCTTTAAGATCAATTGTTTGTACTTGATATCCGATATACGAAACTCTGATTTTTCCGTCCGGATTCATGTTTAATACAAATTTACCATCGATGTCAGTAATGGTACCATTTGTTGTACCCACTTCGACAACACTCGCTCCGATGATTGGTTCACCAGCAGCATCGCTTACCACACCGGTAATTGTTTTTGTCTGTGCCATAGCCCCTATGGAGCAGAAAAGACACAACATAAGCAAAAGGATGTCTTTTTTCATTAGTATTACTTTTAGTTAATAATTGAAATAATTTTAGATACTTATCTAAGTCCAATTAGAACTTAGTTGAGTTATTTATTCATATTTTCTTCTATCTTATAGAGGATTTAGATATAAATCACCGATATGTATATCTTAAATCGCTGCAAATATATTTATATTATTAATATCTGCAAAGTATTTAATAAATTATTTTCTTATATATGCTATTAAATATAAAAATATGCATTATTAAAGTCATGAATAAAAGGGAAGAGTTATATCTTAAATAGGTAGAAAACAGGTCGATTTTGCGAATATGTTTTTGCTCCGATGAAAATTCTAAAGAGGAATCTGACGTAGGGAGATGAGGTATTACCGGAAGATTAGTTCTAATTGAACTTATGCATTCACTTGTAACCACTATCTATTCATTCACCAATAATACTTATAAAAACAGGCATTTATTTATTGACAACACCACACTTATTCAATTCTCTAGGGGTTGTTGTAGAACCAAAATCAATTACCGGTATAATGACAGATTGCATAAGCAAAACAGAGTCATCTATATAAGTGTAACAGCAACAGGTATCACAAATGGTACGGATTCTTTAAGTCCCCGACAATTATTGAGCCCCAGGACGATTACTTCAAACGTTTGCTCATGTTTGTTAACTACAACTCCAATAAATTTGTTCAGACCTCCTTCACCATACCTATATATCACATCGTTTTGAGAAATCTAAAGCAATGCTTTAGGAGGTGTAAAGCATAGCTTTTGCCTACTTAAAGCAGTGCTTTATAAAATCCTAGAAGTTTGTTTCAACTACAAGAAGGAAAAATATACGCGATGAGTATAATTTATGCTATAAGCATATTCAGATTTACTATAATGAAATAAAGACTTGCTATAATGAAAAATGGAAGTGAACTCCTCGCACCCCATCCTTTATCCACTAACACAGACAAACAGGGAAAAGTGAAGAAATGAATGTTTTTCAAAAAAAGAAAACCTTACCAGTGATGAATCCAAAATAAGGGGTTGAATTCAGCACTGGCGGTTTCTTGTCAAATTCTGCGTAACTGACAACACCTGAACATCATCTGCGTTACGCTTCATATATACTTGCAGACTTTTATCTTGCCGGCTTCTCTACGTGCTTTACTAAATAAAAGTATCTTTAACTATCAACAGTGATATCTCAAAGAAGCTCTTTACAAAGCATATAACCACGAATCATCATACGAGGTATATGGAAAGGTCCTTTAAAAAGATTCCCCTTAGCGGGTTGGGCCACAGTACCGTCGCGATGAAGATAACCATACCATTCCCCATATTCCTTATCCGGGAAATGAGCATAAGCCCAATCACTCACCTGTTGATGCATCTGAAGATATTTTTCATCTCCGGTAGCCTGATAAGCATATAAAGTGGCAATAATAGCTTCTGTTTGCGGCCACCAGAATTTCATATCCTGAGAATAGTCCTGAACAGGAAGATTCCGACAGTCACGGAAATTGATAATTCCTCCGAATTCCTTGTCCCATCCCCACTCCCAAGACCAATCAAGAATCTGAAGAGCCAACTGAAGTAAGTCCTTATCCCAATTACGATATTTAGCTTCTTCCATGATAAACCACGCAGTTTCAATACAGTGCCCCGGGTTTATAACGCGCCCGTTACAAGTATCTATGAATTCACCGTCAGGTCCCACCATTTCAAGCAAAGCTTTAAACTCCGGATGAATAAAATATTTACGTAACGCTGCAATCGAAGTATCTATCTGCTCTGTCAACGACGGATCATCAATAACCATACGGATACGAGAAGCCGTGTTAATCAAGATCATTGTTATAGAATGACCTCTTGAAGGCAGAGTAGGCAAATATTTTGGCTCAAGAAATCCCGGAGTATTCAGGAAATGCAAGGTACGTTTAAATATATCCAAAGCTTTTTTCGCATATTCTTTTTCACCTGTTGCTAATGCATACTCAGCCATTGCTATTGCAGCAAAACCTTCAGAAAACACATAACGGCGTTTACGCAAGGGCTTTCCGTCTTCTGTAACTTCAAAAAACATATGTCCGTCCGTATCAAAACAATGTGCTTCGATAAAATCAATACAACTTTTTGAGGCTGCCAGCCATTGAGGATTCTTTTCTATATTATTATATGCATATGCAGCTATAAATCCAAAACGTCCCTGAAACCAAACCGACTTGGTAGTATCTATCAAACTACCGTCACGATTAACGCATGTATACACCCCTCCATGTTCTCTATCTAACCCATACTTCATCCAAAACGGCATAATATTATTTATTATATCGTCTTTATATGATATAGCCCACTTACTCAAATATTCTGTTGTATTCATGCTATGCGTTTTTAAAATTTATTGCATCGGTCAAAAAAATGAATAGCTTCAAGTTCCGCTTTCATCTGCGCTTCTTCCTCATCTGTCATATTCTGAAACGGAGTACGGTTCTTGCCCAAATCAAGCCCTATCAACTTCATGATACGTTTTCCGCCGACAATATTCCCACGGAAATGACAAATCACGTTTATTACTTCTTGTGAGAAGTTTTGGCGTTCGCGAGCAGTTTCTATATCACCTGCCTCCCAAGCCTCAATAATACCGACCAATTCTTTACCGTTATAATTAGTTGTTCCTCCAATGCCACCTTGAGCGCCTCCCATAGCCAGACAAGGAAGAATTGTCTCATCCTGTCCATGCAGCATATCGAATTTTCCATTTTTATATAAACGACATTGGTTATATTCATACATACTCTCAAAAGTATATTTAATACCTGCAAAATTGGGAACACGACCGTCTACCGCTTCCAATAGCTTAACCATTGGTAAAAAAGCACCATTGAACGCCGGAATATGATAATAATAGAAAGGCAGTTCGGGTGCCCCGGCTGCTATTTCTTCGATATATTTTACCAGTTCCTCAATACGACCAATCTTCGGAAAAGGAGGAGCCATAGCACCAATCCCCCATGCGCCTATTTTTTGTGCATGCTCTGCCAACATACGGCTAGCCTTTACACAGCAGCTACCAACATGCACTATAACCTTAAAACCCTCAGGAGCAACAGAAACCCAACGTTCGGCCAATCGCATACGTTCTTCTTCTGTCAACATATAGCCTTCACCGGAAGAACCATTGATAAACACTCCTTGCAGTCCATTCTTTACCAGCATCTTAGCATATGCTTCAATTGGTTCTAAATTCACCTCACCATTCTCATAAAAAGGAGTAAACGGTGCGTCAATAAGTCCTTTAATTCGTTCCATTATTTTATTTTTTATAAAGTTATATATACTCTTAATCTACCATATTATCTGTCTTCGGCCTTAAGAAATAGATTTGAAGTACCAATGCCACAGCCACTACAATGCTCAACATTGCAAATCCCTGTCCCAAGCTTCCTCCATCCGTCCATTTCCCTAACACTTCTGTCACAGCAGCTCCGGCAAACACGCCGGTCATATTCATAATACCATAAGCCGTTGCACGATGTTTCGCCGATACAAACTGACATAAAATAGGCATATTATTAGCGTCAAATATTCCAAAGCCAATTCCGAAGAGTAAGCCTGCACCAATCACGCTAACAAAACTATGTCCAAAACCCAGCAGAAGTAAAGCCGGTATAGTCATTCCCAAACCGATAGCTCCGGTATAGACCCGTCCACGAATATTTTTTTGTACCCAACGGTCTGACAAGATGCCACCTAAAATAACGCCGATAAAAGAAGAAACTGCAATCGTTATGGTAGATATCGGGCCGGCTTCGGACATCGGAATATTCAAACTATCTGCAAATAAGGTCGGAAGCCAATTCTTTGTTGCCCACCCCGGAAGACTGGGAGCAGCAAAATAGAAAAGAATAATCCAAAATGCCCAGTTAGTAAACAGTAAGGAAAGCCCACTTATTATAGAAGGTTTCTTTTCTCCAGGAACATTATCTATTTTCTTGCTAGAAACATTATGAATAGGATTTTCTTTCAAAAATAATATGAGTACCAAAGAATAGACAATCCCCACGATACCAAACCAATGAAAAGTAGCCTGCCAGGAGAAAGCCGCAGCAGCCGTAGCTCCAAAACCACCAATAGCCTGCCCTACATATAAACCGGTCATGTGTACTCCCACTGCCAAAGAACGTGACTTCCCTTCGTGCCAGTCAGCAATTAACGACAAAGCCGAAGGAATATACAATGCTTCACTGACTCCCATTATAGCACGCAGCCAATAAAGTTCATGAAAATCATGGGCATACCCCATCAAGAAAGTGACAGCGGACCAAACAAAAAGACTACCGACAACTAGCCACTTACGATTTACCCTATCCGCTATAATCCCGGCAACGGGACTCATAAAACCATAGATCCACAAAAATATAGCCATTAAAGCCCCAAAAGCTTCTGCTTTATTCAGTTCTACAATATCTACTTTCATAGCTTCTTGCATAGTAGAAAGCATTTGGCGGTCCATATAATTAAGAAGTGCCACTATCCACAATAAACCGACTACTACCCAAGGATAAATACTTTTGTTTTTCATATAAAGCAATTTTTATGTTTCACTCGCATTAAATTATTGCAAACATAATACTATTTTTATTATAAGCCAAATATTTAATTAAATATTTTATTATATATTCGAGGATTACTAAATGGACTAGAGTCTATAACACTTTATGCATGAAAAAGGTAGTGCCTTCTGCTATGGACGACACTACCTTTTCCATATAAAAACAACAATAATTCAGAGCTTCACTTTGGCTATCAGTTTACGTATTTTACCACTACCAATAACCGGAGCATGAGGATCTTCCGGATATACAATCACAAACTGCCCCGGAAGCAAACTAACATAGGTAGTAGGACGATCTGAATACAGAGCACAATCTTCTTCTTTTGAATATGCCTTAGTCTCGTTTTGCAAATCTTCTAAAGCTTTCCAACCAATCATTTCCTCACCCTCCAACAAGATATGTACATCAATATAGTCATGATGCAATTCTAAAACCTGCTGATCAGAAGTTACGCACTCCGGATTCACATTATTAATAAATAGATGATCACCATCAACCTCAATACGCCCCAAATCGGCATGAAGCAAATCATGTGTTTTCACATAGTCAAACAAAGACTTAAACAAAGGGTGAAGTCCTTCAATCCGCTGACTATTTTGCAGATTAGATACAATCATATTTTTCCTTTCATTTATAATTAAACAATAATCGCACAAACATAAGTCTTATATTTAATATTCGGTTTATTATTAATAAAAATATTTATTATATTAAACCTGACACTCAAAAGCCCTTTATTATTATTTCCGACGAAAAAATATCAGAAATTGAGAATATAATAAATTCAAAGACAAGAAATCTCTATTAATAAATAAATTTATTATCTTTGCGGGAAAGAATAAAGAAGAACTAAGATGAAACAACATTTACTGAAAGAAATAGAAGTAGGGACTAAAAACGCTCTTCTTAAGAAGAAGATTATCACACATTATATATATAATGGTAGTTCAACTATTACGGATTTAGCAAAGGAGCTAGATCTTAGTGTCCCAACTGTCACAAAATTCATTAGTGAAATGTGTGAGGAGGGCTATATAAATGATTACGGCAAACTGGAAACGAGTGGAGGGCGCTATCCTAGCTTATACGGCCTAAATCCCGAATCAGGATACTTCATTGGAGTAGATATCAAGAAATTTGCAATTAACATAGGCCTGATCAACTTTAAAGGTGATATGGTAGAGTTAAAGATGAATATCCCTTTCAAATCAGAAAATACGTCGGAAGCACTTGAAGAATTATGTAAACTTATCTTGCAATTTATAAAGAAAGTAGATATTGATAATGATAAAATATTAAATATCAATATAAATGTTTCCGGCAGAGTCAATCCGGAATCCGGATATAGTTTCAGCCAGTTCAACTTCGAAGAAAGACCGCTGGCGGAGGTGTTGACTGAAAAAATCGGATTTCGAGTAACAATTGACAATGATACACGCGCCATGACATACGGAGAATATATGAAAGGGTGCGTAAAAGGAGAAAAAGATATTATTTTTGTAAATGTCAGCTGGGGGCTGGGTATCGGCATTATTATTGACGGGAAAATATATACCGGCAAATCGGGATTTTCCGGAGAATTCGGGCACACAAATGTTTTCGATAATGAAATCATCTGCCATTGTGGGAAAAAAGGTTGCCTGGAGACTGAAGCATCAGGCTCTGCTCTTCATCGAATATTAATAGAACGTATCCAGAACGGAGAAAGTTCTATTTTATCCAACAGGATTTTGTCAAAAGACAATGTTTTGACTTTAGATGAAATTATCGCTTCTGTAAATAAAGAAGATCTGCTTTGTATTGAAATCGTAGAAGAAATAGGCCAAAAACTAGGAAAACAGATTGCCGGATTAATTAATATCTTTAATCCGGAACTAGTTATAATAGGCGGAACCTTATCACTGACAGGCGACTATATTACCCAGCCTATCAAAACAGCAGTACGTAAATACTCGCTCAACCTGGTAAATAAGGATTCTGCTATTATGACCTCCAAATTAAAAGACAAAGCCGGTATTGTCGGAGCCTGTATGCTGGCACGCAGTAGAATGTTTGAAAGTTAAATTATTGTTTCAAGCTCTACAATAAAGGCTAATCTGAGAGATTTAAAATTTAAGGCTAAAAAATTGTCGGATTCTTTTTGTTTTCTCAAATAAAGCTGTAATTTTGCACGCCGTAAACGAGAGACAAACCGCCGCTATAGCTCAGTTGGTAGAGCAACGCATTCGTAACGCGTAGGTCGCCAGTTCAAGTCTGGCTAGCGGCTCTTGATAATAAAGCGTTAACTATCATCATAGTTAACGCTTTATTCATAATATTGAACTGCATCTGATGAAACGAAATCAAAACAGGAAATTATTCAAAAAGAAATCACGTTCTAATTATAAATTAGGATGTATTATCACTATTGTTATACTTATACCTGTTCTTTATGGTGTCTATTTGTATTGCCAACAGTTTAATACCCAAACGCAAAAAAGCAACGAACCACAAGTTAATACATCTTCTCAAATTCCTTCCGGCAGAAATTTGGAGATCCCTGTCTCATTAGCTCCCAAACAAGAGCAAATCATTCGACATACAGGATATACCGTTTCTTATAATAAAGATTTAAAACTTCCGAATTGGGTATCCTATGAACTTACCCGACAAGAAACCAAAGGAAAAGAAAAAAGAAGTAACCGTTTCATTGCCGATCCATTAGCAATAGGGACTATTGCAACAAATGCGGATTATACACGTTCAGGATATGATAAAGGACACATGGCACCGGCTGCAGATATGAAATGGAGTCCGAAAGCGATGAAAGAGTCGTTCTATTTTAGCAATATGTGCCCACAACATCCGCAATTAAATAGAAGAGGCTGGAAAAATCTGGAAGAAAAGATCCGGGACTGGGCTATTGCAGACAGCGCTGTCATCGTTATTTGCGGACCTATCATAGAAAGAGAATCGAAAACAATCGGAAAAAATAAAGTTGCAGTACCCCAACAGTTTTTCAAAGTAGTCCTCTCTCCTTTTGTCAAACCCATGCGAGCCATTGGTTTCTTATTCAATAATGAACAAGCAACAGATCCTCTTCACTCATATGTAGTTACCATAGACAGTATCGAACGACTTACACACATGGATTTCTTTGCAACTCTACCTGATGAAATTGAAAACAAAATAGAAGCCGAAGCCAATTATCACCAGTGGCCGAATTAACTATCTGTTTGGTAAACAGCAAGTAACCCATATATCTTTTCTTATTAGTTTCACATGTGGCACTAATAAGAAATTGCAATTCAACCAAAACAATCTGCCGATCCGGCTCTTTAAATATAAAGAAAAACTAAATAAATTCTATTCCTTTTCAGCGATTCATCACAGAAAGAAATCACTCCTATCCAAATTCTTCCTATCTTTGGCACAGCAAAAAAATAACGTCTCATAAGATGAAGAAAAGAAAGATTTTATTGACAATTCTGGTCGGAGCCATTTTCCTATGCGCCATTGTAGGAGGCACTGTTTATTACTATCTGTTTGCTCCTCAGTTCCACCCCTCCAGAACCGTGTATATTTATGTAGATCGGGACGACACGGCCGACTCCATATTTAATAAAATAAAACGTTCAGGACATATAAAGAACTTCACCGGCTTCTATTGGATGTCTAAATACAAGAATTTCAATCAGAATATACATACCGGACGCTATGCTATTCGCCCGAATGACAATGTATACCATGTGTATAGCCGTTTCTCCAGAGGCTATCAAGAGCCTATGAATCTCACTATTGGAAGTGTACGGACTATAGACCGCCTTGCACGGAGTATAGGTAAACAACTTATGATAGATTCTATCGAAATAGCTCGTCAACTATTCGACTCTACCTTTCAGTCCAAGTTGGGATATGACAGTAAAACGATTCCATGTCTTTTTATTCCGGAAACTTACCAGGTATATTGGGATATGAGCGTAGACGATTTTTTTCAGCGCATGCAAAAAGAGCATGAACGCTTCTGGAATAACGAACGGCTAGCTCGGGCTACGGCAATCGGAATGACTCCGGAAGAAGTCTGCACACTCGCTTCGATCGTAGAAGAAGAGACCAATAATAATGAAGAAAAACCGTTGGTAGCAGGTCTCTATATCAACCGTTTACAAAAAGATATGCCTCTACAGGCAGATCCTACCATAAAATTCGCCTTGCAAGATTTCGCCTTAAGACGTATCACTAACGAGAATCTTAAAGTAAATTCACCGTATAATACTTATATAAATACCGGATTACCCCCCGGTCCCATCCGCATTCCTACTAAAAAAGGAATAGACAGCGTATTAAACTATACAAAACATAACTATATATATATGTGCGCGAAAGAAGATTTCTCAGGAACTCATAATTTTGCCTCCAATTATGCCGACCACATGGCAAATGCAAGAAAATACTGGAAAGCACTGAATGAAAGAAAGATTTTCAAGTAATTCTGTGATAAAACGAACTGAAAAGGCTATCTTTGCGCGATATAATAACAAACTGTGATCAACACTAATAAAAGAAATATATGAGCAAGCAACTCTTACTTGGCGACGAAGCCATTGCACAAGCTGCACTGGATGCCGGACTTTCAGGTGTTTACGCCTACCCCGGTACTCCTTCAACTGAGATTACGGAATATATTCAAATGGCCCCTATAACGACCGAACAGAATATACACAACCGTTGGTGTACCAATGAAAAAACAGCTATGGAAGCTGCGTTGGGTATGTCTTTCGTTGGTAAACGGGCATTAGTTTGTATGAAGCACGTAGGTATGAACGTAGCTGCCGACTGTTTTGTCAACTCTGCTATTACAGGCGTGAAAGGCGGACTGATTGTAGTAGCAGCCGACGACCCAAGCATGCATTCTTCTCAGAACGAACAAGATAGCCGTTTTTATGGGGACTTCTCCCTTATACCGATGTATGAGCCCAGCAACCAGCAGGAAGCATACGATATGGTATATGACGGATTTGAATTTTCAGAGAAACTAGGCGAACCGGTTTTAATGCGTATGGTAACCCGCTTGGCGCACTCTCGCTCCGGAGTAGAGCGCAAAGAACAAAAACCACAGAACGGTATATCTTTCAGTGACGATCCCCGTCAATTTATCTTATTACCGGGAAACGCACGCAAACGTTATAAAGTTCTGCTCGCACGCCAGGATGAATTCATCAAAGCTTCCGAAGAATCACCTTACAATAAATACACAGACGGCCCTAACAAGAAATTAGGAATCATCGCCTGTGGCATCGGTTACAATTACTTAATGGAGAATTATCCTGAAGGCTGTGAGTACCCTGTACTTAAAATTGGTCAGTACCCATTACCTAAAAAACAAATCCTTCAGTTGGTTGAATCTTGCGATGAGATTCTTGTTCTGGAAGACGGACAGCCGTTTGTAGAAAAACAGTTGAAAGGTTATCTGGGTATTGGAATTAAAGTAAAAGGACGCTTGGACGGCACATTGTCTCAGGACGGAGAACTGAATCCTGACTCCGTAGCACGTGCAGTAGGAAAAGAAAATAAATCAGAATTCGGCATTCCTTCTGTTGTAGAAATGCGCCCGCCCGCACTTTGCGAAGGTTGCGGACATCGCGATATGTACATCACATTAACCGAAGTTCTCAAAGAAGAATACCCGTCTCACAAAGTATTCAGCGATATCGGCTGCTATACATTAGGGGCTAATGCACCATTCAATGCGATTAATTCATGTGTAGACATGGGGGCATCCATTACTATGGCGAAAGGTGCTGCCGACGGAGGACTCTATCCGGCTGTAGCTGTAATCGGAGACTCTACATTCACTCATTCAGGAATGACGGGATTATTGGACTGCGTGAATGAAAATGCCAATGTCACGATTGTCATCTCTGACAATGAAACAACCGCTATGACAGGCGGCCAGGATTCCGCCGGAACCGGACGTATCGAAGCGATATGTGCAGGTCTCGGAGTAGATCCGGCTCATATCCGTGTAGTGGTTCCATTGAAAAAGAATTATGAAGAAATGAAACGTATCATACGTGAAGAAATCGAATATCGTGGTGTATCCGTCATTATTCCACGTAGAGAGTGTATCCAGACATTAGCACGCAAAAAAAGAAGTAAGTAAGCCATGAAAAAAGATATTATATTATCAGGAGTAGGTGGACAGGGTATTCTGTCTATCGCCACAGTAATCGGCAAGGCCGCCTTAAAAGAGGGTCTGTACATGAAACAGGCAGAAGTACACGGAATGAGTCAGCGCGGTGGAGATGTTCAATCCAATCTCCGTATTAGCGACCAACCGATTGCTTCGGATTTAATTCCTTCCGGAAAATGTGATCTCATCATTTCACTGGAGCCAATGGAAGGGTTGCGTTATCTCCCCTATCTCAGCCCCGAAGGCTGGTTGGTTACCAATGAAACTCCGTTTGTCAACATTCCCAATTATCCGGAGGAAGATAAAGTAATGGCAGAAATCAACAAACTGCCACATAAGATTGTGTTGAACGTTGACAAAGTAGCCAAAGAAGTAGGTTCCGCCCGCGTTGCCAACATAGTCTTACTGGGAGCAACAATTCCATTCCTCGGCATTGATTACGAGAAAGTGCAAGACAGCATTCGTGAAATCTTTCTGCGCAAAGGAGAAGCAATTGTAGAAATGAATCTTAAAGCATTGGCTGCCGGCAAGGAAATTGCAGAAAAACTAATGTAATAATTGTCACTACCATGAATACACAGTACTGGGAAGAAGAAATAGAAACCATGAGCCGCGAGAAGTTGCAGGAACTGCAACTTCAACGGCTCAAGAAAACAATCAACATAGCCGCTAACGCACCTTATTATAAGGAAGTTTTTAGCAAGCATAACATTACTGCTGACAATATACAGTCCTTGGATGATATCCGTAAAATTCCTTTTACTACAAAAGCAGATATGCGCGCTAACTATCCTTTTGGGTTAGTAGCCGGTGATATGCAGAATGACGGTGTACGTATCCACTCTTCCAGTGGTACAACCGGAAATCCAACCGTCATTGTTCATTCACAGCACGATCTTGATTCGTGGGCTAATTTGGTAGCCCGCTGTCTATATACCGTAGGAATTCGTAAAACAGATGTCTTCCAGAACAGTTCAGGATATGGTATGTTCACAGGCGGACTAGGTTTCCAATATGGCGCCGAACGACTCGGATGTCTAACAGTCCCTGCGGCAGCCGGAAATAGCAAACGCCAGATCAAGTTCATCAACGACTTCAAGACTACTGCCCTGCATGCAATCCCCAGCTATGCAATCCGCTTGGCTGAAGTCTTTCAAGAAGAAGGACTCGACCCCAAGGGAACAACATTGAAAACACTCGTTATCGGCGCCGAACCTCACACTGATGAACAGCGTCGTAAAATAGAACGAATGTTAGGTGTGAAAGCATACAACAGTTTCGGCATGACAGAGATGAACGGTCCCGGTGTCGCTTTCGAATGCCAGGAACAAAACGGAATGCACTTTTGGGAAGATTGCTACCTGGTAGAAATCATTGACCCCGAAACCTGCGAGCCTGTCCCTGAAGGAGAAATCGGCGAACTGGTACTTACAACCCTTGATCGTGAGATGATGCCATTAATTCGCTATCGCACACGGGATTTAACGCGGATTCTTCCCGGCAAGTGTCCGTGCGGCCGTACACACATTCGTATCGACCGTATCAAAGGACGTAGTGACGATATGTTTATCATTAAGGGAGTTAATATCTTCCCGATGCAAGTCGAGAAAATTCTGGTACGGTTCCCCGAATTAGGTAGCAATTATCTGATTACGCTTGAAACCGTAAACAATCAGGATGAAATGATTGTCGAAGTTGAACTAAGTGATCTTTCGACAGATAACTATATAGAACTGGAAAAAATCCGCAAGGATATTACCCGTCAGTTGAAAGACGAAATACTAGTGACGCCCAAAGTGAAACTAGTGAAAAAAGGCTCCCTTCCGCAAAGTGAAGGAAAAGCTGTCCGGGTGAAAGACTTAAGAGACAATAAGTAACTATTTAAACTGTATATGTGCTAATATACCACTACCGCTTTCTTTATCATGCGGAATGGAATATTAGCACATTATTAATTAACATCATATATAGTATGCAATTACTTAAAAAAAGAATCCTGCAAGACGGAAAATGCTACGAAGGAGGTATCCTTAAAGTAGACGGTTTCATCAATCATCAAATGGACCCCGTCCTGATGAAATCAATCGGGGTTGAGTTTGTCCGCCGTTTTGCAGCTACAAACGTAAATAAAATCATGACAATTGAAGCCAGCGGTATCGCCCCGGCTATTATGACAGGTTATCTAATGGACTTGCCAGTCGTGTTTGCCAAGAAGAAATCACCCAAAACAATCCAGAATGCATTAAGCACAATTGTACATTCATTCACTAAAGACCGTGATTATGAAGTCGTTATCAGTTCTGATTTTCTCACTCCCGATGACAATGTTCTCTTCGTAGATGACTTCCTCGCATACGGGAACGCTGCATTGGGTATTCTCGACCTCATTAAACAATCCGGAGCAAATCTAGTAGGAATGGGCTTTATTATCGAAAAAGCCTTTCAAAACGGCCGTAAAGTACTGGAAGAACAAGGCGTTAGAGTAGAAAGCCTGGCTATCATCGAGGACTTGTCAAACTGTTGCATTAAAATCAAAGACGAATAGATTTATCAGGGTTAAAATATTGCCCTTTGTTTCTCGTTCTTTTCCCATATTGCACCGCTTGCTGAGGGCAAACGTGATAACACGCCAAGCAAGAGGTGCAATTCTTTCCCCAAACAGGTCTCCCTTCCCGAAGTTTCACATTATCTACCGGACAAACCTTCTCGCAACGCTTACATGAGATACAACTATCTGTTGCATAAAAATGTTTAGGAGACATTTGAAAACGATTAAACAAAGGATTTATAATTCTCGTTTTTAGAAAAGGCAGGTTTCCTTCGTGACAAGAAAAAATCTTCTCTCTCCTGCTTATCAATGTATTTATTTCAGTAAGCCGTGGAACTGCATTTGCCAACTTAATCCTCTCCAACTCCTTAGTATCCACATCAAAACCGGGAAGCAACACATAATTATTGGGCATAGTAACAGAAAAACCGGCATGACACAGCAACCCCTTATCATTCAACGCTTTCACCAACACTTGTTGAGTAAGTCCCGTATCATCCCCACAAGAACAAACAAAAAACAAATACTGATTCTGGTATTCTTTCAAAGAAATTCGATTGATAAAGCGCAGTACAATTTCAGGAGGAGCCCATGAGTAAATCGGAAACACAAAACCAATCTTTTCATCTTTCTGCAAATCGAACTCCAGCGCCTCATTTTTCAACGCCTCAGGGATAAAGACCAAATCTTCATTTTGTCCTTTAGAGAGCTGATTTGCAATCCATTCAGAGTTACCTGTACCGGAGAAATAAAATATCATAGGAGAGTATATAAAAAAGCCGTACCGACGATGTGATGAAACTCTGATAGAACAAGATTTGAGTGCCCGTCCCCTTTGTAATCCACCGGCTTAAAGCTGTCCCGAAGGATGTGGCCCGCCATTGAAGATCGAAGCTTTCTCGGTATATCAGATTAATTTGAAGAGTTTCCCGATCCAGTCGATACGGCTAATATTTTTGTATCACAAATATAATAAGAATCCCGGAGAATAGCAAGAAAAAAAAGGATTTTGTTTGCCTACTAACATTTTTTTCATTCCCTTTTATCTGCCTAACAAAAGAAAAATGTCAGTTACCGGTTAAGTAACTGACATTTTGTAAATCATAAACTGTTGAAACTTAAGCAGCTTTTGCTTTTGCAACTACAGCTTTGAAAGCTTCCGGGTGATTCATCGCTAAATCAGCCAAAACCTTACGGTTTATTTCGATACCGGCTTTGTGCAGACCGCCCATCAATTTAGAATAAGACATTCCTTCAAGACGTGCAGCAGCGTTGATACGTTGTATCCAAAGAGCGCGGAAGTTTCTTTTCTTATTTCTACGGTCACGGAACGCGTAAGTCAAACCCTTTTCCCAAGTGTTTTTAGCTACGGTCCATACATTCTTTCTTGCACCAAAGTAACCTCTGGTCAATTTCAAAATTTTCTTTCTTCTTGCTTTTGAAGCAACATGATTTACTGATCTTGGCATAGTTTTACTGTTTTTGAATGTTAGCGCCGCTACTTCACGCAGCGAACTTCAAGCTAATGCATTCGGTTAATACTTTAATAATACTTTGTACGCTTTTGATTACTTCATTGCTAAGAGTTCCTTAACCTGGCTTACATTTGTTGTATCAACAGTTGTAGAGTAGCACAGATTTCTTTTTCTCTTTTTGGTTTTCTTAGTCAAAATGTGACTGTGAAAAGCGTGCTTTCTTTTGATTTTACCTGTTCCGGTAAGGGTAAACCTTTTTTTAGAACCGGAGTTAGTCTTCATCTTTGGCATCTTACTTGTTTTTAAATTATTAAATATATAATGGTAACGCACTATACCTGCGCGTTACGCACCTTTTCTTATTCCGCGTCCGTTTTCGGCATTTCCGCTTTCTGTGCAGGAGCAGCAGGTTTCGCAACAACAGGCTTTTTCGGAGCTTCTTTCTTTTTCGGTGAAAGCTGAATAGTCATACGCTTTCCTTCGAGTACCGGCATTTGATCTACTTTCGCATAATCTTCCAAGTCATTGGCAAAACGAAGTAGCAAAACTTCACCTTGTTCCTTAAAAAGAATAGAACGGCCCTTGAAGAACACGTATGCTTTTACCTTATCTCCGTCTTCCAAAAATCCCTTGGCATGCTTCAACTTGAAGTTATAATCATGGTCATCTGTCTGAGGTCCGAAACGGATTTCCTTTACATTGACCTTCACCTGCTTCGCTTTCTGTTCCTTCTGACGTTTCTTTAACTGATAAAGAAATTTAGAATAATCAATAACACGACAAACAGGGGGTTGAGCATTAGGAGAAATTTCCACTAAATCCAACTCTTTCTCTTCAGCCAGTTTCAAGGCCTGAAAGATAGGATATACTTTTGGTTCAATATCGTCGCCCACAATGCGGACTTCTTTGGCACGAATCTGTTCGTTGATTCTGTATTGCCCTTTTAGAGTGTCATTCTTCATTAAAAACGTTTACTTCCTAGTTTGATCTTTTTATTGTTCTACTAAATATTTATCATGAAACGGCTGCAAAGTTACCATTTATTTATCATATTCTGAACTTCTTCGTTCAAAATTTTAGCAAATTCTTCAAATTTCATGGTTCCCTTGTCACCTTCGCCCTGTCTACGAACAGAAACTTCTCCGTTTTCTGCTTCTTTTTCGCCTACAATCAGCATATAAGGGATGCGTTTCATCTCATTATCACGGATCTTACGCCCGATTTTCTCATTACGATCATCTACAATCGCGCGAATCTCGTGTGTTTTCAAATACATCTTTACCTGCTCTGCATAATCGTTGAACTTTTCACTAATCGGCAGAATAACTACCTGTTCAGGAGTCAGCCACAACGGGAACTTACCGGCAGTATGCTCAATCAATACAGCAACGAAACGTTCCATAGAGCCAAACGGAGCGCGATGAATCATAACCGGACGGTGCTTCTGGTTATCAGAACCCATATATTCCAGTTCGAAGCGTTCCGGCAAGTTATAATCTACCTGAATAGTCCCTAACTGCCAACGACGCCCAATCGCATCTTTTACCATAAAGTCGAGCTTAGGGCCATAGAAAGCAGCTTCACCATATTCAATCTTGGCAGGTAATCCTTTTTCTTCACAAGCTTCAATAATAGCTTGTTCCGCCTTCTCCCAATTATCATCGCTACCGATATATTTCTCACGGTTCACTTTATCACGCAGTGATATCTGAGCTTCAAAATTCTGGAAGTTCATAGAACGGAATACAATAGAGATAATATCCATCACACGGAGGAATTCATCTTTCACCTGGTCCGGACGGCAGAAAATATGCGCATCATCCTGTGTAAAACTACGCACACGAGTCAATCCATGCAACTCACCACTCTGCTCATAACGGCAAACAGTACCAAATTCAGCAATACGCAACGGAAGATCCTTGTAAGAGCGCGGGAAGTTCTTATAAATCTCGCAGTGATGCGGGCAGTTCATCGGTTTCAGGAAATATTCCTCACCTTCTTCCGGAGTATGAATAGGCTGGAATGCATCCTTACCATATTTAGCATAGTGGCCGGATGTCACATACAATAGCTTATTACCAATCGGTGGAGTTATTACTTCCTGATAGTCATAACGAGTCTGAATGCGACGTAAGAAATCTTGCAGACGCAAACGCAATGCAGTACCCTTCGGGAGCCACATCGGGAGCCCCTTACCTACCGTTTCAGAGAACATGAACAATTGCATTTCCTTACCAATCTTACGGTGGTCGCGTTTCTTGGCTTCTTCCAGTAATGCCAGATACTCATCCAGCATTTTCTTTTTCGGGAATGTGATGCCATAAATACGAGTCAGCATCTTACGGTCTTCATGTCCACGCCAATAAGCACCCGCTACCGAAGTCAACTTGATAGCCTTAATCGGAGCAGTCGTCATCAAGTGAGGACCACGGCAAAGGTCAGTAAATGTACCTTGTGTATAAGTAGTAATATGACCGTCTTCCAATTCGGAAATCAATTCACATTTATATGTTTCGCCACGGTCGCCAAACATTTTCAAAGCATCCGTTTTTGCAATGCTTTTTCTAACAACCGCCTCTTTCTTTGCAGACAGTTCTAACATTTTAGCTTCAATAGCAGGAAGATCGCTTTCCTTAATCACCGCTTCTCCAGGATCCACATCATAGTAGAATCCATTTTCGATAGCCGGTCCGATACCGAACTGGATGCCCGGATAAAGTTCCTGTAATGCTTCGGCCAACAAGTGAGCACTTGTGTGCCAGAATGCATGTTTACCTTCTTCATCATCCCATTTATAAAGTACAAAATCAGCATCTTCATTAATAGGACGTCCTAAATCATAAGTCTCGCCGTTCACGCCACATGCCAGTACATCCTGTGCCAAGCGCGAGCTGATACTTTCAGCAATCTGTAAACCGTTTACTCCTTCGTTGTACTCACGAACAGAGCCATCGGGAAATGTTATCTTTATCATAATATGATTATGTTATATTTTCACAATTTGAACGCAAAAGTAACTAAATCTTTTGAGTTTTCTATTTTTTATCAAAAAAATGTTATTCCGTTTGATCTGTAAAACGTTTGATTACATTATAAGCGGAAACGATACCCAATTCTCCGGCTTTGCTCAAATCAGAAATACCCAGTTTATTATTACCCAAGAAGATATGAGTAAGTCCGCGGTTGAAATAAGCGTCAGCAAAATCAGGATTCAGTTCAATAGCCTTATTATAATCTGCAATAGCCGACCGATAATCCTTCAGCATGGCAGACACATTGGCACGATTATAATATGCATAAACAAAATCCGGAGCAAGATTAATCACCTTATCCAAATCTTTTCTTACCACCTCATAATCTACCGCAGTTATCTCTTTACGTGCATTATCACCAGGAACATCTGTATCGGCAGTTTGTTCAGCCTTCTGATATTCCAACTGCTTGCAACGGATAAGCGCACGCATAAAATATGCAGGGAAGAAATCACCGTCCAACAAGATTGTCTGTGTCAAATCGGAAACTGCACTTGAGAAATCCTGTACCAAATAAAAATCAATTGCACGGGCAAAACGTTTTGAAGCATTCTTCTCATCATCCACGATAGCTGATGTATGCGTATCAATCAAAGCAAAATGGAATTTCACTTGTTCTTCTGTCAACGGAGCTTCCATATTCGTAATACGAAGACGCTTTGGAAGTACACCCGAGCGATTCAGCTCTTCCACATATTTGTGGAAATTCACCGACCGTTTCACATCACTCATCTTCTCATAATAAGTCAAAGCGAACATAGGCTCCAGTGTAATATTCACATTCTTATCCTGCACACGTCCACGATAATCACTTGTATAGCGCTGTTCAGCTTCAGAATCATCAGCTATCACTATCTTCCGATAGTTATTCATATTCTTATCTGATTTCTTACGGGTTCTATCTTTATCATCCCCTTCACTGTCCTGATCCGGATTCTGGTTTTGGGCTACATCTTTATTCGTCACTCCGTTCTGTTTATCCAGTTGAGCCTTCAAGAGTTTAAATTCATCCTGTTCAGCACCCTTCCGGTCCCCTATTTTCTTTCGGGCTTCAGCACGCTGATAATATCCGGCAAGGAAATTCGGGTGTTGGTTGATAACAGTTGAATAATCCTGTATAGCTCCACGATAATCTCCCGTCTGTGCACGAAGCAGACCACGATTAAAGATTGCCATCATATTATCCGGCTCCATTTTTATAACAAAGTCGAAATCTTCAATAGCACGGTTATCATCTCCTACCCTTGCACGCAACAAACCACGGTTATAGTGCCCGATAAAATTATTCGGATCAATATCCAATGCCAAGTCATAATCGCTCATGGCTCCCCTCAGGTTATTCTGATGAAATCTGGCCAATGCGCGATTAATATAATTCCCGGCATTCTTAGCACTCAAATGAATAGCACGATCGAAATCAGATTCCGCTTCCCCGTATTTTGACTGTTGCAACTTGACGATCGCTCTTGCTGCCCATGCGTCCGGATCGTATTTATCCAGTTCAAGAGCTTTATTGAAATCATTCAATGCGGCAATAGTGTCTTTTTGCTGTAAAGAGACCTCTCCTCTCATCAGGTAAGCACGAGTATAACGCGGAGATACTTTCAGCAAACTCTCCAAATCTTCTTTTGCCGAATCATAATCTTTCTTCTGAATATGTGATAATGTCAGATTATGCCACAAAGTAATGTTCTCCGGATCATAATGCAGCGCTTTCTGATAGTCTTCAATAGCACCGTCAAATTTACTCTGCCGGATTCTCGCCAGACCACGAATCTGATAAGCACCAACCACAAACGGATTACGTTGAATAGCCGCGTCACAATCCGCTTCCGCTCCCTGAAAATCTTCCAGATTCAGCTTGGCCAGTGCTCTGAAGAAATAAGGTTCATACAGATAAGGCTTAGCATTAATTACCTGGTTAAAGTACTGGATAGAAAGTACATAGTCCTCAAAATAAAGAGCGTTCCGGGCTATGGTCATCACCCGGTCCGTATTTATCTGAGCACACACCAATGTGGGGAACAGCATTAAAACTGTTAGTATTTTTTTAATCATCGACATTTTATACTTGTAAACGAAGCAAAAATAATGCTTTTCGCTTACTTAACAGGGATATAAACGTTTTTTATCTTTATTTCACCTGTTTCATCTTATAGGAACTACGTGCTTTCCCTTTCAACATCGTATTCAATTTGCCTTTTATCATTTGTTTACGAAGTGCAGAGATATGGTCGATAAACATTTTACCGTCCAAATGGTCGAATTCATGTTGCATCACACGTGCCAGATAACCTTCCACTTCTTCTTCATGCTCCACAAAATCCTCGTCCATATATTTCACACGAATTTTATTTCCTCTTTTCACGGTCTCATGAATACCGGGAAGACTCAGGCAGCCTTCTTCCATACTCACTTCCTCACCTCCTATTTCCAAAATATGAGGATTAATATAAGCTTTATTAAAACCTTTAAATTCCGGATAATCTTCTGAAAGCGGGTCCAATGTAATCGTAACCACACGAATGGGCAAACCGATCTGCGGAGCAGCCAATCCTACGCCATCGGCATGCACCATTGTTTCAAACATGTTCGCTATCAATTCTTTCAGATTCGGATAATCCGGGGTAATGTCCTCTGCCACCTTTCTCAATACAGGCTGGCCATATACATAAATAGGTAAAATCATATTTTTATACTCTACTAAAAATTAAGTTATTCTATGTTCTTCTACTAAAAACGTTTACTCTCCAAATATGTTTGCAAAATAATAGTCGCACTTATTTCATCCACCAACGCTTTATTCTGGCGATCTTTTTTCTTCAGCCCTGCTTCCTGCATTGTGCGATGCGCCAGAACCGATGTAAAACGTTCATCCACATATTCAACCGGAATATCCGGGAAGCGTTTTTTCAATGAACGAACAAAGGGTTCTATGTTTTTCATATTTTCCGAAACCTCATTGTTCATTTGCCTGGGTAAACCAACGATGATCCGTTCTACCGGCTCTTTTGCGATATAATCACCGATAAAATTCAGAAGTTCATGCGTCGGCACTGTTGTCAGGCCATTGGCAATCAACTGCATCGTATCGCTGACAGCTATCCCCGTACGCTTTCTTCCATAATCTATTGCTACTATCCTGCTCATGGGGCACAAAAATACAAAAAAAGACGCTTCCTATGAAAGGAAACGTCTCTTTTATTCTATTATTTAGATGTATATTATTCTTCAACAATAGCTACACGGCTCAGTTTAGCGTCATCATAGAACATATTACCTACGCCACCCTTGTAGTCAACCTTCAACTGAGAAGCAGGAACTCCGAATTCGTTAACCATCAGGTCGCGAACAGCTTCAGCTCTCTTCTTACTCAACTTCATGTTGTATTCAGCAGAACCAGTACCCTTGTCAGCATATCCTGTTACAGTAAATGTCTTGTCAGGATTAGCCTTGATACCCTTAGCCATAGCTTCGATATTCATGTATTCTCTCTTGCTGATATTGCTCTTTCCGATGTTGAATACAACAACAAGACGTGGAACAAATCCGCCTTCTTTCTTAACGATAACTTCCGGTTTCTTGTTACGTGCTTCAACCAAGTCACGTTTCAGAGATTCGTTTTCACCTTTCAAAGCATTTACTCTGTCTCTCATGTCATTCAACTGGCTTTCCGGAACCATTGGTACAGTAGGAACAGCATTCCAGCCGCGTTTCTTGAACTTATAAGTAACACCTACTGTCACGCCGCCCATTCCTTCTTTGCTAGCGCCACCAAATGCATTTTTCATCAAAAGGCCACGCAATTCTACATTAAGGTCTAAAGCAGGAGACAAGCGGAAACGGTTGATCAAACCGGCATTTATACCCAAATTCTTCTCACGAGGTTCTGACCATGACACAGCCAAACCAGCTCCTACATAAGGAATAAATGAATAAATACGATCTTCATTGTATCCGCACAACATGTTAGAAAGGTTGAACAGAACATCACCATGGAAATTAGCCATATTCCATTTCTGTTTGTAATATCCGTTAGAATATGTACCACCTTTTGCATACCTAGCGTCAGCAGAAGGAGCAGCTCCCTTAGCTTGAAGACCATTGTATGCAAGACGCAATCCGATTCCCGGAGTAAACCACTTACCAACGGCAATATCAAGTGCCGGAGCAAGACGTTTTCCGAAATCAGCTTTACCGTCATTGTCGCCAAAATACATTTGTGCGCCAATACCACCACTAATAAACCAGTTAGCACCGAAGCGATTTGTTTCTACGGTATAGCTCTTCGCTGCATTTTCTTTTTCCTGAGCAGGCAGACATACAGAGGCCGCTGCCAATAAAATAAACAATAAACCCTTTTTCATCTCAATTTATTTTAGTAAATAATATATTTCTATATTTTGTCTTACAGGAAATCAACCGACTTCCAAACGTCTCATGCCTGACAAAGAGACAATAAGCAACTTCCTTTTCTTGAAATTTAATGCAAATATAGATATTTAATATAACACAAGCAAAAAAACGCGTAAAAAATCATTCCCACACAAAAAAATAAGGAATGATAAAAGTGTTATATAACTCCGAAAGAAGACGAAAGGCATTTATTACCAAAGAATTAAAACAAAAAAAATAGCCGGCGATAATTGCATCACCAGCTATTTTATTTCTTTAATATTATATCTAATAAACCAGTTTCACATTATCAACCCATAATGAATTACCCGGCGAACCGATATAGGCTCCTCCATGACTGGACGTAAACTGTATATATATATGTGTAGGCACATCATCTTCATTTCCCCAGGCAACTTCATGAATAGGAACGCTTTCCCCTTTACTGTTTACCGTATAGTTTTCGGTAACTTGTAATCGCATCATATGCGCTTTATATTCAGGTCGCCCTGTAATATCACCATACATAATCTCATACGAAGCATTATTTTTCCAGTCGGTAGAATGATAATAATAAGTCACCATAGTCCCTATCCGTTTGGCATAAACATTTCCGTTCGCATCTTCCCAACGTTTTTGCAAAAACAGAATAGCTGCCGGATAATCTTTTCCGGGCACATCCGTAATCTTACTGAAACCGGTAGCACGGATACGATTCTCCCTGTCCGACATCTTCACTTTATAATCAAATTGAAGTGCCACCGGTTTTTTAGTAAACGGCACGCCACATTGCAACATCTTCTGCGGATTCTTAGTACCCTTAATAGGTTCATGCACCGTCCCTGTAAAAATAGAACCTGCCGCCAACACAGTGATATTAACAAGCCCCAACACTTTCACACTTTCCATGCGTGTATCCAGACGTGCACAATACCCTTCTCCCCTTTTTTCTGGGAAAACAGACGTATTTGTTTTTGTAATTCCCGCTACCTTTGCCATTACATTCGAAGTACCCCACGGTGAACCACCCATGTTTTTATAAACCTGATCTCCTTGAATTACAGCCGTCGGTGCAATCTCATACACATTCTTCGTATTTCCTCCGATAATTCCCGATTCCTTTATCTGCCGGTCTACCCATTGGTCCATATCTCCAAAAGGAAACATTTCCACTTTATGCTGTGCCAGCAAAGACAAGGAAGAAATAAATGCGACAAAAGTTGTCACCACCAGGCGATGAACGATTTTCTGAATCATTAATACCTTTCCTTTCTTTTATAAATTATAATCCCATTGTTTCAAAGCAAAACCCCAGTTTTCTTCTACCAATCGAATTGTCCGGTCATCATATTTATATTTATTCTTTTTATATCCTTTCTTACCGCCGACATATTTTTCAATATCTCCACGCGCTTCGGCAAATCCGGGAATAGAGAGTGACTTATAAATATCCTCCGTCATTCCCATTGCATCGGCTTCGAAATCCTCAAACTTCACTTCCCTCAGATTACCCTCAGGAATAAACTGCTTGTCCGATTCATATTTATGATAGAGTTTCGCATAGATAGAAAGGATATTTTCCTCTAATTGTTCATTTCCGATATCCTGCAATTTTAACGGTTGGATCGTATTTGTAAAGAAACTGCGTGTAGATTCAAATACCGTATACGGATTGCGCATCAGATAAATAAACTTGGCATTCGGGAACATTTTCACCAGTTCCCTCACTCTACCGGTATGAGGCGGATTCTTGCTAAGGAATTGCGTGCCATGAGTATTCCACAAAGAAATCTTTATCAGCTTCGTAAATACTTCTTCAAACACCTTCAACTCCGCATCCGAGATATTGTCAAACAACAGATACTTGTCAGCATATTCCTGTTGATATTTCGGCAAGAACCAAAAATTATAATAAGTATAAGGCATCATGTTTGCCAATGCAAATTCTTCTTCCTGCGGCAGGTCTACTGCCAGCTCCATGTTGTCCGTCGGACGTTTATCCGGCATCAGCCAACTCATATTCTTCTTGAAGAAAGGCTGTCCCCACATCATCAAATGAGGAAACACGGTCTGATAGGTCGTATTATAGCCAAAATGCTTATCACAGGAGAATACATTGTGCACAAAAGTAGTTCCGCTCCGCCAGTGCCCCAAAATAAACACCGGATCATGCTCCAGCGGTTGATTCACCAACAACTTCTCATAACGTTTGTCCTGCAATGAGGCCAATGGAGAAAGCAATCGGCATACAGCCTTTGTCAATCGGTACTTACCCTTATAGGCTGCATCAATTTCACGACCGGCAGTAATTGCTTTAAAAGTTTTCCAGTCGGCACCTACCAATGTATTGATCGGAAGTTTATTAAATTCGAGTAATCCCATACTTTCTTATTTTATTATTTTCACGGCAAAACCCTGGCGTTCCAGTTCTTTCACCGCCTTTTCTACTGCTTCATAATGTTCGGGGGCGATTCCCAACTTCGACAGATCCAATACAGGAATATCATCCGTATTGCTCATATCCTTCATTTCCACCCGATCGATAATCATACCTACCGCAGAAGTATTGTTGGTAATCGGGTCGATCAGGATAAATGAGCCACATGATTTATTCTTCTTATAAGGATCAAAGAACAACTCTTTCGCGGTTGTCAGCACCACGCAGGCAATCTGATTCAATTGCAAAGGCAGAGTCTCTTTTGTCAACTGTCCATTGTCCGGCGACAGATGTTCCATTGTGTTCACATCCACCTTATACTTAATCGTATCAATGCGCGTACGACTCAGATTTGTTGTCTGTTTGATAAAGAACGATTTATTTATATCCATTGGCTCCTCATCCATCCATACCAACATTGCTTCAAAGTTACGGTCAACAATCGGTAAGTTATCGGGATGTACCAGCATTTCACCACGGGATACATCAATTTCATCTTCCAGTGTCAGTGTAACCGACTGTGGAGGGAAAGCATAGTCCAACTCACCGTCATAAGTCACGATACTCTTCACTTTGGACGTCTTTCCTGAAGGCAACGCCATTACCGTATCCCCCTTACGAACAATACCCGAAGCCACCTTACCACAAAAACCTCTAAAATCCAAATTCGGACGCAGCACATACTGCACCGGGAAACGAAAATCCTCCAAATTATGGTCATTGTCAATATGAACAGTTTCAAGGAAATCAAGTAAAGAAGTCCCCTTGTACCACGGAGTACGCTCCGACTTATCCACTACATTATCACCGTCCAACGCGGAAAGCGGAATACAGTTTACATCAGGGATTCCCAGTGGAGATACAAATTTCTTATACTCCGCAACAATCTCATTGAAACGCTCTTCCGAAAAATCCACCAAGTCCATTTTATTGACCGCCAATACCACATGTTTGATACCCAGTAAAGACACCAGGAAAGTATGGCGGCGAGTCTGTGTAATCACTCCTGTGCGTGCATCCACCAGAATAATTGCCAGATTTGCCGTAGAGCCGCCGGTAATCATATTACGGGTGTACTGCTCATGTCCCGGAGTGTCCGCAATGATAAATTTACGTCCATTGGTAGAGAAGTAGCGATAAGCCACATCAATTGTAATTCCTTGTTCGCGTTCAGCCTTCAATCCATCGAGCAGCAATGCATAGTCGATATGCTCACCTGCATTTCCTACACGTTTACTGTCGCGTTCCAGCGCATCCAACTGGTCCTCATACAATTTCTTGCTGTCAAACAGCAAGCGACCGATCAATGTCGATTTTCCATCATCCACCGAACCGGCTGTCAACAGCCTCAGCAAGTCTTTCTGTTCATCTTTGTCCAGAAAAGCCTTTATATCTAATTTATTATCTGCCATCACTAATTACAATTAAAAGTATCCTTCACGTTTCTTCTGTTCCATACTCGCGTCCTGATCAAAGTCAATCACACGAGTCGTCCGTTCACTCTTGGTAGTAGTCATCATCTCCTCCACGATTTCTTCAATCGTAGCGGCACCACTTTCCACAGCACCCGTCAGCGGCCAACAACCTAATGTACGGAAGCGAACCATCTTCATTTCAATCCGGTCGCGATATTTTTCCGGCAGACGATCATCATCCGCCATTATCAGGTTGCCATCCATTTGCACCACCGGACGTTCTTTCGCATAATATAACGGAACAATCGGAATATTCTCCAAACGGATATACTGCCATATATCCAATTCCGTCCAGTTGCTCAATGGGAACACACGGATACTTTCTCCTTTATGTACGCGGGCATTATAAATATCCCACAATTCCGGACGTTGATTTTTCGGGTCCCACTGGTGAAACTTATCCCGGAAAGAGAAGATACGTTCTTTCGCACGCGATTTTTCCTCATCACGGCGTGCACCGCCAAAAGCAGCGTCAAACTTATACTTATCCAGTGCATGAAGCAACGCCTGTGTTTTCATCAAGTCCGTATGCACTTTACTTCCATGTGTAAAAGGTCCTACCCCTGCATGAAAAGCCTCCATATTACTTTCTACGATCAGGTTCCATCCATATTTCTTCGCATACTCATCACGGAACTGAATCATCTCCTTGAATTTCCATTTCGAATCAATATGCATCAACGGGAATGGTACTTTACCCGGATAAAACGCTTTTTCAGCCAAGCGTACCATTACAGAAGAATCCTTTCCAATACTATAAAGCATCACCGGATTCTCAAATTCCGCCGCCACTTCGCGGATGATATGAATAGACTCGGCTTCGAGTTCTTTCAAGTGGCTTAATTTATATTCTTCCATTACTAAAATAATGATTTTATTCTTCTACTAAACACTTCTTTTTACTTTGGGCAAAACCAGCTCCAACAAGCAATTCACCGATTCTTCCAGTGTCAGTTTGGAAGTATCCAATGACAATGCCGGATGTTCGGGAACCTCAAACGGTGCAGAAATTCCGGTAAAATTCCGAATTTCCCCCTTACGTGCCTTGGCATAAAGCCCTTTCACATCTCGTTTCTCGCACTCCTCCAACGGGGTACTCACAAAAATCTCCAGAAAGTCATCCTTACCGATTATATTTGCAGCCATTTCCCGGATATCGTTATTAGGACTGATGAATGCCGCAATTGTAATAATGCCACTATCCAAAAAGAGCTTTGAGACCTCAGCTATGCGGCGGATATTCTCCACCCGGTCAGTTTCGGAAAATCCGAGGTTATTATTGATACCACTACGAATATTATCCCCGTCAAGGATACGGCAAAGCAATCCTCGCTTATGAAGTTCACGCTCCAGTGCGATAGCAATCGTACTTTTGCCCGATCCGCTCAATCCGGTAAACCAGATCATCACACTATGTTGCCCCAAAAGTTCCTCTTTGTCCTGCCGTGTCATCATGCGGTCAAATATAGGATATATATGATTCTTTTCTTCCATTTATAAATTCGTTTTTATTAAAAGTTCCAGATCATCGGAATCAGAATAACAGAGATTATAAAGGTTATGATATTGAGCGGCAAACCGATACGAACAAAGTCCATAAATTTATAGTTGCCGATACCTTGCACAATCAGATTAGTCTGATAACCGATAGGTGTAGAGAAACTGGCTGAAGCAGCCATACAGATCACAACAAAGAAAGGCGTCGGACTGACTCCCAACTGCGCTGCAATCGACAGGGCCAATGGGAATGCCAATGCTGCCGCCGCATTATTCGTAATCAACTCCGTAAACAGGTTCGTGATGATAAACAACATGGCAAGCAACACGTGCGGACCGTAATCATCGCTCAACCCGATAATGAACTTCGCAACACTATCAGCCACTCCCGAATTCACCATAGCCTTACTGATTGCAAATGCACAAGCAATCGTAATCAAAATATCCCACGAAATGTATTTTGTATATTTACGGGCAGGAAACAGGTTCGTCCACGCCATAACAATGGTGGTGATAGACACAAAAAAGAACATATCCAGTTTGATATCCGGAAACATCTCTTTTGTCACCGGCAATTCACCGATCGTAGCACCGACAATCATCAACACCAATAAAATCAGAGCTAGCCAGCGTTTTTTCTTTCCTGCGGTATCAGGGTCATTTCCGTTTGTCAGCAACACAAACACAGAAGACTCCCCCCATGTAGGAATAAAGGTATCATCAGCCATTACAACAAGCGTATCTCCTTCACGTAGCACCACTTCATTCAGATTAGTTACGAACCGCTGTCCGCTACGTGTCTTGATCTCCTTTACTTCCGCTCCATAATGACGCTGGAAATTAAAATCACTCAACTTCTTATTGATACCGGGGAAACGTGCCCCTAACACCGCTTCCACCCGATGCAATTTCTCCCCCTCTTCCATTTCCTCATCCGGCACAGCCGTATCAGGACGAGCATCCGGCAAAAGTCGTTTGGAGAAAAGGAAAAGATAAACAATTCCGGCAACAGCAATAAAAATGCCGACCTTTCCCAGTTCGAACATGGAGAAACCTTCAAAACCGGCTTCTAAAATCATTCCGTGCACTACCAGATTGGTAGAAGTACCGATCAACGTACAAATACCACCAAGAATAGTCACATAAGAAAGAGGAATCAGGAATTTTGTTGCCGGGAGATTAACCGATTTCGCCCAATGTTTGATAATCGGGGCGAAGATAACCACAACAGGAGTATTATTCAGGAAAGCGGAAATGAAAGCCACCGAAGGTAAGATACGCAACTGTGCTTTAAACACCGACGTCTTGCCCTGTGGAAGCAATTTCTTTATCACTTGCCCTAATGTACCCGATTGGCGGATACCTTCACTTACCAGAAACAGTAGGGCAACGGTAATCATGCCCTTATTACTGAACCCTTCCAGCATTTCTTTCGGGGTCAGAATACCGGCACACAAAAACAAGACCACTACCGAAAAAAGTATCATGCCCGGACGCATTTTGTCAGCGACCAAAGCAGCTACCATTCCTAATAACGACAACAGTACAAATACAATTTCAAATGTCATATAAACATTAATTAGTGTTTTCTTTTTGGCTCGACGATAAACCACGGATTCAATAAATCCTCCTTGTTATATCGTAGAGGTTCGTCCTTTCCGGCTTGATACACTTCCATTCCGGCGGCACGCGCTATCGCATGTCCGGCAGCTGTATCCCACTCCATTGTCGGAGCGAAACGCGGATACACATCCGCACTACCTTCTGCAACCAGACAGATTTTAATGGAACTTCCACTTGATATCAGTTCGACACTGCCATGTTTCTTCTTCAAGTCAGCGATATATGTTTCCGTTTCAGGTGACAGGTGCGAACGTGAAGCAACAACAATAAAATGATCACGTACATCCTCTAAAGGCATCGGCTCCGACTCTTTTATCATCTGTTGTAATGTCGTCCCTTTCCCTACCGGAGCGACAATACCGGAGTACTTATAGGCTCCTATACCTTCCACAGCAAAGTAAAGCACTCTCTTTACAGGCACATAAATAACGCCTAACACAGGTACTGAATTCTGTACCAGGGCTATATTTACCGTAAATTCTCCATTGCGTTTAATAAATTCCTTTGTTCCATCCAGAGGGTCAACAATCCACAAAGTATCCCATTTGCGGCGAACCTCATAATTCAGATGCTTTCCTTCTTCACTAAGAACAGGAAAAGGAGTATCGTTCAAAATAGCCACAATCGCTTCGTGCGCTTTCCTGTCTGCTATTGTCAGAGGAGAATTATCAGCCTTTCTCTCTATCTCGAAGTCCGATGCCGGATCATCATAAATAGAAAGTATGTTTTCACCGGCTTTCAATGCTGCATCGATAGCAGCCATTACATATTTTTGTTCCATTTAATTCCTTTATTAACACCTCACTAATATCAAGGCTGTAAATCCTCTAAATTAAGAGTTGACAAAAGTAAAAACTTTCTTTGCTATAAAAGTTTCCCCACCTACATTTATAACTTCTTTTAGTAGAATGATAAAAATATCTAAACGAAACATCATTTTCTCTCTCAACAAAAAAGCAGTAACTTCCCAGTTACCGCCTTCTTATTCGGAAAAAACGTTGGTTCTTCCCAATATATATTACCAAAAAGAAATCAATATACACGATACAGCAACCAAGCGCCTTGGAAATCCGAACGATTCGGATACTTAGCCTTGAAAGCATCGCGAGCGTCAGCAGCAGCAGCCTTATCAGCAAATGAGCTAACTATTACACGATACATTGCCTTATCAGCGTTAAATGCGATTGTAGCCTGATAACCTTGTGCATCCAGCCAATCTTTCAATCCTTCGGCATTTGCTTTTACACCAAAGCTACCGGCCACTACACTATAATCTTTCAAACCGTCATTACCGGAAACAACTGTCACCTTTTCCTGACGTACACCCGATGTATCTGCTACTTTAGGTGTTGTCACAGGAGCTGCCACTACCGGAGTCACCTCAACCGGAGCTTCCACTTGCGGTTCTGCCAGTTCTTGCTGTTTTGCTTTCTCGTAAGCCTTCTTATAGGCGCTTTCGCTGGATTTACAAGATGCAAAAGCAAGCACCAAGCACACTCCCATTCCTAATACGACCAATTTTCTCATATTCTTATACTCTGTTTTAATTAATAATTCATGTTCTCGTCTATCAATATTCAGTTTCGGGCAACAAAATAATAGAAATTTTATCATCCGGCAAAGAAATCCGGCGAAAAAACGCTTATTCGGACTTTTTCTTATAAGAAATCGTTCCTGTTGCCTGATTAGTCGGCATTAAAAGCACTTCCGCAATCTGAATATGTTCGGGAGCCGAAGCAGCGAAGTAAACTGTCTCAGCCACATCCTCTCCGGTCAACGGGCGAATTCCTTTGTAGAAATTATCAGCCGCCTGCTTGTCACCCCGGTAACGCACCACCGAGAAGTTGGTTTCCACCATACCCGGTTTGATATTCGTCACTCTCAGCGGAGTATCCACCAGATCAATCCGAAGTCCGTCCGAAAGGGCCTTTACAGCAGCCTTAGTCGCACAGTACACACTTCCCCCGGGGTAAGCCGCATCACCTGCAATAGAACCGATATTGATCACATGCCCCCGCCCGCGCTCTATCATACCGGGAACCACAAGACGCGTCATCGTCAACAATCCCTTTATATTCGTGTCAATCATGATGTCCCACTCGTCCAGACTACCCTCGAACTCTTTATCCACTCCGATCACCAGTCCGGCATTGTTAATCAACAGATCAATCGTTTTCCAGTCCGCCGGCAAGTTTTCCAGTGCAGCCTTCACCTGTTCACGGTCACGTACATCACAAATAAGCGGCCTTGTCACCAGTTTAGGACACTCCATTTCCAACTCATATATCAGCTTCTCCAACTTTGAAGTATCACGGGCATTCAAAATCAAATTCCAACCTTCTTTGGCAAACTTACAGGCACAAGCTTTACCAATTCCGCTAGTTGCACCAGTAATTAAAACAGTTTTTATTTCCATTATGTTTAAATTATAAATACTGAATGACAAAAGTACGCCTTAACTTCCATTGGTTAGTCTCCAAAGTCCGTTAAATAAGATTAAACCATAAAAGAAAAAAAGAAATATAAAACTATGCACTTTTTTTTAGTTTTACTGAACAACCTTAGAAGAAAAATGTTATATTTGTTGTATCATAATCATTTTAAACATTATACATTATGAAAGGATTGAATGTTTTAGCAGCTTTTTTGGGTGGTGCAGCCGTAGGCGCAGCCCTTGGTATTCTATTTGCTCCTGAAAAAGGAGAAGATACCCGTCACAAGATCGCCGAGATTCTTCGTAAAAAAGGGATTAAGCTCAACCGTAGTGAAATGGAAAATCTCGTGGACGAGATTGCAGCCGAAATGAAAGGAGAAATAGCAGAGTAAGTGAGTAACCAAGGATTTAAAACAGAGCGACCATGTTTGCAGACGATAAAAGTATTGAGAATTTTCAGCAGTTATTTTTCGAGTTCAAGAAATATTTAGAACTTCAAAAAGAATACACCAAATTAGAGTTAACGGAAAAACTGACTATCCTGTTTTCAACGTTAATCATGGTATTAGTACTTATCATCTTAGGCATGGTAGCCCTGTTTTACCTGCTTTTTGCTCTGGCTTATGTATTAGAACCATTGGTAGGCGGCCTCATGGCAAGTTTTGCCATTATAGCAGGCATCAACGTTCTGCTCATCGCTCTTGTTATTATTTTCCGCAAGCAACTCATCATATCTCCTATGGTGAACTTCCTTGCCAATTTATTTTTAACTGATTCAAATAAATAAATTATGAGTGCGCAAACACCACAGAAATTCACATTAGAAGAAATATCCCTACGCAAAAAGAAGCTTTTGAATGAGATACATGCCCAGAAAAAAGCAATGACAGCCACAACACGCGAGATATTTGCCCCCATTGCTCCAGCTAACAACAAGGCAGATGCTATCATGCGTTCATTCAATACGGGCATGGCTATATTCGACGGTGTGATGTTGGGGGTCAAAGTTATGAGGAAGGTGCGCACGTATTTCAGGAATTTAAGATAATTCGATCTTCTCATTAAGTAGAAGTATATACTTCAGTAACACATTTCAATGTGAGCGAGTACAGTAAGTACACTTTTTCAGGCCTTCCCCTACACACGCACACATGTTATAGTAATATAGAAAAAACGAATAAAACGGCGGAAACTCATAACAACCGTTGTCTATTGCCCTTCAAACAAGTTATTCCGAATTTTTAGCTATTATAGAAAATAGATACTTGACATAAGTATTTTGGAAACTGAACTTTAAGTTACATTATTAGGTTCTTCTTCAAATTTAGTGGTAATTTGAAGAAGAACTCATTATTATATACATGCGTGTGTGTGTATGTGGAAAAGCCTGAAAAGGTGTATTTACTGTATTTATGTCTGCAAAATGAAGCGGCGTTATTTAACTGCTAAAGCATAGCTTTAGAGATTGTAAAGCTATGCTTTAGCAGTCATGAAGCACAGCTTTCTAAAATTCTTCCGAAATATGAGATATTATAAAAAAGGCTTCCAACCCGTGGAAGCCTTATGCTTGTCGAAGTAACAACTTCATCTCAATGAAGCTGAAATATCCTTTTATACGTAAGTCTCCAGCAACTTCACGTTTGCACTTTCAGGAGTAATAGTAATATCCTGAGTGGTAGCGGGGAGCAAAATAGACTCTCCGGCATTTACTGTCAGTTCGTTGCCTTCATTGTCCACCATTTTGCATGAGCCTTCCATGCAAATAAAAATGACGAATGAATCGAGTTCCGAATAGTCACAACTGATTTCTTCGGTCATGTCATACAAAGAAGTGGTGAAATAAGGGCAGGCAACCAACTCTACCGGTTCATCCTTCAACGGTTCGTATTTGGTACGATAATCATCCAATACTTCGTAGTTGATAGCTTCACGGGCCAAATCAGTGTGGAGTTCACGTGTTTTGCCGTTCGCATCTTTACGGTTGAAGTCGTAGATACGGTAAGTGATGTCGGAAGTTTGCTGAATTTCAGCGATGAACGCCCCCGCACCAATGCTGTGTACACGTCCCGCAGGAAGGAAGAAAACATCTCCCGGATGAATCTCGTACTCTTGCAGCACATCGGTAATCGTATTGTTCAATACGCGTTCTTTATATTCTTTCGGAGTAATCTGTTCAGAAAATCCCGAACGCAATTTAGCTCCTTTGTCAGCATCTACCACATACCACATTTCTGTTTTACCCATTGAGTTGTGACGTTTTTTCGCAAGGTCATCGGCCGGGTGTACCTGAATGGACAAATCCTGCTTGGCATCAATAAACTTAATGAGTAATGGAAATTTGTTTCCGAAACGGGCATAATTCGCTTCACCTACCAGTTCCTCGCGATACCTTCTCACCATGTCGGCAAGGGTTAAACCTTTATCCGGGCCATTGGCCACTACGGATTCATTGTCCTCAACGCCGGAAATTTCCCAGCTTTCTCCTACTCCTTTCAAGTCTGAATTCAAATGCTTGAACGGAATAATTTTGTCGCCCCCCCAAAGCGTCTGCTTCAGAATTGGTTCGAATTTTAATGGATACATTTTTGTTTTTCTTGTTATAAACTTAGATTAAATTCGCTCGGATTGCATGAATCCGGGAGCAAACATACAAAAAATAGTTTAGTTTTAAGAAAAGGACGATAAAAATCTTTTTGAAAAAAAACATACCAAAAAGAATAGGAACATTAAAGTAATAACGCTAAACTTTCCTAAAGCACCTGCTATATTTAGTCCGAATAATTTGTGAGTAAGAAAGAATTTGCCTTTATTTGCAGGAAAATTTTAATAATACCAGACATGAATAACACATTCCCAACAGAGGGAAATCTTTCAGGGCTCAGCCGGAAAGATTTTCAAAAGGATATAAATGATAAAAAAACAGATTTATTTATCCTTAAAAACAAAAAGGGAATGGAAGTGGCCGTAACGAATTACGGGTGCGCCATTCTTTCGATTATGGTACCGGACAAAAACGGTAAGTATGCTAATGTGATTCTCGGACACGACAGCATTGACCATGTAATCAACAGCCCGGAACCTTTCCTGAGTACAACTATCGGACGTTATGGCAACCGTATCGCCAAAGGAAAATTCACCTTGTTCGGCGAAGAACATGAACTCACAATCAACAACGGCCCTAACTCCTTGCACGGAGGACCTACCGGTTTCCACGCCCGTGTATGGGACGCTATCCAGATTGATGAAAGCACCGTGCAATTCAATTATGTTTCTGCCGACGGCGAAGAGGGATTCCCCGGTAATCTGGAAGTAGAAATGACCTACCGACTGGAAAATGAAGTGAATGCACTGACTATCGAATACCGCGCCACTACTGACAAAGCAACGGTTGTAAACCTCACTAACCACGGTTTCTTCAACCTCGCCGGCATCTCCAATCCGACTCCTACCGTCAACAACAACATCGTTACTATCAACGCTGATTTCTATACACCTATCGATGAAGTTTCTATCCCAACCGGAGAAATCGCCAAAGTGGAAGGAACTCCTATGGACTTCCGCACTCCGCATACCGTAGGCGAACGTATCGACGATAAATTCCAGCAATTGATATTCGGTGCCGGATACGACCACTGCTACGTATTGAACAAAACAGAAAGCGGTTCGCTCGACCTCGCCGCTACCTGCAAAGATCCTGAAAGCGGCCGTATCATGGAAGTATACACTACCGAAGCAGGCGTGCAACTTTATACAGGCAACTGGCTGAACGGATTCGAAGGCGCACACGGCGCTACATTCCCGGCAAGAAGCGCTATCTGTTTTGAAGCACAATGTTTCCCGGATACTCCGAACAAACCGCATTTCCCGTCGGCTACCCTGCTGCCGGGTGATGAATACCAACAAATCACAGTTTACAAATTTGATGTAGAAGAATAACAACTAAAAAATAACTAACCTAATTTTATAAACTAACATTTTTTTTGAACCATGACACAAGAAAAAAAGAATGGAAAAATCATTGCAATCATTACGATGATTTTCCTTTTCGGTATGATTTCATTTGTTACCAACCTCGCTGCTCCTATGGGTATCGTGTTGAAAAACCAGTTCGACGTATCGAACGCACTAGGTATGCTGGGAAACTTCGGAAACTTCATCGCGTATGCAGTAATGGGTATTCCGAGCGGCATCTTGTTGCAACGCGTTGGATATAAGAAGACTGCACTGATCGCAGTAGCTATCGGTTTTGTAGGCGTAGGTATCCAGTTCTTATCCGGCCATTCAAGCCCGGAAATGGCTTTCGCCGTTTATTTGATCGGTGCATTCGTTGCAGGTTTCTCTATGTGTTTGCTCAACACTGTAGTAAACCCGATGTTGAACAAATTGGGTGGTGAAGGTAACAAAGGTAACCAACTTATCCAGGTGGGTGGCTCTTTCAACTCTGTAATGGCTACCATTACTCCGATGTTCGTTGGTATCCTGATCGCCGGTTCTATCGAAAAAGCTACTATTTCCCAGATTTTCCCTGTAATGTATACAGCAATGGCCGTGTTTGCTTTCGCATTCTTCGTACTTTTATTTGTACGTATTCCGGAACCGAATGCTGCTACCACAACAGAACCGATCAGCACATTGATGAAAGGTGCTTTGAAGTTCCGCCACTTTGTATTAGGTGCTATCGCTATCTTTGTATACGTAGGTATTGAAGTAGGCGTACCGGGTACTCTGAACCTGTTCCTTACCGACCCTGTAGAAAAAGGCGGTGCCGGCATTGCTTCTACTATCTCCGGTTTCGTGGTAGGAACTTATTGGTTCCTGATGTTGGTCGGCCGTCTGGCAGGTGCTTCACTTGGCGCTAAAATCTCCAGTAAAGCGATGCTTACTTTTACATCTGCTTTGGGATTAATTTTAGTATTCCTTGCTATCTTCTCCTCCACAGGAACATTGGTTAACTTGCCCGTACTCCAACAAGGTGAGACAGGCGGTTTGTCATTCGGTTTTGCCGAAGTTCCTATCAACGCAATGTACTTGGTATTAGTCGGTTTCTGTACTTCTATCATGTGGGGTGGTATCTTCAACCTTGCTGTAGAAGGATTGGGTAAATATCTTGCTGCTGCTTCCGGTCTGTTTATGGTACTGGTTTGCGGTGGAGGTATCCTGCCTGTACTTCAGGGCTGGGTAGCTGATGTTGCCGGTTTCATGCCAAGTTACTGGGTAATCATTGCTGCTTTGGCATATTTGCTGTACTACGGTCTGGTAGGTTGCAAAAATGTCAATAAAGATATTCCGGTAGAATAATCTATTACTGAACTCAATTTATTCACCTTATAAAATTAAATTATCATGGATATAGAACACGTAAGAAGTCGCTTCATTAAACATTTCGATGGTACTACAGGATTTATATATGCCTCTCCGGGACGTATTAACCTGATTGGCGAACACACTGACTACAACGGCGGATTCGTATTTCCGGGTGCAGTAGACAAAGGTATGATTGCCGAAATCAAACCGAACGGTACTGATAAAGTAAGAGCTTATTCTATCGACTTGAAAGATTATGTAGAATTCGGTCTGAACGAAGAAGACGCTCCACGCGCAAGCTGGGCAAGATATATCTTCGGTGTATGCCGTGAAATGATTAAACGCGGCGTAGACGTAAAAGGATTCAATACTGCTTTCTCCGGTGATGTGCCTCTGGGTGCAGGTATGTCTTCTTCTGCTGCCTTGGAAAGTACGTATGCTTTTGCATTGAACGAACTGTTCGGTGAAAACAAGATTGATAAGTTCGAACTGGCTAAAGTGGGTCAGGCTACTGAACACAATTACTGTGGTGTGAACTGCGGTATCATGGACCAGTTTGCTTCCGTATTCGGTAAAGCAGGCAGCTTGATCCGTCTGGATTGCCGTTCACTGGAATATCAGTATTTCCCATTCCACCCGGAAGGCTATCGTCTGGTTTTAATGGATTCGGTTGTTAAACACGAACTGGCTTCTTCTGCTTACAACAAACGCCGCCAGAGCTGCGAAGCTGCTGTTGCCGCTATCCAGAAGAAACATCCGCACGTTGAATTCCTGCGCGACTGTACTATGGAAATGTTGGAAGAAGCTAAGGCTGACATCAGCGATGAAGATTATATGCGTGCAGAATACGTAATCGAAGAAATCCAACGCGTACTCGATGTTTGCGATGCTCTGGAGAAAGATGATTACGAAACTGTAGGTCAGAAGATGTACGAAACTCATCACGGCATGAGCAAGCTGTACGAAGTAAGCTGTGAAGAACTCGACTTCCTGAACGACTGCGCTAAAGAATACGGTGTAACCGGTTCACGCGTTATGGGTGGCGGATTCGGCGGTTGTACTATCAACCTTGTTAAAGACGAATTGTATGACAACTTCGTTGAAAAGACAAAAGAAGCATTCAAAGCTAAATTCGGCAGAAGCCCGAAAGTGTATGACGTGGTAATCGGTGACGGTTCACGCAGATTGGAATAAGAAATTATCCAATATAAATAATCAAGAAGGGCGGTTTCCATTACGGAAGCCGCCCTTTCTTTTCAATTAACAATTAAGACTTAAATCTATTATCTAACAAACCTTATCGTCATTTCTTTGTAAATTTATAAACAGCAAAAGTATTCGGTTCCTGCTCGGTTGTAAACACATGACCTTCAACAGACACCGCAGTTTCTTGAGGAGTGATGGCAAAAGGTTGTTCAAGCGTATTATCCTTATCCAAATCAAGTGAACGAAGCTTGATGCAGCGGCCATTCGATAATACGTCTTGTTTCTTCAATCCGGCAAAGTTCAAAGAGATTGACTGGGCAGTATTTGAAGTATTGGCAACCTTTACAATCAATTCATTCTTGTCCTTATCGTATACGGCACTGGCAAAAAGCCCATTCTGCCCTTCGGCTCCTGTCACACTTTTCTTGTTCATGGTAAGCGGAAGCACATTAGTTCCTTTATTTTGAGCATACAGTTGCTGTACATAGTAGCTTACAGTACGCACGGAATTCAGGTTGTCAAACCAAATCATATCCGGGCGCCACTGCCAACCTTCCACATGGGCGAAAAGGGGAGCATAGGTAGCCATATGCACAATATCTGCGTTACGCTCCAATCCGGTCATAAAAGCGGCTTCAAGCAGAGCAGCATTGAAATGATTCCATTTCTTGCCCTTTCCGTGGCAGGCATATTCGCCGGCAAAGACTTTCGGCCCCTTACGGTCGTAATTATCATAACGCGCCCCCTGAGCCAGAAACCAGCTTTCGGGCCGATAAAAATGTTCGTCTACTAAATCGGCTTTCAGACGCTTCATTTCAGGCCATAGGTAATCAAAGTCTTTTCCTTCGGAATTCGGGCCGGAACTTCCTACAATCTTGATTTCCGGATGAACTTTGCGAATAGCTTTGATAAACGGTTCGAGGCGTTCGGGGTACTCTTCTCCCCACTGTTCGTTCCCAATACCGATAAATTCCAGATTGAAAGGCGCCGGATGTCCCATATCGGCACGTACTTTTCCCCAAGTTGTATTTATATCACCATTGGCAAATTCTATGAGGTCGAGCGCATCCTGAATATAACTATCCAAGTCGCAAACAGCGACATGAGCCTTCGGGTCACTATTCTGATATTGACAGGACAATCCGCAATTCAAAATAGGAAGCGGTGCCGCCCCCATTTCCTCGGACAACAGGAAGTATTCATAAAATCCCAATCCGTAGCTTTGGTAATAATCAGGGAAGAAACGGTGGGTAAACGTATATTGCCAGCGATTCTCATTCAAAGGACGATTCTCTACCGGACCTACCGACTTCTTCCAGTCATAACGGGTTGCCAAATCCGTCCCTTCCACAATACAACCGCCGGGGAAACGGAAGACTCCCGGATGAATATCTGCCAACGCTTGGGCCAGATCTTTACGAAGTCCGTTTTCATGCCCTTTCCAGGTATCTACCGGAAAAAGAGAAATGTGTTCCAAATCTACGGTTCCTTTAGAGGTAAGGAAAATGCGGAGCACTGCTTTAGGATTTGTGGCACCGGGTTTCAGAATTATCTGATATTTTTTCCATTCTTTTGAATCAATCGCAAGACTCTGTGTGGCAAAAGCCTGGTGCTCGCCCATTGATTTGGTATCGACCAATTCAATACGTAATGTTGCTTTCGTACCTCCCTGTGGCAATCGTGCCCAGACGGAGAAACGATACTCCTCTCCTTCTTTGACGCCGACACCGAAGAAACCTTCGTTGTCAAGTCCGGTATGTTTATGCCCATGTCCCGGGTCGGAAAGGCGTACATAATGAGGATTGCGTTCAAAAGGGCCGTCATCCTGCAATGTTACTTTTCCATAAGTCTTCCACCCCATTAGGTGTTGGGGGAACTCGAATGAACGGTTCTTGACCAATTCGGCATAAAGTCCGCCGTCAGCAGCATAATTAATATCCTCAAAAAAGAGCCCGTACATGGTAGGTTGGATTTCTGCTCCCAACTTTCGGGTTTGAATCACCATTTCATTGGTTTGCGCATGAAGTGCCATTCCGGCAGACAAGGCTAATACAGCCAAGATTTCTGTGTATCTTCTCATGGTTCTTAATAAAAAAAATTATATCTAGTTATGAATGCAAAGATAATCAGAATCCTAATTCACTCTTTGCCCGATCCCACCATTAACAGGCGTTTATCAGTCAAAAAGGACCAATTTCCATTCATTTGCATGATTTCCTAGCTATGACACGTCATTTATAATACGAATTCATATAAAAAATACCTTTTATGCTGCACAACATACAAGAGTGTATTTGATACACCAAACCAAAGTGTTACTTTTACACCCAAAACAAGATAAGTATCTCATTTACATTAAAAATAAAACCATGAAAAAACATTTCTTACTTGCAGGAATTGCCGTGCTAATGCTAGTTGCACGCAATAACCAGCCGGCTTCCGAGCTGACTTCCCCGGAAAGCGGTATCACAGTAGAAGTATACACCAACGAACCGGGTATTCAGGCCTATACAGACAATTTCCTCCCGGGACAAACTTATAACAGTGAATGTATTTTCAAATTTTCCGTAGAGAAATAATATTAACTTATAAATCAGATTTATTGTGGAAGCATTAGATTGGCTAGTAATCGGAGTCTTTTTTCTGGCTCTTATCGGTATTATAGTTTGGGTAGTCAGACAAAAGCAGAATGACTCGGCAGATTATTTTTTGGGTGGACGCGACGCAACATGGCTCGCGATCGGTGCCTCTATTTTCGCATCAAACATCGGTTCGGAACACTTGATCGGTCTGGCCGGAGCCGGAGCCTCAAGTGGTATGGCTATGGCACACTGGGAAATTCAAGGTTGGATGATTTTGATTCTGGGGTGGGTATTCGTTCCTTTCTACACAAGAAGCATGGTATATACCATGCCGGAATTTCTGGAACGCCGTTACAATCCCCAATCACGTACAATCTTGTCGGTTATCTCTTTGGTTAGTTATGTGTTGACTAAGGTAGCTGTTACGGTATATGCCGGAGGCCTGGTATTCCAACAGGTATTTGGTATCAAAGAATTGTGGGGTATCGACTTTTTCTGGATTGCTGCCATAGGGCTGGTGGTATTGACCGCACTCTATACGATCTTCGGAGGTATGAAATCGGTGCTTTATACTTCCGTTCTTCAAACCCCTATCCTATTGTTGGGTTCATTAATCATACTTGTCCTCGGTTTTAAGGAATTAGGCGGTTGGGACGAAATGATGAGAGTTTGCGGAGCAGTTACCGTTAATGATTACGGTGATACAATGACAAACTTGATCCGTAGCAATGATGACGCGAATTTCCCCTGGCTGGGTGCTTTGATCGGTTCTGCCATTATCGGTTTCTGGTACTGGTGCACTGACCAGTTTATCGTACAGCGCGTGCTCTCCGGAAAGAACGAAATGGAAGCCCGCCGTGGTACTATCTTCGGTGCTTACCTGAAACTGTTGCCTGTATTTCTGTTCCTGATTCCGGGTATGATTGCGTTTGCATTACACCAGAAATATATCGGTGCCGGTGGTGAAGGTTTTCTTCCGATGCTCGAAAACGGAACCGCAAATGCCGACGCTGCATTCCCGACATTGGTAGCCAAATTACTTCCTGCCGGTGTGAAAGGTCTGGTGGTATGTGGTATTCTGGCTGCTTTGATGAGTTCTCTGGCTTCTTTGTTCAATTCGTCAGCGATGTTGTTTACTATCGACTTCTACAAACGTTTCAGACCGCAGACTTCGGAAAAGAAACTGGTCGGTATCGGACAGGTTGCTACTGTGGTAATCGTTATCCTGGGTATCCTCTGGATTCCTATCATGCGTAGCGTAGGCGATGTACTTTATACCTACTTGCAAGACGTTCAATCAGTATTGGCTCCGGGCATTGCCGCTGCCTTCTTACTGGGCATCTGCTGGAAACGTACTTCTGCGCAAGGAGGTATGTGGGGATTGATTTCCGGTATGGTGATCGGTCTGACCCGTCTCGGTGCAAAGGTATATTACAGCAATGCAGGTGAAGTGGCAGATTCTACATTCAAATATTTGTTCTATGATATGAACTGGCTGTTCTTCTGCGGTTGGATGTTCCTGTTCTGCATTATCGTTGTGATTGTAGTCAGTCTGGCAACAGAAGCTCCCACTGCCGAAAAGATTCAGGGACTGGTATTCGGTACAGCTACTAAAGAACAAAAGGCTTCCACACGTGCAAGCTGGAATCACTGGGATATTATCCACACGGTGATCATCCTGGCTATCACGGGGGCATTCTACTGGTATTTCTGGTAATTAAATAAAAACTCATATCAACAAAACAATGAATAACTATTATAGCTCAAATCCGACCTTCTACATCGGTATCGACTGCATTATCTTTGGTTTTAGCGAAGGCGAAATAAGCCTGTTACTGCTGAAAAGAAACTTCGAACCGGCAATGGGCGAATGGTCATTAATGGGAGGATTCGTACAAAAAGACGAAAGCGTGGACGACGCAGCCAAGCGTGTATTGGCAGAACTTACGGGATTAGAGAATGTATATATGGAACAAGTGGGAACCTTCGGAGCCATTGACCGCGATCCGGGAGAACGGGTTATCTCTGTTGCTTACTATGCATTAATCAACATCAATGAGTATGACCGCAAACTGGTTCAGAAGCACAATGCCTACTGGGTGAACATCAACGAACTTCCGGAATTAATCTTCGACCACCCGCAAATGGTGGAGAAAGCACGGAAACTGATGCAACAGAAAGCATCGGTAGAGCCGATCGGGTTCAATCTGCTACCGAAACTCTTTACGTTATCCCAACTGCAAAGCTTATACGAGGCCATTTACGGTGAAGCAATGGACAAGCGGAATTTCCGCAAACGTGTTGCCGAAATGGATTATATAGAAAAGACTGATAAAATTGACAAACTGGGTTCCAAACGTGGTGCCGCCTTGTATAAGTTTAACAGCAGGGCATATCGCAAAGACCCGAAATTCAAATTATAATCAATATGCTGGAAGAACTAAAAGAAAAAGTATTTCATGCCAATCTTGAGTTGGTAAAGCATGGATTAGTCATCTTCACCTGGGGCAATGTTTCTGCTATCGACCGTGAAACGGGACTGGTAGTAATCAAGCCCAGTGGCGTAAGTTATGATGATATGAAAGCAGAAGATATGGTAGTAGTGGATTTGGAAGGCAAAGTCGTCGAAGGGCGGCTGAAGCCTTCCTCCGATACCCCTACTCACGTAGTACTTTACAAAGCATTCCCGGAAATCGGAGGAGTCGTACACACCCACTCTACTTATGCTACCGCATGGGCACAAGCCGGATGCGACATTCCGAATATCGGAACAACTCATGCCGATTATTTCCACGACGCTATACCCTGTACGGCCGATATGACGGAAGCAGAAGTAAAAGGGGCCTACGAACTGGAAACCGGAAATGTTATTGTGAAACGTTTTGAAGGATTGAATCCCGTACATACACCGGGAGTACTGGTCAAAAACCACGGTCCTTTCTCCTGGGGAAAAAACGCACAGGATGCAGTACACAACGCGGTAGTTATGGAGCAAGTAGCCAAAATGGCAAGTATCGCTTATACCGTAAATCCGAATTTAACAATGAACCCGCTGCTGATAGAAAAGCATTTCAGCCGCAAGCATGGTCCGAATGCATATTACGGACAATAAACAACTAAAATTATAACTCAAAAATTAAATAGAGATATGAACGCATTTGATCAATATGAAGTATGGTTCGTAACAGGAGCACAGCTTTTGTACGGAGGTGACGCAGTAATCGCAGTAGACGCACATTCTAACGAAATGGTAAATGGATTGAATGAATCCGGTAAACTACCTGTAAAAGTAGTGTATAAAGGAACAGCCAATTCTTCTAAAGAAGTGGAGACTGTTTTCAAAGCAGCCAATAATGATGAAAAATGTATTGGTGTCATCACATGGATGCATACTTTCTCTCCGGCAAAAATGTGGATTCACGGTTTGCAACAGTTGAAGAAACCGTTGATGCACCTGCATACTCAGTTCAATAAGGAGATCCCCTGGGACACAATGGATATGGACTTCATGAACTTGAACCAATCGGCTCACGGTGACCGCGAATTCGGCCATATCTGCACCCGTATGCGTATCCGCCGTAAAGTGGTGGTAGGTTACTGGAAAGACGAAAACACGCTGCACAAGATCGCTGTCTGGATGCGTGTATGTGCAGGCTGGGCAGATTCACAGGATATGCTGATTATCCGTTTCGGCGACCAGATGAATAATGTGGCTGTAACCGACGGAGACAAGGTAGAAGCCGAGCAACGTATGGGTTATCACGTAGACTATTGTCCGGTAAGCGAACTAATGGAATACCACAAAGAAATCAAAGCCGCTGATGTGGATGCATTGGTAGCGACGTATTTCAAGGAATACGATCATGAATCTTCTCTGGAAGACAAATCGACGGAAGCTTATCAGAAAGTATGGAACGCCGCAAAAGCAGAATTAGCTCTCCGCGCTATCCTGAAAGCTAAAGGGGCCAAAGGCTTCACTACCAACTTTGACGACTTGGGCGACCTGGAACATAATGGTTTCGACCAAATCCCGGGACTGGCTTCTCAACGCCTTATGGCAGAAGGTTATGGATTCGGCGCTGAAGGTGACTGGAAATCGGCTGCTCTTTATCGTACCGTATGGGTAATGAATCAGGGACTTCCGAAGGGATGTTCTTTCCTCGAAGACTATACATTGAATTTCGACGGTGCTCAAAGTTCTATCCTGCAATCGCACATGTTGGAAGTTTGTCCGCTCATCGCAGCCAACAGACCGCGTCTGGAAGTACACTTCCTCGGCATAGGTATCCGCAAGAGCCAGACTGCCCGCCTTGTATTCACCTCAAAAGTAGGTACAGGATGTACTGCTACCGTAGTGGATCTGGGCAACCGTTTCCGCCTGATTGTAAACGATGTGGAATGCATCGAACCGAAACCGCTTCCTAAATTACCGGTTGCTTCCGCACTTTGGATTCCGATGCCCGACTTTGAAGTAGGTGCAGGTGCATGGATTCTCGCCGGTGGAACTCACCACTCTTGCTTCTCTTACGACCTGACAGCCGAATATTGGGAAGATTATGCTGAGATCGCAGGGATTGAAATGGTACATATCAACAAAGATACCACAATCAGCTGCTTCAAGAAAGAACTGCGCATGAATGAGGTTTATTATATGTTGAATAAAGCACTTTGCTAAACCTTAAATAGTGATTTCGACATGAAATTAGATGCTAAATCAACAATAGAAACAGGCAAAGCCATTCTGGGTATAGAGCTCGGTTCAACACGAATCAAAGCAGTTCTGATAGACCGGGAAAACAGGCCTATTGCCCAAGGCAGTCACACTTGGGAAAATCAGTTAGTCGACGGGCTTTGGACGTACAGTATTGAATCCATTTGGTCCGGATTGCAAGATTGCTACGCTGACCTTCGTTCGAATGTGAAGAAGTTATATGACGGCATAGAAATCGAGAGTCTGGCGGCTATCGGCGTCAGTGCCATGATGCATGGTTATATGCCATTCAACGAGAAAGAGGAAATTCTCGTGCCTTTCCGTACTTGGAGAAACACCAATACAGGCCGGGCGGCAGCAGAACTATCGGAGCTATTTGTCTATAACATCCCTCTGAGGTGGAGCATTTCCCACTTGTACCAAGCTATCCTGAACAACGAAACGCATGTCAAAGACATCAAATTCCTGACAACCCTTGCAGGTTATGTACATTGGCAAATAACAGGTGAAAAAGTATTGGGCATAGGAGATGCATCGGGGATGCTCCCCATAGACCCGGCTACCAACAACTATTCTGCTGAAATGGTGGAGAAGTTCGACAATCTGATTGCTCCTAAAGAATATAACTGGAAACTTGAGGATATTTTGCCCAAAGTACTGTCGGCAGGCGAAAACGCCGGTGTCCTTACACCGGAAGGCAGCAGAAAGCTCGACGTATCCGGTCATTTGAAGGCAGGAATACCGGTCTGTCCGCCGGAAGGAGATGCCGGTACCGGCATGGTTGCAACCAATGCAGTCAAGCAGCGTACCGGAAACGTATCGGCAGGTACTTCCTCATTCTCCATGATTGTATTGGAGAAAGAGTTGTCAAAACCCTACGAAATGATCGACATGGTTACAACTCCTGACGGAAGCCTCGTAGCCATGGTACACTGCAACAACTGTACATCCGACCTCAACGCATGGGTCAACCTGTTCAAAGAATATCAGGAACTCCTGGGTATCCCCGTAAATATGGATGAGATTTACAGCAAGCTCTACAATATTGCCCTCACAGGTGATACTGACTGCGGAGGTCTCCTCTCATACAATTACATTTCAGGAGAACCTGTAACGGGACTTGCCGAGGGAAGACCATTGTTTATACGTTCGGCAAATGATAAGTTCAGCCTGGCAAACTTTATGCGGACTCATTTATATGCCTCGGTCGGAGTTCTCAAGATTGGCAACGATATCCTGTTCAACGATGAAAAAGTCAAAGTAGACAGAATTACAGGACACGGAGGACTATTCAGAACAAAGGGAGTAGGCCAAAGAATACTTGCGGCAGCTATCAACTCACCGATTTCAGTCATGGAAACAGCCGGTGAAGGCGGCGCCTGGGGTATTGCCCTATTGGGTTCTTACCTTGTGAACAATGAAAAGAAACAATCCCTTGCCGATTTTCTGGATGAAAATGTATTTGCCGGCGACGCGGGTATCGAGGTATCACCTACGCCCGAAGATGTAGCCGGCTTTAACGCATACATCGAAAGCTACAAGGCAGGATTGCCTATTGAGGAAGCAGCTGTCAGATTCAAATAAAATTTTCTGCCAAAGTCAAACAAGTTTGCAAAACGCCCGCTAATTGTGCGGGCTAATTTTGCAAGCTTGTCAAATCGATGCTAAAAGCCAGCGGGCGTAAATCACGGTTAATCCGGGAAATATAAAAGCGAAAAAGCAGTCGGCGAAATCCTTACTTCGGCAAATCTGACTGAACACAATTCTTTTGAAAATCCTAATATTGTAAAACCGGCACCCTTCAAAGAGGTAAAAATCAATAAAGGCACAATGAAGGTGAAACTTCCTGCTAAATCTATTGTTACATTAGAGTTACAGTAATTTAAGGGCAAATACTTATTGTACCACAAACAAAAAGACTGTTGAATTGGTAATAAAAAAGATAGCACTTTAGGATTGTTAAATCCACATAAAGAGTTATCTTTGCCAACAATCTGACAGAAATCAATTAATTTTTAATGATATGAACGATAATAAACTTATGAATCGTGCAGCGGATAACATCCGTATTCTCGCTGCTTCAATGGTTGAAAAAGCCAATTCCGGTCATCCGGGTGGTGCCATGGGTGGTGCTGACTTTATAAATGTACTCTTTTCTGAGTTTCTAGTATACGATCCTGAAAATCCCCGCTGGGAAGGACGTGACCGTTTCTTTCTCGATCCGGGTCACATGTCTCCCATGCTCTATTCCACATTGGCATTGACAGGTAAATTCACATTGGATGAATTGAAAGAATTCCGTCAATGGGGAAGCCCCACTCCGGGACATCCTGAAGTAGACATCATGCGCGGTATAGAAAATACTTCCGGTCCGTTGGGGCAGGGACACACCTTCGCAGTAGGTGCCGCTATTGCTGCCAAATTCCTCAAAGCCCGGTTCAACGAGGTGATGAACCAGACAATCTATGCTTACATCTCCGACGGTGGTATCCAGGAAGAAATTTCTCAAGGTGCCGGACGCATTGCCGGTGCACTGGGTCTGGACAATCTGATTATGTTCTATGACTCCAACGACATCCAGCTTTCTACCGAAACGAAAGATGTGACCGTTGAAGACACTGCCATGAAATATGAAGCATGGGGCTGGAACGTACTTAGCATCAACGGTAACGATCCTGACGAAATCCGTGCCGCTATCAAAGAAGCACAGGCTGAAAAAGAACGTCCGACGCTGATTATCGGTAAGACTGTAATGGGTAAAGGTGCACGTAAGGCAGACGGCAGCAGCTACGAAGCCAACTGTGCTACTCACGGTGCTCCGCTCGGTGGCGACGCTTATGTAAATACAATCAAGAACCTGAATGGTGATCCGGCCAACCCGTTCGTCATTTTCCCGGAAGTAGCCGAACTGTATGCCAAACGTGCAGAAGAACTGAAGAAAATCGTAGCAGAAAGATATGCAGTAAAAGCCGAATGGGCAAAAGCAAATCCTGAACTGGCCTGCAAACTGGAAGCTTTCTTCTCCGGAAAAGCTCCGAAAGTAGACTGGTCTGTTATCGAACAAAAAGCAGGTGGCGCAACCCGCGCAGCCTCTGCAACTGTATTGGGAGCACTTGCTACACAAGTAGAAAACATGATTGTAGCTTCTGCCGACCTTTCCAACTCCGACAAGACGGACGGTTTCCTGAAGAAAACACATTCTTTCAAGAAAGGTGATTTCAGTGGGGCATTCTTCCAAGCCGGTGTATCCGAATTGTCAATGGCTTGTATCTGTATCGGTATGTCACTTCATGGGGGTGTTATCGCTGCTTGCGGTACCTTCTTCGTATTCTCCGATTACATGAAACCTGCCGTACGTATGGCTGCCCTGATGGAACAACCGGTGAAATTCATCTGGACACACGATGCATTCCGTGTGGGTGAAGACGGTCCTACTCACGAACCGGTAGAACAGGAAGTACAGATCCGTTTAATGGAAAAACTGAAAAACCATAAGGGACACAATTCTATGTTGGTACTCCGTCCGGCAGATGTAGAAGAAACCACAATCGCATGGAAACTGGCTATGGAAAATATGTCTACTCCGACAGGATTGATTTTCTCTCGTCAGAACATCGCTAATCTTCCGGCTGGAACTGATTACGAACAAGCCACCAAGGGTGCTTATATCGTAGCTGGTTCAGATGAGAACCCGGACGTTATCCTGGTAGCTTCCGGTTCGGAAGTTGCTACACTGGTGGCCGGCACTGAATTACTTCGCAAAGACGGTATAAAGGTACGTATCGTATCTGCTCCTTCCGAAGGGTTGTTCCGTAGCCAGCCTAAAGAATATCAGGAATCAATCCTTCCGTCAGAAGCTAAAATCTTCGGTCTGACTGCCGGTTTGCCTGTCACTCTTCAAGGTCTGGTAGGTTGCCACGGTAAGGTTTGGGGATTGGAATCTTTCGGTTTCTCCGCTCCTTATAAAGTATTGGATGAGAAACTTGGATTTACTGCTGAAAACGTATATAACCAAGTAAAAGCAATGCTCTAATGAAAACAATCGGATTAGCATGCGACCACGCCGGTTTTGAACTGAAAGAATATGTTCGCGGCTGGCTGGAAGCAAAAGGCTGGGCTTACAAAGACTTCGGAACAAACTCTACCGCAAGTGTAGACTATCCGGACTATGCTCATCCGCTGGCCCTTGCAGTAGAATCGGGTGAATGTTATCCCGGTATCGCTATCTGCGGCAGTGGAAACGGAATCAATATGACGCTGAACAAACATCAGGGAGTTCGTGCCGCACTCTGCTGGAATGCAGAAATAGCGCACCTCGCCCGTCAGCACAATGACGCCAATATCCTGGTAATGCCGGGTCGCTTCATCAGTACTGAAGAGGCGGACATGATTCTGACAGAGTTCTTCTCCACACAGTTTGAAGGGGGACGCCACCAGAACCGTATAAATAAGATTCCAATAAAATAAGCCTGAAAAGACTTACAAAATAAGGCAGCTATTATTATTCGGGGGATCACCTCAAATAAAATAGCTGCCTCTATTTTTTTTGAATAATCCAAGCGTATATCCGGGAAATATGTATTCAATATTTACCACTTAAATATCCCCAAAACATTCATTTGTTTTTTCGCTTTCATAATCCATTGAAAATAGTTTATCCTTCATACACAAACTTTTTTTAAGTTTATAATAAAAACATTCATCGTTTATTATAAACGGGTATAGAGTTTATTATAAACTTTCAAAAGGCATTGCAGTAGCTTATATTAGAATTTACACAACAAAAAAGGCTGCAAAACCTGTAATAGATTGCAGCCTTAAGCCTTTGAAGGGATTAGTTATACCCTAAATTCCAGAAGTATCACCTAGGACATCTGTTGTAATATTACACTTTATTATAATTAAATATAGACGCTTATATGGATTACTTTCCTTCATTTTCAAATTTTAATTTATAGTTTTACTGCACGTTACTTCTACAAATATACAACATAAAAATGCGTTTGTCAAGTCCTTTTCATTACTGACTGCATACTTAATGTAGAAAAAGAAACGCTTAGCGTACAAAAACACTGTTTTTTCTATCAGTATCACTTGATAAATCCGAGGATAAACTGATAGCAAAAGTAACCGCAGACAACAAACTTCAACAAAGTGCCCAGTATAAATCCGATTAATGAGCCTACTCCTGATTTGAGTGCTTGCGAGAACTCTTTATTGCCAAGCAATTCACCAATCACTGCTCCCAGAAACGGACCGAGAATAACACCCCAAGGCAAGAAAAGAAGTCCGACAAGGGTCCCGATTATACATCCCCAATTTCCCCATTTACTGCCACCGCTATACTTACTGCCAAGCATCGGAGTAAAGTAGTCCAACACCTGCACCACGGCTACAATCAACAGCCAGATTATCAACTGTGTCGGAGTATAGTGTACCTTATCTGTAAAATGAAGAAATACCAGTCCCAAATATGCTATGGGAGGACCGGGAAGGAACGGAAGCACACAGCCGGCCAACCCGGCTATCATGCAGAGGGCGCTTATTATAATCAGAATAACATCCAGCATAGCCTATCTTAGTTTAATATATGCACAAAAATACGGTATCTTTCAATATATACAAGGACATATCAAAACTTTATATCATCCTTACCTCTTCACTTTCTTCCGTACCTTTGTAATCTACTGTGACCTACAACCACCCCAAACGTGAAATACAGGTCAATCAAACCACTTTTAATTATTTATTCATCTAATATGCAATAAACTCAAAACGTTGCAAATTTCCGTCCACGTTTGCCCCATTTACATAAATAAAAACTATCTTTGCGTTTCAGAATCCCGAAAGACGAAAGAAATGGAGCAAATAGACAACCTAAAAGAGCTTATCAATCAAGGGGACGTGGACACAGCGATTGAGCAATTGGACCAGCTTCTCCAAGACACTTCTGTCGAAAAAGAGAAAGATACTCTTTACTATTTACGGGGAAATGCCTACCGGAAAAAAGGAGATTGGAAACAGGCACTGGATAATTACCAGTTTGCCATTGATATCAATCCGGAAAGTCCTGCCGTTCAGGCAAGAAAAATGGTAATAGATATCCTCAACTTCTACCACAAGGATATGTTCAATCAATAAAAGATATGTTTAATCAGTAATCGAACTCAAAGATAACGTAATAAATAAAGATTATGGCAAAAATCAAAGGAGCAATCGTAGTCGACACGGAGCGTTGCAAAGGATGCAACCTGTGCGTAGTGGCGTGTCCGCTCGATGTAATCGCCCTCAACAAAGAGGTCAATATGAAAGGCTATAACTATGCCTGGCAAGTGAAAGAAGATACCTGCAACGGATGTAGCTCGTGTGCAACGGTTTGTCCGGACGGATGTATATCTGTGTATAAAGTAAAAGTAGAATAAAAGAAAAGAATATGGCAGAAGAAGTTGTATTAATGAAAGGAAACGAAGCTATCGCCCATGCAGCTATCCGTTGCGGTGCGGACGGTTACTTCGGTTATCCTATTACTCCCCAATCGGAAGTGTTGGAAACGCTTGCCGAACTGAAACCGTGGGAAACAACCGGCATGGTAGTACTCCAGGCGGAAAGTGAAGTGGCAGCTATCAATATGGTATATGGAGGCGCAGGTAGCGGAAAAATGGTGCTGACGTCTTCTTCAAGTCCCGGTGTAAGTCTGAAACAGGAAGGAATCTCCTACATCGCAGGTGCCGAACTTCCTTGTCTGATTGTCAACGTAATGCGTGGCGGTCCCGGACTGGGTACTATCCAGCCGAGTCAGGCAGATTATTTCCAGACAGTAAAAGGCGGTGGCCACGGTGATTACAAATTGATTGCTCTTGCTCCGGCGTCCGTACAGGAAATGGCGGATTTCGTTGCGTTGGGATTCGAACTGGCATTCAAATACCGTAACCCGGCTATCATCCTCGCCGACGGTGTGATCGGGCAAATGATGGAAAAAGTGGTTCTTCCGGCGCAGAAACCACGCCGTACGGAAGAAGAAGTGATAGCACAATGCCCATGGGCTGCTACCGGAAAAGCTAAAGGCCGTAAGCCGAACATTATCACTTCTCTGGAACTGAAACCGGAGGCTATGGAAATAAACAATCTCCGTTTCCAGGCTAAATACCGTGAAATTGAAAAGAACGAAGTACGCTTCGAAGAAATAAACTGCGAAGATGCAGAATATCTGATTATTGCTTTCGGTTCAATGGCACGTATCGGTCAAAAAGCCATGGAGCTGGCACGCGAAAAAGGTATCAAAGTAGGTATCCTTCGTCCTATCACATTATGGCCGTTCCCGACAAAAGCAATTGCTGCTTACGCTGATAAAGTGAAGGGTATGCTTGTTACAGAACTGAATGCCGGACAAATGATTGAAGATGTCCGCCTGGCTGTGAACGGTAAAGTAAAGGTAGAACATTTCGGACGTCTCGGCGGTATTGTTCCCGACCCGGACGAGATTGTAACTGCTTTGGAAGAAAAAATAATCAAATAACGAAACGATGAATCCTGATAAAATAAGAAACGTACTGAACATCCTTTTTATGATACTGGCTCTTGCGGCTATTATCACCTACTTTGTTGTAGGGAAGGAAGACTTTAAAATGTTTATCTACGTATGCGGCGCGGCAATCTTTGTCAAGCTAATGGAGTTTTTTATACGGTTCACCAACAGATAAGGAGAAGAAGTTATGACTAAAGAAGAAATAATCAAACCCGAGAATCTGGTTTACAAGAAACCGACTCTGATGAACGATAATGCCATGCACTACTGCCCGGGTTGCAGTCACGGCGTGGTACACAAGCTCATAGCCGAAGTGATAGAGGAAATGGGCATGGAAGATAAAACGGTGGGAATCTCTCCGGTAGGATGTGCAGTTTTCGCCTACAATTATCTGGACATTGACTGGCAGGAAGCAGCACACGGACGTGCGCCTGCTGTGGCAACTGCCGTGAAACGCCTATGGCCGGACCGTCTCGTTTTCACATACCAGGGTGACGGTGACTTGGCTTGTATCGGTACAGCCGAAACGATCCACGCATTGAACCGTGGCGAGAATATCACGATTATCTTTATCAACAATGCAATCTACGGTATGACCGGCGGACAAATGGCGCCGACTACACTGGTGGGAATGAAAAGTTCCACTTGTCCTTACGGACGTGACGTCGAGCTCCACGGTTATCCGCTGAAAATCACCGAAATCGCTGCCCAACTGGAAGGAACAGCTTACGTAACCCGCCAGTCCGTACAATCCGTACCGGCGATTCGCAAGGCGAAGAAAGCGATCCGTAAAGCATTCGAGAATTCAATGAGCGGTAAAGGTTCTAACTTAGTGGAAATCGTTTCTACTTGTAGCTCAGGCTGGAAGATGACTCCGGAGAAGGCTAACAAATGGATGGAAGAACATATGTTCCCATTCTATCCGCTAGGTGATTTAAAAGATAAAGAATAACGCTAAAAGTCAACAGAACAATGAAAGAAGAAATAATTATAGCAGGATTCGGTGGACAAGGCGTATTGTCTATGGGTAAGATCCTGGCTTATTCGGGGCTAATGGAAGGCAAAGAAGTAAGCTGGATGCCGGCATACGGTCCCGAACAACGCGGTGGAACAGCCAACGTTACAGTAATTGTAAGCGACGACAAGGTTTCTTCACCCATTTTGAGTAAATATGATACTGCTATCATTCTGAACCAGCCTTCACTCGAAAAGTTTGAAAATAAGGTGAAGCCCGGTGGTATCCTGATTTATGACGGTTACGGAATTATCAACCCTCCTACCCGCAAGGATATCAAGGTATATCGTATCGATGCCATGGACGCGGCTAACGAGATGAACAACGCCAAAGCATTCAACATGATTGTACTTGGCGGTTTATTAAAACTCCGCCCGATTGTGACATTGGAAAATGTAATCAAGGGATTGAAGAAAACTCTTCCGGAACGCCATCACCACTTGATTCCGATGAACGAAGAAGCAATCAAGAAAGGTATGGAATTAATCCGTGAGGTTTAATTAACAGATAATGTGCAATGGATAATTGATAATTATTAGCTACGTATAGTACGTATGCAACATAATTTTCAATTATCCATTATCATTAAATCAATTAAAGTAAGTATCTTTGCCTCCAATTATGAGACGAATCTTACTATTATATATATTACTTTCCGTTGTAGGGCTGACAACTGTCCATGCACAGTTTAATCCCGGTCGTCAACAAATCGACGAAAACGGATATGACCAATACGGTAACCAGGTAGACCCTGCAATGATTCCGGACAGACTGGATAGTGCAAACGTTGAAGTAAAGGGATTACCACCTACCTTATATATGTGGCGGATCAAAAACCAGCTGGGCGACCGGACGATAATCCCTGCCGACACCGCCTATCACCACTTTCAGAACACGAATCTCACGGAAGGAATCACCGGACATTACAATTATCTCGCCAATATGGGGTCGCCCCGTATGTCACGCATCTTCTTTGACCGCCGTTATCCGGAGCCGACCATTTTCATGGAACCTTTTTCCAGTTTCTTTGTCCGTCCCACAGAATTTAATTTTACGAACAGTAATGTTCCCTATACCAATCTGACGTATCATAAAGCCGGTAATAAGGTAAATGGAGAAGAACGTTTCAAATCCTACTTCTCTGTAAACGTAAACAAGAAATTGGCCTTCGGTTTCAACATTGATTATTTATACGGACGGGGATACTACAACAATCAGAATACTGCATACTTTAACGCTGCAGTTTTCGGCAGCTATATCGGAGACAGATATCAGGTGCAAGGAATATACAGTAACAACTATCTGAAGACTAATGAAAACGGAGGTATCACCGATGACAGATATATCACCGCTCCGGAGGAAATGGCCGAAGGACGAAGGGAATACGAATCAACCAACATTCCTACTGTATTGAGCGAAACAACCAACCGTAATCATGACTTTTATGTATTCCTGACTCAACGTTATAATCTAGGATTCAAACGTGACATTCCGCAGGCGGAAAACGACACGACTCCCGCCAAACAGGAGTTTGTACCGGTGACGAGCTTTATACACACCATTCAGGTAGAACGGGCACGCCATGGCTTCAATTCTTATGACGAAGTAGCGGATGGATATTATCAGAACACATATTTTGATAAGGACAATAAAGCGTTCGTAAGAGACAGTACTACTTATGTAGGAATCAAGAATACAATCGGCATCGCTTTACTGGAAGGTTTCAACAAATATGCAAAAGCCGGATTGACCGCATTCGCTTCTTACAAAATCAGTAAATATACGCTGATGAATAAGGACGGAGGACCATTACCCGACAAATACAATGAGAACGAGATATTCGTCGGAGGAGAGTTATCCAAACGGGAAGGGAATATTCTTCACTATCACGCAATCGGTGAAGTGGGACTTGCAGGAAAAGCAATCGGACAGTTCAATGTAAAAGGAGATATAGACCTGAATTTCCCGTTATGGAAAGATACCGTCAGCCTTATTGCCCGCGGTGAGGTCAGCAACCAGCTTGCACCTTTCTATATGCGTCATTACCATTCCAAACATTTCATGTGGGATAATGATATGGATAAGGAGTTCCGTACACGTATCGAAGGGGAACTAAGTATTGCACGCTGGAAAACCCGGCTAAGAGCAGGAGTCGAAAACATCAAGAACTATACGTATTTCAACCAACAGGCAACGCCCGAACAGAAAAGCGGAAGCCTTCAAGTATTATCGGCAAGCCTCAACCAGGACTTCAAGCTCGGGATCTTCCATTTAGATAATGAAGTAACCTGGCAGAAATCCAGTGACCAGACTGTGCTGCCCTTGCCCGATCTTTCTTTGTATCATAACTTTTATATGCAGTTTAAATTAGCAAAGAAAGTGCTTAGCGTGCAATTAGGTGCCGACGTGCGATATTTCACGAAATACAATGCACCCGCCTATATGCCGGCTATCCAAAATTTCTACCTGCAACCGGAAGAAGGCAAAGTTGAGATAGGCGGTTATCCGATTGTGAATGTCTATGCAAACCTGCATCTGAAACGTACACGTTTCTATGTGATGATGTATCACGTGAACCAAGGAATAAGCAGACCTGATTATTTTCTGTCTCCTCACTATCCTATCAATCCACGCGTCCTGAAATTCGGACTTTCATGGAATTTCTATGATTAACAAAACCTTTATGGCTTATGGAGACACGCCCGAAACTGAGACTATTCAGATATTTAGTGCCTGTTATCATTATATTGACACTTATTTTCACTTTCCGATATTGCGGAAAACAAGAAAAACCCTTAGGGCATCCGCGTGATTATGCCGCCATTGCCAAAGAAGGAATACTACGTGTAGCTACCGAATACAACTCAATCAGTTTTTATGTGGACGGTGACACTATCTCCGGCTTCCATTATGAACTGATACAGGCCTTTGCCCGTGATAAAAGACTGAAAGCAGAAATCACCCCAGTCATGAGTTTCGAAGAACGGCTGAAAGGACTGAGTGAAGGGCGTTATGATGTTATTGCTTATGGAATATTGGCGACTAGCAAATTAAAAGATTCCCTGCTTCTCACCTCTCCCATTGTCCTCAACAAACAAGTCCTGGTTCAACGCAAAGAGAATGGAGAAAACGATTCACTCTATATCCGTAACCAACTGGATTTAGCCCGGCGGACACTTCATGTCGTAAAAGGTTCGCCTTCTATCTTGCGTATTCAGAACTTAGGAAATGAAATCGGAGACACCATTTACATAAAAGAAATAGAAAAATATGGCCCCGAACAATTGATTTCACTAGTAGCACACGGAGACATTGACTATGCAGTTTGTGACGAAAGCATTGCACGGGCAGTAGCGGATTCCTTGTCGCAGATTGATATCAATACGGCTATCAGCTTTACACAGTTCTACTCATGGGCAGTCAGCAAGCAATCCCCCGTTTTACTCGATAGTTTGAATACGTGGCTGGATAAGTTCCAAAAGAAATCAGAATATCAAAAGATTTATAAAAAATACTATAATCAATAAAGTTGCTCTTGACAAAAAATAGTTTTATCTTTGGGCTTTGTTAAAACAGACACAATAGGTATTACAATTATGAGTGAAAAGATAATTAAATGGGGATTCATCGGTTGCGGCGAAGTCACCAAAACGAAAAGTGGTCCTGCTTTCCAAAAAGTAGAACATTCGGAAGTCGTAGCTGTAATGAGTCGCGACGGTGCAAAGGCAAAAGCCTATGCCAAAGAAAGAGGTATCAAGAAATGGTATGACGACGCACAGGAACTGATAGACGATCCGGAAGTAAATGCTATATATATTGCCACTCCTCCTTCTTCTCATGCTACTTATGCTATTATGGCAATGAAAGCAGGTAAGCCTGCATACATTGAAAAGCCAATGGCACAGACATACGAAGAGTGTACCCGTATCAACCGTATTTCGCAAGAAACAGGCATTCCTTGTTTCGTTGCTTACTACCGACGTTATCTCCCGTACTTCCAAAAAGTAAAAGAGCTTGTAGAAAACGGTTCTATCGGTAACGTTATCAATGTACAGATACGTTTCGCACAGCCACCACGCGACCTGGACTATAACCGTGAAAATCTTCCCTGGCGTGTACAAGCGGACATTGCCGGAGGCGGTTACTTCTACGACCTTGCCCCGCATCAGATAGATTTATTGCAGGATATGTTCGGTTGCATTCTCGAAGCAAATGGTTACAAGAGCAACCGCGGAGGACTTTATCCCGCCGAAGATACCTTAAGTGCCTGCTTCCAGTTCGACAACGGATTGGTAGGTAGCGGCTCCTGGTGTTTCGTAGCGCACGACTCGGCCCGCGAGGATCGTATAGAAATCATCGGAGACAAAGGAATGATTTGTTTTTCTGTCTTCACCTACGAACCTATCGGACTGCATACCGAACGCGGACGCGAAGAAATCTGTATCGGTAACCCGGAACATGTACAACAGCCTCTTATCCAAGCGGTGGTAGACCATCTATTAGGTAAATCTATCTGTTCCTGCGACGGTGAAAGTGCCACACTGACCAACTGGGTTATGGACAAGATTCTCGGAAAGCTTTAAACGGATATTTCCTACCGTTTTATCAGTATTCAAGATCCCGAACTTTATCCGTTCTCTTTCGGCGTCTGCTGGTACTGGTAGAAAATTAAAGGAAATCGTTCCTTGGTATATTGTTAGTTTTTTCTATCTTTGTAGAAAGATGTTATTTCTGAAAAGAAGTAAATAGGATAAAACTAACAATATTTTTTATTGCCATGACTAAAGAAGAACTAATGCGGAAAGCAATAGAGCTTTCAAAAGAAAATGTCGAAAATGGTGGAGGCCCTTTCGGTGCTGTTATCGCCACCAAAGAAGGAGTGATCGTCGCTACCGGTGTAAACCGCGTCACAACGTCTTGTGATCCTACTGCACATGCCGAAGTTAGTGCAATACGTGCCGCAGCCGCCAAACTGGGAACATTTGATCTTAGCGGATATGAGATATACACCTCCTGCGAACCTTGTCCCATGTGCTTGGGTGCTATTTATTGGGCACGACTGGACAAGATGTACTACGGTAACAACAAAACCGACGCCAAAAATATCGGTTTTGACGATTCTTTTATCTACGACGAACTGGAACTGAAACCAGAAGACAGAAAACTTCCCTCCGAAATTTTACTACCCAATGAAGCTATTACCGCCTTTGAGGCTTGGGCAGCCAAAGAGGATAAAATAGAATATTAGATTTCTCTTTTTTATTATTAACTAATTAACAACCCTGCAAATGAAAAGAAAAAACCTTCTAGTTTTTCTAACAGCAGCATGCCTGTTTGGTTGTCAACAACAAGACAACCTGCAAGACCCCAGTAAAGAAGCTATCGACTTCTCTACTTCTATCGACAACCAAAGCATCACTGACTTGCTTACTCGTAACAGTGCCGCTTTATCGCTTCCCGTAAAGAATAGCTTCTCAACTGGAGATGTAATCTCAATGTCAGTTTCCAATCAAGACTATCTTCCGTTTGCCCTAGGCGTAGATAGTCAGACATGGGACGAGATAGACACAGACGTTGAATCTGTTACATTCTATGCTCATTACCCCGAATTGACTGACGAAGCTGCTACCAGAGCATTGGGAAAACGTTACCGCAGTATAAAGGGAGGAAAAGAACATCTATTCGGAATAGCTCAAGCCATTCGCGGAACTAAAAATGTAGCCTTAAAGTTCAAACGAATGACTGTACCCGTCATCTTACTTGACGAGGACGGCAGACCGTATAACGGTAAAGCAAGTATCAAACTTCGTTTGAGAAACAGAGGTATTCAAGATCTTTTTAACGGAAAGGTTGAGTTGGACAAGAGCGCGGAAGCCGAGGATATCAATATCAAAAAGGTATCTGACGGAGAATTAACCAACTTAATCCCGCAAGAAACGATCAAAGCTGGAGAAGTAATTGGAGAAGTATCCATAGAGGGAGAAAAACAAGAAATCGTAGCAAATCAGGATGTTGAAGTAAGTGCCGGAAATGCGATTGTCATGAGGTTCGCCCGCAACCGTGTCATCTTTGACGGACACACTCCATTACGTAGATAACGCAGACAAGTAAAAACGAACATAAATAAAAATCCCTGGAACTGCCGTAGACACTCAGCATTCCTGGGATTTTTCACACACAAAAGTTATTATTGAAATTGAAAACTGTTCTTAATTAGTTTAGAAGCGCATACCTACAGTTAATAGTACTTGACTACGTGTATTAGTTACTTTAGTGGCATTCGGCACAAGTATTGTTTCAAAATGGTCTCCTATCTCATTATAGAAAGGATAAAAATCTTCCTTGTATGTATGGAACTGATAAGCTAAGTCTGCATAAAAAACAGATCCTTTGTATCCCAAGCCTACGGTATAATTGTTAGTCGCTTTCAAGTTAGAGAACTCGGTACTTGTACTGATACTGTTAAGAGCAATTCTTTTGAAAGTATCATCATACATAGCTGCCGTCATGTAGTTATACCCGACACGGAAAGAGAATTCCGGAGCAAGTTTAAATTCAGCTCCCACACGTAATGTATGTACCCCCTTTAATCCGGTCTTTATTTGAGAGGTTTCATCTTCCATTTTCACGCCATCATCGTATTTCAACTTAGCAGATGAGTAGTCACTATACTCATACTCTGCTCCTAATGCAACAGAACGGCCAATGGTATATCCCAAACTCAAATTATACTTCCAAGGAGTTATTAATTCATACTTTGTTTTAGATTCACCGGGGAAGTCCATAGTATCATACTCGTATAATTCATCCTTATCAATGGTTCCGTCACTATTCATATCAACATCAGAGGTCATGATAGCAGAAGCACGGTCTTCCAAGTTAAACCAAGTAGGTGTATGGATCGCAGCACCGATACGGAATGATGAGGATTCAAATGGGCGTATAATCACTCCCAACTTAAAATCAACTCCTGTTCCGCTTGTGTCAAACCAATTCTCCAAAGAATATGTAGATGCATCTCCCGGATAGCTTTCCTTATAGAAACTCCTTCTGGAATAGTCAACACTGTAAGCTCCTATGGTAGCTCCCAAATAAATTCTATCATAGAAATTGAGGGCAACATTGAAGTCGTAAGAATGTAATCCACCTCTTTCTCTGGAAGTATATTCCCCCACTACAGGCAAGTAAACCTCATTACCTTTATTATCCACCATATAGCCTACATTACTTGCATATTTATTATCACCTATTGCCCCAATTACTCTCGTTCGGAAAGCCATAGCTCCCAACCACGGTGCAGCATCGGCACCTCCGTCAGTAAAAGCAGCATTAGAGCCCAAATAGTCTTCAGGAAGTCCTTGAGACAAAGTAGCAAATAAATCACTTTGAGACATTGGACCTTCCTTATCTTCTATCATGCCATTCATCACCATGTTTTTATCAAAGGATTTCACCTTTCGATAGTTAAAACCAAAGTTTACAAACCGCAACGGTGTTTCATTCCCAATACGGCTCGATATAACAAACCCGATATTATCAAATGAACCAAATAGCTTATCCTGTTCATTCTTTGTACCGTTCATATTAGACTTCATTCCAATATTACTGAAGCCAAATGAGGTCATTACATCACTACTTCTATATATTCCAATACCTGCCGGATTAGTTCCCATTGTTGAGATGTCACCTCCTAATGCTCCCATGGCTCCGCCCATACCTATAAATCTTGCAGTTCCATTCAAGTCATTTCCCATTAACCGAGCAGCATCATATAAACTCTGTGCATTTACGACAGCAGTACCCAATAAAGTACAAGCTATCACCATTGCCAATCTTATATTTTTCATAAATATGTCTTTTTAATAAAAACAACTATTTTATCTTCTTCGACTACCGCCTCCACCACCGGATGAACCTGAACTGGAACGGGAACTACTACTTCCACCACCGCTTGAGTAACCACTCGACCGAGAAGAAGATTGACTCGGTGAATAGCTGGAGCCTGAAGAGGAACGGCTCGGAGAATAAGTAGAACTTGAAGAAGAACGGCGACTACTACTTGACGGCGTATAGCTACGTGTAGTTGACGAACTTCCACGATTGTAGGTAGAAGAAGAACGGCTGCTACTATTCGTAGGTGTTCCATAAGTCCTGCGGGAAGAAGAACTGGAACGATTACTATCATAAGATGAGCCACTGCTACTGCGTGTACTACTTGGACGAGTATACGTACTCCGACGAGAAGAACTTGAACTAGAACCAGTTCCTACTCGCGTGTCCGTACGGTTGCCAACCACTCTCCTAGAAGAATTATATGTACCCGTTGAAGTACCTCGGCGAGCAGACTGGCTAACGCTACCTTCACCTGAACGGCGTGTTCCTACACTTGTACCAATTCTACGGTCTCCACTGGTTGCATAGGAAGAACGTCGTGCACTTCCTCCATTAATACCATAATTGGAGCGTCGGTTATTATAATAGGTATTATTGCGTGCCCAATGGCTTCCACCACCCCAGCCCCAGCTAGGACCGCCGTGCCAATAGTGATGATGTCCCCAATAGCCACCACCATACCAACCACCCCAGTAGCCACCATACCAGCCGCCCCAGGAACCCGGGTAATATCCCCAAGAGTAGTAAGGACGATTCCAGCCCCAGCCATAATTCCAACCCCAGCCGTAAGAACCATAACGCCAATCCCACCAAAGCGGGTTACTGAACGTCGGGAATGCATAAGCATACATGCCGTCAGTATATACGTTCCAGTCCCAGGAATTCGGTCCGTAAACTACGTCCCAATATAACGGGCTGCTAATGCTAATAGCAAAACGCGGATTACGGAAACGGATGATACGTTCTGCGTACTCATAATCTTCCTGTGTACCGTCAAATTCGCCGGTCACCCATTCTCCATCCAAATCCGGATTAGATTTTTCTTTTATATATAAGGTATCATTGTCCATTACGAACTCATTATCACGTGCATCGTAACGGCGATTATATTCATCCACATCCCGTGTTTTTCCCTTACGGTCCTGAACAACTACGGTAGTACCCGGTGAAGTATAGATGTTGGTCACCTGTTGTTTCGTTTCCTTCTTAACCGGAGTTTCTTTCCTCTCCTGTTTATCTTTGGAAGGTACGAAGTAAAGGTCGTCATCAACGCTTTGTGCCAGCAAGCCTATCGGTAGGCACAAGGCAAATAGCAAGAAGTAAACAATCTTTTTCATATCATCTCGGTTTATGTAATTACTTAAACTTATTCACATTACAAAGATAAGGAAGAGATTTTTCGTCCGAAGGAGATTTTCCCCAAAGGATAATAGGGAAATCCCTATTTCTAACTATCTTAGTAGAAGATACATTGCACCTTGGCATAAAATTCAAGTAAACTTGATTTTCTATACTTGGTTTGTAGTATCTTTGCATATTATTTACCAGAAAATAAAACAACTATGAAGTATTTTGAGTTCACGTTCCATACAAGTCCTTGTACCGAAACAGTTAATGACGTACTAACTGCAGTGCTAGGCGAAGTGGGATTCGAGAGTTTTGTTGAATGCGAAGGCGGACTGACCGCATATATCCAACAATCGGTATGTGATGAAAACGCTATCAAAACTGTAATCGCCGAATTTCCTCTATCCGATACGGAAATCACCTACACATTTACCGAAGCAGAAGACAAGGACTGGAACGAGGAATGGGAAAAGAATTTCTTCCAACCGATTATTATTGGAGACCGCTGTGTAATCCACAGTACTTTTCACCAGAATGTACCCAAAGCGGAATATGACATCGTCATCAACCCACAAATGGCCTTCGGTACGGGACATCACGAAACGACAAGCCTCATCATCGAAGAATTACTGGACAACGAACTGAAAGATAAATCCTTGCTCGATATGGGTTGTGGGACTTCTATTTTAGCTATCCTGGCACGTATGCGGGGGGCACACCCCTGTACAGCTATCGACATCGATGAATGGTGTGTACGCAATTCTATCGAGAACATTGAACTGAATCATGTAGACGAAATCGACGTTTCACAAGGAGATGCTTCATCACTTACCGGAAAAGGGCCTTTTGACATTATCATCGCCAATATCAACCGGAATATATTATTGAATGACATGAAGCAGTACATTACCTGCATGCATCCAGGTTCAGAGCTTTATATGAGTGGATTCTATGTAGATGATATTGCTGTTATCCGTGAAGAAGCGGAAAAAAACGGACTGGCTTTTGTACATTACAAAGAGAAGAACCGTTGGGCAGAGGTAAAGTTTATTTATCAAGGCTAATCCCCTCCAACTGATTTTTCCTAAAAAAACAATATCCCCATGTCCGGACATCACATATAACAAAATGGGAATGTCGGACATAGGGATGTCACATATAAAGAAATTTATGCGAACTCCTTCTTTACTTGCTCACACCATTCCTTGATTTTCTTCTTTGCCTGTTCAGACTGATTATCCAAATCAATCACCAATCCGCACCACTGATTACCTCGTAAGGCCCTGGAACGTTCGAAAGTATAACCTTCAGAAGAAGTGAAGCCGACTAATGTAGCCCCGTCTCCTTCAAAAACTTCCGCCAACAAGCCAATACCATCGGCAAAGTTTTCAGGATAGCGTATCTGATCTCCGAGACCGAAAATAGCAACCTTTTTTCCTTTCAGTTCCATTGTTCGAAGCTCCGGTAACAGTTCATCCCAATAAGTAGGCAGCTCACCGTCAAACCACGTGGAAGCTCCAACAATAAAACAATCGTAAGCTGCAAAATCATTCTGCCATGCCTGTTCAATCGCTACTACTTCTATCTTATCTTCTCCAAACTCTTTCTGAATCTTCTCCGCTACCCAGCTTGTTCTTTCAGCCTTAGCAGCATAAAATAAACCTATCTTTTTCATAATCTGTACAATTTAATATTCCAACAAATTCTTGGCAGCTTCGTATATCTTAGCCTCATCCGGCAATATTTCTTTTTCCAGAATCGGATTAAAGCCGACAGGAGTAAATGTAGAACCAACACGTTCTACCGGACCGTCCAAATAGCGGAACATCTCCCCTCCAATCATAGCCGCAAGTTCCGCACCGAAACCGGAGAATACTTTATCTTCGTGAACAACCAATGCTTTACTGGTTTTCTTTACTGATTCAAATATCGCTTCTTTATCCAACGGAATCAAAGAACGAATATCAATGACTTCTACTTTCCAGCCACCTTCTTTCTCCAGCCGTTCGGCAGCGTGTAAACAGAAATGGGTAGTGTTGCCATAGGTGATAATACTCAAATCTGTTCCTTCACGACGGATACGTGCCTTTCCGAAAGGAACTTCAAAATCTTCCGGTACAACGGCTGCTGCCTCCACCGAGTTATACAAAGCTTTCGGTTCGAGAAACAATGTAAAGCCCTTGGAACGCATACTGGTCCGCAATAATCCGGCGGCATCATCAGCAAAGGAAGGACAGACAATTCGTGCTCCGGGCAAAGTTGTCAAAGCTCCCTCTATATTTTGGGAATGGTATAATCCCCCACCAATATAACCACCGGAAGCTAGCCGTAAAGTTATGTTCGGAGCAAACTTTCCATTGCTACGCCAATACTCATGTGTACATTCTACATATTGTTCTACGGCAGGCCAGAAATAGTCAGCAAATTCCGCTCCTTCTATCACGACATGGATTTTAGGGTCAAAGCGGCTCATTCCGTTAGCTGTACCCACAATATAATCTTCCGCAATCGGTGCGCTGAATACACGTGCATCACCAAACTCCTGCTGCATACCTTTAGTCACATTAAACACACCGCCTTTTTCCTTGTTTGCTACATCCTGTCCCCAGATAAACGTATCGGGGTTATGACGGAATTCGGCTTTCAACGTTTCGTTAATGGCGTTCACCATAAAAGTTTTCTCTCCTTCTGCCTGATGGATACCTTCTTTATACTTTTGAGGCTGATAAGGTTCGGGTATCACAAAGTCATAGATACTCTTGGGATCAGGATCGGGAGCAGACAAGGCCTTTCGATTAGCGGCTGATAATTCTTTCTTTGCATCAGTCTCTATTTGCAGCAATTCTTCTTCCGTCAAACGTTTATAGCGAAGCAACATCCGGCGGAATTTCATCAACGGGTCAGCTTCTTTTACATATTCCAGTTCGTTTTCATCCCTGTACAAGGTATGTTTATCCGAATTAGAGTGGGAACCGATACGGACGCAATTGGCTTGTACAATTACCGGGTTACGAGTGGTTATGGCATATTCCCGAGCTTCGGTCATAGCGTTCATCGAGTCAAATACATCTTTTCCATTACAATAGATAATTTTCAGGTTCTTGAAACCTGAGAAGTTCTCTGCCACTTTCCGATTGGCCGTCTGTTCGGATTTCGGGACGGAGATACCGTAACCATTATCCTGTATTACGAAAATCACAGGAAGACGCTCGAGACTAGCGCCATTGATGGCTTCATACACAAAGCCTTCGGAAGTAGCCGATTCTCCATGAGAAGTTATGGCAACTCCTTTATGACCATAATACACCATAGCTCTGGCTACACCTGCCGCATGGAGGTCATGTGTCCCCGTAGCAGACGAGATATTTTCGATGTGCCATTCCGGTTTTGCGAAGTGATTAGACATGTGCCGCCCGCCACTACCGGGATCAGTCGCTTTCGATATACCATTCAGGATAATTTCTTCTGCAGTCATTCCGGCAGAAAGCACAGTCAGCATATCCCGGTAATAAGGGAACAGAAAGTCTTCGCCGAGAGTAAAAACCTGCCCAATAGCCAGTTGGATTCCGTCATGTCCTGCATAAGGAGCATGGTAAGACCAACCTAACGATTGCAGCAAATAGGAAGGGGCTTTCTCATCCAGAGCACGTCCCAATGTCATCAGATGATACCACTTCTTCAAGGTTTCAATATCTGTATTTTTTATATCATACTTTTTCATAGTTAATGAACTCTTTATTAATGAAACAATCAGTTGAATCAACCTTTCCAGTTCTCCAGATAATCGGCTATGAAATGCAGGAAGTTACCACCCAGCATACCGTCTACCACCCGATGATCGTAAGACAAGGAAAGATACATTTTATGACGAATAGCAATCGTATCACCTTCCGGTGTCTCCACAACAGCAGGTTTCTTTTCAATGTATCCCACTCCCAGAATAGCTACTTGAGGCTGATTTATAATCGGCGTACCGAATAAGCTCTTGAATGTACCGAAATTAGTAATAGTAAATGTTCCGCCATCAATGTCTTCCGGCATCAATTTGTTATCTCTTGCTTTTAATGCCAATGAATCAATGGCGACTGCCAATCCGTTTAGATTCAAATGGTCGGCATCATGCACCACCGGAACAATCAGATTTCCGCCATTCAAGGAAACAGCGATACCGACATTGATGTGTTTCTTGAAAAGAATATTATATCCGTCTACCGATACATTCAGCTGCGGATAAGTTACCAGCGCTTTCGCTACCGCTTCCGTAATCATAGGCATATAGGTCAGCTTCACTCCTTCGTGACGGAAGAAGACATCCTTATTCTTTTCACGCCAACGGACCAGCTTGGTTACATCCACTTCCAGCACATTCGTAACATGTGGAGATACTTTCTTTGACATAACCATGTGGTCGGCAATAATCCGACGGACACGGTCCATTTCTTTCATCTCTACTCCGGAGGTATTGATAGGGGCAGATGATTGGGGTGTAGCAGTGGAAGCCACAGATTGTACAGCAGGTACCGGAGATGACTTTGGATTCGCTGAAGCAGCAGGCATAATAGCCGACGGTGCATTTGCAGTCGAAGTTATGCCTATTGTTGCCGGTTTCGGCTCGCTAACAAGTCCTCTCTTTTTCCTGTCAATATAATCTTTTATATCTTTCTTACTCAATCGTCCTTCATAGCCAGTCCCTTGCAAGGTATCCAGTTCTTCCTTCGGAATCTTAGCGTCCCGTGCCAATTGAATCACCACTGGAGAGTACCAACGTTCTTCGACAGCAACACCCGGTTTCGGCACTTCATTATGGGATTTCTCTTTAGTAGTTTCCTGAGAGGAGTTCGATTCATTGGAAGTTTCCTGTTCACTAGCACTGTCACCGTCCAAATTAATAACAGCAACGACAGTGCCCACCGCTACCGTATCTCCCTCTTTACACAAAATCTCCATTACTTTCCCCGCTACCGGAGAAGGAATTTCCGCACTCACTTTGGCAGTGTTTACTTCAAAAAGCACATCGTCTTCCTGAACCGACTCACCTACCTTTACAGACCAAGAAACAATTGTTCCTTCGGTTATACTCTCGCCCAACTTAGGCATTTTTATTTCGAATCTTGACATAGACAGTAAATTTATTATTCAACCTTGACACATTACAACAATACGTTGAAATAGAAAGTTTTAAGTTAAAGTATTTTTAACCGGACATCAACGGTTACATATCCATTCTTCACGAATGTACTTCTCCGAACGAAGCCGGTTGACAGCTTCCTTCTCCTCTACACTGAAAGAACTGACGGATTGTGATTCACTGAAATATTGAAAAGCATTTTCCTTGAAATCATCCACACTCCCCGCCGGCAAATATCTACCGATATTAGTAACCTCACTCCGAACGGAAGGAACGGCATATACGGAAGACAAAGTGCCGTCATGAGCTATCACATCCGGATTCAATACCTTATTTAATATCGTGAGGTCTGTATCATAAAGCAGTGTGCAATGATATAATACTCTGTCTTTATGTACACACTGTGCACTCCCCGATATTTTCAATCCATTCAGATAGATACCCAGCCGTTCATCTCCTTTAGCTTCTATACCGATGAATGACAGAAAGTCTAACGTTCGCTGAAGATAATGAACAAATTCAGGCAAACGCGAAACGGTTTCTATAAAAGTAAAATTGACATTACCCAAATCGTGATATACTGCCCCTCCTCCCGAGAAGCGACGGGCAATAGCTATCCGATGCTGTTTCGCCCATTCCTTGTCAACTTCCGACCGAAGACGCTGATGTTTCCCTATCACAACAGAAGGAACGCTCTGCCAAAGCATAAAAACGTCCTCCGTTCCCTGCTTCAGCAAATACTCTTCTGCCGCTAAATGGAAATAAATATCAGTATAAGGACTGTATATACATCGAATCATAGGTCTCGAAGATAAGGGATTAAAACATTACTTCGTGATAAATCTCCCCAACCGTCGGATGCGGAAATACGGTCTTCTGAAATTCTTCCAGCGTATATCCTCTCTGAATAGCAATGCCTGCTATGACAATCAACTCCGACGCCGGATTTCCCAGCATGTGGCAGCCGATGATTTTGCCTTCTTCATCCTGAATCAATTTACAGAGACCGTTTCCTTGCTCATTCTCCGCAACGAATCGTCCGGAATAAGCCATTGGTAGTTTCGTAACACGATAAGGGAGTCCGAGTTTTATCAGTTCTTCCTCAGTCTTACCTACTCCTGCCATTTCGGGATTCGTATAAACAATTCCCGGCACACAGTCGTAGTTCATCCGATCTTCTACTCCCAATATATGATTGATAGCAACTTCTGCTTCACGAATGGCGGTATGTGCTAATAAAGAATATCCTGTAATATCTCCGCAAGCATATACCCTAGGATGAGTAGTCAGTAAATGTTCATCTACTTTCACTCCATTCCGATGTAACTCTATATTCAATTGTCCTAATCCTACGTTGGATAAATTTGCCTTACGTCCTACACTAAGCAGTATTTTATCCGTTTCAATCGCAGAAGCCTTGCCTCCCTTTTCAATCACGACCCTATCAGGTTGCACTTCCACTACTTTAGTATCCAGATAGAAAGAAACTCCCCGCTTTGTATATTCTGTACGAAGCATACCACTGGTTTCCTTATCCATGACTCCCAATATTTCAGGCATCATTTCCACGATATGTACCTTCACTCCCATACTGTTAAAGAAAGAAGCAAATTCCATTCCAATTACTCCCCCACCGATAATTACTAACGTTTTAGGTAGTTCTTTTATCTCCAATGCCTCTTTGGAGGTCCAGTAATCAACTTCCGCTAATCCCGGTATCGGAGGAATCACTGTATCGGAGCCGGTACATACCAGCAGATACTTTACAAAATACGCCTCTCCGTCACAAACAATGCGAATCAACCCATTTTCTTCCCCTTCTACAAAAGCTTCTTTCTCCACAATCGTAACCCCGTAAGAGTTGACAGTCATTTTCACACCACCCGTCAGCATTTTCACCGTTTTATCTTTGCGGCTCATAATTTTAGATAAATCAAAGGAAGGAGATTCGGCAAACACGCCATACTTGGAAGCATTCTTAATGCTATCCAGAATTTTAGCAGAATATAACAGAGTTTTAGTAGGAATACACCCTTCATTCAAGCACACCCCACCTATTGCTTTTTTCTCGAAAAGAACGGCTTTCAGTCCGTTCGCCCCTGCCCGTTCGGCGGCCGTATATCCGGCAGGGCCACCCCCAATAATAGCTATATCAAAATTCATAATCGTATATCTTTTTATTAATAATACGATTATAACAAATGAAAGAAGAAATTAGTTGTTCAGAAAAATAATGCCCGCTATTTAATTGTCAGTTTTTTGAGGTCCTCCAATGTACCGTTAAATACATTCAGATCTACATCTTTCTTAATACCGGGCACATTCCCGACATCAGTGTGTTGCCAGAAACTCCATTTACCCTGATATTTCACTGAATCCACATAATAATGTGCAATCCAATAAGGGTAAGCATTGAAAATGGAATCATCCAGATAACGGGTTTTAAATTTATAAGAAGTATAAAGAATGGGCTTCACCCCATAATGTGATTCTACGCGGTCCAACCAGCGCTTCAAACCTTGTTGCAGTTCTTGTTTTTCCTTTCTTCCGGTCACTTCCACATCAAGCACGGGAGGTAAGTCACCGGTATCCAGTTTTACCGTACGAATAAAAAAGTCAGCTTGTTTCAAAGCATCCGTACCAGGGATATAGAAATGATAAGCCCCACGAATAAAGCCATGATTACGAGCATTGGCAAAATTCACCTCAAATGTAGTATCGTTATGGTCTCCCCCTTCTGTCGCTTTCATAAAGACAAAGTGTAAAGGAGTAGCCGCTTGCTGGTTCCGCTGAAGTCTCTCCCAGTCAATTTTTCCTTGATAATGAGATATATCAATACCATGAATATCATATCCGGAAGGAATACAAACTCCATACTCCTTTAAACCGTTACAAGGTTTCCAACGATAGGCATAAGGACGAATAAAAAAATAGTAGAAAACAGCAGAAAAACAACCGACAATCATCACTGTCAGAATATTACGCAACCAGATAGGCATAGCACGTCCGTACTTCTCCTGTACTTTTTTCGAGGCACGGGGAGATTTGGAAGAAGAAACAGTTCTTTTTTTTCTAGTGGTGGAAGCAGCATTCTTCTTTTGAACGGCAGCTATCGGATTATTACGTGACGGCAAGTGTCTTAGTGATTAAAAATTAGTGATTGGTGACAAATGAAAAAAAAGCGGCGAACAGCAACCATACATTCTGCATGGCATTTACTGTTCACCGCTTCATGTTTATCGTTTACTTACCTTGTTCCAGCTGTAAAGTCTTAGTTGCCTGATCGCAAACTTCAGTAGGACCAAAGTACTGGATTGGTCCCGGATATACATAATCCGTTTCGATAGCCCAACGATCACGTTGTGCAGCGAATGCCTTGAAAGGAGCACCATCCAGTTTCACCAATGCTTTCTGAATAACCGGTTTCATTTCACCGTGACGACGTTCCATATTCATCATCATTGTGATAGGTACACCACCAGCAATCCATTCGGCAGCAGGAGCAGTTGTGTTACGTACAGAAGACATATAACCGGTCTTACCGTTAGCAATCAACATAGAAGCTGTGTAACCCAAAGAGTAGCAGTAGTCAGCGTCGAAGTTTGATGGAGCAGCGCAACGGCCTTCGTAACCGAAGAAGTGGTGCTGAGCAGCAAACTTACCAACATACTTACCTTCTTCTTTCCATGCAGCCAATTTAGTAGCTACCATTTCGGACAACAGTTTTTCAGTTTCAATCAATGATACCTGAACGTTTCCGTGCGGGTCACGATCCAAAGTCAACTGACGTGCAACACCTTCCGGCAGACTTGCATAGATAGCAGAGTTTTCCGGAGAAAGTTTACGAATGATATAATCACGTTGGTGAGATTTCTTAATTTGAGCAAACTCTTCTGCGTTAGCAGCCAGGAAGTCGTTCAATTCAGCAATCAGACGTTTCATAGCCGGGATGAATTCGACCAATCCTTCCGGAATCAATACTGTACCGAAATTATGTCCCTGTGCAGCACGATCTGCTACCACTTTAGCGATATAAGTCACTACATCATCCAAAGACATATCTTTTGCTTCTACTTCTTCAGAAACGATACATACGTTAGGTTGTACCTGCAAAGCACATTCCAGCGCGATGTGAGAAGCCGAACGCCCCATCAATTTGATGAAATGCCAATATTTGCGGGCAGAGTTACAGTCACGTTGAATGTTACCAATTACTTCCGCATAAGTCTTACAAGCAGTATCAAAACCGAAAGAAGTTTCAATCATATCGTTCTTCAAGTCTCCATCGATAGTTTTCGGGCAACCAATTACCTGTACACCGTATTTCTTAGCAGCATAGTATTCAGCCAACACACAAGCATTTGTATTAGAATCATCACCACCAATGATAACCAATGCTTTAATGCCCAGTTCTTTGATAATTTCAAATCCTTTTTCAAATTGGCTTTCAGCTTCCAATTTCGTACGACCTGAACCGATGATATCAAAACCACCTGTATTGCGGTATTCATCGATAATGTCAGCAGTCAATTCCATATAGTTGTGGTCTACCAGACCACCAGGACCTAAAATGAAACCATACAATTTATTATCCGGGTTCAATTTCTTGATACCGTCAAATAAACCGGAGATTACATTGTGCCCACCGGGAGCTTGTCCACCAGAAAGGATGACACCCACGTTCATAGCAGGAAGAGTTACAGCTTCACCAGCTTCGAATGTAATCAACGGCATTCCGTACGTGTTAGGGAACAATGCTTTGATAGCTTCCTGATCGGCTACAGACTGAGTAGCAGCACCTGCTACAGCTTTAACGGCTCCTGATGCCAATGCTTTCGGAAGTTTGGGCTGGTAAGCAGCCCTTGCGATTTGCAATGCACTTTTAGTCATTTTCTTTAATTTTTTATTTAAAGGTGTTAGTAAGTTTCTTCTTAAACTTGAAAAGCGTTGCAAATTTCGCATTTTTCCGTGAATTATAAAAGAGGAAGCACAATTTTATTTACGATTCCTTATTGTTTCCAACCTCCACCAAGCGCTTTATAAAGCTGTACGACGGCTATCAACTCATCACGAATAGCATTACTTAAGCCAATTTGTGCATCAAAGTATCCACGTTGGGCATCCAATACGTCCAGATAGTTAATAACCCCATTAATATATTGGAGCTGTGCCAGATCCATATAGCTCTTAGCCGAACGTTCCAAATTAGCACGAAGTTCGTACACCTCTTTTATCTTGTTAAAATTCACAATTGCGTTACGTGTCTCTTTAAAAGCTGTCAGCACGGATTTCTCATAGTTATGCACCTCACCTTCAAAAGCCGCTTTTTTCGCTTTCAATGCCGCACGGTTCTTTCCCCAACCAAAGATAGGAGTCAACAAAGCCCCTTCCATTACTGCATACGGAGATTTCAACAATTCTGACAATGAAGTACTCTCCGTACCAAAACCACCGGTCAGAGCAAGACGCGGAAACATATTCGTATAGGCTACTCCTACTTTCGCATTAGCAGCGATCAATTTCTGTTCTGCCTGACGGATATCAGGACGACGTTCCAACAAAGTGGAAGGCAAGCCAACCGGAAGTGTTTCCGGAAAATTGAATTCCTGAAGCAAACGGGAACGGGCAATACGGTTAGGATATTCACCTGCAAGAAAAGCAATATCGTTTTCCTTAAGAGAAATCTTACGTTCTAAATCCGGAACTAAAGTAGCCGTACGTGCCAACTCCACTTGTGCCTGACGATAGGAAGTTTCGGAAGTCAATCCTCCGGCAAAACGGATACGTGCCAAACGAACACCTTCTTCACGAGCTTTCAATGTTTGCTTAACTATGTCTAACTCTGTATCCAATGCTACCAATTCATAGTAAGCTTGTGCTACTTCGGCAACAATCGTCATCCGGAGTGCACGTTGCGCCTCTATAGATTGCAGATATTCAGCAATACTGGCCGAACGTGCCCAACGCAGATTTCCCCAAAGGTCGAGTTCCCATGAAACAAGAAATTGGGCTTCAAAAGTGTCTGCTTTCTTAAACGCATCCCCTCCATGATTTTCCAATTCACGTTCAGCTGTTACTTTTCCTTTTATATCCGGAAGCAAAGCTGCAGTAGAGATTCGTTTTTGTGCAGCCATTTCCTTCACACGGGCAGCCGCTATCAACATATCCTTATTATGCTCCAAGGCACGGTCAATAAGGCTGCGGAGAGTGGAATCAGCATAAATATCTTTCCAGTCCTGATCTCCGAAACTGACAGAATCCTGATGTTGAGCCAAACTATCAGGTAAATGAAGGTCAGGACGAACGTAGCTTTTCCCTACCTTGCAGGAAGTTAATATTCCTGCAAATAATAAGATAGCCATATATAGTTTCTTTCGTTTCATTATTTCTTATGTTTTAAAATTTTCGACTTTGTTTTATACACCATTACAAAGAAGAAAGGCACGAGAATGATGCCAAATACAATAGCAAATATCATTCCGAAGAATACTCCCGTACCAATCGCCTGGCGGCTTGCCGAACCAGGACCGCTTGCCAATACCATTGGAAGCATACCAAGCACAAATGCAAGCGAAGTCATCAGAATCGGACGAAAACGTAATCTTGCCGCATAAATAGCAGATTGAATCAAATCTTCTCCCTTATCCACCTGCACTTTGGCAAATTCTACAATCAAAATAGCGTTCTTAGCCGCCAATCCCACCAGCATTACTAAGCCTATTTGGAAATAAACATCATTTTCCAATCCACATACCCAGACACCCAAATAGGCACCCAATGCAGCTACCGGCAAAGAAAGCAATACAGCAATAGGTACTGTCCAACTTTCATATTGCGCAGCAAGAAAGAGGAATACAAACAAGAATACCAGTGCCATAACCATACCTGTCTGACCTCCAGCTTGCTTTTCCTGATAAGAAAGTCCGCTCCATTCCAATCCGATATTATCAGGTAGGTGATCGCGGGCAATCTGTTCCATGATCTCCATTGCTTGTCCGGAACTATATCCTGGTGCAGCAGCTCCACGAATCACCGCAGTAGTAAACATATTAAAACGCTTGATACTTCCCGGACCTGTGGTATATGATGCATTGCCTAAAGAAGTCAGCGGTACCATTGCACCATTAGACGCTTTTACAAAGAATAGATTAATATTATCTTTATGTTCACGGTAAGGAGCTTCCGCCTGGATATATACCTTATATATACGGTTGAACATATTAAAGTCATTCACATACACAGAACCCGTATAAGCTTTCATGGTAGAGAACACATCTGCCAAAGGTACACCCAACATTTTCACCTTATCCCGGTCCACATCAAAATAGAGTTGCGGAATTTCTGACTGTAAAGAAGAAGACAATCCTGTCAGTTCTTTATGTTTGGAAGCATAGTACATCAAGGTATCGGTGGCATCTACCAAATTATCAAAAGTCGCTTCTCCACGAGCTTCCAACTGCATCTCAAAACCTCCGGAACTACCCAATCCCGGTATTACCGGTGGAGTAGACAAGTAGACCTTACATTCCGGATATTCTTTGAGATGTTTCTCTACTGTATCCATAATTTTTTCGATGCTGGTATTCTTCCGTTCTTCCCATGGTTTCAGAATCACAGTCAGTTCAGAACGAGCCTGATTACTACCGACACGCGGACTACTACCCGTCACATTCTGAATATATTCTATATAAGGATTCTTTTCCAAATAAGCTATGGCACGTTCCGTCACAATACGGGTACGCTCCAATGTAGCGCCTTCCGGCAACTCAAGTTCAATTTTAAAATATCCCTGATCTTCCACCGGCAAGAAACTGGTCGGAATAATACGGTGAATTAATAGGATAGCGATCAGAACCATTCCAAAAGCACTTAATACCCGACGAGGATGCTTTATTGTACGGGTTACGGCAGCTACATACTTATTACTACCAACACCTAGCCATTCATTGATCTTCCGAAAAATAATATTTTTTTTCTTTCCACTATCCGGCTTCAATATTAACGAACACATCACGGGACTCAGTGTCAAAGCAACCACTGTAGAAATAAGTACGGACACCACGATAGTCACCGTAAACTGACGATACAACTGTCCCGTAATTCCACTCAGGAAACTAACCGGAACGAATACTGCAGCCAACACCAATGAGGTAGCAATCAAAGCGCTGGCAAGTCCGTTCATTGCTTTCTTGGTAGCTTCATAAGGACTTAGATGTTCCGTTTCCATTATATGTTCCACACCTTCCACCACCACAATCGCATCATCCACGACAATACCAATAGCAAGAATCAATCCGAGTAATGTCAATATATTTAACGAGAAACCGAATATTAACATGAATCCGAAAGTACCAATCAACGAGATAGGAACTGCCACAATCGGAATCAACGTTGCACGCCAGCTTTGCAAAGACAGATATACCACCAATACTACCAGCACCAATGCTTCAAACAAAGTCTTATATACTTCGTGAATAGATTCGGAGATATAAGTCGTCATATCAAATGGAATCTCATAACTCAATCCTTCCGGAAAGTTCTCGCTAATTTCATCCATAGCCTCTTTTACTCTCTCGGCCACTTCCATTGCGTTAGCACCCGGTAACATATAGATACCAAGTACAGCAGCATTCTCTCCATTGATCCCACTCTCTGTATTATAAGAAGAAGCTTCCAACGACACGCGTGCCACATCTTTTAATCGGATAATAGAACCGTTAGCATTGGCACGTACTACAATATCCTCGAACTGTCCGACAGTGGAAAGACGTCCCTGAGTAGTGATAGGAATAGTAATATCCAATCCTTCCACCGGTTGCTGTCCTAATACACCTGCCGCAGATTCACGGTTCTGATCTTTCAAAGCATTTTGTAAATCCTGTACGGTCAACCCAAAATTTGCCAACTTATCGGGTTGTGCCCATATCTGCATGGCGTAATAACGGCTACCAATATTAGAAACGCGTCCTACTCCCGGGATACGGCGAATCACATCAAGCACATTGATTGTAGCGAAGTTACTCAAATAGATTTCATCAAACTTCGGATCAGTAGAAGTCAGACAGAGCGTCATTAATTGACTAGGAGCCTGTTTTTCTACTGAAATACCATTTTGAATCACTTCTGCCGGAAGACGGGATTCAGCTAGCTTCACACGATTCTGAATCTCAACTGCCGCCAAATCCGGATCAGCAGATACATCAAAAGTAACCGTTGCCGAGAAACCTCCAGAGTTAGAGCTATTTGATTCCATATAAAGCATTCCCGGTGTACCGTTGATTTCCTGCTCAATCGGAGTAGCTACCGCTTGTGACACGGTAAGTGCGCTGGCACCCGGATATGAGGCACTGATTTTCACTACCGGAGGCGTGATCTGCGGATATTGGTCCACCGGAAGCATTGTCAGACCGATAATTCCGACAATCACTATCACAATAGAAATTACAGCCGAGAAAACCGGCCTATCTATAAAAAAAGTAACTTTCATCTCTTATTCTCCTTTTGTGTTATCCTTCATTTCTATCGAAGTATTTCCAGTTTCAGTTGTAGTGTCTTTTACTTTTGTTTCCGGTGTACTGATTCGTACTTTCATTCCCGGTGTCAATTTATGGAAACCTTCCACTACAACCTTCTCTCCTTCCGCCAAACCTCTTTCCACTACTACATTATTTCCGACTTCCGGTCCTAATTCCACGAAACGTTTTTCTACCGCGTCATCTTTACGCAGAGTATAAATATAAGCTCCGCCCTTTTCGATAGTAACAGCTTTCATTGGAACAACAAGGGCTCCTTCGCGAACATCCAGCAACAGCTTTACTTTCGTAAACTGTCCCGGCAATAATACTTGTTTGGGATTAGGCATTTCCGCACGTACGGAGAAAGTACCCGTCTGAGGATCTACCTGAGGTTCAGCAAAATCAACATAACCTTTATGAGGATAAACGGTATTATCTGCTAAAGTAATCGTAATATTCGGTTGCCAGGAACGGGTCGAGTCTTGCTGGCCTAAATTAATATTTCTTTCTTTACTTTTCAGATAATCAAGTGCTGTCATACTGAAATCGACCAGTACGGTATCACTTTTCACAATAGTAGCGAGTAGAGATTTTCCTCCGGGTCCCACCAAGGTACCCAAATCCACATTTCTTTCACTGATATGACCAGACAATGGCGACCGGACAATGGTATATCCCAGTTCCAATTCAGCCTGCGCCAAGTCCGCCTCACTCATGGCGACCGTAGCTTCGGCACTTTCATAAGCAGCTTCAGCATTGTCCAAGTCCAACTGACTTGCAGCATTTTGTTCAAACAATGGACGTATACGCTTCAAATCTCGTTCAGCCTTCAAAGCCTGTGCTTCGTCTTTTTTCAACTGTGCTCTGGCCTTGTCGGCTTTTGCCCGATATTGATCCTGGTTGATTACAAACAAAACCTGATTCTTATTCACATACGTACCCTCTGCAAAAAGCATATTTTCCAGATAACCTTCCACCCGGGCACGTACTTCGACGAACTGTTGGGCACGAATTCGTCCCACATATTCCCCGTATATCTCTACATCATCTTTTACTACCGGTTCAACAATGACTGTCGGCATTTCCGGCGTAGCCTTCTGAGGTCGGGTCAACATCCAATACACGCCCAACACAACTACCGCACAGATTATAGCAGCAATGGTTCTCTTTCTCCTCAGTTTCAATTCATGTTTCGAAAAGAATAATCTCATATCGAATCTTATTATTTAATTTAACTTATGTTTGTTATATCCACATTTATACAATTTGCATGCCAAAATCACTTTGATCTTTTGTTATCTAATAATCAACCATTTATGTCATTCACATTCTTTCGTGAGAATGGGGAGTTTAGCTGCAAAGTGTAGAATTAATCCACATTTCCGACTTTTGGAACATTTTTTTTAATTCCGATTTCAACAACTAAACAAATTATGCCCTACATTTGTATTTATATATACATCATCAACACTAGACCATGTCCTAATGAAAAAACAAATCTTCTCAACATTAGTTTTATCAATGTGCCTACTATTGCCTTTTTCCTTATATTCTCAGGAGCAACGCAAAAAGGTAGGTGTAGTTTTGAGTGGCGGCGGTGCCAAAGGAATGGCGCATATCAAAGCATTAAAAGTGATCGAAGAAGCGGGTATTCCTATCGATTACATAGCCGGAACTAGTATGGGAGCCATTGTAGGAGGACTCTACGCTATTGGTTATACTCCCGAGCAATTGGACAGTATGGTTCGAAAACAAAACTGGACGTTTCTGTTAAGCGACCGTATCAAACGAAGTGCCATGTCATTGACCGACCGTGAACGGTCGGAAAAGTTCATTGTCTCCATACCTTTCACCAAAAGTCCCAAAGATGCGGCTTCTTCGGGCGGAATTATCAAAGGGCAAAATCTTGCCAATCTATTTTCAGACTTGACTATGGGCTATCATGATTCTATCAACTTTGATAAACTCCCCATCCCTTTCGCTTGTGTAGCAGCAAATGTTGTCAATGGAGAACAAATTATATTCCACAACGGGATCCTGTCAACTGCCATGCGGGCCAGTATGGCTATCCCAGGTGTATTTACACCGGTACGACAAGACAGTATGGTATTGGTGGACGGTGGAATTGTAAATAACTATCCGGCAGATGTTGTAAAAGCTATGGGAGCTGATGTTATCATCGGAGTGGATGTACAAAACGCCTTGAAAAAAGCGGATAAGCTGAACAGTGCTCCTGATATCTTAGGGCAAATCGTAGATATTACCTGCCAATCCAATCATGAAAAGAATGTAGACCTTACCGATACTTACATTCGTGTAAACGTAGACGGTTATTCTTCGGCTAGTTTTACTCCGGCCGCTATTGACACTTTAATGCGAAGAGGAGAAGAAGCAGCTAAAGCACAATGGAATTCCTTACTCGCTTTGAAAAAGAAGATAGGAATATCCGATAATTATGTTCCCAAACGACATGGTCCGTATTCTTCCCTCTCCAATGTACGTACAATTTATGTGACAGACATATCATTCTCCGGTGTAGAAGCTGACGACAAGAAATGGCTAATGAAAAAATGCAACCTGAAAGAAAATAGTAATATTACCACCCAACAGATAGAACAGGCATTATATCAATTAAGAGGAAGCCAATCTTATTCCAGTGCCAGCTATACGTTGACGGACACTCCCGAAGGTTATCACCTCAATTTCCTACTGCAAGCAAAGTATGAAAAAAGAATTAATCTGGGGATCCGTTTCGATTCGGAAGAAATAGCCTCTTTATTAATCAATGGAACGGCAGACCTCAAAACTCATATTCCTTCCCGACTATCTCTTACCGGGCGATTAGGGAAACAGTATGCGGCGCGCATTGACTATACATTAGAGCCTATGCAACAGCGCAACTTCAATTTTTCGTATATGTTTCAGTATAATGACATCAACATATATGAAGAAGGAGAACGCGCCTATAACACTACTTACAAATATCATTTAGCTGAATTTGGCTTCTCGGATGTATGGTATAAGAATTTCCGTTTTGGTCTCGGATTCCGTTTCGAATATTATAAATACAAAGACTTCTTATTTAAGAAGCCGGAATTTATCGGCTTGGATGTAGAATCAGAACACTTCCTTAGCTATTTTGCACAAGTGCACTATAACACATACGATAAAGGATATTTCCCCTCCAAAGGAAGTGATTTCAAAGCCGCCTACTCACTCTATACCGATAATATGGCGCAATACAATGAACAGGCCCCATTTTCCGCACTGAGTGCTTCGTGGGCAAGTGTGATTCCTGCCACCCGCCGTTTTTCTATCATTCCGTCGATCTATGGGCGTGTCCTGATAGGGAAAGGAATTCCTTATCCCCTGAAAAATGCTATCGGTGGTGAAGTATACGGTTTTTATATTCCACAACAGTTGCCTTTTGCCGGCGTAACAAACATGGAATTAATGGAAAATTCTATTATCATTACTTCTCTGAAGTTCAGGCAACGTATGGGAAGTATTCATTACCTCACCCTGACAGGCAACTACGGTTTGACGGACAGTCACTTCTTCGAAATACTGAAAGGCAAACAATTGTTCGGCATCAGCGCAGGTTATGGAATGGATAGCGTTTTCGGTCCTCTGGAAATATCATTGGGATATTCCAATCAGACTGATAAAGGAAGCTGCTTTGTGAATCTGGGATATTATTTCTGATTCCAATCTTTTATAATTTAAACTTTATACTATACAAATTTTTCCCGCTTCTGTAAATTCAGCAGACCGATCATCATCCAGATCAGACTGGAGGAGAAAAGAAATATACGATTTTTGATAAGAATCCCTTCCCATATCATCGGATGAAAATTATCAGGCACACGGAAGGGATTCAGCAAAATATTCCAAAATGAACGTTCTATGCTATTCATATTACTGAAAAACATCAGTACAATGCCAATGATAATCATAAGTACAGCCGTTCCGTTTCCACTCCGGGTAATCGTAGAAAACATAAAAGTCAAATTACCAAAAAAAAGAACCGGAAACATCAACTGCAAAGACATCTCAAAAGGATTGATTGGATACAGCAATAAGATAGCGATGTACGAAAAGACGATTAGAATAGCAAAAATAACCACGTAAATCATGAGTAACCGTACTCCCCATACTTTATACCGATAGTCAGGAATACCAAAAAGTATTTCCAATATCCGGCTGTCTTCGTCATTTTGAATGCCGAAGACAGCCGGGTAGAATATCAGCAATAAACATGGGAACATGAGTATATTATAGATAAGCCCTTCATTAATTTCTGCCCGGTTCCACGCACTCTGAAACATAAAAAAGGCAAAGAATCCAAATGCCGCTAACAGAAACCAAAAGAACTTTCCGGCAAAAATAATCTTCAAATTATATTTTACCACCTTAGGCAGCAGCTTTATTAATTGATTAAATGTCATATCATTCTTTTCTTTTAATTCATATTCTTCAATAGGCAGAGATAAGCATCTTCCAGATTGGCCTCAACTTCTTCGGCTCCTTCGTATGGTTGCTCAACAGAAAGATAACGAACACGGATAGTATCCCCTTGCTGGATATGATGTATGACCAAAGATTTATCCAATGCCTTTTCAAACTCCGTTTTATCTATATTAAACTGCCATACCTTTCCATTAGCCATTTCCACCATGTCCGCCGGATCACCGAAATATTTCAGTTCACCCTTGTTTATTACCACAACCTGATTACAGGAACTGGATATATCTTCAATGATATGAGTAGAAAAAATGACCACACGATCTTTACTCAATTCCACCAACAGATTACGAAAACGGATACGCTCACGAGGGTCGAGTCCTGCTGTCGGCTCATCTACTACCAGAATACGTGGCAAATGGAGCAAAATCAATGCAATGCCGATCCGCTGTTTCATACCTCCCGAGAAAGAACCGATATTTTCATCTTTCCGCTCATACATATGTACCGCATTCAAAACATACTCTAACCGTTCCTTACGCAAATCCTCATCTATTATTCCTTTCAGTATAGCCTGATAATCAAGAAACTCCCAAGATGTCATATTTTCGTAAGTGCCAAATTCCTGCGGAAGGAATCCTATCAAGCTTTGCAATTCTTCCCTATAGATACGGGTATCCATACCATTAATCCAGATACTGCCATAACTCTGCTCGAATATGCCACAAATCACGCGCATCAAAGTTGACTTTCCGGCTCCGTTCGGTCCCAGGAGTCCGAACATACCTGTCTGAATCTCAAACGAAACTCCACGCAATGCTTTAAAAGGTTTACGTTGTTTTCCAATCAAAGGAACACTCTTTACCATACGGAAGTAAGAGCGGCGAAGTCCGGCAAATCGTCCGGTAACACGTTCTATATTTACATTATGTTCATATAGATACTGTGAGGTAACGTAGATAGCAATACCCGCAAACCACAACAGCCCAATCATTACCACCAAACCGTTATTATCCAGTCGCTTGAACAGTTCGAACAAGATAACAGGAGGAAGTCCCCAGAATATCACACGGTTTACTGCCTTTACTCCCTTACTATTTTCGTAACGATAATATAAATAAGAACGTATTTTTCTCCACAAGTACAAAGCCGATGCATAAATAGCAAACGAAAACAGAAATATCCAAAGTCTATTTTGAATAAAAAAATAAGTAAAATAAACACCGAACGCTAACATACCGAATTGCCACAACACATTGACGAAGTCTTTTAGAGAATGATATTCACGACTCATTCCCAGCCTTTTCCGTATTTGCAGACCACTATGCCATTGACGACTGATACGTCCCGGCCAATCATATATCTTAACCAGATTCCGGACAGATATGTGTATTTCTTCATTCGGATCTATGACTTTCGATTTAGCTCTTCTAAGACTAGTCTGTGTAAAATAAGTCAGTCCTGGTATACCCGCAATCAGTGCTACTAAATAGATAGACTGCCAAAGTATTCCTTCAGCATATAGCCAGATACTGACAACGCCAACTACAAAAAGAACAAAATGGAAAATCCACATTTTACGAGACAAAGAACGATACCACCAAAGCACATTTTCCAATCCCATGCAGACAGTAGGAATCAAAATCAACGTCAATAAGGCAGAGAAAAGAAGCCCACCAATCACTGTAATAGCAAAAGGCGCCCCAATGGCTCCGGCATATTCCGTATCTCCCATGGCCAACGGCAACATAGCGGCGATCGTTGTGATAGAAGTTATCAAAATCGGACGGATACGTGACATTCCGGCAGTCATTAATGCCCGATTCCGGCGATATCCTCTTTTACGTAAAATATTAGCATAGTCTATAAGGATAATTCCGTTATTTACGACTACTCCCAGCAGAATCAAGAACCCCGTCAGCGTATTTGCATTCATCAGGCTATTGCTCGAAAGCAATAACGCCAGCAAAGAGCCGATAGCAGCAAGCGGAATAGTAAAAAGTAATACAAAAGGAGTTACTACAGACTCAAAAACAGAAGCAAGTATCATAAAAATCAAAATGAAGGCTGCCAGAATAAGAAATTTGAAATCTCCAAACTGATCCTCCTCATGGAATACTTGCAAGGCAACGCCTGAAGGTAGATTATAACCGGCAATCAATTGGTCTATATCAGAACGATAACTTCCCAATAATTCCTTTGAGGACTGCACATCTCTTGAGAAATTATAATAAACTTCAAGTTGTTTATCCTGATTGACACGTATGATCCGCGAACGTCCGCGACCATAATTAATAGAGGCTATATCTTCCAGATTGTGCATTCCACCCTTTACATTTTCTATCCGAACAGCACGCAAATCATCAACTGTCTTTTCTTTTTGAACCTTCTCCTCCGCTTCTTCTTCCGTCTCTGTACTTTTTTTCAGAATTTCATCGCGAATGATAATGTCATAATTATCTTCTCCCACTTTAAAAGTCACTTCAGAAGAAAACTCGTTATTGAGTGCCGTTAATCCCGAAGTTATATTAGCACGATTGATATCATAAGTAGTCAGCAGAATCGGGTCAAAGTTCAGATTTATCTCTGGCTGACGAGGAGTATACGATACATGAGTATGTTGCACAAATTCCTGTTCATCCAGTAGGTAGCGGATTTCCTCAGCTACCATTTGCATCATTTCGAAATCAGAACCTCTGACAACCACTCGTTCATTATTATCACCAATACCCAGTAAACGCATAAAGCCTCCAAGACTACTCAATACCGAATTTTCCTGTCCGCCTCCCATAGCATCAGAGACATAGACTTCCGCCCCATTAATGTTCGAGACTTTGGATTGCACATCCGATTTGATATCCGTAATTTTCCGTTTACCTATCTTTTGATAATCTTTTTGCAAAACGAGCGTAATAGTTGCTTCTTTCTCCCGGACACGGCAGATCAAATCTTTCTTTTCTGGGAAATCCTTCAGACGTTCTTCCAGCGCTTTGACTATCTTGTCCGTATTCTCAAGGGTACTTCCGGTAGGCATTACAACACTTATATTAAACCGATCCGAATCCACTTCTTTCATCTGCTGCACATTCAAGGTCAGTGATAATATCAGAGTAGCAAAAAGTAAAATCACCGCTCCGAATATAGTGACTCCCGGATTACGCATACACGTCTTCAGTAAAACCAGATACACTTGTATCGGACGTTGAATAATCGACACCTTCTCATAAACGACACTTCTTCCTTTCTTCTTTTTCAGAATAACATAAGTGACCATAGGAATGAAAAGCAAAGCCACAAACAAGGAAATAATCAGCGTAGATATAATAGACACCCCGATATGATGCCCTATCAGTTTAATCAGGAAATTATCTGAAAAGACAAACGGCAGGAAAACAGTGACAGTAGTCAACGTAGCTGCTACAATAGAGCGCCACACCTCTTTAGTGCCCTGAGTAACTGAGCGCTCGGGTGTGTAGCCGCTTCCGGATAAACGATAAATATTCTCCAGCACTACGACACTATTATCCAGTAGCATCCCAATGGCAAGTGCCATTCCCACTAATGTAAGGCTATTGATAGTAATGCCGGAAGCATAGAAGAAATTGAAGGCCGTATAAACTGAGATCGGAATTGAAAGTGCGATAAAGAACACCAGCCGCATATTTTTCAAAAAAAGCCAGAGAATGAAAACAGCCAACAATCCACCGACCAATGCCAGGTTAATGATTTGATTGATGTTATTCTCCATCGTTTCAGCCTTATTCTCCTGAACGACTATTTCCAGATCAAGCGGAACTATTTTTTCATTCAGTTTGTCAATCGCATCAGAAACACGGTGGGAAAGCTCTATAAGATTTGCCTGCGAATCATTTATCAATACCACAGAAACAGCCTCTTTCCCATTTACACGACTATAAGTGGTTTCATCTTTCAGATCAAAGAATACGGTTGCCACATCTTTCAACAAGACAGGTCCGGGAGCCACCACAATATTTTCCAGGTCAGATACTTTCGTATACATCGCATTTACGTGAACAAAAATCTTACTATCCGGCTCATTGGCAAAACCGACAAACGTTTTCTCCTGCGTATTCTGTGAAAGCAGATTACTTATCTTTGACGCCGTAAGGTTCAACGCTTTGCACACCTCCGAATGGAGACGTATCTCAATCGCTTTTTGCCGTCCGCCATATATATTGACAGATGCCACACCATCTATGTTCTCCAAATCGGAAAGAATATTATCCTCCACTAAGTTCCTGACACGGTCTGTCCCTCCCGAACCCCGTACCTGAAGTACCATAAAGTTATTGTTCATCTGTGCAATATCAACTTTCTGTACCTGCACAGTAAAACCACTGGGAAAAGATGCTGCCACTTCATTCACCTTTTCCTGCAACTTAAGAGCAGTCATATTGAAATTGACATTCTTCTTAAAATCAATTTGTATGTTCGATTGCCTCCTGTCTATATAAGATTGCAGTTTGTCTACTCCTCCTATCGTACTGACAGCTCCTTCAAGCGGAATTATCACTTCCGACTCCACATACGAAGGGTCCATATCCTGCTGCGACGACACTTGGATAAACAATACCGGAAGCTCTGCATTAGGCAGCAACTCTACCGGAAGCTGTTTGTAGGACACATAGCCCAAAAGACTAAGTGCAATAAACAGCATACAGATCGTAATTCTCCTATTTAGTAAAAAGTTCATCTTCAGCTTTTTTTAGTTCGGTGATTTATACGCCTTTTTATCTTTTCAAGGACATAATATACACATGGGATAACCATCAAACTCATCAAAGTAGAAGTTATCAGTCCTCCAATCACAGCAATAGCCATTGGCGAACGAAGGGAAGCACCTTCACCAAATCCGAATGTCATTGGAAGCATAGCCAGAATCGTAGTCAACGTAGTCATTATGATAGGACGGATACGTTGCTGTCCTGCTTCTACAATGGCGTCAGTCAACTCCATTCCTGCCTGGCTAAGTTGGTTGATACGGTCTACCAGAATAATAGAGTTATTAACGGCAATACCTCCCAACATCACGATACCGATAACTCCCATCATATTAATCGTGGTTCCAGTAATGAAGAAAAGCAAGATAGCACCCACCACAGCCAGCGGAATAGTCAGCAGAATCGTAAAAGGATGTAACAACGATTCAAACTGTGAAGCCATGACCATATAAACAAGTACAACAGAAAGCAATAAAGCAAACAATAAGCTATGCATAGACTCCTGCCGTTTTTCTTCTTCTCCGGTCACTGTGATACTATAATTAGCAGGCAAATCAATATCTTTAACAGCCAAACGCACTTCTGCCGCCACTTTATCAAGTGATTTGCCAGTGTCCATATTAGCCATTATTTTACCTATACGGCTCTGATTGCGACGTAGAATCTCTTTAGGTGCCTGCCCATGAGTAATACTAGCGATCTCGTCCAACAAAAACTCTTGTGTACCACTTCTGATAACAAGTGATCCGAGAGCTCCTAAAGATATATCCGGTACTTTAATCACGATATCACGCATCTCACCGCGATACTCCATTTTACCGGCTTCCTTACCACTCAACTGTTGTTTCAACTGTTCAATCACTGTAGCAACACTCAGATTATTGATCCCGGCTATGGTACGGTCTATTGAAATCACTACTTCCGGAGCACCGTCTTCAATAGAAGTTACAACGTCATACACCCCATCCACTTCCTGCATTCTTTCCTTTACTTCTCCGGTAATCTTCGCTATTTCGTCCAACTCCTCTCCTTTCACTTCCACTACAATAGGAGCTCCTTCACTACCCAACAGAGAACTCAAAGAATTTTCATCCTGACGGATAGATAATTCCAGACCATCGGGATTCTTCGCTTCTTCAAGGAACCGGGCAATTACATTTTCTGGAGAAAGAATACACTCCGGAAAAAGAATAATTTTCATCATCGCCGTATTTTCTCCTTCAAATATGGCATTTTCCGAACCGCTTCCCTCTCCGACATGACTATATATCGTACACAGAGAATCGCCTCCGACAATAGTATATAATAAATCTTCGAGATTACCCACAGCCGCAGCAGTACGTTCCATTTGCGTACCTTCAGGCATTTTCACAACAGCAGTAAAAGCCTTACTTTCCGCCCTCGGCATAAACTCCGTACCAATGAACGGAGTCAGCAAACCTGTAACTACAAGTAATAACACTGCCATACCAATTACCCACCAACGATGTCGAACCAACTTGCGAAGTATCTTGCTATATCTAGTAATACGGATTGATTTCACTTCTTCCATTTTTACTTTCTTACCGGAAAGTTGAGTATATAACATCGGAATCACTAGGATAGCAACAAACAAGGAAGATACAAGTGAGAAAGTAACTGTCCAAGCCTGATCTTTAAACAGTTCACCCGAAGCTCCATGAAGATAAACAATCGGAAGAAATACCACAATAGTCGTCAAAGTAGAAGCAATAACCGCATTTGCCACCTCCGCAGTTCCGGTGACCACTGCCTCCTTAACACTCACTCCTTTTTCCTGATTCCGGAAAATACTTTCTATAACTACAATGGCATTATCTACCAGCATACCCGCTCCGAGAGCCAACCCTCCCAAAGTCATAATATTCAGCGTAAGCCCATTGAAAAACATCAAATTGAAAGTTGCTACAATAGAGATTGGAATAGAAAGACTGACAATCAACGTTGTTCCCATTCGACGAAGGAATACAAACAATACAATGACAGCAAGGACAATACCCAATATAGCACTGCTTTTCACTTCACCGATAGCACTTTTTATAAAAGTCCCCTGATTGGAGATTACCTGAAAATGATAGCCGGGCAAAGCATCTTCTATCACTGCCAACCGACTAGTTACTTCGTCTACCACCTTCACCGTATTGAAACGCATTTCCTTATAAATAGACAAACCGATACTACGTTTTCCATTAATACGTACAATGTTTTCGGGACGTGCATTCACAAACTGCACAGTAGCTACTTCTTTCAAAAAGACGGGAGCCTTGTTGAGATCTGTCACAGTTTCAGAAGAACTATTCCCTGAAGTCTCCTGCTGTACCGGTTTATATCCGACGATCAAATTTTCAAAATCGGCTTCTGTGGAAAACAGACTCGAACTTTTCACTAAATACTGCAATCCCAATTCACTTACCCGTCCTCCGGATATGCTCTGATTATTAGACTCAATACGCGAAGCGATATCCTCTATCTTTAATTGGAAAGCATTTAATTTATAAGGATCAGTCTGAACGGTAAGGGTAGTCACTTCCTCTCCCGAAAGAGTCACTTCGGCAACACCTTCCAAGCGAATCAGCTCGTTACGGATATAACTTTCCGCAATCCTTCGCAATTCCGCCATATCCGTAATATTCTGATGAGACATCCCCACCAGGACAACTGGCGACAGATTCGCGTCGTGTTGCGTTATTTTTAGTTCCGTAATCTCCTTATTCTGGGCAAACGGATTCATAGCTTTCTGCAAATCGAGAAAAGCTTCATCCATATCCTTTGTCCAAGTATATTCTACGGTAATCCGTGCCGTTCCCGCTTTAATCACCGAAGACACCTGTGTAACGTCACTCTGCCGAATAGCCATGGATTCCATGTTTTTCACAAATTGTTTTTCGATCTCTTCAGGAGGACGTTCTCCTACCTTTAGTTCGATAAACAAGCGGGGATTATTCAGATCAGGCAATAAGTCGACACTCAACTGATCGTATGACACCTTTCCCAACAATAAGAGGGCAAATACAATCATACAAATTGTAACCGGATTGCCTACTGCAAATTTGACTATATTCTTCATAAGTATTTCCTATTTTCAAAAGGCACGTTTATTCGTCATACGAATAATTTACTTTTGAATTTTTACTTTAGCATCTTCCTTCAATGTTTCAAACCCCTTCACTACCAGATTGTCATTTACTTTGAGTCCGGATATGATTTCAATGTTATATTCATCCTCTAAGCCTGTTTCTAAATTACGTATCTTTGCGGTATTCTTCTCAACGACATATACATATTTGCGACGACGGTTCGACAGAATCACGTCCTTGGGGATAATAATGGAGCTGTCTGCTCTGTCTACCACAATATCTGCTTTAGCAAACATACCCGGACGCAATTTTAGTTGATTGTTATCAACTAAAACCTTTCCTTTATAGGTACGCGTTTCCGAACTGATTGCGGGAGATAATTCGCTGATTTTCCCTCTCAAAGTATCACCCGGTATGGTGTAATGAGTAATATATACCGGTTGTGCTTCCTTGACATAGCGGATGCTGCTCTCCGGCAGATTGATATCCATATACATTTTATCATAAGCCATTAGACTTACTACCGGCTTACCCTGCTCTACCCTGATATCAGTTGTATAATGGGGCAGGTCAACAATCACACCATCAAACGGAGCTTTTACCTTCATTTTCTCCAAATTGAGTTGTGCGTTTTCATAATCATAACGGGCATTCGTCACCTTAACTTCCGTATTCCGCATCTCACTCATCGTCACCCCTCCCTTTTCATAAAGCGCTTTTTGTTTCGATTGCTCCTGTTCGGCTATTTCGAGACTGAGCTTTTTAGCGTCGATAGCAATGCCGTTTTCATATTCTTTGTCTTCCAACCGGACAATTATCGTACCTTTACTCACCCTATCTCCCATTTTGAAAGTTTTTCCTGTCTTCGGATTAATTTGAAGTTTATAAAAGCCGCTCATTTCAGAGTTCAGAGACACCCCATAAGTAGGCTGTACTGTTCCTGTTGTATTTATCAGTTTACTGATCGAACCTTTTTTCAGTTCGACAACAGATACCGGAGTAGCAATGTTATTGGGTGCGTTTTGTGGTCTGTCACCACAGCTTGTCAAGCCTATAGTTGCTAATAAAGAAAATGCTATTAAAATGTGATACTGTTTCATGGTCTGCTTATTTTTTATCGATTATATCTTTCATCGGAACAATAGGAATATTCTTGTCGAAGTCATACAATGAAAGAATTTTAAGATTAAGTAATTCTATTCTGTAGTTGATTAATGCTTGCGTATAAGTGATTTTCTTATTTGAAAGTTGTGTCTGGAACTGACTCATTTCCATACCGGTAATATCGCCTTCCCGATAACGTGTCTGGTTCAGATCATAAGTTAATTGAGCATTTTGCACATTCTGCTCGGCAATTTTGATCTGAGTACGGAGATTCTCAAGACTACGCCATACCTGACGGATATTCAGTTCAATATCTACCTTTTCTTCATGAAATTCAAGTTCATTAATTTGTTGTGCAACCTTTTGTGCTTTGATTCGTGCTCTCTTTTCCCCCCAATCGAATATAGGAACAGTAAAACTGATAGAAACACGTGGATTTTGTGTCGGATTATTAAACATTTTATTCAAATGACGGTTATCTCCCATTAATCCGAATGACAAAGAGATATCCCCTTTGAACTCATTCAATGCTTTCGTCTTAATCATTTCAAACTCAAGTTCTTTACTTTCTATTTCACGCTGACGAAGTTCCAACCGTGAGCCTAATCCATGTGTGATAGCTTGTTCCAAATCTACTTGAATAGGTTTAATATCAACTTCGGCAAATACTAAAATATCCTCATCCAATCTCATTCCAAGTGTTTGTTTCAACTTATCTTTCGCATTTTCCAAACTCACCTTACTCTCGTCTACCGACGAACGAGCTGTCGCTAGATTCAACTCAGCCTGAAAAAGTTCGTCTTTGGCTGCTAAATCCGCTTCTACCTTATTTTTTATAATATCATAGCTTTGCTGGGCATTGATTAGTTCCTCACGGCTGATTTCCAAATTACTTTGCGCCATATAAACAGCATAAAATTGGTCTGTTATACTTTTTTCCGTATTCAACCGCTGCAGAGCATAACTAATATCAGCATTTTCATAATCATATTCAATCTGTTTCAATTCCATTTTCCGCTTGTTGTAAGTGAAGATAGGTTGAGTCAATTGCAAATAGAGGTCATTGCTGAATGCCCGGTCGCTGGTTTTATTCCCTTCCAAAATGGAATTATTGTCTTGCCAACCGAACTTGTTGATTAACGAAATCGTACCGTCCGTCCATAAGATGGGTTGCTCAATTTGAAAAGTCCCACTACTGTTGAGCGTTTCATTAGTATACCATTGCGACAGCCGGTTATCGAAACGCCTGTTTTTGTTATAATCTAACGGATTCAGGTTTAACGAGAACCGCGATTTCAACGAAGCCTTCTGAGCAATCAGGTTCTGTTTATACCTTTCCAAATTCATATAGGAACGGCGGAGAGAAGGACTGTTTTCCTGCGCAATTTCCATAGCCTTGTCAATCGTTAAGGGAATTTGCCCTTGCGAGGGTAATGTAATTCCCATGAAAACAACAATTGCCAGTAGCATTCTTTTTAATAGTAGTAAGTCAATTTGCATATAGTTTGCTGTTTTAATTAATATCGTTTCACTATTTTCACTGCGTCGGCTGTTACAGACCGCAGTTTACATTCATCTGTCAGTACCACCCGGACCGTATCTGAGTCAAAGTAGTAACTACCCAGTTGTTCCCACCCCTCATTTGCTTTTCTCAGGTTAACATAGGCATCTTCTACCTCACTGCCATACTTTACTTTAAAATGATATTCCCCCTGAAGATTATTGTTCCAACGAAGTTCATCATCCTTGAATACATGATAATACAAGTCATACTGACCGACTTCCGGTACAGGTACTTTCCATGTAGCAGTCTGGCTGCCGTCCCCACTTTTAATCACAAAAGCCGAACGAATATATTTTCCATAATATCTGTCATTGGTAGTAGCCGTCCATTGTAAAGGCGGACGCCACCAGGATATACCCGAATATTTAAAAGGTGTTTCCTCCACTTCGTCCAACCACTTAGGCAAGAGCCCCACAATGGGAGGAGCGGAAAGAATAAAAAGAGTAGAATCTTCATTATCCACAATAATTTCCCCCGGCAAATCGAACGAAGATTCCGGCAATATATAAATACTGTCTTTGACTATTTTGTTTCGTTCCTGTTTGACATTATTTATGTCTTGACTAATTATATTCGGAAGATTCCCCGAAACCATAGTATTAATCTCAACATTACGGATCTGATCTTCCCAAACCGAAACAAATTCCTTACTGGTATGAGCAGGCATCTCTATTTTTGTTTTGGCTCTGGGGTCTTCCAAAGGCTGATACCACCAACCGTCTTTACGAATATCCATGTGAATAATCCCATCATAATCCGAATTATTACTTATCAGCATTTTCAATACAAAAAATTCTTCTCCACCCTTATTGGTAATTTTAGTCAATGTTGGTTCCCCTAACGAGTAAAAAGGAAGAGGTGTTGTTTTTTCCCATTCTCCCAACAATGAACGAATATCTGTCCGACTTATCTCTCCCAATGTGTCGAGCATATTTTCAAACTTTATATTCAAAAAAGTATTACGTTTCAGCAATGAATATAATGAGTCCCTAAAGGCTTCTACGCCCATATTTATTTCTGCCCTGGCAAAAAGACGGCTTGCTTCCTGTCCGACGATATTATTCTGCAAGTTGCGCAGTTCCATATCGACCAGCAATTCTTTAAATGTACGCTTCTCCAGCAACAGAACAGCCTTTTCATTATTACTAATACCATTAATCTGACGCTCCCAACCTCCATTCTCTGATTTTTTTTGCAAATACAACTCAATCACCCGGTTGGCAACAGGCCATTCCGAAGAAAAAATATTATACCGGAAATTATAGATTTGTGGAAAAAGAAAATAAGGATTTGCCTCTGACGAAAGATTACCTTTTCCCCTGCTACCGGATGAAAAATTATAATTTCCTTCCGTTTGCGCAAATCTCCAGATAAAATTATTGAACGTACGCATCTGTGCTTCCTGCAAACTGATTTCATTCCTGTCTCCATATCTCGACCAACGTATATGGTTTTGAACCTGTTTCTTCATATCCATATCATCAAACAATGCCCCTTTTTCCGGAAATAAGACCATTTCCGGTTGCACGGTTTCCTGTGCTTGCGACCAAGCACGTTCATAACCCACAAATTGTATTGGTACTTCTATCAACGAAAACCGTTTGAAAGGATAATCCAATTTATAGTTTCGAGCCAGTTGGTCTTTAACATTACGTATTAATGAAGGGATCGTATCGTGGATAGAATCCAAAGCTGCCGAAAAGAAGTCATGTCCTTTCAGATGCCAGATACTATATAGGATGCTGTCTGCAGATATACTTTTCTGCTGATAATCTCCTATGGCCAGTGATATTGTTTGAGACGGAAAATCTCCCTTAAACGTATAAACCCCATGTTCATCGCTCTTACCTTCGCCTTGGGAAAGCGGAACCAACCCTGCTAGAGGCTTCACTTTCAAATGGTAATTGCTGAAATAAGTTTGTTGCCAGTCCGGATTTTCATCACTATAACCAGTTCCGGCACGAGGATACCAATATGTTTCGGGAGTAAGCAATAAATAATCCTTTGTCTGGAAACAGTATTGTTTATCAATATTGAACAGAAATTTCTTTTTAGAAGCCTGTAGCACTTCCGGAGGAATATCCAGATAACAAAACGAATTATCTATTTGTCCATCATACTTAAATGTCACTGAGGCAGTGTCTCCCTTTGCCAGATTCGTACCGAAATCCACTAATACGATTTGCTTGTCACGCTTGAATTTAAGTGGTTGTCCATCCGAATCAACGGAACGTACGGTCAGCCCCGGATTCAGGCAAAACGTAAATACGGCAGACGAGTCCAAAGCTACCCCCCTCATGGTTACTTCGGATAGAAAGTCATCAAGACGTTGTTCTACCGAAAAATCATATTGATGAATAAACAGCTTCGGAGTAGCGACATATTGGTTGTTAACACGTGTATATGCAGCCCGTATATCGCCCTGACACAAAATGGAATGCACATGCCAATATCCGCAAGCTAAACTCAGCAAGAGTGTACACACAGAAAGAAAGACCCATGGATAATTGCTACGCGACGAGTGAGGCAGACGCCGGAATAGAGAGATAGTGAAAAAGACAAATGCCAGGCCGGCGAGAAAATAGATAGCCCGGTGATTCAAAATTACTTCCCAATTGGAAAATCCAACAATAGTAGATTTTACTAATGGGAGACTATACGCCATATAATCGAAAAGGTAATAAAACTTATCCTCAATATAAAAAACAGTCAATCCGATATACCCCAACAGAATAACAAAAGTGAGTGCCTGATTCTTCAGCACCAACATCAGAAAGATAGACAGGCCAATAATAAAAACGAGCGTAGGTACACTAATCAGCAGAAAATATAATAAATAAGCTATCCAGTCCACTTCTCCCACTGTCAGATTGAATGCCATTGTAATGCCCATAATAATAAGATTGAGCAGCAGAAAAACACGCAGATTCCCCCAGATCTTACCAATCACGTACTCGGCATTACTTAACGGACGGACATAAAAGACTTCCGACGTATCCAGTTTCTTGTCCCTTTTCAGAAAATCAGAGGCAAGAAAAATAGCAATGACAGCCTGTCCTGTATTCAGCAATAGCAGAATTAGATAAGGGATATTCGACGGAATGGACATAGCAATCCAAAATCCGTAAGTATCCTCCGATACAAATAGGAGAAAATTAAAAAGAGTAGTGATACCTATGGCGAGCACTGTAAACACCCGGAAGAACCAACTTCTTATTAATAACTTGCTTTCATACTTTGCTACCGATTGTATATTAGATAAAAAGGTCATATCAGCATATCGTGTTTAGTCGTTTGTCCAAAGGTTTAATTGATTCTCCATATAATATACATAGGCGTGTTCAAGATTAGGAGGAAATGGCTCCGCTTCGTATCCTTCTACTTTATCGGCAACCACCTGTACCTCCCAAGCTGTCCCTGAGGGAATAGTAGATATGACCGGATATTTTTTATCAATCTCATGCAATTGATCGCCACCGGCTCTGATCCTCCACACCTTGCCTTCGGCTTTCTTCAACATATCTTGCGGAGACCCATAGAAAGAAACTTCCCCCCGGTTCATCAACGCCATATTGTTACAAGTACTGGAGATATCTCCTACAATATGGGTAGATAAAATAATAGTGACGTCATTTTCACTAACTTCGGAAAGAAGGTTACGGAAACGAATACGTTCTTCGGGGTCAAGCCCGGTAGTAGGTTCATCTACAATAATTACTTTAGGATGATGTATCAATGCCTGCGCAATTCCCAACCGACGCTTCATGCCTCCTGATAATTTGTTAGCATACCGCTCACGTACATCAAACAATCCTACATTTTCGAGCATTTCATCCACAGCCTGCTTTCTTTGCCTGTTTTGAGTCATTCCCGACAGACGGGCTGCATAGTCCAAAAACTCATACGTTTTATATTTGGCAAAGAAACGAAAGTCCTGAGGGAGATATCCTAAAATACCACGAATTTCTTTCCGTTGTTTCATCAAATCGTATCCACAGATTTCAACCTGTCCGGAAGTTGGCTCCATTAGAGCTACCAGAATACGCATTAAAGTAGATTTGCCGGCACCGTTGGGACCCAATAAGCCAAACATCCCCGTAGGAATCTCCAGATTGACATCTTTCAATGCATGGTTTCCATTTGGATAAATCTTATTGAGGTTTTTAATAGTTATGCTCATGACATTTTGTTAAGCCTATGTTGTATTGGCTGATAAAGATAGGGTTTATTTATATTACAAGAAGCACAATTGTAAAGATTAACTTATATTAGCAGTCAATAGAAGATACTGGATTCATTCAAATGCAAAAGAGGAAGCCGCTTCACAGTGACCTCCTCTCTCTATACTCTATATGAATATGCCCCAAAGGGTTTATTAAAAAAGGAGCATACACAAAAGGGTTTTATCTTAAAAAATTAATTATTAAAAACTTATTCTACTGACTTCAATCAGACAGATAACATCAAAATCATATCAACGATCTTCACAGACAGTTGATATTAAGGGGAAATGTGCATCAAAATAAAATCTGATGCGTAAGCTAGATTAGATAAGATGTACCTCTGTACTTTTCCTAACCAGCATAGTAAAGTAGGGATTCACACGCTACGAATAAATCTAAGCCCCTACTATATATCTCAAATAAATATCTTAGATACTACCTCCCTTACCACCGCTGTGAGTAGGATTATAAGTTACCGTCTTATATTGCTGATCAGCACCTGTATAACGTATCGCAGAGACAGATATTGTTTTTTCGCTTCCGCCATACACTACTGTTGTAGATAATGTAGTTTTACGAGTCTTGGCATAACAAGTATAGTTCATCTCAGTATAACCATTTACATTCACTGTATTGTATGTACGTTCAGTTTCGGTTACTCCAGATGTTGTTCCCATTAATGAGTACATACGAGTTTTAAGATAAGCAGCCATTGCGTTTAGTGTATTTTCGGGAACGCTACTTCCTAATGCTTCTTTTATAGCCTCAACTACACCTCTACCTTTCTCGTAATCCCAACCTGTTTTTTCTTTATACTTCAACACGATACCTGTCAAGGCCTTTGCATTCTCGCTATTGTCACGACTTTCCTGTCCAAGGATTTCGTCTTTCTGAATTACTTCTTTTTCTACTTTACTATTTACTTGATTCTCTATAGCATAAGCAGAGAAGTGTGTAACAGGAGCTTTATAATTAGCCTCACCCACTGTAACTTCAGCAGCCTGTACTTCCCATTCCCCGTTATCCGGATTCAGATAGGAAAGTTGCATAGTTGCTTTAGGGAAAGTTACCCCCGGAATAGGATTAGGAATAGAAATATTTACAGGTTCGCTAAACTGCAAACCTGTCGGCTGAAATTGAGCAGCAGCCAAAGGTATACTTTTTACAGCTTCTACGACCTCAGTAGGCTTAACTTCAGTAACAACCTCTTTAGGAGCAGGAACAAATGTAGTTACACTGATATCAACTTTACCGTTTTTCACAAGGGTCGGATCCTCCTGCGCATCTTCTTTAATTACACCTGCCGGGATCACAATTTCCACTTTCGCAAGAGGCATATCTTCAACAACTTTGTCCGGCTCAACCTGTCCAAAGTCTTCTGTGGTTGTAGGAATCGCCTCATTTGATGTACTTTCATCCTCTACAGTAATTGGATCTGTCATTTCATCCAATACCACTTCTTTTACCGGACTTACTTCCGTCAAGGCAAAAGCAACTTTTACTACACTACGATTCTCAGCATTATCAGCAATTTTCACAGAAGTTTTCTGAGAAAGATAACCATTAGGAGCAACAGAAACCTCATAAGTTCCCGTATTACTTTCCGTTACAGAAAACTCACCTTTCGAATCCGTTATACAATCTTTATCGCCAACTTTCACTTTTACCCCACTTTTTCCTTCACCTTTTACAGTTACAGCACCTTTAATGTAATACTCTACCACCGGTTTCGGAGTTTCAATTACTTCTCCTTCTGCCGGTTTAGGATCGTCATCATCGTCATGACATGCAACTGTAGCAAAAGACAACATACCAAAGGCTATCGCCATGGCACTCACATACATCCATTTTACACTTTTCATAATGTTTCAAATTTGTTAAAATACTTATTCATATCAATCATGTTCAATTCTCACTCGTCCTAATTAAATAATAGCGAATATGATCCGGTTGCCAGAAACGTGAATTCTCGACAGACCTAGGCTCGGTATTATAACTTTCCCCCAAAGAACGGTGGGCGTATTCATTCCCACTACGCATATCATACTGAAAAGCAAAATATTCGGGAAGCATAATCCGCAATGCATGCCGTTTGCGTTTCTTCCCCGGCAACGGAATAGAGAAGTTAAACCCTGCATTCTTTGCCCCGTCCGTATACATACCATATATACCCACAATATATTCGCCGAAATAACGTGAAAGAGTTCCGCGTATTCCATAATCTCCATAAATAAAACGGGATCCTTCCACCTTCACCAGCGTGTTCACTTCCGGCACATAATATCCCACACTAAGCCGTCCATTGATTCTTTTCCACTTACTCATCTCCCACTTGCTACCGTAGAAATGAGAAGAACCGGTAATTCCTCCTTCACCTTCTACCGTCCACCGACCATTTGCAGAAAAATAACCGACTCCCGCAGCAACTCCCATACGATCATCTGAGAAATTACCGCCTGTCAGGTATCCTTTCCAATGATTAGCCAAACGAAAATCCTGACGTAAAGTCATGAATCCCAAGCGAACACAGTCCCACTTTCCTTCTTCATTATTTACGATAGGCAGACTGACTTGCATCCGTAGCGAAGCCCCCTTCCATAATTGCATTTCCAGAGCGGGTTGCAGATCAAGAGCCGCCTTATATAGTTTATAAGTTACATTATTGACTAACATCACACCAGGATATAACACCAAATCCACCTTACCGAAAGTACTGTCTTCCCTTTTTATTCCTTTCAAACGACGCATGGCGGTTCCTGTAGAAGTCGTCATCTCCATATTACGATATACCTCATCCAACGTGTATTCACCGGACTGATACTGTTGAACCAGTTTTGCCGGGAGAGTTATACACAGCTGGGGTAACGCATTATCTAATATAACCAATTGTAGAGTCGGCATTTCTGGCATAGCAACCAAATGACGTATGGCAATACCGATCCCATTATAAGCTCCTCTATACACAGAAGTCTCAAAAGCCGCTGTTATCGTGTCACTTTTCTCTACAACCGAGATATTCTCCATTTCCAGTTTTTTCAAAGTTTCGATCACACGAACGGACTGTGCATGTAACGAAATTCCCCAACAGAGAAAAACATATACTATACCAACTATTCTTTTCATCTTCATTTAATGTATTAATGTACATTCATACCGTAAACCGGCAGACACACATGTAAATTCGCGGGTAAACACGTTGACGGATAGATGCTTCCAAAAGCGCATAGCAGCACCAATGTTCCAACCATGCGTATCATATTCCGCCATGAATTTCAATTCCCGACAAAAAGAGGGAGTATAACGAACTCCGCCGAAAGGTCCTTTATTATATACAGGCTTATCACCCTGATGAAAATACCAACCCGCCGTAATTGCCAGTTGATGTCCCGAACGGAATCCGATTGTTTTAGTAAGCACACCATAGTAGGCACCCCAATATGGAGTTTTTCCTTCAGTCAGAAGATCATCCCCCCCAATCACAACAGCCGGAAAATAACGGCTTTCTTTTAACGGACGAATACGAATCGTATTGGAACGGTCTTGATTGTGATAACCTGTTCTTCCCGTAGCCGTTGTCATTTTGAGTAATGTCATTCGATAAGTAAATTCAATGAAAGAAAACAGTGTCATATCCACGAAATAATTCATTGTAGGAAAACTGAAAACAGAAGGGGTAACTTGCTCGGGTAGGTAGTTTGCTCCTCCTATAAACGTACCGGTTTCCTGCATCTCGGCAGTAGGTATCATTAATTGTCCTGTCGATCCCAAGGAGTATTGTGCACGAACCAAACTGGTCGTCAATATGAAAATCAGAAGTAGAATAATGCCTTTCAATAAAATAAATGGCTTATTCCTGAAAACAGCTTTAGTTTGTTCCATCTCAATTTGTATATTGTTCCCCAATAGCAATTTTCTCAAAGAATTGATTAATCTGCTATTTTTACTATTCATATTTCTGTTACTTCTTAGGTAACAGAACACACACAATCGAAACTAAGCGGAATGAAAATAGAGAAAAACATCGACAAATGTGGTACCAAAGGGCTTTCTGGCTTTAGTGAAAGAGGAAATCCTTTTGAATATAAACAAATTAGCAACAGAGCATGAAGACAATATTATTTCATGTTCGGATATTTTTTTGCCCTATGTTTCAGATAAAACGAAAAAAAATGGAGGATTATTTGTTTGCTATTTCTTTTTTTGTCTATCTTTGCGTCAAATTTAATTCTGTTACCTAAGAAGTAACACACATACCTCACTGCTTATTATCAGCATTTTACCTATTTACCCCTAGTTACATAGCAATTTCTAACGTAAGATAAATTCATTTTATTTACTTCTGTACGTTCTTGCAGATTGAAACCTTTCAGATAGATTTGTGTTGTTTTTATAGATTTGTGGCCTAATGATTCACTTATCATTTCAATAGGAACTCCGCGATATTTAGCTGTTGTTGCCCAAGAGTGACGAAGAGTGTATGAAGATACAGGCGAATTTAGATGAAGCACTCTTGCCAAATCCTTCAAACGATTATTAAACTTTCGAAGTGCAGACTGATATTCCCGATAAGCTCCTTCATCTTTCCGTTTTTTGTCGCCAGACAGGATATCAAACAGATAATCGGGACAGTCAGAAGGAGTCACTTGGTTACTTCGAAGCTGATTAATCATTTCCTTCGCAGTATCAAGTACTTCCACACTCATAGGAGTCTTAGTCTTGATACGATTATATCGTAGCACATTACTGTCTAAGGACGACTTTTCCAAATGAGCCAAATCGGCAAATGACATTCCACAAAACTGAAACATCAAAGCAGCAATAGTTTGTGTATGACGCAAGCGCTCCGATTTGGGATCATCATACAAAAGCCTGTGAAGCTCGGCAACCGGCAAGGCTTTCTTTTGCCGGATATCCACCCCTGTATAGACATCGTGAAATAATCGGTGCACATAAGGGGCACTCCCCGATTCTACTCCTCTATTATAAATGCTGCGAAGCATACGCATATATGTAGAAACCGTATTAGGTTTCAAGCCACATTCATATAGGTACTGCCCATAACAACGCAAACGTCCCCGGGTCACTTGCCTGAACGATACATTGAACGTACCGCAAAACGTAGTGAAAGATAAAAGGGCATTCTTATAGACATGCGCCGTAGAATACCGTCCTTCTTTCCGTAAACGCTCGATATACATCTCTGCACATCGGCTAAATCCATTTTTATTCATTTTTTGCATCACAAATAATTTTATAAATAATATAATGTATGAGAAAGAACAAAAATAAGCTACTTTATGATTTCGACCACTATAAAAATAAAAAGATAAAGGCTCGAATAATGTTTTTTCGATTATTTATTCGCACAAATCAAAGAAAGTGCCTATCTTTACCACAAGTATTTTTTATTATTCACCATTAAATGTAAAGATTATGGCAAGTAGAAGAGAACTAAAGAAAAACGTAAACTATATCGCAGGAGAGTTGTTCACCGAGTGTTTAATCAACAGCATGTTTATCCCTGGAACAGATAAGGATAAAGCAGATGAGCTGATGTCTGAAGTATTGAAGATGCAGGATGAATTTGTGACCCGTATCAGCCACACAGAACCGGGCAATGTGAAAGTTTTTTATAAAAAATTCCGTGCTGATTTTAATGCAAAGGTAAACGAGATTATTGAAGCTATCGGAAAATTGAACTAAAAACAGAATGAAGAAAGCAATTTATAGCTTTATCTATTACCGCCTGTTAGGGTGGAAAACAAACGTTACGGTACCTAATTATGATAAATGCGTGATATGTGCCGCACCACACACAACGAACTTTGATTTATTTATTGGAAAACTATTTTACGGTGCTTTAGGCCGCAAGACAAGTTTCATGATGAAAAAAGAATGGTTCTTTTTTCCATTAGGATTAATTTTCAAAGCTGTAGGCGGGATTCCCGTAGATCGTGGACGGAAGACTTCATTGGTAGACCAAATGGTTCACCACTTTAACGAATGCAAAAAGTTTCATCTGGCCATTACCCCCGAAGGAACCCGGAAAGCCAATCCAAACTGGAAAAAAGGATTTTATTATATCTCCCTCAAAGCGCAGGTGCCTATCGTATTGATTGGCATCGACTATGAAAAGAAGACGATTTCGGCAACCAAAGCCATTATGCCTTCGGGAGATATTAATAAAGACATGAGGGAAATCAAGCTCTATTACAAAGATTTCAAAGGAAAACATCCTGAGAACTTTGCTCTTGGAGAAATATGATTTAAGTATTAGACAATAAGTACTAACCATAATGGATTCCATTCGAGTTTCTATCATACAAACCGATATCGTTTGGGAAAATAAACAAGAAAATCTCCGTTTGCTCCACGAAAAGCTACAAAGCCTCCGTGGAACAACGGAGATTGTTGTTTTACCGGAAATGTTCTCGACAGGGTTCAGTATGCAAAGCCAGACATTAGCAGAGCCCAATTCCGGCAAAACAATCTCTACTTTGAAACAATGGGCATCCTTATTTCAACTGGCTATCTGTGGAAGCTATATTGCCACTGATAACGGACAGTTTTATAACCGTGCTTTCTTCCTCACTCCCGAAGGAGAATACTATTTTTACGATAAACGCCATTTGTTCCGCATGGGACGTGAAGCCGAACACTTTTCCGCAGGTAACAAACGGATCATCATTCCCTATCATGGGTGGAATATCTGCCTGCTTGTATGTTACGATCTCCGTTTTCCTGTGTGGAGCCGGAACGTCAAGAATGAATATGACTTATTAATATATGTAGCAAACTGGCCTATCCCCCGTCGCCTGGCTTGGGACGCTTTGCTCCGAGCACGTGCTTTGGAAAATCAATGTTATGTATGCGGTGTCAACAGAACAGGCATGGACGGATATCATCTTAAATATAATGGAGGAAGCAAAATCTATTCCGCTTTCGGAGAAGAAATAACCTCATTGCCGGACGAACAGGAAGGAATAGCTACGACAAGCCTCCAACTGGGTGCTCTCAACCGGCTCAGGGAAAAGTTTCCGGTTTGGAAAGATGCAGACGAATTTCATCTTTAGTATTTGCTATAAAACAAATGTTAAAAACGGCTTGATATAGCAACAATACCTAGATGTTAGTAGTTAAACATATAGACTTCTTTTGTATCTTTGTCGTGAAAATACAGTCGTAAGGACGCTAATCTTACATAACTTAATAAACAACTTTATGAAAACAAATCTTAGTTCTCAAATCAGCCTCCACCGGGTCTCCCCCAGATACTACAGACCGGAGAATGCATTTGAAAAATCAGTCTTGACAAGACTCGAAAAAATCCCTACGGACATCTATGAATCTGTAGAAGAAGGGGCTAACTATATTGCTCGAGAAATAGCACAGACCATCCGCGAAAAACAAAAAGCAGGACGTTTCTGCGTATTAGCACTTCCCGGAGGTAATTCACCCAGCCATGTATATCAGGAACTGATCCGTATGCATAAAGAAGAAGGCCTTAGCTTCCGTAACGTGATTGTATTTAATATGTACGAATACTATCCGTTATCTTCTGATGCAATCAACAGTAACTTCAATGCATTGAAAGAGATGTTGTTGGATCATATTGATATTGACAAACAGAATATATTTACTCCTGACGGAACAATCGCCAAAGATACAATCTTCGAATATTGCCGGTTGTATGAACAACGCATTGAAAGTTTCGGAGGAATTGACATTGCTCTGTTAGGTATCGGTCGCGTAGGCAATATCGCATTCAACGAACCGGGTTCCCGACTGAATTCTACCACCCGCCTGATTTTGCTGGATAATGCTTCACGCAATGAAGCATCTAAAATCTTCGGAACGTTGGATAATACGCCGATCAGTTCTATCACAATGGGAGTATCAACTATTCTCGGTGCAAAGAAAGTCTATTTACTTGCGTGGGGTGAAAATAAAGCAGCTATGATTAAAGAATGTGTAGAAGGACCTATCTCTGATACCATTCCTGCATCTTATCTGCAAACTCACAACAATGCCCATGTAGCCCTTGACCTCTCGGCTGCTATGAACTTAACCCGTATCCAACGCCCTTGGCTGGTTACTTCTTGCGAATGGAATGATAAATTAATCCGCAGCGCTATCGTTTGGCTATGCCAGTTGACAGGTAAGCCTATTTTGAAATTAACAAATAAGGATTACAATGAAAACGGTCTGAGCGAACTTCTGGCATTGTATGGTTCGGCATACAATGTGAATATTAAGATATTCAACGATTTGCAACATACTATCACAGGTTGGCCGGGTGGCAAACCGAATGCTGACGATACTTACCGTCCGGAACGTGCCAAACCATATCCGAAACGTGTGATTATCTTCTCTCCGCATCCAGATGATGATGTAATCTCCATGGGTGGAACACTCCGTCGTCTGGTAGAACAGAAACATGAGGTGCACGTAGCTTACGAGACTTCCGGCAATATTGCCGTAGGTGATGAGGAAGTAGTTCGTTTCATGCATTTCATCAACGGATTCAACCAACTCTTCAACAACAGCGAAGACCAGGTTATCAATGAGAAGTATGCAGAAATACGTAACTTCCTGAAAGAAAAGAAAGACGGTGATATGGACAGCCGTGATATACTTACTATCAAAGGCTTGATTCGTCGTGGTGAAGCACGTACCGCTTGTACTTATAACAATATACCACTAGAACGTTGTCACTTCCTCGACTTACCATTCTACGAAACAGGTAAGATTCAGAAGAACCCAATTAGTGAAGCGGATGTGGAAATCGTACGTAACCTGCTTCGTGAAGTGAAACCTCATCAGATTTTTGTAGCCGGTGACCTCGCAGATCCTCACGGAACACACCGTGTATGTACGGACGCCGTATTTGCTGCCGTCGACCTCGAAAAAGAAGAAGGTGCAAAATGGTTGAAAGACTGCCGTATCTGGATGTATCGTGGTGCATGGGCTGAATGGGAAATTGAAAACATTGAAATGGCAGTGCCTATCAGTCCGGAAGAACTTCGTGCAAAACGTAACTCTATCCTGAAACATCAGTCACAAATGGAAAGTGCTCCGTTCCTGGGTAATGACGAACGTTTGTTCTGGCAGCGCAGTGAAGACCGTAATCGTGGCACAGCTACTTTGTACGACCAGTTAGGTCTGGCTTCTTACGAAGCTATGGAAGCATTCGTAGAATATATTCCGCTATAAATAGAAAAGCTCTTAATTAAGAGAATATAAAACAATGAAAGAAGAGTGGGAAGTTTCGATACTTCTCACTCTTTTTTGTTTATTTTTGCGGGGAAAACCTAAAAGCATTGAATGATGAAAAAAATAATAGTGTTCTTCATATATCTGACAATGGGGATTAATATTCTTTTTGCCCAAGACATCGAAAGTAATATAAAAGAGCGGCTAACGGATTATTTCAATAAATATACCGCAACTGCCAAAATCAGCACCCCAAAACTGAATAGCTTCGACATTGATTATGACCGCAAAACAATTGCTGTTTATGCCTCTGAAAGCTTTGCCTACCAACCTTTTCGGTCGGAAACCGTAGAGACTATTTATAATCAAGTAAAAGATTTACTTCCCGGTCCGGTTCATTACTACCAGCTCACTATTTATGCAGACGGCAAGCCGATTGAAAATTTAGTGCCCAACCTTTATCGAAACAAGAAAAAAGATAAGGAACGGATGTCTTTGGACATTGATTATAAAGGAGTTCCCTGGGTGAAAAACATCTCACGCCCCAATGAAGTATCACGCGGGTTACAAGACCGCCATATCGCTGTCTGGCAAAGCCACGGTAATTATTTCAAAAACGATAAAAACGAATGGGGCTGGCAACGCCCCCGCTTGTTCTGCACAACAGAAGATCTGTTCACTCAATCTTTTGTTCTTCCTTATGTAATTCCGATGTTGGAAAATGCAGGCGCCGTTGTCTACACGCCTCGCGAACGGGATACGCAAAAGAATGAAATCATTGTGGATAATGATACGCCTAACGCTTCTCTCTATCTGGAGGTAGGCAGTAAAAAAGCTAAATGGGACAGAGCCTCGGTAAGAGGATTCGCCCAAAAGAAAACAATCTACCAAGATGGGGAAAATCCTTTCGCAGACGGTACTTGCCGAATGATCTCCACAGAAAGAAAGAAAAAGAAGAACAAGGACCAAGCTTTTGCCGAATGGGTACCTACCCTGCCGGCAACCGGAACATACGCTGTTTATGTTTCTTATCAGACATTACCCAACAGCGTAAGTGACGCCAAATATCTTGTCTTTCATAATGGAGGGGTTACGGAATTTAAAGTAAACCAAAAGATAGGCGGAGGAACTTGGGTATACCTCGGCACCTTTGAATTTGACAAAGGCAACAACGATTATGGCATGGTGGTATTGAGTAATGAAAGCAGCGAACATGGTGTAGTATGTGCCGATGCGGTGCGTTTCGGTGGAGGAATGGGCAATATTTCCCGCGGAGGAAAGATAAGCGGATTGCCGCGCTATCTGGAAGGGGCACGCTACTCTGCCCAGTGGGCGGGAATGCCTTACGATGTATATGCCGGGCGTAAAGGCGAGAATGATTATGCGGACGATATCAACACACGCTCCAATACAATCAATTATCTATCGGGAGGTTCTGTTTATAATCCTACGCAACCAGGGCTAGGAGTACCATTGGAAATGACAATGGCACTTCACAGTGATGCCGGATGCAGCAAAACGGACGAAATCATCGGTTCGCTCGGCATTTACACTACTGATTTCAATAACGGCAAACTGAATATGGGAACGGACCGGTATGCTTCACGTGATTTGGCGGATATTCTGCTCACACAAATTCAAAAAGATATTCGTTCAAGCTATAATCTCCCTTGGACACGGCGCAGTATGTGGAACCGGAATTATAGCGAGACACGGCTTCCGGCTACGCCTTCCACCATTATCGAACTGCTTTCACATCAGAACTTTGCCGATATGCAGCTCGGCCATGACCCCAACTTCAAATTCACGGTAGGACGCGCCATTTACAAAGGAATTTTGCAGTTTATTACCAGCCAACATGATAAAGATTATGTGGTACAACCGCTTCCTGTTAGCAACTTTGCTATTCGTTTCGGCAAAAAAAAGAATACGCTGGAACTTTCGTGGAAAGGAGAAGATGACCCGCAGGAGCCTTCAGCACGTCCACGGGAATACATTGTATATACACGCATTGGTTACGGAGGTTTTGACAACGGAACTTTAGTCAGCAAGTCTTCATACACTGTTAAGATAGAGCCGGGACTGGTTTATTCATTCAAAGTAACGGCCGCAAACAGAGGTGGAGAGAGTTTCCCTTCTGAAATACTCTCAGCCTACAAAGCAAAACGTGAACGTGAAAAAGTTTTAATCATCAATGGATTTGATAGGATCAGCGGTCCGGCCGTCATCAATACTCCGGATAAAGCAGGATTCGACTTAGAGCAGGATCCGGGAGTTCCGTATCTGTCGAATTTCTCATTCTGCGGAGTACAAAGCGGATTCGACCGCACACAAGCGGGGAAAGAAGGGAAAGGAAGTTTGGGGCACAGCAGTAGTGAATTGGAAGGAATGAAAATAGCAGGAAATACATTTGATTATCCATTCATTCATGGGAAAGCGATTCAGGCAACCGGAAAATACAGTTTCGTATCATGCAGTGACGAAGCGGTAGAAAACGGAATCGTCACGTTGGAAGATTATCCGATTGTAGATTATATCTTAGGACTTGAGAAAGAGGATGCGTCAACTAAGGCTTATTACAAAACATTTTCTTCGGCAATGCAACGCATTATCTCCAGTTATTGCCAATCCGGCGGAAATATACTTGTGAGTGGTGCATACGTAGGCAGTGACATGAATGGCACGCAAGGAAACAGGGAATTTACACAAAGAGTTCTGAAATATGGGTATCAAGGTAGTCTGACGGACAAAAATTCTAATCGGATCAACGGACTCGGACGCACAATCAGTATTCCCCGATTGCCCAATGAGAACAACTATGCGATCCCCGCTCCGGATTGCATTGTCCCGGTAGATTCCGCATTTCCGGTATTTACTTATGCGCCTGGCAATCAAAGTGCAGGTATTGCCTATAAAGGAAACTATCGTACCTTCGTACTGGGTTTCCCTTTTGAAAGTATCCTGTCGGAAGCAGACCGTGCAATCGTTATGGCAGGCATATTGGGATTCTTTACTCAAAAATAAGAGTTCAATTGCAGGGAAACAAAAAATATCCCTTTTTATAGCCTGTTTTTCATTTTAAATTCTATCTTTGCAAGAAACAATAACTCTTAAAACTAAAGAACAATGTATACTATACAAGCAAATCCCAGCGGTACACGCAGCATAGAGGTATCTACTGAAAATCTAAGAACAATTGAAAAATATTCTCTGTTCCGTCACCTGATTGACAGTACAGGTATTGTAGACGAACCGGTGCTGGACAAACTGAAATTGAATGTCCGCTCTCTTATCGCCAGTCAGGAAGAAGACAGTAAAGATTTGCTGGATCTTTGTATTGATGTGATTTATCACAATAATATGAAAGCGTTCGGCCTGCAACAGCTTATCAAGCTCTATCTGACCTGGCTCTCCAGTCCGGAAGCAGAAGAAGAGGAGGAAGAATGATTACGGTGGATACCCGGGGAACAACGGCATACAGTCCGTTAATTCCCGCAATCAAAGCCATGTGTAACGCTGTTCCCGGCGAAACGCTAGAAATCATCATGAACCATGCCGACGCATTTCAGGATTTAAAAGAATATCTGTCAGAGCAAAGCATCGGCTTTCGTGAGATCTATGACGGCGAACAGTTGACTGTGCAATTTACAATCGCAAAGAAATAACTACAAAGCGATAAAGCATAAAGTTATAAGGTGATAAGAGGCGTGGCTGAACTTTATAGCCCTATCATCTTATAACTTTATAAGTTTATCCGTATCTTTGCGGCATGAAAGATTTTCGACTGACTGACTGGTTACCTACAACAAAAAAAGAAGTAGAACTTCGCGGCTGGAATGAATTGGACGTCATTCTTTTCAGCGGTGATGCATACGTAGACCACCCTTCCTTCGGAGCGGCTGTTATCGGACGTATCCTCGAAGCAGAAGGATTAAAAATTGCTATCGTTCCCCAACCAAACTGGCGCGATGACCTGCGTGACTTCAAGAAATTGGGACGCCCCTGTTTATTTTTCGGCATTTCCGCCGGAAGCATGGATTCAATGGTCAATAAATATACTGCCAACAAACGCTTGCGCAGCGAAGACGCTTATACACCGGACGCCCGCCCGGATATGCGCCCGGAATATCCTTCTATCGTTTATAGCCAAATTCTGAAAAAGCTATATCCCGATGCCCCCGTAATATTAGGAGGTATCGAAGCAAGTATGAGACGCTTGAGCCATTACGATTATTGGCAGGACAAAGTACAAAAAAGCATTTTATGTGACAGTGGCGCAGACTTGCTGATCTATGGTATGGGCGAAAAACCTATTGTAGAATTAATCCGCAAAATGAAAAACTTGCTCCCCACAGAACAAGCCACGTTGACAACCAACGAATTTAAAACGATCGTCGGAACAATTCCTCAAACAGCCTATCTTTGCCGTGCAGCAGAATGGACGGCAGCCGAAGAAGACATTCAACTTTATTCTCACGAAGAATGCCTGGCAGACAAGAAGAAGCAGGCAAGCAACTTCCGGCATATTGAAGAAGAATCCAACAAATATGCAGCTTCACGCATCACACAGGCGGTAGGAAACAAAGTGGTAGTAGTCAATCCTCCATACCCTCCGATGAGTCAGGAAGAACTCGACCATTCGTTCGATTTGCCTTATACCCGGCTGCCTCATCCCAAATACAAAGGGAAGAGAATTCCTGCGTATGATATGATTAAATTCTCCGTCAATATTCACCGGGGCTGTTTCGGTGGCTGCGCATTCTGCACCATCTCGGCACACCAAGGGAAATTCATTGTCAGCCGTAGTAAGGCATCTATCTTGAAAGAAGTAAAAGAGGTGATGCAACTACCTGATTTCAAAGGATATTTAAGCGATCTCGGCGGTCCTTCTGCCAATATGTATCAGATGAAAGGAAAAGACGAGGCGATTTGCAAGAAGTGCAAACGCCCCTCATGCATACATCCTAAAGTTTGTCCGAACTTAAATTCAGACCACCGTCCCCTATTGGATATTTATCATGCGGTAGACGCTCTGCCCGGTATTAAGAAATCCTTTATCGGCAGTGGAGTACGCTATGACCTGTTACTACATCAAAGCAAAGATACGGCAACCAATCGCAGTACGGCCGAATATACCCGTGAATTGATAGCCAGTCACGTCAGTGGGCGGTTAAAGGTAGCTCCGGAACATACAAGCGACCGTGTATTGTCCATCATGCGCAAGCCTTCTTTTGAACAGTTTGAAACATTCAAGAAGATATTCGACCGCATCAACCGGGAAGAAAACCTGCGTCAGCAGCTCATTCCCTATTTTATATCTTCACATCCCGGATGCAAAGAAGAAGATATGGCGGAGCTTGCCGTTATCACCAAACGCTTGGACTTCCACTTGGAACAGGTACAGGACTTCACCCCTACTCCTATGACAGTAGCGACTGAGGCTTGGTATACCGGATTTCACCCGTACACACTGGAACCTATCTTCAGTGCTAAAACACAGCGGGAAAAACTTGCCCAACGACAATTCTTCTTCTGGTATAAGCCCGAAGAACGGAAAAACATTATCAATGAGTTGAGACGTATCGGACGTCAGGACCTGATAGATAAATTATATGGAAAGAAGAAATAATTCTTCTTTCCATATAAACAAAAACGATTAAAAGAGTTCCTCATTAACAATATATCATTCTTTCACCGGCAACGCCACAACTTCTTGCAACACACTCACCGCAGTTTCCACATTAGTCACATCTTTTATCAGCATACTTCGCTTGCCGTTCTGTTCACGCAGGTCACAACGGCGGGTATATTTCATCATATAATCTATCACTTTACCGAAAGCCTGACTTTGATAGAACGGACTATCCGGGTTGGAGACAAAGAACAACGTCATCCGACCACCTTTCAGGAAGATCTTCTCCGCTCCCAAGCGTGCTGCCAGACGGCGGAGAGGAACAATACGAAGCAATTCTTCCGTTTCCGGCGGAACAGGTCCGAAACGGTCCTCCAGACGGGAACGGAATGCCTCTACGTCTTTATCCAGCATCAAACCGTCCAATTCACGATAAAGCAACATACGTTCGCTACTGCCCGTCACGTAATTAGCAGGCAATAACAGTTCAAGGTCACTTTCCACCTGACATTCATCCACAAAACCTTCACCGCTAATCTGCCCTTCACCTTTGATTTCATCCGCATACAAATCTGCAAATTCATCATTCTTCAATTCGTGAACAGCTTCGGAAAGAATCTTTTGATACGTTTCATATCCCAGGTCGGCGATAAATCCGCTTTGCTCGGCTCCAAGCAAGTTACCGGCACCGCGAATATCCAAATCCTGCATGGCGATATGGATACCACTGCCCAAATCACTAAAATTCTCAATTGCTTGTAACCGACGGCGTCCCTCTGCTGTCAGGCTACTCAACGGAGGAGCCAACAAATAACAGAACGCTTTCTTATTGCTGCGCCCTACACGGCCACGCATCTGATGAAGGTCACTCAAACCAAAATTCTGCGCCTGATTGATGATGATCGTATTGGCATTCGGAATATCAATGCCACTTTCAATAATAGTAGTTGCAAGGAGTACGTCATAGTCATAGTTGACAAAATCAAAAATGATTTTCTCCAGTTCGGCAGGTTCCATCTGCCCGTGTCCAATTGCCACACGACAGTCAGGGATATGGCGTTCAATCATCGCTTTTAATTCGGGCAGGTTTGCTATCCGGTTGTTGACAAAAAACACCTGTCCGTTACGACTCATTTCAAAGTTGATAGCGTCCGTTATCACTTCTTCATTAAAGGTATGCACTTCGGTCTGAATCGGATAACGGTTAGGCGGCGGTGTAGAGATCACACTCAGGTCTCGCGCACCCATTAATGAGAATTGCAGCGTCCGGGGAATGGGCGTGGCAGTCATAGTCAATGTATCGACATTCACCTTCAACTGACGTAACTTCTCCTTGACGGAAACACCGAATTTCTGTTCCTCATCAACAATCAGTAATCCTAAATCCTTGAACCGGACATCTTTTCCCAAAATACGATGAGTACCGATAAGTATACCGACATCACCTTCCTTCAATTCTTTCAGCACCGCTTTTGCCTGTGCGGCCGTACGTGCACGGCTCAGATATTCCACCCGGCAAGGCAATCCCTTCAAACGTTCGCGGAAGGTCTGGAAATGCTGATAAGCAAGCACCGTGGTCGGCACCAGAACTGCAACCTGCTTATTGTCCGCCACCGCCTTAAAAGCTGCCCGGATAGCCACTTCCGTTTTTCCAAAGCCTACATCCCCACAGACGAGACGGTCCATTGGGCGGTCACTCTCCATATCGGTCTTCACATCGACAGTAGCTTTGCTCTGATCGGGTGTATCTTCATAAATAAAAGACGCTTCCAACTCACGCTGCAAGAAACTGTCGGGACTATAAGAAAAGCCTTTCTCCTGACGACGTTGCGAATACAACTTAATCAAATCGCGGGCAATATCCTTGATTTTGGTTTTTGTACGCTCTTTCAGTTTCTCCCATGCCCCCGTTCCCAACTTATTAAGGCGGGGAGCTTCGCCCTCCTTACCTTTATATTTAGAGACCTTATGCAAAGAATGAATCGAGACAAACACCACATCCTCATTTTGAAAAACCAGTTTCAGAACTTCTTGCGTAGTATCTCCATTCGGAATACGCACCAATCCGGAAAAACGTCCGATACCGTGGTCCGTATGCACCACATAATCACCCGGAGTAAACTGATTCAGTTCTTTCAAGGACAGGGCCACTTTACCTGAACGAGCCTTATCGCTTTTCAGATTATATTTATGGAAACGGTCGAACAACTGGTGATCTGTAAAGATACAGAGACGCAATGTGTTATCAACAAAACCTTCATGCACAGTACGTTCTACAGGAGTAAATTTGATCTTATCCCCCCGGTCTTCGAAGATTGCCCGGATACGATCCGTCTGCTTCATGCTGTCACTACAAATATAAAGGGTATATCCTTTTTCCAAATACTCCTTGAAAGAGCCGGCTACCAAGTCGAAGTTTTTATGAAAGATAGGCTGTGCGGAAGTATCAAAAGTAACGCTGGCATTCGGAGTACCGGTCGGCTTGTTACCAAACTCCAGCCGGCGGAAATCAAGTGCACGCACGGTAAATTCACTGCCGTCTATCAGTTTGCCTTCCAACGTAATACCGCCATTTTCTTCGACTTCCTGTACGGCTATCGCCTGCGGCGTCAACGCCTCATCGTGCACGACCTGAATCCGTTCACGCAACCAAAGGAAGTCACGCATTGCCAAGGTAGTCTCTTTCGGTATGAAATCCAAAAACGAGGTAGTAACATCTCCCGTCACAGCCAAATCGGGCACGATAGACACTCCTTCTTTCTTCTCCCGAGATAGCTGGGATTCAACCTCAAAGGTACGGATACTCTCTACTTCGTCTCCAAAAAAGTCAATGCGGTAAGGATATTCCGAAGCAAAAGAAAAGACGTCGATGATGCTACCACGAACGGCATACTGCCCCGGCTCATATACATAATCCACATATTCGAAACCATAACTATGCAACACATCCGTGATAAAGGTCGTGTCTACCTTCTCGCCGACATTCAGTTTCAGAGTCTTATCGCTCAATTCTTTACGGGATACGACTTTCTCCGCCAATGCATCCGGATAGGTGACGATGCACAAGCCCTTCTCCCCTTTCTGCAAACGGCTCAATACTTCCGTGCGGAGAATCTCATTTGCCGCATCTTTTTGCCCGTACTTAATGGAACGGCGGAACGAAGAAGGAAAGAAAAGTACAGTTTCTGTCCCCAACACTTGCGTCAAGTCGTGATAAAAATACCCCGCTTCCTCCAGATCGCCCAGAATAAAGACAAAAGGACAACCTCCCTCCTGCACCAATATAGAAGAAAAAAGCGAAGCAGCAGACGCATATAATCCTCCACAAAAAATAGTTTGAACAGAAGTATCCTTCAACAAACGCTTCATCACTGCCATGTTAGGATGGGCAGCATATAGTTGTTGCAACTCAGTTATCGTCATACCTATAAAAATTTCCCCGCAAAAGTACAAAAATAACGCGAGCACCTTGTACATTACCGTTAGAAATTAAAGGCAGTACCGCTTGAATTTAATTCTATTTCCCCATTCGTTTACTTCTCAATATACTATCCTTTATTCGTTTGACAGCTGTTGAACACAAACTCAACTATTGTCAGACAAATAGATTCTTGCATAAAAGAACTTAGTCCTTAAGGACAAAAACATCTAAATACTAGTACTAAAAAGCTAAACTTACCATATACTTCCACGTTAAATTATCCTTAGTCCGTTCGTAACTAAAGGAAAAGAACTACTTTTGTTTCTAAAATTTATAGTATTTATATGCAAATATCGGATAGCATTGTAATTATCCCTACCTATAATGAACGGGAGAACATAGAAAATATCATCCGTGCCGTTTTCGGACTTCCTAAGATATTCCATATTCTGGTAATAGAGGACGGTTCGCCGGACGGAACGGCAAACATCGTCAAGACTTTGCAACAAGAATTTCCCGAACGTCTTTTTATGATTGAACGCAAAGGAAAGTTAGGGCTGGGCACTGCCTATATCGCCGGATTCAAGTGGGCACTGGAACATTCGTACGAATATATTTTTGAAATGGATGCTGATTTCAGTCATAATCCGAATGACTTGCCCCGTCTGTATCAGGCGTGTGCGGAAGCAAGAGGAGATGTAGCTGTCGGCTCCCGCTACGTCAGCGGAGTGAATGTAGTCAATTGGCCTATGGGCAGAGTACTGATGTCTTATTTCGCATCCAAATACGTGCAGTTCATTACAGGTATTCCTATCCACGATACCACTGCCGGATTTGTTTGTTACCGCCGACAGGTACTCGAAACGATTGATCTAGAACACATTCGTTTTAAGGGATATGCCTTCCAGATCGAAATGAAATTTACCGCTTATAAATGTGGTTTCAAGATTATCGAAGTTCCCGTTATCTTCATCAATCGCGAGTTGGGTACTTCGAAAATGAACAGCAGTATCTTCGGAGAGGCCGTATTCGGAGTGATTAAATTAAAAGTAAATAGTTGGTTCCACAAATTCCCCCAAAAGAAATGAAACGTACACTGATTCAAAATGCCGTTATAGTCAACGAAGGAAGAAAAGTTCTGGGTTCGGTTGTTATCGAAGGCGAGAAGATTGCCGAAATACTGACCGGAGAAGAAAAAACAACTACACCTTGTGATGAAATCATAGACGCAACCGGATGTTATCTTTTGCCGGGCGCAATTGACGAACACGTGCATTTTCGTGACCCGGGACTGACTCATAAAGCGGATATAACTACCGAAAGCCGTGCTGCGGCCGCCGGAGGCGTTACCTCTATCATGGATATGCCGAATACGAATCCGCAGACGACAACGTTAGAGGCTCTGGATGAGAAACTTGCTTTATTGGCCGGGAAGTCGGCCGTCAACTATTCCTGTTACTTCGGGGCAACCAACAATAACTACCCGCAGTTTGCCCAACTGGACAAACACCGTGTTTGTGGCGTAAAACTATTTATGGGATCAAGCACAGGCAATATGCTGGTAGACCGCATGGCGAGCCTGCGCAATATATTCGGCGGAACCGATTTACTTATCGCCGCCCATTGTGAGGACCAGGGAATTATCAAAGAAAATACAGACAAATATAAAAAAGCATACGGGGACGATGTACCTTTGACCCTTCATCCGGTTATCCGTTCGGAAGAAGCTTGTTACCGTTCCTCCGAACTGGCAGTACAACTGGCACGTGAGGCAAATGCCCGCTTGCACATCATGCATATTTCCACAGCTAGAGAACTGGATTTATTTTCCGACGCTCCTTTGATAACGAAGCGAATTACGGCGGAAGCTTGTGTTTCTCACTTACTTTTTACGGAAGATGATTATCAGACTTTAGGCGCACGCATCAAATGTAACCCTGCCATTAAAACAGCCGAAGACCGGAAGGCTTTGCAGGAAGCTGTCAACAGCGGTCTGATCGACGCCATTGCGACCGATCATGCTCCGCATCTGCTAAGCGAAAAAGAGGGAGGCGCTTTGAAAGCGATGTCCGGAATGCCAATGATCCAATTCTCTCTGGCCAGTATGCTGGAACTTGTAGATAAAGATATCTTCTCTATCGAGAAAATAGTAGAAAAGATGTCTCATGCGCCTGCTCAAATGTATGAAATAAATAATCGCGGATTTATCCATAAAGGTTATCAGGCAGACCTTGTATTAGTACGTCCCAACTCCAAATGGACAGTAACAACGGATTGCATTGTAAGCAAATGCCAATGGAGTCCGCTGGAAGGTCATACCTTCAACTGGAAAGTGGAGAAAACATTTGTGAACGGTCACCTGTTATACGATAACGGAAAAATAGACGAAACTTATCGTGGACAAGAATTAAGATTTAGATAAATATAATTCGTCATCGGCAAACTTATGAGCACTGTTCTATCTTATAAAATACATACCGTTACCCCCTACATCAATTGGATTTACTTTTTCCATGCCTGGGGATTCCAACCTCGCTATGCAGCTATCGCCAATATTCATGGTTGCGATGCCTGCCGTGCCATGTGGCTGGCCTCCTTTCCGGTAGAGGAACGTAACAAGGCTTCGGAAGCCATGCAACTGTTCAAGGAGGCAAACCGTATGCTGGATGTACTCGACCGGGACTATGAGGTCAGAACAATCTTCAAGTTGTGTAAGGCAAACTCCGACGGGGATAATCTGGTAATTGAAAAAGCAGAGAATCAGTTCATGGTCTTTCCCTTACTCCGTCAGCAAACACCTAAGAAGGACGGAAGTCCTTTCCTTTGCCTGAGTGACTTCATCCGTCCGCTTTCTTCCGGCATTCCGGATACGTTGGGAGCTTTCGCTTCTTCCATTGACGCAGACATGGAAGGACTATACGAACAGGATCCTTACAAACATTTGCTCGTACAAACCCTTTCTGACCGACTTGCGGAAGCAGCTACAGAAAAAATGCACGAGTATGTGAGAAAAGAAGCGTGGGGATACGCGAAAGACGAAAATTTAGGCATGGCGGACTTATTAGTCGAGAAATATCAAGGCATCCGTCCTGCCGTCGGTTATCCTTCTTTGCCGGATCAGTCCGTCAACTTCCTGCTGGACGAACTGCTGGACATGAAACAGATCGGCATTTCACTGACTGAAAACGGGGCAATGTATCCTCATGCATCGGTGTGCGGCCTGATGTTTGCACATCCTGTATCCGAATATTTTTCTGTCGGAAAGATCGGAGAAGACCAACTCGAAGACTATGCCCGCCGCCGGAGAAGAAGTATTGAAGAAATGCGCAAATTCCTGGCAGCCAATCTGCAATAGCTTGCATCTTCGTGTGATTTTTCTCCTTTTCTCACGACTAACTAACCAGAAAAGCAATCCTAAAATCCATGAGAGAACCAACAACAGAGGCAAACAACCCTATTGAGCAAGAGTTCTTGTCGGTTATACGCGAATATGAGCGGGTAATCTACAAAGTATGCTATCTGTATACTCATCCCAACGCTCCGCTCAACGACCTCTATCAGGATGTAGTACTGAACCTCTGGAAAGCTTATCCTAAATTCAGGAAAGAATGTAAAATATCGACATGGATTTACCGTATCGCCCTGAACACTTGTATCAGTTTTTATCGTAAAGAGAAGAATGTACCGGAAATTATCAGCCTCACCAAAGACATTGACCGGACAATAGAAGCACATGACCCTATCAATGAAATGCTGAAGCAACTCTATCAGATGATTAACCAACTGGGACAACTCGACAAGTCAATCATCCTGCTATACCTCGAAGATAAAAGCTACGAGGAAATAGCGGAAATTACCGGCTTGACGGTGACTAACATAGCTACCAAGCTAAGCCGTATCAAAGACAAACTTAAAAGAATGAAAAAGGAGGAATAAGATATATGGAACTGGAAGAACTGAAAAAATCATGGAACGCCCTCGATGAGCACTTAAAGGACAAAGAACTCATCAAAGAAGACGAACTTGAAAGGCTGATAGGACACGCCGACAAAGGTATCCATGCCATTGCCCGCCTGAACATCAGGCTAATCCTGATTTCCCTGCCGATATTAATCTTATTTTTGACGGAAGTGATACTGCACAACAGATTAAACCCGATCTACATCATTATCCTTCTGGCATGGATTCCCGCTCTTTGCTGGGATATCGCCACCACGCGATTTCTTCAACGGACTCAAATAGACGAAATGCCTCTTGTGGAAGTGATTGCCCGTGTCAACCGCATTCATCACTGGACAATCAGAGAACGGCTGATTGCCACCGCTTTCCTCCTGATACTTGCCATTCTTTCTTTCGTCTACTGGCAGATATGGCAATACGGAATAGGTATGATTCTGTTCTTCATCCTGTTGTGGGGAGGAGGTCTTATACTCATTCTATGGATTTATCGCAAGAAATTCCTGAACCGTATCCACGAAATCAAAAAGAATTTAAGTGAATTAAACGAATTAATGTAAATATCCATTATAACTAAAGACACATATGTTGCAACGCTTATTTATATTCCTCCTACTTTTTCTGGTACTTCCGGACCTCTATCTTTACTTGAGATTCATTGTTCGTCTCACCGCAAAATGGTGGTTACGCGTTCTTTACTGGGTACCCAGTTTCTTGCTAACCGCAGGGCTTCTTTACTTGGTTTACTTTGCCAACAATGCTTTTGCGGAACGCCATACACAGGACATCGGGTGGTTCTCTATCATCTTTTTCCTGTTTACAGCTCCCAAACTATTGCTGGTCTTATTTACCGTACTCGGAATCCCTTTTCATAAATGGCTTCGCTGGCCGCGCACACCGTTTATATGCACCGGACTGACACTGGCCGTACTTAGTATTGTTATGATTCTCTACGGCTCTTTTGTCGGACGAACCCGGTTTGAAGTAAAAGAAGTCACTTACACCTCTCCCCGACTCCCGCAGGCTTTCGACGGTTATCGTATTGTACAGTTATCCGACCTTCATATCGGCAGTTGGCAAGGAAACACTCCTGCTATTCGGAAGTTAGTGGATTTAGTGAATGCCCAGCAACCCGACCTGATTGTTTTCACCGGAGATCTGGTAAATCACCGGGCTGTCGAGCTGAATGATTTCCAGGAAATACTAGCCGGCCTGAAAGCCGGAGACGGAGTTTATTCCATACTTGGAAACCATGATTACGGACCTTATTTTCATTGGAAAAGCAAACAAGATCAGGACAATAATCTGATCGAACTTAAACAAAGGCAGGCAGCTATGGGCTGGAAGTTATTAAACAACGAACATACATTTCTGATTCAAGGCAATGACAGCATCGCCCTTATCGGAGTAGAAAACCAAGGAGAACCTCCCTTTTCGCAACATGGCGACCTTCCAAAAGCGAAAGCAGGAATCGAAGGAATGTTCAAGCTACTTTTAAGCCATAACCCGACACATTGGAGACGGGAAGTACTTCCGGAATCGGATATAGATTTAATGTTGGCAGGACATACCCACGCCATGCAGTTGCAACTGGGCAATTATTCCCCTTCCGTTTATATTTATCCGGAATGGGGAGGGATGTATTTGGAAGGTACTCGCGGGCTTTACGTCAATGTAGGAATCGGCTACGTGGGATTACCTTTCCGTTTCGGCGCCTGGCCGGAAATCACTGTGCTTACCCTACGACGGTAAGCACGCTCTTTCCATTGACTTTCTTATGCACCTGCACCTGGACGGAGATCCGTTCACTCATTTCCTGTACATGAGAAATTACTCCTATTTTCCTTCCTTGCATCTGTAATTGTTCCAACGCTTCCATAGCTGTCCGCAAGCTATCGGCATCCAAAGAGCCGAATCCCTCGTCAATAAAAAGAGATTCTACTTTCAGGTTGTTGCTCGACAGCGAGGACAGTCCCAGTGCCAATGCCAAAGATATCAGAAACGACTCTCCTCCGGAAAGAGAATATACAGTCCGTATTTCATCACACATATCACAATCAATCACCTGAAGCGCCAAAGTGCCGGGTACTTGCTGCAATTTATAGCGTTTGGATAGATAAGACAAATGCTTGTTGGCATGAAGTAACAATAAATTCAATGTATAGCTTTGTGCTATAACTTTGAACTTTGCTCCGTCGGCACTACCGATCAACTTGTTCAGTTTAGCCCAACGTTCGGCAATCAATTGCTTTTCGGCCAGTTCTTTAGCTATCAGTTCGACTGTTACTTTATTTTTTGCCTGCTGCAACAGGCGGACTTCGATAGCAGAAAGGCTACGTTCCGTATTTAGATTGTCTTCCTGCTGTTGCTTTATTATTTCGGGAAGTTGTTCGGGAGATTCAATCTTTTTCTGTTGCTCCTGCAATTCCCCGACAGTTGCGGCAATCTGTTTCATTTCCCCTTGTAAACCTAAAAGACGGTTGTGCGAAGTTTCTACTCCCAACCGAGCCCCGTCTAAAGCATGAGTCAGCTCTTTTTCCCTTTTGGCTACAGCGGCTTCCGCTTCATCCGCACTCTTTCCTTTTAATAATTGCGACCGTTCCTGACGAAGTGTATCCAACGCTTTCTCTACTACTTCAAAGCGTTTCTGTTCGGCAGAAGCAGCGTTTTGTAATAGTGCCAACTGTTCTTTAGCGGACGAAACTTGCTGCATAGTCAAACGACATTGGGAAACATTTTCACGCAAAGCCTCACAATGGACACGTATCTTCTTTATCGTCTCATCATTTTGTTGCCACTCCGTATAGAGACTACTATACTCCTGAATACGTTTTGCCAATTCCTGTAAACGGTTCTGTATCTGTTCTTCGTTTCCTGCATGAATTTCTTCTTTCTGCCATATGGATAACTGTTCTTTGATCTGTCCGGCAACAGTTTTTTGATGCGCCAGATCACGTTGCAGGGCTATATGCTGATTATTTGTTTGCTGACAGGCAATCACCACCGTATTATACTCCTGCTCTATATTTCGGAAAAGAATATCCACTACTTCCTGTTCCCGGTGATAAGGATGTGACGTACTGCCGCAAACCGGACAAGCTTCTCCTTCCTGTAACTGTTGACGCAATGCTTTCACGTCTTTTCCCACTGCCATACGGGCATTTTCATAAAGACGCTGAATCGTTTTTCGTGTCGCTTCCTGTTCTGTTAACTGCGTCGAACAATCAACCGTTTCTTTCTCCAGTCTTACTATTTCTGTTTTCACTTTCTCCTGCGACTCAGTCAACTGCCGGACATTCTGTTGGCGAACCAGTTCTTTTTGTAGTTTCTTCTGTTCTTCGTCTAATGATACATAATCAAAAGCATTTAGCCGGACCAGTCGTTCCTCATTGGCTTTTATGGCGGCTTTCAGTTTATCTTCTTCCTGCTGTAGAATATCCTCTACTTGTTCAAGCGGCAACGACTCCGTTTCCGTATTCGTCAACAAACGATTTAATGAACGATAAGCTCCCTGCAACTGTTTCGTTGCCATCCGCATCTTCTTTTCCTGCTCCGCCACCTGCCCGCAAGCTGTTTCCAATATCTGCCGCAACTGATTATAGCCTTCCTGTTGAGACTGTATCTGCACATCCAACTGACGGGCTTTCTTCAAATCCGGTTGTATAGCTTCCCATTGTGCTTTGAAACGTACCAACCCTTCTTCCTGTGAAGCCAGTGTTTCCTGCAGGAGTCTCAACTTTGCCTCTTCGCCTTGTTCTTCCTGTTGCTTCTTTTTCCAAAGTTCCTCCTGCATCTTTAACGAACGGACAATGTTCAACCGGGCATTCTGTTCCGCCAGTAATTGAATCCCCACTGCACGTTTCGCAATCAGCAATTCTTTTTCTTTCTGTAAAGCAAGAAGTTCTTCCTCCGGCAAGAGGTCGATTACACTCATTCTATTTCGAATCGTAGTCACTTCTTCCTGTACCAACTTGTTTCGTAAAAAAACTTCCTGAGAAATACGGGAATAAACACCGGTTCCCGTCAATTTTTCAAGCAGTTCGGCTTTTGCGGCTCCCTTCGATTTCAAGAATGTAGAAAAATCATTTTGAGCCAATAAGACAGTCCGGGTAAACTGCTCATACGTCAAACCCACCAATTCTGTCAGTTGAGCCAGCAGTTCCTTTTTGGTTCCTTGAAACTCTTTCCCTGTATCCAGCTCTTTCACATCCATCGTTTGTGGTTGCAAGGAACCGCTCACCTTATTTCTTGTCCGTCTCACCGACCAGCGAGAACGGTATCTATGACCATCGACTCCTAAGAAATCAACCTCTGCATATCCGTCGGTCGTACCACGACGAAGCAGATTCCTTACATCCGACTGATTAATCTGATTATCTCCTACATCCGCCAAATTTATACTTTCTACCGAATTTGCAAAACGAGGTGCTTTATCATACAATGCCAGACACAATGCATCTAATAAAGTAGATTTGCCAGCTCCCGTAGCACCTGAAATCGCAAATATTCCTGCCGAGTTCAACGGCTCCATTGCAAAATCAACTTCTACCGCTCCTTCTATCGAAGTAAGATTTTTCAATCGTATCGCTAATATCTTCATTCTTCCTCCTCTTTACGTGTAGCAGCCAGATAGGCTTCCTGAAACAAGTCCGTCAACTCCTCAGGCATTTCCACCTGATAAATCTTTTCAAATGCAGATTGAGCGATCTGCAACGGAGACATTTCCTGTAATCCTCTTTTCCAATTCTCATTTTCCTTCTCTGCATTTCCCGTTTCATTACGATAAGTAGAGACAATACGCGCCAACCGATAATTTTTATCAGCCAATGCTTCCTCAACTTCCTGCCGGAGCATTGGCTCCGGTTCATCCAACAACACTTTTACCTCCAGATAAGGTGCTGCTCCTTCCGTTACCGGCAACTCTTTCAAGATTTCCAACACAATTTCCGGAGACGCAGGTTCTCCATTCGGCACGCTCATCAAAGGTATTAACCTCGGGCATTCCACCCGCATTATATCTACCGCACACCCTCCGTCGAAAGTCACTTCCACGACCCCGTGATGATAATGCTTCTCTGCAAAAGACATCGGAATGGGACTTCCGGCATATCTCACATTCTCCCTGCCGGATACGCGTTGCGCCTTATGAATATGACCAAGAGCCGTATAAGCAATTTGTTCGGAAAATGCATCAGGTGACACACATTCCAAACCACCAATCACTGTACGTTCGCTATAATCTTTCTCCGCAATCTCCGAACCGATAGCCTGTAAATGGCCGATAGCAAGTATAGATTGATTCTCTTTCCGTCGCTTCCATAGCCTTTGCAAAAGCTGCGTATAAAGCTCCCGGACTCCCTCCGCATACGGATTACCTTCTGTCGGGACTGTCGGATAATCTCCCTGCCGCAAAAAAGGAACTGCCATACAAAGCAATTCCACCTCCCCGTCACGGTTCTTTAACTCAACCGTCAAATGATCGTAATCAATTTCCCCATCGTCCGACTTGCGTACTACCCCCCGAACCTCCGTCCGCATCGCTTGCAGCAAGGGTAAAGGAGCTTCCAACCGCGCCGCAGAGTCATGATTGCCGGCAACAATCACAATCTGAAGAGTGGGATTCTCCGCCGTCACTCGATAAATAAAATGATAATACAGGCTTTGAGACGCAGCAGAAGGATTGGAAACATCAAAAACGTCTCCGGCTATAATCAGTGCATCAATCTCCCTTTCACGAATTTCTCCGGCCAGCCAGTTCAAAAAGACTTCATGTTCACCGGCACGGTCATACCCGAAGAAAGTTTGCCCCAAATGCCAGTCGGCAGTATGTAATATACGTATCATATTTTTGTAACTATCTCATATAATAAGATACAAAAATAGTACAATCAAAAAGATTATATCGTATCCACCTCTCTTTTTTACCAAATAATCATGTATATTTGCAGGATAAAAATCCAACCCTATGAAGATACTGTATTATATTTATCAAATTTGTATTGCTTTGCCTATTTTATTGGTATTGACTATCCTCACGGCAATCGTCACTATCGTAGGTTCTCTCGTGGGAGGAGCTCACTTTTGGGGATATTATCCAGGAAAAATATGGTCACAATTAATTTGTCTTTTTCTATTAATTCCTGTAAAGATTCGTGGACGTGAAAAGTTACACGGCAAGACATCCTATATTTTCGTACCTAATCATCAGGGTTCATTCGATATATTCCTTATTTACGGTTTCATCGGAAGAAACTTCAAGTGGATGATGAAAAAAAGTCTGCGTAAACTACCGTTTGTAGGAAAAGCCTGTGAAAGCGCGGGACATATCTTCGTAGACCGTTCGGGACCGAAAAAAGTGTTGGAGACCATTCAACAGGCTAAAGCCTCGTTGAAAGACGGTGTTTCTCTGGTTGTTTTCCCCGAAGGAGCACGTACTTTCACAGGACACATGGGATATTTCAAGAAGGGAGCTTTTCAGTTAGCGGATGATTTACAACTAGCTGTTGTACCTGTCACCATTGACGGTTCGTTTGAAATCCTGCCACGTACCGGAAAATGGATACACCGCCATCGCATGATCCTGACAATTCACGATCCTATTCCTCCCAAAGGAAAAGGAATGGAGAATATCAAAGCTACTATGGCCGAAGCCTATACTGCCGTAGAGAGTGCACTTCCGGAGAAATATAAAGGAATGGTGAAAAACGAAGACCAAGACCGATAATATATGTATTATATGTGGGCAGACTCTAGCATTACTCTACCATGATACAAGGCTGTATCGCGGGCTACGTATTCATCCACTTTTCTATTTCAGAAAAAGTCGTATTAAAATCACCCGGATCTCCCTGACAAGAAACCGATAACACAGAAATAAAAAAGAAAGCGGCGAATACACTAACAGTCGTTTTCATTTTATCTGGAGCTTTTGCACAAATATACAAAAAAATCTCCTGACTTATTTATTCGTTGATGTATTTTGCTCCAACCGTTGATGTTCTTCTATCAACTTCATATTTTCTTTTGCTTTAGACAAAAACTCTCTCACAAGTTTATTACTCTTAAAAGAATAAGGAGCATCTTTGATGATATCATCAATCTGAGGTGTCATAATAGGATATGGCAAAGAACTACAAAGCATCATAAATACGCTAGGTCCCAACACATTCTCATAATTATCTGAAATGAACGTCTTCACATACTGGTTCATTGCCGTCATCAGCGAATCACCTTCCACCATCAACTGTGCATGAATTTCTTCCAAATCATTCCCTTCCATTACCATACGAGTTTCCTTTTGTTCCAGCTCCCCAATACTTTCTTCCAATGCATTTCTTTTGTCAATGAAGTCATACAGTGCTGCATTCAAGGAAGTTCCTGCTACTTTTAAATCCGTATTGCTAATGGTAACTTTAATCTTACCGCTTTCCAATACAATCGGCATGATACTCTCATCATCCATATAAAGCGTCACCATTTGTACGGAGTCTACTTTTCCTTTCATAGAGAACAGTCCATGCACTACCTCAGCAGAGTCCAGCTTCACCCATTCCCCGTCACGCATGGTCTTTAGATACAGCATTTTTCCATCCAGACTGTTTACTGAAGATGTTCCTTCTATCCTATACTTACTAGTACACGAAGCCAGAAACGGAAGCAGAAGTAAAAAAGGCAAAATTTTATTCACGTTCGTCCATTCATTAAATTCCGGGTACAAAGGTACAACTGATTCGGACTTCAAAGAAACATTTTATCAATATTTAAAACTTGTAAGAGTCTTTTCTTTAATAATCCTTATAAACATAGGTATAAGGCGCTTTTTTTCATTTAGTTTATCTAATTTTGCAGCTATGAAAACATCAACTTATGCTCCTTTTGCCAAACCGCTTTACGTTATGGTAAAGCCAGTAGGTGCCGTATGTAACCTTGCATGCGATTATTGCTACTATCTGGAAAAAGCGAATCTATACAAAGACAACCCGAAACACGTAATGAGCGATGAACTTTTGGAAAAATTCATCGACGAGTACATCAACTCTCAGACCATGCCACAGGTACTTTTCACCTGGCACGGAGGAGAAACACTTATGCGCCCGCTCTCCTTCTACAAAAAGGCTATGGAACTGCAAAAGAAATACGCCCGCGGACGAACGATCGATAACTGCATCCAAACCAACGGAACCATGCTGACCGATGAATGGTGCGAGTTCTTCCGAGAAAATAACTGGCTGGTAGGCGTTTCGATTGATGGACCTCAAGAATTTCACGATGAATATCGTAAAAATAAAATGGGGAAGCCCTCCTTCGTCAAAGTGATGCAAGGGATTAATCTTCTGAAAAAACATGGTGTAGAATGGAATGCAATGGCGGTTATTAATGACTTCAATGCTGACTATCCACTGGATTTTTATCATTTCTTCAAGGAGATAGACTGCAAATATATCCAATTTGCACCTATCGTTGAACGTATCCTTGAACATCAGGACGGCCGCCACCTCGCTTCTCTTGCAGAAAACCAAAAAGGTGAACTGGCAGATTTCTCTATCACCCCCGAACAATGGGGTAAATTTCTCTGTACCCTTTTCGACGAATGGGTGAAAGAAGATGTAGGCAAATACTACATACAGATATTCGACTCCACCTTAGCAAACTGGGTAGGTGAACAACCTGGCATTTGTACAATGGCGAAGACCTGCGGACACGCTGGTGTTATGGAATTCAACGGGGATGTTTATTCTTGCGACCACTTTGTATTCCCTGAATATAAACTGGGAAACATATACAGCCAGACACTTGTAGAAATGATGCATAGCGAACGTCAACACAAGTTCGGAAACATGAAATATCAATCTCTACCCACCCAATGTAAAGAATGTGATTTCCTTTTTGCCTGCAACGGAGAATGTCCCAAGAACCGTTTCAGCCAGACAGCCGACGGCGAACCCGGGTTGAATTACTTATGTAAAGGATACTATCAGTTCTTCCAACATGTAGCTCCCTACATGGACTACATGAAAAACGAACTGATGAACCAACGTCCGCCCGCCAATATTATGGAAGCATTGAAAAACGGAGAATTGGAAATTGAAGACTAACAATCATATATTCAAATTTTATCATTAAAAAATGAACAGACTAAGACTTTATTTATTAGCGCTGACAGCGCTCATCGTGTGCTCCGCTAAAGCGGATGAAGGTATGTGGTTATTGCAATTAATGCAACAGCAACATTCCATAGATATGATGAAAAAACAAGGATTGAAACTGGAAGCCCAGGACTTATATAACCCGAACGGCGTCTCTTTGAAAGATGCAGTCGGTATCTTCGGAGGAGGATGTACGGGGGAAATTATCTCACCTGAAGGTTTAATTCTGACAAATCATCACTGTGGTTATGCTTCCATCCAGCAGCACAGTAGCGTAGAACATGACTACCTGACAGACGGTTTCTGGGCTACATCCAGAGACAAGGAGCTTCCGACTCCGGGATTGAAGTTCACATTTATCGAACGTATCGAAGATATCACGGATATTGTCAATGCAAAGATTGCCGCTAAAGAAATTACCGAATCTGAATCTTTCAGTAGTGCTTTTCTTCAGAAACTGGCCAACGAGCTTTACAATAAAAGCGATCTGAAAGATAAAAAAGGAATCGTTCCACAAGCACTTCCATTTTATGCCGGAAACAAATTCTATCTATTTTATAAGAAAATATATCCGGATGTACGTATGGTTGCCGCTCCCCCCTCCTCTATCGGTAAGTTCGGTGGCGAAACGGATAACTGGATGTGGCCCCGTCACACCGGTGATTTCTCCATGTTCCGTATTTATGCGGATGCTAACGGAGAACCGGCAGAATACAGCGCAAACAATACTCCTTTGAAAACAAAAAAACATTTGTCTATCTCGCTCAAAGGTTTGAAAGAAGGAGATTATGCAATGATTATGGGATTCCCCGGAAGTACAAGCCGTTATCTGACCGTATCGGAAGTAAAAGAACGCATGGAATCGGAAAACGACCCGCGTATCCGTATCCGCGGTGCCCGTCTGGCTGTATTGAAGGAAGTGATGAATGCAAGTGATAAAATCCGCATCCAGTATGCAAACAAATATGCCGGTTCCAGTAACTACTGGAAAAATTCTATCGGAATGAACAGGGCAATCATCGACAACGATGTATTGGGTACGAAAGCTGCGCAAGAAGCTAAATTTGCAGAATTTGCAAAGGAAAAGAATAATGCTGATTATGCAACGGTAGTGAAAAAAATAGATGATCTGGTAGCTAAGACAGCACCTCTCAACTATCAGTTCACCTGTCTGAGAGAAACGTTCTTCGGAGCAATCGAATTTGGAAGTGTCATGCTGGCTAAGACACGTGAAGCATTGATAGAGAAGAATGATTCTCTGATAAAAGTACGTATCGAAGCGCTGAAAGATACGTATGAAAGTATTCACAATAAGGACTATGACCATGAGGTAGACCGTAAAGTAGCTAAAGTTTTATTTCCCCTTTATGCAGAAATGATTCCGGCAGACCAGCGTCTGTCTATCTACAAAGTCATTGAGCAGAAATATAAAGGTAACTATGACAAGTTTGTCGATGATATGTATGACAACTCTATTTTCTCTAACCGTGAGAACTTTGAGAAGTTTGTCAAGAAACCGTCTGTAAAGGCTATCGATAATGATTTGGCTTTGCAATACTGTCAGTCTAAATATGACCAATTTGAGAAAATTGTTTCTCAATTAGAAGATATGGATAAAGAGTTGACTTTACTTCACAAGACCTATATCCGTGGTCTTGGCGAAATGAAACAGCCAGTTCCTTCTTATCCGGATGCCAACTTTACCATTCGTCTGACATACGGTAACGTGAAACCTTACGATCCGAAAGACGGAGTACACTACAACTACTATACGACAACTAAAGGTATTCTTGAAAAAGAAAATCCGGAAGACCGCGAATTTGTAGTACCCGCCAAACTGAAAGAGTTGATCGAGAAGAAAGATTATGGTCGCTATGCATTACCCAACGGTGATATGCCTGTCTGCTTCCTATCTACAAACGATATTACCGGAGGTAACTCCGGAAGCCCAGTATTGAATGAGAATGGGGAACTGATCGGTTGTGCCTTTGACGGCAACTGGGAATCATTGAGTGGCGATATCAACTTTGACAATAACCTGCAACGTTGTATCAACCTGGATATCCGTTATGTATTGTTCATCCTTGAAAAACTAGGAAACTGCGGACACCTGATTAATGAAATGACAATCGTAGAATAAATGAGAAAACAAATCCTATTTGCTATTTTTTCTCTGGCAACTCTTATCATCCATGCCGACGAAGGTATGTGGATGCTACCTGATCTGAAAACTCAGAATGAGATTGCCATGCGAGAACTAGGTCTTGAGATTCCCATTGAAGAAGTATACAATGCGAACGGGCTTTCTCTGAAAGACGCTGTCGTACACTTCGGAGGAGGATGTACGGGAGAAGTAATCTCTTCCGAAGGGCTGGTGCTGACTAATCATCATTGCGGTTATGGAGCTATCCAGCAACACAGTAATGTAGAGCATGACTATCTGACAGAAGGTTTTTGGGCAATGAACCGCGACGCAGAACTTCCTACACCAGGACTCAAGGTTACTTTTATCGACCGTATTCTTGATGTAACCGACTACGTCAACGAACAACTAAAGAAAGACAAAGACCCGGAAGGAACTAATTATCTGTCTCCGACTTACCTCAACAAAGTAGCAGAACGTTTTGCAAAAGCAGAAAACATTGAAATAACTCCTGCTACCAAGTTGGAACTCAAAGCCTTTTATGGAGGAAATAAATATTATCTGTTTGTAAAAACCGTGTATAGCGACATTCGCATGGTAGGTGCCCCTCCTTCTTCTATTGGAAAATTTGGAGCGGATACTGACAACTGGATGTGGCCGCGTCACACCGGCGACTTTTCCCTTTTCCGTATCTATGCGGATAAGAACGGAAAACCGGCAGAGTATTCCAAAGACAATGTTCCTTTGCACGTAAAGAAACACTTGACCATTAGCCTTGCCGGAGTACAGGAAGGTGATTTCACTTTTGTCATGGGATTTCCCGGACGTAACTGGCGGTACATGATTTCCGACGAAGTAGAAGAACGGATGCAGACAACTAACTTTATACGTCAGCACGTACGTGGTGCCCGTCAGAAAGTTCTTATGGAACAAATGCTTAAAGATCCTGCTGTGCGTATTCATTACGCCAGCAAATATGCATCATCAGCCAACTATTGGAAGAATGCTATTGGCATGAACGAAGGGCTGGTGCGTCTTAAAGTATTGGATACCAAACGTGCGCAGCAAGAAGAACTATTGGCCCGCGGCCGTGAAAAAGGAGATAACTCTTATCAGAAAGCTTTTGACGAGATTCGCTCTATTGTAGCTCACCGACGTGACGCATTATATCACCAACAGGCTATCAACGAAGCACTTGTCACAGCGCTCGACTTTATGCGCATCCCCTCTACAACAGCACTGGCCACCGCACTAAAATCAAAAGATAAAGAGAAAATAAAAGAAGCTGCCCAAAACTTGAAACAGGAAGGTGAAAAATATTTTGCTTCTGTTCCTTTCCCGGAAGTAGAACGAATGGTAGCTAAAGAAATGCTCAAAACTTATGCTAACTATATTCCGGCAGAACAAAGAATCAATATATTCGAAATCATTGACTCCCGCTTCAAAGGCAACATAGATGCATTTGTAGATGCGTGCTTTGATAACTCAATTTTCGGTAATCAAAAGAATTTTGAGAAGTTCATCAAAAAGCCTAGTTTATATAAAATCGGATATGACTGGATGATCCTATTCAAATATTCAATTACCGACGGCATTCTGAAAACTGCCATTGCCATGAAAGAAGCCAATGAGAATTATGATGCCGCTCATAAAGTATGGGTAAAAGGCATGATGAATATGAGACAAGAAAAGGGAATACCTATTTATCCGGACGCGAACTCAACCTTACGACTGACTTACGGACAAGTGCTTCCTTATGAACCTGCAGACGGTGTAGTGTATGATGCTCATACCACTCTCAAAGGAGTTATGGAAAAAGAGGATCCGGGTAACTGGGAATTTGTAGTACCGCAAAAGTTGAAAGAGTTGTATAACTCTAAAGACTATGGACAGTACGGCAAAAACGGTGAGATGCCGGTCTGCTTTATTGTAAACACCGACAACACAGGAGGTAACTCCGGTAGTCCGGTTTTCAACAGTAAAGGCCAGTTGATAGGAACTGCTTTTGACCGTAACTTTGAAGGACTGACAGGTGATATCGCTTTCCGACCTTCATCACAGCGCGCTGCCTGCGTTGATATTCGTTATACTCTGTTTATCATAGATAAATTTGCGGGAGCATCCCATATCATTGATGAACTGACTATCTGTGAACAATAGAAAAATCATTTATTGAAAACGGATAATGAAACCGGGTTCTGTTTCATTATCCGTTTTTCATTTCACATTATTCATTAGACAAAATCTTCCACCATATACATTTCATCAATTATCTCATTCATTGATTCTTCCAGGTTCCGAATAGCCTCATCAGGAGACTCTCCATAAGCATTACATTGCATATTTACAGTCAGCCAAGCATAATAGCCACCGTCTGATGCACGTTCAAGTACATAATCTGTTTTATTCAGTTTCATATTGGTAAATAATTAGTATATGTTGATATTGAAGTTATTTCTGATTGTGAAGCAGCCAGTTTTTCCAATTCAAGAATAATCCGACGCTCGCAACTGCGTGCCCAATAAATGAAATCACAATTTGGAATATATTTTCCCGCAAAACGAAGCAAGGACTCCAGTTCAAACGAATCACCGATAATTCCTGCCCCTGCTATCATAGCATCATAAGCATTACAATCCTGTTCGATATGCGCCGGAACCATTAATACCGGTTTGCCAAGATACATCGCTTCACAAATAGACTCGAAACCAGCCGTACTGGCATAAGCCCTGCAGTTCGCCATTCCATTAAGAAACTTCACATCATCAATCTGATGATAACTCAATGTTTCGTCCACCCGTACTACTTCCTCTGTCTCCGTCTTATCCCAGAAAAATCTTAAAGGAACTTCCGGATGCATTGTGTGAAAACTCTCCACTGTATCTGCAAAACCGGCATTTACCATATATCCATGAATATAATTTCCTTCTTCCGGCTGGATTGCCGTTATTTCCCGGCGAATCAAAGGAGGTACCACAACAATCTGATGTTCATCATCCCGTTCCATTTCCCTGAAAGATAGAGCTAACTTCTTTGATGATCTAAGAGCCGTCATTCGTGTAAAGAAACGCAACATCCATAACTGGACCGGACTCTTATCCGGAAACTGAAAATCACGATGTAGAAACAAATATTGATGTCCAATACAAATATACGGAACAGAGGGACGGAAGAACGCATAGGTAAGTCCGGTCAGAAGTTCGTAGAAGTTGATGACGACTTCCGCCCCTGTCTCCTTAATCCGTTGATTTATATAGTACATACTACGGAAATATTCCGGTAGTTTCAATAAATTATAAGCTAAACTTTTCTTTAGATTCACTCGCTTATTATCTGTCGTAGGCAGAAAATTCGGACTGATAAAACGCTTCACCGGTGCATGAATACTCCGATTGAAAAAACCTGGTAATGTGCGTGAGGAACTTTTACCGACTAATACTTCTACAACCTCATGCCCATTACGCTGCAACATATCTTCGAGGGTGATAGCCTGTGTCAGATGTCCTCTCCCCTCACCTTGAACAATAAATAAGAATTTCATATAGCGATTATTATTTAGTTCATAACTTTAACTCCCGTTACTTTTCGATATGCAAAACTCCCGTTTTCAGATTACAACAGAATGACTCTCCGGTTACTATTCGATGAACAAAAACAGCATTTTCCCGTTATATTAATAAAATAGAATCTATATTTGCAGTCTTCAATGACTGTCATTTAATTTTAAGAAAGGAAAGATTATGGAGAAATTTGAAGATTTAATACAATCACCGATGCCCGTTTTAGTTGATTTCTTTGCAGAATGGTGCGGACCATGTAAAGCTATGAAACCCGTTCTGGAAGAACTCAAATTAGTTGTAGGTGATAAGGCCCGTATTGTCAAGATAGACGTTGACCAACATGAAGACTTGGCTACAAAATATCGTATACAAGCTGTACCAACCTTTATCCTGTTCAAAAATGGAGAAGCGGTATGGAGACATTCCGGTGTAATTCATAGCAGTGAATTACAAGGGGTAATAGAACGGCATTATACATAAAAAGATAAATAACGAATGAAGAAAGTATTAGTCATGGTAGCACTCGTCATGGTAAGCGTAATCGTATACGCGTTCAATGACAGAGCTGAAGCCAAACAAGGTAAAAAAGAAGTAACAGGTAACAACGGAGAAGTCGTCGTAATGAATAAAGAAATGTTTCTGAAAGACGTCTTCGATTATGAAAAGTCAAAAGAGTGGAAATACAAAGGCGACAAGCCTGCCATTATCGATTTATATGCCGACTGGTGTGGACCTTGCCGCCAAACAGCTCCTATTATGAAAGAATTGGCAAAAGAATATGCCGGGAAAATTGTAATCTACAAAGTAAATGTAGATAAGCAGAAAGAACTAGCTGCCCTGTTCAATGCAACAAGTATTCCGTTGTTCGTATTCATCCCCATGAAAGGAGATCCCCAGCTTTTCCGCGGAGCTGCAGACAAAGCAACTTACAAGAAAGCAATTGATGAGTTTTTATTGAAGTAGAAAAAAGAGTGTCGATATCCGGTCAGGATTATGACGCCATAAGAAGCAAAGAGTGACGTTATCCGTATGTGATAGCGTCACTCTTTTTTATAACTAGTCAAGAGATTCTTAAGAAGTGTAAAAATACGGCTATTTTTCTTTTATTCAAAAAGAAATTGTACTTTTGTCAAATGGGAAACACGATATCCTTTAGAATATGAAAACATCCTTTTTATTAAAAAGCTCATTACTTGCGACTACGGGAGTTTATATCCTTCCGCAACTTCTTTTTGCCCAAACTTCAACACGTCCTCATATCATTTTAATTGTATCCGACCAACATCGTGGAGATGCCATGAATTGTATGGGAAATACTTCTGTCATTTCTCCGAATATGGACGCTTTGGCAGAAGACGGTACACTCTTTACAAACGGTTATTCTTCTACCCCTAGTAGTACACCGGCACGTTCCGGATTATTGACCGGACTTTCTCCCTGGCATCATGGTATGCTAGGATACGGCAGGGTAGCCAGCCAATACCGTTATGAGATGCCTCGTATGTTGGGAGACTTAAACTACTACAGTTTTGGCATTGGTAAAATGCACTGGTATCCTCAAAAGGCTCTGCATGGATTCCGGGGAACATTAGTTGATGAAAGCGGACGCGTAGAAAGTCCCGATTTTATCAGTGACTATCGATTATGGTTCCAAATGCAAGCTCCCGGCTTAAACCCGGATTCTACTCATATCGGTTGGAATGACCATGGAGCAGCTACTTATAAACTTCCGGAACGATTGCATCCCACAGCATGGACAGGAGAAATGGCTTGCGAAATGATTCGCAATTACGAAGGTATCAATAACCAACCATTGTTCTTGAAAATATCCTTTGCCCGTCCACATAGTCCTTATGATCCTCCCCAACGTTTATTGGACGAATACGCGAACCGGGATATACCTGCACCTTGGATAGGAGAATGGTGTAAAGATAAGCCGTATGCCAAACTAAAGGATCCTCAAAAAGTGAAAAAAGATGCTCCTTATGGTAATTTCGGTGACGAATATGCAAAAGACTCACGGAGGCACTATTATGCTAATGTGACATTTATTGACGAAGAGATAGGTAAAGTAATTAAAACTTTGAAAGAAAAAGGTATATATGACAATGCACTTATCTGCTACATTTCTGATCACGGTGATATGTTAGGAGACCATTATCATTGGCGTAAAACGTACCCTTACCAAGGTTCGGTACATGTTCCTTATATCGTTAAATGGCCGGCTAGCTATCACTTTACTAAAGGAAACAAAATTACCCAACCGGTAGAATTGCGTGATTTATTACCAACTTTCCTTGAAATAGCCGGAAGTTCTATCCCGCAAGATATGGACGGTCAATCTTTACTCCGGTTAATGGAAGGTAAAACCGATCAATGGAGGAAATACATAGATTTAGAACATGCGACTTGCTATAGTCCTGACAATTATTGGTGTGCATTAACCGACGGAAAAATAAAATATATCTGGCGTTTTCACACCGGGACAGAAGAGTTGTTTGATCTCTCGAAAGACCCTCATGAACTAAAGAATGTAGTAACAGATAAAAAATACAAACAGCAATTAAATGAGCTTCGTCAAGCTATGATTGATCATCTTTCCGAACGTGGTGAAAAGTTTGTGAAAGACGGTAAGTTACAGGTATTAAAACAGACAATTCTTTATAGCCCGTTATTTCCTGATAAAAGTCCGGTAGATACCGGAATTTAAAAATTAACATCTATGCAAATTCAAGACGAAAGTTATATTAAATGGAAACTTTTTCTCGAAGGCAATGATGAAGCTTATAGTTGGCTTTATACACACCATATTCAATTACTGTATCAATATGGATTACAAATCACTCCTGACACAGAAGTGATAAAAGACTGTATACAAGATGTATTTATAAGAATATACAAGAATAAAAATAAATTAAGTATACCCCAAAATGTAAAAATCTATCTGATGATTTCTCTTAAAAACAGTATCTATAATGTTTTCAGTAAAGAGCGTTCAGAAGAATCCTATGCCTTCAACTTCTACTCTATGGAAGAACAATATATAACAGAGAATGACTTTATCAATGAAGAAGAACGTCGCGAACAAATTAATGAAATCAAAAAAATACTCCATGTGCTAACTCCCAGACAACGAGAAATCATATATTATCGTTTTATAGAAGAAATGGAATATGATGAAATATGTCAGATTATGGACATTAATTATCAATCAGCCTACAATTTACTTCAACGCTCACTACAAAAAGTAAGAGATACTTTCGGAACACCTGAATGCATCGCATGGATAAGTATCTTGACCACTTTCTTCAGAGAAACACAAAAAATGCATTTTCTTTAAAAAAAATACAAGTTCAGTGAGTAGATTCCATTTTTTGAGTTGTCCTTATATAAACAACGCATAAAATGGATTCAAAAATAGACTATAATAATTATAAAGCAGACTCATTACTCAATGATGCTTATTTTTTAGAATCGGAACAACATCCGACTCCGGAAAGTATTATGTTTTGGGATAAATTAGCTCAAGAAAACAAGCAGTTAGCTAAGGAAATAGCTATTGCGCGTAATTTTCTACATATTCTCCGTCATGTTCCTAAACCCTATCTGCCTCAACAAAAAGTAGATTCCATTTGGAAATGTATATCCGATCAGAATCGTTTGGAAATACAGAACAAAAGAAAGAGACGCATTCTATACCGCACTTTAGCTGCAGCTTGCATTGTTGTCTTCCTTGTAAGTGGTTGGTATCTGCAAAATATTTATCAGACAAGCGAGTGCATGGAAAAATCTGATATAGTCGCAGTAAAGAAACCTGATGTCTCTACTAATCAAACCCTTTTGATTCTATCCGAAAAGAAACAGATAGCTATACAAGGTAAAGAAAGTAAGCTACATTACAACCAACAGGGAAAATTAAATGTCAATTCTCAAACCATTAATCAGGAAACTGAAAACGATAAGAAAAAAGATACTTATAATCAATTAATAGTGCCGGCCGGAAAACGCTCGTCAATTACTTTTTCTGACGGGACACGTATTTGGCTAAGCGCCAGTTCACGAGTTGTTTATCCGGTTGAATTTATGAAGAACAAACGGGAGATTTATGTAGAAGGTGAAGCCTTCCTAGATGTTTATCACGACAAAAGTCGACCATTTATTGTAAAAACGAATAAAATGGACATACAGGTATTAGGTACTACTTTTAACGTTTGTGCATACGAAAAAGAGAATATACAAACAGTAGTACTTGTCACTGGAAAAGTAGAAGTAAAGACTAACAATAACGAAACGAAAACTTTATCACCAAACAATTTACTTGCATATAATGATCAGCAAGGTATCAGCGTACATCCTGTAGATGTACAAGAATACATAGCTTGGAAAGATGGATTTTACCAATTCAAAAAAGAGAGGTTGGAAATTATTACAAAAAAACTCAGCAAGTACTATGGTAAGACAATCATTACCGACAAACAGCTTGCTAATATTACTTGTAGTGGCAAGCTAGATCTGAAAGAAGAACTAGATGATGTGTTGCATACGCTGATTCAAACCGTCCCGGCTCAAATAACAGAATCAAATGAGAAAATCTATATTAATGTCAAATCTAAATAAATTAATAGCCTATGAAAATATGACTTCCTAGAAAATGATAAGGCCGGATAATACCCGCATATCACCCGACCTTAAATTAAATTACTTACACGTTTAAATATTAATAATCTAATTCGTTATAAAAGTATGGAAAAACACCAATTATTCAGTCTAAAAAAGACTGAAGAAAAACAATTATTGCTAATTATGAAGTTCTTTTCATTTTTTCTACTGATAGGAATAGGGCATTGCTTGGCAACAAATTCGTATTCGCAAAGCAAATTATTCACAATGAAGACCTCTCAAAAGACTGTGAAACAAGTCTTTCAAGAAATTGAAAAAAATAGTGAATACATAATTTTCTACATGGACCAAATCATCGATACGAATCGTAAGGTAAATATTGATGTAAAAAATCAGCAAGTGAGCGCTATTTTGGACCAGCTATTTCTCGGTACAGATAATACTTACAGCATCAACGACCGACAAATCACAATTTACCATAAAGGCGAACAACCAAACAGCCAACAACAAAGTAACAAATTTACAGTCACCGGTGTAATAACCGATGCACAAGGAGAGTCCATGATTGGCGTTTCAGTAAAAGTAAAAGGAACAACATTAGGAGGAATCTCAGATATGGATGGACGATATTCCATTAGTGTCCCTAACAAAAATGATATTCTTATAGTTTCTTTCCTGGGCTACGCAACAGAAGAAATCAAGATTAACGGACGGCGCAACATTAACATCCGGTTACGCGAAGACACCAAAGCATTGGACGAAGTAGTTGTCATCGGTTATGGACAACAAAAAAAAGAGAGCGTCGTGGTATCCATGAGTTCGGTAAAGCCTTCGGAAATCGCTGCCCCGACTCGAAATTTGACCAACAATTTGGCAGGACAAGTATCCGGTTTAATTGCCGTACAACGTTCCGGTGAACCAGGATACGATGATGCAGAATTCTGGATTCGCGGTATCAGCACATTCGCATCTAACAGTTCCGCATCAACCCCTTTAGTCTTAGTAGATGGTGTTCCTCGTAAAATCACCGATATTGAACCGGATGAGATTGAAACATTCTCAGTATTAAAAGATGCTGCCGCAACTGCTATTTATGGTGCTGAAGGAGCAAATGGCGTTATATTAGTTACAACCAAACGCGGTAAGGACGAAAAACCTAAAATTACATTTAAAACAGAACACTCCATTTCAAGTCCACAACGTCTGCCTGAATTTGTAGGTTCTGCTGATTATTTAAGTTTATATAATGAAGCATTAAATAATGACGGGGAACCCGATTTATTCAGCGCTGAATTAATAGAAAAGTTTCGTACTAGTACAGACCGTGATCTTTATCCGGATACAGACTGGATCGGTGAACTGCTTAGAAAGAATACACATAATCACCGGTATACATTGAATGTGCGTGGCGGTTCGGCACGTTCCAGATATTTCGTATCTGGTGCCTATTATACAGAAAGTGGTATATATAAAGGTAATCCTACAGAAAAATACGATACCAATATTGGCTTGGACCGTTTTAATCTGCGTTCAAACATTGATATGGATGTCACCTCTACAACACTAGTATCTATTGACTTGGCAGGACAATACTTGATAGGCAATTATCCGGGTGAATCTTCATCTACTATCTTCCGCTCTATGTTGATTACTCCTCCTTATTGTTTTCCCGCAGTATATAGTGACGGAACAGTAGCTACTTACGAACAAGAACGAGGTGTAAATATGAGGAACCCATACAATCAGTTGATGAATTCCGGTTATACCCGCCAATGGAGAACAGGTATTCAATCCAAAGTTGGCGTTAGACAAAAACTCGATTTCATCACCAAGGGACTTAGCGCCAAAGTAAATGTCAGCTATGACTTTGATGCAACATTCAAATCCATACGTTCATACAATCCTTCCCGTTATCATGCAACAGGTAGAGATGAGAACGGTAACTTAACATTCATCCAAGTTGTATCAGGAACACCGGATTTGAGCGATTTGAAGGACAATGGTATTGAAGCGCAAAAGAAAATATATATTGATGCAGCTATCAACTACAAACGTATTTTTGCAGAGAAGCATGATGTAAGTGGTATGTTGCTATATATGCAAAAAGAAACACAACTCAAGACTCAACCTCTCCCCTATCGCAAGCAAGGGCTAGTAGGGCGTTTTAGTTACTCTTATGACGGACGTTATTTCCTTGAAGGAAATTTTGGATATACGGGTTCAGAAGCATTTGCCAAGAATCATCGTTTCGGTTTTTTCCCGGCTGTAGGACTGGCTTATTATTTGTCAAATGAGCCTTTTTACCCCGGAGTTTTAAAAAACTATATAAACAAAATCAAATTAAGAGCTTCTGTCGGTAAAACTGGTAACGACACTACCAGTGACCGTTTTATCTACCGTCCTACTTTCTCTATGAATGCAGGTTCATGGTCACAAGGAATAGGTAGTAACGGAGGTACTAATTCTATAGGACAAGGTATCATCGAAGGATTTCCGGAAACGTTAGATATTGGTTGGGAAATTGAGAAAAAACAAAACTATGGTTTCGACTTAGGACTTTTCAACAACAAGATAGATATTGTATTCGACTATTTCCGTTCCGAAAGAAGCAATATCCTGATGCAAAGAAAAACGACACCAACATTAAGTGGTTTTCGTGTCAACCAATATGCTAACTATGGAATCGTATCCAACCATGGTGTAGATATGTCTTTGAATGCTCATCATCAAATTGGTAAAGTAAAACTAAGTGCAAGAGGGACATTTACATTTGCCAGAAATGAGATAAAAGAATATGATGAATTACCACAAAAATATCCATGGATGGAACGAACAGGTAAACGAATTAATGAAAATAACCTCTATATAGCCGAACGCTTATACACAAAAGAAGATTTCATCATCAATAAGAACAGTAATGGTATTGAAAGCTATACATTACGCCCGGAACTGCCTCAAAGCACTCTAGGTGGATTGCTTGGCCCCGGTGATATTAAATACAAAGATGTGAATGGTGACGGAGTTATCGATTCCTATGATAAAGTAGTAGGCGTGGGACATCCTAATGTACCTGAGATCGTTTACGGATTTGGATTAAACATCGAATATAAAGGATTTTATGCTAGTGTATTCTTCCAAGGTACCGGAAACTGTTCTGTTTTATTAGGAGGAAATACTCCGGAAGGTTGGTATCCATTTGCATGGGGAGTAGACCAATCCAGTTATCGTACTTTCGCATTGGACCGTTGGACTGAGAGTAATCCAAGTCAAAATGTATTAATGCCACGCCTACATAAAGATAATGCCAACAACGCCAATAATCAAGTGGCAAGCACATGGTGGCTTCGTAATGGAGGTTTCTTACGATTAAAAAACATGGAATTCGGTTATCAACTGCCCAAACAATTCTTGAAGAAATTTAATGTTCAGGCTGCCAGAATTTATGTAATGGGATATAATCTTGCTTTGTGGGATAACCTTAAGTATTTCGATCCGGAAGCAGGAAATGCAAATGGAGGAAACGTATACCCTAAGAATCGTACCTTTACCTTAGGAATAGACTTTACATTTTAATTAAATCTATAAAATATGAAAACAATGAAGAAACTATATAAGAAAATACTGATAGCTGCTTTTGCATTGTGCAATATTTATTCTTGCGATTATCTGAATGTATCTGATGAGTTAGCCGGAAATCTCCGTTCATTGGATGAAATTTTCGATAATGTATCTTATACCCGAAGATGGTATGCAAACATATTTACTTCTATTCCAGATTATTCAGGAATTACCGCAGCTGCTGGAAGTATCACAGGATTTAAAAATCCTTGGGCAGGTATGTGTGATGAATTAACTGTTGGATATGGAGATGCAAAACTCTATAACAAAACAGATAAAAATGCAGCTAACATGAGTTTTCACCGTTGGGGTACATGCTATAAAGAAATCAGACAAGCAAATATATTCTTGGCCCACGCCAAACCAATAGCGGCAAATGGAACCCATGTTGATGTACTGACGGAAGAAGAACTAACAGAGATGAAGGCTAATGTAAGATTCATGAGAGCCTATTATCACTATTTGCTTTTCGAACAATATGGTGCTATTCCTTTGGTAAAAGATTTAATTCTCGAAAGAGAAGATAATCTGGATCTGCCCCGAAATACCATAGATGAAGTAATCAGCTATTTGGACGAAGAACTAACAGCAGTAGCCAAAGAGCTGCCTCAAAAGGCATTACATGATGACGACCAGCATAATGCATGGCCAACCAAAGGCGTAGCTCTGGCTGTAAAAGCTAAAATGTGGGTATATGCAGCCAGTAAGTTATTCAATGGCGAATACAAAGAAGCGCTAGCCGTAACTAATTTGGATGGGACAAGACTTTTTCCTGATAAAGATCCTAATAAATGGAATAAAGCGGTAGCTGCTTTAGAAGAATTCATAAAATTTGCAGATGAGGAAGGTAATTATGAATTGCTGAATACGGGTAATCCTTCACAAGATATATACGATCTTTTCCAAACATATAATAAAGAAATTATATGGGCTACTGCAGCAACTTCATGGGGTGGAATGACAAATGACATGTTCGACCGTAGATGTACCCCAAGAAGTGAACAAAACGGAATGGGTTGCATTGGTGTCACACAAGAACTCGTAGACGACTTTTATATGAAGGACGGTCTCCCGATACAAGCAACAAGTTATTTACCACAATCCACATTATATACAACCGAAGGGTTTGACAAATACACTGAGACTGTTAAAGCCGGAAGCAAAGAAGTACAAGTGGCCAACAATGTCAGCAATCGGTTCCTCAATCGGGAAGCACGTTTCTATAATACAGTATTTTTCCAAAATAGGAGATGGCATGTAACAAACAACGTAACTCAATTCCACAAAGGAAGCCCCAATGAATTAAGCGGCACAATTTATACTCATACTGGTTATATGCTATACAAAAGATTTAACAGGGAAGTTAGCATGAAATCTCCGGGGGTTCAAAACAAGTTCCGCCCTTCTATCATCTTCCGTCTTGCAGATCTTTATTTATTGTATGCAGAAGCTGTTAATGAAATTGATCCTCAGGACGAACGTGTTCTGACCTATTTAAACAAAGTACGCCAGCGTGCCGGTTTGTCGAATATTGAAGAACTCAACCCTGCCATTGAGGGAAATCAAGAGTTGCAAAGACTCGCAATTCAACGTGAAAGACGCATCGAATTGGCAACGGAAGGACAACGTTATTTCGATGTTCGCCGTTGGATGATAGCAGACCAGGATGGAGAAGGGCGTCAATTCGGATATGTTCATGGCATGAATATGAATGCGGCAGAAGACAAATTCTACGAAGAAGTAGAAGCTAGCCCGATTGTCTTCAGACGTAAAATGTACTTATATCCTATCCCAGACGATGAAATGAAGAAAACTGAACTGCTTGTTCAAAATCCGGGATGGTAAATCAACATTATGTTTCATGACTTAAAATAAAAAAAGATGAAAAAAATATACTCCATACTGGTAACCATAGTATTTTTGATACTGACAGCAAGTTGTAACGAGAACTTTGAGATCGCAGATAAAGCAGATAGCCTAGTATCTGTTGCTATCAATACACTGAATATACAAAAATCATTCAATGTAGGAGAAAGTTATCAAGCAGAGCTTTGGGTACAACGAGGCGGATTAAGCGATATGTCAGGAAAAGTAAAATTCATGATAGATCCCAATTTACTAGACTCTCTGAACAGAGAAGACAGAACCAATTATCAAATGTTACCGGAAAACTGTTATGAATTGTCCAACATTGAATTTTTACTAAATAAAAATGAAATGTGCGGTTATATAACCTATCATCCTGAAAAAATAGTCGAATTGTCCGATTATGACCAGATTCAATATGTTCTTCCACTGAGGTTGGTTTCTAACGAACTAAATATCAACCCCGAAAGATGTGTTTCATTATTGGCATTTCAGGTATCAGAACCTATTGTACAAATCACAAACTCAGGAATATTCAATATAGATCCGTTACAAACCTCCCAAATGGACGTCCACATCAGCGTACCTTTTACTAATAAATGGGATATAGAATGCGATTTAACCCACGATCAATCTCTGATTGAACAATATAATTCAAACAATAAGGTTAATTTCACCTTACTACCCAGTGAATCGTACACAGCTCCGGATAAAATTTCTTTACCGAAAGGAGTTAATGAAACAACAGCCTCCTACCAACTCAAAGATAATCTACTTCCGGGTAACTATATATTGCCCATAACTATTGGAAGCATTGAAGCGACACAGAACGGCACTCCGAATAATTCATTAGTAATAGACAAGGAAAGTAGCACTTTATTCCGTATCGTTAAAGAAGGGAAGAAAATAGATAAGTCAAAATGGGAAATTATTGCTTGCAATTCCGCAGCAGCAGCCAATCCGGTGAAAAACCTAATTGACGACGATGAAACGACTTTCTGGCACTGTAAAACTAAGTCTGAAGCCAATTGGTGCGAACCTCCTTATGAAATTACCATTGATATGAAAGACCCGGTCACAATTGCTCAAATTGATTTAGTAAACCGTGGAGAAGCTAGTAGAGCTAATAATATCAAATGGGTGGAATTTTATGCCAGCAACAATAATAGTAATTGGGAAAAAATCGGTGCTTCTGACTTCAATGATGAATTTATTAGAGAAACATTTCGATACTATGTCAAATCGACCACAGCTCGTTATTTGAAACTAGTCATTCCTGAAGGCCATGGAAATGCGTGTCCCCCCGCAGCAATTCGTGAATTAACAGTCTTCGGGTATTGAGCTAAAAACTCCTACTAATTAAAAGAGACGACCTGAAAAAGAAATGTACCCCAAAAGTTTATCAAAAAACAATTGGGGTACACTTCAATTACTCCGAAATAGTTTTAGAATCCTGTCCAGTTTTTTATTTTAGATATCCTATAGGATGATTCATCATTGGTACCTGGCTTTCCTTCAATTTCAACACCTTCTTCAATTGATTGATATCCATCGAAGCGCGAGGTACAGTAGCCAACCTTGCAGCGGAACAAAAGATTGAAATATTCTGGGAAACGATTCCTGCATCCATAGCACCCATCAACTGAGTATGTGCATTCTTAGTATCTCCAAAACGAGAAAGATCACTAACCAAAACTAAAGATACCGGAGCTGATATTACAAATGCCTGTCCACCTGCCACTGCTCCACGATAATCGCCTTCAGCTATCAGATTCAACTGATGATTTTTTGCATCATATAAATAGCTACCTTCCGGCAATACCACATATACATCCACATCCTGCTTATTCAAAGCCGACGGAGCAGTCCGTTTTCCAGAATCGCTCCGATTAATACCGTTAGCAGCCCACAACAAATCCGACAAATCAGATAAATTCAATGCTTTCGAAGCAAATTCACGAGTAGAATGACGTTCGGACAATGCTTTCATCACCGTACCAGTACGGTTCAAATTAGGTTTTGGTAACTTAATCACTTTATCAGCAGCAAATGCAGCTACCGAGAATACTAAACAAGCTAACAACAGTTGTACTTTTCTCATAATTGTGATATTTAAAAGTTGATGAACAAATATAGACAAAAAAGGTCTGCATTCATTTTTGAATACAGACCTTTTAAGAGTTATTATGAGGTTTGATTATTTATCGCCGAAATAACGGTTATACAGACCTTCAAAACCTTTACCGTGACGAGCTTCGTCCTTGCACATTTCATGTACAGTGTCATGGATAGCATCCAAATTTAAAGCTTTTGCACGAGTTGCGATACGTTTTTTGTCTTCGCATGCACCTTGTTCAGCATCTTTACGTTTCTGCAGGTTTGTTTTGGTATCCCAAACACAGTCACCCAGCAATTCAGCAAATTTAGCGGCATGTTCAGCTTCTTCCCAAGCGTAACGTTTGAAAGCTTCAGCTACTTCAGGATAACCTTCGCGGTCTGCCTGACGACTCATAGCCAAATACATTCCAACCTCAGTACATTCGCCCATGAAGTGATTGTTCAGGTCCTTAATCATTTCTTCGTCGCAACCTTTTGCAACACCGATAACGTGCTCATCAGCAAAAGTCAATGCGCCACCTTCTACTTCAACAACTTCTACAAACTTGCTGGCAGGAGCTTTACACAAAGGACATTTCTCAGGAGCTGCGTCACCTTCATAAACGTAACCGCAAACAGTACATCTAAATTTTTTCATTTTCTTCTCAATTTTAAATTAATTAGTCAATACGTGTTTCTTTATCTTTTATCAAGCAATTCTTACATATACCTTTATAATAATAATGCACTTCCGACACCTGATGTCCGTCCATTTCCAGACTCTCTACTTTTTTCACCGCTTCCGGACATTGCAGGTCATAAATGTGTCCGCAACGTTTACAAAGAAAATGGGAATGAACGGAAGTATCTGCATCAAAATTAGTATTTTTCTCATCAATTGTAAGCATTTGAGCCGCTCCTTGCTCCGAAAACAGTTTCAAGGTATTGTAAACTGTAGTCTTTGAAAGCGTAGGCATCGAAGGAGATAATGCTGTATAAATATCATCAGCTGACGGATGAATAGGATGCTCCATCAAATATTGCATAATTGCAATACGTTGCATCGAAGGCTTTATATTATGGTCTAATAATCGTTCGTATGGTTTCATCATTTATCCCTTTCTTTCCAAACTTGTATTCATTACAATTATAAATCCAATGCAAAGATAAAGAGTTATTTGGAATAAACAAATAAAATATGAGAAAAATCTAATGAAAAACATTACTTTTGCTGTACTATAATAAAAGAATAAACATGAAAGTCAAACATACTGCAATTATATATATTATAATAGGCCTATTTCATATTTTACCTATCCAACCCAAAGCACAAAACAAAATTGAATTTAATAAATTAATTAATGATCTAGGTACTTTCTCTGAAGATAGCAAACCCAAAACTTGTACATTCAAATTTACCAATCATCAGGCAAAAGCGATAGCCATAGCACACGTGCAAAGTACATGTGGCTGTGCTGTTCCACAATATACAAAGAAAGCCATCAAACCGGGAGAAAGTGGGGAAATTAAAATTACTTATAATCCGCAGGGCCGACCGGGGATCTTCAACCGAGCCATTCTCGTCAGTTTTTCTGATCAAACTGAAAAAACACGCTTATTTGTAAAAGGCACAGTGACACCTGGAGTAGTTCGAAAAGATAAATCCTATCCATATGTTATGGGAGACTTACAATTACGAACCACCGGCATTAAATTAAAACAAATGAGAAGTAATGTACAGCAACAAAATATTATGGTTGTCAACAGTGGTAACTCTCCCCTTTATACAATAATAGAATCCCAAATACCCTACGTATCCGCTACAATGGTTCCCAATATTTTAAAACCGAATCAAAAAGGAGAAATCCAACTTATTCGTTATGCCGATAAAGATAAAGACCGGACTATTTGTATCAGATTAAAAGAAAATGCCCACCAACAGAACGTGGCAGGCAAAATTTCTATCATTATCACCTCAGAAAAGTGTACTCAATAATAACTAATGATACGGTTTACTTTAACTGAAGAATCAGGATGTGACCAATCTACCATATTATTTTGTTGCTGTACAGCTTCTGTCCAATTACCGAAAGCGTCCTTCCGAGTATAAATACTCAACTCCTTTGCTTCGGCCTCTTCTTCAAAATGTTCCTTATAAGTAATTTCTGTCCACCAGTTATTATCATCATATTTATAAGTCCAGTCTAATTGCCCACCCGCATCAGTCAGTTTGGAAACAGGTAACAATGTAGATGCCATATAGCGTACCACAGTACGTTCTACTTCATTTTCTCCTTCCTTCACAATCTTATCAGATGATGCTAAGCTACCATCTTCGTTATAAAGATAAGATGTAATTTCCATATTGGCAATTACTCCTCCTCTTTTTAATGTGACTATTTTTCGAACAGGATACATAACACCCTCATCATATTCAAAAGTAGTACTTGTCACACCACTCCAAGACTCAGTAGTATATATAGCTTTGTTACCACTATACGTATATAAGACACTACCGTCCGCATCAGAAATACTTTCCAGCCCTTTCACTAAAAAGAAATCATAAATACCTAAAGGAAAGATTAGAGGAACAAAGACTTCATGTTCTCCATAAGTTAACGTATAAATGACAGGATCACCACTGAAATCATTCACAATGACCTTCACCATTTTACCAGCTTTATCATATCCATAAGAATAACAAGCCATCACTTGCCACACATCTCGGGCGTATATTGTCGGTTCAATACTCGTAGGATTATAATATATTAAATGACCACTTATATCAAATTTCCACTCGGAAGAAGATACAGCTTCTTCATCTTTACTTTGCCTCTCAAAAGGTACAATATAAGAAAATTCTTTTACTGCGTTTACTTTTCCTTTCCAACCCATCATTACCAGATGCGATTGTTCCTCCCAAAAAGAGATAACTGAAGGCTCCGAAGGAATAATTTCCGGAGCCTCCAGTTCTGTGTCACCACAAGAAGTGATGACACATATAAGAGGCAGAATAAATAACAACTTATTTAATATTCTCATGCAGTTTACTTATCCTGATTCTTTTTAAGACCAGCAATAATCTCTTCAAGAGTTTTTGGGAAAGAATACACTCTTGGTTGACCATCCACTTTACATACAGGGCACTCGTGACGAACTACATTCTTCGAACCTCGATTGTATACAATCACATTTCTGACAGGCAACTCCAGTTCTTCCTTATTCCATACATAGAAATTTTTGATACAACACCAAGTTTCAGGAACTTCCCAAGTCAGATTCGGACAATCATCCACATTCACGCAATTCAAATAATAGGGTTTCGCAATATTCTGTGTTTGTTCGTCACCGTACTCAACCACCTTGTCCCCAACAAGTTTTTTATTTCGGTATTTAACAGTTTGATCTATTACTGTAAAACCTGCATGATTAGAAAAAGTTCTCAACTCCGTATTTTTAGAAAGATCTAAAATAGCAAACTTAGTACAATTCGTAAACGTACCATCTTTTACTTCTAATATTTGATTACTATTCAATGACAAGACGCAAAGTTCGGGCAGCTTCGATAAGTCCGGTATTGCTGTCAATCCACAATTATCCAAGCTCAACTCTATCAATGAAGATGATGCCATCTGTGGGAAAGAATTTATTTTATTATCATCCAGAATCAAGGTCAATAGTTGATCTGACAAACCGTTCACGACTTCTTGAGATACTGAAGTTATCTTATTGTTAGCCAAAGATAATGTACGCATTCTCGTATTTGCTATTTCCGGAATAGAAGTAAAACTACAGTTATCAAGGAACAAACCACCCATATATGTATTATCACCACGATATTTAGGTAAATTGCTCAATCCCTGGTTATCGCAGAAATCAAAAGTTGAAACCTTCTTCATTCCAAAGATATTTTCCGGTAGAGAAGTTAGCTTTGTATCATTCATACGTAACGAAACAACCTTTTGCCATTTTTCAGCCAGTTCTTTCGGAAATTCAGCAATTTCATTTCCACTGATTTCCACATCACGAACTTCCGGAAGTTCACTCAAACGTATAGGCAACTCTGTTAATTTACTATTAATAACACTTAATGAACGCAGATTCTTCATCTTCTCAAAATTCTTTGGGAAAGCTTTAAATCCTGTATTCATAATCATAATTGAATAAAGTGGCGATTTATCCATATTATCTGGTAACTCTTCAAACTCCGGAATATCCATAATCTGAATTCCTTCAAGAGTTGGGAATAAGCTAACCGTAGCAGGTAACTTCTTCATACCCGGGAAAGTCTTTCCGTCAAAGATAATACATGCCAAATAAGAAATTTCTCCATAATCATCTACTTCAAACTCCAAATTCTCCCATGTTAACAAGTCTTCATTTTCTACACGCCAAGACTTCGGCCACTTTGTTGAATCATTCCCAAGTGCTTCGGCACAAACGCCGAAAAGCATATTACGAATTTCGTTATTGATATATACAAAACGGATTGAAACAGGAAAATAGAATGTCTGCATTACACCATGTTCGACCGATAATGTATTATTATCATCCAAATACGCTTCCTGTACTTGCACACCTTTATTATTATAAGCAGTATACTTCACCACCTTATAATCTCCATTTTCCAATCGTACTGCAGAAGAAGTCAACGAATCAATATCTCCAATCAAATCAATAGTCGGAAGTGTAACCTTCTGCCCATCTTTTTCTAAAGTTACTTTCAACCGCGCCATATCCTCTAATGTTGAGATTGTATATACTTTATTGCGCACGAATTTGAAAGTCACTTCCCCCTGCCCTTCCGGTAGGGGAGTTACTCCATTATTATCGTCATCCGAACAACCTACAAATATAGTTGCACAGAACATCAAACAGAGTAAAAGTGTATTCTTTATATATGTTGTCATATTTACCATACATTATTAAATTTAGTACCCCAAGTCTCACCTCTCAACTTGTAATATCTCCAATGACCATTCAAGGGTACAGTTTCAATATCTTCTTTAGTCAAAGAAGGCAAATTTAAAGCTGTTGTTATTGCATCCTCGTCTTCATCATCCGGACAAACACGATTATTTGCTCCTTCAGGGAACTCTGACATCTTAGCAGGTTCATTGCTAAATCCGGCTAACTTACCTAAATTATCGTATCCTTCCTGATTAAATAAAAGAATAAACGGATTCCAACAAGCTAATTTAGGATGCCACAAAATCCAATCTGGTAACTTACCTGTAAACCGGTTCAGATTTAAGGAAAGCATTTTCAGATTCGGCATTATATTATGCTTGCCAACTCCTCCTATATATCCCATATCCGGAATACTTCCGTAAAAATAGTTATAGGAGAGATACAGATATTCCAAATTATCCATTTCAAAGATTTCCTTAGGTAAATTTCCACCCATACCAATCGTTTCCAAAGTATATTTCTTCGGAATATCTGTCTGCAGATTTAACACAGAACCACTTACCCGGTTACCACCAAAATTCAGATATTTCAAGCCGGTCATTCCTTTCAAAATATCCATTGGCAATTTTAGGAAATTATTACCATTCATATCCAATTCTTCAAGCTGAGTCATATTTTTCATTTCAGGAGGGAATTCACTGATACCATATCCCATTAATGACAAACTCTTCAGATTTTTCAATGTTGTAATCTCCGGACCTAACACAATTTTCTTTGTAAAAGCATTAGAGTTTCCGACAGCAGAGAATGATTCCAACTCAGTCAGATACTTTATTTGATAAGGAACTGATTCCTTTGTATCAAACATAGAGAATCGTAATGAAATCACACGTACCTCAGTACTATCTTTATCGATATCACCATAACTATAATGGTAGGTACGTTCTTCTGTCTCCACATTATTCCAGTGAGTAATAGGACGGCTCGTAACCCATCCTGATCCATCAAGATTTAAAGTACGGCTCATAGCAAGTAAAGCCAATGAATCACCTTCACGAGACGGAATGATAAGAGGAGCCTTTTCTTGTGTAATAGTTACAATTTTCTTTAAAAGCTCTTTCTGGATTTCTCCGGCACGAGTTATAGGCTTTCCTGTCTGATTAAATTTTATCTGTGCAGAACGTACTTTATCAAACTCTGTATAAGTCTTAAATCTAAAACGGAATTTCTGCTTACGAGGAATTGTCGTTGAAGGAGTATATTTAGATTCTCCCTCCAAAGTAAGCCAGTCTAAATCTTCAGGAGCAACTACTTCAAATGCCACATTTGAAGTAGCTTCAATATCAATGTAAGATTTATCCAATTCCGCATAAGAAGGAATAGTTACTTCTTCACTAGTTAATTGTATAGTCGGTTCATATCCCATTTGATTGATAGCTACCTCAACACTTTTACCACTTTCCGAATAGAAAGTAATTTTCCCATAACGTTCTTTATACAGATACGAAGAGTCAGCCTTAATAACACAAACGACACTACCTACTCCATTAGCCGGAGTCAACATACACCAGTCATTCTCAGATATTGCTGTCCAAGTTTCGTCAGTAGCTACCCTTATTTCAATAGCTCCTCCATGATTCAGAAATCCAACTTCAGTCTGATCTAGCGCAAAACCTGTCACGGTAGCCTCATCATCATCTTTACAGGAAACCGTCAGTAGCAATGTGCCAGCAATCATTGCCAAGCACATTGTTCTCATATTTTTAAATAAACAATTCATAATTATATGTTTCCTTTTTACTATTTATTTATATCCAAATCCAAAATCGAACATCCCCAAATAGTTTGATTCGAATCAAATCCTAATGTATACAGCCCACTACCAATCTTCGAGCAAACATCGCTAGGTATAGTCATTTCAATATTTGGATTTTCAGAGACATTGAAAGCAGTTACTAATGTAGGATATGAATACTCTTCTATTTTTTGAATATCATTATAAGATATATCCAACAAGCGTAAAGTTGCATAAGCCGGATAAGTAGAAAGCCCAGTCGGCCAATTCTTCAAACAGCGTATCTCTTTTTTATTGCCACGATTATCCTCAACGATATCTGACTGGTCTGTCAAATATAGTTTATTCAACAATGGCAAAGTAAACGCCTGAAGCGGAAATACACTAAAACAATTGTAACTCAGATTCAATCCGGAGACATAGGCCATAGTACGTGTATCAAATTCTTTCGGTAAATAGCGTAAACGATTTCCTGACAAATCTAAAGCCTCCAAAATATCCAGATTTTTAAATGATTCCGGTGGTAAAGAGTCTATCTCACAGTTCTGAAGTACCAAATGACTTATCTGAGATTTAGTTTCAGACAGTTCTTTCGGCATCATCCGACGCAGTTTTTTTCCTGAACCAGTTTTATAACCTTCACCAAGCGGATTTTTACTCAAGGTTAGAGTTTCTGCACGGATACCTAAAAATCCTTCTTTAAAATGAGTGATATGATTATCTGAGAAATCGACACTAGATGCAGTATACTTGCTCTTTGCACCATCTTTAAATAGATTAGGGAATTCTGTCAGACAATTATTAGAAATAGAGAATTTCTCAATATCATCTGTTTCACAAAAATCATCTGCAATAACCTCAATCTGATTGTGATCAAAGAAAGCTTGGACTGGAGCAAGCCTGCGTTTCGTACCATCCAGTTTCTTCAATCTATTACTAGTGAAATCAATCAAACCAATCTTTGTCGCATTAGCTAACTCTTCCGGGAACTTTTCCAGTTTACAAGATGTTACATAGAGTATTTGTAATACCTTATTATTACTTTTTACAAATGCATTCAAACCATTATATAACTCGTCAGCTTCCATTGTTGCATTACAACTGAAATTCAAAGAGACAACACTTGTCATTTTAGTCAATACATCCGGAAATGTTTTAAATTGACAGTTATAAAATTCCAAATCTGTCAAAGCAGGCAAATCTTTCAACGCTGTGGGCAAATCACTCACACGACCGTTTGCTACATACAAATAAGTAAGTTGTTTTAAATTTCCGATAGTTTCCGGAATAGAAGTAATACGATTTGAGAGGCTTCCCTGTGCAAAATCATACGTTTTTCGAGTAGCCAAAGTAACTCTTTCCGGTTTCTTGGTTGTATAAATCCTTGACGTTGAAGTAGAATGTAATATTGCAGAACGTTCCTTAGCAATCTCCATACGACGGGCACAGATATCAATGCCTCTCCGACGAAGTTCGTACGTATTCAATACATAATACATATCTTCTGTATTTTCTATACTAGCTGCATCATTATGAGTACCTAACCACAATGCTTCAAGTTCCGTCAAATCACCCAAAGCATCAGGAACTGCTCCTTCCGGATTAAAAGAACCTATATCTAATGTTTTAACACGTCCTGTATTAGATAGTTCCACTCCCGGCTGATTGCCCCATTCGTCAATAGGACGATCGGCAAAACGCCAATTGGCTCCTGCAGGGAAAGACTCTCCCTGATATTTCCAATTCGGACCATCCATATTTATCCAGATATTGTACAAGGCAAGATAGTCCTTTATAGAGCGCATATTCTCCGGATAAGTTACAGTAAAAGACGCTTGGGTATACATAACCGGGGCAACATTGACATAAGTATCTTTCAAATCACCAGCCAACAACATATTAGTGCGTTTATCACTATACAACATATAGCGAGTAATTTCATATTCACCAGCCTCCCATGTAGAAACAGTATCAGTATGCAGACATTTCTCACCCTTTTTTGTATATACTTTAAATGAATGATAATCAACACGTTCACTAGAGCCTTTCTTTTTATAATAAAGATCAACTTCCGCTATATCATCATAACTAAATAGTTCTGGATCTTGATCGAATGCTCTGGTTACTCCTTGGTTTGCTTTATCTGTTTCTTCCTTATAATTAGAAAGGTCTTTAAGAATATCAAAGTAAACCTTCCCATATACAGAAGATTTTACTTGAAGATTGACTTCAGTCACATGCCCATTAGATATAGAAAAAGGAACAACCTCATCCAAATAAACCGTCATTAACATTTCGGGGGTTTCCGCACCAGGTTTAGCCGTGCCATACAGAATATAACTTTGCATTTTATATTCTCCAGCACGTAGTTCCAACTTTTCAGATTCTAATCCTAGTTCTGCAGCACCTTCTGCAGAACTTAAATTCAAAGACTGAGTCACAGGTAAATCTCCATATAACATGGATACCTCTACCTTCCTAACATTGGAGAGACTTAGTCCTCCTGCGCGTGTCGCAGTCGAAGTTTGTGGAGCAACCATCAGTTTTAAATATCCTGCTGTGCCATTGGAAGATATCACATCATCATCCGAACAGCCGGCAATCAATACCAAACAGAGCATTGCCGTACACAATCCATATATTTTTCTTAATAGATTCATTATTTTATTTAAACTATAACGTTTTCTGAATTAATTTGCAGTTTGGACTAATGTAAAATGAACTAATACATATCCTGGATTTGTTCCATCATTCGCAACAATAGCATACGTATATTGACGTTCCTCTCCGGTTTTGTTCTCTCCAACCTCAAATACTATCTTCTCCTCAGATATGAAAGTACCAGTACCCCAATTTATAAGCATAGGTGAAATAGTAAAATCATAATCATCTTCCTTATTCAGTACCTGATGATCCTCAATAGATAAATCCTTACCAACAATAAAACTAGGTTGAGCAGCTTCCATGTCTAATCCTTCATAAGGATACTCATATTTTTTACCTGCCGCCGGTACATTTATTACAACGTTATTACCATCTAAGCCTTCACACCAGAATTGGCTAAAATCCAACTTTTTGCCTTTTTGACCGATAATAAGCATATTATCTCGAAGCCCTTCTCGCAATTCATCATTTCCATCAAACAAAGAATATACATCAGGATATTCTGTTCCAGAAACTATGAATATAGCACAGAAACGATCTTCAAGCGGTGTTGGATCACTCCATTCATCTGTTCCACGCTCACCCACACTAAATATAGAAGTTGTTTTACCCAGCTTAGCACGAGTAAGTTCCGACTCATTATGGTTCATCCACCAAATCTCACTAGTATACACTCTATCCATATTAGCATCATATTTAACAGCATATATTGCAATGTCATCGGCGTCACTAGCTGTAATTTCAACTTTCATATCACTAAAAGATTCTTCCAGATTAGTCCAGGTACCATCTGCATTAAACATAAAATATGGATACATATCTGAAGGATCATTATCCTTGAAAACTGAGCGATCGTAAGTTACATATTTACCACCGACTCCTGCAAACTCAATTGGTAATTCTATATTATCCAACTTAGTATCAGTTGTAGCATCTTTGAAAGTTAAAACAGCATTCAATTCATCTGTGTCAATTTCACTATTTTTTAGAACCAATTTAATTCGAGTAGAAACAGGCAAAAATTTAGCCGATTGATTATCCCCCAGTACCTCAACAGATTCAACAAATTCTGGTTTTTCGTCAAAATCCCATGCTACATTTGAATATACAGTAGCAAGACCTATATACTCACCATCTCCATTTTGATTAATCAATTCTACTTTATCCACATCAAATGTCAAAGATGGAGTAATTCCTTTAAAGTCCAATTGATAATCGACAGTAGCAGGTGTACGAGTTGCTGATGTATATTCAAAATGAGCCACAGCACTTTGTGCCCCATATTTTCCAGTCTCATAAAGTTTATCAAAATCAGCATAGAAAGTCACTGTATAAGAACCATCTTCATTAGCATCCGCTGCTTTTGAATAGCTCAGCCAACTCTTATCTGTGTTTACAGTCCAATCATAATTACTTGTAACATTTACAGTCGCAACAAAAGCTTTACTATCATCACTTATTTGAATATTATCAAAAGTCTGTCCGTTTTGACTAGCGCTTGAGAAAAACAGAATAGTACCTTTAGATGCCTGCTTCACAGAAATAGTTGCTTCTTTTCCTGTACTTTTATCTTTAATGGTAATTGTAGCAGGGCGAATATCAAAACTTTCATTCTCATGAATAGTTGCTGTAAGAGTGATATCACCAGCAGATCCTGTTAATTTATTCAACTTCAACCAAGTAGCACTAGAGGCTGCTGTCCAATCACTACCAGCTGTAAAATTAATATCAATAGTAGACTCTTCTGATAAACAGGTAATCTTATCAATAGTATTCAATTGAATGCCGGAAGCCGAGGAACTACCACCTTCATTTTTTTCATCGTCCCCACATGCTGCAAACGCAACCATTACTACGCATAAAGCGAGAAGCTGACGCAAATAAATCATTGTCGTTTTCATATTATCTATATTTAAATTAGTACTTATTCAATTTAAAAGTCGAAGTATAACTGGAGAAACCACGTGTTGCAGCTCCATTGTTATTATCAGCTTCTTCATCAGCATCAATACATTCGAAAATATACTGATATACACCGAAGCTACCGATTTGCGGTACATAAGCCTCGAGAATCAGCACAAAGAAATTATCGAAAGTATTGAAATAAGAAGGATATTGTTCTACCGAACGTACCCATACATATCCATAGTTACTTTCACGGAAAGCCGCTTGTTCAGGAACCGTTATTCTCAAGTCCAAAGGATCTGTCTCATCAAAAATAATACGAATTTTTTCTGAAGACGATTCACCAAACATATCCGTCAATATCAGTGTATGATCATCTTTCTTATATCCATGAGCAGAATATTGTCCCATACTGCTATCGAACGGGAAAGAAGCAAGCATTATCAGATTCACCTTGTCGTCCTCCTTCTTTATTTTCAAGAATTCATTCATCTTGAACGGAGGACACTTCACTAAATCCACACGTGTAGTATTCCCATATAAATTCCATTCCTGTGCTTTAGGTTCAACTAAACGTAAACTTACAACCAGACTATCTTCACGTGCAATGTTTGTATAATGTCCTTTCAAACTGACATTTGCGACACGCTCACCGGCCTTTATCGTTATATTATTAGAATTATCAACGAAATCGAAATGGAGTCCACGAACAGCAGTTGATTTTTCATTGACAATCTCTACAGCGTAATTGCGGTCATAATCGGCTGTTGTAGTAGCAGCCACCGGCACACTAAAGGTTTCTTCCTTATCCTGTACAGGCATCGTATAAACCGTATCAGAGAACATCACATATTCAGGTCCCGAATATGTAATCCCTTCATCCGACTGACAAGCTACCATAATAACAGCCGCTACCGGAGTCGCCAACAGAAGATTCAAAAATTTCTTCATATACATTTAATCTGTTATATGTTTTGATTAATTATTACTAGCATTACCAACCACCAAACCATTGGTTGCTTCTATCTCATGTTTTGGAATAGGCCAAGTAGTGAAACGATACTTTGCATCTGTATATTTCACTTCCATTTCATTATTATAAGGCCCTTGTAAACTGTATAGTTGCTTCTGACGTTTGATAGGATCATGCCAGCGTTTCAAGTCGGACAGGCGGAAACCTTCCAAATATAATTCACGAGCACGTTCGTTCTTTATTTCCTTCAGCAAATCATCACCGGAAACACCTAATGAACCAAAGCCACTGATGCGCTTACGCATTACCGAAGAGAGGTCTTTCTGAGAATTTTCATCATCATTCAACCAATAATAGGCTTCTGCACGTACCAAATAAACTTCCGAAAGACGAAGAGGTTTCGGCATATTAACAAATCTGGGGATATCTCCTCCATCAAGATCTGTATTTCCCGGGTATTTGGTAATTAGATACACTTCGTCACCATTTACATCTTTTGTTGGTGTGCAAAATATAGAAGCACGCTTATCATTCTCATCATATAAGTCCAAGATTGCTTCTGCAAAATGATATCTGGGATTATAGGTTGAATTATTATACGACAATAGTTCTTTTCCTAATGCACCACCATAACTAGTAGAACTCATGCCTATTTTCCAAATAACCTCGTCACTTGCATCACGCATCCACATCACTTGATAATCCGTGTAATATTTAGAGTCAATAACAAAAGCATTATTGATTGCATCCGAAAGTTCATACACTCCCAACTTAATCACTTTTGTAGCAGCTTCTACTGATTTCTTCAAATATTCATTATTTCTATCACGCTTTAAATCCCCCATTCCCATATACATATAGATACGTGCACGAAGAGCATATACAGCTCCCTTACTGAAATAATGACTATCAGCCACTGTACGTGAATCCGGTAAGTTATCTTCGGCACTCTTCAAATCACTGATAATCTGATTATAGGATTCACGCAAGGTAGAGCGTTTTACCTTCGGAACATCATCCCGATAAGTAGTAGGAAGACAGATACCCATATTTTCCGTATCGGCATTTACCGAAGTCATCGGTTCACAAAACAAACGGATCAGTTCTGCATAAGCCATGGCACGTGCAAAATATACCTCGCCCAAACGCTTTTTGAAATTATCTTTGTCGGCAGTCGTTTTCAAATTAACCTCTACCTGATCCTTATAGTCAAGGAAAAAGTTACAACGGGCTACAATTGTATAAAGTCCATTGTATACAGCAATTATCTCATCTGTTGTAGACTTAATATCCCATTGATAAATATTAGTATAGAATCCATTATTAGTATTCAAAGCAGCATAAGCCATATCCGCCTGAATATCGGGGAGCAAAGTCATGTAGCCACTATATAATGCACTATTTTTAAATGCACTATAAATGCCCACCACCCATGCATCGCAATCGTCTATCGTACGCAATGCCTCATGTTCAGGAACGGCACTATCTGGTGTCAAATCCATATCACAAGAGGTCGTAGTAAACACTAGCGACATCAATAAGAATAGTATTTTTACTTTTTTCATTTTATGTATTATATTAATGTATAGAAAAACGCCTAGAAACTAACTTCTAATCCAATAGAGAACTGACGTGACATCGGATAAGCTGCCTGATAATAATTAGCAGTAGATTCCGGATCCATGCCTTGGAACTTAGTCCACGTAAATAAGTTCTGGCCTTGTGCGAACACTCGTACGCGATCAATAATCTTAGTAGGTTTCAGTAAATTCTTCGGTAACTCATAAGATACACTCAAATTTTTCAAACGAAGGAAAGAAGCATCTTCCAATATTCGATCATCAAATTGCATCGGGACATCATAACGGGGCATTGTTACCATATCACCCGGCTTCTTCCAACGATCAGTCAACAGTCTTCTTGACATATTATAGCTCGAATAAACCGCTGCATTCTCACTGAAGTAACGGTCATTATTCATCATATAACGATCTGCGACCCAACTAAACAGCGCGGAAACAGTCACACCTTTCCAAGAAAGTGTAGTACCGAATCCTCCTTGCCAGGGAGCATTGCAGCTTTTACCTATCAGTACCTTATCCTCTTCTTTAAATTCATTCGTTATTTTTCCATTTTTATCATACCAAAGTGCATCACCATTAGCCGGATTTACACCGGCATAACGATTCAGATAGAATTCGCCATACGAATGTCCGACTTTAAGGTAAAGAGCAGTAGAACCCAAATCGTACTCATCACGTCCATCATACAATTCCGTGATTTCATTCATATTATAAGATGCATTTGCAGAAATATTCCAACGAAAATCTTTCAATCGAAGAACATCGATATCAAAAGAAAGATCGACACCACGATTGACCATTTCTCCCATATTGCTCCAACGGCTTGTATAGCCACCCACTGCCGATACAGGTACTTCCATCAACATATCATTAGTCTGCTTATTATAAAATTCTGCAACCAAATTTAGTCGATCAAAGAAACCTAATTTTAAAGAAATATTGGTTGTTAACGTTTTCTCCCAAGTTAGTTTTTCGTTCCCTTTAGAATAAGGAGCTATACCTGTCATATCAACATCATTAACAATACCATAAATCGGCCCTCCAGCAACCAGTGCAAGATGCTCATAAGCAGGAATTGATGAGTTACCAGAAGTTCCGATACTAGCAGCAAGTTGAGCATTTGTCAGCCAATCCACATTCTTCAGGAACTTTTCTCCTTTGACATTCCACATACCTCCCACTGACCAGAAATTAGCCCAACGAGAATCTACACCAAATCGTGAAGAAGCATCACGACGTAAAGAGATATCAGCATAATATCTACTCAGATAATTATATTCAGCACGTCCAAAGAATGAAAGATACCTTGCCTCATTCATTGTATCGGTGTAACTCTCCGCACGTGCAGCAGTCGACATTGTCAACAGATTATCATTGCTTTGTCCACGAGTGACAACAGAGAATCCATCAGACTGGTTATCCACCCATTCCTGACCGACCATGACATTAAAATGATGATCTTCTTTTATATCAAAGAGATAAGTTGCCGTATTTGACCATGTTATATTCGTATAACGTGAGAAAGCGCGTCCAACAGTTCCTTCACCGTAATTAGGTAAATAGGATGGCATTGAAAACATATTAGTACGCATATCTAAAAAGTCAACACCTCCCAATGTTTTGATAGTTAACCCCGGTATCGGACGAAGTTCACCATACGCCGAAGCTATTATTTTCCAACGATTTTTATCTGAAGGATTACTATTCTGGTACTCCAACGGGTTCACATTCGTTCCCAACCAAGTGCCATCATTTATACTTGCAACAGCTCCCGTACTGGCATAAGGATTCCAATATGGAAGCATAAAACGGGAAGCTGAAATTGGAGTGACAGTATTATAGTCACCATCAACTGCTTCACTATAATCTTCATAAGCAAAAGAAGCATTTGTGCCAACCTTGAACCATTTATTCACTTTTGCTTCTAAATTAGCACGCAAAGTATAGCGCTTATAATCTGAATTCAAAGCGATACCGTCCTGGGAATGAATATTACCGGAAACATAATAGTTGAATCCTCCTTGCGTAGCACCACCTGCTTGTAAATCAATACTAGTAAAAGGAGCAGCATCATTATATACCACATCACGCCAATCAATATTGGTACGTTCCAATAATTCACGATCATACGTACCCGCCTTTCTTATACCGATTTCTTCTTCATAATTAAGGCGTTCAGTTGTATTCATCAAATCCCATTTTCCATAAGCCAGTTTAGAGATACCATATTGTGCACGAGCCACAATATTTCCATTCGTACCGCTTCGGCCACGCTTCGTTGTGATTACCACTACACCATTGGCAGCACGCGCACCATATATAGAGGTAGAAGAAGCATCTTTCAACACAGAAACACTCTCAATATCATTGGGATTGATTGCTGAAAAAACATCAGCAGTAATAGCAATGCCATCCAAAATAAAAAGTGGAGTTGTTCCCGCATTAATAGAATTCACTCCTCGAATCTGAAAGTCGGCAGATGCACTAGGCTCACCACTACTGGAAATTACCTGAAGTCCCGGCGTTTTTCCCTGTAAAGCCTGATCGAAACTAGGAGCTGGTACATTCTCCAACTGATCGGCCTTTACTACCGCCATGGAACCGGTTATAGTTCCTTTCTTCCGAACACCATAGGCTACAACTACAACCTCATCTACCTGCTGTGCGTCACTCTCCATCTTCAAATCGAGACGAGTAGAAGCAGTTACCTGCTTCTCTATCGTTTTCATTCCGATGTAAGAAAACTGCAAAGTGGCGGGAGATTTCGTCACTTTAATACTGTAATTACCATTTACATCGGTAATTACTCCGTTTGATGTACCTTTCTCTGCAATCGACACGCCAATCATCGGTTCGTTATCTTCCGATGAAATGATATGCCCAGTTACCTGATACCCACCCTGTGCAAAAAGCAACAGGGGGATATTTGTCAGAGTAAAGAGTACAAACAAGAGAATTGATTTTCTCATCTTTGATACTTAAAATTAAAATTAATGAAATTGATTTATTTTTATAGATTCATCTACTAATGAAATACGTATATGGTATCTTTACGTATAAAATAATACCTCCTCTCCCACAGACCAATTTTAAAGCATAACTTTTCATTGACCTTGGGCAGAAATACTTTTTTCTAAAAATAGAATGGGAAAAAACTAACTTGGCTGATTTTTAATATTACGCCAAATATCCGAATAGATTTTTCGTGTTACTGTTGTGTGAATCGAATGTATGTCCATCTGCTCTCTTAAATTATAAATTCAAAACCAATATTACTTGTTCCGTTCAGGTGCTAAGAACTTCCAATTACGTTCTATTTGGCTACAAATATAAATATTATAGTTAAACAAAAGAAACAAAAAGTCGCAAATTTTATACCAAATTTCCACTTATATCTTTTTAACACTAAACAAAGCCTACATAGAATACAAAAGGCACAAAAAACCAAGCTTATCGTAAAGGGTACACCCATTAGCTTTCATTTTGACAAGCATATTAATTGTCTAAACAACAGTATTATAGTACATACCAAGGACCTCATTGAGAGGATTCACCATAGAAAAGATAAATATTCAAAACTATTTTCCTATTTTTGCACTCATTATATATAAAAAGGTATAAGATGAACTACGGATTCGTGAAAGTAGCAGCAGCCGTGCCACACGTGAAAGTGGCCGACTGTAAATTCAATGTAGAGAGAATAGAAAGCCTGATTGCAGTAGCCGAAGGAAAGGGAGTGCAAATCATCATTTTCCCGGAAATGAGTATTACTGGATATACTTGCGGCGATTTGTTCGGTCAACAGCTTTTGCTGGAAGAAGCAGAAATGGGATTAATGCAAATTCTGAATAACACGCGCCAATTGGACATTATTTCTATTGTTGGTATGCCGGTAGTTGTCAATTCGACGGTTATTAACAGCGCAGTAGTTATCCAGAAAGGAAAAGTACTAGGCGTTACCGCCAAAACTTATCTCCCTAACTATAAAGAGTTCTATGAGCAACGTTGGTTCACCTCCGCGATTCAACTAACAACAGACAATGTACGCCTATGCGGACAAATTGTTCCCATAGGAGCTAATTTGCTTTTTGAAACTTCAGATACTACTTTCGGAATTGAAATTTGTGAAGATCTATGGTCCACGATTCCTCCCAGCTCATCGCTAGCTTTACAAGGGGCGGAAATCCTATTCAATATGTCGGCAGACAATGAAGGTATCGGAAAACACAATTATCTGTGTTCTCTCATCAGTCAACAGTCTGCACGCTGTATCGCAGGATATGTCTTTTCATCTTGCGGTTTCGGAGAGTCTACTACTGATGTAGTCTTTGCCGGAAATGGATTGATTTACGAAAATGGAAGTCTGCTTGCACGCAGTGAGCGATTCAGCATGGAAGAACAGCTTATTATCAGCGAGATTGATGTAGAACGTATACGCGCAGAACGTAGAATCAACACAACTTTCGCGGCTAATCAAGCTAATTTAAGAGACAAGAGAGCAGTTTCTGTTGCCACAGAATTTGTAAACAGTAAAGAACTAGCCCTCACCCGAAGTTTCCATCCACATCCATTTGTACCACAAGGGAAAGAACTAAACGAACACTGTGAAGACATTTTCGCTATTCAGGTAGCGGGATTGGCACAACGGCTTGTCCACACAGGAGCCAAGACTGCCGTAGTAGGAATTTCCGGTGGATTGGATTCAACGCTTGCACTACTTGTCTGCGTGAAAACGTTTGATAAACTAGGATTATCCAGAAAAGGAATTCTTGGAATCACAATGCCCGGTTTCGGAACGACTGACCGCACCTACCATAATGCTATCAACCTGATGAAATCATTAGGAATATCTATTCGTGAAATTAGTATTAAAGACGCTTGTATTCAACATTTCAAGGATATAGACCATGATATAAATGTGCATGATGTCACTTACGAAAATTCACAGGCACGCGAACGTACACAAATCTTAATGGACGTGGCCAATCAAACCTGGGGAATGGTAATAGGTACAGGAGATTTATCAGAACTTGCTTTAGGATGGGCAACATATAATGGCGATCACATGTCTATGTATGGCGTTAACGCAAGCGTCCCCAAAACACTCGTAAAATATCTGGTACAGTGGGTGGCAGAAAATGGTGTGGACGAAGATTCAAAAACCACATTGCTTGATATAGTGGATACTCCTATCAGTCCGGAACTGATTCCGGCAGACGAAAACGGAGAAATCAAACAAAAGACGGAAGACCTAGTCGGTCCTTACGAACTACACGACTTCTTCCTTTATTATTTCCTACGTTTCGGTTTCCGCCCTTCAAAGATTTATTATCTGGCAAACATCGCATTCAAAGGTAATTATGATGAAGAGACAATCAAGAAATGGCTGGCTATCTTTTTCCGCCGCTTCTTCAATCAACAATTCAAACGTTCCTGCTTGCCTGATGGTCCTAAAGTAGGCAGTATTTCTATCAGTCCGAGAGGGGATTGGCGAATGCCGAGCGATGCAAATTCAGCCATGTGGCTTAAAGAAATAGAAGCTTTATAGGCATCCTATTAATAGGCTTGTGCCACCCCATTGGCACAACTGTGCCAACGGCATGGCATAGTTGTGCCAATGCGATGGCACGGTTGTGACAGCACGGTAGTACAAACAGGGTACTAGTACGATCCTCCAACAGTCATCACTTCTCTTTTTATTCGTTCAATATCAGCTTCCCTGATTCTTCTAATAATGTTTTTATAAATACGATGAAAGCCAAAGCCTCCGTCAATCATTTCACGAATTGCATCTTCTTTGGAGACATTCTGGAATATAATACGGTAAAGAGCACACACGGCTCCTGTACGGTCAGAGCCATGATGACAATGAATGACAATGGGCGATTTACGATTCTTTATGATGCGCAATGCAGTTATCAGCTGTTCCTCATCTACCGAGTGCGCTTTCATCTTTACTCGATGAAGTTTCACAGTCGTTCCTGTCGCCTCATCATTGTCACTATGTCTATTACGAAGATTAAGAGACTCCCCAATACCATATTTTTCGAGAGCTTTAAAGTCCGAGTGTGAAGGTTGTTCGGAACGATATACACCTGAATCTATCTTATATAAATTATTCAGTTTACTATCGGGAAGAGTAATCTTCTCTGCTTTCAGGTTTTGACTAAAAAGAGAAATAGAAAAGATTACTCCCCAAAGTAGGCTTAACAGGATTCGTTTCTGCATAAGTCTGTGTATTTAAGAAATCAGAGTACCCCTTTGCTGGAAGGAAGTTCAAAATGATAGATATCTCTCTTAATTGCCATTTTCAAGGCACGTGCAAGGGCTTTAAAAATTCCCTCTATTTTATGATGCTCATTCTGCCCTTCTGCTTTGACATTCAGATTCATTTTTGCAGCGTCGCTCAATGACTTGAAAAAATGAAGAAACATTTCCGTTGGCATCTCTCCTATTTTCTCGCGCTTAAACTCAGCATCCCATACTAACCAAGGGCGACCACCGAAGTCCAGACAAACTTGACAAAGACAATCATCCATAGGCAGTGCATAGCCATAGCGCTCAATCCCACGCTTACTACCTAAAGCCTGATTAATACACTCCCCTAAAGCAATAGCAGTATCTTCGATAGTATGATGTTCGTCTACCTCCAAATCTCCTTTTACACGAATCGTTAAATCCATACCGGAGTGTTTTCCAATCTGTTCGAGCATGTGATCGAAAAAGCCAAGCCCGGTGGAAATATCGCAAATGCCGCTTCCATCAAGGTTCAAGGCAACATAAATATCCGTTTCTTTCGTTGTACGACGAACCTCTGCTTTTCGTTCACCGGCAAAAAGGAACTCGGCTATCTGATCCCAGTCTGTTGTTGCAAGTGCACAAACATTCTCCAGTCCTTTTTCTTTCAAGCTTTCTGTTGAGTCCTGCAAATAAATGGCACGACATCCCAAATTCTTAGCAAGTTCCACGTCAGTGGGACGGTCACCAATCACAAAACTTCCGGCAAGATCGTAGTCAGGATTATCAATATACTTTGTCAGCATTCCGGTACGCGGTTTACGGGTCGGTGCATTATCCTCGGGAAAACTACGGTCAATCAAAATATCATCAAACGCAATCCCCTCTCCTGCCAATGTTTTCAACATCAAATTATGAGCAGGCCAAAATGTTTCTTCCGGGAAAGATGAAGTGCCCAGTCCATCCTGATTAGTAACCATTACAAACTCGAAATCGAGTTTACTGCGGACAAAGCCCAGATTACGGAATACTTTCGGGTAAAATTCTAGTTTTTCCAACGAATCGAGCTGATAATCAACAGGCGGTTCAATGACCAATGTACCATCTCTATCTATAAATAATACTTTCTTCTTCGTGTCCATTATCCTTCATATTTTCTAAGAGCAGCCAATAACGTATTGTTCTCTATCCGAGTGCCCACTGTTACACGCAAACAGTTACAGCAAAGTGAAACCGAATGGCGATTGCGCACGATGATACCTTCACCTACAAGATAATTGTATATTTTCACCGCATCTGTCACTTTAACCAGAAAAAAGTTCGCATCAGACGGGAACAGTTTGATGGTACAAGGTAATTTCTCAAATTCTTCTTCCAGATAATCACGTTCTTCCTTCAACGTTTTAACCCAACGTTCTATTTCATAATGTTTATGCAACATAGAAATAGCTTGTTGCTGGGTCAGTTGATTGACATTATAGGGATATTTGATTTTGCTCAGGATACCGATTATTTCGACTGACGCAAATGCCATTCCCAAACGAATGGCAGCACATCCCCATGCTTTGGAGAATGTCTGGAATACAACAAGATTCGGGTACTTATCCAATTCTTCCAAAAAAGAAGGTGCATCGGAGAAATCACTATATGCCTCATCCAGTATTACCAATCCTTCAAACTCGCGAAGGAGTGTTTCTATTTCAGACCGAATCAAATCGTTTCCTGTCGGATTATTCGGTGAACAAAGGAAAATCAGCTTGGTATGTTCATCGGCAGCTGCCAATAATTTATTTGCCGAAAACTGAAAGTTATCATCCAACAGCACTTTCCGGTATTCCACATCGTTCACATCGGCACACACCTGATACATTCCGTAAGTAGGGTCGATAGCGACCACATTATCTTTACCCGGCTCGCAGAATGCACGAAATACCAAATCAATAGCCTCATCACTGCCATTTCCCAGAAAAATATGTTCGGGAGACACTTTCTTTATTTTCGACAGCAGTGTTTTCAGTTCACACTGCATAGGGTCCGGATAACGGTTATGAGGTGTATTGTACGGATTCTCGTTTGCATCCAAAAAGACAGAAGCCGTATAACCTTTATATTCATCACGAGCCGAAGAGTAAGGTTTCAACTTCCAAATGTTCGGGCGGGTTAGTTCTTGTAACGTTTTCATCAGCAATACTCTTTTAGTTTTCAGTTATTACTTATTAATTGCTTTAAGGCGGATAGTGACGGCATTCTTATGTGCGTCCAAATGTTCATTGGCGGCCATTTCTTCGATAGCCGGACCGATGGTCTTTATCCCTTCCGGAAGGATTTCCTGGAATGTAATCTTGCGGATAAAGCTATCCAGACTTACACCGCTATATGCTTTCGCGTATCCATTAGTCGGCAAGGTATGATTGGTGCCGGAAGCATAATCGCCCGCACTTTCAGGAGTCAAAGCACCTAAGAAGACAGAACCGGCATTAGTGACCCGTTCGGCTACTTCCATATAGTTTTCCGTTTCCACAATCAAGTGTTCGGGAGCATAAGCATTCGTGAGTTCCAATGCTTCATCGATATTTCTAACCAGAATTAGTTTACTGTTTTCCAACGATCTGGAGGCAATTTCACGACGAGGCAATTCAGCTAATTGACGTTCTACTTCAGCCATAACTTCCGTTTGCAGTTTCTCGGAAGTTGTAATCAGCATAGCCTGGCTATCCACTCCATGTTCTGCCTGAGACAATAAATCCGCAGCTACAAAAGCCGGATTTGCCGATGCATCAGCCAAAACCTCTACTTCCGATGGACCCGCAGGCATATCAATAGCTACATCACTCAAGCTGACCAATTGTTTGGCAGCTGTCACATATTGGTTTCCGGGACCGAAGATCTTATATACTTTAGGTACGCTTTCTGTTCCATAGGCCATAGCAGCGATAGCTTGCACACCACCTGCTTTGAAAATCTTGCTCACTCCCGCCAGTTGGGCAGCAAAAAGAATAGCCGGGTGAATATTTCCTTCTTTATCAGGAGGAGTACAAAGTATGATCTCTTTGCATCCTGCAATTTTTGCGGGAACAGCCAACATCAATACGGTTGAGAAAAGCGGGGCAGTTCCCCCCGGGATATAAAGCCCGACTTTCTCAATCCCCACTGCTTTCTGCCAACAGGTTACACCGTTCATCGTTTCCACCTTCTTTCCGACAAAGCGTTGAGCTGAGTGAAATGTTTCGATATTCTGTTTAGCCAAAGAGATAGCGGCTTTCAATTTATCACTCACCAATGTTTCGGCTACCCGTATTTCTTCAGGAGTAACAGCAAGTGAGGACAAGGTTACTTTATCAAAGGTTGCTTCATATTCGAGTACAGCTTTATCACCTTCTGCCCTTACCTTGTCTATAATGGAACGAACTGTGTCAAACAGACTTTCCGTATTCAGTGCCGGACGTTTCAAGAGTTCCGTCCACTGGTCTTTTGTAGGGTATTTAATTAATTTCATTCTTCAGCATAGATTATTTATTTCCACGTATTTTACACGATCATCTTTTCAATCGGCAATACCAGAATACCTTCTGCGCCCAAAGCTTTCAACTTTCCGATAATCTCCCAAAAACGTTTCTCGTCCAATACTGTATGAACCGAACACCAGCCTTCCTGCGCTAATGGCATGACAGTAGGACTTTTCATACCCGGCAAGACGGCAATAATTTCTTCCAGTTTATCCTTCGGAGCATTCATCAATACGTATTTCTTATCTTCTGCTGTTTTCACCGCATTCATGCGGAACAGTAATTCATTCAACACTTCTTTCTTCTCATCGCTCATGTTCTTGTTACCAATCAGTAGAGCTTCAGATTTCATGACCACCTCCACTTCTTTCAAACGGTTGCTGACCAAAGTAGAGCCGGAACTTACAATATCAAAAATAGCATCAGCCAGTCCAATGCCCGGAGATACCTCTACGGAACCGGTAATAACGTGAATTTCTGCATTCACGCCCTTTTCCTTCAGGAAATTACGAAGAATAACAGGATAAGAAGTGGCAATTTTCTTTCCATTAAACCATGATAATCCCGGATATTCCAAATCTTTCGGCATAGCTAGTGACAAACGGCATTTGCTGAATCCCAAGCGTTTAATGATTTCAGCATCTTCTTCTTTTTCCATAAATTCATTTTCACCGACAACACCCAAATCGGCTACACCGGTAGCTACTGTTTGTGGAATATCATCATCACGAAGGAATAATACTTCAATAGGAAAATTGGAAGACTGCACCAACAAGGTACGTTTAGTAGTACTCAACTTGATATCCGACTCTTCTAAAAGTGCCATTGTCTCTTCAAAAAGACGTCCTTTGGCCTGTACTGCAATTCTTAACATGATCTTATTTAATTATTTATTATTAATTACTATTCGAATTAAGGGAATAAAAAAAGGCTTACCGTATTCGGCAAGCCTTTGTTATCGTTATATAGAGTATACACAATATCATCTATGCCCACCGAGTTATTCGTTAGGAAAATGATGATGATGATGTGTAGCTGTATATTTCATATTTCTTTTATTAACTGCGACAAAAGTAAAGCATTTGTTTCATACTTCCAAACATTTATCACAAAAACTTGAGTTTTTATTTCAAATTAAAGGTAGTATTTCTTCCGGCTCTACATCACAGTGCAAAAAATGCATTTCGCTTTTCGCCTTTTCCTGTGAGAAAGTAAAGTAGGTACAAACTGCCTCCGTACATACTTCATTATCCTTATTATATAGCTTAGCTTCGATGATAACAATGTTTCTTTTTATTTCCTTGATAGCAGCCCGCAGTACAACGTGAGAATCTTTCGTATCGACAGACTTCCGGTAACGAGTTTCCATTTTAGAAGTTACTCCTGTTGTCTGCAATTTACGCAACACAACCCAAGCACAAATTTCATCTAATAAAACAGCTTGAATACCGCCGTGCAAAGTGTCAATCCAACCCTGATATTCAGGACGCGGTTTCCAGATACTCACGATTTCGTCACCGTCTTCATAAAATTCCATTCTTACTCCGGCTTCGTTATTGGGAGCACAACCAAAACAATTGTATCCTTCCAAACCTTTCCAAGGATTTATTATCTTCTTCATAATTCTCTCCATTATTTAGTTTTACTTCCCAAATATAGGCAAAATATGAAAAAGACGAATCATTTCCATAGATTTACTTTCGGATACAACGGATAGAAAAAGCCTTTCTTTCAACAGCTGATGTGGCCGTTTCCATAGTATTTGCATTGCTTTTCAAAAAAAAGACAGATTCAGCCATTTCCGTATTTGTATCATCCAGTGTCCAATATCCTAAAAACTTGCCTTCTAAAACACTTAGATCCGGATAAGAATACATTCCTACAGGAAGTCCGTTAAAACCTGAATCATTGTTAACGGGCAACACTTCTGCCCCGTCTATAGATACCCATTCACCCGATTTCAATAAAGAAACATCCCCTTTCAGGTAAGAATTTAAGATATTCCAGTCCTCCCAATTTGGAATATTCCAATGGAGTGGCAAGAAATCAGGAGATAATGCTACACTAGCGGTATAAAGGTAATTATTTGTACAGGATAGCAAATACCCGACAGCATTTTCAGTAACTTCATTCAATTTCGGAATTTCATCACCATTCGCAAACAAAGCTGCTTCCAGATTATTCCGCATCCAATACTGTGTTCCGATTTTCACCAACGGATAATTATGAATTACTCCTCCACGTACATCACGAGCCACATCATCTAATGCTAATACCTGTAACACATCATCTGCCTCTGTTATTGACAAAGTAACTTTTCCGTTTGCCAATACATAAATATTATTATAAACAGGCAAAGTCCCGGCAATATAAGTCAACGAATGCTCATCTATATTCCACGACACTTTACCACCATGCACCTTACCAGCTTGCCCTAGAAGTTGAACTACCACTCCTTGAGATAAATCAGCAGTAGCATCATTCTTCATCGGATAAGCAACTATTGCCTGAGAAGAAAAGTACGGAGTCACCAGATATTCCTTACATATTTCAGCCACCTGTTTTCCTGCGTTCAAGACTTTATATACATTCGATTTTGCAAACGTCAATTTCGACACATCTATATATTTATGAAGATTTTCCGATTCGGCATGATCAGTTTCATCACCTTTCCAATCGCTAATTTCTCCACTAACTTTGTTCATCAAAATATCCTCAGCAGCTACAAAAGTTATTTCCAGCTCTCTTTGTTTGCCTTCCTGCAAATTCAGAGTTGAAGGTAACAAGCTAATATACTGTTTACCTTCAACTTCCAGCGTCACATACTGATATCCGGCCATAACCTCTTGCAGTATCAAGATAAGTTCTTTCCCTATCAACTTCTTTTCAGCCTCTATCTGCCATACTCCGGCCGGGATAATAACATTTTCTTCCGAATAATCGGAATAAGACTGTTTCTGAAAATCATATATTGCTTTTGTATAAAAGCCACTAACCGAAAGGTGGGGATCAGCTGCCAATAAATCTTCCACATTGCCACCTTCACCCGGCACAATCGCTATCTTCAGACGAAAAAACTTATGATTATAAGTCAAAGGAATGGCATCTATGCTTGCAGAAACACCGTCTCGGATAGCAACCAAAAAATCAGAACGAGAATAATCAGCAGCAACCTCTTGATTTGTTTCTACTGACACCGACATCGTGCTCTCTCCTATCGCCACTCCCTCTTGTCGATAAGGATAATAGCTCACTAAATTAAGGGTCACTCCGTCATCCGGATAATATACCAACTCATCCGACAGAAACTCGCCTCCGGAAGAACGAACAAAATGAAGATTATCTACATAGCGTTCCTCCTGCATTGTAGTGGAACCCGCAAGTGCGAATAAACCGACTCCTTCTCCTTCTTCAAAACTATTACCGACAATACGAGTATTAGTCAATTCATGTATGTCAGTTACAAACTTCAATGGAATATTTCCATCAGCAATTATCGCTTCATTTTCTTCCGAAATGTGGTTCACACAAGCAGTCAGCAAGATAGAGAAAATAGCAAAAGAACCTATGTTCTTGGGTAAATAATGAAATACTTTCATCTTATTTTTTTATTAATTTCCCATTAGAAATCTCTGATAGAACAGAAAGAATGACATAAGAGAAAGTATTTGCTCGCGGTTATGAGATACTATACAACACATCTGTTGCAACTGTAGAATCTTGATTCCAGCACTTCATTTTGAAATGCAAGGGACGAAAGTATACATTATAATTCAGATAGAGAATATTTTTATTTGGAAAGTTTTATATTTTTATTTAAATACTAAATAATCAATAACTTACAAAAAACTGATATATATCAGAGATTTCCTACTTCACCTTATTATATTAGCAATCTGATGATTCTCAAAAAGAATAACCGACCTCTACCCCTGCAATATGCTTACCTCGCGAAGATTCATATTGATAACAATAAAAAGCATCAAGAGACCAGCGCTTAGTTAAATCAATCTCTATTCCGGGACGATACCTTAAACGAGCTGTCCGCCAAAAAGGTGCATCATCCAAACTTTGATAAATTTCAATAGAGAAATAAGGTGAAACAATTCCTTTTTGGGGAGCATATCCCAACTTCAGCCGGGAACGTAAACGAGTTTCTGATTCTCCACGATCAAAAGTCTGCTGAAACCTTTCCCGCAAAGACATTTTGAGCCATTGATAACGAAAACTGGCCGTAGCTCCAATACGATAACGGTGTCTGAACTTCCACCCTATTTCACCTAAGTTCCGATAATGCGTTTCATAACCAATCTCAAATTTCAAAAACGAAAAGGCACGGTAATCACCTCCGACAGAAATTCCCCAACGGTCAATCGCACTCATATCATCTTCCGTTCTCAATTCCAAATTACCGGAAACAGCAAAGCGGGAGTCAATCTTATGATTTACTTTGAATTTAGTCCAGGTTGTGAAATCATTATCTTGTGCGATCATGGCAGAAGTTGTACCAACAACCAACAACACAAACAATAAAACTCTAATAATTATAAATTTGCTACTCATTGATTTTCGGGTTAAAGTTGCAAAGATAACAAATTATCCTCGGCAAAGAAAAACCATGATACTGAAATAATCCTGAAATAGCATTAGAATGTTCTTTTCAAATATACCATGTCCGTCAACAGTTTGCCTTCTTCATAAATCGGATGGTCGTAATTGTCGGTAAAGAAATTCTCTACACGGTGGGAAATGGTAAAACCGCAATGTTCGTAGAAAGATATGGTAGAAGACACATCTCCTGTACCAACCAACATTTCAGTACACTTGTCCTGATAATGCTCGAATAGAAATTCAATTAAACGTTTCCCGTATCCCTGACGTTGAAAAAAAGGAACAGTAGCAATATTCTTGATTTCATAAATGCCTTCCCCTTCACGGGTTACTACACAGGCTGCTTTCAATCCGTTGTCATACAGAACGAACATATCGCCACGTTCCAAATACCGGTCTACCATACTTTCTTGTTCATCAGCCAAGAGTAACAATTCGAGGAATTCTTTCTTATCTGAAATTACTTTCTTTATCTCCATGTTTTTAAATATTGAATAGCTCTCCTCGCAAAGATATAAAAATATCACAGTGCAAACAAAAACACCATATAAATAAGTATATCTTTGTAATATGAAAAATCAAAAGCAGAAACAACCTTGTACTATGTGAAAAATACCATTAAATAAGAGCACCGAAAAATTACGGAATGGAATTTTTTACGATGCATAATGACAGATGAGGAGTTTACAAATATTAAGTATGAGTGTATAGGGAATATTCATACAACCGCCTATTATTAATCATTTTTTCTATGTTCCAAAATCGTATTCATATTCTCCAAGGCCCACCCTACTAATCCTTCAATATGAGGAATCAGAGTCCCTCCCGTATCCGTCAAGTTATACTCTACACGAGGAGGTACTTCCGCATACACTTTCCGCTCCACCAATCCATCGGATTCGAGTGTACGAAGAGTGACCGTCAACATTCTCTGAGAAACATCACCTATTGTCTTATGAATGTCGCTAAAACGCATAGTACCATTGGCATTCAAAGTGATAAGCACCAGCATCGACCACTTATCTCCCAAGCGGCTGAGCACATCTCTAACTGGACAATTTCCTGTCGGGTGAAAGTTTTTCATCTTTTAACGTTTTGTATTTAACTGAATTACAACAATAGTTACTTCCATGTAACTTCCTTATTCAGAGGTGCGTTCTTGCTTTTCTCAACAAAGGAAGATACATTTGCATCACAAAAGTAATAAACTTACTAATAATAACTATTGTTTCATTTAAATAATTATGATTATGGCAAAGAAAGTAGCAGTTTTAGCAGTAAATCCGGTAAATGGTTGTGGATTATTCCAATACCTGGAAGCATTTTTTGAAAATGGCATTTCATATAAAGTATTTGCCGTATCGGATACGAAGGAGATTAAAACAAATTCAGGAATCAGTCTGACAACAGATGATGTGATTGCTAATTTGAAAGGACATGAGGATGAGTTTGACGCATTTGTTTTCTCATGCGGAGACGCTGTACCTGTATTTCAGCAGAATGCAGACAAACCTTATAATATAGATCTAATGGAAGTTATCAAAACTTTCGGAGATAAGGGCAAAATAATGATCGGACATTGTGCCGGTGCAATGATGTTTGACTTCACAGGGATAACGAAAGGTAAGAAAGTGGCTGTTCATCCGTTAGCCAAACCGGCTATCCAAAACGGAATAGCTACCGATGAAAAATCAGAGATTGACGGTAACTTCTTTACTGCACAGGATGAAAATACTATTTGGACAATGTTACCACAAGTTATTGAAGCACTGAAATAAAGCCAAATGACAGGAATATATAATAATAAATGTAAACAAACAAATTAACTCAACGCAGTCTGTTTATAGAAAAGCGCGTTCCTTTAAAAGAAACAATGCATTTCTCGGTGTGCAACAGGTCGTTCCTTTTAAAGGAATGACCTGTTGATTTAAAAAGCAAAAACGCCTCATATACGATGCTATAAATCAATAAGATAGAATTTTCCGTGACCGATACAGGAATGGGCATTGCTCCTGATAAAGTTAACCAAGTGTTCGACCGTTTTGTAAAGCTGAATACTTTCTCGAAAGGCACAGGCTTAAAGCTGTCTATTTGCAGAAGTATCATCGAGCATCTTGGCGGTACTATCGGAGTGGAATCCGAACAGGGAAAAGGTTCGCGTTTTTGGTTTACGCACCCCATACAAAGCAAAGTCCCATATTCAATAATTCAAAATGCTGTTAGAAGCCTGCGTCTAAACATATTAATCTTACGTACTTAGACACAAGGAAACAGTTAAAAGTTCCGAATATATAATCATTTTGCCATTTTCAGATTAGGAAGTAGGTATTTTCAGATTGTTTTTACTACTTTTGTCCTTGCAAGATCAATCTATAAATAACAATATCACAAACAAGACTTTTTTTCATGGATATAAAAAAACGCTTATTGTTGCTACTTTTATGTTTCATATCTATTGTACCCAGTATAGCACAAAGAGATCATATTGACATTTCAAATTATATCTTATGTATTAACTCTTATGCAGAATCTTCCCCTTGGAGTAACCGCATGATTTCTACGGTAACGGAATATGTACAGAAAGACCCGCAACTGGCTTTATATGCGGAACACATGAATATGTTAATGATTGAAAATGACTCCACACTGGCAGAATTCAAACTGTCGATTTCTCAAAAATATAAAAGACACCGTCCCCGTTTACTTATTTTGTTGGGAAATCCCGCCTTATTGATGCGCGATGAATACAGAGAACTGTGGGGAGACATTCCTATCGTATTATGCTCGGAAGAAAACTATCTGGGTCCGCAGGAGACTTACACCAAGAAACAAGCCATTGCAACAGCCGACCGCACTCCTCTCACTCAATTGGCCGACCCATATAATATGGTTCTCTTATATTCAAATCTTTATCTGGATGAGAATATACAACTAATATGCCATATCGTTCCCGAAATAAAGAAATTCATATTTATCGGTGACGCGCGGCAAATTAACCAAACCAACAATTTAGATATCCGCAATAAACTGAAAAAAACGCATCCGAATGTAGAGTATCAGTTTATAACCCCACAAGACATGACAACGAACCAACTATTGGATTCATTGTATTTCGTTGATCCAAAAACAACAGGAGTTTTATTTTCTTCCTGGTTCTATAAAACGACATTTGCAGGCAACACCTCGTTAGTCTCCAATGCCCACAAACTGATAGGGACAACAGCCGCCCCCATATTCACTCTCAATATGGCGGACATCACCGAAGAAAACGGCGGAATGATAGGTGGCTATACCTACAATCAAAAGCACTTCAACCAACAATTAATCCATACCATTGCTGAAATACTCGCAGGCAAACAAGCACGCGATATTCCATTTTACATACCGACAGACGGCGCCCCTATTATCAATTATAAAATCTTACTCCGTAAGGGATTTTCTCCTTCCATGTGTCCACCGGATACACATTTCCTGAACAAGCCACTATCATTTTGGAAACAAAATGAGTACTTTATTATAGGGACACTATGTTTTGTTGTATTACTAGCATTTCTACTATTTTACCGTATTCACAGCCTGAACATAATAAAGAACGCACAACGAAAAGAAATAGACGCCATGACGGATTTTAAGAATCTGATAAATAATATGCCTATTCTTTATATGCAGGAAGAATTAATCACCGATGAAAAAGGGACTCCCGTAGAACTGATTTACCGAAATGTAAATAGCCATTTTGAGAAGAACTTCTATCGCAAGGAAGAAGTGATAGGTAAGAAAGCAAGTGAGATATTCCCTGAATCCATGCCCGAGTTTTTGCATTTCATCCAAATAGCATTAGCAGAAAACAAAGCAATAACATTCCCTTATTATTTCAGGAAAATAGATGCCTTTTACGATATAGTACTCCGGGGAAATCCGCATAACAAAATGATAGACGTCTTTTGCCTGGACAGTACCGAACTACACAGAGCACAACAAAAATTAAGTACGATTAACAACAAACTTGCCATGTCACTCGATGTAGCCAATATCGTGCCGTGGAAATGGGACTTAACGAGCCGAACAATTCTTTGTGATATCAATAAACCGATAGAACTCAGTACCCAGGGAAAGGGTATAGCCGAGGAGCAACTGGCAGTGCCCGATATTCAATATTTCTCTAAAATATTTAAAGAAGACCGGAAACGGGTGGAACAAGCCTACAAAGATTTGGTAGAGGGACGTTCAGAAAAAGTAAAAGAAGAATATCGCGTAATCAACACTCACAAAGGCTTTCACAGGATAGAATGGGTGGAAGCACAAGCTGCTGTTGAAACCCGGGATGAAAACGGCAAGCCACTGACCTTGGTGGGGTCTTCACTCATCATCACCGAACGAAAGAAAATGGAACAGGAGCTGATCAACGCCAAAAACCGTGCTGAAGAATCCAACCGCCTGAAATCCGCTTTTCTTGCAAATATGAGCCACGAAATCCGTACTCCTCTGAATGCCATAGTCGGCTTCTCCGGAATATTGGCCTCGACCGAAGAGGAAGAAGAAAAACAAGAATATGTGAGTATCATTGAAAACAATAATACTTTATTACTGCAACTCATTAGCGACATCCTTGATTTGTCAAAAATAGAAGCAGGCACATTGGATTTACATTACTCCAATGTCGAAATCAATGACTTAATGAGAGAGTTGGAAAACAGTTGCCAGTTGAAATTAAAGTCAGACAACGTAAAACTGGAATTTGTAGCTCCCGAAGAACCTTGTTTTGCAAACATAGAGAAGAACAGGTTATCGCAGTTAATTATCAACTTCGTCACAAATGCTATTAAGTTCACCAGCCAAGGCAGTATCCGATTTGGCTATGAACGGCAAAACAATGAACTTTATTTCTATGTGACCGACACCGGCTGTGGTATTCCCCAAGATAAGCTGGATAGCATCTTCGGACGTTTTGTCAAACTAAATTCTTTTGCACAAGGCACAGGATTAGGACTTTCAATCTGCCGTACACTCATCAACCACATGGGTGGAAAAATCGGTGTAGAATCCGAAGAAGGAAAGGGGTCTACATTTTGGTTCACATTACCCTATAAGCAGATAGAAGCCATAGAAAAAGCTCCTCAAAAAGAGATTCAAAGTATTACAATCGCAAAAGATAAACTAATAATTCTAATTGCAGAAGACAATGAAAGTAATTACAAGCTGTTCGAGTCGATACTAAAATATGATTACCACTTAATACATGCCTGGGACGGACAAGAAGCCGTAAATATGTTCAAGGAATACGATCCGCAAATTGTATTAATGGATATCAATATGCCTGTCATGGACGGCTACGAAGCAACCAAAGAAATACGTAAATATTCGGCCAAGGTACCGATTATTGCCATTACAGCCTTTGCATATGCTTCGGACGAACAACGGGTAATGGCAAGCGGATTTGACGGCTATATGCCCAAACCTATCAATGCACGGTTGCTTAAGGCACAGCTTATGGATATCATGCAGAAACGCATTATCTTATTGTAAAAGCAAGGCTTAATAATTCAGCCACACCTTGAAAGCCGCTATCTTGTCTTTGCTGACTATGATTTTATCTTTAAATGGTGGCAGGACGTGTACAACCGCCTTACCTAAAAAATAGGGTTCGATACGCTGAATGGCATCTACCGAAACAAGTGTCTGACGATTGGTCCGAAAGAAGACATCAGGATTCAATTGTTCGCAGAGTTTATCCAAAGCAAAGTCCAGAACATATTCTCTATTATTCTTGGTAACTACAAAAGTGAGCTTGTTCTCCGAATAGAAATAGGCAACATCACTTACCGCCAAAGTAAAAAGTTTATTACCGGAAGAAATAAGAAATCGGGTGCGATATTTTTTATTCTCTACCACCGGAAGCTTCTGCGTATCAGACAAACTTTCCAACACCTCCAGTATCCGGCTCTCCCGATTAAAATCACGGATATATTTCTCTGTGAGACTCTCGAAACGTTCGATAGTCTGCAATAAACGTTCCTGATGAATCGGTTTCAGCAAATAGTCAATGCTATTCACCGCAAAAGCACGGACAGCGTACTCGTCATAAGCGGTGGTAAAAACAATCATACTATCCGGCCGAGCTTGTTCAATCAACATAAATGAATTGCCGTCCGTCAACTGAATATCCAAAAATAAAAGTTCCGGATGAGGATTCACATGAAACCATTCAACGGATTCTTCGATAGTACCGGGCAGAATCATCACCTCCCAATCCGGGCGAAGCGACTGTATCATCTCATGTAGCAAACGTGCCGCCGGCACTTCATCTTCTATTATTGCAGCTTTTATCTTATTCATGAAAGCAAGGGAATTTTTACGGTAAATTTATCAGACTCATTTTCTATCACAATATCCTGATTACAAAGGAGCTTATAACGGGCGGAAAGATTTTTCAGCCCCATTCCCGAAACGACTCCGCATTTTTTTGGCCGAATCGGATTACAGATTATCAGAGTCGGAGGTTCTTCTACATTACACAGCTCGATAACCATTGGTTTCCCCGAATGGATCACATTATGCTTGATTACATTTTCGACCAATAGCTGAAGCGTCAAAGGCGGCATCTTCATCTCTTTCCACTCATCCGGCACATTGTTGTGGACATAAATGCAATCACCCAAACGAACTTGATGAAGAAAAATATATGAATCAAGAAAACCAAGCTCATCCTGCAACGTCACCAATCGCTGATTCTGACACTGGAGAGTATAACGATATACGTCGGAAAGATGTTGTGTGAAGAGTTCTGCATTTTTAGGATTATATCTGATTTCTGAAATCAACGTATTCAAACTATTAAACAGAAAATGGGGGTTTAGCTGGTTTTGAAGAGCTGTATAGCGTGCTATGTTATTTTCTTCCTGCAAAGCAGCCGCCTGTTTCTGCAATTTGAGGGTATGCTGCATAGAACGGTTGGCAAGCAGCAAACCTAAAATCACCAGTTCCACCAACCAAACTAATATCAAGATACGCCACCCGCCATTAGGAAAAACAAAAGGATGTGAAGCACCGACCAAGAATTTGGCAGTTACCAACAATCCATAATTGAGCAGAAAAAACATCAACATCACCATTGTATAAATAAAAATCAGTTTCCAACGACGATGAATATTCACCGAATACTGATTATCTACCCACGTAGTCAGCCGAATAGTAGAATATCCGAGCAAATTGAACGCAAGAATAAAAAACAGAAACATTCCTACCGAATATAACGCATCCGATACTCTATCGGAAAGTTCCGCATAGTTGGCTAGCAGGAAAAAAGAGAAAACGCCTAGCCCTGAAAACAGCGCACTATATGATATACGGTTCAATTTTATATTCATACGATTCTTTTCACACAAAGTTACTGCTTTTTAGCGATAATCATAACTATGGAGCGCTTTTATTAATTCCGAATAATGTCCTTGTGCAGCAGCTTTTGCCTGTACATAGTTCACCTGCGAAGTCTGCCGATAGGTTTGCGCATCAATCACTTCCACCACCGAAACTTTTCCTTCATTGTAGCGTTCTACTGCTTTTGCCTCATTTTCTTCTGCTTTAGCCAGCGAACTTTCACTCAAACGAACACGTTCAATAGCCTGTGACAATGCCTTACGCGCTACACTCACTTCTAATTCCACCCGGTCTACGACTTTATTTAGATTATCTTCCGCCATTCCGATACGAAAGGAAGAAACACGCTTCTCGCTTCTCCGTTTTCCCCATTCAAAAATAGGAACGGACACTTTAGCATAAACAGCGTAGTTTGGGTCTAAATCTTTCTTGAAATTGTATCCGGGAGATGAATAGCTACCTTCTACTCCCACATAGAATTGAGGTTTGAATTGCGAATCATTCAGTTTTTTTGTGCTCTCAGCAATACGAATTTTGTCATAAGCCATTTGTATTTCCGGACGTCCCATCCCGGTAGATAACCACAGAGAATCGCTGACAACTACTATCGGTATCTGCGCATCCAACTCCGTAGGCTGTTCCAGCCGGACACCAATCATTGAGTTTAATGCCATTCTGCCTGTTTCAAAATTACTTTGCGCCTGAAGTAATTGATATTCCGCTTCATTTAACTTCACTTCTGCCATTAACAGGTCCTGTGGGTCAACGAGTCCTACTTCTACCCTTTCTTTTATTGTTTTAACCAAGGCTGCTATCGAATTACGAAAGTCTTCGGCGACATCAACAATTTCCTGCCGAGCAACGGCACTCCAATACTGAATATCCGTTTGGTAACAAACAGCATCATTCAGTGCTTTCGCCTGATTACCGACCAAGGCCTGCTGATGTTGCGCCATACGGATGGACTCCAGTACACGCCCTCCCGTATAAACCGGTTGTAAAATAGACAGAGAACCTCCATAGTTTAAATTCTTTCCTTCCACTGTTTTCGACAACCCTATGGAAGGAATATCCAAAGTTAGTTCCATAGGATTTCCGGTGTATTGAAAACTGGCAGCACCGGAAAGTTTCGGTTTCAAATCGGCACGTGCAGATTTCTCTACTTCCATACTGGCAGCGATATTCTTTTCCGCTGCTTTCAAATCGTGATTATAGTCCAATGCCATAGTCCGATATTTCTCCAGCAATGTGCTTTGTTGTGCAAGAACCGGCAAAGACAAAAAGACGAAAGTACAAAACAACAGGCTAAATATTCCTTTTCTCATCTTCATTTTCCTTTTACTTTATAAAACATGGAATATAAGGCGGGGGTGACAAAAAGCGTTAATCCCGTAGCAAATGTCAATCCGAAAATTATAGTAACAGCCATTCCCCCGAAAGCAACATCAAACAACAATGGCACCATACCGAAAATCGTTGTTGTAGCAGCCATTAATACAGGACGGGTTCGGGAAACAGTAGCCTCAACAATGGATGTATATAAATCAATTCCACTCCGATGTTGAACATTTATCTCATCAATCAGCACAATTACATTTTTGATTATCATCCCAAGCAAACCTAACCAGCCGGCTATCGGAAAGAATCCAAAATCAAACCCTGTCAGCAACATACCAACAGCAATTCCTATCAAAGACAAAGGCAGAATGCAAAGAATGATAACCGGCTCGCGGAAATTGCCGAACAAGGCCACCAAAATGACTATCAATGCAAGAAATGCCAACGGAAAATATTTCGCAATAGCCTGCATCGCCTCCCCTTGATCTTTATATTGAGAATCCCAAAAGAAGGTGTATCCTTCCGGTAAGTGGATTTTCTCTATTTCTTTCCGTATTTCTCCATGTACCTCGGACATGGTGTAGCCCGGTTTCACCCCACACATGGCAGCCATTGAAAGTTGCCGGTTATATGTCCGTACCTGAGGAAATTCCCAACTTCTTTCTATTCGTTCCGTGACCTGCGAAAGCGGAGCCGATCTTTCTCCATTCCAAATTGAGAAATCTCCCAATGCATTGACATCAGTAATATCCACATCACCTGATTTCAACAAAACAGGTACCTTTTTCTCATCATCCCGGTAGATACCAACAGGCAGACCGTCATTGATTGATTTCACTGACTGCATCATCGAAGCCTTGGTGATACCTAATGCACCCGCCTTCACAGGATCATAAACCGGGCGAATTACCAACGACATATTTCCCCATTCATTACGTGCATCCGCTACTTTGGGATTTCGTCGCATCACTTCAATAGCTTGTCCCACCAATGAATCAAGTACAGCAGGGTCCGGGCCAAGAAAACGGGCTTCAATGACGGCCTCCGTCAAAGGACTCAATTCAAACTTATTCACTTTAATCAGAGGTTCGGGATATTTCAGCGAAATCGAATCTTGTAACCGGGTATGCAACTGACGGGAAAGTTCTGACGTTTTACATTTTACCAATATTTGTGCATAATTGGACTGAGGTCCAAAAGATACATTAGACAAGTAATAACGTGGCGGAGTTCTTCCTATATAAGTAGATACTATTTCCGTTTCCTCCTGCCCGCGGATATATTCCGACATTTCCATTATCTGACGGTCCGTTTCTTCTATTTTTGTCCCTTCGGGTAACCATACATCCAATGTGAAGTACTGTTTATCCAACGCCGGTATAAACACCTTGGGAATAAACTTGAAACTCCAAGCCGCTAGCAACATCATCACAACCATACATCCTATTGTTGCATACCGATGACAAATCACCCACCTCAATGCTGCACGAAACTTATCATAATATTTACCTGCAAAAAGAGCATCCTTTAGTTCGTCGGGTCTTGGCCGACGAACAAACTCCTGAATGAAGAAAGGAGTCTGCGTCAGCGCAAAGACCCAACTGAACATCAGCGAAACGCCGATAACTACAACTAAGGATGACAACAACTCACCGGTTATATGCGGTGAATAATATATAGGTAAAAAAGTTAAAATTGCGATAATTGTTGCCGCTAATAACGGTAATGCAGTTGAGGAACAAGCTCGCATTATGGCCACTCGCTTGCGCATCCCCCGTTGCATATTGACTAATGCCGAATCGGATACTACAATAGCATTATCCACCAGCATTCCCATTGCAATAATAATTGCAGCCAGTGACATACGCTGCAAAGCTATCCCTTGAGCCAACATCACAATCAGCGTTGCAAAAATGGAAAAGACCAGACCACTACCTATCAGGATACCATTTTTGAATCCGATAAAAAACAACAGAATGGCAACTACCGTCACAACGGAAATTATCAAATTCCAGATAAAACCTTGATTTGCCACAGCCGACTCGTAACCTTGGTCGTAAATTGTCTGTAACTCAAAGCCTTCGGGCATTGTCTCCGAAAATTGCTCAATTTTACCTTTTACAGCTTCCGCCATATTTACGACATTCCCAGTCGGTACGGTAGATATGGCAATACCCACCGCGGGACTCCCATTAATCCGCATTTTATTGCTCGGAGGCGTCTGATAACTTTCCTTAATCTCTGCAATATCCGCCAATCGAAAATGCTCTCCCGTACGTGATACGATAGTCAGATTCCGGATATCATCCAAAGAATAAAAATTTCCGGTAGATTCAATCCGTATTCTGTTTACACCCGCATCAATACCTCCTGCATCTACTACTCTGTTTTGGGCCTCGAAAGCACGGGAAATATCCGAAGGAGTAATACCGCTTCGCGCCATGACGGAAGGGGTGAGAATAACATCAATCGTCGGAGGTTGTACACCATAAATTTCGACCTTGGCTACGTCCTTTACTTTCAACAGTTCGTTTTTAATGAGTTTTGCCTGATCTTCCAGTTCCCGATACGAATATCCTTCACCAGTCAGCCCATAAAAGACACCCAACACATCGCCAAAGTCATCGTTTACTACGGACGGACCTGCGTCAGCCGGTAGCTTAGATTGTACATCATTAACCTTCCGACGGAGTTTATCCCACAGTTGCTGCATTTCATCCGCACGAATTTCCTTCTTCACATAAACCGTTATCTTGGAAAGTCCTGCCCGGTTTTCTGTTTTAAGATAATACAATTCACCTAAAGACTGTATGGATTCTTCCAGCACATCAGTCACTTGTGATTGTACCTCGGAAGGAGAAGCACCCGGATATGGAGTTAATACCAATGCCTGTTTTATAGTGAACGGAGCATCTTCCAGCTTTCCCATTTTGACATAGGAAAGTAGTCCTCCTCCTAAGACTAATAGTAAGAGCAGAATAGTCACCGACCTTTTCTGCAAGAAATATTTCACAAACTTCATACTTCCAAATTTACTTTTGAGCAGTGACCGGCATTCCTTGTTTCTGAGCCATGATTTCTACAGATGTTCCTTCTGAAAGGAAACGCAATTTACTGACAGCTACCGTTTCTCCAGCCTGTAATCCACCTTTCACTTCCACTTTCCCATTCGGAAGTAATTCACCTAAAACAATCTTTCTTTTCGAGACTTTTCCGGCAGCATTATCTACCGTCCAGACATAATCTCCTTCAGTAGGACGATGATTGAGAGCAGTTTGCGGTATGGTTATCATGGATGTCGTTGAAGAAGAAGGAAGATCAAGCAAAACCTTTCCGGAAACGCCCGCCGGCCATTCCCCCTGTTTATTGGGTAATAATGCCGTCATCAGGAAAGACAGGTTATTCCGGGTAGTACTTTTGGAAATTTCTACCACTTTCGCCGGATATACAACATCAGAACCTATATCAAAGCGCACACTTACTTCTTTGATTTCTCCGGCCTGAAGTGCAATATCCTGTGTGACATAAGCTTCTATCTTTAATTGAGTAATATCAATAAAGGAGATGACAGGTTGAGTCGCTTTCACATCCTGATATTTCTCGATATACACTTCCCCGACATATCCGTCAAAAGGTGCAATCAACTGCGTATCATGTAACTCATTTGTCGCTGTCTCAAAAGCAGTCTTAGCAGAAGTATAATCCGCACGTGCTTTTTCATAAGCGCTGGCAGATAAATTATTTTTCTCATACAACACTCTTATCCGTTCAAATTCCGCTTTTGCCTGATTATAGATAGCCTCTGCACGTTCTTTACGGATACGGAAATCACGAGAGTCTATTTCGGCAATGATATCCCCACGCTGATAATAGTTACCGGCATATACCTCAAAACGGTCAATAGGACCGCCTACCCGAAAAGATAGTTCCGTCTCCTTGAATGGTTTCGAAATAAACGAAAACTCACGTTCCGAGGAAGGAACCGACATTTCTACTTCTGCCACTTTTATCCGTATTGATTCATCAGTCCTCTTTTCTCCTGTTCCGCACGATGCAAACAGGCAGATAAAAAGCATACACATTGAATAATTAGTCGTTGTCATTCTATTCTACATTAGTTATATTATCAACGGTACGAAAATAGAGGAAACAAAGAAAAGCGCCCAACTTTAAATTTCCGAAACCGAAAAAGGAAAGGCTCAAACGGAAAAAGAAAAGATGAAAATCTGAGCCTTTTATACTACTTATGTGTTTCCTTACTATCTTTGCAGCTCAAACAAATATTACTAATCTCATTTATGACCGAAGAAAAAATACATAACGACCGTTCCGGTAGCTGGTGGGCATTAAGTCCATTGTTCGTGTTCCTCTGCCTCTATCTGGTAACTTCCATTCTCGTCAACGACTTCTACAAGGTACCTATCACTGTCGCTTTTCTTGTTTCTTCCTGCTACGCGATTGCTATCACGCGCGGCTTGAAACTGGACCAGCGGATTTACCAATTCTCCGTAGGAGCTGCCAATAAGAATATCCTCCTGATGATATGGATATTCATTCTCGCCGGTGCCTTTGCGCAAAGTGCCAAACAAATGGGTGCTATTGATGCCACCGTCAACCTGACTCTGCATATTCTTCCCGACAATCTGCTGCTAGCAGGAATATTTATAGCCGCCTGCTTCATCTCCCTATCCATAGGAACCAGTGTAGGAACAATCGTTGCCCTCACTCCTGTTGCCGTAGGACTAGCCGAAAAGACAGAGATTGCTCTCCCATTCATGGTGGCAGTTGTTGTCGGAGGGTCTTTTTTCGGAGATAATTTATCGTTTATCTCCGACACTACAATCGCCTCAACAAAAACTCAGGAATGTGTGATGCGTGATAAGTTCAGGGTAAATTCCCTGATTGTCGTCCCGGCAGCTATTATCGTGCTGGGTATTTATGTTTTCCAGGGATTGTCCATCACTGCTCCCACCCAAGTACAGACTATCGAATGGATAAAAGTTATACCTTATATAATAGTATTGGGAACAGCCGTTGCCGGAATGAACGTTATGCTCGTATTAATCATAGGTATCCTGACAAGTGGTATTATCGGTATTACTACCGGAAGTATTGATGTGTTCGACTGGTTCGGAGCTATGGGAACAGGCATTACGGGCATGGGCGAACTGATAATCATTACTTTACTGGCCGGAGGAATGCTTGAAACAATCCGCTACAATGGTGGTATTGACTTTATTATCCGGAAACTAACCCTCCACGTCAACGGAAAGCGGGGAGCGGAACTAAGTATTGCCGCTTTAGTAAGTATCGCCAACTTATGTACCGCCAACAACACAATAGCCATCATTACAACAGGACCGATAGCCAAAGACATTGCGCAGAAATTCCACCTTGACCGGCGAAAGACTGCAAGTATCCTCGACACTTTCTCCTGTCTGATACAGGGAATTATCCCATACGGGGCACAAATGCTGATTGCCGCCGGATTAGCCAATATCTCTCCTATCAGCATCATCGGCAATCTTTATTATCCGTTTACAATGGGAGCTTGCGCCCTGCTCGCTATCTTATTCCGTTATCCGAAACGGTATTCATAAAGAAAAAGAACAGAAATATTTGTCAATCAAAAGAAAAGCCGTATCTTTGCGCCCGCTATTACGAGTTAGTAGCATAATTCAAATCATTAATTAAAAACAATTATTAAAAATGGCAACTAGAATCAGATTGCAGAGACACGGACGTAAAAGTTACGCGTTCTATTCAATTGTAATTGCAGACAGCAGAGCACCACGTGATGGTAAATTTATTGAGAAGATTGGTACTTACAATCCTAACACCAATCCTGCTACAGTAGATTTGAATTTCGATGCTGCATTGGCTTGGGTACTGAAAGGTGCACAACCAAGTGACACTGTACGTAACATCCTTTCTCGCGAAGGTGTATACATGAAGAAACATCTTCTTGGCGGTGTAGCAAAAGGTGCATTTGGAGAAGCAGAAGCAGAAGCTAAATTCGAAGCTTGGAAAAGCAACAAACAGTCAGGTCTGGCTACTTTGAAAGCTAAACAAGACGAAGCTAAGAAAGCTGAAGCCAAAGCACGCCTGGAAGCAGAAAAGAAAATCAACGAAGTGAAAGCAAAAGCACTCGCTGAAAAGAAAGCTGCTGAAGCTGCTGAAAAAGCTGCCGCTGAAGCACCTGCAGAAGAAACTGCTGCTCCGGCAGAAGAAGCTCCTGCAACAGAAGCTGCTGCTGAATAAATTCGGCAGATTCCGAACAAGAAACAAGGAAAAGCTATAAATCCTCTCCGGTTCGCCGGAGGGGATTTTTTTGTTTCAACACGAGAGAAACTGAGGTTTTATACAGAGACCCGATAATCTACAAATAGCAAATTCTATGTTACGTCATGTGAAATTATCCTCTTTATGCTATAAAACATAGTAAATTATTTCTCCTATTTAGAATAAAATTCCTTTCTTTGCATCAGCATAGTTCAGCACAGTTATCAATAATTAATAAGGATGAGACGAACTGATAAGAAAGCAACATTCGGCCAACACTCGAGCAAAGTCACACAATTGGCAGACACGCTCAGCCAGGCAATCTCCATGAAAGAATTTCGTGAGGGAGATTCCTTGCCTTCTATCAATCAGTTAAGTGCACAATATGGAGTATCACGGGATACTGTTTTTAAGGCCTTTCTGGATTTACGCGAACGGGGTCTGATAGACTCTACACCGGGAAAAGGATACTATGTGACCAGTCAGGTAACCAATATTCTATTATTACTTGACGAATATACTCCTTTCAAAGAGGCCTTATACAATAGTTTCATAAAACATTTGCCTATCAACTATAAAGTAGACTTGTTATTCCACCAATACAATGAACGGCTTTTCAATACTATCATCCGTGAATCCATAGGGAAGTATAAAAAATATATAGTGATGAACTTCGATAACGAAAAGTTCAGCACAGCTCTGAATAAAATCAATCCTTCCAGGTTATTACTCCTTGATTTCGGAAAATTTGAGAAAGATAAATACTCGTATATCTGTCAGGATTTCGATGATTCATTCTATCTAGCATTATTTACACTAAAAGAAAGAATGCAGAAATATCTTCAAATCGTTTTCCTGTTTTCTAAAGGTTTGAAACACCCTCAGAGTAGTAAGGAGTATTTCACACGTTTCTGTGAAAAAGAAGGCTTCTTGCATGAAATACAGGAAGATATCGAGAACCTGACGGTCCGCAAAGGGACTGTATACATTGCTATCAAACAGCAAGATGTAGTAAAGGTAGTAAAACAAGGAAGATTGGCAGGACTGAAATGCGGAAAAGATTTCGGTCTGTTAGCATATAATGATATTCCTTCATACGAGGTCATCGACGAAGGAATTACTTCATTAAGTATTGACTGGGAAATGGTGGGAAATGAAGCGGCAAACTTCGTACTCAACAATGTCCCGATACAAAAGTACATGCCTACTGAAGTGCGACTTCGAAAGTCACTCTGATTTTTTTTGCCGCACAATCAGCACAGCTCAGCACAGATGTTATTTACTAAATAAAAAAATTAAGAAACCATGAAAAAGTATCCGAAAATCGGGATTCGTCCCACTATCGACGGTCGCCAGGGTGGCGTTCGTGAAAGCCTTGAAGAAAAGACAATGAACTTGGCTAAAGCAGTAGCCGAATTAATTAGCAGTAATCTGAAAAACGGTGACGGAAGCCCTGTGGAATGCGTGATTGCCGATAGCACTATCGGCCGTGTTGCTGAAAGTGCAGCCTGTGCTGAAAAGTTCGAAAGAGAAGGTGTAGGTTCTACTATTACCGTAACTTCTTGCTGGTGCTACGGTGCGGAAACTATGGATATGAACCCTCATTACCCGAAAGCTGTATGGGGATTCAATGGAACAGAGCGTCCGGGAGCAGTATATCTTGCAGCAGTATTGGCAGGACACGCACAAAAAGGACTTCCTGCATTCGGCATTTATGGACATGACGTACAGGATTTGGACGATAACAGCATTCCCGAAGATGTAGCGGAAAAAATTCTTCGTTTTGCACGCGCCGCACAGGCAGTAGCTACAATGAGAGGAAAATCTTACCTGTCAATGGGTAGCGTATCTATGGGAATTGCCGGTTCTATCGTTAATCCTGATTTCTTCCAGGAATACCTGGGAATGCGTAATGAGTCTGTCGACCTGACAGAAATCATCCGCCGCATGGAAGAAGGTATCTATGACCACGAAGAATATGAAAAAGCAATGGCATGGACAGAAAAGCATTGCAAAGTAAACGAAGGCGATGACTTCAAAAATCGTCCCGAAAAACGTAAAAACCGCGAAGAGAAAGATAAAGACTGGGAATTTATCGTGAAGATGATGATTATCATGCGCGACCTGATGACCGGTAATCCTAAACTGAAAGAAATGGGCTTCAAAGAAGAAGCATTAGGCCACAATGCTATTGCAGCCGGTTTCCAGGGACAACGCCAATGGACTGACTTCTATCCTAATGGCGACTATCCCGAAGCTCTGCTGAATACTTCCTTCGACTGGAACGGTATCCGCGAAGCATTCGTGGTAGCTACCGAGAACGATGCCTGCAACGGTGTGGCAATGCTGTTCGGACACTTACTGACCAACCGTGCTCAAATATTCTCTGATGTACGTACTTACTGGAGCCCCGAAGCTGTGAAACGTGTAACCGGCAAAGAACTGACAGGGCTGGCCGCCAACGGTATTATCCACCTTATCAACTCCGGAGCAACAACGCTAGACGGTTCGGGACAATCATTGGATGCAGAAGGAAATCCGGTAATGAAAGAACCTTGGAACCTGACTGACGCAGATGTAGAAAACTGCCTTAAAGCAACGACCTGGTATCCGGCAGACCGTGATTACTTCCGTGGCGGCGGTTTTTCATCTAATTTCTTGTCAAAAGGTGGTATGCCTGTAACTATGATGCGTCTGAACCTAATTAAAGGCCTCGGTCCCGTTCTTCAAATTGCAGAAGGTTGGACTGTCGAGATCGACCCGGAAATCCACCAAAAACTGAATATGCGTACAGATCCTACATGGCCTACTACTTGGTTTGTTCCCCGTTTATGCGACAAACCGGCTTTCAAGGATGTGTATTCTGTAATGAATAACTGGGGAGCCAACCATGGAGCAATCAGCTACGGTCACATTGGTCAAGACCTGATTACTCTTGCTTCGATGCTTCGAATTCCGGTATGCATGCACAATGTAGAAGAAGACGAAATGTTCCGCCCGGCTGCATGGAATGCCTTCGGTATGGATAAAGAAGGAGCAGACTATAGAGCTTGTGCAACTTACGGTCCTATCTACAAATAATTTTCAGGCACGGATTACGCTGTTGCTTTCATATTTCTAAAAGTCGTGTAATCCGTGCCTGCAATGACAATCCCCTGCAAGGAAACCTTACCGGGGGAGTATGTCCCTAAATACCCATTTTTCTAACCTATTTTGAGTTACTATTATTAATAAATAATTTATCTTTGCAATCATGATAACTAACGAACATATCGAACAGTTCATTGAACAAGCACATCGCTACGGTGATGCAAAACTTATGCTTTGCAGTAGCGGAAACCTTTCCTGGCGGATTGGTGAAGAAGCACTAATTTCCGGTACAGGTTCTTGGGTTCCTACCCTTGGCAAGGAAAAAGTCTCTATCTGCAATATAGCAAGCGGAACACCGACTAATGGTGTAAAACCTTCTATGGAAAGTACTTTCCATTTGGGTATTCTCCGCGAACGCCCGGATGTAAATGTGGTACTTCACTTCCAGTCAGAGTATGCCACGGCTATCTCCTGCATGAAAAACAAGCCGACTAATTTTAATGTAACAGCAGAAATTCCCTGCCATGTAGGTTCAGAAATACCTGTGATTCCATATTATCGTCCCGGCTCACCCGAACTGGCCAAAGCAGTAGTTGAAGCCATGTTGGAACACAACTCCGTCTTATTGACCAACCACGGACAAGTTGTCTGCGGAAAAGACTTTAATCAAGTGTACGAACGAGCTACCTTCTTCGAAATGGCTTGCCGTATTATTGTTCAGTCCGGAGGCGATTATTCAGTATTGACACCGGCAGAAATAGAAGATTTGGAAATCTATGTATTAGGAAAGAAAACAAAATAGTATCCGTACATACCATACCATGAAAGACAACATTAAAAACACATACTTAGCAGCAGACTTTGGAGGAGGTAGCGGACGAATTATCGCCGGCTCCCTTCTCCATGGAAAGCTGGAACTGGAAGAAGTTCACCGCTTCTCCAACCGTCAGGTAAAATTAGGAAATCATGTCTACTGGGATTTTCCTGCCCTATTCGAAGACATGAAAACCGGACTGAAGCTGGCTGCCCAAAAAGGATATACCGTCAAGGGAATTGGTATCGACACGTGGGGCGTAGATTTCGGATTGATTGATAAAAATGGAAATTTGCTAAGTAACCCTATCTGTTACCGGGATGCAAGAACAGACGGAATGCCGGCAAAGGTATTCAAGGTTCTGGATGAACAGCAACACTATACTACTACCGGAATACAGGTCATGGCTATCAACACGCTATTCCAACTTTATAGTATGAAACAGAACCGGGATCCCCAATTAGAGATTGCCCACCAACTTCTGTTCATGCCCGACCTTTTCAGTTACTTCCTGACCGGAATAGCCAATAATGAATATTGCATCGCTTCCACTTCGGAATTACTTGACGCAAAACGACGAAACTGGTCACAAGAAACAATTCGTGCATTAGAACTTCCCGAGCATCTGTTTGGTGAAATTATCCAACCGGGAACTATCAGAGGAACTTTAAAAGAGGATATTGCACGGGAAACCGGACTGGGTGCAGTAGATGTAATAGCCGTAGGTTCTCATGACACAGCCAGTGCCGTTGCAGCCGTTCCGGCAACAGAAACTCCTATCGCTTTTCTAAGTTCCGGTACGTGGTCGCTTTTGGGCGTTGAAGTCAATGAACCGATATTGACAGAAGAAGCACGGAAAGCCGAATTCACCAATGAAGGAGGTGTTGGAGGCCGCATCCGCTTCCTGCAAAATATCACAGGACTATGGATTCTACAACGCTTGATGAGTGAATGGAAAGCACGTGGAGAAGAACAACATTATGATACAATCATACCACAAGCTGCCGAAGTGGAAACTGATACAATCATCCCTGTTGACGCTCCGGAATTCATGAATCCGGAAAATATGGAGACAGCTCTTATGAATTATTGCCGGGATCACTCTCTGCACATTCCTCAAAGCAAAGCGGAAACCGTTAAATGTGTACTCCAATCATTAGCATTCAAATACCAACAGGCAGTAGAAAAGCTTAACCATTGTCTCCCCTCCCCGATCCGCCAATTAAACATCATTGGAGGAGGTTCGCAGAATAAATTACTCAACCAGCTTACAGCCGATGCACTCAATATCCCTGTTTACGCCGGTCCTGTCGAGGCTACTGCCATAGGTAATATTCTGACACAAGCAATGGCTAAGGGAGAAATTTCCGACCTCCGGGAATTAAGAGAGATTGTAAGCCGAAGTGTCACACCTCAAGTATATTATCCTAAAAAATAAAAAGTATATGGAAACACCTAAAACCGGTTATCAGGTCCAATCTTACAGTGTCCCAGTCAAAAGATATTGTCAGACTCTTGACTTGCGCGATTCTCCGGAATTGATTGCCGAATATCGGAAAAGACATAGTCAAGCGGAGGCATGGCCTGAAATCCTTGCAGGTATCCGGGAAGTAGGCATCCTCGAAATGGAAATCTATATTCTTGGCACACGCTTGTTTATGATTGTCGAAACTCCCGTTGACTTCGACTGGGACACAGCAATGGCACGCCTGAATACTCTTCCCCGCCAACAGGAATGGGAGGAATACATGGCTATCTTCCAACAAGCCGCTCCCGGAATGAGTTCCGCGGAAAAATGGAAACCAATGGAGAGAATGTTCCATTTATATAATACCTAAAAATATCCCAAAAGAACCATGAAACACATCAAACAGTCCATCCTGTCAAAAGATGGCATCAATTATCTTATCCCTTTTATTCTCATCACTTCTTGTTTTGCGTTATGGGGATTTGCAAACGATATCACCAACCCAATGGTAAAGGCATTCTCCAAAATCTTCAGGATGAGTGCTACCGACGGAGCGTTAGTACAAGTCGCTTTTTATGGAGGCTACTTTGCCATGGCTTTTCCGGCTGCCATGTTCATCCGCAAATATTCTTATAAAGCAGGTGTTCTGCTAGGTCTTGGTCTGTATGCTTTTGGAGCATTCCTATTCTTCCCTGCTAAAATGACAGGAGAATATTACCCGTTTCTGATAGCTTACTTTATCTTGACTTGCGGACTCTCATTTCTGGAGACAAGCTGTAATCCATACATTCTTTCTATGGGAACAGAAGATACTGCCACAAGACGTTTGAATCTTGCCCAATCTTTCAACCCAATGGGTTCATTGCTCGGAATGTATGTAGCCATGCAATTCATTCAAGCCAAATTACATCCAATGGGTACTGAAGAACGTGCTTTACTCAATGAGAGTGAATTTCAGGCAATCAAAGAGAGCGATCTTGCAGTGCTAATCGCCCCTTATCTCATCATCGGTCTGATTATCGTAGCTATGCTTCTATTGATACGATTCGTAAAAATGCCAAAGAACGGAGATCAGAACCATAAAATAGACTTCTTCCCGACATTAAAACGTATTTTCACCCAAACACGTTATCGCGAAGGTGTGATTGCTCAGTTTTTTTATGTAGGTGCACAAATCATGTGCTGGACTTTTATAATCCAATATGGTACCCGCCTGTTTATGTCACCGGAATTCGGCATGGACGAAAAGAGTGCGGAAGTGCTTTCGCAGCAATACAATATCATAGCAATGATTATTTTCTGTATCAGCCGTTTCATTTGTACTTTCATTCTGCGTTATCTGAATGCAGGAAAATTATTAATGATTCTGGCTATTTTCGGAGGAATTTTCACCTTAGGTACTATCTTCCTTCAAAATATTTATGGACTCTATTGCCTGGTAGCCGTATCCGCCTGCATGTCTCTAATGTTCCCCACTATTTACGGTATTGCCTTAAAAGGTCTTGGAGATGACGCAAAATTCGGAGCAGCCGGACTTATTATGGCTATTCTCGGAGGTTCTATTCTTCCTCCATTGCAAGCAAGCATTATTGATATGAAAGAAATCGGTTGGTTGCCGGCAGTCAACGTTTCATTCATTCTACCTTTTATCTGTTTCCTTGTGATTATCGGTTACGGCTATCGTACAGTGAAAAGAAACTGGTAGAAAACATACTTGACAATAGTGAGGCTACCTCAAAAAGAATGAACTGCCCCCAATAGTTTTGTGTCTAACTATTGGGGGCAGTTCACTTACACATTCACCTACCACCTCCCCCTACGGGGACTCCTCCTTCCCGAAGGAGGAGAATGGAGGATACTATCGACTATAAGCTAGCAAATCATTATTTTACTAATTCACCTTACCAGCAAATTTGAAGAAGAACCTTTAAGAAGGAGATTATCTCTCCTTCTTGTAATTTTCCAATCCAGTTTGCAGAAACTCGATATACTTGGGAATATCTTCATCATAAGCATACGACTTGTTCAACGGTTTTCCCTGATTATCCAGCAATACGTAGAAAGGCTGTGCATTGGCACCGAACTTCACACGTTGCAGATAACTCCATTTGTCACCGACAGTACGCAAGGTACGTTCTGTTCCGTTCTCGACAATCTTCACAGGTTCGGTCAGCGGAGTTTTATTATCTACATAGAGAGTTATCAATACATAATCGTTATTAATTAAGTCGCTCACCTTCGGGTCAGTCCAAACAGCAGCCTCCATTTTACGACAATTGACACAACCGTATCCGGTAAAGTCGAGCATTACAGGCTTACCATTCAAACGTGCATACTCCATTCCTAAATCATAATCGTCAAATTTGGCATGTACTTCATTCTTATACAAATTGAAATCCTGCGTCTGCATAGGCGGAGCAAACGCACTGACAGCTTTCAACGGTGCTCCCCATAGACCAGGAACCATATATACCGCAAATGCCAAAGAAACAAGTGCCATGAAGAAGCGGGTAACACCTACCTTATTATCATCATCATCATGCGGGAACTTGATCTTACCCAACAGATAAAATCCAAGTAAAGCAAAAATAACAATCCATAAAGCAAGGAAAGTTTCACGATCAAGCAGTCTCCAGCCATAAGCCAAATCGGCAACCGATAAGAATTTAAGTGCAAATGCAAGTTCAAGGAAGCCCAGTGTTACCTTGATCACATTCATCCAACCTCCCGATTTCGGCATAGATTTCAGCCACGATGGAAATAAAGCGAAAAGAGTAAACGGCAACGCCAAAGCAATGGCGAATCCCAGCATTCCAATTGCCGGAGCTACTATACTTCCCGTTGTGGAAACCTGTACCAACAAAAATCCGATAATCGGACCTGTACAAGAGAAAGACACCAACGAAAGTGTAAATGCCATTAGGAAAATACTCAGTAATCCCGTAGTCGATTCCGCTTTACTATCTACCGCATTACTCCACTTCGAAGGCAATGTAATCTCAAATGCTCCGAAGAACGAAGCGGCAAACACTACCAACATCAGGAAGAAGAGAATATTGAAAATTGCATTAGTAGATAAGGCATTCAAGGCACTGGCACCGAAGATCAATGTTATAGCCAAGCCTAATGCCACATAAATAACAACAATAGACGCACCATAAGTCCACGCATCACGAATCCCTTTCTTCTTGTCCTCACTACGCTTCAGGAAGAAGCTGACCGTCATAGGAATAATCGGCCATACACACGGAGTAAACAAAGCTAATAGTCCGCCTAAGAAACCTGTCACAAAAATATAAATCCAGGACATATCTCCCTGCGTATGTTCTTCACCTAACGCTTGCAGTTCACTAATGACCGGTTTCCAGAGCTCACCGGATGCAACGGCAGGTTGAATCCCCGTAGATGCATCTGTTGTAGTGGCAGGAACCAGTTCCATCATAGCTACAGTATCCTTAGAAACAACAGGAGCCGCCTCTTCTTTTTTCTCAACTTCCTTTTTTTCCGGTTGTTCCGCTTTAGCTGCAGCAGCATTAGCTGTCTTCGCTACTCCGGAAAACTTAAACGGCACTTCAGTAGGAGGAAGACAACTTTCATCGTCACAAGCTCCATACTCCAGATAACCTTCTATTTCATAAGCTCCACCTGTGAGCTTCACCTTCTGAATGAATTTAGCCGTATTCTCAAAATAACGCACCTTCATTTCAAACAACTTGTCGAAAGTGGCGACCTCTTTGCCAACCGGTTTCAGTTTTCCCAGTAGCTCTATGCCAGACGTTTTATCAACATTAAACGTTGCAGAAATAGGTCCGCCATCTCCAAGTTCGGTAGAATACACATGCCACCCTTTATCAATGGCAGCGGTAAATACAATCTCCGCTTCCGTGTCAGAAAGAGTATTGAACTCAGTCTTGAACTTTACCGGATCTTTGATCTGCGCTTGCAAAACACATACAACAAAGCTTAAAAGCAGTGAAGAAATTAACTTTTTCATTTTCAATAATTAGGGGATTATAATTCATAATCTACACACGCACGGCTTTCCTTTGTCTCAGCCAAAATCCTTCCGGCTGCCACATGGTCGGGATGCGTCGCATAGTACTTCACATCTTCCAGCGTATCAAATTCACTATACAGCGCTATGTTCCACGTTTCTCCGGGATTCATATTCAATCCGACTTCGACCTTACGGATCACCGGAATTTTAGCCGGAAGCGCTTCTATTGCCTCCTTAAATTTATTCATGACTACAAGTTTCTCCTCTGCTGAAACTTCGTCTTTTAACTTAAATAATACAATGTGTTTTACCATTACGTTGTTATTTTAATGAATTGTTTCTATATTTGCCTGGTCAATGCACTGCATAAACAATGCAAATTTACTCTATTTGGTTTAAATATACACTTAAAGAGATGTTAATTATAGGAATAGCAGGCGGAACAGGCTCCGGAAAAACCACCGTCGTACGAAAAATTGTAGAAAGCCTTCCTGCAGGGGAGGTAGTATTGTTACCTCAGGATTCATACTACAAAGACAGTAGTCACGTCCCGGTGGAAGAACGCCAGAACATTAACTTCGATCATCCGGATGCCTTTGAGTGGAGTTTGCTCTCCAAACATGTCATGATGCTGAAAGAAGGAAAAAGCATCGAACAACCAACCTATTCCTATCTGACTTGTACCCGCCAGCCTGAAACAATTCATATTGAACCTCGCGAAGTAGTTATCATTGAAGGGATTCTTGCTTTATGCGATAAGAAACTACGCAACATAATGGATCTCAAAATATTTGTAGATGCCGACCCGGATGAACGCCTGATACGTGTTATTCAAAGAGACGTTATCGAACGGGGACGTACAGCAGAAGCTGTAATGGAACGTTACACACGCGTTCTCAAGCCCATGCACCTGCAATTTATCGAACCTTGCAAGCGCTATGCCGATCTTATCGTACCCGAAGGCGGAAGCAATAAAGTAGCCATTGATATACTGACAATGTACATCAAGAAGCACTTAAGGGGTTGAGAATGGTAAGTTGAAAATGAAAAGTAAAACGTCAAATATGAATGCCAAAAACCTGATTATCCCTCTACTCCTTGTGTTGTTCTGCTGCATGTTAGGTTGCCGAAATAAACAACATAACAAGGTGAATGAAAATGTACGCGATCTTTCGCAGATAAAAGATAGCGGAGAATTGGTTGTATTGACGCTTTACAGTTCAACTTCATATTTCAACTATCGTGGACAGGAAATGGGTTTTCAATATGAACTTAGTGAGCAATTCGCCAAAAGTATGGGATTGAAGCTCAGGATTGAAGTTGCCAACAGTGTGGATGAATTAATCCGCAAGTTATTGGCTGGCGAAGGAGATATGATTGCCTACAACCTGCCTATCACAAAAGAATGGAAAGACAGTATCCTCTATTGCGGGGAAGATATCATTACTCATCAAGTGATTGTGCAACAGGGAAAAAGCAAGTCTCTGAAAGATGTAACCGAGCTGGTAGGAAAAGACATATATGTTAAGCCGGGGAAATATTACGACCGGCTTGTCAATCTGAATAATGAACTGGGAGGAGGTATTCATATCCACAAAGTTACCAGTGACAGTATTACTGTGGAAGACCTGATCACGCAAGTAGCACAAGGTAAAATTCCCTATACGGTAGCCGACAATGACTTAGCGAAACTGAACAAGACCTACTATCCTAATCTGAATATCGATTTGTCCGTCAGTTTCGACCAACGTTCTTCATGGGCTGTACGAAAAGACAGTCCCGAACTGGCAGCCGCAGCTACAAAATGGCATCAGGAGAACATGACTTCTCCGGCTTATACAGCAAGTATGAAACGTTATTTTGAAAACAGTAAAATGATGCCCCACTCTCCTATCCTTTCATTAAAAGAAGGAAAAATATCCCATTATGACGATTTGTTCAGAAAATACTCCAAAGAAATCGGCTGGGATTGGCGTATGCTTGCATCATTAGCTTATACGGAATCCAATTTTGACACAACAGCTGTTTCATGGGCAGGAGCCAAAGGCTTAATGCAACTAATGCCTGCCACCGCCCGGGCTATGGGAGTACCTCCGGGAAAGGAACAGAATCCGGAAGAAAGCATAAAGGCAGCTATCAAGTATATTGCCGCTACCGACCGCAGTTTCAGTATGATTCCCGATAAAGAAGAACGCCTCAATTTTATCCTCGCTTCTTACAATGCCGGTTTAGGACATATCTATGACGCCATGGCATTGGCAGAGAAATACGGAAAGAACAAACTGGTGTGGAAAGATAATGTAGAAAATTTCATCCTGCTTAAAAGCAATGAAGAATACTTCACTGATCCTGTCTGTAAAAACGGGTATTTCCGTGGTATAGAAACTTATAACTTCGTTCGTGACATTGTGTCACGGTACGAATCTTATAAGAAGAAAATTAAAGCTTAATACTTTTTGTAAGTCAACAGACTGATTCCGACAATAGCCAGGACTGATAAAGGTAATGCAAACAATATCGGGTCAATCACCGGGAACGGATATGTTTCTATCAGTACATCCCGTCCGAACAACGCCTTGCAGATACCCAATGCAGCCGATTCTTTCTGATGTAGAAATACCAGAGCAAAAAGACTTCCAAGAGTTCCTACCCAAAGACTCGCTATTACCCCTTGTTTCGTCGCCCGCTTCCAATAAAGCGCACAGAAATAGGCAGGGAGGAAAGCTGCCGCACAGATTCCCATAAAAATAGAAGTTCCACGGGCAATAATATCATGGGGCAACATATAGCAAATAATATAGCTGACCAAGATAGAGAATAACACTCCCAAACGAATCACATTCGTGAGTTTGCCACGGGAGCGAGGCTTATACGTACCATAAATATCCGAGCCGACCGACGCACCCATTGTATGAAACTGTGAACTCAACGTCGACATACTTGCCGAAAGGATGCACAGCATAAATAGTGCGGCAAACCAATCGGGCATTGCCTTATTAATAAAATATGGAATAATCTTATCAATATCCTGTACGACTTCCGTAGCAATCGCCCCTTCTGTTTTCAGAAAGAAAAGATTACTCAGTGCTCCGGCATGATAAATAGCACCTACGGTTATAATCAAAAAGAAACAACCGATAAACACACCACGGTTCAACTGCTTGCTACTTTCCACCGTCATGAAACGGACTACTAGCTGCGGTTGCGCCAGACATCCGATTCCAACACCCAGAATAAGAGAAGTAACCAACGAATACCATTGTGGAGAACCCGTGACAGGCATCGCAGTCCACCCCTGATGTCCCAATGCCTTAAACTTTTCCGGAACCAGAGGAGCAATAGCAGTCAGTTCCTTATTAGCCTCCGTAAAGTTCATATCAAGCACCTGATACAAAGAGAAAAGCAGGAACAACATACAAGCAAACATAATGACTGCCTGCAAAGCGTCCGTATACATCACTCCCTTCATTCCTCCGGCAATCACATAAGCGGCAATCACCAGCGTGAAGATCAATAAAGAGATATTGAAGTCAATCTGAAAGATCTGTTCGATAAATACGGCTCCGCCCTTCATCACAACTGCGGCATAAAGCGGCATCCCTATAAAAATCACAGCAGCAATAAAGACTTGGATATTACGTGAGCGAAAATGACGTCCTAACAATTGCGGGAAAGTACTGACATTCAGTTTAGCCCCCATACGCCGGGTGCGCAAACCAAAAAAGATAAAAGCAATAACAACCCCGATAAACATATTGAGGAAACAGAGCCACTGGATACCCATACCGAAAGCGGCAGCCACTCCCCCGAAGCCCACAATAGCAGATGCGGAAATAAACGTGGCACCATAAGAAAGTGCCATAACGATAGGATTCATCTGACGCCCGCCTACCAGATAGTCACTGGTACTCGTTGTCTTTTTATACCCTAAAAAACCAAGATAAGCAAGTGATAGCAGATAGCCTATCACAATCAAACTGAGTGTAAATGTATTCATCGTGTTTCGTCTTTTTCGTCGTCCTTATTCCAGTATTTCAGCCCGAACCAGGCAGCAAAAATCACACATACTACCGAAAGCAGGTAAGGCAGAATTATAAAAGGGTCGTCTATTCCAAACATTTGCGTATCAGATTTTAATTAATTCAGACGCAAATGTAAGGAAATTATTGAAAAGACAAAACTTTTGTTTACTAATACTGATTATAATGTATCTTTTTCTCGTCAAATTTCTGTTTCGGATTCTCTTTGGTAGCGGGATAACCGAACGGAATGACACAAAGCGGAAGGATATTCTCAGGCAGACCGGTATATTTACGCACCACCTGCATACGGTCTTCATAAGGATAAGCGGCTGTCCACACAGCACCAAGTCCCAGACTTTCGGCAGCCAAAAGGATGTTTTGGGCAGCAGCAGAGCAGTCCAGATACCAATAGGAAGATTTCACGGAATCACCGCAAACAATAATTGCATTACGAGCCTGCGTCAACATCTTGGCATACGGAAGTGCGGCAGCCATTGAATCCAGTTTGGCACGGTCGGACACAACGACAAATTCCCACGGACGGACGTCTTTACCCGAAGGGGCAGCCATTCCGGCACGAAGCAACAAATCAATCTTCTCTTTCTCCACTCCCTTATTCAGATAAGTGCGTACGCTTTTACGCTCAAAGATATTATCCAATGCAGCATTTCCGGTTCCGGACGTTCCTTTTTCTTCTTTTGCAGAAGAACATGAGCTCATTGCAACTATTGCCATGAAGAGGCATAAGAAAGAGAAAATCTTTTTCATTGTGACACTGTTTTAAAATAGGTTTAACTTATTTTTCTGTGCTTCTTCCAGTGAAACGGTTTCACGGCGCAGTAATCCGCTCTTTTCACGAAGTGCCTCATATTCCGCCTCCAGTTCATTTACCAATTCAGCCTTTAATTGCGGATTCAATAAACGGGAAGCGACACTTGCATTCTGAGAAGCATCTTTAAGGTGCACCACCGGAGCGTGATAGACCGGAGCAATTTTCAGCGCCGTGTGCATCTTAGACGTAGTAGCTCCACCAATCAGAAGAGGTATATCCAGTCCGGCTTTCTCCAGTTCGATAGCTACATGGGCCATTTCCTCCAGAGACGGAGTAATCAGGCCACTAAGACCTATCATGTCTACTTTTTCCTCAATAGCGCGCTGAACGATAGTTTCTGCGGGAACCATTACTCCCAAGTCGACAATCTCATAGCCATTGCAAGCCATTACCACGGCAACAATATTCTTACCGATATCGTGTACATCACCTTTCACTGTGGCAAGCAATACCTTTCCGGCAGAAGTCGTTCCTTCTACTTTTTCCGACTCGATAATCGGTTGCAGAATAGCAACAGCCTTCTTCATTGTACGGGCAGTCTTCACCACTTGAGGCAGGAACATCTTTCCTGCACCGAAAAGCTCGCCTACATAATTCATTCCGTCCATCAACGGACCTTCAATCACATTGACTGCTTTATCATAGAGTGGCAATGCTTCTGCCAAGTCTTGTTCGAGATAATCTCCGATACCTTTCATCAAAGCATATTTCAGACGTTCCTGAACGGATTCATCCCTCCATGCATCATGCTTCACAGCCTGTTGTCCGGCAGCTTCGCCAGAAGTTGCCTTTAAAGCTTCCGCCAGTTCAATCAGGCGTTCGGCAGCGTCGGGGCGACGATTCAAGACAACATCCTCTATCTTTTCAAGAATATCTACCGGTATATCACTATAAAGTACAGAAGTTCCCGGATTCACAATCCCCATATCCATTCCTTGCTGTATGGCATGGTAAAGGAACACAGCGTGCATGGCTTCACGGATATAATTGTTACCACGGAAAGAGAAAGAAAGGTTACTTACTCCCCCGCTGACATGCGCTCCGGGAAGGTTTTTCTTAATCCAACCGGTAGCTTCGATGAAGTCCACCGCATAGTTGTTATGCTCTTCGATACCCGTAGCTACGGCAAGCACATTCGGATCGAAAATAATATCGTGAGGGTTAAAACCTATTTCATCAACCAAAAGACGATAAGCACGCTCGCAAACTTCTATTTTACGCGCAGCAGTGTCAGCCTGTCCTTTTTCATCAAAAGCCATTACTACGGCCGCAGCTCCATATTGCTTGATAATCCGGGCGTGTTCAAGGAATTTGTCTTCGCCTTCTTTCAGAGAAATAGAGTTAACGATCGATTTCCCCTGAAGGCATTTTAATCCGGCTTCGATAACTTCCCATTTAGAGGAATCGATCATCACAGGTACACGTGCAATCTCCGGCTCGGACATGATAAGATTGAGGAACGTTGTCATCTCTGCCTTAGCGTCCAGCAATCCATCATCCATATTGACGTCAATCACCAAAGCTCCGTCTTCTACCTGTTGACGGGCAATAGACAACGCTTCATCATATTTCTTTTCATTTATCAGACGAAGGAATTTACGCGAACCGGCCACATTACAGCGTTCTCCGACATTTACAAAGTTTATTTCCGGTTTCACTTCCAACAGCTCAAGGCCGGAAAGCCACATACAATCAGGTTTAGGAGCCGGTATATGCGGTCGGGCACCTTCTACCAGAGCCGGATATTCGGCAATATACGCATCCGTTGTTCCACAACAACCACCGATAATATTGATTAATCCTTCCTGGATATATTCTTTCACCTCATGGGCCATATCCGCAGGAGTTTGATCATACTTGCCGAGACTGTTCGGCAAACCCGCATTTGGATAAGCACTTATATAATAAGGTGCGCGGACAGCCAACTGTTCAAGGAAAGGCTTTAACTGTCGGGCCCCGAACGAGCAGTTCAAACCGACAGAAAAGATATTGGCGTGTTGCACAGAAGCAAGAAATGCATCCAGCGTCTGACCGGACAATGTTCTTCCGCCTACATCAGACACGGTAACAGATAACATGACCGGCACCTCAACACCTGTTACTTTCATTGCTTGTTCTGCAGCAAAAATAGCGGTCTTGGCATTCAACGTATCAAATATCGTCTCAATCAGAATGGCATCCACTCCACCTTCAAGCATAGCTTCCATTTGCTGTTGGTAAGCTGCCGCCAGTTCATCATAAGTCAAGGCACGATAAGCCGGGTTGTTCACATCCGGACTCATAGAGCAGGTCTTATTGGTAGGTCCAACGGAACCGGCTACAAAACGCGGTTTATCAGGATTCTTTGCAGTATATTCATCAGCCAGTTCACGCGCCAGTTTTACAGCTGCAAGATTTATTTCACGCACATATTCTTCCACGTGATAATCTGCCATAGAAACCGTAGTCGAACTGAATGTATTGGTTTCAATAATATCCGCACCTGCTTCCAGATACTTACGATGAATATCTTGAATTACATCGGGACGTGTCAGACACAATAAATCATTATTTCCTTTCAACTGTCCGGGAATATGCGCAAAACGCTCGCCACGAAAATCTTCTTCTGTGAGATTATATTGTTGGATCATTGTACCCATTGCCCCGTCCAAAATAAGAATGCGGTCGGATACAATCTGAGAAATTGTCTTTTTCATTACCCTATCATCATCTTTTAAACATACGAGCCATATCTCTACGGTCGTCTTTTTCTTTTATGGATTCCCGCTTATCATACTCCTTCTTACCTTTCGCCAAAGCAACGACCAGTTTCGCCAAACCTTTTTCGTTGATAAAAAGACGCACGGGCACAATTGTAAACCCGGGATTCTTCATTTCCCGTTGAAGTTTCTCCAGTTCTTTCCTACTAAGCAACAGCTTCCTGTCCCTGCGTGCCGTATGATTATTGTACGATCCGTAAAAGTACTCGGCGATATGCATATTCTTTACCCATAATTCGCCTTTCACAAAATAGCAAAACGTATCTACCAGACTCGCTTTTCCCAAACGAATGGATTTGATTTCCGTACCGGTCAATACGATACCTGCCGTATAGGTATCTATCAGTTCATAGTCGAACGTAGCACGTTTATTCTTAATATTTACAGGAGGTTGTTTCATTTTCACTTATTAATTAAGTATGGCCGTCAACTTATTAAACACAAATTGAATCACCGTCGGACATAGTATTAACAAAACGGACGATAAAAGGGTGTATTTCAACCGTTGTTTTTCTTCTACCTTCATCATTATAGGAGCACCTTCCCATACTACATAGACAATGTAGAACTGCAACAGCCAAGCAATAATTCTAAAATCAGGTAATAGTCCGGTGACAATCTGAAGCAGAAACGGTACAACAAGTGCATATCCTGCAAATTGTTGCACTAACGGCATATTAGCATGCATGCCAAACATCTTGATTCCCATTTCATTTATGGCATAAGCTGCCAAAAAGTATCCTCCGAACAGGGCCACAGCTACGGCACAACAATTGGTCATAGCTATCTGAAAACTTTGCGGACCGCCCCAACCATTGGTCAATAGTGACCCGATAAAGACGGACAAGCCGCATAAACCAATCATAGGATAGACAAAAGCCATAAAAACTTTTCGCCTATCCTCTTCCATAGAAATTTCCTCCCAGGCCTTGGCCGGAGAGGAAATCAATTTCATTGCTATGTTAAATAGTTCCTTGTAGTTCAATGTTATTCTCTAAAAGTATAAGTCACAGGAGTTGTAGTTGTTGTCTTGGGGACATCATTATTGCTTGAATTCGCTTCTGATACAATCGTAATATTACTTGGATATCTTCCTTCATTTGCATTCTTATAAGCCTCTATAGCACTTCTTATATCAAAGACTCTATACGAAAAAGCTCTATAAGTTTCTTTAGCCTTTTCTTCTGTAGAAGTATGACGTAAAAACAGTTTTAAATCTGTTTTACCTTTAAGCTCTTTTTCATCACTATAATATACCATAAAAAAAGTATGACTGGCTATTTTCTCAAAAGCAAAATATTGAATAGGAACAAGCAAGTTATAGTTATCAATCATAGCCGGAGTCAAATCCGTAATACTTATGACACCTCTATCTGAAACATAAGAAGGATGCTCTCCTTCATCTTCTGCTTTTGTCGTACTATATACAACATTACCCGAGATTTTTTCAGTAGATCCGATTGTTGCATTGATAGTGTTTGTTGTATAATCTATATCCACCTCTGTATCATAGCTACACGTTGCAACAATAAAATCACCTGTCATAAAGTTAGTTGTACCTTCAACCGTATTCTTTGATTTAAAAGTAAATCCATCCAATGAAGTGAAAGTTAACCCCAAAAAGCTATCTTTTACTTTACCTAGAACAGGAAGGTCATTTACCTGTGTATTATCATCCCCATTCATACAAGAAGTAACCGACATTCCCATTACTACAGCCATCAAAGCCACCAAGAAAAATTTCATTTGTTTCATAAACATATTTTTTAGATTTTGCAAAGATATAAATTCTAATTCACAATTGATAAATGCAGATACTTAAAAAATACTGCATCCCTTACTTTATTATTTTCGCAAAAAGTTCCAAATGTTCGTCTACATAGCTTGCAATCAAAGCTGTAACCTGTTCTTCCATTTCCAAATAAACCTCTTCCAGCTCATCAAAAGCCTCGTATTGCTCATACATAGCCATAAATTCGTCATCAGTCCGCTCCTTCTCCAAGTCCTTACGATTGGCATCAAATATTTTTTTGGCCTTATAGATCAATTTCGAGAATTCATCCGCCCCCCACAAACGCATCACCTTCGCAAACGGATTATCAAAAATATATCCTCCATATCCATTCTGGATCAATTGACAGAATCCGCCAACCATAATTTCATCACGGAAAATCTGGTAAGCCAACAAAGAATGCTGCTCACCTGTCAGTAATGGCATCGTATCAGCAGTCAATTCACCACCAATCACTTCCTTATATTTATCGGTAAACACTTGGATAAATTCATCCATTCCTTCGCCCGCAGCCTTTTGTAAAGCAGATTCTATAACTTCAATCATAATTCTTTCTTAATAAATTATGCAGCAAAGCTACGAATTTTATTCTACATCTCAATAACTCATACTACAAATAAGGATGCAAATCATTATCTTCTACACAAGGAAAAAATGCAATTTTCTCTTTCACCTATCACCGCAGAGCGTCAAAGTGGTTATTCATCGTGGTTTCACATACGGTGACAGGTTAATTGCAACCTATCACCAACCTATCAACCTATCACCGTCTTTCCCCTTGATTAATACCCTAAAGAAGCAAGCATACTTCTTCTATCCCCCTTTCATAGTTCATATTTAGTGCTGATATTGTTAGGTCACCACGGCCGTGAAGAGAAGTTACCACAGCTGTGGTAGGATATCTCCACGTCCATGATAAGATCTTACCACGGCCGTGGTGACCTAACAATACCGGCATCCTTTCCCTATTTTAGCTACTACTTTTGAGTACTTTCCCTATGGGATATACCATTATTCTCTATTTGTCCGGAGACTAATTCTATGGATGTAAGCGCATTCCCATATACACACCTATTAAATAAGGTATAAGCCAAATACACCAAACGACAATGCTGAAACGGTTAAAATGCTTTTTAGCTTTTGCCGAACCTTTCACATAAGTCCATATCGCCCACAAAGCATGCACAAACATTAAAAGAATGGCAATAGTCCCCGTCACCGTATGAATCTCATCATGCAGGTGAGTCAGTTCGGCGATATGCTCCATTAAACTGGTACCAACCGTATCAGCTATCAATCCGATTAAAAAGAAAGCTATATGCCAGAACTTCAGCTTCTTTTGGAGTCGCTCGCCCCAGACACCGATCGAATAAAAAACGAGTGCAGAGGAAATGACACAAATTGCCGCAATTAAATAATGTATATCTATTTGATCCAGTTCCATACTTTTTTGTTTTTCAATAACAACAAAGATATGAATAGATAGTTCTACAACCTTCAAACTTTCACAAATGCAATCCCGACTTTACAAACGACGGAGAAAGGTAAACCGATTTGTCTCTTTTCACAAAAAAGTAATAAAAGGCGATTTGCAGAAACAAATAAATCGACTACCTTTGTGAGCGATTTAGAGAATCGTGACTACGTATTTTTAATTATATCACTTAAAAAAAGAGCTAATTATGACTTATTCACACGAAGTGGAACACATGTGTGTTGTAAAGAAGGGTCCTAACCACGGACCGGCTCCCATACCCGAAGAAGGCAAATGGGTAAAATCAAAAGAAATCGTTGATATTTCAGGTTTGACACACGGTATCGGTTGGTGTGCTCCTCAACAGGGTGCTTGCAAACTGACACTGAACGTTAAAGAAGGCGTTATCCAGGAAGCTTTGGTGGAGACTATCGGATGTTCCGGTATGACTCACTCTGCTGCTATGGCTGCCGAAATTCTTCCGGGAAAAACGATCCTCGAAGCATTGAACACTGACCTTGTTTGCGACGCAATCAACACTGCTATGCGCGAACTCTTCCTGCAAATCGTTTACGGACGTACTCAGTCTGCTTTCTCTGAAGGTGGTTTGATCATCGGTGCAGGTCTGGAAGATTTAGGTAAAGGTCTGCGTAGCCAGGTAGGTACTCTTTATGGTACTTTGGCTAAAGGTCCCCGTTACCTTGAAATGGCTGAAGGTTACATCAAAAACATCTTCTTGGATAAGAATGACGAAATCTGTGGATACGAATTCGTTCACATGGGTAAGTTCATGGATGAAATCAAGAAGGGAACAGATGCAAACGAAGCATTGAAGAAAGTTACAGGTACTTACGGACGTGTAACAGCAGAACAGGGAGCAGTTAAACATATTGATCCACGTCACGAATAATATAAGGAGGAAAGAAACTATGATTAGAGAAGTAAAATTCGAAAGCCAAGACCGTCGTATCAAAGGTATCATCGAAGCCTTGAACGCTAACGGCATCAAAGACATCGAAGAAGCTAACGCTATCTGCGAAGCTGCCGGACTTGATCCTTATAAAACGTGTGAAGAAACTCAGCCTATCTGTTTTGAAAACGCAAAATGGGCTTATGTGGTAGGTACTGCAATCGCTCTTAAGAAGAACTGCACAAACGCTGCTGAAGCTGCAGAAGCTATCGGTATCGGTTTGCAGGCATTCTGTATTCCGGGTTCTGTTGCTGACGACCGTAAAGTTGGTATCGGCCACGGTAACCTCGCTGCTATGTTGCTGCGCGAAGAAACTAAATGTTTCGCTTTCCTTGCAGGTCACGAATCTTTCGCTGCTGCTGAAGGTGCTATCAAAATCGCTGCAAAAGCAGACAAAGTACGTAAAGAACCGTTGCGTTGCATCCTGAACGGTCTTGGAAAAGACGCTGCTCAGATCATCTCTCGTATCAACGGCTTTACTTACGTTCAGACTCAATTCGATTACTTTACCGGTGAACTGAAAGTTGTTCGCGAAATCGCTTACTCTGACGGTCCTCGTGCAAAAGTAAAATGCTACGGTGCTGACGACGTTCGTGAAGGTGTAGCTATCATGTGGAAAGAAGGCGTAGACGTTTCTATCACAGGTAACTCTACTAACCCGACTCGTTTCCAACATCCGGTTGCAGGTACTTACAAGAAAGAACGTGTTCTTGCCGGTAAACCCTATTTCTCAGTAGCTTCAGGTGGTGGTACAGGTCGTACTCTTCACCCGGACAACATGGCTGCCGGTCCTGCTTCATACGGTATGACAGACACAATGGGTCGTATGCACTCAGATGCTCAGTTCGCTGGTTCTTCATCAGTTCCTGCTCACGTAGAAATGATGGGATTCCTGGGAATTGGTAACAACCCGATGGTAGGTTGTACAGTAGCTTGTGCTGTAGACGTAGCTCAGGCTTTGAGCAAGTAATTATAACAATTACAACATATTAAATCCCTGTAACTGATAAGGTTATGGGGATTTTTATTCTCTATACCAGAAGAAAAAGCAAAGCAAGAAGGTTCTTCTTCAAATTTAGTGGTAATTTACAAGTCGGTGGTATCTCGATTCTCCTCCTTCGGGAAGGAGGAGTACCCGTAGGGGGAGGTGGTAGGTAAATGCACAAGCATAATATATGCACAGATAGGCACACCTACCACCCCGACTTTTAGCCACCCCTCCTTATTCATATAATTATGAGTTTATGCAAATATTGCCAATCTATTTGAATCCGACAATAACAACATTCCATCCTTATTGATCATTTACAGGAGTTTAGGGCGAAGGTAGAAGTAAAAGCCTATGGTAACTATAACAAAATTTGTTATAATCACTAAATTAGTTATCTTTACCGTACAAACCCATTTGGGAAATAAAAAAATATTACCATTAAATTCTAATAAGAGGATATTGGAATTTTGATACGGTTGATCTAATCGTGAACTCACATAAAACTATATTTACGATATGAATAAACTCTATTTAATTGCAATCGGAGCATTGCTTTCCGGTATTATTACGGTCCAGGCTCAAGAATGGAAGCCGCAACAATGGCCTGTATTAAAGAAATATGACAAGGAACATCTTTACCAAATTGCGTTACCTTTAGGAGGTATCGGAACTGGTACAGTATCGCTCGGAGGGCGTGGAGAACTACGCGACTGGGAAATAATGAATGTCCCGGCAAAGAAATACAGCACAGTAACCACAGGGAACAATGCTCCTTTCTTTGCAATCTATGCCAAACCGCAAAACCAGAAAGCGACTACCACATTGCTGGCAGGACCATTATATTCGCATGAATATTTACATTATGAAGGACGTCCTGTCAATCATCATGGTCTTCCGCGTTTTGAACAAGCTTCATTCGAGGCGGCATACCCTTTCGGACAAGTTTCTTTATCGGACAGCAATCTGCCTGTAAAAGTCAAGGTAAAGGGTTTTAACCCGTTTATTCCTGGCGATGCCGATGCCAGCGGATTGCCTGTGGCCGTACTCTCGTATGAAGTTACAAACACTACCGACCAACCGATGAATGTATCAATCTGTGGTTCGATACGCAACTTTATAGGTAAGGACGGAAGTAAATTCCGTACAGACTGGAAAGGTGATTACATTCCTACAGGAGCAAAGAACAACAAGAACAAGTATGTTGAAAGCAACAATATAAAAGGAATATACCTTTATTCGGATGGTGTAGATAAGGATGATTCGGCATGGGGAACTGTTGCGCTTACCACTCAGGCAGTTAATGGCGTGACTTACCGTACTTCGTCAAAAGCCGATAACTGGAACAATAGCATTCTCAACTTTTGGGATGATTTTAGTGCGGATGGTATGCTGACCGAACGAAGTAAGCAGGAAGATGAAGATCCTATGGCCTCATTGTCTGTAAATAAGACAATAGCTCCACAAAGTACTGAAACATTTACATTTTATATCACATGGAGTTTCCCGAACAGGAAAGCTTGGTCTTCTGTTGTAGTAGGCAACTATTATAGCAATCAATATCCTGATGCTTGGAAAGCAGCGGAAACTATCATCCCACAAATACCCGGATTAGAAAATAAGACATTGTCGTTCATTAATGCACTGCTCGGCACTTCTTATCCGGAGGTGGTGAAAGAAGCGGCTTTGTTCAATCTAGCCACATTGCGCTCTCAAACAGTATTTCGTTTGCCAAGCGGTCATATGATGGGATGGGAAGGTGTGATGGACCGTTTCGGTTCGTGTGAAGGTTCTTGTACCCATGTATGGAACTACGAAACTGCCACTCCTTATCTTTTCGGGGAACTGGCAAAAACCATGCGTGACGTAGAGTTCAACTATGCCACAAAGGAAAACGGTTTGATGAATTTCAGGGCATCTCTCCCACTTTCTGAAGCAAGCAAAGGGAACAATCCGGCTGCAGACGGGCAAATGGGATGTATAATGAAAATATATCGCGAATGGCAACTCTCCGGAGATAATGATTTTCTGAAAAATAACTGGGAACAGGTGAAGAAAGTCCTTTCATACGCTTGGATAGAAAAAGGCTGGGATGGTAATCAGGATGGAGTAATGGAAGGTTCGCAACATAATACCATGGATGTAAACTACTTTGGACCTAATCCTCAAATGGGCTTTTGGTATATGGGAGCTTTAAAGGCTGCCGAAAAGATGTCAATAGCAATGAAAGATAAAAGCTTTGCGAAGAAATGCCGTACACTGTTTGAGAAGGGAAGCGAATGGATGGACGAAAATCTGTTCAACGGAGAGTACTATGAACATAAGATTACAGATCCGAAGACATTTGAATTTCTTGACATGAACGACCCTGATGTTAAGATTCCGGGATTCCAGTTAGGACAAGGTTGTCTTGTCGACCAGCTTGTTGGACAATATATGGCTCACTTGTGCGGATTAGGTTATCTGGGTGATAAGAAGAATATACAAACAACTATGAAGAGTATCATGAAATATAACTTCGTGGAAGACTTCAGCCGTCATTTTAACAATATGCGTTCTTACGTAATGGGCGATGAAGCAGGTTTACTTATGGCTTCTTGGCCGAAAGGACGTCTGGAAGTTCCATTCCCATACTTTTCCGAAGTCATGACAGGATTTGAATATTGTGCTGCCGTTGGAATGCTTTATGAAGGCATGGAAGAAGATGCTCTTACTTGTATCAATGCCATCCGACGCCGTCATGATGGTGCAAAACGTAATCCTTTCAGTGAATCGGAATGCGGACACCATTACGCTCGCTCCATGGCAAGCTGGTCTGCTATCATAGCTTTGAGCGAGTTCCAATATTCGGGTGTTGATAAAAGCATGAAGATAACAGACCGTCCAGGCAACTATTTCTGGAGCAACGGCTATTCATGGGGTACGGTTCAAGTAACAGAAGATGATGTTACCATAGAAGTGATTAATGGCACCCTCTCGTTGAAGTCGCTTACGGTAGGTAGCCGGAAAGGTATGAAACTGAAGCATTTTGATTTTAAAGAAGGAGATGTCCGAAACATCAAACTTCATAAATAATTATTATTAAACATGGGTACACGGAGATACGGATTTGTTCCGGTAAGGAACTTTTATATCCGTATCTCCGCGTTTTAATATTTAATTTAGTATAAAAATGAAAAGCTAATATTATTATCTTACCTGTTTGTCCACTTTATTCCAAGTGGCTGTTTACCAAGAGAGAGAGAAAGCAATCTGAAGGGTTGCTTTCTTGTTTCTAAGCAACTCCCAACAGTTCTACCTCAAACACCAATGTTGAGTAAGCAGGAATAGAATCAACTGATTTATTGCCGTATCCCATTGTATAAGGGATATAAATTATCCATTTATCCCCAACGTGCATTTTCTGAAGCGCCACCTGCCAGCCTTCTATTACGTCACTGAGACGTAAAGCATCGGGACAACTGCGTTCATAAGAATTATCAAACTCCCGACCGTCAATCAGACTTCCTTTGTAATGCACGGTAACAATGCTCCGCGCACCCGGAGAAACCGTACCTTCACCGGTCTCCAGTATTTTATAATAGATGCCACACGGCAATGCAAAAACACCTTCCTGAAAAGACAGGTTTTTCAGAAATCGCCGATTGGCTTCTTTATATTCTTTCTTCTTTCCCATAAACTATCTTATTAGAGTTCACAAAAATAAGTAGAATTGAGAAAAATTTATCATAAAAACAGTATATTTGTTTGTTGAATTATAAAACCTCTTCGCTATGGGACAAATGAAAACTAAATGTAGCAGTAGTGCTACCGGACTATTCTTTCTACTTTTGATGATCGTGAGTTTTTCATCATGCACACGCACGCAAAAAGACATCATTCCTTCTGCCGAATATGCTCCGTATGTAAATGCCTATACGGGAGGAGTTATTTCACAGAACTCTACCATACGTATTGAACTGACACACGAGCAACCAATGGTAGACTTAAATAATGAGTTAAAGGAAAATCCGTTTAGTTTTTCACCTTCACTGAAAGGGAAGGCATATTGGGTGAGTAATAATACCATTGAATTTGTACCCGAAGAAGGTACACTGAAGCCAGGATCACTTTATGAGTGTACGTTCCAACTTGGCAAATTCGTCGAAGTGGACAAGAAATTAAAGGAGTTCAACTTCTCCTTCCGGGTACAGGAACGCAATTTCACACTTTCCATAGAACCACTACCTATCACAGATGCCCAACCGGATGAAATAAATATCAAGGGGGAAATATGTTTCAGCGACATCGTAAAAAAGGAAGAGGTGGAAAAGATATTGACCGCCAAGGACGGGAATAACAAAAGCTATCCGGTAGAAATTATACCAACAGATAATCTTACCCGATATCAATTCTGTATCAACCAGGTTCCGAGAGATACGGAGGATTACCAACTGACCATCACTGCCAATGGCAGTCCCGCACGTATCGATCAAACTCAAAGTGAAGAGGTTCTGATTCCAGCGAAAGATAGTTTCCGCTTTCTGTCCGCCACACGCATCGACGAACCGGAAAATGGAATTGAGGTTGTGTTCTCCGCCCCTTTATCCGATACACAGGACCTGAAAGGGTTGATTGAGATTCCGGAGCTTTCTTCTTCCGTTTTCCAGATCAAAGAAAACAGGGTATTCATCTACTTCGAAGCAAACCAACTAAGCAAATTGACGCTCAACATCCATGAAGGAGTAAAAAGCAGTCAGGGCAAAACGTTGGGAACTTCACATTCGATCTCATTCAGCGAAATAAATCTGAAACCGCAGGTAGAGATGTTGACAACCGCCGCTATCCTGCCCGATTCAAAAAGCCTGATTATCCCATTCCGGGCTGTAAACCTGTATGCTGTGGACTTAAGCGTGATTCGTATCTTTGAAAATAATGTGCTGATGTTTATGCAAACCAATTCGCTTGCTTCCGCTAATGAATTACGCCGTTCGGGACGGTTGGTATACAAGAAAACATTATGGCTGGGCAAAGATACCTCAAAAGATATTCATAACTGGGAAAACTATTCGATAGACCTTGCCGGATTGATTCGTCAGGAACCGGGAGCCATTTACCGGGTGATACTCTCTTTCCGCCAGGAATACTCTGCTTATCCATGCGGCGGAGTCGACAATCAGGATATTAAGTTCGCTGACAATAATACGCCGGACGGTTTGATGAAAGTAAGTGGAAGCGCCTTGTCCGAAGCGGATGAAGCGGTTTGGGATACGCCCGAAGCCTATTATTACTATAACGGCGGAACAATGGACTGGAGTGTATACCGATGGAAAGAACGGGATAATCCCTGTCACCCTTCCTATTATATGAATTCGGATCGGGCTGCCGCCTGCAACGTTTTTGCCTCTAACCTGGGAATGATCGTGAAACGTAATTCTCTGAATAAACTATGGATTGCCGTAAGTAACATATTGGATACAAATCCGGTAGGAAAAGCACAGGTAACGGTTTACAACTTCCAATTGCAACCCATAGGAAAAGGGGAAACGAATGGAGAGGGTTTTGTTGAAATCAGTTCAAAAGGAACACCCTTCATCGTTGTGGCAGAAGCGGAGAAACAAAAGGCTTATGTTCGCGTGGTAGACGGTGAAGAACAGTCTGTCAGCCGGTTCGATGTAGGAGGAAAAGAGATTCAGAAAGGACTGAAAGGATTCATCTATGGTGAAAGAGGCGTATGGCGACCGGGAGATACACTACACATCTCCTTCATATTGGAAGACCGGGAAAAGAGGATACCGGACAAACATCCCGTAGCACTCGAAATCTATAATCCGAAAGGGCAGTTCTATACCAAAATGATTTCTACACAAGGTATGAACGGATTCTACACGTTTGATGTTCCTACGCAAGCCGGTGACCCGACCGGTCTTTGGAATGCATATATAAAGGTAGGAGGAACTACTTTCCACAAAGGCCTGCGTATTGAAACGATAAAGCCCAACCGACTGAAAATCAATCTGACGCTACCGAAGATTCTTCAATCAACAGACAAAAATGTCACTGTTCCGCTCGCTTCTGCGTGGCTGACGGGAGCCACTGCCTCCAAATTGAAAGCTAAAGTGGAAATGTCTTTGTCCAAAGTAAACACGCAATTCAAGAACTACGGACAATATATATTCAACGATCCTGCTACGGATTTCACAACCATTAAAACGGATGTGTTCGATGGCATACTTAATGCGGAAGGAAAAGCAGGAGTCACGTTGAAAGTTCCGGCAGCAACAAATGCACCGGGTATGCTGAATGCGACCTTCACCACCCGGGTATTCGAACCGGGAGGAGACGCCAGCATCTATACACAAAGCATTCCGTTCTCCCCATTTGTATCTTACGTAGGAATCAATCTGAATCAACCGAAAGGAAAATATATCGAAACGGATAAAGACCACGTCTTTGATATCGTGACCGTTAATTCGCAAGGACAGCCGGTGAACCGTTCCAACCTGGAATATAAGATATACCGCATCAGTTGGAGCTGGTGGTGGGAAAACAGCGACGAGTCTTTCGGCACTTACATCAACAATAGTTCCATTACCCCCGTAGCCAGTGGTAAATTGCAGACCAGCGGAGGAAAAACAACATTTAAATTCCGTGTCGATTATCCGTCTTGGGGACGCTATCTCGTATATGTAAAAGACAAAGATAGTGGCCACGCCACCGGAGGAACCATCTATGTAGACTGGCCGGAATCACGGGGACGTTCGAACAAGACCGATCCCAGCGGTATCAAGATGCTTACTTTCTCGCTGGATAAAGACTCTTACGAGATAGGAGAAACAGCTACGGCAATTATTCCTGCGGCTGCCGGAGGGCGTGCGTTGGTATCCATAGAAAACGGTTCGTCCGTATTGCACCGGGAATGGATAGAGGTAACCAACGAGGGAGACACGAAATATACATTTGAGATTACTCCGGAAATGGCTCCGAACGTATATCTGCACATCAGTCTGCTACAACCTCATGCACAGACAATAAATGATTTACCGATCCGTATGTATGGCATTGCTCCGGTATTTGTCACCAACCGCCAGACTGTTCTGCAACCTCAGATACAGATGCCGGAAGTATTGCGACCGGAGACAGACTTCAACGTCACAGTCAGCGAAAAAAGTGGGAAGCCGATGACTTACACATTAGCTATTGTTGATGACGGATTATTGGATCTAACCAATTTCAAGACACCTGATCCCTGGAATGAATTCTATTCACGCGAGGCACTCGGTATCCGCACTTGGGATATGTACGACAATGTATTGGGAGCTTCTGCCGGAGCTTACAGTTCACTTTTCAGCGTTGGTGGAGATGCAACGCTCAAACCGGCCGACGCAAAAGCGAACCGGTTCAAACCCGTAGTGAAGTTTATAGGGCCATTCTATTTGGAAAAGGGCAGGCAGCAGACGCATACATTGAAACTTCCGATGTATGTGGGTTCGGTACGTGCCATGGTAGTGGCAGGACAGGACGGAGCTTACGGGAATGCAGAAAAGACTGCATTTGTACGGACACCATTAATGTTACTCTCCACTTTGCCGCGCGTACTTAGTATTCAGGAAGAAATCACTGTTCCGGTCAATGTCTTCGCTATGGAAAAACAAGTGAAGAATGTGACCGTATCGCTTCAGGCGTCCGGTGGCGGAGTTCAGATAGAAGGTTCCCATCAACAGTCGCTCACCTTCAACCGGCCCGGCGACCAACTTGTGTTCTTTACTTTAAAGACCGGCAACAAAACCGGAAAGGCAACCATCAAACTGACGGCAAGCGGTGGCGGACAACAAACCAAAGAAACCATTGAAATAGAAGTACGGAATCCGAATCCGATAGTTACATTACGCAGCAGCGAATGGATAGAAACGGGACAGAACAAAGAATTATCCTATCAGTTAGGAAGTTTGTCTGCAAACAACCTGATAAAACTGGAAGTATCGCGCATTCCATCAGTAGACATCAGCCGTCGGTTCGACTTCTTATATAACTATCAACACCACTGCACGGAACAGTTGACTTCAAAAGCACTACCACTCCTGTTTATCGCTCAGTTCAAAACAATAGATACCCGGGAGGCAGAGAAGATAAAAGCAAATGTACAAGAAGCGATCCGTCAGATTTACGCCCGCCAACTCCCCAACGGAGGATTTGTCTACTGGCCGGGAAATGCCGTTGCTGACGAATGGATCAGTTCTTACACAGGAATGTTCTTAACACTGGCGCAGGAGAAAGGCTATGCCGTCCATGCAAATGTATTGAACAAGTGGAAACGCTTCCAACGTGCTGCCGCACAAAATTGGCGTATGCCTCAAGAGGCAAACAACTGGCAACAATGGCAGTCAGAACTGCAACAGGCTTTCCGCCTCTATACCCTGGCTCTGGCCGGTGCACCGGAATATGGCGCCATGAACCGGATGAAAGAACAACCGGGATTATCTATCCAAGCTAAATGGAGACTGGCAGCTGCCTACGCACTGACGGGCAAGATGAAGCCTGCCGAAGAACTAGTGTACAATGCAGAGACAACAGTCATCCCCTACTCTTCCATGAATCAGATTTACGGTTCGTCCGACCGGGATGAAGCGATGATCTTGGAAACATTACTTCTGATGAACCGGGAACGGGATGCTTTACAGCAAGCGAAAGTCGTTTCAAAGAATCTGTCACAAGAGAACTGGTTCAGCACACAGTCCACCGCTTTCGCCCTTATGGCAATGGGACGTCTGGCGGAGAAGTTGTCCGGCTCGTTAGACTTCACCTGGACATGGAACGGCAAACAACAGCCTGCCGTAAAATCGGCTAAAGCCGTCTTCGAGAAAGAGATTTCCACTTCTCCCAAATCAGGAACGGTTGCCGTAAAGAATCAAGGCAAGGGAGCACTAAGCGTAGACCTCATTACACGTACACAGTTGTTGAATGATACGTTGCCGGCTATTTCCGACAATCTTCGTATGGATATCAGGTATGCAAGTATGGATGGTAAACCGATGTCTGTCAACGATATCCGGCAGGGAACGGACTTCACGGCTATTGCTTCGATATCCAACACAAGCGGGACCACCGATTACACCAACTTGGCATTGACTCACATCATCCCGTCCGGCTGGGAAGTGTATAACGAGAGAATGACGGTTCCCGAAGCAGAGCCACAAGAGACAACCGACTCGTCCGGTAATGTGAGCGGCCAATATACTTATCAGGATATCCGCGACGATCGTGTATTGACTTATTTCAATCTGCGCCGGGGCGAAACGAAGATATTTACAATCAGGCTGCAAGCTACCTATGCGGGTAACTTTATCCTTCCGGCTGTTCAGTGTGAAGCGATGTATGACGTCAATGTACAGGCACGAAGCAAAGCGGGAAGAACCACAGTCAGCCGCTAATGTAGATTCTGTGCATGGAACAAACTCGGTTCATGGGAGACAAGATATTGAATTTCTTCAAACATTTATCCGTCACTAAAAGAGTATTGCTCGGCATTATTACTCTTTTAGTGATAGGATATATCTTTTGTCTTCCCCGGCAACTGTTTCATGTTCCCTACTCTACCGTTGTGACAGACAGAAATGGAGAGTTATTAGGAGCACGTATCGCTTCCGACGGTCAATGGAGATTTCCTCCACGAAAGACGACACCCGAGAAAATCAGGCAATGCCTCATTACTTTCGAAGACAAGAATTTCTATTATCATTGGGGAGTAGACCCGTTATCCATAGGGAGAGCTACTTATCAGAATCTAAAAAACAAACGTATCGTCAGCGGAGGCAGTACCCTCACAATGCAGACGATCCGCCTGGCCCGCAATGAGTCACGAACTTTCGGAGAGAAAGTGATTGAAATGATTCTTGCCACCCGGTTGGAGTTTCGTGCTTCAAAAGAAGAAATCCTGTCGATGTATGTATCACACGCACCTTTCGGAGGAAATGTAGTAGGATTGGATGCAGCATCCTGGCGTTATTTCGGTCACTCCGCCGAGGATTTATCATGGGCAGAATCCGCCATGCTCGCCGTCCTGCCCAATGCCCCCGCCATCATTCATTTGTCGAAAGGACGAAAAACACTACTTGCCAAACGAAACCGTCTCCTGAAACAGCTTCTTGATAAAGAGATTATCGACTCATCGACCTATGAACTGGCTGTCAGCGAACCGCTGCCTGACGAACCTCATCCCTTACCTCAAATAGCGCCGCATCTGGTCAGCCGATTCTATCAGGAAAGAAGCGGCCGGTATTCCCGCACGACTATCGACAAAGGAATGCAGACTCATATAGAGGATTTGGCCGAACGCTGGAGCAATGAATTCAATCGGAGTGATATTCGCAACCTGGCTATTCTTGTGATTGACATTCCTTCCAGTCAAGTAGTGGCTTACTGCGGGAATGTACATTTCGACCGGAAACAAGGAGGAAATCAGGTAGATGTGATCCAGGCTCCCAGAAGCACTGGCAGTATATTGAAACCTTTCTTATATTATGCCATGTTGCAGGAAGGAAGTATGTTGCCCGATATGCTATTGCCGGATGTGCCTGTCAACATCAACGGGTATACTCCACAGAACTTCAGTATGCAATATGAAGGAGCCGTACCCGCTTCAGAAGCATTGGCACGCTCATTGAATATCCCGGCAGTGACCATGCTGCAAAGATACGGAGTACCCAAGTTCCACAACTTCCTGCAACAAATAGGATTCAAAACGATCAGTCGCCCATCCTCCCATTATGGGTTATCATTGATTTTAGGAGGAGCGGAAGCTACGTTATGGGACGTGACGAACGCCTATGCGCAAATGGGGCGAAGCCTTGTCACCGGACATTCGGATTCAGAAACTCCCGTTTCCTCCAAAGAAGCGGAAGCGAGAATGATAGTAGAAGAAGATACTAAAAACAGGGCCGTACAGCATAAAAGTATCTGGGATAAAGGTGCCGTGTGGCAGACATTCAACGCTTTGAAAGAAGTCAACCGCCCCGAAGAAATTGACTGGAAAGCTATCCCTTCCATGCAACCGGTTGCATGGAAAACCGGAACAAGCTATGGTTTCCGTGACGCCTGGGCAGTAGGTGTAACTCCACGTTATGCAGTCGGCGTATGGGTAGGAAATGCAACCGGAGAGGGAAAGCCCGGATTAGTCGGCGCACAAACAGCAGGTCCCGTGTTATTCGACATATTCAATTATCTCCCTTCATCGTCATGGTTCGAACGCCCGACAGGAGTTTTCATTGATGCAGAAGTATGCCACCAGTCCGGCCACTTGAAAGGAAGATTTTGTGAAGATATAGATACATTGCTAGTTCTGCCCGCCGGACTGCGGACAGAAGCTTGCCCTTATCATCACCTTGTCACACTATCCGCCGATGAAAGCCGGCGTATTTATGAAAACTGTGCAAATACAGAGCCTACTATTCAGAAATCCTGGTTTGTCCTGCCACCCGTATGGGAATGGTATTACAAACAACATCACCCGGAATACAAGTCGCTTCCGCCTTTCAAACCCGGCTGTGGGGAAGACACCTTCCAAGCAATGCAATTTATTTATCCTCCGATGAACGCCCGTATCAAACTGCCCCGACAAATGGATGGCAGTAAAGGTTTTATAACGGTGGAACTGGCTCATAGCAATCCTGACGCAACGATCTTCTGGCACCTCGACGAAACTTATCAGACGCAAACGCAGGACTTCCACAAGATTTCCCTGCAACCTACTCCCGGTAAACATTCACTGACAGCAGTAGACGATGAGGGCAATACAGTTTCTACTACTTTCTTCGTCGAATAAACAGCTTATTTATTATCTTTGCGGCATGAAACAGCCATTAAAAGAAAACGGAGGACTACCGGCGTCTATCCTCTGGACACTTGCTATTGTGGCGGGTATTTCGGTAGCCAATATCTATTACGTCCAACCTCTGCTAAATATGATACGCCATGAACTTGGCATATCAGAGTTCCGAACTAACCTGATTGCCATGGTCACGCAGATAGGTTATGCGGCCGGACTATTGTTTATCACTCCCTTGGGTGATTTATACCAACGCAAGAAGATTATCCTTGCCAACTTCCTCGTCCTTATATTCTCACTATTGACGATTGCCCTGGCGCATAATATCCATGTGATACTTGTTGCCTCATTCCTTACGGGGACCTGTTCTATGATTCCACAGATATTCATTCCCATGGCCGCCCAGTTTTCACGTCCGGAGCATAAAGGCAGAAATGTAGGAATCGTCTTATCGGGATTACTGACCGGCATCCTGGCTTCACGCGTCGTCAGCGGATTCGTCGGTGAACTGTTCGGGTGGCGGGAGATGTATTATATTGCCGCAGGTATGATGTTTGTCTGTGCGGTTGTCGTACTGAAAGTTCTTCCCAACATTCAGACCAACTTCCGGGGAAAGTACAGCGACCTGATGAAATCCCTGCTGGCTTTGGTGAAAGAGTTTCCGCAACTACGCATCTACTCTATACGGGCCGCCCTGAACTTCGGTTCGCTCCTCGCCATGTGGTCCTGCCTCGCTTTCAAAATGGGACAAGCTCCATTCTTCGCCAATAGCGACGTGATTGGTATGCTGGGACTTTGCGGAGTAGCCGGAGCATTAACAGCTTCTTTTGTGGGAAGATATGTAAAACGGGTAGGCGTCCGCCGCTTCAACTTCATCGGCTGCGGGTTGATTCTTTTGTCCTGGTTATTGTTCTTCGTCGGAGAAAACACTTACGCCGGAATCATCGCCGGCATTATCATGATTGATATAGGGATGCAATGCATCCAACTCAGTAACCAGACGAGTATCTTCGAACTGAATCCCCGCGCTTCGAACCGTATCAATACAATTTTCATGACTACCTACTTCATCGGTGGCTCCATGGGAACATTCCTTGCTGGAAGTTTCTGGCAACTGTATGGCTGGCACGGCGTTATCGGTATCGGAGTCCTTTTAACCGGTATTTCTCTATTAATTACGATTTTCTTTAAGAAGTGAGTCAACAAAATGGATGATAAAACCGTTTAATACAAAAAATCAGTAAACTATGAAGTACGGAGTTAACAGACAAATCTTACTAATCATAGCCGGCACCGTCTGGATTATTGCGGGCGGAAACATCCTGCGGATAGGAATCGTCACCTGGATGAACAACTCACACGACTGGATGTTTAAGATAGGGGAAGCCACTATCGTTTTCCTGTTATTCTTCGTACTGATTTTTAAAAGACTCTACTACAAGCATACCCGCCGGATTGAACAGAAGAAAGAAACCCGCAACTGTCCTTTCTCTTTCTTCGATGTAAAAAGCTGGATAATCATGATATTCATGATTTCTCTCGGAATTACGATCCGAAGCTTCCATTTGCTACCCGAAAGTTTTATCTCTGTCTTCTACACCGGATTATCCATTGCGCTGATTCTGACAGGAATACTTTTCATCCGCTATTGGTGGCTGAAACGTAAAACCATGCTCAACTAAAGGTTAGCTCTTTCTATATTCCAAGAAAATATAAACTTATAATAATTTTTATTGCCCGCTCCCATAATGCAAAAGATTTCCACCTTTTTGTTGTATCTTTGCAGCCAAAAATAAATATCAGCTAAACAACAAAAAAAGGATTAGAGAATTTAGCATGAAAAAAGCTCCTTCCCCACTCGTATCACTGATACCGATTATTGTACTTGTTCTATTATTATTCGCTACTATCCATACTTTCGGCAGCGACGCACTGAGTGGCGGCAGCCAAGTGTCACTGCTTACTACCACCGCAGTCTGTATCCTTATCGGCATGGCATTCTACAAAATTCCATGGAAAGACTACGAGCTGGCTATTACAAACAACGTAGCCGGAGTGACAACTGCTATCATTATCCTGCTGATTATTGGTGCGCTCAGCGGTATCTGGATGATTAGCGGTGTAGTGCCTACGCTGATTTATTATGGAATGCAGATTATCCACCCAAGTTTCTTCCTTGCATCCACCTGCATTATCTGCGTACTGATTTCAGTCATGACCGGAAGTTCGTGGACTACAATTGCCACTATCGGTATCGCATTAATGGGGATCGGTAAGGCACAGGGATTTGAAGAAGGTTGGATTGCTGGAGCGATCATCTCCGGTGCCTATTTTGGCGACAAGGTATCTCCATTGTCGGAAACTACCATATTGGCAGCCTCCGTCACAGACACTCCCCTCTTCCGCCATATCCGCTACATGATGATAACCACGATTCCTTCTCTTGTCATTACCCTGATTATTTTCACCGTAGCGGGATTCTCACATGATGCCAACAATACGCAACATATCACGGAGGTGGCCGCCGCACTGAATGAGAAGTTCCATATCACACCATGGCTTCTGATTGTTCCGGTCGCCACGGGAATATTGATTGCACGTAAGGTACCTTCTATCATTACGCTGTTCCTGTCAACATTGCTGGCAGGCATCTTTGCCCTGATATTTCAACCGGATTTATTACAGGAGATTTCCGGAATGGCTGCCTCCGGCTTCGATTCGCTGTTCAAAGGACTGATGATGACCTTCTACGGAAGTACCAGTCTGCACACAGATAATGCCGTTTTGACAGATTTAATCGCTACACGTGGCATGTCCGGCATGATGAATACGATTTGGCTGATCTTATGTGCCATGTGCTTTGGCGGGGCGATGACAGCCAGCGGTATGTTGGGAAGTATCACTTCTATCTTTGTCCGTTTTATGAAGAAAACAGTCAGCGTGGTGGGAGCTACGGTTTGTTCCGGGTTGTTCCTCAATCTGGCAACTGCCGACCAATACATCAGTATCATTCTGACCGGAAATATGTTCCGCGACATTTATGCTAAAAAAGGTTACGAAAGTTGTTTGCTGAGCCGGACGACCGAGGATTCAGTAACCGTTACATCCGTGCTGATCCCCTGGAATACCTGCGGGATGACGCAGGCTACAATACTAAGCGTCCCCACATTGGTATATCTTCCCTATTGTTTTTTCAACATTATCAGCCCTTTAATGAGTATTGCCGTCGCAGCGATCGGATATAAAATTGCGCGACGCTCGTGAACAATCTGGCACAGACTTTGTTTTTGCAATAAACGGACAACGTATTAAACCTAAACAAAAAAAAGTTATGAAAAAGTTTATTGCATTATTAGCATTAGTATTAGTAAGTGCAAGCACGATGATGTATGCACAGGAAAGTAACGCAGCAGCACGCCGCGCAGAAAGAAAAGCTCAAAGAGATGCGGAAAGAGCTAAACTCCGTGCCGAAGAACAGGTGCAGGACATGGCAGCTTATCAACAAGCCGTACAGGCTTTGAAGAATAAACAGTTCGTTCTGGAAGCCAATCAGGTAATATTCCGCAATGGCATGAGCGCTTTTGTTACTTCAAACACTAACTTCGTTCTGATGAACGGCAACAGAGCCACAGTACAGACTGCTTTCAACACTCCTTATCCCGGCCCTAACGGAATCGGTGGTGTCACAGTAGACGGTAATTCTTCGGACATGAAGATGAATGTCGACAAGAAAGGTAATGTGAACTGCTCATTCAGCGTTCAAGGTATCGGTATCTCCGCTCAAGTATTTATCACCATGAGCAACGGAGACAACAACGCTTCAGTTACAATCAGCCCTAACTTCAGCAACAATAACCTGACACTGAACGGAAATATCATTCCGCTCGACCAGTCCAACATCTTCAAAGGACGTTCCTGGTAATCGGGATACAAGAATCTTGGAACAACTCCGCTACAAATCGCGCAAAATGCGTACATTTGTAGCGGAGTTTTTTTAATTCATTAATTTCCTATGAGAGAATATATCATCGCAGACAATCAGGACATCAGTAAAGCGGGGATGATGTTTCTGCTAAGCAAGCAGAAAGATGTTGCCACCCTCTTAGAAGCTGACAACAAGGCAGAACTGATTCAGCAGCTCCGGTTGTATCCGCAAGCGGTGGTAGTGCTGGATTATACGCTATTCGATTTTGCCGGGGCGGATGAGTTGATTGTCTTGCAGGAAAGATTCAAAGAGGTCGACTGGATTCTGTTCTCGGATGAGTTAAGTATTAATTTTCTCCGCCAGGTATTGTTCAGCAGTATGGCTTTCGGGGTAGTGATGAAAGATAATTCAAAAGAGGAAATCATGACTGCTATCCAATGTGCCGGCCGTAAACAACGGTATATCTGCAATCATGTCAGCAACCTGCTGCTTTCAGGCGCTGCTTCTCCTGTGGCCGGCACAATAACAGAAGACCATTTGCTGACGCAAACGGAAAAGAATATCCTGAAAGAAATTGCACTGGGGAAAACAACGAAAGAGATTGCAGCGGAAAAAAATCTAAGCTTCCATACAATTAACAGCCACCGCAAAAATATCTTCCGGAAACTGGGAGTGAATAATGTGCACGAAGCGACTAAATATGCGATGCGGGCAGGGATTGTGGATTTGGCGGAATATTATATCTAAAAATAATCTACTTCACGGCATCAATCCCTGCAAGAAGCTCTTCATCCGATTTCCCCACTCCCCACGCAAACCTGCGCAGCCTCATCATAAACAACTCCGAACTGTCCGGGGGCAATGCCCTGTAAGTTTTCAGAAGACAAGATACGGAACTGCCTCTCTCCTTCCTGCACAAGTTTCCCTTTCGTAAATTCGGGAGTATGGCGAATCTTGAAAGTGATGTCTATCTCCTTTCCTGCTGACTGCCACGGATTATCCGTAATAAAATGGAAATCGTTGATGCGAAGTTCATTGCCGTATTGTGTTTTCACACCGTAACCACGGGACACATAGATAATATTCTCCTGAATATCTTTCTTTATCACAAACCAAGGACCACCACTTAATCCGAGCCCCTTGCGCTGACCGATCGTATGAAACCAATAACCCCGATGCGTACCCAGTTTCTTACCAGTCTCCAGTTCGATAATCATCCCTTCCTTTTCTCCCAAAAAGCGGCGGACAAAATCATTGTAGTTTATCTTTCCGAGAAAGCAAATGCCCTGACTGTCTTTTCTCCGGGCACTCGGTAAGCCTGCATTCAACGCTATCTCACGCACTTCATGCTTCATCAGTCCGCCAATGGGAAACATCAGCTTGGAAACTTGCAGATAATCTATTTGTGCAAGGAAGTCCGTCTGGTCCTTTACAGGATCTTTCGCTGTCCCGAGCCACGTCTTACCGTTACGTTGCAAGGTAGTGGCGTAATGTCCGGTAGCCGTATAATCAAAGTCTTTTCCGATACGCTGTTCAAAGCAGCCAAACTTAATAAGTTTGTTGCACATCACATCCGGATTGGGTGTCAGCCCCTTCTTAATCTTATCAATGGCATAGGCCGCCACATTGTCCCAATACTCGCGATGTAAATCCACCACCTCCAAAGACAGACCGTATTTACGGGCAGTAGCGGTAGACAATTCAATATCTTCCTCTGCCGAACAATCCATATATTCCGCCCCGTCCATGCCGATCTTAATATAAAAAAGAGTCGGCTTGTATCCTTGCTCACAAAGGAGATGTACGACCACCGAACTGTCGACACCTCCCGATAATAATGCAGCTATATCCATCCAAAAATCCTATTAATACCTATTGATAACTTTGATATGGCAAAGATAAGGGCATATCCGCTAACAACCAATCACACATTGAAGGCATTTTTATACCATAAATGTGGTAGATAAGCAAAGTATTTCCTACATTTGCACAGTGAAAAGCTTTTTATAATGACAAAATTAAGAAAGATAATCCTTATACCTGCCCTGGTTATCGTATCTATCAGCGGCTTTTTCTCCTGCGGTGTCGACCGCTGGCCGGAGTATGCCCACATGACTGCATTGGACACATGGATGTACGATATCATGCAACAGAACTATCTGTGGTATCAAGACCTACCTTCCTACGATGATGCGAATCTGTTTCTGGAACCTGCCCAGTTCTTGTCAAAAGTAAAGTCGAAGAACGACAGTTATTCGTTCGTCGATTCTGTCATGGAGACTCCGCTGCCAAGCTATGGATTCGACTATTCATTGGTTCGCAACCCGGACATTGATACTGCTTACAACGCACTGATTACTTATGTCATTCCCGGTTCTCCGGCCGCGGCCGTACTGAAACGGGGCGACTGGATTGTGAAAGTAGACACCTCCTATATCAGCAAGAAATATGAAAGCCAACTACTGCAAGGTACGGAACCCCTGGAAGTTACTTTAGGAAAATATCAATTAGTTCCGCCCACAGAGCCACCGGTAGAAGGTGAAGAAGAAGAAATTTACCGGGTTGTTCCGGTAGGTGATCCGGTAAAGATTGGTGCAGCCGTACCATTGGTAGACAATCCGGTTCACTGTAAGAAAACACTGACACTGACCGATGGAAGTGAAGTCGGCTATCTGATGTACAACAGTTTTACGGCAGGCACCAAAGAGAGTCCGGAAAAATACAACGCCGAATTACGCGAATGGTCGGATGAGCTTGCTCAGAAGAATATTCACGAGGTAATACTCGACCTGCGATACAACAAAGGAGGAAGCATTGATTGCGTACAGTTGTTGAGTACGATGCTTGTGTCTTCTTATTATCTTGACCAGACAATGGGATTTCTGGAATATAATGACAAGAACACGGATAAAGATGTGACCCTGACATTTGACTCCAAACTTTTAAATACCTCCGGCGGCAAGAACCTGGACTTAACAACCCTTATCGTCCTGATTGGCGGAGAAACAGCAGGAGCACCGGAAATGCTGATGCACTGCCTGAACGGAAAGATTCAAAAATTAATAGCTATCGGCAGTTCAACAAAAGGACAAAATGTAGCCACGGAACAATTCATCAACGAAGAATTCCAATGGTCCGTCAATCCGGTTGTAGCTACTATCTATGACTCCGAGCATGATACTTACCCCGGATTCAAACCGACATACTCAGTCAATGCTTCAACAGATTACTTAACTTTCCTGCCTTTCGGTGATGAAAAGGAAACTTTGTTGAGTGTTGCCCTCGGAGTATTGAACGGAACTTATCCGCCTAAAGAAGAGGAAGAAGAAACTCCAAGCACACGAATCAAGATAGAGAAAAGTGTGAATAGTCCTTCGAGCCGGTTGTTCATAGGAGGAAGCGGATTAAGAATCAAATAATAGCCAGACTACAATTTCGGCATTCTTTTGTCAAGAGCAGATTTATGCATCATTAACAAAAAAAGCGGCATTACTCCGCTTTTTCAAAACGCACGCTCTAAATCTACTTAACAGAGCGTCTGTTTCCGGTAAACAGAGCGTCTGTTCCGACCTGACAGAGCGTGTAATTTGTCGTAGTCCGTCAGCTAAAGTGCTTTCATCCCCGAGCTTACGCCCGTTATGAGCCGGGGTCAAGTTCTCCCACATCCGGCATACAATAAAAAAAGGAGAAAGCCAATGCTTTCTCCTTCTATCGTAGTTTAACCTCAATCTATTTTATGATTATGTATCCAAAGATACGACATCCAAAAGCTAAAGTCAAGCATTAGCCCTTTTATTTCTTGAAAAACTTATCAAAGAACAGAATCTGATAGTCAATGGAGTTATTCCAATACTTCCCGTTATGTCCGCCGGGACGAGTGATAAAGTCATGGTTAATCTTCCGGGCCAACAGACGGTTATGCAAATCCTTGTTCACATTCAGAAAGAAATCCGCTTCACCACAGTCGATAATGATAGCCAAATCCCCGTTTTCTATCTTGTCAATCTGATTGATAACCGTATGTTCATCCCATACCTTTTTATTGTATGCAAATTCGCCCAACTGTTTCGACATATCCCAGTTCAACGGGAACGGACGGATATCTACCCCGCCACTGGTACTTCCACCGGCACCAAACGTATCTTTATGACGGATAGCGTTCCACATAGCCCCATGTCCTCCCATGCTCAATCCTGTTATGGCACGTCCTTTCCTGTCAGCAATCGTCTTATAATGTCCGTCAATATACTTCACCAGTTCCGATGAAACAAAAGTTTCGTAACGGTAAGACGGATCTTTCGGACTGTCCCAGTACCAGCTATTCTTTCCGTCCGGACAAACAAAGATGATTCCTTTTTCATCCGCAATCTGCGGAAGATCCGGTTTCACCCCGATCCATGTTTTAGCATTTCCACCATAACCGTGCAACAGATAAATGACGGGACAAGCCACCGCTTTCTTGCCCAACGCAGCGTCCGGCGTAACGACCACCACCTGTACATCCTTATTCATGGAAGGGCTATTAACTAATAAAGTATCTACTTTGGCAGCAAAAGAGGGGGCCACCAATATCAATAATAAAGCAGCTAACAGAAGATTTCTCTTTTTCATTATACGTATATAGTTAGATTAAATTATTCTTCCTCCTTTTCCTCTGAAGAAGGGAACTTGGCAACAGGCACCTCAAAAGTCCGTTGGCACTGTCCGCAGGTATATTCCCAATGATTATCTCCCGGAGGGGCTGCCGCCAACATGGAAAGTATTGCCGCACCGACAGCACGCAGCCTCTGTCCTTTTTTTAACCTGAACTTAATATCCGACGACCCGCAATAAGGGCAAAGCGTCAATTCTTCCGGCCAACTCTGGTTATCTCTCAACACCTGAACGGCTTTCTCATAATCATCATCCGCCACCAGAATGTCCACTCCCGCTATGCTGCTCACACAACTCTTATATAAGGTAGAGAAGTTTTCATTGTGCAGAATAGATTCAATCCCTTCGTTCTCCAACGCTCCCTGAAGGATATGTGCCTTCATCGCGTCATTGCAAGTAATCAGTTTTACAGTCTTCATAAGGAATCTGTTTTTATATTTCCCACAAATATAGAACATATTCTTTTTTTATTCACTGAATATATCATTCTTTAATACTTTTTTCGTACTTTCGCAGCACTAAACTGCAACCGCATGAAAAGATTGTTGACACTTCTACTGTTTTTCAATACTATGCTCCTTCTGTTGCAAGCACAACCTATGCATCAGATAAAGGGAACGGTGATTGACAAGAATAGTCGTCAGCCATTGGAATTTATCAATGTGATGATTATCGGGCTGAATAAGGGCAGTGTCACCAATGCTGAAGGGCGTTTCACCATTGAACAAGTGCCGCCGGGCATTTACCGCCTGCAAGCATCGGCAATCGGATACAAGAGCGTTACGACCTCCGAATACATCTTATCTACCAAAAACCTGAACATCCCGATAGAAATGGAGGAGAACCTGACCGAACTCGAAGGAGTGACAATCACCGCCTCCCCTTTCCGGCGCGATGTGGAAAGTCCCGTCAGCCTGCGCATTATCGGAATACAGGAAATAGAAAAGAGTCCGGGAGCCAACCGGGATATTTCACGCATCGTGCAATCTTACCCCGGAGTCGCCTTTTCACCGATAGGATACCGCAACGACCTGATTGTGCGAGGCGGGGCGCCTTCCGAAAACCGCTTCTATCTTGACGGAGTGGAAATCCCCAACATCAACCACTTCAGTACGCAAGGCGCATCCGGCGGTCCGGTAGGAATCCTCAACGCCGACCTGATACGGGAAGTAAATTTCTATACCGGCGCTTTCCCTGCGGATAAGGGAAATGCACTTAGTTCCGTACTCGACTTCAAGTTGCGCGACGGAGATATGGAACGCAATTCATTGAAGGCTACACTGGGAGCTTCCGAAGTTTCTTTGGCTTCCAACGGACATATAGGCAAGAAGACTTCCTACTTGGTTTCCGTGCGCCAGTCTTATCTGCAATTCCTGTTTGATATGCTCGATTTGCCTTTCCTGCCAACCTTTACCGATGCACAATTCAAACTGAAAACCCGGTTTAACGAGCAGAATGAACTGACGGTATTAGGACTGGGCGGAATTGATAATATGCGGCTGAATACGAAAGCTGACAGTGAAGACAATGAATATATCCTGAGTTATCTGCCTAAGATAAAACAGGAGACATTTACTGTGGGGGCAGTCTATCGTCATTATGCAGGTGCACACGTGCAATCGGCAGTAGTCAGCCATAGCTATCTGAACAACCGTAATACGAAATATCGCCGGAACGATGAAAGCCATCCGGATAACTTAATGCTCCGCCTCCGTTCCACCGAACAGGAAACGAAACTCCGTCTCGAGAACAGCACTACTTTCCGTAATTGGAAAATCAATCTCGGCGTCAATCTGGATTACAGCCAATATACCAACACTACCTTTCAACGGGTGTACACTAACCAGCCGCAAACTTTTGATTATCACACGTATTTAGGTATCTTGCGCTGGGGACTTTTCGGAACGATCAATTACACTTCAATGGACGACCGCTTCACTGCCTCTCTAGGTCTGCGGGCCGACGCCAATGATTATTCATCAACAATGAAGAACCTTTCCGACCAGCTTTCTCCCCGCCTGTCACTCTCCTATCAACTAGCCGATCATTGGTTTGCAAGCGGAAATGCGGGACTGTATTATCAACTCCCTGCCTACACGGCTCTCGGTTTTAAGAATAATAACGGGACTTTCGCTAATAAATACAACCTCCGTTACATGAAAGTGAGTGAAGGAAGTCTGGGAATCAGTTGGCGAAAGGGAGATACCTTCGAAGCATCCGTAGAAGGATTCTACAAAGATTATGATAAGATCCCTCTTTCCGTAGCGGACGGGATTCCTCTTAACTGCAAAGGAAATGATTATGGAGTAGTCGGTAATGAGTTACTTACTTCCACTGCACAAGGGCGCTCCTACGGTGCGGAGATTTTGGTGAAGTGGCTTATTGCCAAGAAACTGAATCTGGCTTCTTCCTTTACCTTGTTCAAGAGTGAATATCGCAACGATAAAGAAAGCGAATACATCGCCTCCGCGTGGGACAACCGCTATATATTCAATCTGCGGGGAACGTATAATCTTCCGCATCAATGGAGTTTCGGCATGAAGGTAAGCTGCATCGGCGGTGCTCCGTACACTCCTTATGACGAAACCAAGTCGTCTTTGGTATCAGCATGGGATGCACAGGGAAAAGCATATTACGATTACTCGAAATATAACAAAGAGCGTCTCCCCGCTTTTGCGCAGGTGGATGTACGCGTGGACAAAACGTTTTATCTGAAACATTGTATGCTGGGATTTTATCTCGATTTGCAGAACATCACAGTCAGCAAGCTGAAACAGCAGGATGTGCTTATGAGTACCGGCATCATCGAGAACCCGGAAGCTCCCGCCGCTGCGCAACGATACAGGATGAAGCGCATTAAACAATCAAGCGGAACATTACTTCCGACACTGGGAATCACATTTGAATATTAACCATAGTTTGAAACATTAATTGAAACGAGAATGAAAAGACAAATTGCTATGATTGCCCTGTTGTTTTTGGGTATGGGAATGACAGCTTCGGCACAATTCGGAAAGAAGTTTAATGTAGGGAAAGCCCTGCAAGCTGGAAAAGACGTAGTATCGGCAGTTACCTTATCAGACGCGGACATCGCCAACATGAGTAAGGAATACATGGTCTGGATGGATGCACACAATCCACTGACAAAACCTGACACTGAATACGGCAAACGTCTGGAGAAGCTGACCGGCCACATCAAAGAAATGGACGGGCTGAAACTGAACTTCGGTGTTTATGAAGTTGTAGACGTGAATGCTTTTGCCTGTGGAGACGGCAGTGTACGTATCTGCGCCGGACTAATGGATGTGATGACTGACGAAGAAGTAATGGCAGTAGTAGGACATGAAATCGGTCACGTTGTACACACTGACTCTAAAGACGCGATGAAAAATGCCTACCTTCGCTCGGCAGTGAAGAATGCAGCAGGTGCAGCCAGCAACAAAGTTGCCAAACTGACTGACTCTGAACTGGGAGCAATGGCAGAAGCTCTTGCCGGCGCACAGTATTCACAAAAGCAGGAAAACGAAGCAGACGAATACGGTGTTGAGTTCTGTGTAAAAAACAACATCGACCCTTATGCCATGGCCAACGCATTGACCAAACTGGCTGAACTGGCAAAAGACGCTCCGAAATCTTCTTATGTACAGAGAATGTTCTCCTCTCACCCGGATACCGCCAAACGCATCGAACGCGCCAAAGCCAAAGCAGACAGCTATAAAAAATAAGGAGTATCTCTCGCTTTATCTTATATAAGAAAGGGAATACAGAGGCGGCTTCACCTCTGCATTCCCTTTCTCACTTCCAATATCCAAAAAGACAACACGATTATTAAATTTTCATTAATATATTACATAGATTTGCATAGTGTCGTGATTTCATGTAATTTCGAGGCTATAACCATTTTAATCCATTTATGGAATTTCTTATTATACTTTTCTTACTCGTACTGAATGGCATTTTTGCCATGTACGAAATCGCGCTGGTATCTTCCAGCAAAGCACGTCTTGAAACTCTTGTAGCCAAAGGTAACAAATCTGCCCGAGGAGTATTAAAGCAATTAGAAGAACCGGAAAAGTTTTTATCTACTATCCAAATCGGTATTACACTTATCGGTATTGTGTCCGGTGCTTATGGTGGAGTTGCCATTGCCGACGACCTTGTTCCTCTGTTCTCTCTTATTCCGGGAGCGGAAGCCTATGCGCGCAATCTGGCTATGATTACTACCGTGGCAGTGATCACTTATCTTTCTCTTATCATCGGGGAACTGGTACCTAAGTCCATAGCTCTCAGCAATCCGGAAAGATATGCAATCTTATTCAGCCCGATAATGATTCTGCTGACAAAAATCTCTTATCCTTTCGTATGGTTACTCAGTATCTCCACCCGCCTGCTGAATAAACTGATCGGACTGAAAAGCGAAGAACGCCCCATGACACAGGAGGAAATCAAAATGATTCTGCACCAAAGTTCGGAACAAGGGGTGATCGACAAGGAAGAGACGGAAATGATACGCGATGTATTCCGCTTCTCGGACAAACGTGCCAATGAATTGATGACGCACCGCAGAGATGTTGTGATACTTCATCCTGACGATACGCGGGAGAAGGTGATGAAGACTATCGAAGAAGAACATTACAGCAAGTATCTGTTGGTGGACGAACGGAAAGATGAGATAATCGGTGTGGTGTCCGTCAAAGATATTATCCTGACAATGGGCAATCAGAAGGAGTTCAACCTGCGTGAAATAGCCCGTCCGCCTCTCTTTATTCCGGAAAGTTTGTATGCAAATAAAGTTTTAGAGCTATTTAAGAAGAACAAAAACAAGTTCGGAGTTGTTGTTAACGAGTATGGTAGCACAGAAGGTATTATCACACTGCACGACCTGACCGAAAGTATCTTTGGAGACATCCTCGAAGAGGACGAAACGGAAGAAGAAGAAATCGTCACAAGGCAGGACGGTTCGATGTTGGTGGAAGCTTCAATGAACATCGACGACTTCATGGAGGAAATGGGAATCTTATCCTATGAAGACCTGGAATCGGAAGACTTCACCACGCTAGGCGGACTGGCAATGTTCTTGATAGGCCGTATCCCGAAAGCCGGAGACATCTTCACTTACAAGAATCTGCAATTCGAAGTAGTGGACATGGACCGCGGACGAGTAGACAAACTGCTGGTCATCAAACGGGACGAGGAGGAATAGATTTATGATAAAAACGAGCGATAGCTCACTATATTTATATTAACTTAAAGCACTTAACGATGAAAAAAGTAATTATGTTAGCAGCCGTCGTAGCTGCTTTGGCATCTTGCCAATCAAAAGCCAACAAAACCGCAGAGGCAGAAGCAGACAGTCTGGCCATTGCCATGACTCCGATTACCGAACTGACAGAAGTTTACGAAGGTACTCTTCCTGCTGCCGACGGTCCGGGTATTGACTATGTACTGACCCTGAACGCTGCAACCGACGGCGTAGATACTACGTATACACTGGATATGACTTACCTTGATGCTGAAGGTCAGGGCCAAAACAAGACGTTTACCTCAAACGGAAAACAGCAAACCGTACACAAGGTAGTGAACAAAAAACCTGTTACGGCTGTGAAGTTAACTCCGAAAAACGGTGAAGCTCCCATGTATTTTGTAATTGTGAACGACACCACCCTTCGTCTGGTAAACGATAGCTTACAGGAAGCTGTCAGCGATCTGAACTATGACATCATCAAGGTGAAACAATAATAAAAGAACCTAACCCTAACCAGTAAAAATGCTCTGCGAGAACTGAACGTTCTTTGCAGAGCATTTCTTTTCCTTGTAATATTAACGTGAACTCTAAGACTTATGCAAGCCTTAGAATTCACGTTATCATACAAATAAGAGTAAGCATAAAGATCCGCTCCCGCAAAAGCCAGTTCTTCTGTTGGTTGCAAATTCAGATCCGTGCCGTCGACTGCGGTTAATGTCATTGACTGTCCGAGGTTATGATAGAAGTAATCATGCATTTTATCCCCTCCCCGTTCTTTCCGGCTGCGGAAGACATCGGCATAATATCCTGTATCGGGGCCTGTTGTTACAATACTCATCATACGAGTCTAATCCGCCCGACTTTCCGGTTCACGGAAATAAACATAGCCAGACGGGATAACAACCACGTCGGTTGAACGTCCGTCAACCGGGTATATGCTTCCGTCCGCTCCTTCAGTTTATTGAATACATCTTCCGCCCACGCTTCGGTTTTAATCAGATTCCATGTTTCCCGCTTTCCCTCCGGCGTAGTCAGCACACGCGGATGTTCTTGCGGCATATTCTCCGGCAACGGGATTTCCTGTCCCGACGCAACATTCAGAAAGCATAAAAAATAGAGTCCCAGTAAAAATTGTCTCATACTTTAAATATCTTTTTTAGGTTTACTACCTATTAAATACGAAGATAGAGATTTATTTACCTAACCACATCGGAAAAGTCCACTTTTTATTTGCCTCAATCCACGCTTTTATTCCAAACAAAGACTTATATTTGCAAAAAACCGACTAACAATTCTAATACTTATGAAAATTCTATCTATCCATGATTTGGCTACAATCAGGAAGAAAGCGGAACACAACTTATTATTGCGCGAAGAAAGCAATGAGAAAGTTTCCGAAAAATGCTACGGACTATCCTCCGGTGCACAGCATCTTCAGATACTTATCTGCGGAGGTACAGGTTGTAAAGCATCTTCCAGTCAAGGTATTACGGACAATCTTCTGAAAGCTATCGAAAAGAACGGAATAACCGGTAAAGTGGAAGTCATCACCGTAGGTTGTTTCGGCTTTTGCGAGAAAGGTCCTATCGTGAAAATCATTCCCGACAATACTTTTTACACCCAAGTCACTCCCGAAGATGCGGAAGAAATCATCAACGAGCATATCATCGGAGGACGGAGAATCAAAAGACTGCTCTATGTAGACCCTAAAACGGAACATACCGTCAGCGACTCCAAACACATGGACTTCTACCGGAAGCAACTCCGTATCGCCTTGCGCAACTGCGGTTTTATCGATCCCGAAAATATCGAAGAATACATCGCCCGCAAAGGTTATTTCGCATTAGCCGATTGTCTTCTCAACAAACAACCACTAGATGTAATCGACATCATCAAACGTTCCGGACTCCGCGGACGAGGCGGAGGAGGTTTCCCGACAGGACTGAAATGGGAGTTTGCCCACAAACAGAAATCGGACATTAAATACGTTGTCTGTAATGCCGATGAAGGAGACCCCGGCGCATTTATGGACCGTTCTATTATGGAAGGAGACCCGCACTCTATCGTAGAAGCGATGTGCGTCTGCGGTTACTCTATCGGTTCTTCCAAAGGCTTAGTTTACATCCGCGCCGAATACCCGTTGGCTATCAACCGGCTGAGAATAGCTATCAACCAGGCACGCCAGTACGGTTTGTTGGGAGATCATATTTTAGGAACAGAATTCAGCTTCGATATAGAAATACGTTATGGGGCAGGCGCATTTGTCTGCGGTGAAGAAACCGCCCTGATTCACTCTATGGAAGGGAAACGAGGCGAACCGACTTTAAAACCGCCCTTCCCCGCCGAATCCGGTTATCTGGGTAAACCCACCAACGTAAATAATGTAGAAACGCTTGCCAACATTCCCATTATTCTGACCAAAGGTGCCGAGTGGTTTGCCACAATCGGAACAGAACGTTCCAAAGGAACCAAAGTGTTCGCCCTCGCAGGAAAGATTAACAATGTCGGCCTGATCGAAGTACCTATGGGAACTACACTCCGAGAAGTAATCTATGAAATCGGCGGAGGTATCAAAGGGGGAAAGAAATTCAAAGCTGTACAAACGGGAGGTCCATCGGGTGGCTGCCTGACGGAAAAACATCTGGATACCCCGATTGATTTCGATAACCTGCTGGCCGCCAGTTCCATGATGGGTTCCGGAGGAATGATTGTCATGGACGAAGACGACTGCATGGTGTCCGTCTCCCGCTTCTATCTGGACTTCACTGTAGAAGAATCCTGCGGTAAATGTACTCCCTGCCGTATCGGCAACAAACGATTACTGGAACTGCTAAACAAAATAACAGAAGGACGAGGTACGGAAAAAGACCTGGATACCCTTGCCACACTGGGACAGGTGATAAAAGATACTGCCCTCTGCGGGTTAGGACAAACCTCCCCCAACCCGGTTTTGTCGACACTGGACAACTTCTATGATGAATATCTGGAACACGTCAGAGACAAGACCTGCCGTGCCAAACAATGCAAGTCTCTGCTGACCTACACGATCAATCCGGAACATTGCATCGGCTGCCACTTATGTGCCAAGAACTGTCCGGCGGATGCAATCAGTGGTTTAGTACGCAAACCGCACGTCATCAACCCGGACAAATGTATCAAATGCGGTATGTGCATGGCACGCTGCAAATTCAAAGCTATTCTAGTTTGCTAAAATCTATTGCTATGGAAGATAAACAAATAACCCTCCAGATAGACGGCCATTTTATCACCGTCCCCGAAGGAAGTACCATTCTTGAAGCCGCTACTAAAATCGGTATCAACATACCTACGCTGTGTCACATCGACCTGAAAGGAACCTGTATAAAAAATAATCCCGCTTCCTGCCGCATCTGTGTGGTCGAAGTCATAGGCCGCCGTAATCTGGCTCCCGCTTGTGCCACCCGCTGCACGGAAGGCATGGTAGTGAAAACCAGCACACTGCGTGTGATGAACGCCCGCAAAGTGGTAGCCGAGCTTATTCTCTCCGACCATCCCAACGATTGTCTCACTTGTCCCAAATGCGGCAACTGCGAGCTTCAGACACTGGCGTTACGCTTCAACATCCGTGAAATGCCTTTCAATGGCGGTGAACTTTCTCCTCGCAAACGGGAAATCACCGCTTCTATTGTCCGCAATATGGATAAATGTATTTTCTGCCGTCGTTGCGAAAGTGTCTGTAACGACGTACAGACGGTCGGTGCACTCAGCGCTATTCGCCGCGGATTTAACACGACAATAGCCCCCGCTTTCGACAGAATGATGACGGAAAGCGAATGTACCTATTGCGGACAATGTGTCGCCGTCTGCCCGGTAGGCGCATTGACCGAACGCGATTATACCAACCGCCTTCTCGACGATCTGGCCAATCCGGACAAAGTGGTGATTGTACAAACGGCTCCCGCCGTGCGTGCTGCTCTGGGAGAAGAATTCGGTTTCCCTCCCGGCACAGTGGTCACCGGGAAAATGGTCTATGCCCTGCGCGAATTGGGATTCGACTATGTGTTCGATACTGATTTCGCTGCCGACCTCACCATTATGGAAGAAGGCTCCGAAATTCTGAACCGACTGACGTGCTATCTCAACGGAGACAAATCCGTCCGGCTACCCATTCTGACTTCCTGTTGTCCGGCATGGGTAAACTTCTTCGAACATCACTTTCCAGATTTGTTGGACATCCCATCTACGGCCCGTTCCCCGCAGCAGATGTTCGGTTCTATCGCCAAATCATACTGGGCAGAGAAAATGGGAATCCCCAAAGAAAAGCTGGTAGTGGTTTCTATCATGCCCTGCCTGGCAAAGAAATATGAATGTGCCCGCGACGAGTTTAAGGTAAACGGAATCCCCGATGTGGACTACTCTATCTCCACCCGCGAGCTCGCCCGACTTATCAAACGGGCTAATATAGGTTTTCCGCTGGTGTTGGATAGCCCGTTCGATAACCCCATGGGAGAATCCACTGGTGCCGGCGTTATCTTCGGCACTACGGGCGGTGTTATGGAAGCTGCCCTCCGCTCCGTTTACGAAATATATACCGGAGAATCTCTGAAAAACGTAAATTTCGAGCAAGTACGCGGATTGAGTGGAGTACGTCGTGCTACTATCAATCTCAACGGATTTGAACTTAAAATAGGCATCGCACACGGACTAGGCAACGCCCGTCATCTACTGGAGGACATACGAAACGGGCATAATGAATATCATGTAATCGAAATTATGGCTTGCCCCGGAGGTTGCATCGGAGGCGGCGGACAGCCATTACATCACGGCAATTCGGAAGTATTGTATGCACGCGCCAACGCACTCTACCGCGAAGACGCCAACAAGCCACTGCGTAAATCGCACGAGAACCCATACATCAAGACCTTGTATGAAGAGTATCTCGGCAAACCGCTGGGTGAGAAATCAGAAACATTATTGCATACCCATTATTTCAACAAATCGATTGATTAACTGTAAACGAAAAGTATTATGTCAGATATAAAACTAGCCTGTGACGTAGCTGAACAAATCAAAACGATTTGCGACAAGCACGGAAATAATCCGGGCGAACTAATCAACATTCTGCATGAAGCACAACATCTCCAAGGTTACCTGCCGGAAGAAATACAACGTATCATCGCTTCCAAACTAGGAATCCCCGTATCGAAAGTGTATGGAGTAGTGACATTCTACACTTTCTTTACCATGACTCCCAAAGGAAAGCATCCTATCTCCGTCTGCATGGGGACAGCCTGCTATGTACGCGGTTCCGAAAAGTTGCTGGAAGAATTCAAACGAGTGCTGGGTATCGAAGTCGGTGAAACAACTCCGGACGGAAAATTCTCATTGGACTGCCTGCGCTGTGTGGGTGCCTGCGGACTGGCGCCGGTAGTGATGATCGGTGAAAAAGTGTATGGACGCCTACAACCTGTGGACGTGAAGAAGATTATTGAAGACTTGGAATAACAGCCCGGAAACGATACTAAAAAACGGCTACTTTGTTTAACCAAAGTAGTCGTTTCTACAAAAAACTAAACATTTTTACAAACAATGTGCGGAGAGAACGAGATTCGAACTCGTGATACCCTTTAGGAGTATACACGCTTTCCAGGCGTGCCTCTTCAACCACTCGAGCACCTCTCCTTCTTTCGGAGCGCAAAAGTAGAGGAAGTTTTTGAAACTAACAAATATTTAGAGCGAATAATGTTCCAAAATTATTTATTAAACCTAAAATCCGCAAGCAATCTCAATGGCAATCTCAATTGCAGTAAAGAGCTTGAACACTATGCATCATGATAGTATGAGCGTGAATTTTGTCCGATTTGTGCATACCTTCCCCTTACCCCACAATGCGACTTGAGGCAATACGCAGATTAAAACCATAAGGAACGGACTTTATCCGAATCCAGTTTTGAAAGGTCTTGCATAAGCCCGGTTTTCAGTATAGATATTCAGCACGTATTGCCTTGCTGTCATGATCCACTTGGCAGGTACGGAGATGAAGCTGAAGACAAAAGCCTTTATGCGACTCGTTTCCTTGAGCCCGAAAGCCTTGGTGTCAAGCTTGCTAATGATGGTCTTATAGAAATTGTGTATCAATGCCGTAAGCAGAAGGAATACAGTGTTCTCTGACATGAACGACTTGGGGAGCCTGTTCCAGCCGAATCCGTTGTTCATATCATCGAATATACGCTCTTTGCCCCCACGCTTGTTGTAAAATTCGACGATGTCTCTTGTTGATGAGTCATAATCGTTGGTAAGAATGGATCTGTAGGTGTATTCACCTTCCCACAAGTCAAGCTCTCCATCCATGCGCTTTTGTCTCTGAATGACAAGACGATAGCACTTGCCTTCCCATTTCTCAACAAGAATGGAATTGAGTTCAAACTGGATGCCGTTGATTTCCTCCGTCTTCCATCCCCTCAGTGAAAACAAGTCATCGTAGAGCGAACTGCATCTGTTGGCGCGGATGTAGAAGTGCGTGCAATGCTTCTCTATCTCACTGACAATTTCCTTCGAGCACGAACCACAGTCGGCTCTGAAGCGATTCACACGGATGCTGTTGGCTTCCAGTAGGGCAAAGAATCTCTTGTGGGTCTCAGCCTGATAAAAGCGCACATTTGTGTTGCCATCGCTGTTCTCGACATAGACAATCATGTCACCGATGACATATACGCCAGGTCTGTAGCCGAGGAACTTCTTGTATGTCGGTTTTGCATCATACTTCTCTGTTTCAAGGAACTGATGGTCGAAATCAACATCGTAGGTTTCCACCTCATTCAGTTCACCAGTGGAAACCAAGGCTTTTATAAGCAAGGCGTTGAGCTTGTCTGCCGTATTGAAATCATAGGTCTTGCCCTTATCGGAAGTATATGAGATGTTTTCCTGTGTCAGTTCCTTGATGGCTCTGAGGATGGTATCAGAGCTGCATGTGCGCAAGGTCGGATGATACGAGAGATGACGCATCAGATGCGATGTTACATCCTCCACGCATGAACCGCCACAGAAGTATACGCTCATCAGAGAACGAATAATTTCGCTGTACTGGTATCCGATGATACTGCGGCATCTCTGACCAAGTGTCTGGTCGATAATAGGTGAAAGCATGGAGTCAAATTGCTCCATGATTGAAAAAATTCCTCCAAAAGGTGTGAGTTTTTCAGATTTTATTTGTACCTTTGCCATGTCTTGTTACGATTTACGCTTGTTTTGATTTGCAACACTAAGATAAGTGAAAAATCTGACATGGCAAAATCCTGAGCAACTTTTTGTTGCTCAGGAACTTATAAATAAAGTTAAATCAAAGTGTTGCGGAATTAAGGTTAAAGAACACTGATTTCCACAAAACGTCCATTTCAAGGACACATGTATAAACCAAAAACATCCAATTTTACATTTCTAAATGTAAAACCGGATGTTTTTGGTTACTTACAAATATTTTGCGGAGAGACAGGTTCTATCACCTATCATTTCAAACAATATCACAAACTCGTAATATCTTGTTAATTACCAAGTTATTACAAAGTAAACAGAAAATAAAATATCTCTTAATATCTTTGCATATCTCACTTTTTGGGTGTATTTTTGGGTGTCAATTTTCAAACACACCCAATTATGAATATCAAAAGAAACATCATTTTCGCACTGGAAAGCCGGAAGAAAAACGGTGTGCCAATCACAGAGAATGTGCCTATCCGTATGCGTGTGATATTCGCAAGCCAGCGTATAGAGTTTACAACGGGCTACCGCATCGACGCTACCAAATGGGATACGGACAAACAAAGGGTAAAGAACGGATGCACAAACAAACTGAAGCTAAGCGCATCCGAAATCAATGCAGACCTGCTAAGACAGTATACGGAGATACAGAACATCTTCAAAGAGTTTGAAGTACAGAACGTACTACCCACACCCGCACAGATAAAGGACAGCTTCAATGCAAGGATGAAGGATGCACCAGTCACAGAGCCGGAAACAGCCGAAGGACCTAAAATCAGCTTTTGGGAGGCGTTCGAGGAGTTTGTAAGGGAATGCGGGAAACAGAACGACTGGACAGACGCAACCTACGAAAAATTCGCTGCGGTAAAGAACCACCTGAAAGAGTTCAGGGATGAACTTTCCTTTGATACGTTCACCGAGAACGGACTGAATGACTATGTGGACTTCCTGCGTAACAAGAAAGATATGCGTAACAGCACCATAGGCAAGCAGATAGCCTTCCTGAAATGGTTCCTGCGGTGGAGTTTCAAGAAAGGGTACAATCAGAACATGGCTTATGACAGCTTCAAGCCCAAGCTGAAAAACACACCCAAAAAAGTGATATTCCTCACATGGGAGGAACTGAACAGACTGAAAGACTACAAGATACCCCAAACCAAGCAGTATCTCGAACGGGTAAGGGACGTTTTTCTGTTCTGCTGTTTCAGCGGGCTGCGCTATTCGGACGTGTACAACCTCAAACGGAGCGACATCAAGCCCGACCATATAGAAGTGACCACCGTAAAGACAGCGGACAGCCTTATCATAGAGTTAAACAACCACAGCAAGGCGATACTGGAAAAATACAAAAGCGTACACTTTGAAGATCACAAGGCACTTCCGGTCATCAGCAACCAAAAGATGAACGATTATTTGAAAGAACTGGGGGAACTTGCGGAAATCAACGACCCGGTAAGGGAAACTTACTACAAGGGAAATGAACGTATAGACACCGTCACACCCAAATACGCCCTGCTGGGAACCCATGCCGGAAGACGGACATTCATCTGCAACGCTTTGGCATTGGGTATTCCCGCACAAGTGGTGATGAAGTGGACGGGACACAGCGACTACAAGGCGATGAAACCATACATAGACGTTGCCGATGACATCAAGGCCAATGCGATGAACAAATTCAACCAACTGTAAACACAACAATAGCATGGAAGAAAGAATAACCTCAATGATACCCCGCTACGGGAAACTCAACAAGACATATACGGAAATAACATCCGGTGACGGCCTCTCTTTTGAGAAGCAGAAGTTCATTCATGACTTTTACAAAGAGTATGAAGACACACAGACCTTTGAAAAGGCACTTATCAGCCTCATGCTTGAAACGGAGGGTACGCACTTTTCCATATTGCTGAACAGCCTGAAACGGGAGATTGAAAACAATATCTCAATGTATAATACCTGCAAGGAGTTTTTCGACCGTCTCGATATTGAACATATCTGCCGGCAGCATGAAAGATGTCATGACCGGGACATCGAAAGACAAATGCAAATCACAAACGAATATTACCGGGAACTTATGGAAGCTAACGGATCTTTGGAGGCAGTCGGTTTCAGGGAACATGATCGTCAGGAAGAGGAAAGGTTGGAAAAAAGATACGGGCAGTGCAAACGGGAATACGACAGGGAGAAAGCCAAGCTGGATGAACTATATGCACAGAAGGAACAGGCAAGGCGGGAAGCCCTACAATACCTGAAAAACCGCTGCGGAGACATATACAGGCTGGACGGATCGCTGCTGGCAATCCTCGAAAAATACATGACCGGCCAAAAGAAAAAGGAAGGGGAAGAAAAAGAGGCCGCCACACCGACACCCTCACCCACCTATTTTCCCATGAAACTCTTGTCAGCCGTTTACGAAAAATGTAACGGTGAACAGTTCGAAGCCATTTCCGAACTGGACTTTTACGCCAGCATGAACCTGCAACCGTGCGAAGGCAAACTGATAATAAGACCGAGGGAAAAGGCTCGTGTATGTTATCTTATTTTCCTTATGGGTGAAACACTGCACAAACCAGACAGAGAAAAATGGAGAAAGGACATCATGAACCTGCTGGGAATAGACGACACATACTATAAATCAAAATACAAAGAACCCGTTTCCGATTTTCCCAGTGACAGCAATCAGATATTTGCGAAGGAAATGCAGTCAATATTCCGATAGTCAGCGATACGCCACGACATTCCACGAAACAACCACTTTTACCACCCGAAATATTTTTCACCACTCTTTATTATCTTCTGATATTTAGTGAGATAGCGTGATACCCCATTCACGCTATCCACATCCTTACCACCCGTATCCGGGATTAACTTTGCACTGTTCGAACGAAACAAAAAAGCCCGTGCGCAGGGCTTACAGTACAAACGTTAAATTCATTCCAACATGGAAATCAGAGAACTTTTATCAAAGCCCGTATGGCAGATGACGGGAGAGGAATTTATATTACTGAACCGACACGCCCTGCAGGAAAGGGAAGCGAGAGCAGCACAGCCCGCAGCCGATACGGAAAAGAAATACGTGTACGGGATAGGCGGCATAGCACGCCTGTTCGGGTGCAGTATGCCCACAGCAAACCGCATCAAGAAAAGTGGGAAGATAGACAGAGCCATTACGCAGATAGGACGCAAAATCATCGTAGATGCGGACATGGCACTCGAACTGGCAGGACACAAAAGCGGGGGACGCAGATAAGGAGGTACGGACATGGAGTACAGAGAAAGAAAAGAAGTCACGCCCGAAGCGGCGGTGATACTGTGGCAAGCCTCACGGCTCGACCTTTCGGAAGACTACGAGAGGGCACCCGAAATACTGAAAGTACACGGTTCCGTCATAGGCACGCTGGGGAACTTCAGCGCATCAATCGGAAAAGCAAAGAGCAAGAAAACGTTCAATGTTTCCGCAATCGTGGCGGCTGCACTGAAAAACGGGACAGTGCTAAGCTACACGGCGGAACTGCCCGAAAACAGGAGGAAAATACTCTATGTGGATACCGAACAAAGTTTCTACCACTGTGCGAAAGTGGCAAAAAGAATATTACGCATGGCGGGACTGCCGACAGGCAGGAACCATAAAGACCTTGAATTCCTTGTCCTAAGGAAGTACACGCCCGAGGAACGAATAGCAATCGTGAGGGAGGCCATTTACCGCACCGAAAATGTAGGGCTGGTAGTCATTGACGGAATACGGGATATGGTGTACGACATCAACAGCCCCAGCGAGTCCACGAAGGTAATCTCCCTGCTGATGACATGGACGGGGGAAAGACACATACACATACACACCATACTGCATCAGAACAAGGGGGACGAGAACGCAAGGGGACACATCGGAACGGAGCTTAGCAACAAGGCCGAAACAGTGCTGCAAGTAGAGAAGGACGAGAAGGACCCCGACATCAGTACGGTCAAGGCAGCACATATCAGGGCGATGAACTTCGAACCGTTCGCATTCCGCATCAACGGGGAGGCATTGCCCGAACTGCTGGACGAATACCTGTTCAAACACAAGGATCCGGGAAAAGGGAAAAAGGAGAAGTTCGACCCCTACAAGGACATCACAGAGAAGCAGCACCGCATCGCACTGGAAGCGGCATTCACACTCAAAGATGAATACGGCTACAAGGAGCTTGCGGAAGAATTGAGGAAAACCTACGCCTCTGTCGGTGTCATGCTTGGGGGAAACAGGCTGACAGACCTCATTACAGTACTGAAAAACAAACGGATGATAGTACAGGAGAACGGCAGGAAATACACCTTCAAACCCGATTTTCACTATTAGCGGTATTGTATGGGAACCACTTTACTTTAGTCCCGTACCATATATATACGGAAGTAAAGTAAAGTGGATATAGCCCGTAATATACAAAAAGATACGGGCGAAAAGAAAAAATAATATTCACACCTGACAAGAACAACGGTATGACAGTACGGAAAAGGGTATGGTCTCATACCAGGCCTCCACCATGACGGCACAGACCGGAAACCGCTTTACTTTAGTCTGGGGGCATATATATAGCAAAATAAAGTAAAGCGGATGCAGCCCGTAACACATGAAAGGGTACGGGTCCCCCCCCAAAAAACAATATCTACTTAAAACAGAAATATGATGAATATGAATGAAGCGAAGCAGATACGCATAGAGGAATATCTGCACAGTCTTGGATACAGTCCGGTAAGGCAACAGGGTGGTAGTCTATGGTACAACTCACCGTTCAGGGACGAACAGGAACCCTCCTTCAAGGTGAACACCGAACGCAACCTATGGTATGATTTTGGCGCAGGCAAAGGTGGTAATATCATCGCACTGGCACAGGAGCTATACGCATCCGACAGTCTGCCCTACCTCTTGGAAAGGATAAAGGAGCAGGCACAAAACGTGCGCCCGGTCTCTTTCTCTTTTGGCAAGCAACCCTTATCAAAGCCGAGTTTCCGGCAGTTGGAGGTAGTACCGCTCTCCTCTCCCGCCCTGTATACCTACCTGCGGCAAAGGGGAATAAATACGGAACTGGCAAAAAGAGAATGCAGGGAGGTCCGCTATCTGACCGGGGAAACCCCATACTATGCTATAGGCTTCCCCAACCGTTCGGGAGGATACGAGATACGCAACAAGCATTTCAAGGGATGCATAGCACCGAAGGACATCACCCATATACGACAATCGGAGTCGAAGGAGGCATGCTACATCTTCGAGGGATTCATGGACTACCTCTCTTTCCTCACCCTGCGGCTGGAAAGGTGTCCCGACCGTCCCGAACTTGACGGGCAGGACTACATCGTACTGAACTCGACTTCCGACCTTTCCAAAGCAATCCGACCGTTGGGCGGTTATGAAAGCATCCATTGTTTCCTTGACAACGACAAGGCGGGAATGGAGGCCGTTCAGGAGTTGCAAAAAGAGTACGGACTGCGCATACGGGACGCATCGCACATATACGAAGGGTACAACGATCTGAACGACTTCCTGCGGGATAAAAGGTCAGGACAGGCGCAACGGCAGCAAGAGAAACCGGAAGCGGAAAAAAGGCAAAGCCAGACAGAGCAGCCGAAGAAGAAAGGCAAAGGGATCAGGATGTAGCCGCACAGCCACCGGAAGGCTTTGAAAAAAGCCATAGCTCATTAGGGCTTTTTCTTAACGCAATGCACACATTGCTAAAAAAGCCCCAACGAGCCATAGGGGCGCCGCCCCTTTGGAAACCCCGTCTGCCATGCGGCATAAAGGCAAGGCAGGGGAAGTATTAACCTGAAATTATTGACAGTTATGGGATATGCAGTTTTGCATCTGGAAAAGGCAAAAGGGACGGACAGCAGGATGTCCGCACACATAGAGCGCACCGTTCACCCGAAGAATGCGGACAGAACACGCACGCACCTGAACCGGGAGCTCGTACAGTTTCCCGAAGGGGTGAGAAACCGCACGCAGGCGATAGCACACCGGGTGGAAACGGCAGGTATCAGACGCAAGGTAGGTACCAACCAAGTAAGGGCTATCCGGGTACTGCTCACCGGAAGCAACAGGGACATGAAACAAATAGAGGCGGACGGACGACTTGACGATTGGTGCAACGACAGCCTGCAATGGCTCCGGGAAACATACGGGGAACAGAACCTCGTATCGGCAGTCCTGCATATGGACGAGAAGACACCGCACATACACGCCACAGTCATACCGATAGTGACCGGAGAGCAAAGGAAAGCCGGACAGGAAGAACAGAACGGGAAGAAAAAGTACAGAAAGAAGAACCCGCAGGACGTGAGACTCTGCGCAGATGATGTAATGGCGAGGCACAGGCTAAAACACTATCAGGACACTTATGCCCAAGCCATGAACAAGTACGGCTTGCAGAGAGGCGTGGACGGCTCATTGGCAAGGCATATTTCCACCATGCAATACTACAAGCAGCTGGTGGAGCAGCAGGACAGCCTGCAAGAGAACATAGAAAACCTGCTGGGGCTGGAAGAGGAAGCAATGAAAAAGCTGAAGCAGGTAAAGGGGGAAATCAACGTGCAGAAAATGAAGGGAGCGGCGGTGAACGCCACCACAGCCATAGCGGACGGGGTGAGCTCACTTTTCGGCGGCAGCAAAGTTAAGAAGCTGGAAGCAGAGAATGAAAATTTGAAACGGAACATTGTGAATCTGCAAAAGCAGGTGCAAGCCGAACAGAGGGAGCAGACAAAAATGGAAAACCGTCACAGCAGCGAGATAAACAGAGTTGACCGGAGCTACCGGCAGAAAATCGCAGAATACGACAATCGGCTGGAACTGATAGACACCTACTTTCCTATTGTAAAGGAACTGATACCCATAGCAGAACAATGCCGGGAAGTGGGCTTCACCGAAGAACTGACAAGACGAATTGTCAGCCTGCAACCCGTGGAGTTCAAGGGAAGGCTCTATTCAAAGGAGTACAAGGAGAAGTTCAGGACGGAGCACTCAACGGCAACAGTGGAGAGGGACCCGCAGGAGAAAGGAAAATTCAGGCTGTGCATTGACGGAGTACCCATACTCGATTGGTTCAGGAAGAAATTTCAGGAAATTAAAGAAAAGTTAGGGCTAAACACACCTGTTGAAAACAAGCAGCGAAAAGGATTGAAAATATAATTACTTAATAGCAGAGAAGGGGTATTAATTATTAGTTCTCTAAAAAACTAACGGGAAGAATAAAAAACATATTCTTCCCGTCAAGTAATATCATAACTATATTTTCCAACAGACCATATTAATATTCAGCATATTATAAGTGAATCAACAAATCTTTTATAAACATATCTCTGTTCTCACAGCTTAAGAGGTAATTCTTTTTTTCTGTTAATATAAAAATTTGTTGATTGGGATTCTTTACATAGGAATAATATTTCCCATAATGGGTACTCCCCATTACACCTATATACCCCAAAAGCCATTACTTCCAAAATAACGGACATCATTTTGAACACCGTCATAAACAAAAGCGTTCTTAATACAAGAATACGGAATACATTTCTTACCAAACACTCTTTTTATAACGAGTTGATCCTTTTCCAAACAAATAAATGAAGGAATCACTATCAGCATGTATATGTATATAGATACAAGAATGATACCCAATAACAGGCTTGCGATTTGATCCTGCAAAGATTGTAGCATAAAAGTTCTTAATAGAAACATAAGTCCAGTAGTTAATAAGACAATCTTTAACACCAGAGACCAGCGCTCCATTATCGGCTGAAACTTTGATTTATATACGCTCATTATATTGCTATCTTTACTGTTGACTATATTACACGTATGTTATGAAATGATTGGTTTCCTTTTGCATCTCCCCTTGAAGATTTAAAGTTTTCCACAACTGCATCAAAGACATTTCCAACTCGTTCTATGGGTAGATTTAAAATCGAAACTTCTTTTCCATAAGGACAAAAGACTGTATTCTTATAATTAAACTTTGAGCTTTTCATTGTTAACATAGCCGAATAACCGGCCTTAACACTCTTTTTCCAAAAAAGTTGTTTCTTTTTAGTTTTAAATTCCACAGCAAAAGAATTACCATTAACGATACGCCCAATAGTCATTGTGCTTTTATATTTTCCATTCTTGATTGTTAATGAAGCATCTTTAAATCCCTTAAAACCTGGCTCAATCGGAGTTGGCTCTGCTGCCCGTGTAGCTGAAACAACTTCATCCAAATCATAAGTAGGATAATCATATTTAGGCCCTCTTAGACTATTACCGATTACAACGTAACCTTTTATATTACCGAGTAAGGACAAATCATTATCAGTGAACGTAAAATAAGGGGTAACGTCGAATAAGTCAACTGTATTAAAAGAAAAAATATCTGAATATTTATCCTTGTACGTATTTATCATCTCTTGTATTAAGTGAGAATCATCACTTTCCATATCAAATATTTTATCGAGCTCCCTATCTGCCTGCTCCCATAAAATATACGCCCCTTCAAAGCCCAACTGCTGAAAATAAGTAAATCTTTCATTTTCTGTCATGTTTTTAAGCTGCCGGAGCGTCTCGCTATACACCTGTTCATCTTTAAAATGAAGAACTGGCATATTCAAGTACTCACTAACACTTCTCGTTTCTTTTACCCACATATCCATTGTCGAAACCTCAACATCCGGTATGGTTTCTTGTGCAGAACCGATAAATTCATTTTCGCTATTGCAAGATAACAAGCTTACAATCATGCATGCACTCAAAATACAACCAAAAATCTTTTCAATTTTCATAGTGTATGATTTTGTATTAAACAATTATTTTATTTAAAAGGCTTTACCTTAACAGTAACCTTTTCCGTTTTATTAGCATGGTTATAAAACACATTACTACAACTTTGAAAGATGATCAAACATCCGAACAATACAAATACTATTTTCTTCATAAATGATATTTTTTATTTAAACAATCCATATATTATTTCTTGTAACAATCCACCAAAATCCATTTCCACTTTATGCTTTTTAAATTTATAGTAAGGCATTAAGATAGGAGTAACTCCCCCACGTTCAAAAGGATATTCACGATACCCCCTTATACCTAATTCCGTTCCAAAAGAATCCGTTATATCGAAAGCAACACTGCCTCCGTAGTCATTACGGCTGAATGAAGTAACAGGAGTAAATAAAAAACCGCCAAATACATGCAAACTCATTCGGGAATTAAAGGAATAAGAAAGTTTACCCGATATACCAAATGTTTCATCCACATGGCGAGGAGTACTCAACTTCATTGCATGCAATGCAACATCAGCAAATAAATTATCTGACAATGATTTGTTATATCCAATAGCAGCATAGTTAAAAACACCAATACCAATTAAATTCATTTGGCGTCCCATGCCGTAAACGTGACCATTCCACAATGGGGCTATTACCCCCGACACATTATATTCCCCTTTATGTAAAGGACTTTGGTCTGTGTAAAAAAACGGCCCACCCTTCTTGAATTGAAGAGTAACACCAGAATTTGCAAAAATAACAGAATTTTGATATTCCCAAATAGGATATTTAACCGAATCAACTGCAAAATCTTTGTGAAAACGCAAATACCGTTTTCTCACAGGATTCATATCAACCCACTTCGATTCTTGACCATACATCCCAAGAGGACACATGATGATCCAAAACAAAATAAATGCTGCAAAACTAATTAATGTAGTCACCTTTCTATACATATTGATTTTCATCATTATGCCCAAAGCATGAAAATAAAAGCATCATACACAAGGGCTGTAAATAAATCCACTGTCAATTTACATTTCTGCGATATTTATTTAAATGAACAATCAGGATTTTTGCACGATTTTTTACATAATCCTTTAACAGATAATATAAACAGAAAAACTATTACGAAGCATTTTGTATAATATTCCTGTTCGAATAAATCAACAAGCAGTGGGATTATAATGAATGTTGATAGACAAAAGATCATTATCAGAGTGCTTTTTTTCATGTTTTAGCAAAAAGTAGCAACTCCTACTAAGGCGCCGCTCTACCCACCTAAAGCGGTTCCCGATACTGTACCGATAACAGGTAGTGTGACAGTACCAACTCCTGCACCACCAAGCGCACCCTTTCCAGATTATCCATTGAAATATTTATCACTTCTTGAAGGTATCTCTCAAAAAGAACATGATTAGAGCCTCCTATTTCTTCAACTGTATCATCGGAACATAAAATTAAAAACATAATTGGCAAAATCAACAACATACATACTGTTTCATAATTAATATAATTAAGGTTAATACTGAATATGTTAGAAATCGAAAGTCCCATGCTTATAAGAGGCCCGGGAAGGGATATAATAATCCTCACCTGGGGTTTGGGGCTGCATAAAATCTTGTCTGAATATTTCTGGAGGATTATCTGCTACCACATCTGCATCATGGATATATATGTTAAAATAGCATTCGGGTTCTCTCTTTTGGTTATATGGCCCTTCTCCCACAAAAGTAAATTTGTAGAAACCGATTTTTTCCCCGTCTTTTCTGACCGTAAGAAACCAGATATTACCAGTACTTATCGTTTTAAATCTTAATCCTTTCAATGCAGAATACCTTTCCTCTATAAACTGCCCATTCAAATATGTCTGTTTTTTACACGTAAAAGGCAACTCAAACTTGCCACCTTCAGCTGGTAGAATAAAGGGATTTTGTTCCGAATGGATTTTATACATAAATGTCAACTCCCCTTTATCTATAATCAGTGGAATTTTTTCTACTTTTATGCCATTAATAGTAGAATAAGAAATCTGTAAATCACCATTCAAAATTTTATCTTCCTTATTAATATTTGAGGTTATATTTAATACAACTTGATCACCCTTTACTTTTGTCTCTATATCAGAAAAAAGAGTTTTATCAAATTCTATCGAAACATCCTTGGGAATAATCGGAACCTCTGAATCTAAAACATCATCTATCAATGTTTTTTGAATAATTGTAAAAGTAATAGTACGTTTCTCCCCCAGACAATTAAATGGTTTAGATACGTTCTCACTTGGTAACACCTGATATTCAAGAATTTTATTATTTTCTTCTTTTTCACAGGAAAATAATGCTAAGGAAACGAATAGAAGAATGAATATTCTTTTCATATTAATACAGTTTAGTTTTTTTGCAAATTAAAAGATTTTTCCCGTACAATAAAATACCAATTAATTGGTATTTTATTACAAATAACCATTCAATTTCATTATTATGCCCAAAGCATGAAAATAAAAGTATAACATACAAGAGCTGTAAACAAAGACAGAATTATTCGGGAGACTCCCTACTCTAAAAAAGTTAAAAAAAGAAAATGATTTAAATAAATATTAGTATAACAATGTCATCAACAACACAATATCCCCTTTTCAAATTATACAATAAATAATAGTTAAGCAACCAAAGACAGCGCAAAGCCAAACAAGTAATAAAAGAATAAAGTATTAAATAAAGCAAAAACACCCAATTCTACTTTTTTGGGTGTAAAATTGGGCGTTAGTCTTGTAAATTACTGATTATCAGCATTTATTGCGGAGAGACAGGGATTCGAACCCCGGGTACCTCGCGGTACAACGGTTTTCAAGACCGCCGCAATCGACCACTCTGCCACCTCTCCAAAACTTCTTTTCAGAAGTGCTTTTTGTTAAAAGCGGTGCAAAGGTACGAAGATATTTTAAACATGCAAGAGTTTTCACAAAAAAAACAATCGAAGGTTTCCAAAAGATAGCAATATCCAGGTATTTTATGTTGAAAAGCATAAAATAGGGCATATTTATGCCGATTATATGAAAAATGATTGTAACTTTGTGCGCTCTAAAGAAAAGGATAACTACAACCTCTAATTTTATCATTTATGGAATTAAACAAGATCTTTAAAGACGGTCTTTGGAGCAACGAAATCAACGTCAGAGATTTCGTAAGTCATAACATCACTCCGTACTACGGAGATGCTTCTTTCCTTGAAGGACCTACCGAACGTACAAAAGCCGTATGGAACCGTTGCCTTGAAGCACTGGCAGAAGAAAGAAAAAACAACGGTGTCCGCTCGCTTGATAACGCTACTGTATCTACCATTTCATCACACAAAGCCGGATATATCGACAAAGAAAACGAACTAATCGTCGGTCTGCAAACAGACGAGCTTCTGAAACGTGCTATCAAACCTTTCGGAGGTATCAACGTAGTAAGCAAGGCTTGCCACGAAAACGGCGTGGAAGTGGACGACCGTGTGAAAGATATCTTCACCCACTACCGCAAGACACACAACGATGGAGTGTTCGACGTATATACCGAAGAAATCCGTTCGTTCCGTTCTCTGGGATTCCTCACCGGACTGCCCGACAACTACGCTCGCGGACGTATCATCGGTGACTACCGCCGTATGGCTCTCTACGGTATCGACCGACTGATTGAAGCTAAAAAAGAAGATCTGCGCAACCTCACCGGTCCGATGACTGACGCCCGTATCCGCTTGCGCGAAGAGGTGGCAGAACAAATCAAAGCCTTGAAAGAGATGAAAGTAATGGGTGAATACTATGGACTCGATTTGAGCCGTCCCGCATATACCGCCCAAGAAGCTGTTCAATGGGTATACATGGCTTATCTTGCTGCCGTAAAAGAGCAAGACGGTGCTGCAATGTCACTGGGTAACGTTTCTTCTTTTCTTGACATCTACATGGAATATGAATTGAGCAAGGGAACGATCACCGAATCTTTCGCACAGGAACTAATTGACCAGTTTGTTATCAAACTACGCATGGTACGCCATCTGCGTATGCAATCATACAACGATATCTTTGCCGGTGATCCTACTTGGGTAACCGAATCTCTGGGCGGACGCTTCAACGACGGACGTACCAAAGTGACAAAGACTTCTTTCCGTTTCCTGCAAACCTTGTACAACCTCGGCCCTTCACCAGAACCAAACTTGACCGTACTGTGGAGTCCCGAACTGCCGGAAGGATTCAAAGAGTTCTGTGCTAAAGTATCCATCGACACTTCTTCTATTCAGTACGAAAATGATGATCTGATGCGTGAAGTACGTCAATCTGACGACTACGGAATCGCCTGCTGTGTATCTTACCAAGAGATAGGCAAGCAAATCCAGTTCTTCGGTGCACGCTGTAATCTGGCAAAAGCTCTGTTGCTTGCTATCAACGGTGGACGTTGCGAAAACACAGGTACAGTCATGGTGAAGAATATTCCCGTACTGACCAGCGACACACTGAAATTTGAAGAAGTAATGGACAACTACAAGAAGGTTCTGATCGAAATTGCCCGTGTTTATAACGAAGCGATGAACATCATCCACTATATGCACGATAAGTATTACTACGAAAAGGCTCAAATGGCACTCGTAGATACTAACCCGCGCATTAACCTTGCCTACGGCGTAGCCGGACTTTCTATTGCGCTCGATTCATTGTCAGCTATCAAATACGCAAAGGTTACCGCCCGCCGCAACGATATAGGTCTGACAGAAGGTTTCGACATTGAAGGCGAATTCCCTTGTTTCGGAAACGATAACGACAAGGTAGACCACCTTGGCGTTGACCTCGTATATTTCTTCAGCGAAGAATTGAAGAAACTCCCGGTTTACAAGAATGCCCGTCCTACCCTCTCCCTGCTGACCATCACTTCCAACGTGATGTACGGAAAGAAGACAGGTGCTACTCCGGACGGACGTGCCAAAGGCGTTGCCTTCGCTCCGGGTGCTAACCCGATGCACGGACGAGATAAGAACGGTGCTATCGCTTCTTTGAGTTCCGTAGCAAAACTTCGTTACCGCGACTCACAAGACGGTATCAGTAACACCTTCTCTATCGTTCCGAAATCATTGGGAGCTACCGAAGAAGACCGCGTTGAAAATCTCGTTACAATGATGGACGGTTACTTCACCAAAGGCGCTCACCACCTGAACGTAAATGTTCTGAACCGCGAGATGCTTTATGATGCGATGGAACATCCCGAGAAATATCCGCAGCTTACAATCCGTGTTTCCGGCTATGCTGTAAACTTCGTGAAGTTGAGTCGTGAACACCAACTGGAAGTAATCAGCCGTAGCTTCCACGAACGTATGTAATCTTATCTACTCTTATATGACAATAAACGTACATTCATACGAAAGTATGGGAACATTCGACGGGCCGGGTTTACGGCTCGTCGTTTTTCTTCAAGGTTGCAATTTCCGCTGCCTGTATTGCGCCAATCCCGACACGATAGCCGGAAAAGGAGGTACACCTACTCCCCCGGAAGAAATCATCCGCATGGCAATGAGTCAACGTCCCTTTTTCGGAAAACGCGGCGGTATCACTTTCTCCGGTGGAGAACCTACGTTCCAGGCAAAAGCGCTTGTTCCGTTGGTTCGCGAACTGAAAGAGAAAGGGATTCATGTATGTATAGACAGCAACGGCGGTCTTTGGAATGAAGACGTAGAGAAACTTTTCCAACTAACAGACCTCGTATTGCTGGATATTAAGGAATTCAATCCTGCCCGCCACCAAATGCTGACCGGAAGAAGCAACGAGCAGACAATCCGCACGGCAACCTGGTTGGAAGAGAACGGAAAACCTTTCTGGCTCCGCTATGTGCTAGTACCCGGATACAGCGATTTTGAAGAAGACATCCGACAATTGGGAGAAGCTCTCGGAAAGTATAAGATGATTCAACGGGTGGAGATCCTTCCTTATCATACTCTGGGCGTACACAAGTACGAAGCAATGGAACAGGAATACAAGCTGAAAGACGTAAAAGAAAATACCCCCGAACAACTTGAAAAAGCTACGGAGGTATTCAAAAAGTATTTCACTACGGTAGTAGTCAATTAATACGCTTTTTCATCCATTCAATAGATTTACGGTTGGTTTCCTCAAAACGCCAATGAGCGGAAACAGGAGTTACCACAATCGTTTTCGGGGCTGTAATTACATTCAACGCAGCCGTCACCGTGGTAGGCGGGCAAGTGTTGTCATTATAGCCATACGAATAAAATCCCGGTACTTTAATCTTTTGGGCAAAATTAGCCACATCATAATAAGCCAGTGTCCGACAGGCAATGTCAATAGATACTGGCATTTTTTTCGTTCAGAAGCAGACAAAAGTCTCGGCCACCCTCCGGCACGTCCATGAAGAAATCCCGTCATATCACATAATGCGGGATAGAATGAATGCAGAAAGAAATGTAATACGTTCGTCAAAAGCAACAGTCACAAAACTCAGCGTCCCATCTCAACTTCCGCCCGAACTACGCTTATCTTTCCACTGGTCGGACCCACCCGAATAATAAAGACGACTTAGCGAGAGTAACCCAAGCAATATCCACCAATGTCGACAAGTTTATAGAAAAGATTTTCATTAATATGTAAATCGGATACCTGCCTGTATATTGAAATTAAACGGATTTTCCTTGCGGATAGTCTGTACGCTCGAACCATCATCAAAGAAATAAGCAACACCGGGTTCCATGTAGATACCTATACGTTTCGTCGCATTTAACTGTACGCCGACTGCACCGGATACGGAGAATTGTAAAGGTTTAACAGTTTCCTTCTCGGAGCCGAGTTTTCCATACACACATTTTTCTATCATACCGCCCCCGGAAACGTAGAGAGTGACCAGTTTTTTATCCAAAAAGTTCCAGTTGGCACGCAACGGAATGCCGACATAATGTAGTTTCTGCTCCACTTCCTGATTGCCATCCGCCAGTTTTACATCCGAAGAAAGCAGTGTATAGGTCAATCCACTTTCAACAGAAAACCCTTTACCCAAGCTTTTACGAACAGACACTCCCACAGAAATAGGCTGATGATGCTTAATGTCAATCACCTGCTTTGCCTGGCGCAGATAAGGTATACCGTCTTCAAACACCAATGTCTTATCTTCCGGTATATTCATCAAGCCGTTAGAAACAGCAGCCATACTTACTCGAGACAGATATTGGGTACCTCCCCCTACCTCCGTCGAAGCACCTCCGGAATTTCCGACGGCAAACCCCATTGACCAAGTTCCCTTTTGAGAAGATTTCTTTTCTGTCGGGATATGATATTTATCTCTGCTCGAAGGACGGCGAGGTCTGTTGTTTCTAGGTTCTTCCGTTTCCAACGCTTGCTTTTTTTGACCAGCATTCGCGTCTTTCACTAGCTTTGTCTCCTCTTTTTCTCCATTATCAATCTTATCATCTGTTGCCGGAAACTCATCTTCATTCTGAATAACAGGTTGATCGGTATACGTATTTTGTTCGGAAATATTGTGTTCTGTTTTCGCCAGTCTATCTGTCTTTAGCATAGGACGCGACACAGGATCTGCCGTTGCACCTTGCGCATCCGGCTGTTGCACCGCAGGCAATGCGTCCGGTACGGAAGCCAATGCAGGGGTTTGCGTATGACGTATTTCGTCAGCGGCAGGCGTACCCAGAAAATACAGGCTTACAGAAGAAACCAAAGCCAGTAATATAACAGCCGCAGCCGCCATCATCCATTTCCGATAAGGATATATCTTCCTCTCCACAGGAGGCATAAGCTCTTTCTCCAGTTGTTCCCAACCGGAAGCCGGTATCGGCTCCGAATAATCTTCGAGCTTCTCCTTCAACTTATTCATCCATAATTCTTTCTCTTCCATATCTATCCATTATTCATTATCCATTCTTTTACTCTTTTTGCTAACACGCTTTTCGCACGAAACAGTTGCGAAGCCGACGATTTTTCATTAATGCCTAATACCTGAGCGATTTCTTTGTGTGATTTATCTTCAAACGTATAAAGGTTAAACACTGTACGATATCCTGCGGGAAGTTCTTCGATAAACTGCATCAATACTCTTTGTGGTATCGCTTCTACATCCGAAACATCCGGTTCTTCGTACTTCTCGGGCAATTCTTCCAAAGGCGCCGACTGATTCATTACATCATTTTTCCGAAGATATTGCAAAGCCGTATTGACTATTACCCGCTCCATCCAAGCTCGTAAGGAGCCTTCACCTCGCCAGGTGAACTTGTCGAAAGAATCGAATATCTTTATAAAGCCGTCGTGAAGCAGATCCTGGGCCGTATCACGGTCGCCGGTATAACGAAGACAGATGCCAAGCATGCGCCCCGCATACTGCTCATACAGTTCCTTGCGGGCCTGATTGTTTCCCAGCCTGCATTGTTCCGACAACTCTAATTCTTCCATTCTCTTATACACGTGTTTATCTTATAAATGCAGCAAAGATAGAAATACTGCATAGAGAGAACAACTCTTTTAGTACTTTTGTTTCTTTAACAGATTCGAATGCAATATTTTCTGCCTCCCCGCATTTTCAAAATAAAAAGCAATTATATTATTAAAATCCATAACCTATTATGTATATGAAGAAATTAAAATTCATTACCTTAACTTTAGCTATCATAATCACCTTACCGATGCTGCAATCGTGCCTGGACGACAATGATCATCAATCGCGTTCATTGGTTATCAGCACTATCAACCAAATCAGTGAGGATAGCAAAGAATTTTATTTCACTTTGGATAATGGAAAGACGATGTTCCCGAGTAATTCGCAGGCATGGGGAGGCGAGAAATTTGAAAACGGACAACGTGCCTTTGTTATATTCAACGAGCTGGAGCAACCCGTAAACGGATATGACTACAATATCCAAGTGAGAGATATTACGAAAGTGTTAACAAAAGAGATCGTCACCATGGACGATGAAGAAAATACAGAAGAAAAGATCGGGGATGATAAAATAAACGCTACTTACATGTGGATTAGTAAAGATAAGAAGTATCTGACTATCGAATTCCAGTACTATGGTACCCATAGTGAAGACAAGAAGCATTTCCTGAATCTGGTTATCAACAATAAGGAAGCTGATTCCGCTGCCGAAAACGAAGATAATACCGATGACGAATATATCAATCTGGAATTCCGTCACAACAGTGAAAGAGATTCTCCCGACCATTTAGGCGAGGGATATGTATCTTTCAAACTGGATAAGATAGAAGAACAGATAGAGGGAAAGAAGGGACTGAATATCCGTGTCAGAACTTTATATGACGGAATAAAGAATTATAAAGTACAATTTCCCTGATTTATTAATTCTGCGTGAAAAACACTCTTTTTTAATATAATATATTAATTACGCAAAAAGAGGGCGGTAGTTGTGAAACTGTCGCCCTCTTACTTTTATTATATAAACAAGTTATTTCTTATCTCCAAAATAATTCCACACCACCGCACTCAAAGCAGCTCCCACAAAAGGTGCAATGATAAACAACCACAACTGTGACAACGCTTCGCCGCCCTGGAACAATGCCGGAGCAATGCTACGTGCCGGATTTACAGAGGTTCCTGTGATAGGAATACATACGATATGTACCAATACGAGAGACAAACCAATAGCCAGTCCGGCTAAATTGCCCGCCCCCTTCTTAGGATCGGTAGAACCCAGTACCACCAATACAAAAATAAAAGTAAACACAGCTTCTGCTATGAATGCCTGCAACATCTCTCCTTCGCCAAAACCGTTCGAACCCGTAGCCGTAGGTCCATCATGCGCACCGGTAGACACCAAAGCAAAAAGAACAGCCGAACCGATAATGGCTCCAATCACCTGGAAAATCATATACATTCCTGCATCTTTTCCGTTCATACGCCCGGTAAGGAACACTCCCAATGTGATGGCAGGATTAATGTGACATCCCGAAATTCCTCCGATAGCATACGCCATCGCTACCACTGAAAGACCGAATGCCAAAGCTACGCCGACCGTTCCCACGCCAGCACCTACTGTACCTGTCACACTACCGGCAAAAACAGCACTTCCGCATCCCATAAGAACGAGTACCATCGTTCCAATCATTTCTGCAATGTACTTTTTCATAACTATTATATAAATGGTTGATTTGCCAAATATAAAGAATTATCCCAAAGAAACAAAACGCATCTACCTAATTATTTGTATCTTTGCAGCATTTTTGAATAAAAGACTAGCAAATAAAATGAAGAAAGGACTTTTTTACGCCATATTGGCTTCTATCCTATGGGCTATTGTAAACCCGTTTATCAAACAAGGATTGAGCTATGACTTCACCCCTATGAACTTCGCCGGTATCCGCTTTACCACTGTTGGGATTATTCTTTTCGCTTATACCTGGCACAAGGGTATGTGGCGGGAAATCTGTCAACACAGTAAACTGTTCCTGAATCTGATTCTTATCAATATGTTTATGGGATATACTGCTTTTTACTTCGGTGTAGACTTTGTAAGCGGAGCTATATCGTCCATTATTATGGGAATGACACCTTTGATTAATGTCCTGTTAGCGCACTTGCTCGCAAGTAATGACAGACTGAACACTCATAAGATTATCAGTCTTATTGTCAGCCTCATCGGCCTGTTCCTGATTATCGGAATGGGAAGCAACGGTGCACCACTCGACTGGAAAGGAATTACGGGAATCGTACTTTTACTGCTAAGTATTATCTTTCAAGGGTATTCTGCTATCTCCGTTTCAGAAGACAAAGGAAAGGTGAATCCTATTTTCCTGAATGCGGTGCAGATGTTCTTCGGAGGTCTGCTTATATATATGGTGGGCTTGGGCACGGAAGGTTATCATTCTTTTATCGGAAAACCCGGCGGATTTTATGCCAGCCTTGCGATACTGGTATTCATATCTGTATTCGCCTTCAGCTTCTGGTTTATCGCCTTACAAAGCAAAGGCGCCAAAGTCAGCGACATCAATATGTGCCGGTTGATCAATCCGATTCTGGGTGCAGTCCTTAGCTGGATCATGCTCCCTGACGAATATCCGACTTTTAGTACCGTTGCAGGAATGGTCGTGATCGTCAGCTCCTTGATTATCTATTTCAAAGGGACCGAAATAAGTGAATGGTTCAAGAAAACAAAAGCCGGAGCATAGAACAAACTCCGGCAAACATAATAGTCCGACAAATATCAGTATCAGCTCACAACAAACATTGAATAGATTGTAATGACAACATTTCTTTAGGAACTGCCGCCTTTATTTCTTCTTTCAAAACAGATAAAAGGCTGTGGCGAATAAAATCTTTATTTGTAGCCAGCACCACTTGCCTCGTAGGCCGAGGAATGGCAAACGGACGGACGAGTTGCCGTTGTTCCTCTGTCAACTGTGTCACTGCCAGTTCGGGAATAAAGGTAATCCCCTTCCCGCTTTCCACCATTCGCATAAACGTTTCCATACTTCCCAGCCGATAAGCCATTTGGCTGACTTTCACCGCTTCCATTTGGCAAAAACGAACAAGCTGGTCACGGAAGCAATGCCCTTCATCCAAAAGCCAGAGACGTTCGCCCGTTATATCGGAAGTACGGATTACTTCATGCTTGAACGACGGTTCTTTGCGGGATACATAAGCATAGAATTGCTCATAAAAAAGAGTTTCTTCGGTCAGAAATGAGTCTTCCAATTTGCTGGCTATAATTCCCGCATCCAGATCTCCGGCGTGTAATGCCTGCTGAATATCCTGCGTTTTCATCTCTGTGACGCGAATATCCAGTTCGGGATATTTCTCCATTAATTGAGGAAAGAAACGCGGAAGTAGGTATGGAGCAATAGTAGGTAATACCCCCAAACGAAAGACACCTGACAACGACTGCTTATCTTCACTGATAATATCTTTCACTTGGGCTGCTTGCGCCAGAATCACACGAGCCTGGTCTATTACTTTCTGTCCGATAGTTGTCGGGCAAACAGGTTGCACTGTCCGGTCGAATAGCTTTACGCCCAGTTCATCTTCCAGTTTCTGAATCATTGCACTCAAAGTCGGTTGTGTCACACGGCAATATTCGGCTGCCCGTGCAAAATGTCTGAACTGATCAACAGCCAATATATACTCCAATTGTTGTATTGTCATCTATCAAATCATATTAAGTCATAGATTTCTTCTATGCAAAGATAGAAATTTTCAGTTTGACAACAAGCATTTTCCGCCTTATCTTTGCAATACAGAAAAAAGGAAACAAGTATAAATCATTAAAAATAAAAAGAATATGAAAACTTTAGAACTTATCAAATTGAATGAATCAGGAGCAAACAACGTAGTAGCATCTTTGCAACAACTCTTAGCTGACTTCCAAGTGTATTACACTAATCTCCGTGGTTTCCACTGGAACATCAAAGGACACGACTTCTTTGTTCTCCACAGCCAATTCGAAAAAATGTATGATGACACTGCTGAAAAAGTAGATGAAATAGCAGAACGTATCCTCATGCTGGGTGGCACTCCTGCCAATAAGTTCAGCGACTACCTGAAGGTTGCCAACATCAACGAAGTAGATAAAATAAGCAACGGCGAACAGGCACTAAACAACATCCTTCAGTCTATCAGCTATCTGATCGGTGAAGAACGAAAAATTCTTTCTATTGCATCACAATCCGGAGACGAAGTTACCGTTTCGATGATGAGCGATTATCTGAAAGAACAGGAAAAATTAGTTTGGATGTTGACGGCTTATAATAGCAAGTAACTTGATAATAAGGATTTAAGTTTTAGGTAAGAAAGAGAGAAAACCTCCATAACAAGAGGCATTCTCCCTTTCTTTATTATAAGAAATATTCAAATAAAAACACACGCAGAGATCGCAGAAGGTATAAATCTCAGCGTGAAATCTATCAACCGGTACAAACAAAAAACTATGGAACTTTTGCGAAATGAACTGAAAGACTACTTACCGTTGTTCCTCCTGTTGTTATTACGTGCATGATTTCTCCTCACTCCAGATATATGCTTATCTTCTGAGAAACACCCGCATCTGATATGTATTATCCCTATTGTTTATACGACTTTGCCTAACAGTTAGCAAAGGCTCACTAATGTAAGCAAATAGGCTAACATCTATGAATAAATTAATTCACGGCTGTAAACAATCTTATTCACTAATGTGAGCCTTTACAAAACAAGAAGTACTTGCCTAAGAATCCCTAAGTATTTGCATATTATATACAAAGGGAAACAGGGCAATCCCACCGGAATCTGGACGAAGTACTATGAGGGTAAATATATACTCTCAGGCAGCTATCAGCAGTTACCCTCATAGCTACAAGTAGGATGAATAAAGAGATTGTGCCAATTAGTAAGGGTATGAGGGTAAAAACGTCACTAACTTTTTTCTGGCTAAGTCGGAACATTCCGCGCGATTGACCTTTCCGTTTCCCGTTTGCGGTATGCAATCCGTTGTCAGAATATACTTGGGACGATAATAGGGTGTCAATATTGTCTGTAACTTGTTTTCTATTTCTTCAGTATCCGCCCGTCCTTCTATCAATAAGGTCACAGCCTGTCCCAATCGTTGGTCGGGCACTGAAGTAATGACAAACGGTACGGAAATAAAAGGACGGAGCAGCTTCTCTACTTCTTCCGCCTGGATTTTTATTCCGCCACTATTGATAACATTATCCTTGCGCCCCAGGATAATGAAACCTTTATCGGGATAGATTCGTGCGATATCATTCGTCTGTAATACTCCGTCACAAACTAAAGGGGCGTCAATCACCAACGTGTTTTCAGGAGATAAAGACAGATTTACCGAAGAAAACGGGTAATAACGTTCGGAAGCAGCTGTTCCGTTGAGACGACGGAGGGCGATATGAGACAAGGTTTCGGTCATGCCATAAGTAGAATAGACAGCCCCCGGAAGTGACTTTATTTCTGTTTCCAAAGCCTCATCGATCGCTCCGCCACCTATGATCAGAATCTCCGTTTGCTTGAGTCGTTCTTTTTCTTCAGGAGTCCGAAGGGTATTATAAACTTGCAAGGGAACCATTGCTGCAAATCTCAAAGGCTGTTTCACATCCGACAGCGGATGACCGGAAGCGGGACGCACAATGAGATCCAGTCCCGCAACCAAAGCACGCACCACCAACATCATCGCGCCGATATACCGGAGATTCATACATAACAATGCCGATTCTCCTTGCTTTAAGTTCAGAAATTCACAAGTCAAGCGTGCACTTTGCATCATTTGGTCTTTACGTACAATCAGTTCTTTGGGCGTACCTGTGGAACCGGAAGTATGAACTGTTATGACCGGAGAATCATTAAACCACTCATTCAGGAAAAGGTATAAATCCCATAAAGCAGAAGGAGTATTTTCTGCTCCTTCTGCTATAAACCGGGCTATATCTTCAGGAGTATATTCTTTTCCTTCCAATAGCAAATGTTGTTGTTGTCGGTCGAATATCATCGGATATTATTAAATAGCATCATTACAAAACCACAGGCAATCTTTTCTTATTTCAAGAGGCATTTCTACATTATCCGTAAAAAGCAATCCTGTTCCCAAGCCCTGCGGTAACGGATTATCAAACGTAGCACACCACTGGGCGATAGCGTTCAGCCCGATATTCGACTCCAGAGCGGAAGTAATCCACCAGCCAATCTGCCGTTTCTCCGCCTCGGATATCCATTCGTTTCCTCCGCATACTCCTCCATGAAGGGAAGGTTTGAGGATAATGTATTGCGGACGAATTGCTGAAAGCAGTTTTTGTTTTCCTTCCAGTGTATTGCATCCTATGAGTTCCTCGTCCAAAGCAATCGGTAAAGGAGATTCGGAAGTGAGGCGTGCCATTTCTTCCCATTGCCCGGCACGGATAGGTTGTTCGATAGAATGTAAGTCAAGTTCGGACAGGCGTTTCAGCTTTTCCATTGCATCCACCGGAGAGAAAGCACCGTTGGCATCGACACGCAGTTCGATTTCTTTAGAGGAAAAGCGGGTACGGATATGACGAAGCAATGCCAATTCTTCTTCAAAGTTGATAGCACCGATCTTTAGTTTGATACAACGGAATCCGGCCTCCATTTTCTTCTCTATCTGGGAAAGCATTTTATCAAAGTCTCCCATCCAGATAAGCCCGTTTATCGGAATCCCTGCCTCACCACGTGAGAAAGCCGTATCGCATAATGCCCAACTTCCTGCAAAGAAGTGCCGGATAGCCGTTTCCAAACCAAACAGGATAGAGGGATAATCACACAAAGAGTCTACATCCAGCCTTCCCTGCCGTTCTTCCAACCGACGACAGGCTTTAGCCAGGATAACTTCATAATCGGGAAGGTCGTCACAACTCAATGCGGGCAAAGGCGCGCACTCTCCTATCCCTACCCTACCCGGAAAATCAGGAGACGTCAGATGAAGATACCAGACTTTACGTGTCGTATATATGCCTCTGGAAGTTCCTGCCGGTTGCCTGAAATGAAGCAACCGGGGAATAATTTCTACTTTACAGTCCATTATGAATGTCAGGGGAACTTAGGATATTGTTTAAAGTTCGGTTTGCGTTTTTCCAGAAACGCATTCTTTCCTTCCTGAGCTTCATCCGTCAGATAATAAAGCAGTGTGGCGTCACCTGCCAGTTCCTGAATACCAGACTGGCCATCCAGTTCGGCATTCAGTCCCGCTTTAATCATGCGCAGAGCCAACGGGCTGAGCAACATCATTTCTTCCGCCCACTGCACATATTCATCTTCCAGTTGTTCCAACGGGACTACTTTATTGACCAGTCCCATATCCAGAGCCTCCTGTGCAGTATACTTCCGGCAAAGGAACCAGATCTCACGCGCTTTTTTCTGTCCTACCACCCGCGCCAGATAAGAGGCTCCGAATCCTGCGTCAAAGCTGCCTACACGGGGACCGGTCTGTCCGAAGATGGCATTTTCCGAAGCAATGGACAAGTCGCAAACCACGTGAAGCACATGCCCACCACCGATAGCAAATCCGTTTACGGCGGCAATCACCGGTTTCGGGATACTGCGAATTTGTTTCTGTACGTCCAATACGCTCAGACGGGGAATACCGTCTTTACCAATGTACCCGCCACGTCCTTTCACATTCTGGTCGCCTCCCGAACAAAATGCTTTATCTCCGGCTCCGGTAATTACAATCACATCAATGTCCGCTTCTTCCCGACAGATACGCAGTGCGTCGCTCATTTCAGCAGTTGTGGTCGGAGTGAAAGCGTTCCGATAACGTTCACGGTTGATAGTGATACGTGCAATCCCATTATAGTAATCAAAAAGAATATCCTCGTATTCTCTAATGGTAGTCCATTTTCTTGGTGTAGACATAATCTATTTTTGTTTTAGTTGATGATAATAATTTTTCAGCATGCGGGCATCTTTGTTTTTGTTGGTAAACACTTCCAGCAGCAGAGGACGTTCCTTTTCTTCCGGTTGGGTGAAGATTTGCATGGTTTCTGCCAGTTCCACCTCATTCTCTGCTTGCAGATAAAGAAATCCGCGTTCTTCCGCCCAGCCTTTGGCAGAGGTTTTATGAACAGCAGCAATGAATTTATGGGATGTCCCCGACATATCCAATCCCCGCAACGTATGGAAGATTTCCCCTCCTCCGTTATTCAGCAAAAGGATGCGCAGATTGGGACGGACATTCACATTCCACAAAGCATTCATGTCATAGAAGAAGCTCAAATCCCCGATAGCTATAAAATTCAGCTTGTCGGAAGCAGCCGCATAACCGACAGCAGTAGAAAGCGATCCTTCGATACCACTCGTCCCCCGGTTACAACAGATTTCGACAGTAGAAGGAACGGAATACAACTGTGCATAGCGGATCACGGAACTGTTCGCCAGATGAAGCGCACATAATTCCGGCAGGCCTTTTATCAATGCACCAACAGCCGCCATTTCCGAATACGCAAAATCGGGTTCGGGGATAATCTTACAATAGTTTTCCCACACACGGGGATATTCCGGTGTACGGTTGTCCATCAAGCTTGCTATTTTCTCCAAAAACTCAAACGGGTCCATTTCAATGACTGTTGTCAATGCTCCGTAGAGGTCGACTATCTCACCGTCAGGAGAGATGTGCCAATGTTCTTTGGGCGGATGTTGACGAAGGAACTTCTTCAGTCGTTTGGAAACAACGTGCCCGCCATAGGTAATCAGTAGTTCGGGAGTCATCTGGTCTATCTTCTCCTCAGGCATTGCGTAAATCGCCGCATCGAAGTTTTTCACCGGAATGCCGGGTACGGTTTGATTACCGATATGTTCCGTCAACCAGGCAAAGTGTTTATATAATAATTTGGTATGTTTCTTCTCGAACAGATAGATAAGATTCATCTGACCGACAATAATCATTCGTTTCTGATATTTATTCATCCGGTCAATGAGGTCATTATAATCGCGGTCATACACGTTCAACCCCTGATAACGGGTGATTACACGCACTTCCGGCAATGCGTCCGACGTAAACTGAAACAGAGGTTCGGAAATAGGAACGTTGATATGTACCGGTCCTTTCCCATGATGTTTCGTTTCCAACAGGGCTTCGTTCACCAGACGATTGCAATACCATTCATCTTCTTCCGTATGAATCTCCGGGAGGTTGACCGACTTCTTGACCAGATTCTGAAAAACACCGGGTTGCGGCAAGGTCTGTCCATCCATTTGTCCGATCCAGGCAGCAGGACGGTCGGCAGAAATAACCACCAGAGGAACATTCTGATAAAATGCTTCCGCCACAGCCGGATGAAGATTGAGCAACGCCGTGCCGGAAGTACAACAGACGGCAGCAGGTTTGCCGCCATTCAAAGCCAGCCCAATGGCAAAATAGCCCGCACTCCGTTCATCCGTCACCGGATAACAGGTAAAGTTCGGATGATTGGACAAGGTATGCACGAGAGGGATATTACGACTACCCGGACATAACACGACTTTCGTTATTCCATGTGCTTCGAGAAGCGCAACCAGTTGGAGTATGTTTTTCTTGTCTGTATACATAGTGCAGTGATAAGTTGTAAAGTTATATATTATGAGGTGATAGGCTGTGGGTCGTGCAGAGAGGCAGGTACAATAATCCGTCTCATGGTTTGCAACTTCTTTTCCGTTTCCAGCCACTCATCGTTCAGTTCCGAGGAGGCCAACAGTCCGCCACCGGCATAGAGAGTGAGTTGTTCTTCTTCGATGTGCATACAACGAAGATTGACGTATAAGTCCGTACGCCCATCCGGGTCGAGCCAGCCGATAAAACCGGAATAATAACGGCGGTCGTAGCCCTCATTTTCCAGAATAAACCGATAGGCTGTATCCTTCGGCAGTCCGCATACGGCGGGCGTAGGATGCAACACTTTCAGGAGGTCACCCAAACCTTTATTGTCTTGCAGAGAGAATCGGAAATCCGTTTTCAGATGCGACAAGGCGCCGGCATAAGCAGGATAGGGGCCGTTCTCCGTCGAATGAATCCCTAATGAAAGGAGTTGGCCACGGATGTAAGAGGAGACGTATTCCTGTTCTTTCCGATTCTTCTCATCCCAGACTTGCGGCAGTTTGCCGTCTTGCAGAGGTTGGGTTCCGGCCAATGCTACCGTATGCCAGTCGTCCTTTTCGCCCGACAAGATGATTTCGGGCGTACTTCCCAACCAGATACCTGTTTGGGGAGTATAACATAAGTATATATAGGAATGGATATAGCGTTGGCAAGCCGCGCGAAAGGCTAATGAAGGAGAAAATGCCGTTGGTTTTCCGATAGTAAGTTTACGGGAAAGCACCAGCTTTTCAAAAGTCTTATCACGTAAGGCACTGATAAATGTACGAAAACACTCCGCATATTCCTCGGAACAGGAGGGATAGTCGGTTGACGGAATATCCCGCGGAACGGCGTCCGCATCATCTGCAAGAAGCAAAGGTTGCCCCGGCCCATTCGATTGAATCAGCAAAATGGGGCAAGTCTCGTTAGGTCGGAACGGAGCAATCACAAATCCTCTCTGCCCGTTTAGTTCCTGCAAATCGTATATCAGACGGACTGCCCCCTCCTCCTGTGTCACCAGGCACGGAATTTTCTCCCCGGGAATACGATAAACGGCAAACGGTTGCTTCCGTTCTATAAATGCATCAATAGTTGTCAAGTTACTTATTTCTTCGTCGGTTATCTTTTTTTCATCACACTGTTGACTACCCGTATGGAAGACACCAGTTTGTTGGTTGAAGTAAATACGTCCACATTCCATACATGGGACGAACGTCCCTTATGCACGATTGTTGCTACCGCACGCACCGTGTCTCCTTCGTGTGCAGAAGATATGTGGTTTCCGCTCACCTGCATTCCCACGACAATCTCATCGGGCTGGCAAAGAATCATCGAACCTAGTCCGGCAACTGTCTCCGCCAATGCAAGACTGGCTCCGCCATGCAGAATGCCGAACGGCTGACGGGTACGGTGATCTACCGGCATCGTCGCTTCCACACGATCTTCAGCGGCATACGTATATTGGATTCCTAAATTTCCCATTAAAGCGTGACGCGCCTGTGCATTCAGTTGGTCGAGAGGTATCTCCGCCGCACGCACTTCAGCTATAATTGCCTTTTCAACAGCAATTGCCACTCCGTCTTCTTCATTGGAAGCAGTCACATAGTCAGCACAAATCTTCACGGAATCCTGCGAGTGTCCCATAGCTACGCCGAGTCCGGCCAGTTGGATCATTGTCACATCACATACTCCGTCGCCGATAGCAATCACTTCTTCCCGCTTCACGTCCAGTTCTTCCAACAAAGCTCCCAAAGAGTTGGCCTTATCTATGGCACAAGGAACGACTTCCAGAAAATATGGCTCGGAACGGAAAACATCCAATGCTCCGTTCAGTCTTCTTTTCCAATGATCTTCCAGACCGATCAACGCTTCTTCATTATCGCTGACCAACATACACTTACAGGGTGCAAAATCAACAGCGGCAGAAAATTCCGTTTCCTCGATTATCCGCAGATTATTCAGCCGGGCTTCATTTTGAATATGTTCATTTTCAGGAGAGTCCGTAATAATCGTATCATCATGATAAGTGAATAAGGCAAAACCGTTTTTCCGAGCTTTCTTTTCCAGATACGGCAACATCTCCGGATTAATCCGCCGTTCGAACAGAATTTCCCCGTTCTGCGCATTTATAATCTGGCAACCATTATATGAAAGAATAAAGCCTCCATAGTTTCCAAGTTCGAGTGATTTGGCCAGTGGCATTAATCCATAGGTAGGTCTGCCGGATGCCAATACAATACGCACTCCCATTTGCTGAACTTTCAACAAAGCCGCTAATGTACGCTTACTAATTTCTTTCGCGTCATTAAGGAGTGTTCCGTCTACATCAAGAACCAATAATTTATACTTCATGATTACACGATTTTGATTTAGATTACAAAGGTAGGAAATTGAGTGAACGACAGAAAGAGTAAACAGATAAAAATTACTTTAATTTCACTCTTTCAGATGCATTTCCAGATAATCCCGAAGTATCCGGGCATGATTATAGACAGGTTCTTTAGACGCATACAGCAGTGTGACCACCGGATGAGGTTTGATAAGAATCAGGAAATCAGCCATTGCGGGAGATGCGGCCAATTCTTTTTGATATTGCATGACAAAGTCGTTCCAATGCCCGGGAATATCTTCGTGAAACCATTTGCGCAAACTAGCGGAAGGTGTTATATCTTTCGCCCAGTAATCGTATTTCAGCCATTCTTTCTTCATTCCTCGCGGCCATAGTTTATCTACCAGCACCCGATATCCATCTGTTTCTGAAAAATCTTCGTAAACTCGTTTTATCCTAACCTGTATCATTCTTAGTTTATTTAGTTACTCATAATAATAAACCGAGAAAGACGAAAATTGTTTAACCGAAGGATGTCGATAAAGTTTTTTAAAGCGACTCTTGCGCTTTTTTAAATTCATAAGGAGTCATTCCCGTTTTCTTCTTAAAAAGACTGTATAATATCGGAGCACTATTAAACCCAGCTTCATCTGCTATCGCGCGTATCGTATAGTGCGGATGTGTTTTTAGCAGTTGAATAGCATAATCAATACGCAACTCGTTGATATATCCGTTAAAATTAGTTCCGGTACATTCTTTTATCATCCGGGCAAAACGCGCATTGTTCAAATGAACGATTTGCGCCAAGTCTTCTCTCGACAGTTCAGGAGAAAGATACAAACGATCTTGAACAACGATGCGATTCAATTCTTTAAAAATCTGTCTATTCTCGTCTTTTTCCCCGCTTGCTACTTCTGTGTCATCTTCGTCCGAAGATTCACACTGTTCTTCTTGTTCCTTCTCGAGCAATCTGTCTTCCAGTTCTATTTCTGATGATATAGCGAATTGCTCATATTCCTCCGACTGCTGATCCCTTTTTTCCTTATCGGCAAGTTTCTCATTGATCAACTTAGCCAACATTCTGTTTTTATATTTAATCGTTTTATTGAAACGCCACAGACGCCATAAGATAAACAAGGTCAGCAGAACGATACAGACCATGAAAGCAAGTGAGATATTCTTTATTCTTAATTGGAAAGCTTGTTGGGCAATGTATTCTTCTTTCTCAGAAGCACCGTACATCGCGTTCAACTCCAATGCCGCATTGTTTCTATCTCTACAATTAATGCTGTCTGTTATAGCTAAGATAGTCCCACGGGTCGCTGCAGCCTCTTTATAGTGGTGCATACCCAGATAAGCTTTCACCTCATGTTGAAGAACAGTCAGATATTGTTCATTCAAAGTATCTTGTTGAGTTCTCATCCATTCCTTGAAACCCTTACATTTCTCAAGAGCTTTCTCATACTGTTCGGAAATCATCAAATAAGGAACAGAGTACATTTTTCCGTCCGGTGTATGAGATTCTTTCTTCGACAAGTATTTTTGATAATATTGTTCCGCCTGTGCATTCTTTTTCTCTACATAATAAATATAGGCAAGTTTTGCATACAAATAACTATACTGTCCGTCCACATAACCTTCGGGTATTTGAGGTAATGCCTCCAGCCGTTTTATAAGCTTTTCACGCTCAAAAGCAAGTTCCAAAGCCTCTTTAACACGTGAATCGTTCATTAAAAAGCTCATTTCTGCTCCATAATAGTAAGAAAGCAACATCATCTCCCGCATTTTATTTGAACCGCGCAATAATTTAATAGTACGGTCAAAATAATCATATGCTTTATCTTTAAAAGACAATCTCCAGTTATTCTCACCTATGCAGAAAAATAATCTGGCTTTGGCTTCTCGATCTTCCAACTCCTGTGCCAGTTTAATCCCACTGTATGCATAACGCATACTTTCATTATACTTGCTCATCATGGCCGAAAATTCCGCTAGATGAACTGTCATTTTCAACAGATGCTTCGGATCTTTTTGAGATATGGAATCAAGCAAATAAGCTTTTCTTGCATACATAAACGCCAGTTTATTCATATACATATTGCTATATGACAAACTACGCAACTCATTGATAATCCGCAAAGGAATTGCTTTTCTATTTTCTGCCTCATCCAATAATTGCAAAGCACGTTTAGGCTGTGCAATATAGATACTATTTATATACCCGGCGGTATATAGCGAATCGTCACTTACTGTTTCGTCAGCTCTCAGAATTTGGTTATGCACAAATAAAAATATGCAGATACATACCCCTAAATGTATATATTTCATATTATGTCTAATCATTTACAATTCAAAGGTAAATGATAATTTCATAAAATACAAAAGTGGATTCTATTTTAAGAAATAAAAATAAGAAACATTAGCATTATGCATCCGCCAAAGGCAGATAAACCGAAAAACAACTACCTTCCCCGACTTCCGAACTTACTCCCAAACGTCCCGACAATTTTTCAACAATGATCTTGCAGATAGGAAATCCCACTCCCCTGTTCAAACTCATCACTCTTGTAAAACCGATCAAATATAGGTTCTATTCTCTGCTTCCTGAACTCCTGTTTTATCAGTTCTTCGAATTTTCCATGACCTATTTCGTCTTCAGAGAATGAGTAGACAAGAGAAATATATTTTTTTGTCTATGATTTGAGCCGTACAATTGTTTTAGGTGATAGCCACTAAAAAAGGCAACTAACAAGCAAAGAGATGCAAAAATATACTTATATTTCAGGTTAACAGCTTTCATGTTTTATTTGTATGTCATGCAAAAAAACATTATTTCCATAAAACAAACTCATTTTGTTAATAATATATTCAACTAATTTTCATTACCTAAAACTTCCAAACCAATATCCTACTACTTTTCGTCCCCTGATGCATCCGTATGGCCTTGTACTCCGACACCTCGACAGCTTTCAACTTGGCATATAGCTTATCCAGATTCTTCTCTTTGGAAACCAAACTAGTGAACCACCCGCAATTTTTCCGGTATTTCCGGCTTTCGACAATCATATTCAGCAGGAAACGCAATTCGCCACCTTCACACCAAAGTTCATTCGCATTCCCTCCAAAGTTTAGCTTCGCCTTTTTTACTATCTCCCCTTTCAAACTACTCAATTTGCGCAACGTTCCCTCTTCCGCTTCCTCTTTCGAACGATGAAACGGAGGGTTACAAATTGTCACATCAAAATATTCATCGGGAGCAATGATGCCTTCAAAAATCTTTCTGCTATCTTTCTGAAGCCGTAACTCTATTTTATGAGCCAGCACCGGATTACAAGTAACTATCTTTCGTGCATTTTCTATTGATATGGGGTCAATATCTGAACCTACAAACATCCAACCATATTCTACATGCCCAATAATCGGATAAATGCAGTTTGCACCTACTCCAATATCCAGACATCTGTATGCAGATTTCCGTATCTCTCCATTTTCCACTTTCACATCTTTGCTTACAGCTTCCGAACCAATCAAATCTGCGATGTAATGAATATAATCCGCTCGTCCGGGAATAGGCGGACACAAATAATTCTTCGGAATATCCCAATATCGAATGCCGTAGTAGCTTATCAACAACGCTTTATTCAACGCCTTCACCGCTTGCGGATTGAAGAAGTTAATTGTTTGCGTACCATAGGGATTGAGTTGTACAAACTTCTTTAAAGGCGGATAATTCTCCGTCAATAGAGAAAAGTCGTATTGCCCGTTGTGTTTATTTCTTGTATGTAGTTCGCTTCTTTCTGACATGGCGGCAAAGATACAGAGAATCTTCCTGTCTGCAAATTCTTCCCTATATCTTTTCCCGCACTATAAGTTATATTGTTTACAGTAACCATTTTAATATAGGCCGGCTGACCGAATCACAATCTTTTCCAACAACTGCTGTGTCTTTCCAATGCTATAAAAGCTGATAAATAATCAGATACGAGGTGAAAGAGTGAAAGGATTTTTATTCCATATTAAAGCATCTTAGAGGGACCTCTCTGATTTATTTTTGTTAATCTATGACTTGTTATGTAGCTTGTATGAGAATAAAATACTATTTTCGGGATTGAAAAATATAAAAGACTATCACAAAATGAAAATTACCCGTGATGAATTGCTGATAGCAGCGTTCAAGCTGTTTATGTCCGTAAACTATGAAAAAGCCAGTTTTGCAGAACTTGGAAAGATGCTCGGAATGTCGAAAGCCGGAATATTCAAATACTACAAGAACAAACAGGAATTATTCATTGCCGTAGTGGATAAGTTTTGTTTTAGCGCGCAAAACCCACGAAACAAATTCACTGAAACGAACGGTACGTTTGCCGAATTTATAGATGAATACGTGAAAGGCGTACAACGAACAATGGATATGCTGAGTAATCTGATAGGCCCAGGTAGTGATAAGGTGGTACAAGGAAAGTTTTCATATCATGCCCAATATTTTCATTTTCTGTTTCAACTTCTCCAATATGACCCTAACGCCAAAGAAAAACTCCATAATCTTATAGTCGGTGATTATGCCTATTGGCGTACCGCCATACAGCGCGCGATAAATACCGGAGAATTGAGAAAAGATGTGGATGTAGAAGATGCAGTAGTTATGTTCCGACAAGTTTACATGGGGCTGTCCTTTGAAATGTCTTTTCTCGGTGGACTGGATACGGAACGTCTTGCCAAACATTTACGCGCCGTTTACTCCTTATTGAAATGTTAGATAGTGCCGTCCGGCATATATTCCCTACCTACTTGTCTGTTGGTGCAAAAAAAGATAAAAAAGCGTACGTTTACTTTTTCGGAATAGTTTTAAAAAGATACAGTTATTAAATATGGAGAAATGAAATATATAAAATACATCCGATTTTACATTTAAAATGTAAAATCGGATGTATTTTATCACTTACAAATATTTTGCGGAGAGGGGGGGGGGTTGAACCTACAAATCTAACCGCTTATATTTCAGCTACTTTGCTTTCAAAATTTCAAATAGGTAACGAAACAGTAACGATTTTCAGATGTTGGGCTTGTCCAACTTTGACCGCTGTTTGTCTGCCTAACTTTCGGGTTCAAAGATACGGCTTTCTTTTGAAACTCGCAAATATCTGATAATAAATATTTTTGGGTTAGTGCAAGGTGCAAGCTATATATATAAATATATACTTGCACCTTGCACTAAAAAAAAGCACTGGGGTACAAATGCTTAAAACAAAATCCGTATCTTCGTAACCGATTAAAAACAAACGTGTATGATAATAACTAACCGTGAAGAAGTAATAGATAAAGCGTTCGGCGTATTTGTCAGGATGAACTACGAGAAAGCAAGCATTATCACGCTTGCCAAAGCCTGCGGGGTGACAAAAACGGGTATCGTTTATTATTTTCCGCACAAGCTGGATTTATTCATGGCTGTGGCGGACAAATACGTGTTGCAAATGCACGAACCGGAAAACAAGTTTGCCGCTCCTGCCGATACGTTGGCGGAGTTCATCGGGCAATACGTGGCGGGGGTAGCCGCTTCCATGAAAAGGATTGTTGAACTAATTGGCGATAATAGCAGCCCGCATGATTGTAGTCCTAACTTCTACTACTTTCACTTTCTGTCACAAGTGCGCATGTACTATCCGGGCATCAGGCAGAAAATTGAGAAAATCTACCGACAAGACTATGACCTATGGGAGAAAGTCATACAGAAGGCAAAAGAAAGCGGGGAAATCAGGAGCAACACGGACGTGAAGAAAACGGCTATCATGTTCCGGCAAATGTTTTTAGGACTGTCATACGAACAAGCATTTCTAAACGGTTTGAACGTGGACGAACTGGCAGAAAACTTTCACTATATCTATTCACTGCTTAAAGCCTGATACTCTTTTGTTTTTTTTAACCTCTATTATTTTTGAACGCATGTTTAAGATATGGCGTTTTTGTTTTATCTTTGGAGCATGAAGCAAAATTCAGCGACATGGATAATGTTCAGAAACAAAGAGGAAGCATCGTGCTACACAAAGAAACAAGGGACGGTGCGGACTACATACGGATAGAATATGCGAACAGTCAGGCTGTCGCCCTGCTGCTCGCCCAAGAAACGGGCATAGAAATGGCTGGCAACGGCTCTGCATACATAGCGTCAGCCGCTTTCAGCCTGTCGGATTTCTACGACCGCTATTCACCCCACGCCTATATTGATTACAGCCGGGTTTACGTGCGGCATCCCAAACCCAAAAGGGAATACACACTGCCGAAAGGCTATCTCGAACTGCTGGAACAAAAGCGTTACAGCCCCTCGACCGTCAAAACATACCGTGCTTATTTCAGCGACTTCATGGAATATCACAAGGGACGGAACATCGACCGCCTGAAAGTGCCGGACATCAACAAGTACATACTCTATCTTGTGAACGAGAAGAAAATTTCGGTGTCGCAACAGAATATGCGCATCAATGCTATCAAGTTCTATTACGAGCAGGTGAAAGGCGGCAAGCGGCAATACTACGGCGGTATCACCCGTGCCAAAGAGTACAAGAGCCTGCCCGAAGTGTTGAGCAAGAATGAAATTAAGCGCATCCTTGACCAGCTATCCAACATCAAGCATCGCTGTATGATTGCCTTGGTATACTCTGCCGGATTACGGCGTAGTGAACTGCTGAATCTCACCCCAAAAGACATCAACAGTGAAACGATGTCCGTGCGCATCATGGGCAAGGGGAAGAAATGCCGTTATTCGCTGCTTTCGCCCAAGCTGTTGGAAGAACTGCGACAGTATTTCCGGGAATACCGTCCGAAGAAATGGCTGTTTGAGGGCGAAACGCCCGGAGTTCAATACTCGGCAAGCGCATTGGTGAAAGTGCTGAAAGAAGCTGCACAACGTGCGGGTATCAAGCACCGGGTACATGTACACATGCTGCGCCATTCGTTTGCAACCCACCTGCTGGAACAAGGGACAGATTTGCATACCATACAAGAATTGTTGGGACACAACGACATCAAGACCACTACCATATATCTACATGTGTCAAGTGCGCACAAATCCCAAATACCCAATCCTCTTGATTCACTGGATGATTCATAGGGTGCAGCTATTAGAGATTAGGAAATACATCTGCTGGGTGTTGTTTACCGAAATATACAGCACCTTACGGGTGATTTTATAAATACATTAGCAACAAATAAAAATAAGAAATATGAACTATAAAACAATGCTCGCAAAAGTTCTTGGAGAAAAAGAACTTATGGAAATGAATGTACAGACTATTAAAGACGATGAAAGCCTGTTCTATAAATTAGTGGATAAAAATTTCCTCTTAATAGTGGATTGGAGTGGAGAAGATAGACAAGGAATGTTGTATAACTTCTTCAACAACAGACTTCAATCAATGTTGGGGGTACAATTGGTTGTATCCGAAGATGAAGTTTATCAAAAATATAATCAAGAAATAGAAGAACCCAAACGTGGTGATTTCATTCCCTTTGCGTTATCCTATTTTGATAAGCAATTGGAAAAGCTTGGGGCAAGAGTTGTATTGCTTGACTTAGAAAATGACACTTATAACATATTGGTGGCTTATAAAAAAGATGCCAAAAAACTAAAGTCTATAAAATCTGATTTTTGGAAGTTATCAACTTTAGAGCAAAAGCAAGGTCGAGTGGTTATTTCCATAACCTGCCCTAATTGTAAAGATTTTGCATGTTATGACATGTTGATTGAAGAGGAAAGCAATATGGCAAATGAAAAGTGCGAAGTATGTGGAACACTCTTTTGGGATGAAAATGCAAATGAAGTTGTAGAAATGGAAAAGACTTATTATTAATGTAGTTGCTAACAAGCACCTGTGCCACTTAACAGTGGCAAGCTGCAAACCATTAACAAACATGAAAAGGTCATTTATTCTCACAGAAATATCTAGCATAGGCATCTGCCTACTGCTGATAAGTCAAATGATGTTCCCTGAAACCTTCACGGGAGCATGGTTCAGGTATGCGATACTTACACTGATGGTCGTTACAATTCTATCCACACAAAAGGGTGAACGCCTGCGGGTGTACGACAGGCAGCGGCAACTGTGCCTGACTCCGTTTCTTTGGTGCTACTGGTGGGTAGAGAAGATTTTGATAGGAATTACCGTGCTGTGCCTATTTGTGAGTAAATGGGGCATTTATTCCGCCCTATCAGTTTTCCTGCTATTTCTTCTCGGCATCTACTTGGGACTGAAAGCGGCAGTGTATCTGATAGAGTATGCAATACGCCGTTCAGAATAAACAACAATATAAAGAATATGAATGTAACCAAACTTTGCTTATGCTGCCTTTGGCTAATGCTTATATTGGAGCTGTGGTTATTTGAGAATTTGGGAAGGGGTTGGCAATTTATGGTAACGAACAATATATCATTCATATAGAAAACATCAAATATGGAACAACGGCTCACATCACTGCTGCTATCCGCTCCCAAAGCGGGGCTGGAAGCGTCCTGCAAGGAATTGGATAACAAGGTAACATGGCTGTTGCACAACAGCCGGAAAATGGACAACTACTTGGAACTTGAACCGTTCAGCAAGGACGGGCGACTGTGCGCCCACGTGTGCGACACGCTCAAAAGCCTGCCGGAAACGCCCACACTGGCGGCATACAAGGACTACAAAGCAATTATCATCTTGCTGGGTATGTCCACCACCCATTACGCCATACTGGACGAACTGGCGGAACAACACCGCAAGCGGGACGAAATATCCGAACTGACCGCCTACTGCGATGCGCTCCACTGGATGCGGTCGGGGCGACAGTACCTCAACAACGTGTACAACACGGTATGCTACGCTTTCCACCTGCTGCGGAGAAACCCGGTGAGGAACAACCGCCTGCTGGTGACAGAAAAGGAGCTGCGCCACGCCGAACGGATGCTGCCCGAACTGGGCAGGCAGACGTTCACCGAAATGGTGCGTCTGAAAGGCTACATGGTCTATGATGCCGAAGAACTGGCGGAGAAATGCAGAATGGAATACGGCTCGTTCCGGCGAAAAGTAAAGCGGCTGACGGGGTACACGGCAAAGCAGTGGGTGGTAAAGGAACGGGCAAAGGACGTGGAACACTACTTGAAGAACACCAACCTAACGCTTACGGAAGTGGCGTTCACCACCGGGTTTGCATCGACATCGAACCTGAACGACTTCTGCAAGGCTTACTTGCTGGACACGCCGGGCGAGATACGTAGAAAAGCGCAGGAAACAAGAAAATGCACAGTTACAAGAACGTAATGTGAAAAATCAAGAATAAAACAGATTTTTTATGCCCGTAACTTTGTGCTTCATAAAAGATAAGCACAAGGTTATGGAACATAAGATACCGTTGGAAACATACTTCGCCGGACTGCTTCAAAAAGTGGAATGGCAGATACAGGAATACGAGGACACCGCAGCGGACACGCTGACGCTCTGCCGCCTGTGCGTGGACTACCTGCAAGAGATACTGGGCGAACTCAAAAACTTTATAATCTCCTACCCGTTCGCCAGCACGGAAGAGGAAATACACTTCTTCAAGGAACTGAAACCGCTTTTAGCGAGCAAAATCATCTATTACAACACCGTTTACAAGATAGAGGTGCGCTTCCCCAGCGGCAGCGAGGAAGTGCAAAGGGACTACCTGCTGTCGGAAACCGACCGGATTTCAAAGTCGTTCCAGCGGAACTTGGCGTTCTACCAGTACCACCGAACGAAAGCCACCTACTTGGACAGGCAGTATTTCATGCGTGGGAAGCCTGACATACAAATCATCGTGGACAGTTTCTATTACGAAACAGACCCACAGTTCAGCACCAGTCACGATTTCAAGGTAGCCAAGATTTTAGCCAACGAACTGCTGGAAATATACCTCACCAACCGTCTGCACGAGCTGGAACGCCGGGAACAACGCAAGCGGGTGAAGAACGGCTTCATGGGAAAGGTGTTGCGCTGGACGGGGACGAAAAGAGCGTTGGTGGAACTTATCTACGCACTGGACGCCTGCGGCTGTCTGAACAAGGGAACGGTTGATATTAAGGAGATTGTAGCCTACTTTGAATACGTGTTCGACATCGACCTCGGCGACTTCTACCACACCTACATGGAACTAAAAGCCAAGACCAAAGACCGCACGGGCTTCCTCTCCACCCTGAAAGACAGGTTGCTGATGCGCATGAGGGAGCAGGATTAGGCAACCGTGCTTTAACAAAATTTATTTCGCCACAGGTGGGTACATCTGTGGCGTTTAATTTTTCAGGACACCCGAACTTTGCGGCAAATCAATCAGTTACCGTTATGGAAATAATAACATTCGAGTCCAAAGCCTACAAGGAACTGGACAACAAGATTACCGCCATTGCCGACTACATCTTCAACCACATGGAAACGGCAAGGCAAAGCGAGGAAGACATGTGGGTGGACAGCTACGAGGTCTGCACGTTCCTGAAAATAAGCGAAAAGACCCTGCAACGCCTGCGGGTGTCGGGGACTATCGCCTATTCCAACATCAGGGGACGCTACTTCTACAAGGTCAGCGAGATACGCCGGATGCTGGAAGAACGCCTGATAAGGAGCAACAAGGAGAACATCGACAACCTGATAACCAACCACCAACTGTATGCTAAGGAAAGAGGAAATCTTAGAAAGAACAAGTAACGGGCTGGCGGTGTTCAAACACTACCTGCCCGGCAACTGGCGCATAGGTCGCAACTTCCTTAACCCGCTGTACGAGGACAGCAAGGCTTCCTGCAACATCTATTTCGACCGCCGGGGCGGTATCTACAAGATGAAAGACTTCGGCAATGACAGTTACAGCGGCGACTGTTTCTTCCTCGTGAGGCAGTTAAAGGGGCTGGACTGTAACCGGGCGGCTGACTTCGTGGAGATACTGGAAATCATCGACCGGGATTTGGGCTTGGGGCTGGCTTCCGGCACTCCGGTTTCCGTTCCCCCGGCAACCGTCCGCCGGGCAGTGCCGGACAAACCCGAAGAAACGCCCGAAAAGCCCGTCAAGCCCTACCAGTTCCGGGAACAGAAGTTCCCGCTTGCCGAACTGGTGTACTGGCAACAGTACGGCATCACGCCCGAACTGCTGGAACGTTACAAGGTCTGCTCGCTCCGGGAATACAACAGCGAAACGGCAGAGGGCAAACCGTACACCTACACTTCATCGGTGGCAGAACCCATGTACGGCTACAAGGGCAAACAGCACATCAAGCTGTACCGCCCGTTCTCCACGCCCCGCTTCCTCTACGGCGGCAGCTTCGGTGAGAACTACTGTTTCGGGCTGGAACAACTGCCAGCCAAAGGCGACACGCTATTCATCACGGGCGGCGAGAAAGACGTGCTTTCGCTGGCGGCGCACGGTTTTCACGCTATCTGCTTCAACAGCGAAACGGTGACTATACCGCCCACGCTGGTATATCGGCTGACGTTCCGATTCAAGCACATCGTTCTGCTCTTTGACATGGACAAGACGGGCAGGGAAAGTTCATGCAAGCAGGAAAAACTATTGGAAGAATTTGGCGTGAAACGCCTGCTGCTGCCGCTTCCGGGAACGAAAGAGGAAAAGGACATATCCGACTACTTCAAAGCCGGGAACACCCGTGAAGATTTCCTGAAGCTGTTTATCGAATTTTTAGACAACCTGTATAGCGACACATTGATTATGCTTAAATCGTGCGAGATAGATTTCAACAACCCGCCCGCCAAAGCGCAAGAGATTATTTCGGCGGGTGACGTTCCGTTAGGAACACAAGGCAACCTGTTCGGTATTACTGGGGGCGAGGGAACGGGCAAGAGCAATTATGTAGCCGCAATCGTGGCGGGCTGCATCTGCCCGGCTGGTGCGGAAGTAGATACGCTGGGAATACAGATAACCGCCAACAGCAGGCACAAGGCGGTCTTGCTCTATGACACAGAACAGTCGGAAGTGCAACTGTTCAAGAATGTAAGCAACCTGCTGGCACGAGCCAAACAGCCGGACAAACCCGATGAACTGAAAGCGTTCTGCCTGACGGGTATGTCACGCAAAGAACGCCTGAACGCCATTGTGCAGAGCATGGATAAGTTCTACTACCAGTACGGCGGCATCCAGTTGGTCGTCATTGACGGTATCGCCGACCTTGTTAAGAGTGCCAACGATGAAGCGGAAAGCGTGGCGGTGATAGATGAACTTTATCGGCTGGCTGGCATCTATAATACGTGTATTCTGTGCGTGCTACACTTCGTCCCCAACGGATTGAAACTGCGGGGACATTTGGGGAGCGAGTTGCAGCGCAAGGCGGCTACTATCCTTTCGATAGAGAAAGACGAAGAACCCACGCAATCGGTCGTGAAAGCCCTGAAAGTAAGGGACGGAAGCCCGCTGGACGTACCGCTGATGCTCTTTGCATGGGACAAGGAAGCCGGGATGCACGTGTACAAGGGTGAGAAACCCCGTGAGGAAAAGGAGAAGCGCAAGGAAAGGGAACTGGTGAATGTCGCACGTGACATCTTCGGGCGGCAGACACGCATCACCTATATAGACCTTTGCGAGCAGTTGCAGCAGGTCTTGGACATCAAGGAGCGCACCGCAAAGAGCTATATCCGCTTCATGCGGGAAAAGGACATCATCACCAAAGACACGGCGAACCAAAGCTGTTTTGTCATCGGTTCATATAATCTTCAAAGGAACACAAGCTGCCCGTAGGCGTATGGGCTGAACTTGTGTAATTCATGTGCTTGTGTCCTGCCCTGTTGTGATAACACGGCAGGATTTTTTCTGTTTACACGTGATTTTTTCAGGGTATTTGCTTAACTTTGCAGAAGTTACACGGAAAAGTAACGGCAGTTGGACGGCGGTTGCCGGAATATTGCCTTTATATATAACATATACGTTCGCCGAACGTCCCGATGCGAAAACTGGCACTTTTCAAAATGTGGGGATATTCAGCGCAGGATATGCTATGCGTTTGTCATAGCGTGGCTGCACTGTTTCCACATTTAGGTATGCCAGTACCTCGCATCGAAACAGCGTCATGCCACGCTTTCTTTTTTTTTGGGGGGGGCGGCTAACGTGCCAAGACAGTAGGGATTTATATCACTTTAATACCTGATAATATGGAACAAATCAAAGCGCACATCGCCGTATCGCTGGACGGGCATACCGCCACGCCGGACTATGAACTGGACTGGATGCCCCGTGAGGTCAAGGAACTGGCGGCAAGGGAACACGCCGCCGCAAGCTGCCTGCTTATGGGGGCGAACACCTACAACTACATCTTTGAACACTGGGGCGGGTGGCCGCACAAAAGCAAACGGTCTTTTGTGGTGTCACACTACGACACCAACGTTACACCGGACTGCGGGGTGGAGTTCCTGACCGAAGAACCGCTGCAAAGGGTCTATGAACTGAAACAGGAAACCGACATGCTGGTGGTGGGCGGCGGCAAGCTGCTTACTTCATTGATTAAAGCCGGACTGCTGGACAGCCTGACAATCTACACCGTCCCGGTCATGGCGGGCAAAGGCATCGGCTTTATCGGGGAAACATCCGGCTCGCTGTGGAAGCTCTCGGAAAGCAGGGTGCTGGATAACGGGGTGGTCTGTTCGACCTACCTGTTTGGCGGGAACATATAAAAAATGCGCCCGGTTTCCCTCCGGGCGCAACCACTAAAATTTCAATTATTATAAGTTGTAAAACCTATCACAATGAAATTTCAGCGGCAAAGATAGGCTATTTCTTCGGTTTCGCTTTCTTTTCGGGGAATGAAAAACCGACATTGAACTGCTCGTCCAGTACCAGCGAAGCATCGAAAGCCTTGCCGTTCTTGCCCTTGAACCCCTTGATTAGCCCGGTCTTGCGTTTTGTCGCCAGCTCGACAATCTGCTTGTCGGAAAGCTGCTTGTCGCACTTGTTGCGGAATATGGTAAGCGTGCAGTCCACGTTGGAACACTTCGCCACTTTCGGGTAGAACAGGATGCGCCCGCTGCCGCATTTCGGGCAGGGGCAGGTTTCACCAGTAGCGACAGATAGCTGCACCGATAGCAGTTCTGCGGTGATTTGCGTTGCGTACACCTCGATGCCCTTCCGGAACGTGTCGGCATCCATGCTGCCCGCTTCTATCTTGGCAAGGGCGGTTTCCCACATGCCCGTCATTTCGACATCGGCAATCTTCTTGTCCCTGACAATCCCATAAACGGCAAGCCCCTTGTCGGTAGGCACAAGGTTCTTCTTCTCACGCACGATGTACTGGCGGGCGAACAGCGTTTCGATAATCACCGCACGGGTGGCGGGCGTGCCTATCCCAGCATCTTTCAGGCTGGCTTTCAGTTCGGCATCTTCCAGTTCCCTGCCTGCGTTCTCCATTGCCGACAACAGGCTGCTTTCCGTGTGCAGCGGTTTCGGCTTGGTCTGCTTTTCGAGCAGATCCACGCCGAAGAGTGGCAAACATTCTCCCTCTTGGAGTGGCGGCAGGCTGGCGGCTTCTTCATCCCCGCCCGTTTCCTGCTCGCCGAACACGGCACGCCACCCGGCTTCTTTCATCACAGACCCTTTCACCGTGAAGTCGGTATCTCCCCCTGACAGCAAGGCGGTGGTAACGTCTTTCACGCACTTGCCCGAAAAGGCTTCCAGCATACGCCCGGCTACCAGCTCGTAAACCGCCCGCTCGTCTTTGGAAAGTTCGCCGGGCAGGTTCTCGGTAATGATTAAGGCGTGGTGGTCGGTCACTTTGCCGTCATTCACGCTGCGGCGGTTCAGGGGTGTGCCGTCCAGCCCGGCGGCATACCCGGCAAAGCGGGAGTATTGCCCCAGCAGGGCGACACGTTCCGGCATTTCATCGAAAACGTCCTCCGGAATATAGCGGCTTCCGGTTCTCGGGTAGGACATCACTTTCTTTTCATACAGGCTTTGCGCTATGGAAAGCGTCTTGTCAGCCGAGAAGTTCAGCTTCGTGTTCGCTTCCTTTTGCAGCGTGGTAAGGTCGTACAAAAGCGGCGGTTCTTGGCAGGCTTCTTTCCTCTCAACGGATTTAACCACAAGTTGCCCGGCATCCTTTACCCGTTGCAGGGCGGCTATGGCTTCGGGCTGCTGTTCCCACTTGGCGGTCGATTGGGCGGTAAAATTTATTCCCCCGCTGGCAGTCGCCGCTTTGAGTTGCCAAAACTTGGCGGGTACGAAATTCTTGTTCTCCAAATAGCGGCTGCATATCATCACGAGCGTGGGTGTCTGCACCCTGCCCAGCGAGAACATGCCCTGCCCGGCTACCACGCTCAACGCTTGGGTGGCGTTTATCCCTATCAGCCAGTCCGCTTCGCTGCGGGACTTGGCAGAGAGGTAGAGGTTATCGTAACGCTCTCCCGGCTGCAAGTTATCCAGCCCCTCACGGATTGCCTTGTCGGTAAGGCTGCTTATCCACAGGCGCACAAATGGTTTCCGACAGTTCAGGTAATGGAAGATATAGCGGAAGATTAACTCACCCTCACGTCCGGCATCGGTGGCGACAATAATCCGGTCGCACTGGTCGAACACTTCCTTTATCACTTTCAACTGTTTCAGCACGCCGGGGTCTGCCTTGTACCCTTTCTCCGCTTTCACCTGACGGGGGATTAGCTGGAAATCGGGCGGCAGTATGGGCAGGCTCTCCCTGCGGAAGTTCGCCACGCCGTAAGCTTCCGGCATGGCAAGCTGGATTAAGTGGCCGAACGCCCATGTCACCATATACCCGTTGCCGGAAAGATAACCGTCATTACGCCCGGTCGCACCGATGATGCGGGCGATGTCCTTTGCCACGCTGGGCTTCTCTGCTATCAATGCAATCATAATTCTTTACTTTTTAATGGTGGATATTACATTTTCATTCCTCTGGACTTCTTGGGCTTGTCAGCTTTCAGGCTCTTGTCCTGCGCTTTCTCCTGCTTCTCTTTCTGCTTGGCGGTGGGCTTGTCCTGACCCTGTTTCAACGGCTCTTTGCCCTGCTTGGTGGCTTCGTTGGTCTTGCCCCCGGAATTGACCGCTACCTGCGTCCGGCTCTCGGCGGCGGGGGTAACGTCTTTCGGCTGCACCTTGTCGGGGGATTTGCCCTGTGCGCCGGACTGTACATGACCGTTGAACTCAACGCCCTTGCCGTCCTTTAACCCGGCTACCTGCTGCTCTGCGGGCTGCTGTCCCTGCTGCAAGAACTGGACGGCAGACCTCGGCAGGAACTCCAAGCCACGCTCCACTGCGCTGACCTGCAAATAGGCACTGCGCTTCGTGCCGTCCCTGAATTGCAGGTTTTCCATTTTCACCGCTTGCCCGGCTTCAAAGGCGGCTTTCTGTTCCGGGCTGACTTGTACGTTACAGATTGTATCGGGGCATTTCCACTTGTCAGCCCGCATATACTCCAGCTCGTGCGTGTACCTGTCCCGGCTGACGAACACGGGGATTTGCTCGCCGCTTTTCGGGTCTTTGATTTCAGCGATGCCGCCCAAGTTGCCAGTGCCTTGCAAGTTGTCCTGTTCCTGCTTGGTGAACTCGTGTTCATGGAACGGGCGTTGCAACAGTTTTTCGTCCTGCTGCACGCCGTGCAGCTTGGGTACTACCGTGCCGTCCTTTGCCTGATAGAAAGAGAGCTTGACATCGGTAGGTTTGAGGTAGAAGCCGCCCACCGTCCCCGAAACAGTGTAAGTGTTGCGAGACTTGTAGCCACGCATCACCCGGTCGAAGTCCCTCGTGTTTTTCAGGGTGTCGGCGGTGATGCCGACTTTTTTCAGGTTCTCCCAGTCGATTTTTGCCGGGTCGAAGCGGTAGCCCTGCTTGAACTCGTGGAAGTCGGGCTTCGGAACTCGTAACATTTCAGCCCGCTTGCCGCCCTCCGGTGTCGGGTTGCGGTGGTTGTCCTCGATTGCCTTTGCGTTTTGCTCCACTTCGGAAGCCTTGACGCTGAACAGTTCCAGCCCGGAAGTGTCCTGAAACTTGCGGAAGAAATTGGAAATGAAGTTGCTGAACACATCGCTGTTCTTGTCCACCTGCATGAACTCGCCGCCCTGTGTCGGCGGCACGGTCTGCAAATTGCCCTCCTTGTCGATACCCTTAACGGCACTCACCTTGCCCTGCTGTTTATCCAAGACCAGCAGCACGTCTTTTTCCTGCCCCTCTGCGGGCGGGGTCATTCTGTTTGCCATAAATAATTGGAATTTTAGTGGTTACGGGAATAGTCCCGCCCAAAGGTAGCGACTAAATATGCTATATTTGGACGGGCGGCAAGGACTGTCCGAATTTGTCCTGCGCTGTCTGAAATTGTCCGGGTGAGATGAAATTCCGCAACCATTGGTTGCAGAATTGAAAAGGGCATAAAAAAAAGAGAGCGAAGTTAATCACTCTCTTTGTGTGAGCCATTTATGAGCCATTTAATTATAGGTCTTATACCTTATAATCAACGACTTATTAAAACTTGCATTATGCTTGCGAACCATTTGTGAAGCATTTGACAAGCCTTTGATTGTGTTTCCCTTATTCTCCTATTATCAGGTGACACGACAAAAAGAAAACATCTTCGGCAAAATCTTTGTTATGTTTTTGCAGGTGATTACATAATATACTATCTTTGCATATAGAAACAAAGGACATAAATATGGCTTCATTCAGAAAAGAGATACTTGGGCAGATTGAACGGATAGATACCGGGCGTATATTCACGTTCCGGGATTTGTCGTTTGAAACGGAAAAGACCGCCAATGTTGCGGTGCTGCTCTCCGAACAGAGCCGCAAAGGGATACTGGTACGGGTTGAAAAGGGGGCGTACTACCGTCCCAAGAAATCAGTGCTGGGGTTGGGAAAGCTGCCTGTCTATCAGGATGAACAGTTCCGCTACCTGACTGAAAAGCTGAACGGCTATATCACAGGGGCTTACGTCTATAATAAAATGGGGCTGACCGAACAAGTTGCCACAACCATAACGATAGCCACTCCTAACCCGGTTCGCCGTTTCCGTTTCAAGAACTTGGATATAGAGTGCGTGAAAGCCTACTGCATGGACTACCCGAATGAAAGCCTTGTCCCGTACTTGCGGCTGCTCGATGCGATAAAGGACATGAAGCGCATACCCGGAACAACCGGGCAGGACATCTACAACCGGGTCAAGAGCCAATATTTCAACGGGTATAGCCTGCCGGAACTGGAAAAAATCGTATCTTTGGCGAAAAGTTACCCGCCACGTGTCAGAAAGGTAGTGGCAGACATACTGGGCGACATCAGACAAACCGTGCTGCAAACGGAAATGGCAAAGACCATTCTTCCCACGACACGGTTCAACTTGGATTATAAAACGGCATAGGACAGAAATATGAATTTACATTCGGACAAGGAAGCGTTCAAGGAAATCATCGCACTGGCGGCTGAACATTTCGGCTACGAGCAGTCGCACGTGGAAAAGGATTACTGGGTATCGAAGATACTGCGGGATATTTCCATGTCCGAATATGCGGATAAGACCTACTTCAAAGGCGGAACTTCACTTTCCAAAGCCTACGGGCTGATAGAACGTTTCTCGGAAGATTTGGACTTGTTCGTGTTTACGGGTGACAAAGGTGCGTCCAAGCAAGCGGAAAAGACATTGAACAAGAAACTTTCCAAATACATAGCCGAACTCAACAGTGACATATACAAGGAAGATTTGTCGGAAACGGGCGGTAATTACCGCAAACTGTATTTCTCGTATGACAATGTATTTCAAGGCGTGGGACTTAAAGAGCATTTGGAAGTAGAGATAAAATCCTGTGACCTGCCGGATAAAAAACTGATGTTCTACCCGGCCGACAAGCGGGTTATCAAACCGATTGTGACCGCTTTTCTTGAAAGCATCGGGCAAGAGGAACTGATAAACACCTACGGGCTGGAAAGTTTTGAAATGCAGTGCATCAACCCCCGAAAGACTATCTGCGACAAGGTTTCAAGGCTGGTAAAGCTGTCTTACAATGAGGATGCAACCGCACTGTTGGCAAAGCATATCCGTGACGTTTACGACTTGTCGGCACTCTACCACAATCAGGAATATAACGATTACCTACATTCGGAAGATTTCTTGGATGCCATGTACCGAGTGACGATAGAGGACGGACTAAATAAAAACTCCCGTTCGCACTTGTCGCTGGCTGATGCACCGATATTCAAGGATGCCGAAGCGGTCATGGCGTTGCCCGAAGTGGCTACGGCGTACACCACCGATTTGAAGAAACTGACCTTTGACAAAAGCAAGATGCCGCCGATAGGCAAAGCTGTGGAAGCGTTGAAGAACCTACACGAAATACTGGTTAAATTTGAAATTTATCGGAATAGTATATAATTATGGCGATTGTGAAAAGAAGATGTTTTACCCAAGCTACGTTAGAAGGTATCGCCAAAATATTGGGAGATACAAGTAATGGCTTAACGGGAAGTGAAATACAATACCTTTTACAACAATCTCAAATTGAAGATATTGATTCACAAAATACCAAATGGAAAAGGTTATATAGTGCTTTTGCAAATTACCAAAACACACATCAGTGTTCTAACAAAATACTTTATTTTATTCAATTAGCTTTATCTCCTGCCAAATTTGTAAATAATGAGTACGAGTTTGCAGAAAAAAGAAATGCAATAAATCAACAATTAGCGTTTATCGGCTATCAACTAAATGGAACAGGAAAATTTAGTGAAATAATTCAAGCTAAAACGATTTCAGAAGCGCAGCAAAAAGCAGAAAACCTAAAAACAAAATTAGAGAACCGCAACGCACATTTAGCTCTCTTTAAATATTGTAAGGCTGAGTTGCTAACAAACAACTATTTTCATGCTGTCTTTGAAGCAAACAAAGGTTTATTTGATAGAATTAGGGACTTGTCATTGTATAATGAAGACGGGAACAAGCTAATAGAGTATGTATTTAGTAATACACCTATATTAATTATAAACAATTTCCAGTCAAAATCTGAAATAGACGAGCATAAAGGATTTTGTAACCTTTTAAAAGGATTATGTGGAATGTTTAGAAATCCTGAAGCTCACGAACCTAAAATTAGCTGGAACATAACAGAACAAGATGCTTTGGAAATTTTAGCAATGATTTCGTATTGCCATAGAAGATTGGATAATGCACAAAAAATAAGATAGCAGAAAAATTCCGCTATCCTATTTCATTATTTATTCTTCCTCCTTAATCAAATGGCATAGCTCCGGGTCGTTCTTAATCCGGGTTATCTCGTCCTCGACAATCTGCCGGACTTCCTGACGGATGCGGTCATAGTTGGCTTGTATCTCCTCCTGCATCCGGTCGTTGCCGTCCTTGTCGGTGAAGTCGATAATCTGCGGTAACTTCACGTAACGGGCGGTTTCCCGCTTCACCTTTTCATTGTCCACCACGATTTCACAGTGGAAAATCTTCTGTTCTATCCGTTCATCGAAATTGTCTGCCACTGCCCCCACGAACATACCTTGCGTGAGGTTGGATATTTTACTGGCGGGTATCAGGCTGTCCATTTGGGTGCTTATCGAGGTGGATTTTTCCCGCTGGTTGATTGTCATGCTCTGCCTTTTCTGCAACACCTTACCGAAACGCTCGGAAAGGATTTTTGCCGTTTCACCGACTACCTGACCGCTAAACACGTTACCCACAGTATTTTGAATTACTTTGCTTTCCTTATCCCCGTAGTCACGGGTAAGCTGGCTGTAATCCTGAAAGCCTAACAGAACCGCCACCTTGTTGCTTCGGGCGGTCGCAATCAAATTATCAAGCCCACGAAAATAAATCGTTGGCAGCTCGTCTATTATCACCGAACTTTTAAGCTGACCTTTCTTGTTTATCAGCTTCACTATTCTACTATTATATAATCCCAGTGCCGCCGAATAGATATTCTGACGGTCGGGGTTGTTACCGACAACCAGTATTTTAGGCTCTTGGGGATTATTTATATCCAGTGAAAAATCATCGCCCGTCATTACCCAGTAAAGGGCGGGCGAAATCATCCTTGAAAGCGGGATTTTCGCACTTGCTATTTGACCCTGCAACTGCTCTTGAGCGTCTGATTCCCAAGCATCTACGAACGGCGAAAGGTAGTTTTCCAGTTCGGGATAACTGCGCAAAATAGTGAATACATCGGCGTATTTCTTGTTCAATAGTTCAATGGCATGGGGGAACGTGCAATACCTGCCGCCCTGATAAATGCGCAAGTACCAAATAATGGCTGCAAGCAGGATAATCGGGCTTTCCACGAAGAAATCGCCCTGCTTGCTTATCCAAGAGCGGTTAAGGTTAAGCATAATCGTGTAGCTGGCTTCGTAGGCATCCGCAATGTCCGACATGAAGCTGGCGTTTATCGGGTTGCATCGGTGGCTCTTGCGTGGGTCGTCAAAATTGATAATGTAGAATTTAGGCTTTACCTTATACCCGTCCAAGTGGTTAAGCAAATGATTATAAGCGATTTCCGATAAATCGGGAAACTTATAATCATAGCAGTAAAGCGCAAAACCTTTCTCGATTTGCTGTTTTATGTAGCTGTTTACCACCGCATACGACTTACCGCTGCCCGGTGTTCCCAGTACAAGACTGGCACGGAACGGGTTCACGACATTTATCCAGCCATTATTCCATTTCTTCTTATAGTAGAACCGGGTAGGCAGATTTACGGAATACTCGTTCTCGATAAGCCTTGTTTCCTGTTGGAAACTTTCGTTCTCGGTATTAAAGACATCATCCATTAGGTTGTTCTTCAACAACCGGGACATCCATGTACCCGCCATGAGCATACAGATATAGCCCGCCGACAGCGTGGCGATATAAAACACGGCATCCGCCGTGTGTGGCAACGGAAGTTCCAGCAGCCACCAGTTCAGGAAAAACAACACGACACCCGCCGCAAGGCTGCAATGTATCTTCGCCCACGTTATCTTTTCCTCTTTCACGCCCTTAGTGCCGATGCACGACAGGGCGAGGAACACCACCGAAAAAAGTTTTGTCCAAAGGACGGACGAGAACAGCCCGGTGGTGCGCTGGAAATTCCACAGTATCTTGTCTATCACCTCAAACGTCACTCCCCACTCTTTCAGGGTGGAGTAACAGAACCAGTACACGTTTATTCCCACGAATAGAATACTGACAGCCCGCATAAAGTCCATGACCCTTGCAAGCCCTCTCAAATCATCTTCCTGTTGCATGATTGTAATGTTTTTTAAGTTAGTCGATGCGCCTTGTGCGCTTCTTTTTCTTCTTTCTCTTTTGGCGGGCGGTGTCCTGCGGTTCGTCACCGACTGATGCACCGCCGCCCAGCAAACCGCCGAAAGCACCCAGCACGGAAGCCACGCCCGAAACGATGTCGGCTTCCGGCGTGAAGCCCGGCTGTTCCTGATGCGTGGATTGTTCCCGCTGTTGTGTTTTCACTTCTGACTGGTGTATATTTCCGGTTTCACCCGAAAAACGTTCGTTGAACACGTTCGCCGAATACTCCTTGCCCAAGCGTGAACCGTTCAGCACCACCCGGCTGTCGTGGTCGATGAACGTAACGCCGTAGATGCGCCCGCTGTCATTCTGACGGAATACCACGTCAATGCCCTGCTTCTTTAGCTGTTGTTCCAGTTCCTTGCGGCTGCGGGCGGTCTGCATGGCAGTGGCTACAATCTTCCGGGTGCGCTCTTTCTGTTTCCCGTTCCTGATTGCTTCGCCCGATTTCTCCATTCTGCGCCGCACCGCTTCATAACCCACCGACTTGCCGATGCGGGAAGCCTTTACCGGGTTGCCTGTCTTTTCGCCCTTGTCGTTCATGGCGGAATAGACAATGCCCTGATAGGGCTTGCCGTTTATCTCGCCTTTGACTTCCTCGGCGCACACGTTGTAAGCGGCAAGCAAAGCCTTGTACTCCCCGAACGACTGAAAACGATAGCCATAGCAAGCCGCTTTCACGGTATTGCCGATTTGGTGCTTCACGTCCCCGGCGGCATAGTCCACCTTTTTAAGTTCCGGGCGTTCGGCACGCTCCTTTCGTTCTGCCGGGTGAAGCCCGTATTTCTTTTCCAGTTCACGGGTGATTTGCTTGCTGCGCCGATGCTCGAACTTGTCATTCAGCGGCTTGCCGTTCTCGTCCACCCGCAACCCCACGATGTGGATGTGGTGGCGGTCGATGTCGGTATGCTTGTACACCAAATAGGGCTGGTCGCCATAGCCCAACTTCCGCATATACTCTTTGGCAATGTCGGAAAGCTGCTGGTCGGTCAGCACGTCTTCCGGGTGCGGGTTTATGGAAATGTGAAGTATCGGCTTCTTGGTGGATAGCTGGACGGGCATCTGCATTTCAAAGCTGCGCATACACCCGCCGATAGAGAAATTCCCGTCCTCGCTCAACAGCATCCGGTTGGAAAAAAGCACCTTTGCTTCCCCGCTGTCCACCTTGTTTTGATTGTACGCCAGTGCGCCGAACATATTGCCGCCCGTGCTTATTTTGGCAACCATAGTTCCTTGCACTTGTTTGTCAGGTCGATAACCTGACGGTTTAACATAGATAATTCAGTGGTCGCTTTCTCCAGTTTATAGAGAAAAGCCAGTGCCTTTTTCTCCGAAAAGTTGCTGTGCAACGCCTTTACAACTTGGTTGTAATTGACCGCCACGGCTCTGAATTGTGCATAAAATTCGGTCAGCCGGGCGCAATATTCTACTGCCGATTTGTCCACTTTCACCACCCGGAACGGCTCGCCGAACAACCGGGCGGCGATGAAACGGGACTTGCTCGTGACGCCCGACTGCTCCCACTGCGAGAGGAAGCGGGCGTTCTCCCGGTCGTTCAGGTAAAGGACATGGCGATGCTTCGCCGGGTCTGCGAGGGCGGGGCGACCGCCCTTGTTGGTTCTTCTTGTTTCCATACTTCTTTGGATTAAAAAATTACGACTTCGGAGTGATTTTTACCCCCGCAAGGGGCAAGGCGTTTTCAGGCACGGAAAACGGTTTTGTAGCATACAAAACACACCTTGCTATTTTCTGACGAAAATCGAAATCCGTCATGGACGGATTGGGGTTAGCGTGGAACGGTAAGCCCTGCCATTCACCAGCCCGGTTTTACACCTGCTCCCCCCTGCGGTTCGTTACTCCGCTGCAAAGTAACGGTGATTTATAATGCTGTAAAATAGGCGGTTGGTGGACAAAGCGGGACAGCGCAGGACAAATCGGGACAAGGTTTTCAGGGGACGTTTTTTCTCCTTTTTTTTGCATCGGATTTCAAGATTGAAAGAAATATTCCAATCAGGAAAGAATGATTGAAAGCATGATTGCAATAAAACGTGATTGCAGGATTTCAATATTTCAAGAAAGAATGAAAGCAGGAAAACAAGATTGAAATAAAACATTCTTTCAATATTTCAAGATTGCAACATGGAAAGAATGAATGATTGGAAGCAATAAATAAATCTATCAACCAATAATGAACGGAAGCAATATGGAAAACGAGAAAACGCCCCTTTATGTCGCCTTTTCCACCCAAAAGGGCGGGGTCGGCAAAACCACCTTTACCGTGCTGGCGGCGAGTTACCTCTACTACCTCAAAGGCTACGATGTGGCGGTGGTCGATTGCGACTACCCGCAACATTCCATTGCCGGGATGCGAAAGCGGGATGCCGAGCAGGTCGGGGCGGATGAAGATTACAAGCGCATGGCGTATGAACAGTTCACCCGGCTGGGAAAGAAAGCCTACCCGGTATTGTGCAGTTCACCTGAAAAGGCGATTGCAACGGCTGACGGATATATAGCCGCCGGACACGTGCCGGATATAGTGTTTTTCGACCTGCCCGGCACGGTGAACAGCGAGGGCGTGATAAACTCCCTCGCTGGCATGGACTACATCTTCACCCCCATTTCAGCCGACAAGGTGGTGCTGGAAAGCAGCCTGTCGTTCGCAATGGCTATCCAAAAGCTATTGGTGAAGAATGAAGCCTGCCGACTTGCCGGGCTGTACCTCTTTTGGAACATGGTGGACGGGCGGGAGAAAACAGACCTTTACACCGCCTACGACAAGACTATTAAGGAACTGGAACTTCCGCTGATGAAAACCTTTATCCCCGATACCAAACGCTACAAAAAGGAACTGGTAGCGGATAAAAAGGCGGTGTTCCGCTCCACGCTCTTTCCCGCCAGCCGCCCGCTGGTAAGGGGAAGCAACTTGGAAGAACTGATAACCGAAATAGTGTACTACATCAAATTAAAATGATATGGCAAAACAAAGCGGCGGGATGCCGAAGATAGACGAGGATTTCATGAAAGAGCTTATATCGCAGGGTGTTCCCAGTAAAGAAGATAATAAACCGAATGATGCACCACATACCAATCTTGCATCACAAGTTACCCAAGAGGAACAGCAGACGGAAACGGTGCGGGTGGAGAAAACGACAAACCGCAAGCGCAAGGGCGGTTCGGGCGACTACCGGGAAACCTACTTTCAGAAAGTAGAACTGGCAGACCGACAGCCCTTGTACGTGAGCCGTACCACGCACGAAAAGCTGATGCGTATCGTAACAGTGATAGGCGGGCGCAAGGTGACGGTAAGCAGCTACGTGGAAAACATTCTGCTGCGGCACTTCGAGCAGTACCAAGACGAGATAAACACCCTGTACGAAAGCCACTTCCAAAAGCCTGTCTGATTATGGTAATCTATTGCATACTTACCGGGCTGGCGGTGTACTATATCGCCCTGTGGCTGTGGTATCGCTACACGGACAGCCGGACATCAACGAGCAAAGCGGATGATGTGTCACTTCCACAAAATAAGGTTTCAAGTTACACGCTGGTAGGTGAAAGCCGATACAAGAGTGGACTAATCGGGACAGCGCAGGACAAATCGGGACACCTCCCGCAAGCGGTTGAAAATGATACTATTTTTGCGCCGCAGGCTGACAGACAGCCGGAAGAAAACATTTCGGAAGCAACACCCGAAGCGGAAGAAACGCCCGGTTACGAGAATGACGAACCCGACTACGAGGACGAGGAAATAGCCGGGTACATGGACGGTGACGATGATACCGGGCGGGCTACGGGCGTGAGCTTTGACGAACTGGGCGAAGCGGTACGCACGGCGAACGCCGACAACCCCACCGAAGCGGAGAAACGGCAAGCCACCGGGACACTGGCAAGCATTGAGGGGACGAACCTCTACGATGCGGTGGTGGAGAACATCAACGGCGGGCTGGCAAAGGTAGCGGAACTGCTGGGGCGCAACGAAGCGGAACTGGCTACGGCTGCTGTCCCTGCCGGAACTGGCAATACAAGCGAGGAACACGAAGCGTTCGACATGAACGATTTCCTATAATATAATAATGTATAAGCCTGACAGCATGAAACAACGGGATTACGGTTGATTGGCAACCTGAAAACCAAACAGACAAACGGGACTATCCCCGACCACTAAAATTTCAAATTATTCACCAGCCGGGAAAGGCGGACTATCCACCCGCCGCCCGGCATTAAAAACAAATCACAATGAGAAAGAAAATCTTCTTGTCGGCGGCTATACTTGCCGCCGTGGTAAGTGCCTACGCACAAGGAAACGGGCAGGCGGGCATCACCGAAGCCACGAACCTAATCACCGGGTATTTTGACCCCGGAACAAAACTGGTGTACGCAATCGGGGCGGTCTGCGGCTTGATTGGCGGGGTAAAAGTGTATAACAAATTTTCAAGCGGCGACCCCGACACCTCAAAGACCGCCGCCAGTTGGTTCGGGGCGTGCATCTTCCTGATTGTCGCCGCCACTATCCTGCGTTCGTTCTTCCTCTAAAAAGGCGGCTATGTCTGACGAGTTGTTGAGGGCTAAGCCCGAAAAATATCCGGTAAACAGGGGTATCGGAAAGCCGGTGGAGTTCAAGGGGCTGAAAAGCCAGTACCTCTTTATCTTTTGCGGCGGCTTGCTCGCCGTCTTCGTGGTGTTCATCGTCCTGTTCATGGCAGGCGTGAACCAGTGGATATGTATCGGTTTCATCGTGTCAGCTTCGCTGCTGCTCGTGTGGCAGACGTTCCGGCTCAACGCACGGTACGGCACGCACGGGCTGATGAAAGCCGCCGCACGCAAACGGCATCCACGCTTCATTATCAGCCGAAAGGCGATACCCCGATTATTCACCTACAAAAAAAGAAAGGAAGAAAGACTATGAGGAATATGTTAAAGGCTACCACGCTGGAAAGGAAATTTCCCCTTTTGGCGGTGGAGAACGGCTGCATCATATCAAAGGATGCAGACATCACGGTGGCTTTCAGGGTGGAACTGCCCGAACTGTTCACCGTCACCAGTGCCGAGTACGAAGCCATACATTCGGCGTGGTACAAGGCGGTCAAGGTGCTGCCCGACTACTCCATAGTACACAAGCAGGACTTCTTCATCAAGGAGAACTACCAGCCCGACACCGAAAGGGACGAGCTTAGTTTTTTAAGCCGATCCTTTGAACGGCACTTCAATGAACGCCCGTTCCTGAACCATTACTGCTACCTGTTCCTGACAAAGACGACAAGGGAGAGAAGCCGCCGACAGAGCGACTTCTCCACCCTATGCCGGGGCAGGATTGTACCGCAGGAGATAGCCGACAAGGAAGCGGCGGCAAAGTTCATCGAAGCGGTCGGGCAGTTTGAAAGGATTATGAACGACAGCGGTTTTGTCACCCTTACCCGGCTGGCGGCATCGGAAATCACCGGGCAGGACGGAAAGGCGGGCATCATCGAGAAATACTTCTCGCTATCACAGACTGATACCACCTGCCTGAAAGATATCGGACTGTACCCGGAAGAAATGCGTGTCGGGGACGATATACTGTGCCTGCACACGCTTTCGGACGTGGAAGATTTGCCCGGAAAGGTCGGGACGGACTGCCGATTTGAGAAGCTGTCCACAGACAGAAGCGATTGCAGGTTAAGTTTTGCCGCCCCGGTGGGCGTGCTGTTGTCGTGTAACCACGTCTATAACCAGTTCATCTTCATAGACGACCACGCCGAAAACCTGAAGAACTTCGAGCAGACCGCCCGGAACATGCAATCGCTCTCCCGTTACTCCCGTGCCAACCAAGTGAACAAGGAATGGATAGACGAGTACCTGAACGAAGCGCACAGCAAGGGGCTTATTTCGGTACGCTGCCACTGCAACGTCATGGCATGGAGTGACGATAGGGACGAACTCAAACGCATACGCAACGATGTGGGAAGCCAGCTTGCCTTAATGGAGTGCAAGCCACGCCACAACACGGTCGATACGCCCACGCTCTTTTGGGCGGGCATACCCGGCAACGAAGCCGACTTCCCGGCAGAGGAAAGTTTCTACACGTTCTTGGGGCAGGCTCTATGCCTGTTCGTGGAAGAAACGAACTACAAGAGTTCGCTTTCGCCGTTCGGCATCAAAATGGTGGACAGGGTAAGCGGGCGACCGCTGCACATCGACATTTCAGACCTGCCCATGAAGAAAGGCATCACGACCAATCGCAACAAGTTCATACTTGGGCCGAGCGGGTCGGGTAAGTCTTTCTTCACCAACCACATGGTGCGCCAGTATTACGAGCAGGGGGCGCACGTGCTGCTGGTCGATACGGGTAACAGCTACTTGGGGCTGTCCCAGCTTATCCACAACCGTACACACGGAGAGGACGGGATTTATTTCACCTACACCAACGAGAACCCGATAGCCTTCAACCCGTTCTATGTCGAGGACGGGGTATTTGACATCGAGAAGAAAGAGAGCATCAAGACCCTGATACTCACCCTGTGGAAGCGGGACGATGAAGCCCCGAAACGGTCGGAAGAAGTGGCGTTGTCAAACGCCGTGAGTGCCTATATCGAACTGATAGGCAAAGACCGTTCGGTAACGCCCTGCTTCAACACGTTCTACGAGTTTGTCAGGGATGATTACCGCCGACAGCTTGAACAGAAAAACGTCAGGGAAAAGGATTTTGACATTGACAATTTCCTGAACGTGCTTGAACCGTACTATCGTGGCGGTGAGTACGACTACCTGCTGAACTCCGACAAGGAACTGGATTTGCTGCATAAACGCTTCATTGTCTTTGAGTTGGATAACATCAAAGACCACAAGATTTTATTCCCGGTAACGACTATCATCATCATGGAAGCCTTTATAAACAAGATGCGCAAGTTAAAGGGAATAAGGAAGTTAATACTAATCGAGGAAGCGTGGAAAGCGATTGCATCGGCGAACATGGCGGATTATATTCGCTACCTCTACAAAACAGTCCGGAAGTATTTCGGGGAAGCGATTGTGGTCACACAAGAGATTGAGGATATTATTTCTTCCCCTATCGTGAAAGAGAGTATCATCAACAACTCGGACTGCAAAATATTGTTAGACCAAAGGAAATATCTCAACAAGTTCGACAGCATACAAAACCTGCTGGGGCTGACCGATAAGGAGCGTTCGCAGATATTGTCTATCAACATGGCGAACCACCCCGGACGGAAGTACAAGGAAGTTTTCTTCTCGCTGGGCGGCACACAATCGGCGGTGTACGCTACCGAAGTTTCATTGGAAGAATATTACACGTTCACGACAGAGGAAAGCGAGAAAATGGAACTGTTCGCCCTCGCCGACAAGCTGGGCGGCAACCTTGAACTGGCTATCAAGCGGCTTGCGGAAAGCAAACGCAATCCCCAATCATCAACAACTTAAAAATTAGGAACATGAAGAAAACAATTCTCCTTTTGGCGGTATGCCTTTGCTTCATCGGCAAGGCATCCGCACAGTGGGTGGTGTCAGACCCCGGCAACTTGGCACAGGGCATCATCAACACCACCAAGCAGATAGTGCAGACTTCCACCACTGCCAAGAACACGCTGGACGGCTTCATGGAAGCGCAGAAGATTTTCCAGCAGGGTAAAAAATATTACGATGCGCTCAAAGCGGTACACGATGTTGTCAAGGGCGGCATCAAGGTGAAGAAGTCCATTGAGCTGGTGGCGGAAATATCCGAAATCTACGTGCGAAACTATCAGAACATGCTGGCAGACCCGAACTACACGCCGGATGAACTCACCGCCATTTCAGCCGGGTACGCCAAGCTGCTCTCCGAAAGTGCGGACGTGTTGCAGGACTTGAAGAATGTAGTGAACGTGACGGGCATGTCGCTGACGGATGCCGAAAGGCTGGCGGTAATCAACAACGCCTATAAAAGCCTGCTCAACTACCGCAACCTCGTGAACTACTACACCCGAAAGAACATATCCGTGTCCTACCTGCGGGCGAAGAAGAAGAACGACACCGACCGGGTGCTGGCTCTCTACGGCTCGGCGGATGAACGCTACTGGTAACGTATAAATATGGTATGCCTATGTTATTAGCAGCGGTGGATTTTGACAACCTGCACCAAGTGTTGCGGGTGCTGTACGATGAAATGATGCCCTTGTGCAGCAACATGACGGGGGTAGCCAAAGGGATAGCCGGGCTGGGAGCTTTGTTCTATGTAGCCGCCAAAGTGTGGCAGTCGCTCGCACGTGCCGAACCCATAGACGTGTACCCGCTACTTCGTCCCTTTGCGCTGGGACTGTGTATCATGTTTTTTCCAACTTTCGTGTTGGGAACTATCAACACGGTATTGTCGCCAGTGGTAAAAGGGTGCAACCAGCTTATGGAAACGCAGACTTTCGACATGAACGAGTACCGGGCGCAGAAAGACCGACTGGAATATGAAGCCCTGATGCGAAGCCCCGAAACGGCTTACCTTGCATCGGACGAGGAATTTGACCGACAACTGGAAGAACTGGGCTGGTCACCCTCCGACATGGTGACTATGACGGGTATGTACATGGACAGGACGGCTTATAATATAAAGAAGTCCGTCCGGGACTGGTTCAGGGAGTTATTGGAAATGCTCTTTCAGGCGGCGGGGCTGATTATAGACACGCTGCGCACGTTCTTCCTAATCGTGTTAAGCATACTGGGTCCGCTGGCGTTTGCGATTTCCGTCTATGACGGTTTCCAAAGCACGCTGACCCGGTGGATTTCACGCTATATCTCCATTTACCTGTGGCTGCCCGTGTCGGACTTGTTCAGCAGCGTGCTGGCACGCATACAAACCCTGATGCTCCAAAAAGACATCGAGCAGCTTTCAGACCCGAATTTCATCCCGGACGGGAGCAGCACCGTGTATATAATCTTTATGATTATCGGCATCGTGGGCTACTTCACCATTCCAACGGTGGCAAGCTGGATAGTGTCGGCTGGCGGTACGTCTGCCTATAACCGCAACGTGGCACGGGCTGGTTCAATCGCCGGGGCTGCGGTCGGTGCGGCAAGCGGGAAAGTAACCGGGAAACTACTCAAATAACCAACATCAAAATTTAGTATATGGAATTTAAGTCATTAACGAACATCGAAACGAGTTTCCGGCAAATCCGGCTCTTTGCGCTGGTATTCATCTGCCTGTGCGCACTGGTGACGGGCTTTGCCGTGTGGAACTCGTACAGCTTCGCCGAGAAGCAGCGGCAGAAGATATACGTCCTCGACAACGGCAAAAGCCTGATGCTGGCACTCTCGCAGGACATGGCACAAAACAGACCCGTGGAAGCGAAGTCGCACGTGCGGCGTTTCCACGAACTTTTCTTCACCTTATCACCCGAAAAGGGGGCTATCGAAAGCAACATCAAACGCTCGTTGTTTCTCGCCGACAAGACCGCTTTCAACTATTACAAGGACTTGGCAGAAAAGGGCTACTACAACCGGGTGATTTCCGGAAACGTCACGCAGACGGTGGAGATTGACAGCGTGAAGTGCGACTTCGACCAGTACCCCTACAAGGTGAACACGTATGCCCGCCAGTTGATTGTCCGGGAAAGCAGCCTGACGGTGCGAAGCCTTGTCACCTCGTGCCGGTTGCTTAACGCAACACGGAGCGACAACAACCCGCACGGCTTCATCATCGAAGCGTTCACCATTACCGAGAACAAGGATTTGCAGACCATTAAAAGATAGCCTTATGGAGAGAAAACGAAATTACATCGAAAAGGTGCGGGACTGGGCGGACGACCGCCTGCGCCGGATGTGCGGACGGATTACGCCGGGCAAAAGGCTGGCGGTTATCCTCGTGATGTTCTTCTTTTTCGGCGGCTTGTCTATCTACATCACCGTTTCATCAATATACAATATCGGGAAACGGGACGGGCAAAGGCTGCAAATAGAACACATCAGGCAACTGCCGTTGCACGGCAATGACACAACCAAAAATATCAACCCGTTAAACAGACCGCAATATGGAAGAAGTACAGAAAAATGAGAACGGCACGACCGTACCGCAGGCGGACGGGAAGCCGAAAAAGGAAGACAAGCCCAAACGGGAACTTACCCCGCAGCAGGTGCAGCAGCGCAGGAAAATGATAGTCTTCCCGCTGATGTTCCTTGCCTTTGCAGGGTGCATGTACCTGATATTCGCACCCTCCGGCAAAGAGGACGTGAATGTGGAAAGCGTGGGCGGCTTCAATGCCGACATACCCCTGCCCGCAGAGGACGGGATTATAGCCGACAAGCAAAAGGCTTACGAGCAGGCGGTGATAAGCCGCAAACAGCAGGACAAGATACAATCCTTGCAGGACTTCGGTTTCACGCTAGACGATGATACGGAAGAACCACAAGAGGAAATCAATCTGATGCCGGAAGAAGATCCGAAGCCACAAAGGGGCGGCGGTACTTCTTCACGGGCGGCTTACCGGGACATCAACCGCCAGTTAAGCACGTTCTACGAAACGCCCCCTGTGGACGAGGAAAAAGAGGAATTGAAACGGCAGGTGGCGGAACTGACCGACCGACTGAAACAACAGCAGAACGCCACGCCTACGGCTGACGACCAAATGGCTCTCTTGGAAAAGTCCTACGAGCTGGCGGCAAGGTACATGAACGGCGGGCAGGGACAAGTCGCACAAGTCCCGGTAACGGGCGGCATTGAACGCAAGCCGGATGCGGTGGCGGTGCAGGCTATCCGGGAAACGACCGTTTCGGGATTGCAGCAGCCCATGAGCGATGCCGACTTCATCCGGGCTTACAGCCAGCCACGAAACTACGGCTTCAACACGGCGGTAGGCACGGGGTACGCTATGGGAAAGAACACGGTAGCCGCCTGCATCCACCAAGACCAAACGCTGGTGGACGGGCAGGCGGTGAAACTACGGCTGCTCGAACCCATGCAGGCGGGAAATATCGTTGTGCCGAAGAATACCCTCGTGGCGGGGACGGCAAAGGTGCAGGGCGAACGGCTCGACATACTGGTGTCCTCGATTGAGTACGCTGGCAACATCATCCCGGTGGAACTCGCCGTGTTCGACACGGACGGGCAAAAGGGGCTTTCCGTACCGTCCTCTATGGAGCAGGAAGCGTTCAACGAAGCTATGGCGAATATCGGAAGCGGGCTGGGTACAAGCATATCCTTTGCCCAAAGTGCCGGGCAGCAGGTGGCTATGGACGTGACAAGGGGATTGCTGCAAGGAACGTCCGGCTACCTCGCCAAGAAGTTCCGAACCGTGAAAGTGAAGCTGAAAGCCGGGTACAAGGTGATGCTTTACGCCAAACAACAATAATTATTTAACCACTAAAATTTCAATTAGCAATGAAACAGATTTTTGTATTGCTCGCCCTCTTGCTGGGCGTGTGTGCGGCAAACGCACAGGAAACCGACACCGTGAAGTATGCGGCTGGCAACGACTTGTACCGGGGCATTACCCAGAAACTCCCGTACCGCCAAATGGTAACGCCCTACGGCGTGGAAGTGACATTTGCCAAAACCGTGCATATCATCTTCCCCGCCGCCGTCCGCTATGTCGATTTGGGAAGCAACCACATCATAGCGGGCAAGGCTGACGGTGCGGAGAACGTAATCCGGGTGAAAGCCACGACAGAGGGCTTTCCGGGCGAAACGAACTTCTCCGTCATTTGCGAGGACGGCAGTTTCTTTTCATTCAACGCCAAATACGCCCGTGAACCGGAAATGCTCAATATCGAAATGAAAGACTTCTTGGAAAATGAAGATACGTCCGATTTCTCGCACACCCGCATGAACATCTACTTCCGGGAATTAGGCAACGAAAGCCCGCTATTGGTGAAACTGATGATGCAGAGCATCTACAAAAACAATGACCGGAAAGTGCGCCACTTGGGTAGCAAGCGTTTCGGCATACAGTTCTTAATCAAGGGGATTTACACCTATAACGGGATGCTCTATGTACACACGCAGACGAAGAACAGTTCCAACGTGCCTTTCGACACGGACTTCATCAGGTTTAAGATAGTCGATAAGAAAGTACCCAAACGCACGGCTATTCAGGAAACGGTACTGGATGCGGTACGCAGCTACAACGAGGTGATAGAGATTGCCGGGAAAACGACCGTGCGCACGGTGTACGCCCTGCCGAAGTTTACCATTCCTGACGACAAGCTGCTGGTCGTGGAACTCTACGAGAAGAACGGCGGGCGGCATCAGACCATACGGGTGGAGAACGCCGACATCGTGAACGCGGAAGTGATTGACGAACTCAAAATCAAATAGGGAATGAAAAGACACATCTTTATAATGATGCTCTTTGCGCTGTGCCTGACCTCGTTTCAGGCACACGCACAAAGATACCTGCCGGGCATGAAAGGCTTGCAGGTCACGGCGGGCATGGCGGACGGGGTGCATTGGAACGACAATACGGATTTTGCCTACCACATCGGGGCGGCGTACAGCGTTTACACCAAGAACGCCAACCGCTGGGTGATTGGCGGGGAATACCTGCACAAGAAGTATGACTACAAGGATATGAGAATACCAGTCGAACAGTTCACCGCAGAGGGCGGCTATTACCTGAAATTCCTATCGGACAGACGAAAGACCTTTTTCCTTTCATTGGGCTTGTCGGCTCTCGCCGGGTACGAAACAAGCAACCGAAGCGAAAAGCTGCTGCCGGACGGCTCTACCTTGCTGGATAAGGACTGCTTCATTTACGGCGGTGCGCTGACACTGGAACTGGAAACCTACCTGACCGACCGGGTGGCTCTGCTGTTGAACGCAAGGGAACGGGCGTTGTTCGGCTCGGACATCGGCAAGTTCCACACGCAGGTATCTTTGGGACTGAAATTCATTATCAACTGACCGCTATATAATAATGTATATGAAGAATGTAATGTATAAAATCATCATGGGCTGCTACATCGTAGCCGCCCTTGTACTTGTCACCGCCTGTAATGACAATTTGGATATTCAGCAGGCGTACCCGTTCAGCATTGAAACGCTGCCCGTACCCAAAAGGCTGAAAGTCGGGGAAACCGCCGAAATACGCTGCCAACTGGTGCGTGGCGGCTATTACCAGCCGACAACCTATCAGATAAGGTACTTCCAGCCGGACGGCAAAGGGAAGCTGGAAATGGATAACGGCACGGTGTTCCTGCCCAATGACCTCTACCCGCTGGAGAAAGAAACGTTCAGGCTCTACTACACCTCGGCATCGACCGACCAGCAGACGATTGACATTTATATCATCGACAGCTTCGGGCAGATGCAGCAACTTACACTATCATTTAATAATGACAACAGCGAAGAAGGAACGGAAACAATAACCCCTTAATAATAAAACGACATGGTAAAAATAGAATTGGATATAGAAGGTATCTCGTGGTACATAGAAACCACATTGGAAACAGATACAGTTCCGGCAGTAGGTGACATCATCATTGTGGACAAGGACTGTATTTCCGAACGTGACAGTGCTGAATTGTGGAAAATACCGTCCAATCAGGTTTTCAAATGGGCGGACGAAGAAGATGATGCTCCCGTAATGGTATGGTTCGATTGCGAAACGGAAATGCTTGTCACCAAGCGGACTTGGAAATACGACATCGAGGAAGAAGAAACCGTGTGCATACTTGGTGTAAAATTTATTCACTATGAGGATTTATAGTTGCGACATCCGTTTTTATCATCCTCTTGGGAAACCGGGTATGGAATGATACGCAAAGCGTAAATATCGGGCAGACAGCCCGCCGGGAAGCATCGGCGGGCTGTTTCCATGATAGGGAAAACGAAAGGCTTCTTTGTTACTTTCTTCACCCGCTGGCAGGCTCACGGAAGAAAGTAACGGCGGCAAGCAGCCGCCGTCCTCTATCAACTGGTTTTAAGGCTCTTTATGGGCGTGTATTTCTCTAACCACACCTTTACCTGCTCCATGTTATATTCGCCCGTGATGATTGCCGTATGGTCGTCTATGGCTACAAACCGGACACTTTCATAGCTGTTTACCCAGCCTTGCAGGGAACAGACGCCCCACGTTTCCACATCTGCAAAAACACTGCGGTCTATCCGGCTGATTGGCTCGCCGAAAACTACCGTCATTATCTGAAAGTCCGGTTTGTCCTCCAACAGTTGCAAATGGTGCAGCGTGCCGAACTCGTCTATTTTGCGCCCCCACGCCCACACATCATTATACAAATCATCGCCCCACTGGTGCGGGTGGTCGAAACGGACTTTTACCTCTATGGTGTGTTCGTTTTCTTCTGTGTCCTCGATAACGCCCGTTACCATTAAGCCCGTAAAAATACACTCGCAACGCCTGCCGATAAGCTCCTTGTTTACTTCTGTCGTTTTCATGTCCCTGAAATTTACTTGTTTATTACTCCGTTCTTCTTCGCTACCCATTCGTCACGCCTGCGGCGGCACTCGTCCAGCGTTTTGGCTACCGTGCTGAAAAGTTCGCCGTCAAAGTGCCGGTAGTCATATTGAAAATAAATCTGTCCCCTGAATGCGCCTAAGCAACATTTCACGTATTTTTCTTCTCCCGGTGTTTGGGTGATGCTTACCCCGTTTTTGTTAAGTGACTGCATGATGTCTTATTTTTTTATGGTTATAAACTTGGTTGTTTTAAGCGGGCAGGGCTTTGACACCCCGCCCGGATTGGTTGTTATGCCGCACGGAACACAAAGCCGTCATCAAACCAGTACTCGCACATGAACAGGTCACGGGCAAACTGTTTGTAATCGAAATAGGTCTTTGCGAACTCCGGCAGGTCGTAACATTCCTCTACAATTTCATAGGCGAAATCTTCTTCATCGTCATATTCCCCTTGATATTCATCCCGGAAATCCCGTACAAGGTCGTCCGCATCTTCCTCGCCCAAATCATGGCTTTTATAGTTGCACCACACGAAAAAGGCTTCCTGCTCGGTGTCGCTCAAATCCTCCACCGCATCACGCAGGGCGAAGAAGTTTTCAGAAATCCAGCTTTCGTCGATTAAGCCCTCCGGCACGTTCTCCCAGTCCTGAAACATGTATTCCGCATCTTCCTCGTCCTTGTGAAGTTCCCGGCAGGCTTCATAAAATTCTTCCTTGTCCGAATAGTCCGAAAGGTCGAGCCATGCGCCGGACAATGAACCGTTGTTGTACTTGGCATAAGTGCCTACATAAACTGTTGCTTCCGATAATACCTTTGCTTCCATATTGCTGTAATTTTTTAAGTTTTTAATTTTATGCGGATTTGAGAGGTGAGGGAGTTGAAGTTTCACTGAACTTTTTTCCTGTTTCCCGTAAATCCGACTTTTTTTTTATGCGTCTTCCGGTCGGGTCGGTCGTTTTCGTTTCACATAGGCGTAAAAGGGTAGTGTTTAGAGTTTGCAAAGTTTTGGGCAAAAAATACCTCGCAAGGCAGGGAAGATTTTTTCGCCAAACCGGAACGGCTCGACCTTGCAAAATCGTGAAGAACACGTAACTACCTTTGCCTATTGAAATGATTAAAACGACTGTCCCGGCTGGGGGACTGCATAATGAGGAAGATTTACAGATAGGGAAACAGGGGAAAAGTGCTTGTTCCCTTTCATCCTTTAGGGAACACTCCATGCGGGCGGGAAAGGCAAGGGTATGGCAAGTTTACCTTGCGGTACGCTTGTGCGGGTTTCCAACGGCTCTTTTCACGAAATACAGTCAGCCATGCCACGCACGGCTGGCGTTTCGGGGAATGTGCCAGTTGGAAAAGGATATAAAAAATGCGGGTAGTCGGTGGACTGCCCGCAAGGTGGAAGAATGTACTTCATTGGGATATAGTTTGTTAGGCGGAATTTCGTTACCGAAATCGTTACCTATTCGTTTTTGTCACGGTTATAGGTAACGAAACCTACCGGACGGCGTTCTTTCTGTTGTTTCGACTGGCTTAGAAGCTGGGTAAGGGCTTGGTACAGTTCGTTGAACTGCGCATCGGTGCTTACCTCCAGTTCCTCGATGCGCCTTGACAGTTCCTCGTAACCGATTGCCATTTGGCGCATGAGGACAAAAGCCCGCATGATTGAAATGTTTACTTCTATGGCTACTTTGGAGCGGAGAACCGAAGAAAGCATGGCTACGCCCTGCTCGGTGAAAGCCATAGGCATAGCAACGCCGAAGTTGTAATCAGGGGGTATCACATTTTGTGATACCCCTATGGATAACAGTAAGTTAGCTTCCTCTTGGGTGAGTACAAACATAAAATCACCCGGAAAACGCTCGATATTGCGCTTGACCGCCTGCTTCAAGGCTCGTGTTTCCACTTGGTAGAGTTCTGCCAAATGATAATCGAGCATCACCCGGCAACCTCTGACCTCAAAAATCTTGTTTTGGATAATCTGCAAATCCATAATCGTATATTTTAGGAGATTTAGCAATGTTGGAATAATAGTAAGGACTGGTCACAAATTGTGACCAGTTCCCAATAATCAAGATTACATGGCGACTTCCTTGTAAATCTTCTCGATGCCGACAAACTTCTTGTCAAGCCCCTGCATATCGCTGCCTATCTTGCTGTTGGTGATGCGGGCGTAAATTTGCGTGGTTTCTATGTTTGTGTGTCCCAGCATCTTGGACACCGTTTCAATGGGTACGCCCTTTGACAGCGTGGTGGTCGTGGCGAACGTGTGCCGGGCGCAATGGAATATACACGGCAAAGCAAGCAACAGCGAACAGGTATAGATTAAACGTAAACCGTTAGGAATAAGCGATATTTCGGTATTTTGCGAAGTTGAAAAAATGCAAACGACAACGGAATATTGAGGTTGTTCAGTTACCAAACCGTTAGCCGGGCAGTTACCGAAACGGGAACAGGTAACGGAAAGCGATGAAAAGAAATCCCCACCGTTTTGTTTGCGTTAATACACAGTGTTTTGCGCATCAAGGGACGCTTATATGGCAAGTAAATTTGCACTTAAAAATATAAGCGTATGAAAGTAGAAAAATTCAAGGTGCTGCTCTACCTCAAAAAGAGCGGACTGGACAAGTCGGGCAAGGCTCCCATCATGGGACGCATTACCGTCAACCGCACGATGGCGCAGTTCGGATGCAAGCTGTCATGCCCTCCCGAACTGTGGAATCCCTGTGAAAGCCGTCTGAATGGCAAGAGCAAGGAGGCGGTGGAAACCAACACCAAGATTGAGAAACTGTTGTTGGCGGTAAACAACGCCTTTGACAACCTTGTGAGCCGTAAAATGGATTTCGATGCCACCGATGTGAAGAATCATTTTCAAGGAAGTATGGAAACGCAGATGACACTCATGCGAATGACTGATGTTGTCTGTGACGACCTCAAAGCCCGTATTGGTATTGACCGTGCGAAAACTTCTTACTCGACTTATCATTATATGCGTCTGACACTTGGTGAGTTCATTGGGCATCAGTACAAGGTCAAGGATTTAGCATTTGGGCAGCTTACGGAACAGTTCATCCATGACTATCAGGTTTTCGCTATGGAGAATAAGGGTTATGCAATAGATACTGTCCGACATCACCTTGCCATACTGAAAAAAATATGCCGTCTGGCTTATAAGGAAGGCTATGCAGACAAAATCCATTTCCAGCATTTCACCCTGCCCAAGCAGTCGGATAAAACCCCACGGGCATTGAGCCGTGAATCGTTCGAGAAAATCCGTGATGTGGAAATTGAACCGCATCGTAAATCTCACATACTGGCAAGGGATATGTTTCTCTTCGGGTGTTATACCGGGGTCTCGTATGCGGATGTGATATCCATTACCGATGAGAACTTGTACACGGACGATAACGGAGCGTTGTGGCTGAAATACCGCAGGAAGAAGAACGAACATCGGGCAAGCGTGAAGTTGCTTCCCGAAGCGATTGCACTGATTGAAAAGTATCACAGTGAGGACAGGGACACATTGTTCCCTTTACTACGCTGGCCTAATCTTAGAAGACACATGAAGGCGTTGGCGGCATTGGCTGGCATCAAGGATGATTTGTGCTATCATCAGGCGAGGCATAGTTTCGCCTCGCTGATAACGCTCGAAGCGGGTGTGCCGATTGAGACCATCAGCCGGATGCTGGGACATTCCGACATTTCCACCACTCAAGTATATGCCCGTGTCAGTCCGAAAAAACTCTTCGAGGATATGGACAAGTTCATAGAGGCGACACAAGATTTCAAACTAACCCTATAAATCCAACAACAATATGCGAAGCACATTTTCATTATTGCCATATATTAACCGCAGCAAGGTGAGGGCTGACGGTACGACCGCCGTACTCTGCCGTATAACCATTGACGGCAAGCAGACCGCCATAAGCACAGGTATCTATTGCCGCCCCGAAGACTGGAACGGCAGGAAGAATGAGATAAAGACCGTCAGGGAGAACAACCGCTTACGGGAATACCTGCGTCTGACTGAGGAAGCCTATACCGAGATACTTAAATCGCAAGGAGTGGTCAGTGCGGAAATGTTGAAGAACCATATTTCCCTGAATAATATCCATCCGACTACCTTATTGCAAATGGGTGAATGGGAACGGGAGCGGTTGAAGAAACATTCCGAGGAAATAGATTCCACTTCTTCCTACCGTCACTCCATGTATTATCAGAAATACCTGACGGACTTTATAGCGTCAATCGGGAAAAAGGAAATTCCTCTTGAAGAAGTGACGGAGGATTTTGGCAAGTCCTATAAAGCTTTCCTGAAGAAGTGCAAGAATTTCAGCTCTTCCCAAACCAACAAATGTATGTGCTGGCTTAATCGTTTATTGTATTTGGCAGTCGATAAGGAGATTATCCGTGTGAACCCCTGCGAGGACTTGGAGTATGAACCGAAGCCGGAGGCAAGGCACAGGTACATCAGCCGCGATGAGTTCAAAAAGATACTTTCCACCCCGATGTATGACAAGCGTATGGAACTGGCAAGACGGGCTTTCATCTTCTCGACCCTGACGGGACTGGCGTATGTGGACATCAAACTTCTTCATCCCCATCATATCGGGACGAATGCGGAGGGCAGACGGTATATCCGCATCAACCGCAAGAAGACAAAGGTGGAGGCTTTCATACCCTTACATCCCATAGCGGAACAGATATTGTCGTTGTACAACACAACCGATGATGAGAAGCCCGTGTTTCCTCTCCCAAGCCGTGATTCACTTTGGTTTGACATCCACGAGATGGGTGTTGCCATAGGCAAGGAGGAAAATCTGAGCTATCACCAAAGTCGGCACAGCTTCGGAACTTTCCTGATTTCAGCGGATATACCGATTGAGAGCATCGCCAAGATGATGGGACATTCCAACATCAGAACTACTCAGGGGTATGCACGGATAACCGATGATAAAATCTCCAAAGACATGGACAAACTGATGGAGCGAAGAAAGAAAATATCGGCTGGCGAAAAGAAAGAAAACAGTATATAATCATCATAAAATAAAGGGATTATGAGCAGAGAAATAATAACAATCAGTAAAATGGGAGCGGTCACCGTACCGACAGCCCCAGTGTGGATGACCCAGTTCGAGATAGCCGACCTGTTCGGGGTGTTCTCTTGCAATATCCGCAAGATGATACAGGCAATTTACAAGAACAAAGAGTTGAACGAAACTGATACGATGAAGTATATCAAGCAAACTGACGGCATCAGTTATGATGTGTATAATTTTGAAATGATTATAGCCATCGCTTTCAGAATATGTAGCAAAGAGACCCTTTTGTTCAGGCGGTTCGTAATAAATGAAATCTGCACCACCAAGAAAGGAATCCCGGTTACATTGTTTGTTTCCTATGGTAAGAATGGCAACCTATGGTATAGTCGAGGTTCTTCCCGTCAGCCACCTGTTCCCGATGCACGGATGCAAAGGTAGCGTGTGGCTCTGACAGCATTGGCAAGGTCGGGCGGCATAGCCGTTTCGGGCAGAATCTTCCTCAACGGGGTTGAGCGTATTCAGCCCGAAAACCTTGCCCCTGCCAACCACACGCATTTTGGGCATCCGGCAACGGAAACAAGCGACTGACGGGAAATCAGAAGAAAGAGAAGGAACGGCTTACAGACGAAGCTAAACATTGATGCTTCATCCGTAAGCCGTTCCTTTTTTATTGTACCATTGCTGTCGCAAACATAGGGCAGACGGCAAACTGCGCTCTTTCAAGAAAATCAGATAGCCGTCTGTCGGTAGGCGGTACGGTAGCTGTCAGTCAGCATCCTTTCGATGTCGGACTCTCGGTAGAGGATTTTGCCGCCCAACTGAATGTAGGCTATCCGCCCTTCGTTGCGGTAATCCTGAAGTGTTCGGCGGCTCACTTTCAACCGTGCCGACACCTCCTTGTCCGTGAAGAAACGCTCCCCGTTCAGTGTCGGGCGGTAGCTGGCAGTCAGATGCTCTACGTTGTCCAGCAGACGGTCAAGACTGCCCATGAAGTGGATTATCCACTCGTTGTCTTTGTTAATCAGTTCGTTCATATTACTCTGGATTTAGTGGAATTATTGTCATTACTCTATTCGGTTATCAGATTGTCCTGCCTTTGAACTTTGCTTCCTTCCGTCTGTCCTCCACGATGGAGACGATACGTTGCACATCTTCGGGACGGTAATAGGTCTTGTGGTTGATTTGGCTGTATGCCAAAGTCCCATTGTCCCGAAGCGTCTGCAAGGTTCGTGGGCTGATATTGAGCATCCGGCATACGTCCTGATTATCCATCCACTCGCTCATTTTCTTTTCGCCGTGCCGATGGCAGATGGCATCCATACGGCAGACGAAGCGGTCGAACTTGGCGACCAGCTCCTCAAAGGTCTTTCTTTCGATTGATACGATTTCCATATTGTCTTTTTTTAGTTGTTACTGTTTCTTATGCCGCAAAGGAATGTATAATCCGTTACTTGACAATGGGTTTCCCGGAAGTGGTAGCATGTTGCGCTGATACGGTAGTCATTGTCCGTGATACCGACTTTTCCTTTGGCGGCTATCATTCCTTCTCCCGCAAAGAAATACATAATCCGGCATCCGGCAATGGATTCAATTTGGTCTGGCAGCAAGTGGCACAGGGTGGTAGAGGTTGGCACAGGCATGGTTCACCGATTGCCCAATCCGCCCAGTCCTTAGCCCTTAATTCCTATATTTAATAAGGACACCACAGCCCAAATAAGAGCTTAATTCAAAATCACCCGTAACTAAACCTTTTTCCCTTTCGGTTATATACATCCGGCAAAACGGTGAAGTCTGCACCGTTATTTCTATCACCATAAAGCAAAACCATACAAAATTGCCTAAGAGAACCCAAGTGCTTGACAGACTGCACTGAAGCATCTTACTTTGCTCCCGATAATCGGTCGAGGTGCTTACCAAGACCACAGTTAATAACTTAATCAATTTGTTTTTTACAATGAAGAGAGAACCAAGCATTACAGAGCAGCAGGCTCGTGAAATCGTGGAAAAGATGGGACGCAGGGAATCCTACACTCCCAAGTCGATGAATGACATCTACAGGCGTATCGGCCTGGAGCCGGATGAGCCGGAACAGCCCGGCAAGACCGTCACGGAAGAAACGGAGACCGCTATGGCGGATGAACCGTCAAGTGAGGCGGTCGGGGAAACAGCAATGCCGCAGAAGCGTGTCAGCAGCAAGCAGCGCAGGCTGTCGCTGGAGGAGTACCGCGCCACCTATCTCCAAGTCCCCAAGATTATCAACCGCAAGCCCGTGTTTGTCAGCGAGACGGTGCGTGACGAACTGGACAGGGTTGTCCGCTTCCTCGGAGGAAAGGGTATGAGCGCATCGGGGCTGATTGAAAACCTCGTCCGCCTGCACCTCGACACCTATCGGAACGACATCGAGCAGTGGCGCAAGCTCTGACGGGATTACAGAAAGTCGGTTAGGCTGGTGAATACACTTCATCGGCTTAACCGATACCCAAGATGAGTGATTACACTCGGAAAACAATCCGACAAGCGGAGGATTGTTATGTCTTCAAAGACATAGCAAGATATATTTTCAGTTACCCGAATAATTCTAAGTAACTGAAAACACCTTCACCGCCGTGGGCAGAATTATCCTCCGCAGTCGGATAATTTCGGGGTTCATTAATCAAAGATTAAACAATGGACAAGCCATAAAATTGAAAAAATAAGAAGTATGAAAAAGAAGAGCAAGTACGGGAGAAATCCCAAGTTGAACCCGAAGACGCACTGCGTGATGGTGCGCTTCGATGATGTGGAATGGAACAGATTCCTGACGATGTACGAGGAATCTAACGTGTACGCGAAAGCCGTCTTTCTCAAGGCGCACTTCTTCGGACAGAAGTTCAAGGTGCTGAAAGTGGACAAGACGCTGGTGGACTACTACACCAAGCTGTCGGATTTCCATGCCCAGTTCCGTGGCATAGGCACGAACTACAATCAGGTCGTCAAGGAGCTGCGCATCCACTTCTCGGAGAAGAAGGCGATGGCGTTGCTCTACAAGCTGGAGGAGTGCACCATCGACCTTGTGAAGCTGAGCCGGGAGATAATGGAGCTTTCAAGAGAAATGGAGGCTAAGTGGCAACAAAGACGGGATGATTCTATGGTATAGCTGGATGTCCCTTTGGTTCGCAGTTCGGCAAGTGAACGAAGTCCGACGGGTAACTTCATTGCCGACCATGTCATTGTCGGACATCTGTTAAGAATAAGAACTAACTGAAAGGGATGAAAATATAGTAGAATCAAGTATCTGGCTTTCTAACTGATAAATAGAAATCTAGATACTTGATTTACAAACTAAATATATTTGATACTCTTTTTGCAAGAATAGTCTACCTGTCAATCCATTCTTTAAGCCTCTGCGCCTTTTCCTTGCTCACTTGTATTTCCGTCTTCGGATAACCTTTCAAACGGACAATCAACTTTCCTCCAAAATAATTACCGAGGAACAAAACGTGCTCTACATTGATGATATATTGGCGGTTTGCCCGGAAGAAATAGTCCGGGTTCAGTTGGTGTTCAAGTTCATCCATTGACACATTGACCACTTCGGAAGTGCCATTGTTGAGACGAAGATGTACAATCTTGTTTTCTGTTTCGATATGGTTGATGTCCGAAACTCGCACGGTCTTATATCCGTCACGATAAGGAAGCAGGAAACGCTCCCTATAACGGAACTTGCTCTTCTGTAAGGCGTCAAAAAGCTGTTGCAAGTTTTCGTCGGTATAATTCTTTCCGGCTTTGACTGCCTTGTCAATGGCCGCTTCAAGTTCATCCGGATCCAGCGGTTTCAGAAGATAGTCAAAACTGTTGAACTTGAATGCCTGTACTGCATATTCATCGTATGCGGTGGTAAATATGATGGGAACGGTTGCCTGGGCATGTTTAAGAGCCTCGAAACTCAAACCGTCAGTTAGCCGGATATCAGCAAGGATGAGGTCTGTGGTTTTGCCAGATTGAAAGAATTCGACTGTTTCTTTGATGCTGGCAAGCGGACCTTCAACAATAAATGTTCTGTCAATATCGTTCAGCAGCCTTATGAGGCGTTTGGCATTGCGCTGTTCGTCTTCAAGAATCAGTATTTTCATAAGGGTTGATGTTTTTTATGATGGGCAGACTTACCGAATAGAAGTTTTCGGCATTCTCTATCTTGACCTTTTTATCACAAAGTAAAGCATATCGTTCTATGATATTTTTAAGTCCTAAACCGGTTGATTCGATTGGGGACATCAAAGGTCGTTTCAGGTTGCAGACGGTTATGTAATCATCGGACAACTTTATGTTGATAACCAACGGATGTTCAGATGAAAAGCTGTTGTGTTTTATTGCGTTTTCTACAAGAAGCTGCAATACAGCCAGAGGAAGAAAACCTTTGCATTGTCTGACGCCCGGACTTACTTTTGCAATGACCCCTTCGTTGTGGCGTACTTTCATCAAATACAAGTATGAATCAAGAAACTTGATTTCGTCGGCAACGGGTATCAGATTGCGGTCCAGATTGGTGATGATGTATCGGTACGCTTTCGATAGGTTACTCAGGAATTTTCCGGCAAGCTCGGTATCTTCCTCAATCAGTTCCAGCAGGTTGTTGAAGTTGTTGAACATGAAGTGCGGGTTGATTTGCAGTTTCAGCGAGTTGAGTTGCGACTGCAAGGCGATCTCTTTTTCCTTCATCAGCGCCATTTCGAGTGCTTGTTTCTCGTCGCGCGCCTTGATGTAAGACTGAAGGTAGAAGGAGTTGGCATAGACGCTTGACAGGAAGGTAGATATCATGGCAAAGGTGTATGCGCCTTTCATGTTGAGGAGTTCGTCGAGAAGCCCGTTGTCGGTTTCGTCCCATAGGAAATTGAACAAGGTTATCATACCGAACGCAACGATATTGTTCAGTGCCATTAGGCAGGATGCATAGACCATTCCCCACACGTAGGATGTCCTGAACGGCAATACCCTGAAGACCAGAAAACAGAATCCTAAGGATATGTAGGTAAAAAGCATACACAGCAGAAAATCGACCATGTAATCAGCGATTGTCATTCCCGGCAATTGGTCGATGGTCTTGTCATCGAGTATAAACCACATGACAAGGTAGAATACATAGGAGACGGCAGATAGCAACAGGCCGTTCTTCCAACTCATTATTTTCATTTTCACTTGGGTCATATCGGGTGCAAAGTTACTCTTGATTCGGCAAAGATAAGGCTTTACTCCTTTGGTTGATAGGATAAACAGGCTGAAACGGATAAAATTACTATCGAAACGATAATAACTATTGGTGAAATACACATTGTATTTGTTAAAACCGATCTGCACTTGAAAGATTATCCTTTTTTCGGTCTTAACTGTCAGTTTGGATAGTTCGGACTTTAATTTATCCGCTTCGATACTCTTTGAATTGCAAGAACTTTTATAGTGGTATAATTTTGCATCTCAAAAAAAAGTGTATGAAAATTGAAACAGAACGTCTTGTAATCAGAGACTTTCAAAAGAGAGACGTTGTTGGACTTTTGGAATATCTTTCAAATCCTCGTGTGAATTGCTTTGCCGCCGACCGCCTTTGTTCTGAAGAGGCGGCATTCGTATATATGCAGTATTCCCAAAAAGATATGCAACGCTATGCAGTGAGTTTGAAAAAGGAGGACTTTATAATCGGTGATGTTTTCGTTTTGCGTGAAAATGAAGATACTTACAATGTGGGCTGGCATTTCAACAAACGTTTTGAGGGCAAAGGATTAGCTCGTGAAGCGGTTATCGGATTGTTGGATTATCTTTTTCGGGAGGCGGGTGCACGGCGTATCTATGGATTTGTGGAAGATGACAATATTCGCTCCAAACGCTTATGCGAACGCCTTGGTATGCGCCGCGAAGGATGCTTCAAGGAATTTGTGACATTTATAAACAATCCTAACGGCACCCCGAAATATGAAGATACCCGTGTTTATTCCATTCTAAAAAAAGAATGGAATTCAATCAGTGCTAAATCAATTACGAATAATTAAGAACAAGAAAAGAATATGAACAAGCGATTCATTATCATTAATTTCGCCGCATTTGCCGTCATGCTGTTTCTGTCGACTGGATGCAAGCAGGACGGTAAGCAGGATGCGGTACCGAGTTATCGGGTCATAACAGTATCGTCCATGCCGGTGGAAATATCCGAATCTTATTCCGCCACTATCCGCGGGCGACAAGATGTGGATATCATGCCGCAAATATCCGGCCGCATCACGCGTCTATGCGTGAAGGAGGGCACACGGGTGACGACAGGGCAAGTACTGGCAGTGATAGACCAAACACCCTATCTGGCAGCCTTACGCACAGCTTTGGCTAATGTCAGCGCAGCACGGGCAAAAGCGGAAACGGCACGAATCGAACTGCAAGGTAAGCAAGCCTTGTTTGATGAGAAGGTAATATCCGAATACGACCTTTCTCTTGCCCGAAACCAACTAGCTGTGGCACTTGCCGAACTCCAACAGGCCGAGGCGCAGGAAGCGGATGCACGAAACAACCTCTCTTATACTGAAATCAAAAGTCCGAGTAACGGCGTGGTAGGCACATTGCCCTACCGCATCGGTGCGCTTGTCAGTCCCAACATGGAGCAGCCTTTCACGGTCGTGTCCGACAATGCGGAGATGTATGCCTACTTCTCCGTGTCGGAAAACATGCTGCGACACCTATCCACTCGCTACGGCTCGATTGACAGCCTGATAGCCAAGATGCCGGAAGTGAGCCTGCAACTCAACGACGGTAGTCTGTACAAAGCGAAGGGACGCATCGAGACCGTAAGCGGTGTGGTGGACCCTGCGACCGGAGCGGTGCAGATCAAAGCCCTGTTCCCCAATCCCGAACGCGAACTGCTGAGCGGCAGCATCGGCAACATCGTCCTTCGGAACCCCCAAACGGATGCCATCACCATTCCCATGACCGCCACCGTGGAACTGCAAGACAAAATCATCGCCTACCGACTGAAAAACGGACGGGCGGAAGCTGCCTATCTCACGGTGGACCGCCTGAACGATGGCAACCGGTTTATCGTAAAAGAAGGTCTCTCGGTCGGCGACACCCTCATCGCCGAAGGCGTGGGACTGGTGAGAGAAGGCATGAGCATAACCCCTAAAGACGAAACGAAATGAAGCTACGATTTTTTATAGACCGCCCGGTGTTCTCGGGCGTTATCTCGGTGGTGATTGTGCTGTTGGGCGTCATCGCCATGTTCTCCCTGCCGGTGGAGCAATATCCCGACATCGCCCCGCCCACCATCAATGTATGGGCATCCTATCCCGGAGCCAACGCCGAAACCGTGCAGAAAGCCGTGATAGTGCCGCTGGAAGAAGCCATCAACGGCGTGGAAGACATGACCTATATGACCTCCACGGCATCGAACACGGGAGACGCCTCCATCAACATCTACTTCAAGCAAGGAGCCAATGCCGACATGGCAGCCGTGAACGTGCAGAACCGTGTGAACGCCGCATTGAGCCAGCTTCCGGCAGAAGCCACCAAGACCGGTGTCACCACCGAAAAGCAGCAGAATGCCGAGCTGCTGACCTTTGCCCTCTACTCGCCCGATGACCGCTTCGACCAGACGTTTCTGAACAACTACATGAAAATCAATGTCGAACCGCGACTGAAGCGCATCAGCGGCGTGGGAAAGGCGCAACTGTTCGGCTCCAATTACAGCATGCGCCTCTGGCTGAAGCCCGACCGTATGGCGCAATACGGGCTCATACCCGACGACATATCCGCCGTACTCGCGCGGCAGAACATCGAAGCCGCCACCGGCTCCTTCGGTGCCAATCACCCCACGGCCAACGAATACACAATGAAGTACCGCGGACGCTTGTCCGGTGCCGATGAGTTTGGCGAACTGGTAGTCAAGTCCTTGCCGGGTGGCAACGTGCTTCGGCTGAAAGAGGTTGCCGATGTGGAGCTGGGCGATGAATACTACAACTACTCCTCCCAAGTGAACGGCCATCCGGCAGCCATGATGATGATAAACCAGAAGGCAGGGTCCAATGCGTCGAGCACCATCAACGAGATTCACGAAGTGCTCCACGAACTGGACCGTGACCTGCCCGAAGGAGCGGAATTCGTAGTGCTTACCGACACCAACAAGTTTCTGTATGCCTCCATCCGCTCGGTCATCCGCACCTTGCTGGAGGCGATACTGCTGGTTATCGTAGTGGTATATGTATTCTTGCAGGACATCAAGTCAACGCTTATTCCTGCCATATCCATCTTCGTTTCCATCATCGGCACGTTCGCCGTGATGTCCATGATAGGCTTTTCCATCAACCTGCTCACCCTGTTTGCGCTTGTGCTTGCCATCGGCACCGTGGTCGACGATGCCATCGTGGTGGTGGAAGCGGTGCAGGCGAAGTTTGATGAGGGCTACCAGTCGGCGGTGCTTGCGGCCGATGATGCCATGAAAGACGTTTCATCGGCCATTCTGACCTCTACCATCATCTTTATGGCAGTGTTCTTTCCCGTTGCCATGATGGGCGGCACTTCGGGAGCCTTCTATGCGCAGTTCGGCATCACGATGGCGGTTGCCGTGGGCATCTCGGCCATCAATGCCTTCACCCTCTCACCGGCACTTTGCGCCCTGTTGCTGAAGCCCTATATCGACGAGCACGGCAATACAAAGGACAACTTTGCAGCCCGTTTCCGAAAGGCGTTCAATGCCGTTTTCTACCGTCTGAGCCGACGCTATGTGCGTGGAGTGATGTTCATCCTCCACCGCCGGTGGCTGATGTGGAGCTCTATAGCAGTGTCCTTTGTATTGCTGGTGCTGCTGGTCAACGCCACCAAGACGGGCCTTATCCCCGAAGAAGACACCGGAACGGTCATGGTGAGCATGAATACGAAGCCCGGCACGTCAATGGCGCAGACCGTCAAGGTGATGGAGCGCATCAACAGCCGCCTCGACAGTATCGGCGAGATAGAATACAACGGTGCGGTTGCCGGCTTCTCTTTCAGCGGTTCCGGTCCGTCGCAGGCCATGTATTTCGTGACACTCAAAGACTGGGAACAGCGTGAGGGAGAGGGGCAGTCGGTCAACGACGTCATCGGAAAAATCTATGCCGCCACCTCCGACATCCCTGATGCCACGGTGTTTGCCATGTCGCCCCCAATGATAGCCGGATATGGCATGGGGAACGGCTTTGAGCTCTACTTGCAGGACAAGGCAGGCGGAGACATTACCGCTTTCAAGAAAGAGGCGGACAAGTTTGTCGAGGCCTTGTCGCAGCGGCCCGAAATAGGCGAAGTCTATTCCTCCTTTGCCACAGACTATCCGCAATACTGGGTGGATATCGACGCCGCCAAATGCGAGCAGTCGGGAGTGTCGCCCGCAGAGGTGCTTTCCACCCTGTCGGGCTATTATACCGGACAATATGTTTCCGACTTCAATCGCTTCTCCAAGCTCTACCACGTCACCATGCAGGCTCCGGCGGAATACCGTGTGAATGCAGAGTCCATTCATCATATCTATGTACGCACCTCTGATGGCGGCATGGCACCGTTGAGCCGGTTCGTGCGTCTGACCAAGACCAACGGTCCGTCAGACCTCACCCGCTTCAACCTGTTCAATGCCATCTCCATCAATGGGTCTCCGGCCCGGGGTTACAGTTCGGGGCAGGTGCTCGAAGCCATCAGTGAGACGGCACGCAAGGTTCTCCCGGCAAATTACACCTACGAGTTTGGCGGCATCTCGCGCGAGGAGAGCAAGACAACCAACAATGCCACGCTGATATTCCTGCTCTGTATGGTCCTGGTCTATATGATTCTGTGTGCCTTGTACGAAAGCGTGTTTATTCCCTTTGCGGTTCTGCTGGCAGTGCCTTGCGGGTTGATGGGCAGTTTCCTGTTCGCATGGCTCTTCGGTCTGGAGAACAACATCTACATGCAGACCGGTCTGATTATGATTATCGGCCTGCTTGCCAAGACCGCCATCCTGCTTACCGAATATGCAGGCAAGCGGCGGTCGGAAGGCATGACACTGGCACAAGCGGCATACAGTGCGGCAAAAGTCCGTCTGCGCCCCATCCTGATGACCGTGTTGTCTATGGTGTTCGGCCTTATCCCGCTGATGCTGGCTCACGGAGTGGGTGCCAACGGTAGCCGTTCGCTTGCCACAGGTGTAATCGGCGGAATGATTGTAGGTACATTGGCTCTGTTGTTCCTCGTGCCTTCATTGTTCATCGTCTTCCAATATATCCAAGAACGTATTAAGCATAATTAAATGAAAAAGACAGCAATATATATCATATTGTCAGGATGGATGCTTACCGGCTGTGGCACGTACAGCCGGTATCATCGCCCCGACCTCTCGATGGAGAATCTGTATAGCACCCTTCCGGCAGACGCCGATACCACCACTCTGGCCTCCCTGTCGTGGCGGGAAATGTTTACCGACCCTAAACTTCAGTCCTTGATTGAAACAGGACTTGACCGAAACACAGACCTCAATGTGGCACGGCTACGGGTGGAAGCGGCAGCCTCCGCCTTGCTGACAGCTAAACTCTCCTATCTACCCTCACTCGGACTGAATGCCGAAGGTAATGCCGGCAAGCACGATGGAGCAACGGCAAAGACATATAATGCAGGAGCGACAGCAAGCTGGGAACTGGACATCTTCGGCAACCTCACAGCTGCAAAACGTGGTGCCGCTGCCGCCTTGCAAGGAAGCCGTGATTACCGGCAAGCCGTACAGACTCAGCTTGTCGCCACTATTGCCGACAGTTACTATACCCTTGCCATGCTCGACGCGCAAATGGCAATAAGCCACCGCACCCTTGAAAACTGGCAGACTACCGTGCGCACTCTCGAAGCATTGAAAAAAGCCGGACAGTCAAACGAAGCCGGTGTATTGCAGGCAAAAGCGAACGTGATGCAGCTCGAATCGTCCCTATTATCCATCCGCAAGAGCATCTCCGAAACAGAAAACGCCTTGTTTGCAATACTTGCCATGCCGTCACACTCAATAGCACGAAGTAATCTGGTCGAAGCAGCTTTCCCCGATACCGTCTCTATCGGAGTCCCCTTGCAGTTACTTTCCAACCGTCCCGATGTGCGTCAGGCAGAAATGGAACTGGCGCAGGCGTTCTACACAACCAATGCGGCACGTGCCGCATTCTACCCCCATATCACCCTTTCGGGAACACTTGGATGGACCAATAACGGTGGCGGTATAATCACCAATCCCGGACAATGGTTGCTCAATGCCATCGGTTCCCTGACACAGCCCTTGTTCAATCGAGGCGCAAACATCGCCAACCTGAAGACTGCCCAAATCCGCCAGGAAGAAGCGAAGTTACTGTTCCAACACTCTTTGTTGAACGCAGGCAAAGAGGTAAACGATGCTTTGACCGCATGGCAGACTGCGAAATCGCAACTTGAAATCAATGCTCGGCAGGTGGAAACATTATGCGATGCCGTGCGGAAAACAGAATCACTGATGCGTCATTCCAATATTACCTATCTGGAAGTATTGACCGCCCAGCAATCTCTCCTTGAAGCGGAAGTGCAACAGCTGCAAACTCGTTTTGAACGCATACAAAGTGTAATCAAACTTTATCACGCGTTGGGAGGAGGACGATTTTAATTCGTAAGAGAATAGATGGAATTTGTACGTAAGGCAATAGCATTAAGTCACACTTTCATAATTCTAATAGTAGTAGCCATTGCATTTACTTGTCATAATGAATGGCAGGAAGTGGAAGCATTGGAGGTTGGCAACCGGCATATAGATGAATTCAGGAAGGAGGTAAACCGTATTCATATCCAACTGATAGAGTTTTCGCTATTAGGAGAAACTGCATTGGATTGGGACGAAACGGATTTGGAGAATTACCATGCCCAACGCATTGCATTGGACAGCACATTGTGCCTGTTCAATGAAACTCATGTAATTGGACGTATTGACAGTGTGCGCAGTCTTTTGGAAGATAAGGAACGGCAGATGTTTCAGATTGTTCGGTTAATAGACGAACAACAATCCATCAACAAGAAGATTGCCAGTCAAGTACCTCTCATTGTTCAGACAAGTATGCAGGAACAGCCCAAGAAACCGAAACGAAAAGGGTTCTTGGGCATATTCGGCAAAAAAGAGGAAACGAAGCCGCCGACAACAACAACTACGCTTCGTTCACCCAATAGAAGCATGGTCAGTGAACAGAAAGAGCAAAGCCGTCGATTGTCGGAACAAGCCGACAGTCTTGCCGCCCGCAATGCAGATCTTAACAGGCAGTTGAAGGGGCTAATCTGTCAAATAGAAAATAAGGTACAAGCCGACCTGCAAGGGCGGGAAGACGAAATAGTTGCCATGCGTGGAAAGTCATTTATGCAGGTAGGCGGTTTAATGGGATTCGTCCTTCTGCTGTTGTTAATTTCCTACATCATCATACACCGTGATGCAAAGAGTATCAAACAATACAAGCGCAAGACAACGGATTTGATAGGGCAACTGGAACAATCCGTACAACGGAACGAGGCACTGATAGCATCAAGGAAGAAAGCGGTACATACCATCACCCACGAACTGCGCACACCACTAACGGCAATAACAGGTTATACTGAGCTGTTACAGAAAGAGTGCAGCAAGGAGAACAATGTGAATTTTCTTCAAAGCATACAACAATCTTCCGACCGTATGCGGGATATGCTTAACACCCTGCTGGACTTCTTCCGCTTGGACAACGGCAAGGAGCAGCCCAAACTGTTGCCCTGCCGCATCTCCACAATCACGCATACCCTTGAAACGGAGTTCATGCCCGTCGCCATGAACAAGGGGCTTTCCTTGACCGTAAAGAACGGAAACGATGCGGTTGTACTGACCGACAAGGAGCGAATCATCCAAATTGGAAACAATCTGCTGTCAAATGCCATCAAGTTCACGGAGAAAGGCGGTGTGTCGCTGACTATCGATTATACCAACGGAGTGCTGACACTGATTTTCGAGGATACAGGCACAGGCATGACAGAAGATGAACAGCAACGTGTATTTGGGGCATTTGAACGCCTCTCAAACGCCGCCGCAAAAGACGGTTTCGGACTTGGACTTGCCATCGTGCATAACATAGTGGCGATGCTTGACGGCAAAATCCATTTGGAAAGCGAGAAAGGGAAAGGAAGTCGTTTCACAGTGGAAATACCCATGCAGAAAGCCGAAGAAATACCGGAAAAAGAGATACAGACTTATATCCACCGGGAGGAGAGAAACCTCAATGTTGTCGCCATCGACAATGATGAGGTGCTGCTCCTGATGTTGAAAGAGATGTATGCACAGGAGGGAATACATTGCGACACTTGCACCGATGCGGCGGAACTGATGGAAATGATACGCCGAAAAGAATACAACTTGTTGCTGACGGACTTGAATATGCCCGGCATAAACGGCTTCGAGCTGCTGGAACTGCTCCGATCGTCCAATGTTGGCAATTCACAGACAATCCCCGTGGTCGTGGCAACCGCTTCGGGCAGTTGCGATGCGGAGGAACTTTTGGAACGAGGCTTTGCCGGATGCCTGTTCAAACCATTCTCCATATCGGAACTGCTGGAAATTTCCGACAAGTGCGCCATTAAAGCGACACAGGACGGTAAACCGGATTTTTCCGCCTTGTTGTCCTACGGCAATGAAGTTGTCATGCTGGAAAAACTGATAACGGAAACCGAGAAAGAAATGCAGGCGGTACGGGATGCGGCAATGCGAAACGATCTGCAAGAACTTGATGCCTTGACACACCACTTACGCAGTTCGTGGGAGATACTCCGTGCCGACCAGCCGCTGAAGGTGCTTTATGGTGTGCTTCATGGAAAGGATAAGTCCGATAACGAGGCGTTAAGTAATTCCGTGACCACCGTGTTGGATAAAGGAGCGGAGATTATACAGTTGGCAAAGGAGGAAAGGAGAAAATACGAAAATGGATAAGACAAGAATAATCGTGGTGGAGGATAACATCGTGTATTGCGAATATGTCTGCAATCTGCTGGCACGGGAGGGATACAGTACCGTGAAGGCTTACCACCTGTCAACAGCGAAGAAACATCTGCAACAGGCAACGGATGATGATATAGTAGTTTCTGACCTGCGCCTAAACGATGGCAACGGAATAGACCTGCTGCGCTGGATGCGCAAGGAGGGAAAGATGCAGCCGTTCATCATAATGACCGACTACGCCGAAGTGCATACGGCAGTCGAAAGCATGAAACTCGGTTCGATAGACTATATTCCGAAGAAACTGATAGAGGACAAACTCGTCCCCCTTATCCGCTCCATACAGAAAGAGCGTCAGTCGAGACACAGCCGGATGCCCGTTTTCGCCCGTGAAGGTTCCGCCTTTCAGAAAATCATGCACAGGATAAAGTTGGTAGCCGTCACCGACATGAGCGTGATGATATTCGGAGAGAACGGCACAGGCAAGGAGCATATCGCCCACCATCTGCACGACAAGAGCAAACGGGCTGGCAAGCCCTTCGTGGCGGTGGACTGCGGTTCGCTATCCAGAGAACTTGCGCCGTCGGCTTTCTTCGGACACGTCAAAGGCGCGTTCACGGGTGCGGACAGCACCAAGAAAGGATATTTCCATGAGGCGGAAGGAGGCACGCTGTTTCTTGACGAGGTGGGCAACCTTGCGTTGGAGACCCAGCAGATGTTGCTCCGTGCCATACAGGAGAGGCGGTATCGCCCGGTCGGTGACAAATCGGACAAGAGTTTCAACGTCCGCATCATCGCCGCCACCAACGAGGATCTGGAGGCGGCAGTGAGCGAAAAGCGTTTCCGGCAGGATTTACTCTACCGTCTGCAAGACTTCGTGATAACCGTGCCGCCCTTGCGTGACTGTCAGGAGGACATCATGCCGTTGGCGGAGTTCTTCCGCGAGATAGCCAACAAGGAACTGGAGTGCAATGTGAGCGGTTTCAGTTCCGAAGCCCGTAAAGCGTTGCTGACCCACGCATGGCCGGGCAACGTGCGGGAGCTTCGGCAGAAAATCATGGGAGCCGTGTTGCAGGCTCAGGAAGGTGTGGTCACGAAAGAGCATCTTGAACTTGCCGTGACGAAACCGACCTCACCTGTCAGCTTCGCCCTGCGCAATGATGCGGAGGATAAGGAGCGGATAATGCGTGCGTTAAAGCAGACAAACGGCAACCGGAGTGCCGCCGCCGAACTGTTGGGAATAAGCAGAGCTACACTATACAGTAAACTTGAAGAGTATGGACTTAAATATAAATTCAAGCAATCATAACTGATAATCAGACACTGTTTCACTGAGTGTGCCTGAGCAAAAGCTCTAAAAGAAACAGTATCTTATTCGGTTAATGAAAGAGAAAGTCTGATTCTGATTATATATCGACCAAGAACCCAAAGAATACTTTCGGCATTTAAGCTCCTTTATTGTGGTCACCGGAAGTTTAGTCATAAATATACCGTTTTATCATATTTTCAAAATTTCTTTTAAACTCTTGTACTTCGATAGGAATCGAACGTAAAAAGGGATTAAAAACCTTATTACCATTTCGTCCCCAATATTCCAACTGACCATTAAACCATTTTTTTGCATCTTGACGCCCCAACTCACCTCCTGCATTTATTTGTTCCATAGTATAGTCTCGGAAACATAATTGTTTGGTATATCCATTTGCTATATTGCCCCATAATGGATCTGCATCAGAGAGATTATACAAATAGGATGCCAGCAGTCTTTCAGGAGAGTTGTTCCCTGGCAATATTAAAATGTTATCTGCATTTTTTATTTTCTTAAGATACGCCCTATTCATCCTAACATCTCCATCCAATATGATGATAGAATATGGGTGTTTAAATGCAGGTATGTTTTTATTTACAAGTTCAGTTAAGGTTGAACACGGCAGAGTTACATCTACAAAATCTAATATAGATGCTTTAGTCTTTAAAATAGCTTTAACGAATAATATATTTTCATTATCCTCTGTATATACAGTAATTTTGTTTTTCTTACGTTTTTTTCCTTCTGCAACAACATTCAAATCCAATTTAATACCTTTAAAATCTACATTTTGTTTGATTGTTATCTTGTCATCGACTTTCTTTAGATAAAGAATCTTTACCTACTTAGCTGTTTCTTCTTGTTTACTTACTTCTTGAACTAAATCGTCCATAACCTTAAGAAGAGACATTGAATGAGTAGTAAATAAAATTTGCAAATTAAGTTTAGACGCATATTTGCGCAAAATCTTTAATAGCTCAACTTGAGACGCTGGATACATTGTAGCATCCATCTCATCAATGGCAAGAATTCCACCTTTATATTGTTGGGGATATTTGTCATGCAATCTTTTAAAAGAAAATAATGCCAAGATAATTTTGCCCAGATTATCTTGTCCCATAGAGTTTTGATTCCAATCGTATAATTCAGTGGATACGCCTATAGATTGCTTATTTTTTGAGGTTATTGTTGTTGCAGAAGAAATGGGAGTTTGTACTATTAGAATTTTATTGTGTAATTGTTTAAACTCACTTAGTTCCTCTGGAGTTAATAATGTGTCATCAGTTATAATCTTGGCCTCCTCTGCCATAGGAACTAACCGCTTTAAACTTAAAAAGATTGTGGGAAAGGAGATATATCCATCCCCTTCTTGCCTTGCTCCTTTCTTCCAAAATCGCACATTAGGGTCTCCAGTACGTTTGATGCTTTCGACAGTAAAGTCATCTACTCCTATATCAAAAGAAATGGTCCATTCATGACCTTTAGGTCTATCAAAAATGGGCGATAATCTAAACTTATCTTTGAATGCAGAAATATAGCTACCACCACACAAAGGTTTTTCCGCTCTCATTGGATCCTCAGGCTTAAGAGTGAAGGTTTGTGTTACAATACCCAGTAATGTTGACTTTTGAGTTCCGTTTTGTCCTGCAATTGCTGTTAATTGAGAGCCTACTTCAAAGTCTTCATTTTGGAAGCCTCGAAACCTTTCGATATGAATGTGAGTTATTTTCACTTTGTTGAATGATTAAATAATTTGTGTTTGGGAATAACTATATCGTCACAAAATATCATTATTTCTTCACCTTTTCCTGAGTTACTCGCACTATAATTCAATTCAAAACATTGTTGCCTATATTTTGAATATAGGTTGGTTATGAATGGCACATTATCATAAGAGACAATCCACTTACAATTTACTATTGCACCTATAGCATTTGCGATGTTTTGATGGTCTGTGTCATTATAGTAGTTCAGATAAAGCCCTTTTCCTTTTATATAGTATGGCGGGTCTAAATATAATAGAGTATTGTAAGGTAATTCATCTTTTAATCGTTGCACTAAAGTAACAGCATCGTCATTTGTTAGATGAATTCTCTCCGCGTAGTCTGCTATACGTTGAATCCTTTTTATCAAATCTTCTTTGTTAAACCTCGCATCAATCTTGTAATTTCCAGTTTGGTCGTATCCACCTATGATTCCAGCTTTTAAAATTCCTGAACGATTTGTTCTATTTAGGAAGAAAGTGGAAAACCCTAAATTTAATAAATCAACATTTCTATTTTCTTTATTCTGCTGAAACTCTTTTTGCTTAAACCATGTTTCGACATTTATGGGAGTATCCTTAATTAATTGGCAAAGAGCATCCGTGTTATTAAGAACACTATACCAAAAGGCATAAATAGATATGTCTTTATCGTTTATATATATATCACTAACATATTCATTAAAGAGCAAGGATAAAGCAACAGAACCACCTCCTACATATGGCTCAACATAAGTACCATCAAGCAATGCATTTTCTTTGATTAAACACTGTACGAAATCAGCGACTTTTGCCTTTCCACCGGGATATCTTAAAGGTGATAAAAACTCCATAATGTCATTCTTTATTTATAGATTCCCATAATTGGATAAAAAAACTTTCTATGTTGTCCCATCCTATAATCAAATTGTCTGCTTTAGGATAGAAAAACTCATTATGAACATATGCATTCAAGGATTCAATGGATAGGACTGAATTTTTATCATTTATTTCAGACCTTATACCTTTAGATAAATCATTACTCATTGTTCCTAATTGGGTCATATGATTTAATACTTTACAAACTTTCCCGTTCAAATCCTCTTTGGAAGAACACGCAGTTATAGCATTGTTTTTTACCAAATCATATCTTTCCAAATAAGCATCAACTGACAATTCTAAAAACACTCTCAGCAGTACAGAAGATGCATTAGGACATGTTTTAACTTGGATATGTTTTAACTCCTCCTAAAATCCGCAAGCAATCTCAATGGCAATCTCAATTGCAGTAAAGAGCTTGAACACTATGCATCATGATAGTATGAGCGTGAATTTTGTCCGATTTGTGCATACCTTCCCCTTACCCCACAATGCGACTTGAGGCAATACGCAGATTAAAACCATAAGGAACGGACTTTATCCGAATCCAGTTTTGAAAGGTCTTGCATAAGCCCGGTTTTCAGTATAGATATTCAGCACGTATTGCCTTGCTGTCATGATCCACTTGGCAGGTACGGAGATGAAGCTGAAGACAAAAGCCTTTATGCGACTCGTTTCCTTGAGCCCGAAAGCCTTGGTGTCAAGCTTGCTAATGATGGTCTTATAGAAATTGTGTATCAATGCCGTAAGCAGAAGGAATACAGTGTTCTCTGACATGAACGACTTGGGGAGCCTGTTCCAGCCGAATCCGTTGTTCATATCATCGAATATACGCTCTTTGCCCCCACGCTTGTTGTAAAATTCGACGATGTCTCTTGTTGATGAGTCATAATCGTTGGTAAGAATGGATCTGTAGGTGTATTCACCTTCCCACAAGTCAAGCTCTCCATCCATGCGCTTTTGTCTCTGAATGACAAGACGATAGCACTTGCCTTCCCATTTCTCAACAAGAATGGAATTGAGTTCAAACTGGATGCCGTTGATTTCCTCCGTCTTCCATCCCCTCAGTGAAAACAAGTCATCGTAGAGCGAACTGCATCTGTTGGCGCGGATGTAGAAGTGCGTGCAATGCTTCTCTATCTCACTGACAATTTCCTTCGAGCACGAACCACAGTCGGCTCTGAAGCGATTCACACGGATGCTGTTGGCTTCCAGTAGGGCAAAGAATCTCTTGTGGGTCTCAGCCTGATAAAAGCGCACATTTGTGTTGCCATCGCTGTTCTCGACATAGACAATCATGTCACCGATGACATATACGCCAGGTCTGTAGCCGAGGAACTTCTTGTATGTCGGTTTTGCATCATACTTCTCTGTTTCAAGGAACTGATGGTCGAAATCAACATCGTAGGTTTCCACCTCATTCAGTTCACCAGTGGAAACCAAGGCTTTTATAAGCAAGGCGTTGAGCTTGTCTGCCGTATTGAAATCATAGGTCTTGCCCTTATCGGAAGTATATGAGATGTTTTCCTGTGTCAGTTCCTTGATGGCTCTGAGGATGGTATCAGAGCTGCATGTGCGCAAGGTCGGATGATACGAGAGATGACGCATCAGATGCGATGTTACATCCTCCACGCATGAACCGCCACAGAAGTATACGCTCATCAGAGAACGAATAATTTCGCTGTACTGGTATCCGATGATACTGCGGCATCTCTGACCAAGTGTCTGGTCGATAATAGGTGAAAGCATGGAGTCAAATTGCTCCATGATTGAAAAAATTCCTCCAAAAGGTGTGAGTTTTTCAGATTTTATTTGTACCTTTGCCATGTCTTGTTACGATTTACGCTTGTTTTGATTTGCAACACTAAGATAAGTGAAAAATCTGACATGGCAAAATCCTGAGCAACTTTTTGTTGCTCAGGAACTTATAAATAAAGTTAAATCAAAGTGTTGCGGAATTAAGGCTCCTCAAAAATTTTATTGATTTTGGGGTTGTTGATATGCAAAATCAAAGTCTTGGGCACTAAGCCAGCTCTGTTTCTAGCTTTCTGATTATTAGCCTTTTTTATTTCTCTGCGTTCACTATTTATTAATACCTGCCCTTTATTGTCTACAATATCTTGAACACTCCATTGTTCAGACGCTTCATTAGATAGGTCTGGCTTTTGGTTCGTGTCAAAATTGTCAATATATTGCTTCCTTTTTTCTCTATTATAGATTTCTGAAACTTTGAATTCTGGATTAAGAATATCCGTAACAACTTTTATAAGCCCCTTGACGACTTCTGACACTTCAACCTTTGAAACTAAAGTTCCATTGTTAATTCCCAAACCAAGGTGTTCTCTAACATAAGGGTCTGACATCAAACGTTGCAGGTTGGTAATATTTAGTTTGGATAACGAATCCTTAATCGTATCAGAAACATTATCTTGTGATTTCAATAAAGTGATAATTTGCAATGGAATCGATGATTTTCCTTCTGTCTTCTCCTCGAATCTTTGCTTTTGTTGAGCATTCCAAGTAACTGTACCGATACCATTCAGCTCTCCCGAGTGTTTACGTTTTATCCAAATATCAGCTTCCGTTGGGTTTTCAAAAACAGCGCAAGCAATATTCTTCAATTCAGAAATAGCATTAGGATTTTCTTTTTGCAATTTCTGAAATTTTTTCCTTAAAGAAATGTACTTGTCATCAATTAATGTTGGATTGTTTAATAATTTTAATGATGTTATTCTCCTATTACCTTCGAGTACTATATATTTGTTGTTATCTTCGTTAGGCGTTACAATGATTAAATCGACTGGACTAAGACCATTAGTTACAATATCGTCTACAAGAGAATATAATTTATCCCCTTGGTCCTCTACCATCTTGTCTATCGCTTCCTTTTGTGAAGACAGAGGCTCAAATCTATAATTTTCAGTATTGACAAATAGTGATGTCAATTTTATTGTTTTTACAACCATGGTAACACTCATACTTATTAAAGTACAAAATTACTCATTTTTAGTGAAGTTAGCAGTAATTGAGCAATAAAAATATATGGAATTCACTTTTTGTAGGCTAAAACCTATTATAATCCAATTATAATGCCTATCTTTGTAATGCTAAAAGGCGTTCTTTTGAATTACTGCAAAACGAAGTGGAATACAGATTTTCGCTGGTTTCTAAATCGTTACCTGTCAAACTGGGATATTTTGTAAGCTATTGATTTTTAAGAAAAAAGAAAATACACTATGGCTTTCGCTATGACCTAAAAACTCGTTTTTCACTTTCTCGGCGGTCACGTAGTTGTCACGCCGCTGCATTTCGTGGTAAATGGTGTTCAGGGAAGAACGTATGTCGTCCAGCAGGGCGTTTATTCTTCCGGCATCCCTGCCTTTGGCTTTGCCTGCGGCAATGCTCCAGTTGTCGGGCTGGATGCTCTGTTTCGTACTGAACTGGCAAAGTTTGCCGTCTATGGTGATGCGTGCCATAATCATAACCTCGCCGTTTTTCTTTTCAGAACCTTTCTTCAAATAAAAAAGAACCTTGAATGTCGATTTCATAACTCAAAATTTTTAGTTGCAAAATTAGTTTTTACCTCTCGTTTTCGAGTTATGCAGACTATGGACTAATATAGTCATTATCAGGTCATTTATGGACAATTCGTTACCGTTTTTGTCCGGCAGGGAATAGGTAACGATTTAGTAACGAAACTTTGTCTTTTACCGTACTTTTGAAGTCTTGGAAGCAGGACTTTCGGGCAATAAAAAAAGCCACAAATCATTGATTTGTAGCTTTTTGTCCGTTTGCTGACCATTTCTGTCCAGCACGTTCAGCGGAGAGACAGGCTCTCGAACCTACATATTCAAGAAATATCATAAAATTGCAAATCATTAATAATCAAGCACTATTTGGAGTACATAGTAAATCTAAATCTTTCTGAATATCTTTTGCTATTCCAAATATTGGGTGTATATTTGGGTGTAGAATTTCAAACACACCCAATTATGAATATCAAACGAAACATCATTTTTGCATTGGAAAGCCGGAAGAAGAACGGTGTGCCAATCGTGGAGAACGTGCCTATCCGTATGCGTGTCATATACGCAAGTCAGCGCATTGAGTTTACAACGGGTTACCGCATTGATGTAGCCAAGTGGGATGCTGACAAGCAGCGAGTGAAGAACGGGTGTACCAACAAACTAAAGCAAAGTGCATCTGAAATCAATGCCGATCTGCTGAAATACTATATCGAAATTCAAAACGTGTTCAAGGAATTTGAGGTACAGGAAGCCATGCCCACTACCCAACAGCTAAAGGACGCATTCAACCTGCGGATGAAAGATACAAGTGAAGACCAGGAAGACGTAAAGATAAGTTTTTGGGAGGTATTCGATGAATTTGTAAAAGAATGCGGCAACCAGAATAACTGGACTGAATCCACATACGAAAAGTTTGCAGCCGTTAAAAATCACCTCAAGGAGTTCAAGGAAGATTTAACCTTTGAATATTTCAATGAATTCGGACTGAACGAATATGTCAATTTCCTGCGCGACAAAAAGGATATGAGGAACAGTACCATCGGTAAACAAATGGGATTCCTCAAATGGTTCCTGCGGTGGAGCTTCAAGAAAGACTATCACCAGAATATAGCATACGATACGTTCAAACCGAAATTGAAAACCACCCCCAAGAAGGTAATCTTCCTGACATGGGAAGAACTGAACAGACTTAAAGACTATCAGATACCCAAAGACAAACAGTATCTGGAACGTGTCCGGGATGTTTTCCTGTTCTGTTGCTTTACCAGTCTGCGTTATTCAGATGTTCGCAACCTAAAGAGAAGTGATGTCAAGTCCGACCATATAGAAGTCACCACCGTTAAAACGGCAGATAGTCTGAGTATTGAACTGAACAAGTACAGTAAAGCCATACTTGAAAAATACAAGGACATCCATTTTGAAAACCACATGGTATTGCCTGTTATCAGCAATCAGAAAATGAATGATTATCTGAAAGAACTGGGAGAACTGGCAGAAATTAACGAACCTATACGTGAAACCTACTATAAAGGGAATGAGCGCATAGATGAAGTTACCCCGAAATACGCATTGCTCAGTACTCATGCAGGAAGAAGAACATTCATCTGTAATGCGCTGGCTCTAGGTATTCCGGCACAGGTTGTAATGAAATGGACAGGACACAGTGATTATAAAGCCATGAAGCCCTACATTGACATAGCCGATGATATTAAGGCTAATGCAATGAACAAGTTTAACCAACTATAAAAGTATCAGTCTGTTTCACAGATTATCCATTATTAGAGTTATCTTTGTTAAGTAATAGTTAGTAATATGGAAAATAACAACGAACATAATATAAAGAAAGGTCATTTTGATGCCTTTGTCCATGCTGTCGGTTCGGAAATAGAACAGGCACAAGTCCGGCTCATTACCGCAGCCAATGCCCAGATGTTGTTCCATTACTGGAAAATGGGCAATTATATACTGTACCACCAAAACCTGCATGGCTGGGGTGGTAAAATTATCAAGAAGTTGGCACAGGCAATCAGATTCAATTATCCTGAAAAGAAGGGATATTCGGAGCGTAATCTTACTTATATGTGCCAGTTTGCCCGTTTATATCCGTTAAATGTACTTCGTAGTTTTATTGAAACAGATTCAATACTGTCAGTCCCTAATATTCAAAACATTACTAATGAAGTCCTTAAACTCAACAGCGGGCAATTTACGCAGGAGCTTACTGCGCAAATACAATCAGCTGATAATCAATCTTTAGAAATTACGCAGGAGGTTCCTGCGCAATTTCAGAATGTAGAAAAAACAGTAGCAACCATCTATAAAATAAAAATAGAGGATATAGAAGATTTATTCTTGGCGTCACCGATTGCAAGAATAAATTGGGCAAGCCATATGGTCATACTCAATAATCCGCTACCATTAGGTGTAAGGTATTGGTATATGAAACAATCTGTAGAAATGGGTTGGAGCAGTAATGTGCTGAAAATGCAGATTGAAAGTAATCTGTATGACAGACAAATCAAGAGTAACAAGGTAAACAACTTCACTGCCACACTTCCGGCACCTCAAAGCGATCTTGCCAATTATCTGTTAAAAGACCCGTATATCTTTGACTTGGCAGGAGCAAAGGAAAAGGCTGACGAAAGGGATATAGAAGAACAGTTGGTAAAGCATGTAACCCATTACTTGCTGGAAATGGGTAACGGCTTTGCTTTTGTTGCCAGACAAAAACATTTCCAGATTGGGGACAGTGACTTTTTCGCCGACCTGATTCTATATAATATCAAGCTCCACGCCTATGTCGTCGTGGAATTGAAAGCAACGCCATTCAAACCGGAATATGCAGGGCAGTTAAATTTCTATATCAATGTTGTAGATGATAAACTGAGGGGAGAAAATGATAACAAGACCATCGGTCTTTTGCTGTGCAGGGGTAAGGATGAGGTCGTGGCACAATATGCCTTGGCTGGATATGACCAGCCGATAGGTATCAGCGACTATCAATTGAGCAAGGCAGTACCCGAAAATCTGAAATCTGCCCTACCGAGTATAGAAGAAGTGGAAGAAGAACTGACCTTATTCCTTGACAAGGACAAGAACCCATAATATAAAGTATATGGCAGGAAAGATACAGACGATGATTCCCCAATATGGAGAACTTAACAGAATATACAGAGACTATATAGATAATTACGCTTTTTCTTTTGACAGGCAGAAATTCATATCGGATTTCTATCAGGAGTATAATGACATGAAATCCTTTGAAGCCGCTATCCTTGAACTGGTGCTTGACAAGCAAAAAGAGCAATACACCTTGATACTCAACAGTCTGAAAACTGAAATAGAAAAGAGCATACAGGCTTATGAGATACGCCCGTTAAGTGACAGAGCCATAGAACGTGCTTGCTATCAGCACATGGAAAGGTATTCTCAGGAAATTGAAGCCCAGCTGGATGTTACAAGAAGTCTGAGCAAGCCGCTGAATGAAGCCAACAACAGGTATGATTCCATTGGTTACAGGGAGCATACAGCCGAAGAGGAAAAACAGGCAGAGAAAGAATATGAACGCTGCAAGGCTGAATATGACAGGGAAAAAGCCAAACTGAACAAACTCTATGACCAGCAAAAGGCTACAAGAACAGAGGCATTCCAATATATGAAGAACTGTTGTGCGGACATATACCGTCAAAGCTGCCTTTTTCTGGATATATTGAAGAAATACATTCCTGACGGAAAGCAAGAGAATAAATCAAGCGAGCCAATCAGTCAGCAGGAAACGACAGAAGAACAACAGGAATATTTCAGCATGAAATTACTTTCGCTCATTCATGAGGTGTGCAAAGGAGAACAGTTCGAAGAAATTTCCGCACCAGATTTCTATGCCAATATGAATCTTCACCCCTGCAACTGTAAGCTGAAAATAAAACCGAGAGAGAAAATACGTGTATGCTATCTGATATTCCTGATGAGCGAGAAACTCTCCAAACAGGACAGGGACAAATGGAAAGACAGAATACTGAAACTGCTGGATATTGACGACAGCTACTACAAATCCAAGTACAAGGAGCCTGTTTCAGATTTCCCCAGTGACAGCAACCAAAATTTCGCCAAGGAAATGGAACATATATTCAGATAATCCGTGATATATCCTGATACTTTACGAAAGTTCCACTTTTACCACTCAAAATAATTTTTGAGTGGTATTTTTGTTTTCTGATATTCAATAAGATACAATGATATTCAGTTTGTACCGTCCCCATCCTTACCACTCATAACCCTACCTAATTTTGCATCGTTCGAGAACAGAAATAACAGCCAGTGCGCAGGGCTGATTGTTTAACGACTAAATAGATTGGACGATGACAAATATCCAAGAATTATTATCAAAACCCGTCTGGCAAATGACAGGCGAAGAATTCATATTCCTGAGTAAGCACGCTTCAGGTCAGGCCGAAGCATTGCCGCAACCCGTTACAGACACGGAAAAGAAGTATGTGTACGGAATACTCGGTATAGCCAAACTGTTCGGGTGCAGTCTGCCCACTGCCAACCGCATAAAGAAAAGCGGTAAGATAGACAAGGCGATTACCCAGATAGGGCGCAAGATTATAGTTGATGCAGAACTGGCTCTTGAACTTGCCGGAAAGAAAACAGGAGGACGGAAATAATGGGAGGTATGCTTATGGACTATATGAGAGAAATAAAGGAAATATCTGCAGAACAGGCGATAATCCTTTGGCAAGCCTCACGTCTGAGCCTATCGAAAATCTATGAGAAAGCACCTGAGATTTTAAAAGTGCAAGGTTCGGTCATTGGCACACTGGGCAATTTCAGTGCATCCATAGGCAAAGCCAAAAGTAAAAAGACTTTCAATGTGTCGGCTATTGTAGCCGCCTCATTGAAAAACGGTACGGTACTACGGTATGTGGCAGAACTTCCGGAGAACAAAAGGAAAGTCCTTTATGTGGACACGGAACAAAGCCATTATCACTGCCTGAAAGTCATGAAACGTATTTTACGGCTGGCCGGTCTTCCTGATGACAGGGACAATGAACATCTGGAGTTTCTCGCTTTGAGGAAATACACGCCCGAACAGCGCATCAGGATTGTCGAACAGGCTATCTATAATACACCGGACATAGGGCTTGTAATCATAGACGGCATCCGTGATATGGTATATGACATCAACAGTCCGGGAGAATCGACACGCATCATATCCAAGTTGATGCAGTGGACGGATGACAGGCAAATACACATCCATACGATACTCCACCAGAACAAAGGCGATGAAAACGCAAGAGGGCATATCGGTACGGAGCTGAACAACAAGGCGGAAACCGTTCTTCTCGTGGAAAAGGACAAGAGCAACGGGGATATAAGCAATGTTTCGGCCATGCACATACGTGCAATGGATTTCGAGCCTTTCGCTTTCCGTATCAACGACAATGCATTGCCTGAACTCATAGAGGGGTACAGACCCGAAGCGAAGAAACCCGGAAGACCGGAAGAGGAAAAGTTCGACCCTTACAGGCATATTACCGAACAACAGCACCGCATAGCACTAGAAGCGGCTTTCGGACTGAAAGAGGAATACGGCTACAAGGATCTGGAAACCGCCTTAATCAAGTCTTATATGTCAGTAGGTGTAAAACTGAACCATCAAAAGGCGGTATCACTTATCACCATGCTCCGGAACAAACGGATGATAGTACAGGAGAACGGCAGGAAATACACGTTCAAGCCAGACTTTCACTATTAGACCGTCTAACCTGTAATCACTTCACTTTATTCGGCAGGTCTATATATTAAGGATAAAGCGAAGCGATTGCAGAGAATGTAAAACCGCTTCACTTTATTACCGTATCCTATATATACGAAAATAAAGTGAAGTGATTATACAGACCGTACTTCATAAAAAGGTACGGGCGAAAAGAGAAATAAATATTCCAACCATTATTCAAACACTCATCTTATTATGGATATACAAACAGCAAAACAAATCAGGATAGCGGATTTTCTGTACAGTTTGGGACATTCTCCCGTCAAGCAGCAAGGTATCAACCTGTGGTATAAATCCCCGTTACGGGAAGAGACAGAGCCCTCGTTCAAAATAAATACCGAACGCAACCAATGGTATGATTTTGCAATTGGTAAAGGTGGAAATATCATTGCACTGGCACAGGAACTCTACTATTCCGACTATGTACCTTATCTTCTACAGAAAATCGAGGAACAGACTCCGCACATCCGTCCCGTATCTTTCTCTTTTGGCAAGCAGTCATTTTCCGAACCGAGTTTTCAGGAGTTGGACATTGTACAGCTGACTTCTCCTGCCCTGCTTGCCTATCTACAGGAAAGAGGGATAAACACGGCACTGGCGAAAAGAGAATGTAAGGAAGCCCGTTTCACCCACAACGGCAAACGTTATTTCGCCATTGCTTTTCCGAACATATCGGGTGGATATGAAATCCGCAACCGATATTTCAAGGGATGTATCGCACCAAAAGAAATATCCCATATCAGACAGTCAGGAAAGCCAAGGAGTGCATGTTACGTTTTTGAGGGATTTATGGATTACCTTTCCTTTCTGACCTTAAGACTGGAAAGCTGTCCGCAATCACCCGACTTCGACAGACAGGATTACATAGTTCTTAATTCCGTAGCCAATGTTCCCAAGGCACTCTATCCGTTGGGAAGCTATGAGCGCATCCACTGTTTCTTTGACAATGACCGTGCAGGAATGGAAGCAATACAGCAAATCAGAAAGGAGTATGATGCTACCCGGTATATACGTGACGCCTCGCAAATCTACAGTGGATGTAAAGATCTGAACGAATATTTACAGAAACGAATAGCCGATAGGAAAGAGCAAGCGCAATCTGTCAAAAAGAGGAATGATACACTATCCAAGAAACCGAAAGGCTTCCGGTTATAGCCCACTATAACTACACGCTTCGCTTTCGTAGTTGTGGGCTCTCCCGAGGGGATTAGGGCTTTGCCCTAATGACCCACTCAGGGCGTTTCACCCCTGAGAACCCCGAGCAAAGAGTGACCCTCTCTTTGCAATCTCCGCTTATGGGTTACCCCTAAGAACCCCTCTGCGAAAGCGAGCAAAGTAAATCAATTGTAAACAAAGGAAAGAAGCTATGGCAACAAAATCAAGCATACATATCAAGCCTTGCAACATCGCATCGAGCGAGGCACACAACCGAAGGACTGCCGAGTATATGCGTAATATCGGGGAGTCCAGAATCTATGTCGTTCCCGAACTTTCCACCGATAACGAACAGTGGATAAATCCCGACTTCGGCACTCCCGAACTGCGAACTCATTATGACAATATCAAGCAAATGGTCAAGGAAAAGACCGGACGTGCCATGCAGGAAAAGGAAAGGGAACGCAAGGGAAAGAATGGAAAGATTATCAAGGTGGCGGGATGCTCACCCATCCGTGAAGGAGTATTGCTTATCAGACCGGACACCACACTGGCTGATGTACGCAAATTCGGTGAAGAGTGCCAAAGACGCTGGGGCATCACTCCGCTACAGATTTTCCTGCATAAAGACGAAGGGCATTGGCTGAACGGTCAGCCGGAAGCAGAAGACAAGGAGAGCTTCCAAGTCGGTAACAGATGGTTCAAACCAAATTATCATGCTCATGTCGTATTCGACTGGATGAACCATGAAACTGGAAAGAGCCGAAAGCTCAATGACGAGGATATGGCAACCATGCAGACCCTTGCTTCCGATATTCTCCTGATGGAACGTGGACAGGCAAAAGCTGTCACAGGTAAAGAGCATCTGGAACGAAATGATTTCATCATTGAGAAGCAGAAAGCCGAACTGCAACGTATAGAGGAAACCAAGCGACACAAGGAACAACAAGTAAGCCTTGCCGAGCAGGAACTCAAACAGGTAAAAGCAGAGATACGCACGGACAAACTAAAGAAAACAGCCACCAATGCTGCTACCGCCATAGCAAGCGGTGTAGGTTCTCTTTTCGGAAGCGGTAAGCTGAAAGAACTGGAACATCACATCGAGCAGCTACATCAGGAAATTACCAAACGGGACAAAGCTACTGATGAATTAAAAATTCAGATACAACAAATACAGGAACAGCATAGCAGACAAATTCGTAATCTTCAAAGAATACATAATCAAGAACTTGAAGCCAAAGACAAGGAAATATCACGATTGAGCACCTTGCTTGAAAAAGCCCACAAATGGTTTCCCATGTTCAAAGAGATGTTGAGAATGGAAAAATTATGCGCTGTTATCGGGTTTACCAAAGACATGATAGAAAACCTCTTGACAAAGAAAGAATCCATACAATGTAGTGGCAAAATTTATTCCGAAGAACACAGGTGGAAATTTGACATCAAGAATGATATTTTTAGGGTTGAGAAACATCCGATGGATAGTGGTAAGCTTATGCTGACCATAAACCGACAACCCATAGTACAATGGTTTAAGGAACAATGGGAAAAGTTACAGCAGAATCTACGTAACTCGGTGCAGAGAGAGCAAAAATCCAGAGGATTTAGAATATAGAATAGCCTATTATTAATAAAATCAAGTATCTATGCATCCAAACAGATTGTTTTTATTACAGAATCAAAATCCTAAGAATTTATAAAAAATGAAGCCTAAAGAAGTTTTGGAAAAATGGATAGATTGCTTTAACAAAGCAGATGCTTATCATATAGCAGAGCTGTATGCTACTAATGCAGTAAATCATCAAGTCGCAAACGAACCAATAATTGGTAAAGAATCAATCTACAAAATGTTTGTGAATGAATTTGCCACTGCTAAAATGGTTTGTATGGTGGAAAATATTTTTGAAGATGGCGAATGGGCTATCATGGAATGGAAAGACTCTCTTGGACTTCGTGGATGCGGATTTTTTCATGTAAAAGATAACAAAATCGTCTTTCAAAGAGGGTATTGGGATAAACTTTCATTCTTGAAGCAACACAATCTTCCAATTGAATAAGTACTATCAGAATACGGACTGGGAAATTGAAATACCCAGTCCGAGTTATATAATGAATTTTACTTGTTAAACTATTTAAAGTCAGTTGGATAACAAACCATACCTTTCACATTCTCAGTAGCTCCAGGTATTAATTCAGCCACCATGCAATATTCATGAGAGACTTCGAAAGGAAATTCAATTCCTAAATCGATAGCCTTGCGATAGCCAAATCGAGGATAATACTCTTTATGCCCCAATACGACTGCTGTGCCGTAACCCAAAAGTGCTGCCCTCTGATGGGCTTACTGAATCAACATCCCCCCCCCAATTCCCTTACGCTGGAATTCCGGCAAGACTGCCAATGGAGCTACACTCAGGGATGTGACAGACTGGGTGTCACTATCTATCTTTACTTCTGTAAGTAAGATATACCAGACAATTTGTTTTTCTGTCATTTTCTTGTTCTTATCTAATTGTTAGGCTCATTGTTGTTATACATTGTTTAATTATAGATAAATCGTGAATATCCTTCTCTCTTAAATCGTAGCCCGAATGGAATACTTGTTGCCCTTTTGCAGAAATGCAAGGGATGCTTCTGCCTTCAAAGACTGCTGTTCCAAAATAGTCCGGTTGAAATTCATACCAGCCTCCATCCAAGTCGGCTTGTTTGGAAGTGCCGTCCGCATTCAAGACAAAAGGATGGATATCAATATAGCCTAATTCTTTGCTATACAGTTCCACACGGGTGGGCAACCAATTTGTTTCAATTTGATATCCTCTCTCCTGCAAAAGATCAAGGAGTTGGTCTGTATAATTGGCATCAAAATCAATGTCAATATCTCTATGCAAGCGGGTTTGCTGTCCGTACAAGACATCCACTCCCCAGCCTCCATCCAACCAAAACTGCATGTCCAGGCTTTCCAACAAGTCCAAAACTTGAAATAACTCTGTAATCGTAGTGTGTTCTTTCTTTGTCATATAATAATTCTTTAATAAATAATACTATGCGTAATTATCCAACTGCTTGATTGAAGAAATAAAATTTGCACCCACTCCAATCAGAAAGATAACCCATCCGCTGATCATAAAGACGGATGTGATACCCCATGCTTCCACCCAATATCCTGAAGCTACGATACCCAGCATTGATGGAAAGGTACTCAAACTAAAGATGAGAGAAAAAGTCCGTCCAAGCATGTCCGAAGCCAAGTTCTGCTGAATAATAGCGATGAAAAGCGCATGGTAAATGGAATAGGCTATGCCTCCTGTAAATGTTAGGCAAACAAAACCTATAAATGCGCTTGATGGTAAATAACTGGCGCTAATCAGATACAATCCCAATATCACATAAGCCGTATGCATCACTAATGTTTGCTTGCTTTTCAAAGCCTTACAGGCAAGTACTAAACCGCCCAACAATGCCCCTGAGCCCCAACCCATTTCCACAACTCCCATTTGCAAAATGTTTCCGTTGAAATGCAGAAGCGTCATAAAAGGAAATAACGTAAAAACAGGCATAAGGACAAAAGTCACCAGCGTAAAGCATACGAATAAAGGCAAAATGCCCATTGTACGCCGCAAGGTATGCCAACATTCCGTCAGTTCTTTTTTGAAATCTGGAAGAACTTTCGTTTTTTGAAGAGAAGGAATCTGGACACAAAGTAAGGTCAGACAAGCAGCAACAGCTCCGATCACATCTATGAGCAGAATATACTGTATGGGAAGCCAAACAACGAGGCTTGCCCCTACAACGGGAGCTATCACCTCACTGAAGGATTGAATGGAATGGTACAAACCTGATACCCTGACAAGATGGTGCTTGGGAACCAGTAGAGGGATGCTTGCCTGTAAAGCAGGTGCATGAAACGTACTGCCTATTGAACGACAAGCAGTCAATAGATAAAAAAAAGAAAGGTCTTTATAACCCTTGGTTATCACAATAAAAAGACATAGGGTACAGAACGCGATGAACAAGTCCGAATAAAACATCGTTTTCTTTCGATTCCATCTGTCAACATAGACCCCGGCAAACAAGCCTAATACAAATTGTGGTAAAAATCCAGCTAAAATAGCCAGAGATAAAGCTGTCGGGGATTTAAATTCGTTGCTAATCCAAAAAATAATGGAGAAGCCAACAATCGTACTTGTTAAAATAGATATGAGTTGGCCTATTCCTATCACGGCCAAAGTTGATTTCCAATGATTCATTGTGCTAATATTTCATGCGTTTATAGATAAGTACTTTCGTACATTAAGCAAAACGAAATTCTATCCACACAAAAAACTTGTATTATAATCCACTCCTGACGTTGGAATACAATAACAAATACTTTCAGGACGATGTAAAGTCCTGAAAAATCAAAGTGAATGGATAGATAAATATTAGTCTTTTCTCATCGGATTCTTTTAATATCGCTACTCTTTTATTATGTAGTGGTTGTATTATCTTAAATAAAACAAAAACACCCGACTTTACATTCTTGGGTGCAAAACTGGGTGTTTGTTTTGCAATCTGCTGATTTTCAGCGTTTGTTGCGGAGAGACAGGGATTCGAACCCCGGGTACCTCGCGGTACAACGGTTTTCAAGACCGCCGCAATCGACCACTCTGCCACCTCTCCAAAACTCCTTTATCAGAAGTGCTTTCCGTTGAAAGCGGTGCAAAGGTACGAATCATTTTTAAATCTGCAAACAATCTGACACTTTTTTCGTGAATTAATCGTATTTTTGTGCCCAGTTATAAGGAATAAAGATATGATATACCCTCAAAATTTTGAGCAAAAGATAGGATTCGACCAGATAAGGCAGTTACTGAAAGACAAGTGTCTTAGCACTTTAGGCGAAGAAAAAGTTTCAGACATGGGCTTTTCCGAACAATATGAAGTAGTAGAAGAGAATTTAAACCAGGTAACCGAGTTTGTTCGCATCATTCAAGAAGAGGACGGATTTCCCGACCAATTTTTTTTCGATGTCCGCCCTTCACTGAAACGGATACGGATAGAAGGAATGTATCTGGACGAACAGGAATTATTCGACTTGCGCCGTTCACTAGAGACCATTCGTGATATCGTCCGTTTCCTGCATCGGAACAATGAAGACGAAGAAGAAAGTGATAGCCCCTACCCCAGTCTGAAACGACTGGCGGGAGACATTGCCGTATTCCCCCAATTGATTGGAAAAATAGACGGTATCCTCAATAAATATGGAAAGATAAAAGATAATGCTTCTACAGAACTGGCTCGTATCCGCAGGGAATTAGCCAATACAATGGGAAGTATTTCCCGCTCGTTGAACAGCATTCTGCGCAGTGCGCAATCCGAAGGATATGTAGATAAGGACGTAGCCCCTACCATGCGCGACGGTCGCCTGGTTATCCCTGTCGCTCCGGGCCTCAAACGTAAGATTAAAGGAATCGTCCACGATGAATCGGCAAGCGGAAAAACCGTATTTATCGAACCGGCGGAGGTTGTAGAAGCAAACAACCGCGTCCGCGAACTCGAAGGAGACGAAAGACGGGAAATTATCCGTATCCTGACGGAATTCTCCAATGTGTTGCGCCCGTCTATTCCGGAGATACTCCAGTCGTATGAATTTTTGGCAGAAATTGATTTTATCCGTGCGAAAAGTTATTTCGCCATACAGACCAACAGTCTGAAACCCGCCATAGAAAATGAACAGTTACTGGACTGGACTATGGCCGTACATCCCTTGTTACAACTGTCGCTAGCCAAGCATGGGAAAAAGGTCGTACCTTTGGACATAGAATTAAACAAGAAACAGCGTATTCTCATTATCTCCGGTCCGAATGCCGGAGGTAAATCAGTCTGTCTGAAAACGGTAGGCTTATTGCAATATATGTTACAATGCGGCATGTTGATTCCGATGCACGAACGCAGTCATGCAGGTATATTCAGCAGCATTTTCATAGATATCGGTGATGAACAGTCTATCGAAGACGATTTGAGTACCTACTCCTCTCACCTCACCAATATGAAGATAATGATGAAAAGTTGCAATGAACGTAGCCTCATCCTGATTGATGAGTTCGGAGGAGGTACGGAGCCGCAGATTGGAGGTGCCATTGCCGAAGCTGTACTGAAACGTTTCAACCAGAAAAGGACTTTCGGAGTGATTACCACCCACTACCAGAATCTGAAGCATTTTGCAGAAGACCATGAAGGCGTAGTCAACGGCGCCATGCTTTACGACCGCCATTTAATGCAGGCACTCTTCCAATTGCAGATCGGTAACCCGGGAAGCTCCTTTGCTGTAGAGATCGCACGGAAAATCGGATTGCCGGAAGATGTAATCGCTGACGCCTCGGAAATTGTAGGGAACGAGTACATCAATGCCGACAAATATCTTCAGGATATCGTACGCGACAAACGTTACTGGGAAGGGAAACGCCAAACGATCCGCCAACGGGAGAAGCACATGGAAGAAACGATCGCCCGCTATCAGACTGAAATGGAAGAACTGCAAAAATCACGGAAAGAGATTATCCGGCAGGCTAAAGAGGAAGCGGAACGAATGTTACAGGAATCGAATGCCCGTATTGAAAATACGATCCGTACCATTAAAGAGGCACAGGCAGAAAAAGAAAAGACCCGCATGGCCCGTCAGGAGCTAACTGACTTCCGTACTTCTTTGGATGCATTGGCTTCCAAGGAACAAGAAGAAAAAATGGCTCGGAAAATGGAGAAACTGAAAGAGAAACAGGAACGGAAGAAGAATAAAAAGAACGAGCAGAAAGCGGCAAGTTCCTCAACAACCGCTACTCCTAAAGTGGCTCCTATCTCCGTTGGCGAAAATGTGAAAATTAAAGGCCAGACCAGCGTCGGGCAGGTAATGGAAATCAGTGGCAAGAATGCAATCGTCGCCTTCGGAAGTATCAAGACAACCGTCAAGTTGGACCGTCTCGAACGCTCCAACGCGGCCCCCAAGACGGAAAGCATAGCCAAAAGTTCCTTTGTCAGCAGCCAGACACATGACCAGATGTACGAAAAGAAACTTAGTTTCAAACAAGATATCGATGTGCGTGGGATGCGCGGAGACGAAGCGTTGCAAGCAGTCACTTATTTTATTGACGATGCTATATTGGTCGGTATGGACCGTGTACGTATTCTTCACGGAACAGGAACAGGAATCCTTCGTACACTCATCCGCCAATATCTGTCCACCGTACCGAGTATCCGCCATTATGCCGACGAGCATGTGCAGTTCGGAGGTGCCGGAATCACAGTAGTAGATTTTGATTGACCCGGATATAAGACATATTGTAAACAAAACGTCGCAAGAACTTGTTCTCATTTAGAAAACCACTACCTTTGTTGCGGTGGTTTTCTAAAACGAGAATAAAGCATGAAAAATAACCTATTAAGCGAAAAGCTCATTTACACAGGGGACAGCCTTACTCCTACCCACATTCATCTCTGCACCTACAATGCCACTGAGATGCAGGAAAGCTCCGGCGACACCTTCCAATCCGTCAAAGCAACATTAGACAGTGCGCGAATCAACTGGTTGCAAGTGCACGGTTTAAAAGATACGGAAACAATCCGCGAGATTTGCGCTCATTTTGAAATAGACTTCCTTGTTTTGCAGGATATCCTGAACGCAGACCACCCGACTAAAATCGAAGAACATGATAAATATATCGTTCTCATCCTGAAATTATTCTATCCCAACACCCATAAGGAGGAAAACGAACTGGACGAACTGCTCCAACAGCAAGTCTGTGTCATTCTGGGAAGCAACTATGTGCTGACCTTTCTCGAACAGGAAACCGACTTCTTCGATGATATTAACGCTGCCTTACGCAATGATGTACTGAAAATACGTAGCCGTCAGACGGATTATTTGCTCAGTGTACTGCTGAACAGTATAATGACCAATTACATCTCAACAATTTCTTCTATCGACGATGCCCTCGAAGATCTTGAAGAGGAGTTGCTGACTATCACCGACGAAAATGATATAGGTATCCAGATCCAGTCACTCCGGCGTCAATATATGCTGATGAAGAAATCCATTCTCCCCCTAAAGGAACAATACGTAAAACTGTTACGGGCGGAAAACCTGCTTATCCATAAAGTAAACCGTGCGTTCTTCAATGACGTGAATGACCATTTACAATTCGTTCTCCAGACTATTGAAATCTGCCGTGAAACGCTTTCTTCATTAGTCGATCTATATATATCGAACAATGACTTACGCATGAACGACATCATGAAACGTCTGACCATTGTATCCACTATCTTCATCCCTCTCACCTTTTTAGTCGGAGTATGGGGAATGAATTACAAATGGATGCCGGAGCTTGATTGGCGATACGGATATTTATTTGCATGGATTTTAATGGGAGTTATCGGTATTGTTGTATATTTGTATTTTAGAAAAAAGAAATGGTATTAATTAAGCACACATAACTCATGAAATCAATTAAAGAGCTATATCGAATCGGTACTGGTCCTTCCAGCAGTCACACAATGGGTCCACGCAAAGCTGCAGAAATGTTCGTAGAACGTCATCCGGATGCAGCCTCTTTCAAAGTAACACTCTATGGAAGTCTCGCCGCTACCGGAAAAGGGCACATGACGGATGTAGCCATTATAGACACACTCAAAACTACCGCCCCGGTAGAAATCATCTGGCAACCGAAAGTCTTTCTTCCTTTCCACCCGAACGGAATGACATTTGCCGCTTTCGACGCTAACAACAAGATTCAGGAGAATTGGACAGTTTATAGTATCGGCGGAGGCGCACTAGCTGAAAACAACAGCAATCCGACAATTGAAAGTCCTGAAGTATATGGGATGAACAGTATGACGGAAATTCTGGAATGGTGCGAACGTACCGGAAAGAGTTACTGGGAATATGTGAAAGAGTGCGAGAATGAAGATATCTGGGATTACCTCGCTGAAGTATGGGATACAATGAAAGAAGCCATCCACCGCGGACTGGAAGCGGAAGGAGTGCTCCCCGGCCCATTGAACCTGCGACGGAAAGCTTCTACCTATTATATACGTGCTACCGGATACAAACAGTCCCTTCAATCAAGAGGACTCGTATTCTCTTATGCACTGGCGGTAAGCGAGGAGAACGCTTCGGGGGGAAAGATAGTAACTGCCCCCACCTGTGGTTCCTGCGGTGTCATGCCTGCCGTACTTTATCACCTGCAAAAGAGCCGTGATTTTAGCGATATGCGTATTTTGCGTGCATTGGCTACTGCCGGACTGATCGGAAACATCGTCAAATTCAATGCGTCTATCTCCGGTGCGGAAGTAGGTTGCCAAGGTGAAGTAGGCGTTGCCTGTGCCATGGCATCGGCAGCAGCCAACCAATTATTCGGAGGTAGTCCGGCACAAATTGAATATGCAGCAGAAATGGGATTGGAACATCACTTGGGTATGACTTGCGACCCTGTATGCGGATTGGTACAGATTCCCTGCATCGAACGGAATGCCTACGCTGCCGCCCGCGCACTCGACGCAAATCTTTATTCCGCCTTTACGGACGGTATGCATCGTGTCTCTTTCGACAAGGTAGTGCAAGTGATGAAACAAACCGGACATGACCTTCCCTCACTCTACAAAGAGACGAGTGAAGGAGGATTGGCCAAAGATTACCAGCAAATGTAAACCTACAATTATAGTGACGCTATCTTATCGGAAGACCGTCACTATACTAACAAAAGAGTGACGCTATCCTGACAAGATACCGTCACTCTTTCCATTTCAGTTAAATGGATAAGAAATTATTCTGCCGGAGGCCAAATCGTATCATCCCCGTTACTGATATCCTTTTCGTGCAACAATCCACCATCCTGCGAGAAAACCAGTGAATAGCGCCGACTTCCCTGCTTCACCTGAATGACAGATTCCGTAGGATTCTGCGGATAAACGAGTACATAGACATCGGTCACCACCCAAGAACTATATTTGGTATTATTGAAAGCAGTATATACAGCCGGAACTAAACTATCTATACTTTCCAGTTCATTTTCTGTCATCAGCCAATTCGCATTCCCGTCAAACCAGACTTCCAGTTCGTCATCGGCCACCCAGCAATCGGCCACATAATACACATCTTTCATTTCCCATTCTATATTCTGAGCTGCCGGATATAATTGTTTCAAGGCTTCCGTAATATTGGAAGGCGGATTGAAAGCCGGATCATCATCTTCATCGGAACAGGCACCGAATGAAAGGGCAGCCAACATCAGAACCACCGCCCAGGCGCCAAACTTAAATCTCAACATAGTTACTTTTTTGGTTCAGGTTTATTATTATACTATCACTTATACTTAATCGTCCGCTTTAACAAACTTCCCTTTCTTGTCAAACTTGAAAGAGACGCCTGTGGACAATTCAACTTCATATCCCTTACGGTCACGCTCTACTTTCGTCACTCCTTCAGCAGCAAAATTATGTGCTTTCAGATAATCAACGGCAAAGTTCGGAACAATACTTGCAGGAATCACCTGTCCTTTTCGGGCACTTACTTCTTCCCAGTTTCCCTTGCTGTCGAATTCTATTTCCGTACCGTCTGTCAGTAACACCTCATATTTGGTAGCCTCCAGCATTTCCTTATCAATCTTGATATGAGACACTTCGGGTTTAGTAAAATGACGGTTAATAAAATTGCGTGCCGGAAGCGGTAACTGATTCATGTCTTTAGTTATCACATCAGCAGCCCATGAAAACTGTACGGCAACAATAGCCAACACGAGTAAAGATAGAATTTTCTTCATAATCATTATTTTTTTAACGTTAATACTATACTTTATTTTATACAGCAAATAACGATACAGATTTAGGAAAGATTTGGGAATAACCGAAGAACAGTCTTTTTTTTGTGTTCTTTAACTTTCAGTCCTCGGTATACAAATAAAAACAGGACAGCAAATTTATCAACGATACAAAAATATGAAAGGCAACCTTTTTCGGTTGCCTTTCGTTTGTCTCAAATGCTTTCACATTTGTGCTATTCTACTAAAAAGCCTGTTCACAGGCTTAATCGGGTGTTTCTTCTTCATACGCGTCTTCCAGCATATCAACTTTCTGAATACTCATCTTTCCGTCGGCGGTTATCGTTATGGAAAGCGGGACATACAAATCTGTCTGCGGATAGCAGACACTCGCTGCATATACAATGCCTTGCGGAGTTGTTTTATCATATACGATTCCTTCGAGCACGGACTTTGCCAGAAAGTCGGCATCCACTACCGAAGAAAAATCATTCTTGGTGAAGGTCTTGTTGAACACTGATTCACCACCGCGCGTCAGACGCAGCACGATTTTATTATCCATATACGTATCCCCCATTTCATTGGTAACATGAGGCAGGCTCTCGTCCGGTGTACGGGAAACGAAAGAACGATAATCCTTCCCTTTGAATTTGATGTCTATTTCACTTTTAGAAGTCTGCATCCGTTGTATTCCACGGGCGTCTACGCTATCCTGCGTTGCCAATACCGACTCCTTTTTCGAGTTTACTTTACCGCCACAAGCAGTCACAGCCACAACCAGCGGCAACAAAAGCAGATAAATAAGCTTTTTCATCCTGAAGTTTTCTGTTTATAAATAGACGACAAAGGAACAAAAAGACGGTGAGATTTACAAGAGTAACCGGCATTTTTCCTACATTTGCAATAAAGAACAAAGTTATTTGCAATAATTACTGATTTAAAAACCTGCAAACCTGACAATATGTGCCAACGAATGATAACGATTCTTTTTCTTGTCTGTGCATTCTGTATAGGCGGCAGTGCATACGGGCAGAAAGTGAATTATCAACAATTCGAGAATATCTACCTCGGTGCCGAAGCATCGGTCATCAGTTGCTTCCTGCAAGACAGCGAAGGGTTGATATGGATAGGTTCCAACAAAGGGTTATTCAGTTACGACGGATATTCCACACAGCAGCACTTCACTTATGGAGAACGCAATAACACGCGCATTTACTGCGGAATAATAGCAGACAATACTTATTTATATTTAGGGACAGATAACGGAATCCTCGTCTACAACTACCGGACGGACAAATACGAACAACCGGAAACGGATTTCCCGACAGATGTACGGACAATGGCGCTTCAAGGAGACACCTTATGGATAGGTTCGTTGAACGGTCTGTATACGTATCAACTCAACACAAAGAAACTGGCTTCACTCGACAGTAAGAGCAACGGACTTCCCCATCACACTATTTATTCTATCATCCGCACAACGGACAATCAGATATATGTAGGCACCTACAATGGTTTATGCCGATATATAGAGGAAAGCGGAAAGTTTGAAAATATCCCGTTGCCCGTCAACCGGAACGTGAGCAATCTCTTTGTCAACTCTTTGTTGGAAGATACGTCCCGCCAATGTATCTGGATCGGAATGGAAGGATCTCTTTTCCAATATACTCCGGCCACGGGACTAATGAAACCGATAGATGCCTTCCACAACAATTCCATTAAATCACTGGCTTTGGACGGGGATGGAAATTTATTAGCGGGTACCGATAACGGACTTTATGTTTACCAGAACGATAATGGGACACTGCAACACATCGTACACGACTCCCGCAATATCCAGTCGCTAACCAACAATATTATCTGGAATATATTTGCCGATCAGGAACAGAACATCTGGCTGGGAACGGATTACGGCATCTCCCTTTCACGCTACAACAGTGCATTGCAATTCATTCCTATCTCGCAAATCACGGGTACAGGAGACGGAAACCAGTTTTATTCCCTGTTCCGGGATTCCAAAGGGTTCTACTGGTTCGGAGGAACTAACGGAGTCATCCGTTTTACCAACCCCACCGGTAACAAGCACGACGCTGTCTGGTACAGAATGGGAGATAAACACCATCCGTTGTCCCACAACCGTATCCGACACATCTACGAAGACAGAGAACAACAACTCTGGATAGCCACGGACGGCAGTATTAACCGTTACGACTACAAGACTCACCAATTTGTACACTACAACATCGTAGACAGCACAGGAACAAACAACACCAACTGGGCTTATTACCTGTTTGAAGACACCGACGGAAAACTCTGGATAGCAACCTGCCTCGGAGGTATTTTTGTAGTAGACAAACAAAAACTGGTACAATCTTCCGGCGGAACCTACATAGCCGAGCAGAACTATTCCACTCGCAACGGCCTGTCAGGAATGTTCATCAACCAAATTGTTCCCGATGCGGAAGGTAATGTATGGGTATTGCTCTACAACAGCAAAGGAATAGACAAAATCAATCCGCGCACGCAGCAAGTAACCAAATTGTTTGCCGAAGAGTTGAGCGGTGAAAAGAGCCCGAATTATCTCCTACGAGATGAGGACGGTATGCTCTGGGTAGGATTTCACGGTGGGGTCATGCGCATCAATCCCCAAGATTCCGGTCAGCAAAGTATTACCTTCGGCAGCTTCAGTAACAATGAAATTCTGTCTATGACTTCCGTAAAAGAGCATATCTGGATTTCTACAACCAACGGGCTTTGGATTGTCGACCGGAAAACAATGGATGCACGCCAACAGAACATGACAGACAAGCGTTTCACAAGTCTTTTCTTTGACCCGAAAGACGAAAACATCTATTTGGGAGGTGCGGACGGATTCGGTATTTCCCGACCGGACATACAAGCTATGAATCAACCGGAACGCCCGATCCTGCTGACTGCTTTATATATCAACAACCAGTTGATGTCTCCGCACACCGGAGAAAGCATACCTAATATCCGTTATACGAACTCTATCGAACTGGCATATAACCAGAATAATCTGGCTTTCGAGCTTTCCGACCTCCCCTATTCGCTAGAGGAAAAGCATGAATTTGTCTATCGGCTGGAGGGAATGGACAAAGAATGGAATTTCCTGAAATCGAATACAAACCGCATTACATACAGCAACCTCAACTACGGAGATTATCAATTAATTATCAGTAAGGTGGAAAAGAGTGGCCACCCGTCCGAACACCCTTATATTTTGAATATCAAGATCCTGCCTCCGTGGTATTATACGGTTTGGGCAAAGGTGATTTATGTTCTTTTGTTCCTCAGCCTCATCATCTGGACAATCAATTTCTTCCGCGTCAAGAACCGGTTGAAAATGGAACGTATGGAGAAAGAGAAGATTCTGGAACAGTCACGCCAGAAAATGGCTTTCTTCAGCAACCTGTCCAATGAGCTAAAGACACCGCTTAGCCGGATTATTGCACCCGTGAGCCAGCTGCTCCCTGCGACGGAGGAAGCGCACGAGAAACAGACATTGGAAGAAGTGCAACGCAATGCGATGAAGATTAATTCGCTGATTCATCAGGTGCTCAACTTCAACCGTATAGAAGATAACGAAGATTCACTACTAATACTGTCACGTATCGAACTTGTGTCATTCAGCCACAGTCTGTTCTCCGTCTACGAAGAAGACAAGCGGCTGACTTTCCTTTTCGAGACAAACAAAGCGAAAATTTATGCCGATATGGACGCTATCAAACTGGGAGTGATACTAGACAGTCTGCTTTCAAATGCAGTGAAATTCACTCCGGACGGCGGCAGTATCCGGTTGTCTCTTTTCTATCGCGAAGAAACCGGCTTAGTGGATATCTGTGTATCGGACACAGGATCGGGAATCCCGCCGCGGGACATTCCTTACATCTTCCAACGTTTTTTCCAATCCCCCCACTCCGGCAATAAGGAAGGTACGGGTATCGGGCTTTATCTGGTAAAAACTTACACAGAACTGCACGGCGGACACATCACCGGCGTCACCTCCGAAGAAGGAAAAGGGACTTCCGTCGGATTGAATATTCCCGTCATAGCAGTGGAGGAAGAGGAAATCCCCGCGACACAGGAGAAGAAGCGACTGGAATCGTTGCCTGTACTCAAACCGATTGAAGCGGAATCGCAGGACGAGAAGTTCCTGTCGAATATAATTCGCCTGATTGAAGACCATCTTTCGGAGTCGGAACTGAATGTGAATGCTCTTTGTGAATTATCCGGTATCAGTAACAAACAGATTTACCGGAAAATTAAGCAATTGACCGGAATGTCTCCCGTAGAATACATCAAGTCAATCCGGATGAAAAAGGCTGCCATGTTATTGCAGCAAAAGAAGTTCACCGTTGCCGAAGTAATGTATATGGTGGGCTTCTCCAACCATTCTTATTTTTCCAAATGTTTTCAGGCTGAGTTCGGAAAAACGCCGAAGCAATATATGCAGCCTGCTGTTGACGAAGAAAATCACAATAAATAAAGCACTTGCGGGTGAGGATGAGGCATTAATTGCTGTGTTTTTACCTTTCATCATGTAGCGCTTTGTCCATTGCAACCTATTATCTTTCTTCCGGTCTATCGTTAGATAAATCCTGTTGCATTAGAAGTTAACTTTTTCCGGTCTAACGGTTAAGTTGTTTTTGATAGTATATAAACTATAAACGCAAGTTCTAATTATATAAACGCAAGCTTCATTTTTATAAATGCAAATTGTATTTATAAAAATGAAGCTTGCGTTTATAGTTTACAGCAGACGGAAAGAAAATTTGCAAAGGAGGGAAAGAAATTTATCTATAAGTAGATTGCATGGAAGAACGGTAGCAACCTGTTCATATCCTACGGTTATTCTGTGCAAGAGGTGAAATAGACGAACCTCATAAAAGCACATATTGGAACTAATTATGGCCTAATCGCGGCTGAAAAGCACCTTTCGTCCTATTTTTATCCTTATATGTCCAATCTGTGCTTTCATCAAATCAGCACCTATCTTATCTTTGCCGGTATAAATAACCCGCCAAATTTGATAGCATGAAAAGACAGTTTATTCTTACCTTTATTTGTCTGTTGTTTACCTTCACCGGTATGCAGGGGAAAGTAACTACACCTATAATATATATAGATGGAAACGGAGTGATGCGCTGGAGCGACACCCACGAAGAGGCCTCTTTCTTCGGGGTAAACTACACCCTGCCCTTTGCCCATGCCTACCGCGCACTCGGCTATTTGGGACTCGACCGCAAAGCTGCCATAGATAAAGATGTATATCATCTCTCCCGCTTGGGACTGAATGCTTACCGTATTCATCTATGGGACGTGGAGCTGACCGACGGGCAAGGTAATCTCCTTGAAAACGAGCATATTGACCTCATGGATTATCTAATTGCCAAACTTAAGGAGCGCAATATCCATATTGTCATCACCGCACAGACTAACTTCGGAAACGGATACCCCGAACGGAATATACAAACCGGCGGTTTCTCTTATAACTATGATAAATGCGATATGCATTCTAATCCGGAAGCGATTGCCGCACAGGAAACTTATCTCCGCGACTTGGTGAAACATACTAATCCTTATACAGGACTGGCTTATAAAGACGATCCTTCTATCGTAGGTTTTGAGATCAATAACGAACCCTGCCATTCCGGTACGAAAGAAGAAGTAAAAGCCTACATCAACCGTATGCTGAAATCAATGAGCAAGGCGGGAAACCGTAAACCAGTATTTTATAATGTAAGTCACAACGGATATGTGGCAGAAGCCTATTATGAAACGACTGTTCAGGGAACTACCTATCAATGGTATCCTATCGGGCTCGTATCCGGACAAACACAACAAGGGAATTTCCTTCCTTACGTAGACCGTTATGACATTCCTTTCGCCGGAAAAGTGAAAGAATTCAATAAGAAAGCACGGATGATTTATGAATTCGATCCGGCGGATATTATGTACTCTTATATGTATCCGGCCATGGTAAGGACTTTCCGCACGGCCGGTTTCCAATGGATTACGCAGTTTGCTTATGACCCGATAGACCTTGCGTTCGCCAATACGGAGTATCAGACTCATTTTCTGAATCTTGCCTATACTCCGAATAAGGCTATCAGCATGAAAATTGCCGCCGAAGCTGCACGGAGTTTGAAAAGAGGAGAATCGTATGGGAGTTATCCTCAGGATACCATATTCGGTAATAGCTTTCGCGTCAGCTATGCGGAAGATTTAAGCGAGTTGAATAATGGAGAGAAGTTTTATTACTCCAATCAGACAAATACACCACCCAAAGATGCATCAAAGCTGGTTTCAATCGCCGGATGCGGAAGCTCGCCGATAGTGGACTATGAAGGTACGGGAGCTTATTTCATTGATTGCCTTGAATCAGGAGTATGGCGACTCGAAGTAATGCCGGATGCGGTAGTAGTCAATGACCCTTTTGCCAAGCCGTCACTCAAAAAAGAAGTAGTCAGCATTATCTACGGTACTTGGGATATGGCATTACGAATTCCGGATTTGGGCAAAGCGTTTACTCTCACAGCTCTCGACAAGAAGAACGACCGGAAAGAAGAAACAGTGACGAATGGAGTGATTTGCGACCTTCGTCCGGGGGTTTACCTGTTGAAACGAAACGGTTGTACCCCGCAACAGAACTGGAAAGCTGATTCACGTTGGAATTCGATTCGTATCGGAGAGTTTGTAGCTCCCACTCCCCGTACTATGGATTATAAGGTCACTCATACTCCGGCAAGCATTGCCGAAGCAGGCAAAGCATTGACTATTAATGCGCAAGTAGCAGGAAGCGTTTTTCCGGATTCTGTCATTATATACACGGATAAGGTGTCTTTTTGGAACGAGCATAACCCGTATATAAAGATGAAACGTACAAGCGGCTATACATATCAGGCTATCCTGCCCGCTGCAGATATAAAGGAAGATTGTTTCAAGTATAACATCATCGTCTGCCGGGGCGACAGCACCCATACTTATCCCGCCGGAAATTCCGTCACCGGAAGTTCCTCGGGAATCCAAGGAAGTCCATTGGACTGGAACTATACTTCCGATTTCTACTGGACTACACGTGTTGTCGCTTCTGGTAGTGCGATACAACTACTGAAAGTAACGGATACAGATAGCCGGATAGAAGCATATACACTTCCTGAATGGAACGACCTGCAACGTACCTTACTTGATTCTTCTCCGACTGAGAAGCCGTTGCTCCGGTTCTGTTTCACACCGAAAGGAAAGAATCCGCAACACTTCCTCCGCGCATTCGTAAAAGATGAAATCGAAGGAAGAAAAGATAAAGTGAAAAGTTGCACTACGCTCTGTATTCGTGTAAATAGAAACAAACCTCTTCCGCAAGGACTCAGCGCAGGTTTTGTCACTTCGGACGGATATACCTACAAAAGTCTCTGCCCTGCTCCGTCAGCAGAAGGCATTGTACGGATTCCTCTGAAAGAACTGCGTCTAACGGATACCGCATTGTTGCCCATAGCATATCCGACATTCCTGAAACAGTATTTCCACCCGGAGACGGTAATTCCTTTCCGACCGGAGAAGATAGAGAAACTGGAACTGTCAATGCCTGGAACCGGCAAACCAACCGTAGAGATTGAACTTGGAGACGTGTGGCTGGAATAGCCGGATATGTTCACCCAGCGTCCCAAACAATAATAATACAATAAATCTATTATCAATAACACATTAATTATGAACAGGAATATCTTAAATCTACGCCAACTGACTGTACTCCTTATATTGTGTACAGCCTTTTTAGGAGGTATCATTCCTGCCTTTGCCCAACAGGGCGGCAAGAAAATCACCGGACAAGTGATTGATGAGAACAAAGAACCGATGATCGGAGTAAGTATCCTCATCGTGGGCACTTCTACCGGTACGGTTACCGACTTTGACGGTAACTACACATTGAACGTACCACAGGGCAACAAAGAGTTGCAATTCTCTTATGTGGGATATGAGACTAAAATAGTTGCCCTTCCTACAAGCGGCTCTGTACTGAACGTACAGATGAAAAGTGATTCACAGGTATTGAGTGATGTAGTTGTTATCGGATATGGAACGCAACGAAAAAGCGACCTGACCGGTTCGGTAACAAACGTCAGCAGCAAAGACTTCAATATGGGACTGGTCAGCTCTCCCGAGCAACTGATTAACGGAAAAATCTCCGGCGTGCAGATTATGTCCAATAGTGGTTCGCCTACGGCGGGAAGTACCATCCGTGTGCGTGGCGGTGCCTCACTGAATGCCAGCAACGACCCGTTGATTGTTTTGGACGGTGTTCCTTTGGAACAGGGTGGTATCAGCGGGAACGACGGAAACTTTCTGAGCCTCATCAACCCGAACGACATTGAAAGTATGACCATTCTGAAAGATGCTTCTTCCACCGCTATCTACGGTTCGCGTGCATCCAACGGGGTAATCCTTATCACTACCAAGAAAGGGACTTCGGACAAACTGCAAATCACATTCAGCACTACCAACTCCATTCAGACACGCACCAAACTGGCGGATATGTTAAGCTACGACCAATTTGTCAACACGATTCGGACACAAGGAACTTCTGCCCAGCAAGCTCTGTTGGGAACAGCCCGCACGAACTGGAACGATGAGATCTATCAGAATGCTTTCGGTACGGATAATAATCTGAGCGTCTCCGGAAAGATTGCCAAGAACTGGCCGTTCCGTGTGTCGGTAGGTTATTATAACCAAAGCGGTCTGCTACACACTGATAATGCGGAACGCTATACGGGAAGCATTATGCTGACTCCCTCTTTCTTCAAAGACCACCTGAAGCTGAATATTAACGCCAAGGGTTCTATCAACAACAATACATTCGGCAATACAGACGCTATCTGGGCAGCCGCTACCATGAACCCGACCATTCCCGTTTATTCAGGACTGGATACCTTCGGCGGATACACGGAAGCGACAGACAACACAGGCGCCCCTGTCAACGGCGCCGTAATGAATCCCGTAGGACTTATCAAGATGAATGATTCTCAAAGTAACGTAAGGCGTTTTATCGGAAATGTCGATGCGGATTACCGTGTTCACTTCTTCCCCGATCTGAAACTGCACGCTACACTAGGCTATGACTACGCACAAGGTAAAGGTAGCGTATATGTTCCGGCAGAAGCGGCACAGAACTACAATACTTCCGGTCTGGATTACAGCTACGGCCCCGAAAAGAAAGAGAACCGTCTGCTTACCTTATATGCCAATTACAACAAGCTCGTCGAATCTATCAAGAGTAGCTTTGACGTGACAGCCGGTTACGACTATCAGTACTGGAAATCGACTACACCGCTTTATAGCGAAATGAACACGTTGGGAGAGATACAAAAGACATCCAAAGCGAAGGATGAGCGCCACGTGTTGCTCTCCTACTACGGCCGTCTGAATTATTCTTTCGATTCACGCTATATGCTGACTACGACTATCCGCCGGGACGCCACTTCCCGTTTCGCCAAGAATGTACGTTGGGGTACTTTCCCTTCGGTAGCTTTAGGCTGGAGAGTGACAGAAGAATCTTTCCTGAAAGACAATAAAGTATTGAGTAACTTGAAGCTCCGTGCCAGCTATGGTGTGACCGGACAGCAAGACGGTATCGGCAATTATAATTACCTGCCTATTTACACTCAAAGCCAAAACGGTGCGGAAGCCAGCATGGGTAACGGATACATTCATACCTACCGTCCCAGTTCCTATGTGCCCGATTTGAAATGGGAAACAACTACTTCCTGGAACGTCGGATTCGACTTCGGCTTCCTGAAAGACCGCATTACAGGTAGCTTCGACTACTACACCCGCCAAACAAAGGACTTGATTGCCACGGTTCCCGCCGCAGCCGGGACGACCTTCGATCGTAATATCACTACAAACGTAGGAAATGTAGACAGTCAGGGTATCGAATTCAGCATAAACGCAACCCCTGTTCAAACTAAAGACTGGAACTGGGATATCAGTTTCAATATGACATGGCAAAAGATGAAAGTAAAGAACCTGTCTCTCGTAGCCGGTGCTGCCGCAACTAATACTTCGGTCGGCCCTTATATTGACAGCTATCAGGTACAGACGTTGACCGAAGGATATGCCCCCTATATGTTCTACGTCTATCACCAGCTCTATGACGAAAAAACTGGGAAGCCCGTAGAAGGCGCTTATGTAGACCTTAACGGAGACGGAGAAATCAATACGGAAGATTTATACCGTTACCACTCTCCCGCTCCTGACTATATCCTCGGTTTCAGCACTTCCCTACGCTGGAAGAAATGGACGTTGAGCACCAGCCTGCGTGCCAATATCGGTAACTATGTTTACAATGCTATGGCTATGAATGCCGGAGCCTGGGAAACAGTGAGCTACAACTCTTATCAGTTGAACAACCTGTCGAGCAGTTATCTGAAAACCGGCTTCAAGTCCCGCCAATACTTGTCCGATTACTATGTGGAGAATGCTTCTTTCCTGAAAATGGATAATCTGTCATTGAACTATAACTTCGGGCAGATTTGTAAAGGATGCAGCTTGAATGTCAGTGCAATGGTTCAGAATGTATTCTGTATCACGAAATACAGTGGTGTAGACCCAGAAGTCCCCAACGGAGTGGATAATTCCTTCTACCCCCGCCCACGTACATTCTCACTTAACGTAGGTTTCAACTTCTAATTACTTTTAAAAACAAGCGAATCATGAAAAAGATATTATATACAGCTTTCTATTTTTGCAGCGCATTGCTGTTGAGTTCCTGTATAGGCGATTTGGACCAATATCCGCATGAAGACGAAACATCTTCCACGATCTACACAAGTGCCGATAACTATAAAGCCGTTTTAGGGAAAATATACGCTGCTATGGTAACCACCGGTCAGGAAAAGGGCGGTGATCCGGATTTGAGCAGTAACAGCGGTCAGGATTATATGCGTTGCTTCTTCAATCTACAAGAATGTGGAACAGATGAAGTAGCTTCTACCTGGCTGTCGGGTGATAACGTTACCGGTCTGACTTACTTGAGCTGGGACGCCAATGACCCTTGGGTATCGGATATGTACTATCGTATTTATTACAACATTACATTATGTAACGAATTTCTTCGTAATGCTACGGATGAGAGCATTGCCCGGTTTACGGAACAGGAACAGACTGAAATTCGCCATTACCGTGCCGAAGCCCGTTTCATGCGTGCCTTGTTCTATTATCATGCAATGGATTTGTTCCGCAACATCCCGTTTGTAACAGAGAACGACCCGACTGTCGGCTATCTGCCACCACGCTACACGGCTGCACAAGTTTTCAGCTATATTGAATCGGAACTGACAAGTATCACAAGCGATATGCTCGACAGAGCCAACTGTCCTTACGGACGGGCTTCCCGGGGAGCTGCTTATACCTTATTGGCCAAGCTGTATCTGAACGCGGAAGTTTACATCAATACACCGAAATATACCGAATGTATCAGTGCTTGTAAAGAGGTTATCAAGCAAGGGTATTCATTGGAAGATGATTACAGCAAGTTATTCAACGCTGATAACGATAAACGTACTGCTAACGAAATCATCTTCACTTTGCCGGTAGACGCTACGCATACCGTTTCGTGGGGCTCTTCCACTTATATTGTCTGTGGTGCGGTTAGTAATACTTCGGATTTGCAGAAGCCGGAAGATTACGGAGTGAAAAGCGGTTGGGGTATGTTCCGTGTACGCGGAGAAATCCCCTCCCTGTTTACCGGAGAAGAAGATAAACGGGCCATGTTTTTCACTGATGGGCAAACACTGAACCTGGATAAGATTGACGACCAAAGTAACGGTTACTTTGTAGAGAAATGGACGAACCTGACGGATGCAGGAGAAACAGCTTCCAATACCGCAGACGGTGGCGTAAACACGGATTATCCTTTGTTCCGCCTGGCAGATGTATATCTGATGATAGCAGAAGCCTTTGTACGAGGTGGAAGCGGAACAACAGCAACGGAAGTTGTCGGTTATATCAACCAAATCCAAGAAAGAGCATACGGTGACGACAGCAATAATAAAAACGCAAGCCAAATCAATCTATCGTTTATTTTGGACGAACGCGCCCGCGAACTTTATTGGGAAGGACATCGCCGTACCGATTTAATCCGCTACGGAGTATTCACTACCAATGGTTACTTATGGCAATGGAAAGGCGGAGTAAAAGAAGGAACAGCGGTAAACAGCCGGTACAATATTTACCCGATACCGACTACCGAGTTAACCGCCAACCCGAACCTATACAATGAAAACTATTAATCACGCTTATTCGATACAACAATATGAAAAAAATAAACACCCTATTGGCTTTACTCTCCGCACTCCTTTTATTAGGAGCGTGTGAGAAAGACGGAGAGAAATTCTATCTCTCCAGCCCGGTGGAGAGTGACTTAATCGCTTCTACCAATGCCGTTGTACTGACGGAAGCTACTGCCAAGCTTTACGCATTATCCCTTGCCTGGAGCGACCAGACATTGCAAATCAGCGACCCGAGATATCAAGCGACCAGCGGCATTCAAACTACCGTACAAGTATCCCGGTCTGAAGATTTTTCAGGCAGCATTATCGAATCTACGGAAAACGGAGTATCCAAAAGTTATACAGTCGCCGCTCTGAACATTATTGCTTACAAACTAAATGCACCGGCTGAAGAAGCTGCTCCTCTTTATTTCCGACTGGCAGGAAGCAATGGCAGCAACATCGCTCCTGTATATAGCAATACAGTGGCAGTCACAGTGACTCCTTATCCTATTGATATGCATTACGCCAGCATTATCAACAAGGGTAGCGGTCAAGATTCCGGTCAGGATTTCTATTCGGCAAATGCTGACGGACAATATAGCGGATTCTTCGGGGCAGCGGCTTGGGAAGGCATTTACGTACAGGAAGCAGACGGAACAACCTGGCATACAGCCCAATCCGGCGGAGTAGGAACTCCATTCTTGTTGACAACAGACGCAGCGGAAGGAACATGGGATATGTGGTTCCCCGGTCAGTCGGGATGTTATTTCGTGAATGTAAATACCGCTCAGAAACAATGGAACGCCTTACTGATACCCGAACTGAATGTAAGCGGCATAGAAGGTATCAATATGCAATACAGCCGTACAGATAACCAATGGAAAGGTGTATTTACGGGTACGGAAGGTACGAATATCAACATTCAACTTCAAGGAACAGGTAAGTTTTACAACAATACCAGTGTCAGCGGTTCCGATAATGCCATTGACGATACAAAAGCCAAAGATACCCCATTTGCTTTCGGTGGAACTGCCGGACAACTGACATTCAGTACAGGTGAGACTGCAACAGCCGGAAATATAACGGTAAGTGTTCCGGCTACGGGAGAATGTACGCTGGTTATTGACCTTAATAATCCCGAACAATGGACTGTTAGCGTTACGGAAGGTGGAAGTAGTGAACCTACTTATCCTTCTTATCTGGAAATGCAGGGTGTAGGAAACATGGATGGAAAGGGCTGGTTAGCTACATTAAACCCTGTTTACGACAATAGCGGCGAACATCACGGAAGTTATCAAGGTGTTTACCAAATGACTAATGGTTGGGATAATTTTAAGATTGTAGACCAAACAGCCGGTATCTGGTATGGATGCGACTCCAACGATGAATACAAACTGGCGGACGGCGGACAGAATATCTGGTTCCACCAGGAAGAATGTCGTACTTTCATTGTCACAGCCAGTCTGGCCGACATGACTTGGGGAGCAACAGAAATAACCCAAATCAATGTCTGTGGTGAGTTTAACAATTGGGATTTAAACAAAGATTTGATGACATACGATGAAACAAACAAAGTTTGGAAAGCCACCGTTATCATTGATAATCTGGGCAATAACTACGGTTTCTACTTCCTGCTTAATAATGCAGAAAACGGTTTGGTATGGAACTGGGCATTAAAGGGAAATAAAGAGAAACTATACTTGACCGACAGTAATGGAAGCGGAAGTATTGTTCCTGCTGAAACCGGTACTTATGCAATTACCCTTGACATTGCTTCCCTAACATTTACTATGGATAAACAATAATCAACAGAACATTATGAAACGATTTAAACAGATTCTATTCATAGCTTCCGCCCTACTTGGCGGAAGCCTTTTCACCGCTTGCAGCGATGACAATGACACACCGGTCTTCCCGGAAAAGGAAGAAGTAACTTATGATATGTCAGGTTTCGCCAGAGGAGCCGATGTCAGCTGGTTAACGGAAATGGAAAGTTCCGGATATAAGTTCTATACTGCCGAAGAAAAAGAACAGGAATGTATGTCCCTATTGCGTGATTTAGGAATGAATGCCATTCGCCTGCGTGTATGGGTAAATCCGGAGAATGACACTGATGATGTGAGAGGTTGGTGTAACAAAGGAGATGTATTGCTCAAAGCATGGAGAGCCCATAACTTGGGCTACCGTATCATGATTGACTTTCATTACAGCGACCGTTGGGCTGATCCTTCACAGCAAGCTAAACCCCAAGCATGGGCAGATTACTCCGTAGAGCAATTGAAGCAAGCTATCGCCGACCATACGAAAGATGTACTCAGTGCATTGAAAGAGAAAGGTATTGACGTGGAATGGGTACAAGTGGGTAACGAAACACATCAAGGAATGTTGTTCCCTACCGGACAAACTACAAGTGAAGAAGGAAGGATTAATTTCGCATCATTTGTCACAGCGGGTTACGATGCTGTAAAAGAAGTCTATCCGGAAGCCAAAGTTATTGTTCATCTTGACCAAGGAAATAATGCCAGCCTGTACAATAGGATCTTCGGCTACTTACACGAAAACAATGCCAAATGGGACATCATCGGTATGTCACTTTATCCGGACATATCAACCGAAGACGCACACACACCGGACGACTGGGAAGCGATGAATAATGATTGTATCGCCAATATGAAAGCGTTAATAGCCAAATACAATACTCCGGTAATGATGTGTGAAATCGGTATTAGTTGGGATTACGAAGAAGCGGAAGCCTTCTATACAGACTTCGTTACCAAAGCCAAACAAGTAGACCAATGTCTGGGAGTATTTACCTGGGAACCTCAATGTTACGGTAACTGGAAAGGTTATAGTAAAGGGATGTTCGATGACAGTGGCAAACCCACCAATTCATTTAATGCTTTTAAGAGATAAATGAACATGAAACACCAAAAACAGTTAGCAACTGCACTTTTGTTGGCAGCTGCTTGCAGCCTGCAAGCACAGCGTAGCGAGACATTGCTCGAAAAGAACTGGAAATTCAGCAAAGGAGATATCAAAGAGGCCAGTCAGCCGGAGTTTAATGACACCCAATGGGAATCAGTCGTCCTTCCACATGACTGGGCTATCTTTGGTCCTTTCGATATGAACAATGATCTTCAGAATGTGGCCATCACACAAAATTTTGAGGAAAAGGCGTCTTTGAAAACAGGACGCACAGGGGGACTGCCTTATGTAGGTTCCGGATGGTACCGTACTAGTTTTGATACTCCCGCCGACAAAGAAGTGACTCTGCTCTTTGACGGTGCTATGAGTGAAGCCCGCGTTTATGTGAATGGTAAGGAGGCTTGTTTCTGGCCCTTCGGTTACAATTCTTTCCATTGCAATGTCACTCCTTTCCTGAATAAAAACGGAAAGAGCAATACACTGGCCGTACGGCTGGAAAACCGTCCGCAATCTTCACGCTGGTATCCGGGAGCGGGCTTGTACCGCAATGTACACCTGATTGTTACTGATAAAATCCACGTGCCTGTATGGGGAACACAGATTACGACTCCTCATGTCAGTAAAGAATTTGCAGCCGTACGCCTGCAAACGAGGATAGACAATGCCGGTGAAAAAACACAAATCCGCATGGAGACGGAAATTCTTTCCCCAGACGGAAAAGTGGTTACCCGCAAAGAAAATACCGGCCGTATCAATCACGGACAGCCGTTTGAACAGAACTTCATCGTAAATGCACCTGAACTCTGGTCGCCGGAAAACCCGTCGCTCTACAAAGCGGTTTCTAAAATCTATGCAAATAATAAGTTGGTAGATACCTATACGACCCGCTTCGGTATCCGCAGTATTGAATTTATCGCCGATAAAGGTTTCTACCTGAACGGAGAACACCGGAAATTCCAGGGTGTATGTAATCATCATGATTTAGGTCCGTTGGGAGCAGCTATCAATGTAGCGGCACTCCGCCATCAACTTACTCTTTTGAAGGATATGGGTTGTGATGCTATCCGTACATCGCATAATATGCCGGCTCCGGAACTCGTTGAATTATGTGATGAAATGGGATTTATGATGATGATTGAACCGTTTGACGAATGGGATATTGCCAAATGCGACAACGGTTATCACCGTTATTTCAACGAATGGGCAGAACGCGATATGATAAATATGCTTCATAATTACCGCAACAATCCTTGTGTAGTGATGTGGAGTATCGGTAATGAAGTACCTACTCAATGCAGTCCTGTCGGTTATAAAGTGGCCAAGTTCTTGCAGGATATCTGCCACCGTGAAGACCCTACCCGTCCCGTGACTTGCGGTATGGATCAAGTGTCTTGTGTGCTTGCCAACGGCTTTGCAGCCATGATTGACATTCCGGGACTTAATTATCGCACACAGCGTTATAAAGAATCTTACGACCAGCTTCCGCAGAACTTGATTCTTGGTAGCGAGACGGCTTCCACTGTCAGTTCACGCGGAGTCTACAAATTTCCGGTAGAAGAAAAGAAAGGTGCCAAATATGAAGACCACCAATGTTCTTCGTATGACGTGGAAGCATGTCCGTGGTCGAATATCCCAGATGAAGATTTCGCCTTAGCCGATGATAACCACTGGACTATCGGACAATTCGTATGGACAGGATTCGATTATTTGGGCGAACCTTCACCATATGATGTCAATTCATGGCCGAATCATAGTTCTATGTTTGGTATTATCGACCTTGCCAGTATCCCTAAGGACCGCTATTATCTCTACCGTAGCGTATGGAACAAAAATGCAGAAACGCTACATATCCTTCCTCATTGGACTTGGCCGGGACGCGAAGGTGAAGTGACCCCGGTATTCGTATATACCAACTATCCTACTGCCGAACTGTTTATCAACGGAAAAAGCTACGGTAAACAAAGCAAGAATAACAGTTCTTTAAAGAGCCGTTACCGCTTAATGTGGATGGATGCCGTATACGAACCGGGCGAAGTAAAAGTTGTAGCCTACAATAAGGACGGAAAAGCAGTAGCGGAAAAGACAGTACGCACTGCCGGAAAACCTCATCATATCGAACTGGTCAGCAACCGCAACGAACTGACAGCCGATGGAAAAGACCTCGCCTACGTCACTGTGAAAGTGGTAGACAAAGATGGTAACCTCTGTCCTACCGATAGCCGCCTGATTCACTTCTCCGTAAAAGGAGCCGGTAAGTTCCGGGCTGTTGCTAACGGCGACCCTACCAATCTGGAACAATTCCACCTTCCGAAGATGCACGCTTTCCATGGAATGTTGACAGCGATTGTACAGGCAGGAGAGATTGCCGGAGATCTTGTACTGACTGCCAAGGCAAGTGGAGTGAAAACCGGAACAGTCCATCTTCAGGCAAAATAAAAGGGTAGAATTATAAGAAATAGAGAAATCCATCCTACCCTATACTATTATTTAGGCACAGATTACCCTGTTGCTTTATGCAATCATAGTTCTAAAACCGTGTAATCTGTGCCTAAAATATTAAAGTCGATTATTTACAGATAAATGTCACTAGCAATCCCTTATGGTCTGTCGGCCACACATCAAGCGGTACTATGAATTCATCTTTTGATGTTTCCTCTACACGTTGAGAGCGGACAATAGATTCTTTCGGACCAAACAAAACGGCTTTCTTTGCTTTCAATCCTTTTCCTTTATAGAAGATAAAATCAATACGATCCCGTTCGTCCGCTTTAGGAGCCCATGTTATCTTTTCCGGAGTTTTTGCCAGGTTATCCGAAGGATAGGTAAATCCCGGATGCGTCAGAGGATTGGGATAAATCTTACGGTAGCTGTCAATAAAGCCAGCTTCTTCCAACAAAGTGGTAACTGTCCAGGGTACAACAAAGCCGTTGTGGTCGTACAAGTTCTTATTTTTCTCAATCCAATCGCGATGAGAAGGTTCGTTGAAGTCTCCTCCCACGATCACCCGATAGCCGTTTGCAAGGTCTTTCTCAGCCTGGGCGATAAACATACGAATCGCATCATCCCGCTGAGAGGCTACATTGACTTTCATAATTTCATCTACTGACGCCGGCAGTGGAATTTCTTTCCAGGTAGAGCCGTCATAGCCACGGGCGTTATAATATGCACAGTCCAGATAATCCAGGTGGGCAGTATAAACCGCTACCTTCTTTCCGTTCACGGAACTTGTTAGACGATAAATACTTCCATGGTCATTCTTTTCCGGAAAAACCGTCAAAGAGTCCGTGATAGGATGCTTGCTTAGTAAACCGGTATCATAAGTATAAAAAGAATAATACTTCAGTCCCTTTTCCTGAAGTGAAGCGCACACACGTGCCGTGAAATTCGTTTTATTGTAATTCCTCACCTCACTGAAAGTCACAAAGTCAGGCTTCAGACGGACTATCTCATTGATAATAGCATCATATCCGCCTGGTATCATGGTACCTTCCTGCCATACATTCCATTGCAACACTGTAAATTCATTACTCTTTTGTGCCTTCACAAAAACAGAAACCAGCAACAAAATAGCCGGTAATAGTAGTCTTTTTAATCGCATTTTTTTATATTTAAAGATGAATAATAATCAAATAGCTTTCCAAAAGGATTGGAAGTCACGATATTTACCGTAGCACACCAATTCATCCCCTTCTTCTACTTTCTCGTCCCCCGGAAGTTCATTCTTCACATGAAGCTCCATTAAAGAAATACCCAGACAATTAGTTACTTTATCCGCCCGCTTCAATCCGATTAGTTTTAAGTGAAATTCTTCGTCCAGATTCAACTCATTGACAAAGTATCCTACAAACTTTTTCGGGACTGTAAACTTGACGACATAATATTCCGAATCGACACGGAAAGCTTCCACGCTTGTTCCAAAATCCAGCAGTTGCACCAGACTGCGGGCCGCATCTTCTTCCGGTGTCAATATCTTCTCCAAGCTGAATGCTTCAAGCACGGCTTTATGCACCATATCAATGGCACGGGCATAGATATGAGCAACCTTCTTTTGTTTCAGCAAAGCAACCACACGCACCGATGCGCCGAAATTCTCACCTATGGCGACAATCACTATATCGACACTGTTCAGAGGAAGCACGGACAAAGCCTGTTCATCCGTTGCATCAATCACAAATGCAGTAGCAACCTTATCTTTTATACTATCTACGCGGCTTTCACTAATATCCGCACCAATAATCTCGTGTCCCAGTGCCGATAACTCTTCAGCCAACACACGACCGTAGTTTCCTAAACCGATAATAATGTACTTCATATCTTTAGTTTATGATAATGTTATCACTCGGATAACGGTATTTTGTATTCTTTTTCTGTTTGATAATTCCCAGCATTAACGTTATCAAGCCCACACGCCCGATAAACATCAACAACGCCACTAACAATTTACTTGCATCACATAAATTAGGTGTCAGATTCAGACTAGAACCTACCGTACTAAGCGCCGACACACATTCGAAAGTCAATGCCATTAGAGAGGCTTGCGGTTCCAGTATACTTAATATAAAGATAAAAAGAAACAGTACGCCCAACGACATAACCACTGTCGCATTAGAACGACGGATAGAATCATGAGAAAGTTCCCTTCCGAATACCTCCACCCGTTCCGAGCCACGCAACACGGCCACAAGATTCAGGACAACCACTGCAAAAGCATTCACTTTCACCCCACCGGCAGTAGATTGAGCACCACCACCAATCCACATCAGCACTAAATAGACCAACAAAGTCTGTACACTCAAAGAAGCTAAATCAACACTGCTGAAACCAGCCGTCCTCGGACAAGTAGCATTGAAGAAAGCCTGCGTCCACTTATCTGCAACAGGCATACCGGCAAACGAAGCATTCCACTCAAAAGCGGCAATCGCCAATGTACCGGTTACCAAAAGCAGAAATGTCATAATCAACACAATCCTCGTATTCAGATTATACAAATGCGACACCTTATGCCTTTCTAACTTGCGCGTACGTACAAACTTCCAGAAATGACGCAAATGATACAGTACAATATCTTTGAAATTAACCAGAATAGGAAAACCGATACCTCCCAGAATAATCAGAAAAGAGACGGAAATAAACAGCCAGTTATGGTTGGTCATTACCATAGAGTTTCCCAAATTACCGGAAAGTGTAGAGAAACCTGCATTACAAAAAGCGGAAATAGAATGGAAAGCAGCAAAAGCCAGTTCGCCTTCCAAAGTCATTCCAAGTGTTCCGTGGATGCTGAACCAGATAGAAATCATGCCGATACCTTCAATCACCAATGTAAATCCCAAGATATATAATAACGTGGACAATAAGGAGCCCAGCGAATTGGAGCTAACCATATCACGTACCACCAACTGATTGTAAAGAGAAGTATTTCCCATAAAGAACATAGCGAAGAAACTGGTCAATGTCATTACACCTAATCCTCCTACCTGGATCAGCAGGATGATAACAACAAGTCCGCCGGTAGTAAATGTAGTCGATACGTCAACGGGCACCAGCCCCGTCACACATACCGCACTGGTAGCCGTAAACAATGAATCCACCCAGGTAATGCCATTCACCGTGCATCGTGGCAACATCAATAACCCCGTACCAATCAGAATGATAGCCAAAAAGCTGACTGCCAATATCAGAGAAGGATTAGTGCGACGCCCCAACAAACGGACCAGTCCGTTGGACAAATTCAGAAAAGAAAAAATTAGTAATAAGACAAGATGATAAAACTTCCCGTCCAAAAACTCCCAAAATTGCAGGATCGCCCCTTCTTCTTCCGGACGATGGAAAATGACCGGTATCAAAGTCAGATACAGCAAACCGCTCAAAATCCAGGCCAACCGCCGGTATTGTTTCTTTGTACTTCTATATTCAAGTGAGATATGAAGAGTCACATCAACCAGAAAAATAATCCATACAGCCTTATACAGGACCTGAATTTTCGCCACTTCATCAACCGATAGCGGAAAGCCATGTTCGTAAATCACTCCGACGATCAACAACAAAGACGCCAGATAAGTAAGTGCTTCTACTAAACCCAATAAGATACGTACATAAGGTTTCAGTAGTTTGTTCTGATACAACAAAAACTTATGATAAATCTTCATATCGCATTTTTTATATAATGCCGTGCAAACTTAACTAAAATAACAATCGAATCCGATTCTTTGTTGACAAAAACATCCGAATATTAAAAATTTTGTCTACATTTGGCAGCGGAAAACTAAAAAACCACAATATTATGAGTGACAAAAGAAAACGGTATATCCTGCCGGAAGAAGAAATCCCACACTACTGGTACAATATTCAGGCTGACATGGTCAATAAGCCAATGCCTCCTTTGCACCCGGGAACAAAACAGCCGCTGAAAGCGGAAGACCTGTATCCTATTTTCGCTAAAGAACTGTGTCATCAGGAACTTAACCAGACCGATGCATGGATTGAAATCCCGGAAGAAGTCCGTGAAATGTACAAATACTACCGCAGTACTCCGCTTGTTCGTGCTTACGGACTGGAAAAAGCGCTCGGTACTCCGGCACACATTTATTTTAAGAATGAAAGTGTAAGCCCTATCGGCTCTCATAAGTTGAACTCCGCTTTGGCACAGGCTTATTACTGTAAAGAAGAAGGCGTTACCAACGTGACTACCGAAACCGGTGCCGGACAATGGGGTGCCGCTCTTTCTTATGCAGCCAAAGTTTTCGGACTCGAAGCTGCCGTTTATCAGGTGAAAATCAGCTACGAACAGAAGCCTTACCGCCGTAGTATCATGCAGACTTTCGGAGCACAGGTTACTCCTTCTCCGTCCATGTCTACCCGCGCCGGAAAAGATATCCTGACTGCACACCCTACTTATCAGGGTTCACTCGGAACAGCTATTTCCGAAGCTATCGAACTTGCTCAAATGACTCCTAACTGCAAATATACACTCGGTTCCGTACTTAGCCATGTTACCCTTCATCAGACAATTATCGGTCTGGAAGCGGAAAAACAGATGGAAATGGCCGGTGAATACCCGGATGTAGTAATCGGATGTTTCGGAGGCGGTTCCAACTTTGGTGGTATTTCCTTCCCTTTCATGCGTCATAACATACTGGAAGGCAAGAAAACCCGTTTCGTTGCCGCCGAGCCCGCTTCTTGCCCGAAATTGACACGCGGCAAGTTCCAGTATGATTTTGGTGATGAAGCCGGATACACCCCATTACTCCCGATGTTTACATTAGGACACAACTTTGCTCCGGCTCATATCCATGCAGGCGGCCTTCGTTATCATGGTGCAGGTGTCATCGTTTCACAATTACTCAAAGATAATCTCATGGAAGCGGTAGATATCCAGCAACTGGAATCGTTCGAAGCCGGTTGCCTGTTTGCACAAATGGAAGGTATTATCCCTGCTCCGGAGTCCTGCCATGCTATCGCAGCAGCCGTTCGCGAAGCCAATAAGTGCAAAGAAACAGGAGAAGAAAAAGTAATCCTGTTCAACCTTTCCGGGCATGGGTTGATTGACATGGCTTCTTACGACAAATATCTGGCAGGTGATTTGGTGAACTACTCATTAACCGACGAAGATATTCAAAAGAACTTGGATGAGATAGGCGATTTAGCTAAATAGTCTTCTGATTTCAACATCCGAACAATAAAATAAGCCCGGCATAAGATACCGGGCTTATTTACTTTTCATTACCATATCTCTGAAAAAGAAAGTTGTCCAAATAAGATTTCATGCTAAAAAATGATTTATCGGCTAAAAGATGTCCTTTCCTAAAGATTTTCGCCAATATCGGAAGGATTTCATCTGAATTAATTTCCTATTCTTAACAGAAATCCGTACTTTTGCGCAGCATTCAATCAAACAAAAGCCATACAAATATGACACGCTACTTAAAAAACATGGAAAAAGAAATTATCATTGATAATCAGTTGGATGAAGTTGCAAGAATTGCTCTATTTATCGAAGAATTAGGAATGTCATTACAATTACCGGCAAGTATCACAATGAGCCTCAACCTCGCTATTGAAGAAGCGGTTACCAATATTATCCGTTACGGCTACCCTTCCAATAAAGAAAGTGAAATCATCCTTCGAACATCTGTTGCTCCCGGAATGCTGGTTACACAAATTATAGACGACGGAATTTCCTTCGATCCTACTGCCAAAGAAACATCTGACAATGTACAATCTCTCGACCAACAACTGACACAAGGCCTGGGACTTTTCCTGATCCGGCGTACAATGGACAAAGTAGAATATCATTCCACAGATAATCATAACGAATTAATTCTTACCAAGAATATAGATATGGACTTCAAGCCTGAAGCTACTTTGAAAACCAATCTATGCCAAATAGAAGAAGTGACGATTCTCACTATTGAAGGGCGTTTGGATACAGCAAATGCCAATACATTCAATACAGTATTACAACCTCTTTTAGCTAGTAAAACTCCAAATATAATTGTGAATTGCGAAGGCTTATCATACATTAGCAGTTCCGGTTTGCGAAGCCTGATTACACTGCAAAAGAGTGTCATGCAACATGGAGGTCAACTTGTCCTGGAGGCGATGAAACTAGAAATACGTAAAATATTCGATATGACCGGATGCTCCGGACTTTTTACAGTACGCTAACTCATACTGTATGAAAGTAATCCGCATCATAGCCTGCATCCTGCTACTATCTGTATTTTCATTAATAAACGTAGTTCATGCACAGTCTGTTACACTTATCCCCAAATGGACGGCACAGGCACAATTTGCAGGTTACTATGTAGCGGAGAAAATGGGCTTCTACAAAGAAGAAGGACTTGATGTACACGTGAAACATCCGTCTCATTCGGAAAACTCATTCCAGTATCTTAAAGAAGGAGAGCCGCAGGCAGTTATCACCAATCTATCACAAGCATTAATGGAATACTTTGCAGGAAAACGAATTGTAAACATCCTGCAAACTTCACAGGAAAACAGTTTGATGCTAGTCAGCCACTCACCATTAAAAGGAATTCCGTCATTACAACACAGAGAAATTGCAGTATGGAATCATATTACTCAGGAACTACTCGACCGAATCGCGAACAAATACCAAATTGAAGTAGAATGGATACGGTTTAACAGTGGTATCAATCTATTTCTATCAAAAGCAGTAGATATTTGTATGGTGGGAAGTTATAACGAGTTTCCACAACTTGCCGAATGTGGAATGCAGATAGATTCTACTCATATCATGCGTTTTGCCGATTATGGATATAACTTGCCCGAAGATGGACTTTACGTTACTGAAGAATTTTATCAAAAGCATCCCGAAACGATACAGAAACTAGTCCGAGCCTGTATCCGTGGCTGGAACTGGGCGAACGAGCACCCGGAAGAGACTCTTGACATTGTAATGGAGCAGGTACATCATTACAATATAGGAACCAACCGATATCACCAGCGTAAAATGCTGGAAGAAATACTGCGATTACAAACAGACAAAACAGGGCAACGCCCTTATCGGCTGAGTCGTGAAGGTTTCGATCTGGCAATTGATATTTTACTGCCACCAGACATCTCAAAGAAAAAAAGTATTCGTTACGAAGACTTTGTAAAATAACCAATTCACGACATGAAACACACATTTTCCCATTCTTTTGCAACCCGGTTAAGTATCTACGTTTTCTCATTCACGTTGATCGTCTTTGCTACTATCATGGCATTGTTCTACAATTATAACCATGAAAAGGTAACGAGTTACGCCATTGAACGTACTCACGGATTATTGAGTAACATAGCAACAGAAATCAGCAGCCAGCTAATGTCGGTAGAAACAACTATCAATCAATCTACATGGGTATTGGAAAGAAACATAAACCTGCCGGATTCATTGCATCTTATCATCGAATCAGTCGTAAAGAATAATCCACTTATTGTCAAAAGCGGCATAGCTTTCACCCCAAACTACTATAAAGAAAAAGGCAAGTATTTTATGCCTTATGCTTCGCTCGATAACAAAACAAATCATGTAACCTATCAGGTATTAGGCAGTCAGAATTATGATTATCCTTGTATGGACTGGTATCTTATCCCTAAAATGCAGAAACAAGCCTACTGGAGTGAACCTTATTATGACGACGGAGGCGGAAATATCATTATGAGTACTTACTCAAAGCCTTTGTATGACAACCGTGGCGAACTGTTCGCTGTCTTTATCGCCAGTATATCCCTGACGCAATTCACCGATACGATCAGTCTCCTGAAACCATATCCCTCCAGTTATACTTACTTAATCAGCCGCAACGGAAGTTTTCTGACTCATGCAGACCGGGATAAAATAATGAATGAGACCATATTTTCCGAAGCCTTTGCCACAGAAAACCATTCACAGGAACAGATAGGACGTGAAATGCTGGCCGGTCATACAGGTACTATACGCTTCGACAACCAAGGAAATGATTCATACGCATTCTATACTACTATTCCCCAAATCGGTTGGTCAGTATGCACGGTATGTCCGAGCCGTATTATTCTTCAGGAGCTGGACAGTACTTCTCGAAAAATCATTTATACTTTTCTGGTCGGTATACTGATATTACTACTTATTGTATACAGTATTATCCGGCGTTTAGTCCGTCCATTAGAGAAATTCTCGGAATCCGCTCGTGAAATTGCCACAGGGCGGTTTGACGTGACACTACCCCTAGTCCGCTCGAATGATGAAATCAAAGACTTATATGATTCATTAGTCTACATGCAAAAATCATTGTCGACTTACGTGAATGAACTGAAAGAGACTACTGCAAGCAAAGAACGTATTGAAAGCGAGCTTTCCATAGCACGGGAAATACAAATGGGCATGCTCCCTAAAATATTTCCTCCTTATCCGGATCGTAATGATGTGGATTTACATGCCATACTGCATCCCGCCAAAGAGGTGGGTGGCGACCTTTATGATTTCTATATGGACGGCAATCATCTCTATTTCCTGATTGGGGATGTATCGGGAAAGGGAGTACCCGCCTCACTATTTATGGCTATCACCCGTAGCTTATTCCGGACGTTATCCCAGCATGTACTTTCACCTGCCAAAATAGTTACGGAAATGAACAATTCTATTTCCGACAATAATGAATCCAATATGTTTGTCACCCTCATTGTCGGCATACTCGATCTGGAAACAGGCATACTGAAACTTTGCAATGCCGGTCACAATCCTCCCATACTCATTTATCCTGATGGACAGGTTTCATATTTGGAATTCAAAACTCAAATATTTGTAGGAGTCGTCGAAGATTTTAAATACAGTGATGAAGAAGTTGTATTGGAAAAAGAAAGCAAATTGTTCCTTTATACTGACGGAGTGACAGAAGCTGAAAATATAAATAAAGAACTATATGGAGAAGAAAAGTTATTGGAAATGTTATCAGATAATGCCTCGTCGGATGTGCGTACTACAGTCAACGTTGTTGTAGACTCCATTGCAAGCCATGTCAAAGAAGCCGAAGCAAGTGATGACCTCACCATCTTACTAATTCAATATGAACCCGGAACAGCAAACAGTTAAGTTATTATCAGTATGGAAAAAGAAATTAGAATCTCAAACAATTTGAACGAGATAGTAGTTTTAGCCAGTTTTATAGAAGAACTGGGCGAGGAACTTTCCCTGCCGGCAGAAACGGTTATGAATATCAATTTGGCACTGGAAGAAGCTGTAGCCAATATTATCATGTACGCTTACCCTCCCAAAGAGCAACATATTATCTTACTGAAAGTTACTTCAACCGAAAAACAACTGATTTTCCTTCTCACAGATAAAGGAGCTTCTTTCGATCCCACGCAAGTAGAGGAAGTAGATATCACACTTCCGATTGAGGAACGTCCTATCGGTGGGCTTGGCATTTTCCTGATTCGCAGCATCATGAATGAAATATCCTATCAACGCATCGATAACGAAAATCGACTAATAATGAAAAAAGACATTTAACATAAGGACGAGAAGATATTCCAAACGTGGGAACTCCGGTTCCAAGGCTGGAAACTGGAGTTTCTAACTAAGGAAACCTCAAGAAACTCATGGCTTGCTTTTGAAGAAGAATAATCTTAATTGTTCATTCAAACATTCGTTCCTCTAAAAATGTTATATTTGCAGATTATAATCAAAAAAGAACAAAATATGAAATATATCGGAGCACACGTAAGTGCATCCGGCGGCGTAGAATTCGCCCCCATAAATGCGCATGAAATAGGAGCAAATGCTTTTGCACTGTTCACTAAAAATCAACGCCAATGGATTAGCAAACCATTGAGCGAAGAAAGTATCCGGCTTTTCAAAGAGAATTGTGATAAGTACGGTTTTCAGCCTGAATATATCCTACCTCACGATAGTTATCTTATTAATTTAGGGCATCCTGAGGAAGAAGGACTGAATAAAAGCCGTGCCGCTTTCTTGGACGAAATGCAACGCTGCGAGCAACTGGGCTTGAGACTTCTGAATTTTCACCCCGGCAGCTCTCTTAATAAAATAGCAACAGAAGATTGCCTGTCACTTATTGCAGAAAGCATTAATATCACTCTGGAAAAGACAAAAGGAGTAACAGCCGTTATTGAAAATACTGCCGGACAAGGCAGTAATCTGGGAAGCGAGTTTTGGCAATTAAAATATATTATTGATCGGGTAGATGATAAAAGCCGGGTAGGTGTTTGCCTTGATACTTGCCATACATATACAGCAGGTTACGATATTGTGAACGATTACGATAAAGTATTTGAAGAATTCGACAAAGAAGTAGGATTCAATTATCTGCGTGGTATGCACTTGAATGATTCGAAGAAAGCACTGGGTACCCACGTCGACCGTCACGACAGTATCGGCGAGGGACTAATTGGAAAAGCATTCTTTGAAAGATTAATGCAAGATTCAAGATTTGATAATATACCTTTGGTACTCGAAACTCCTGATGAAAGTAAGTGGGCAGAGGAAATAGCCTGGTTAAGAAGTGTTGAGTAAAAGACAGATAACAAAAGACATTGATATACAAAAATAGCTGGCAGACAGGATCTATCAGCTATTTATATATAACGAACAGCTAATAAATATTCGCCATACTGACTAAAGGTTCATACAGTTTTTCTATATCCTGTGAATCCATTTCGATTTGTACCTGATCGCCGGGCATTAGTTTCTGCCCTTTAGGAGTCCAGTCCTTCCGGTCGCGATGAACATTAATAATAATACAACGCTCCGGCAGACGAAGCTCATCCACAATCTTTCCGTCCAGATAAGAACCGCTCATGACCTCAACCGATAATGTGTAGCGTGCTTCTTCTTTGAATGCAGGTGAATGAATCATGTCTTCGTATAAAGTCACATTGAGAGGTTTTATTTGAAGCATTTCAGTGAAATAATAAGTTAATCCCCCAACTACGATCGAAGGATAGAATACCTCTAAATGTCCCGTTATCTCGGTTATCAGCACGATAGCCGTTAATGGAGTGCGAACTACTGCCACAAGAAAAGCGGACATACAAATCAACATGATATAACTGATATTCTCGTATGCAATAAGTCCCTGTCGCACCATAATCAATGCTACGATTTGTCCGAGAAGCCCTCCTGTCACCAATGTAGGAATAAAATTTCCACCCGGCAAGCCCGAGGAAAAAGAAAATATGCTAAAAACCAAATGTAATAGCATCATACCGACAATCCAAAGAATATGTGTATCCGGATGCATGGCCTGGGAAAGCAAGAATTGCTCTCCTCCACCGGTCAAATTGAACTCCGCCATAGAGATAAGAAAAGCAATAAAGAGCAGGTACAGCATTTTCACGTATTCCGGATGTTTAATGGCAGGATAGATACGTTTGACCTGAAGTGTGGTGATAGAAAAGAGTTTTCCGAAAATGGAAATTACAGCGGCCAATAGAAGAAACAGTTTCACCTGCCCCCCAAAAGTCATTCCCGGCACAATGGCATCTATATGAAAATAAGGATTCATAGGGAAAATCCAACTGGCGACCCCACCGGCAACCACTCCTGCCAGTAACGTAGTAATAGCCGTTTTAGGCGCATCGAACCGTTCAATGGATTCTATAACCAGCAACGACGAAGCCAATGGCGCAGCAAAAGCAGCCGCTAATCCGGCACCTGCACCGGCAGCTAATAACTGCTTCCGTTCGCCGCTAAGCACCCGCCCCCATTTGGATACCAAGTATCCCACATATGAACCTATCTGTACGGAAGGTCCTTCACGTCCCAAAGACAGTCCGGTACTTAATGCGAGTATTCCACCTACAAACTTAGCCATCAATTCCCGAAAAGGATGTTTGTAATCAACCCGTCCGTTAATGACTCCACGTGTCTGTGGAATCCCTCCACCCGTAATGAGAGGCATTTTTTTTACGAGCCAGGAAACAAATAGAAGAATTCCCCACATCAGCAGGAAAAGAGGAATATACCAATACCACTTTAAATGGGCATCAAAGAAATCGTGACGAAGATTGAAGAAAAACTGCAATAGATAATGGTAGGGCACTGCAACAAGCCCCGTCAGCAGCCCCACAAAGATACTAACAAAGTAAAGCCGCGCGTCAATCAACTTCAGTTTAAAGATTCGCCAACGGCCCTTATCCTTCAATTTATTGACAAAATCAAACATTCGGCAAGGTTTTCATTGTTTTCACGTACGACAACAACAATCAAAACCCTGCTGTGGTTTTCGGATAAATAGAAATTTAATTCTCAATTATCGCCCCATCATATTCAAACGAAGAATAGCATGCACCACGAAATAGGAACCCAGCGCATTGTAATCAGTATCACGAATAGCAGTGGCAGTAATCGTACGTATCATCGAAACGTCCTGATGAAGAATATCATATATTTTGAAACGGAGCAGTAGTTGTTTCCGTTTCAGAAAGGCTTTCGACAACTGACAATTCCACATCAGGTTTTCGCGGGCATTGCCACTATATCCATAGCCGGAACGTTGAAAACAAGTAAGGTCGCTGAACAGTTCTATCCCCCATGGGAAATAATATTGTACTTCCGTGCCAAAGCGGTAATCGTAAGTTTCGGTACGTGTCTCTTTCACATTATTATGGGAATTGTTGTACAGCAATTCTGCACGGGCACTGATTTCCATTTGCTTCGTGCGGTATGTTAATTGCAAGCGTTGGCGGGCTGTGAGATGTTTCACTGTACTTTTTACAGGAGCTTCTTTATTTATCGTGCTATACCCGTTCTGGTTTCTGTATTGCAGATATGAATATGTACGGAATCGCCAACTACGATTCTTGAAAGGAGTATTGAGAGAAAAAGAGCCCATAGCACGCCAGTTACCGTTCAGATTAAGAGGAGTGGTAGTTCGCACACCGGATTCGCTATCATAGGTCACTTGGTTGGTTATACTATTAATGGTATTCTCCGCCAAGACGGAAGCAACCATATTCCGTTGGTGTTTGGCATTATAGGAGTTGAAATTTAATGTGAAAGTATTCGTATACGAAGGCTTCAGCGAAGGATTACCGACACGGATATTCAACGGGTTGGTGCGGTCCGTCACCGGTTGAAGGTCGCGTATATTCGGCTGACGGCTTTTTCCCCGGTATACAATCTGCAAACGGGTACGTTTGGAGAACTTATAACGGAAATTGACGGTAGGAGAAATATTAAAAACAGACTTTCGCAACGGTTCTTCTGCCGGAGTTGCCTTTTCCAGAAGAGAACGGCTGACAGACTTTTGAGGTTCAAAGTCAGCACCGATATTATAATTATAGTTCTTACGGGAGGTACGGACCGCAAGATTAAACAGGTGATTACTATACTGATTCTCAAAACAATTGCTTGCGTCCTCGTCATAATCAGGAGCAAATTCTTCCAGTTCCTTGTTCCAGTTGTAGACAAAACGGTCGGAGTTGTTCACCCGATGCTGGTAACTGTAACGGAACTGAAGAAAATGAAACCAGGGCAAAGGTTCTACATAAACTAATTGTAACCGGTAGTTATACCCCTCCATTCTATCTTCAATCTTTTGATTCTTTACATTCTTAGCATTGTTTTTGAAGTAATGGGTAGTGGAAAGGCTGGTTCTGTCGGTGGAAGATCCATTTGTACCATAATCAACTTTCAAGGCTATATTTCTTCCCATTCGGCTAAGTTTCCGACTAAGTTGCAGCATCATGGTCAAATTATAGGATGAGTTATGAGTTGTTCCTGATGATTCCCGCTCATTCAGTAGCACATCATTGCCCCACCCTTGCTGAAAACCGTTACTACTTCTATCATTGGCAGCCGTACGGTATTGAGGGCGAAAAATCAATGTTGTAACAGAATCCATTTTCCACTCCAAGAAAGCATTCGCTACCAAGTTATCGTTTCCCTGTCGATTGTGTCCGGTACTTTCGGTGATAGATTTGTCTTTACGAAGATAATTGTCTACCGTAGTACGACTGTCCTCCAGACGGTCAGTGCCCATATATTGAATGTTCGACCGAAATTTGACGCGCTTCCAGTCATGAGTGGCATTCACTCCCAAAGAACGGGAAGTAGTCAGCCCTTTTTGAGTACGAAGATTACCGGAAGAACTGGCAGACTCCCCCTGCATTTCAGAAAAGCCTTGGTTGTTGGTGTTATTCAGATTCCCGATAACAGTCAATTGGGAGTTATCCCGGAAACGGTTTAAAGTATTGGCCAGTTCATAACGGTCTTTACTTCCATAACCACCCATAAAATTTTCCATCCATCCTCGTTTCATATTCTTCTTGACCGACAGGTCGAGAATCATTTCTTCTTCACCATCGTCAATACCGGTAAGACGGGCAAGATCGGACTGGCGTTCGTATGCTTTCAGCTTTTCTATCATCTCTACCGGAAGATTTTTAAGAGCAGCTTTCGGGTCGTCGGAAAAGAATTCTTTTCCGTCCACCAAAATCTTTTTCACTTCCTTTCCATGAATCAGCAGTTTGCCGTCCTCATCTATTTCTCCACCGGGAAGTTGTTTCACCAGTTCTTCCAGCATGGAGCCTTCGGGAGTACGATAAGCCGAAGCGTTAAAGACGGTAGTATCTCCTTCGGTCACCGCCATAGGTGCTTGTCCCACAACAACGGTTTCGTTTAATGAAATACTCTCCGGACTCAAAGATATATTACCCAAAGTGGGTGTCTTATTATTTGCTGAAACAGATATAGTCCGATAAACAGAGGTATATCCGATATAAGAGATATGCAATAGAATAGACTTGCTTTTCGGAATAGTAACAGCTAACTGAAATTTACCTTGTATATCCGTAGCTCCTCCCACTAATAAGATGCTATCCGGTAAAGCCAAAAGCCGGACCGTAGCAAACGGTACCGGCTGATTGGTTTCAGTATCAACAACACGCCCGACAAAACGCTCTTTGCCGGACTGTGCATAAACAGCCAAACTTATCAGTAACAGGACATAACAACTGATCAAACGGTACTGAAAAGAATAAATACGTCTGTCTATGCTCAAGTTGTGTTGATTTAGTAAAACAGAAACTTATAATATAACCTAATCCCTATTGTTATCCTTGGCGCGGAGCACGAGGTCTTTGTCCCTGATGATGTCCCTGCTCCGGTTTCTGACCTTTTCTGCGGTCAAACTCTTTCCTGAATTTATTCATATTACTCTTTTCCTGCTGATAGATTTTCATAATCTGCTTTTGAGAAAGTATCTTGCTGAATTCATTATAATACTTCTCACGAATATCAAGCATCTTACGGCTTTGAGCAAACTGGTTTCTCAACATGGTAGCAATCTGTTCGTCAGTCATTACCGGTCGCGGAGCATCCTTTTTATCGGTAGCCGATGTTCCTTGAGCTTTTTCGGCTCTTGGTTTATGGTTCATCATGCGGCACTCGCGCAGTTCTTTCAGATATTTCTCGTAAACCGGTGTAAACTTGGCGGCTGTCGCATCATCCAGCATCAAGGTTTTAACAATCTGATTCGTCTGCATCTGCATCATCTGCTCTTGTGTGGGACGTTGTTTCTTCTCCTTATTATCTCTATTTTGAGCTGAAAGGGTCATCTGGCTTCCCAACAAGAGAGCAACCAAAACTACATAAATAAATTTCATCTTCATAATCTTTACATTTTTAATCATTGATTGAGTTACTTAATTCAAAAATATATCGTTTTCAGAGAAGCTGACGAGCTCTTCCAACTCCTCATCCGACAATTCTTTAATCCATGTGTCTACCGGATCCGTACCATTACTTCTGTCGACAGCCAATGTGTTCGAAGAAGACGATTTGACCTCATCCATTTGACGCAAGGACGGAACGAATAAAATTCCAGCTAATACTGCCGCTATGGCAACTACCGTAGAAATAATCAGCTTCATGTGAGACTTCCGCTGTTGTTTCACCCCGGTACGTTCCATTACCTTTCGTTGCACATCCTCGAAGAATCCGTCGGGGGTAGTGTAAGGGGTCCGTTTACCAATATCGTCAAAATCAAAATCCTTTTTCATCGTTCTACCTATTTAGTATATATTCCTTTATTTTTTCTTTTGCATAGTGGTAATTCACTTTCAGCGTATCCACCTTACTATCCAGCACCCGCGCAATCTCTTCATACTCAAGTTCATCGTAATAACGTAAGTTGAATACAAGCCGTTGCTTCTCCGGCAAACTCAAAATGGCTTCTTGAAACTTCACCGCCAGTTCGTTCTCATAATCTACATAATCAGAAGCCTTCAGTTTGCTCATCAATTCTTCCTGTACATCCTCCGCTGATACGACTCCTTCCTCTTTACGACTATTCAATAAGCGTAAACTTTCATTCGTCGCAATCCGGTAAATCCAGGTTGACAGTGAACTTTCTTCGCGAAATTGATCGATATGTCGGAATATCCGGATAAAGACCTCCTGAAGCACATCTTCCGCATCTTCGTGAGACACGACCAGCCTACGGATATAATTATATATCGGTACCTGAAAAGAGTTCATCAGCATCTTGAATCCCCGTTCACGATCCGAGGAACAAGCTTCACGAATTTTATTCTCGTTTATCATTAATTCTATATCTGAGCTTTATTAGTTAGAACGCAGAAGAGTGTGGAAGTTAAATACAAGAATTCGTATTTTGCTTTTATTAACAAGGAAGAGGAGAAAAAGAAGTAGAATACAAGGAAAAGAAATTGCCTCCAAGACCTTTACAGAGGCTTTAGAGGCAATTCGAATACTTTATCTATAAATTGTAAATAAGAAGTCTGTTACCAGAACTTATTGTGTTCCGCACTATATTCAAAACCGACAGCTTTCAACTGATTCACTAATTCATCCTTATTTACGTCCATATCTTCACAAAGTTCGTCAAGTGAAGAATAGCAATCGCGCAACTTCATATTGATAACGCTAAACAGCATCATCGGGTCTTTGGGTAATTCCATAACATACAATCTTTTTAAACCGGACGCAAAGTTACAGCAATCTCATTGAATGGCAAAACAAATCAATCTTAAAGGAAGCAGAAATTCGGGTATATCTTTTATAATATCCATTTGAAAACAAGGAAAATTGCAAAATAATAAATAAACAGTTATCCAACCAAGTGCTTTTCTACATTTCTCATACTGATGCTTTTTAAAGGATAATAAATTACATTTCTACTAATAAGAGTGCTCAGACAGAAAAATGGCTGTCCATTCATCCACATACGCCATTCATTTAGGATTTAAAAGATGAATGAGAAGCAATGTACTAACGGGATAACATATACTCCAATGAGATTTATGAGAGTAAATGCAGAAAACAGTTCCCGACAGCCGTAGATATAATTGTTAATTATACTTGTGAATATGTATTTCATATAAAAATAGTTTCTACATTTGTGGCCGTTATGATGAAGTACATATTCTGTATATTATTAGGTATATTTCTAAGTTGGGGATTCCAGTTGATTTCCGACGAAAGGCAAGAAGCATATCGGCCAGAAACCGGTAGTACCTATATACAAACTTGTGTTAATGCTTTTCATCCCGAAACTAAAACTATGATAAAACAACTAGGGAAAGAAAAGAAACTCGTCAAAGCAAAAGAAAATACAGGAAAGCAGGACTACAATGACAGTGACGGTGTCTTAAATCCATCCTCCTTCCGTTATTTCTCTCCTTCAAAGTTACTTAGATTCAATATTCATTCCGTTACTATCCGGATATTAAGTTCTTTAAAGATTCAACTTCCTAAGAATCAATGGACAGGTTTCTCATTCTATACTAATTTTATCAAATATTCCGATAGATATCACATCTATACATTAGGTCATATACTCATTTAGCCATTTTATACCTTTTATAGGCATAGAAAATTCATATTTTCTATGCCTTATTTGTTGTTCCTATCTTTTCCTTTTAATAACAATCAAAGTATATAAAATGGATTTTTTACTCAATTTTATACTCCATATTGACCAATATATGGCCATGATTGTGCGTGATTATCATGCATGGACCTATGCTATCTTATTCATCATAATCTTCTGTGAAACCGGATTAGTAGTCACTCCTTTCCTCCCGGGTGACTCTTTACTTTTCGTTGCCGGAGCGATCTCTGCGTTACCCGATATGCCTATCAGCATACACATACTCGTTATCATATTATTTGCTGCTGCCATATTAGGTGATTCATGCAATTATATGATTGGGCATTTCTTTGGTCGAAGGCTATTCAACAATCCTAAATCCAAGATATTCAAGCAAAGTCACTTGGAGAAAACGCACGAATTTTATAAGAAGTATGGTGGCAAAACCATTATCCTGGCACGCTTTATCCCCATAGTACGTACATTTGCCCCCTTCGTTGCAGGAATGGGGAAAATGAATTACTACTATTTTATGGTATATAATTTGGTTGGTGGAGCTGTCTGGGTAACTATATTCTGTTATGCAGGATATTTCTTCGGCGATCTCCCGTTTGTGCAGGAAAACCTAAAACTACTCATTGTAGCCATTATATTCATATCCATATTGCCTGCCGTAATTGAGGTCATACGCGCCAAGTTGAAATTTTAAACTGCCCAAACCATAGTCTGTATTCATTTGTTACTAATATAAATAAAGTAGAAAAAAACAATTTAAAGTTTTTACACTTATGAAAAATTCTTTTTTTAATCGGTTTACCCCAAAGGAACCGAAGTTTTTCCCGTTACTGAAACAATTATCAGAAGTACTTTCTGCCTCATCTGTTGCTTTAGTAGAAAGTCTGCAACATGACCAACCGACAGAACGCTCGGAGTACTACAAAAAGATCAAAGACCTCGAACGGGAAGGAGACAGACTGACACATCTGATTTTTGATGAATTAGGAACTACATTCATCACTCCCTTTGACCGTGAAGATATTCATGACTTAGCTTCTTGTATGGATGATGTCATCGACGGAATAAACAGTTGTGCCAAAAGGATTTCCATTTATAATCCTCGTCCTATTTCTGAAAGCGGAAAAGAACTGAGCCGTTTGATCCAAGAAGAAGCTATATATATTTGTAAAGCTATGGATGAACTCGAAACATTCCGCAAAAAGCCGACACTCCTCCGAGAATATTGCTCCAAACTGCATGAAATCGAAAACCAAGCGGATGATGTATATGAGTTCTTCATCACCAGACTCTTTGAAGAAGAAAAAGATTGTATCGAACTTATCAAGATTAAAGAAATCATGCACGAACTGGAAAAGACAACCGATGCTGCAGAGCATGTAGGTAAAATTCTGAAAAGCCTGATTGTAAAGTACGCATAAAAGAAGCCTGAACACATGGAATTATTAGTGACTATCATTATCCTAGCTCTGATATTCGACTATATCAACGGCTTTCACGATGCTGCAAACTCCATTGCCACTATCGTATCTACGAGAGTTCTTACCCCCTTCCAAGCTGTATTATGGGCTGCCTTCTTTAATTTCGTTGCTTTCTTTATCGCTAAATATATAATAGGCGGATTCGGAATTGCCAACACTGTATCCAAAACCGTAGTAGAGCAATATATTACTTTACCGATTATATTAGCAGGAGTTATTGCCGCTATCACTTGGAATCTGATTACTTGGTGGAAAGGTATCCCCTCCTCTTCTTCTCATACCCTTATCGGAGGATTTGCAGGAGCAGCTATCATGGCAAACGGATTTGAAGCTATTCAACTTAATATCATCCTAAAAATTGCAGCATTTATTTTTTTGGCTCCTTTTATTGGCATGGTCATTGCATTCGGATTCACTTTGTTCGTACTTTATATCTGCCGGCGAGCTCATCCTCATACCGCAGAGCAATGGTTCAAGAGATTACAACTTGTATCCTCCGCCCTTTTCAGTGTCGGACATGGTCTGAATGACTCTCAGAAAGTAATGGGTATCATAGCTGCCGCCATGATAGCCGCACATTCCATGGGATTGGGGATGGGCATAAATAGTATCAATGATCTGCCCGACTGGGTTGCCTTCTCCTGTTTTACGGCCATTTCACTCGGAACCATGTCCGGAGGTTGGAAGATAGTAAAAACAATGGGAACCAGAATCACCAAAGTAACTCCACTGGAAGGAGTGATTGCCGAAACAGCAGGTGCTTTCACTCTCTACATCACGGAAATGTTGAAAATTCCTGTAAGTACGACACATACTATCACAGGAGCAATCATCGGAGTAGGCGCAACAAAACGCCTTTCTGCTGTTCGTTGGGGAGTTACCAAAAGCCTGATGACGGCTTGGATTCTTACAATTCCGGTCAGCGGACTTTTAGCAGCCGGTGTTTATTTTATTGTTTCTTTATTTATATAATAAAACATATTCCAGCCATATAAAATAGCGTTTAGAAACACTTGATTCCCAAACGCTGTTTTATATCTATTTTTAGTCCTAAATATTTATATAAATCGCTTTAAGAAAAAACATCTATTCTTCTAACCTTCCTAATCAGTAAGTACATCATAACAAGCATATATCTCTCAAATAGAAAAAGAGCTGAAAGTCAATGACCTTCAGCTCTTTTTCTATATATTAAGCGTTTAGCAAATTCTTATTTGACTTCCTCAAAATCAACGTGATATATCTATCAACGACTTGCGTACACGTGTTGCAAATATAACACAAACCCGAAAATAAGCATTCATAAGCAACACACGCTCTTGTTCATAAAAGTACGATTTTTATTCATAAATAACGAGATGTAAACGCATAAAAATCAAAAGAAAGCGATGTTTTTAACAGATTCTTCGGTTTTATCCTTACCTTTGTGTATGATATTGGGATGTTATACCCAAACAACAATAAGAAAACGATGCAGATACATAACAAATTCAAGTTGTAAAACTATTTATTATATTGAGATATGTCAATATGGAGCAAACTCATAGGAATCAAGAAAACCGAGGATAGAAACAATATCATCGGCAATAAAACCACCTCTGTACCATGTAGTGCCCACAATTATGCCATAGTAGATGTTGAAATAGGCTTGAAAGACCATAGAATCCATGATATAGGAGCCCTCAAGCATGATAACACGACATTTCATAAAACCTCAAAAGAAGAACTATTCATTTTCTTAAACGATGTAGACTACATCTGCGGACACAATATCGTTCACCATGATGCTAAATACCTGTTTACGGACAAAATATGCCGCTGGATTTTAGTTGATACACTTTATGTTTCGCCTTTACTGTTCCCTGAACACCCTTACCACAGGCTTGTGAAAGATGACAAACTGATGAGCGAACAAATGAACAATCCGGTGAACGATTGCAAGAAAGCAAAAGACTTATTGTTGGATGAAATAGCATGCTGGCATTCACTACCGAAAGAAAAGCGTATACTATTTGCATCGCTGCTGAAGGACAAGAAGGAATTTGAAGGATTTCTCAGTATGGTAAGTGCGGAGTATATCCATAAAGGAATACCTGAACTTATTAAAGAACTTTATGCCGGAAAGATTTGCCAACATGCCGATCTTGACATGCTCATCAACCAATATCCATGCGGATTGGCATACGCATTGGCTCTGATTGACACCACCGATTACCGCTCCATCACTCCCGGATGGATACTTTATAATTATCCGGAAGTGGAATTTATCATAAAACTCCTGCGACACACTACTTGCAAAGAAAGCTGCGACTACTGCCATACGCAATTGGATGTGCTCCATAACCTAAAAACATTTTTCGGATATGAGCGCTTCCGGACATACGAAAGCGAGCCACTGCAAGAACGTGCTGCCCAAGCTGCGGTAAAAGGGAAATCGCTGCTGGCAATATTTCCTACCGGCGGTGGTAAATCACTTACCTTCCAACTGCCTGCACTCATGGCGGGCCACTCCGTGCACGGGCTTACGGTTGTCATCTCCCCCTTGCAGTCCTTGATGAAAGACCAGGTAGACAACCTTGCCGACAGAGGCATCACGGATGCCGTAACCATAAATGGGATGTTAGACCCCATCACAAGATCGCTGTCCATACAAAGAGTACAAGACGGAGAAGCCTCGTTGTTGTATATCTCTCCCGAAATGCTCCGTTCAAAAACAATCGAGAAAATATTGATGGCGCGCCACGTTGTAAGGTTTGTGATAGACGAAGCGCACTGCTTTTCTTCATGGGGGCAGGATTTCAGAGTTGACTATCTCTACATTGGCAAATTCATCCAAAAATACCAGCAAAAGAAAAAATGCAAAACCCCGATACCTGTATCCTGTTTCACGGCCACGGCAAAACAGAAAGTAATCCAAGACATCTGTGACTATTTCAAGCAGACTTTGGATTTGAACTTGGAATTATTCGCATCAACAGCCTCAAGAACAAATCTACACTATTCCGTCATACATGTAGAGAATGACAATGACAAATATTTAAAACTGAGAGAACTTGTAGCAGAAGCTGATTGTCCGACAATTGTTTACGTGTCACGCACCAAACGAACAAAGGAACTGGCTGCAAAACTGACTCGTGACGGTTACAAGGCACTCCCTTTCAATGGGAAAATGGAAGCCGATGAAAAAATTGCCAACCAAGATGCTTTTATGAACGATCAGGCACACATCATCGTGGCCACGTCTGCATTTGGTATGGGAGTCGATAAGAAAGATGTCGGTCTTGTAGTGCATTATGATATTTCCGATTCGCTGGAGAATTATGTACAGGAAGCTGGCAGGGCAGGTCGTGATCCTGGTCTTAGCGCACGTTGTTATGTGCTTTACAGTGACAATGATTTGGACAAGCATTTTATATTGCTAAACCAAACGAAACTTAGCATTAGTGAAATACAACAGGTATGGAAAGCCGTCAAAGACCTTACCAAACACCGTATGAAAGTCAACTGTTCTGCGTTGGAAATTGCCCGGCAAGCAGGATGGGATGATTCGGTATCTGACATTGAGACCCGTGTACGGACAGCATTAGCAGCTTTGGAACAAAGCGGATACTTGGTAAGAGGAAACAATGTACCTCATGTATATGCCACGGGAATAATGGTAAAGAATATGGACGAAGCAAGAGAACGCATAGCAGCATCACTACTTTTTGGCAGCGATGAAATAGAAAAGGCAGTCCGTATCATCAAGTCATTGATTTCTCAAAAACATATCGCCAAGGCTCAAGATTCGGAAGCAGAATCACGAATCGATTATCTGGCAGACATTTTGGGACTAAGCAAAAGAGATGTTATATCTGTAGTGGAGCGCATGCGACAGGAAGGTATATTGGCAGACAGTAAAGATATATCTGCCTATTTGCAGGATGCAGGTGATTCGGAACGAAAGTCACAAATTCTCCTCGAACGCTTTGCAAAACTTGAACAATACATCCTTAATCATATTCCCGACGGAGCTTTACGAATATCATGCAAGCAACTGAATGAAAATGCAGTGAACGATGGCATCAATACATCCAAAGAAAAAGATATCCGGACACTACTCTATTTCCTCACCGTCAAGGGATATACGCGTAAAAAAGAAGATGCGGCTCGTAACATGGAGATAAGTCGTCAGGCAGACCTAGAATCCACCATCAGGCGATTTGAGAAACGATTGGAAATAAGTCGCTTTGCCGTGGAATGGCTATACAAATTAGCTTTTGATGCAGAAAAAAAGAATGCACTCGACAAAGCCATCCAGTTCTCCGTAGTAGAGCTTCTGAACCGAATAAAATCAAATTCCCAATCCCTTTTTGGCGGACTTGATGACATTCAATTAGAAGACGTGGAAGAAGCACTTCTGTATTTGTCGAAAATCGGTTCACTAAAACTTGAAGGCGGATTTTTGGTACTTTATAATGCCATGAATATCCAAAGAATAAAGGACAACAAGTCGAGATACAAGCAAGACGACTATCGGATGCTCAACGAATTCTACAAGTTGAAAATCCAGCAAGTGCATATTGTAGGCGAATATGCCAATCTGATGGTAAGAGATTATCATGCGGCCTTGCAATATGTTCAGGACTATTTCCAAATGGACTACAGAAAGTTTGTCATAAAATATTTCAAAGGAGACAGAGCAAACGAGATACAACGTAACTTGACACCACAGAAGTACAAACAATTGTTCGGACAATTATCCAAACGGCAAATGGATATTATTTCCGATAAGGGTTCACGTTGCATTGTAGTCGCAGCCGGCCCAGGTAGTGGAAAGACACGTGTATTGGTCCACAAACTGGCCTCACTTCTGCTACTTGAAGATGTGAAACACGAACAGCTCCTGATGCTGACCTTTTCAAGGGCAGCCGCTACGGAATTCAAACAAAGGCTCATGGAGTTGATAGGCAACGCCGCCCACTTTGTCGAAATAAAAACATTCCACTCCTATTGTTTCGACCTATTGGGACGGATAGGAAATCTTGAAGAATCAAGAAATGTCGTTTCAAATGCAGCCGAGATGATATGTCAAGGAGAAGTGGAACCCAATAAGATTGGCAAGACGGTGTTAGTCATAGATGAGGCTCAGGATATGGGAGCTGAAGAGCATGCGCTTGTAAAGGCTTTAATGACTAATAATGAGGAGATGCGTGTGATAGCAGTGGGAGACGATGACCAGAACATCTATGAATTCCGCGGTTCCGATTCCGGTTATATGTACCGACTGGCACAAGAAAGCGGAAGCACGTTTGTCGAAATGACCGAAAATTACCGCAGTGCGCGCCAGCCGGTAGATTTTGCCAACAGATTCTTGAAAAACATACATAAAAGGATAAAAAGTACACCAATTATCTCCATGAGAAAAGAAAAGGGTTGGGTTGAAGTGATACGCTATCAATCGGAATATATGTATCAGCCGCTCGTCGAAAACTTGCTTCAACATAGGGATAAAGGAACTTCTTGTGTACTGACCCAAACAAATGAAGAGGCCGTTATCCTGATGGCTCTTTTGCGGAAACATGGCATAAACAGTAAACTGATACAATCAATGGACGGCCTACGTTTTTGGAATATGGCCGAAATGAGATATTTCCTGAGGTATATAAACAAGCGGATAAAAACACCGTTAATCACGGAAGAGCTGTGGGAAGAAGCCAAGCATAACACCTTCTCTACTTATGACAGGAGTCTAAGCTTGATGTATGTGAAACGTTGTGTGGAACAGTTTGAACAAACCAACAAGACTAAATATTTCAGTGACTTCAAAGAATTTGTATTTGAGTCGTCGGTGGAAGACTTCTGCGACGTATCAGGAGCCGACGTTGTGGTATCAACTATTCACAAGGCCAAAGGCAGAGAGTTTGACGATGTGTATATGCTCATATCCGACAATTATGTAAAGGATGCCCATCTGATGCGTCGATATTACGTAGGAATAACCCGTGCGAAAAACAGGCTGTTCATACATACAAACAGTGATTGTTTCAATCATTTGAGTGCAGACCGATATCTCATGGATCAGCGACAATATGACATGCCTGAAGAAATTGTACTGCAACTCTCTCACAAAGATGTCAATTTGGGATTCTTCAAAGAACGAAAACAAGAAATCTTGGCATTGAGAGGAGGAGACTCCTTGACTCACAGTAATTTCTTTTTGTATAGTTCATTGACTGATAAACCCATAGCTAAGTTATCATCAAAAATGCAGGATACATTATCCGAATGGGAACAAAGAGGTTACAAGGTGAAATCCGCATCTGTACGGTTCGTCGTGGCATGGAAACCGAAAGATGCACCAAAGGACGAACCGGAAACGGCTGTACTGTTGGCGGATTTGGTGCTTTCTTTGTAAGCTAAAACGTTTGAAATTTATCACATTATCATTACCTTTGTGATAAGAATTAAAATATTATACGAATAATAAGGGAATAATGCAAATTCATAACAATACATTGATAGCGGAATGTTCGGCTTACGATTTCAAAGAAATGCTGGAACGTAAGCAAGACTTGACCCAGTACCGGAAATACAACTCATTCCGATAGAACATGAAGGGCATACTTTACTCGAAGTGAAAGTAAAAGTAGGAACACTTACACCTTATTACTATTATCAGGATGGAACACGTACCGCATATGTACGGGTTGGCAATGAAAGCGTGGAGTGTAATTCACAACAACTTCTTTCGTTGGTATTGAAAGGCACGCACATGACCTGGGATTCACTGCCTACCCAAGTAGATGCCAGCAAACACTCTTTCATCATCCTTGCCAATACATTCCGTGAACAAACTCATCAAGAATGGAATGACAAATATTTGGAATCATTCGGACTTATCACTTCTGACGGAAAACTGACCAATGCTGGATTGCTGTTTGTGGATAATTGCACGGTATTCCAATCTCGTATCTTCTGTACCCGTTGGACTGGACTCTATAAAGATGATACCATCAGTTCCGTAGAGCATAGGGATAACCTTGTATTGCTATTGAAATACGGCATAGACTTCATTAAGAACTACACTATGAGCGGATGGGTAAAGATGCCTAACTATCGTCTGAACCTCCCCGACTATTCAGGTCGTGCCATCTTCGAAGGACTGGTAAACCACCTCATCCATAGAGATTATACGGTAATGGGTGGCGAAGTACATATCGACATTTATGATGACCGCGTAGAACTGGTATCACCCGGTGCAATGCTTGACGGTACACAGATTCAAGACCACGACATATACAAAGTGCCTTCCATGCGCCGTAATCCCGTCATTGCGGACGTGTTCACACAGTTGGACTATATGGAGAGTGGTTCCAGTTTACGCAAAATGCGAGAACTTACGGAGAAGCTGCCTAACTTCCTGCAAGGAAAAAAACCGCAATATCAAACGGAAGCGACCTCTTTCTACACCACATTCTATAATCTGAACTGGAACGAAAACGGAAGAATACCTGTTGAAGAAGTAGCCAACAGGGTAAATAGTACCCTCGAAAAGTACCCTGTAAACGAAGAAAGTTCGGTCGAAATGTTCGGTGTAAACAGCAAAAGTTCTGTGAAAACCTTCGGTGATACGCAAGAAAGTTCCGAGAAAGGTTCGGAGATAATGCAAAAAGGTTCGGAGAAAAAGTTCGGAGATTCGAAAAACAAATCTAAAAGCATTGGGAAAACCGCACAAAAGATTATTGATTTCGTCATTTCCGACCCATCAATGTCTGCAGAAAAAATGGCCTATAAAATAGGAATAAGCTCCCGAGCCGTAGAAAAACATATTTCAAAACTTCGTTCTATGGGAATTTTGTCTCGTGAAGGAGCAGACCATGGTGGCTATTGGCGCATTGTAATTAATCCTCAAACCGAGCAATAAACCTATGGGAACATCTTTCATTCCACTTTGTGCAATAATTGCTGTTTTGATTATCGCCTTTTTGTTTGCTTCCTTGCCGCAAGTAAGCCACAAAATGCGATACAGAGTGCTTTATGCAATAGCCATCATCATGCTATTTGCCGTTATTCCTATCAGTGAGTGTATGGCTAAGAATACCAAAAATTCAAACAGCAATTATCTGCTTGTTCTGATATTCGATATTGCAGTAGGTTATTTCTGTATGTACATTGCCGCATTAGGCACTATAAAATATTTTGTGTAAATGGAAAATACGGGATTCAAAATAGAGTTCCGTATTTTTTATTTTATACATTTACCAAATGAAGAAGATTATGAAAGAAAAGAATCAAGTAGTGCCTGATGAGGTGTTAAGCAAGGAGTTCCTTAGCCAGTTCAAGACAGAAGCCGATGTGAGCAAGTTTCTGAATCAGTTGCATGCGCAGGTATTGGAAAAGATGCTTGAAGGTGAGAAGGATGCATTTGGGTTATGAGAAGAATTCTGTGGCAGGAAACAATACCGGCAACTCCCAGAATGGCAGTTATCCGAAGAAAATCCGGACCGGACATGGAGAATCTGTCATCCCCATTCCGCGTGACCGCAACGGGCAGTTTGAACCGATAGCAGTTCCCAAACATGAAAGCCGGGGGATTTCTATAGAGAAGCTTGTTATCTCCCTATATGCCAAAGGAATGAGTGTTTCCGATATAGAGGAAGAGATGCGTGAGATTTATGAAATTGCGTCAAGCACTTGAACAGGTTCCTGCCCCCTCCACGAAAGAGGAAAAGACTGCGTTGAAAAAGAAACGCAAACAGCTGAAGGAGTTGGAAGAGCACAGGGACAAGCTGCAGGAATACGACAATCGTCTGGACACGCTGCAGGACAGGAATTCCTATTCCAAAACGGACAAGGACGCTACTTTTATGAGAATGAAGGAGGATGCCATGCGTAACGGCCAGACAAAGCCCGGTTACAACCTCCAGATCGGCACCGAGAACCAGTTCATTACCGATTTTGCACTCTTCCAGAACCCTACGGATACACTGACCATGATACCTTTCCTGCAATCCTTCTCAAACAGATATGACAGGTTGGCCCATACGGTGGTGGCCGATTCCGGCTACGGTTCTGAGGAGAATTACCGCTTCATGTCAGAAAACGGTATGGAAGCCTACGTCAAGTACAACTACTTCCACATGGAACAGCGGCCAAAGTTCAAACCGGACCCGTTCAAGGCGGAAAACTTCTACTACAATGAAGAACATGACTTTTGCATCTGCCCCATGGGACAGAAGATGCAAAGGATAGGGACTAGACATGTGAAAACCGCATCCGGATATATCAGCGAAAATGTCAGATACAGGGCCGTCAGATGTGAAGGCTGTCCGCTAAGATGCCGATGTTTTAAGGCAAAGGGGAACAGGACAATAGAACTGAATCACAGACTCAGAAGATACAAACAGAAAGCCAAAGAGTTGCTCTGCAGCGGGGAAGGACTGAAGCACAGAGGGCAGAGATGTATAGAGCCGGAAGCCGTGTTCGGACAAATGAAATACAATATGAACTACAAACGTTTCCGCCATTTTGGAAAGGATAAGGTCTTCATGGACTTTGCCTTCTTTGCCATTGCCTTCAATATAAAAAAGATGTGTGCAAAAATGGCTAAAGAAGGTATGGATTGGCTGATTAGACGGTTTTATGAGTTTACAGTAGCTATATTTAGATGTTGCGAACGCATATAAATCAAAGAAATCCTCAAAATATCGCAGCTTAAAGAAAATGAACCGAGTTGTATAGTAATGAATAAAAAAGAAGGTGCATCGTGCATTACGACACACCTCCTTGCTTATTATTTAATCTGTATCCTTATCGGAATCATTTGACTTCCTCAAAGATAACACAGCTTGATTATCAATACTTTACATCAACATTGGTACAAATAGGGTACAGATTAAAATAAGGAAAATCAAGCCTTCCGCAAACATCTAAAAGCATCGGAAAATATTTATAGCTCCTAAAATCCGCAAGCAATCTCAATGGCAATCTCAATTGCAGTAAAGAGCTTGAACACTATGCATCATGATAGTATGAGCGTGAATTTTGTCCGATTTGTGCATACCTTCCCCTTACCCCACAATGCGACTTGAGGCAATACGCAGATTAAAACCATAAGGAACGGACTTTATCCGAATCCAGTTTTGAAAGGTCTTGCATAAGCCCGGTTTTCAGTATAGATATTCAGCACGTATTGCCTTGCTGTCATGATCCACTTGGCAGGTACGGAGATGAAGCTGAAGACAAAAGCCTTTATGCGACTCGTTTCCTTGAGCCCGAAAGCCTTGGTGTCAAGCTTGCTAATGATGGTCTTATAGAAATTGTGTATCAATGCCGTAAGCAGAAGGAATACAGTGTTCTCTGACATGAACGACTTGGGGAGCCTGTTCCAGCCGAATCCGTTGTTCATATCATCGAATATACGCTCTTTGCCCCCACGCTTGTTGTAAAATTCGACGATGTCTCTTGTTGATGAGTCATAATCGTTGGTAAGAATGGATCTGTAGGTGTATTCACCTTCCCACAAGTCAAGCTCTCCATCCATGCGCTTTTGTCTCTGAATGACAAGACGATAGCACTTGCCTTCCCATTTCTCAACAAGAATGGAATTGAGTTCAAACTGGATGCCGTTGATTTCCTCCGTCTTCCATCCCCTCAGTGAAAACAAGTCATCGTAGAGCGAACTGCATCTGTTGGCGCGGATGTAGAAGTGCGTGCAATGCTTCTCTATCTCACTGACAATTTCCTTCGAGCACGAACCACAGTCGGCTCTGAAGCGATTCACACGGATGCTGTTGGCTTCCAGTAGGGCAAAGAATCTCTTGTGGGTCTCAGCCTGATAAAAGCGCACATTTGTGTTGCCATCGCTGTTCTCGACATAGACAATCATGTCACCGATGACATATACGCCAGGTCTGTAGCCGAGGAACTTCTTGTATGTCGGTTTTGCATCATACTTCTCTGTTTCAAGGAACTGATGGTCGAAATCAACATCGTAGGTTTCCACCTCATTCAGTTCACCAGTGGAAACCAAGGCTTTTATAAGCAAGGCGTTGAGCTTGTCTGCCGTATTGAAATCATAGGTCTTGCCCTTATCGGAAGTATATGAGATGTTTTCCTGTGTCAGTTCCTTGATGGCTCTGAGGATGGTATCAGAGCTGCATGTGCGCAAGGTCGGATGATACGAGAGATGACGCATCAGATGCGATGTTACATCCTCCACGCATGAACCGCCACAGAAGTATACGCTCATCAGAGAACGAATAATTTCGCTGTACTGGTATCCGATGATACTGCGGCATCTCTGACCAAGTGTCTGGTCGATAATAGGTGAAAGCATGGAGTCAAATTGCTCCATGATTGAAAAAATTCCTCCAAAAGGTGTGAGTTTTTCAGATTTTATTTGTACCTTTGCCATGTCTTGTTACGATTTACGCTTGTTTTGATTTGCAACACTAAGATAAGTGAAAAATCTGACATGGCAAAATCCTGAGCAACTTTTTGTTGCTCAGGAACTTATAAATAAAGTTAAATCAAAGTGTTGCGGAATTAAGGTAGCTAAATCATGTCTTTTCTGCTATTTGGTGGCTTTGTTGCTATATGGTGTAGTTGTCTATTGTTTCTTATGTTTGCCGCTTTCTAAGCGTTTTTTGATTAGCCTTATGGGAGGTGAAAGATAACATGCACTAGCAGGTCTTTATGCGGTTGTTGCAGGATCAAATGCTATGTCACCATAATGCCAGCATTGATTACAAGTTTTCTCGTTTTTTCTATATGTTGCTATATGTTATTCCATTTTGAAGGCCATTCTTAATTCTGTTTAATCATAAGTATGATAACTTGATTTTTCTTCTTTTTCCTTCCTATCATTATATACCTTTGTGAGGTAATTAATCGAATAATGGAAGTATGAATCAAAGTATAAACCCAATTTTAAGTGGCATTGCTAACTGGCTACTTGCCATGCTCGCCATCTGCCTTTCCTTTGAGTTTTGTCATCTGTGTAGCTGGGGACTCGGAGCAAGCATCGTTATTACCCCTGTGTTCGCTTATACGCTCTACTATGCTCGTCACCTTACCACGGCTATGGGAAAACTCGTGGCTACCCATTTGGCTCAACAGTTTTTAAGCGGAGACATCCTTTGTCCAAATGATACCCCCGTCAACAACACACCAAAGTCACCAACAAATAACGATATAGCAATGAAACGTCTCGACCTATTTCACTCCCAGTTTGAGAAGAGTCAAGAGGAGCTCGCCAAGGAAGTTATCCAACAGAAAGAGCTGAAGCTCCAGAAGATTCTCCAATACACCACTGACACTTTCTGCCGAATTGGCCTAACTGAGCATGAAACCTTTCAAATCCGTGAATGCGTTGAATACCTCGTCAAAAATGAGAAAGTACTATCCCTACCCGATTTGAAAATTGAACGCCGTCCAGAGATTACGCAGATCTCATTGAAGAACTTCGCATGGAACATCGCATACCAATACAAATTGCCTGGTCAATTAGCGGCTCAGTTTGTGATGACAACCTTTCATGAGTGGTTTGCCGACTCTACGCTTTATACTGTAGTGAAGAACCTTAAAACCACATCTGGCAATCACGCGATTCCTATTGATACGCATATCTTGAAGAAATACTAACCTCAATACACATTCATTGTTACCATAACGCTCTTGTATTCGCAGGAGCGTTTTTTTATTGTTGCCTATCCAAGAGAGAGAGAGTTCAGTTCCTATGTATTCATACGAGTTAAACTATATAGGGTAATTGAATGAACGAAGTTCTACCCAAATAACTACCAGACCTCTTTTAATCCATCTCTAACGACTCCTCTATATGAACCGATATAATACGCTTTCTGAATGAAGCGTAGTTAGCTGATATAGCCTATATACTTCTTCATCGTCTTTCCGGGCTTTGATAGCAATTTGGTTGCAAAGGTACTTCTTGTGTCTGCATCATCGCAAGGTCAAGCCTGTGGTCTCTGATAAAATCTCCACCCTTTGGGTAGTATTTGACCAGAGAATCTTGCATGATGATCCACAAGACCTTTTGAGGCAACAAAATTTTAATCAATCCCGAAAGTAGCTGAAGCGAAATAAGGGAAATAAAAAGTTTGAGTTTATGGGCATCGCAACAAAATTCGCAAAGTGGGACGTGCCAGCATTGGCTACCCTAAAGGGCTGCAAAGCTTACCAACTTCGTGAGCAGCTGAACGACGGTGAGAAGTTGAGCAGAGCCGATAAAAATTGGCTCACAGAGGCTATCAACCGCAATAGCTACTTCCGTCGTGGCATACCAGTGATGGGCTGGAAATTTGACTTTACCGATGCGGTTCATCTTTATTGGGTGAAGCAGTTCAGGCAAATCCACGAATATTATGCCATTGATAAGACCTCACTAAGAGCCATCTTATTTGGCAAGGTAGATGAAATCGTTGAACTAATATAATCAGTTTTCTATGGCTAATTACGCAACAAACCTCTTTTTCTGCAGCACAGAGAATGAGAACGACCTTGAAAAGGTAGAGAAGTTTTTGGATGAGAAGTTCTTCGACTGCTATCTGGAGCGCAGTGAAGACTATGTAGATGGCGAGTTCTATTCAAAGTGGGACTTCCCCGAGGCACTCATCAATGAAATGATTGAAAGCCTTGAAGACAAGCAGGGCATCTACATCCGTGTGCTTACCCACGAGCTCTGCAATGAGTATGTAAGTTTCCGCATCTTCTCACAAGGTGAATGGGACATTCGTTACTAACCATCAAAAGCCTCAGATATGCAAAAGTTTGAAAGTACAGAGAACATCCCTAAGTGGAGCCTGCCTTATCTCATCAATGATGACCCAAGTGGGTTGACCGATGAAGAAATAAAGATGGTAGATGATTTCGTCAATCAGTGGCAAGTGCAAGTGGTTTCACCCATCGAGGTGGACGGCGAAGCTCAACCTGAGTTTTCCTATTATCCACTCTTCGGTCAGGCAGCCGAGGTTGAACCTTGCATCGTGATTTACGCAAAGGAACAATAACCCTAAATGAAGTCATTATGTTATACGAATTTGAAGAAATAACCGATGTAGTCGGTTGCTGTTGTACTTTGCTCATCCCTTATCGTGGTCACAGTGAAGGCTATATCGTGGGCGATTATGGCAAAGACGTTGTCGTGAGATTGAATAACGGCAAAGAAATCGTAGAGAGCCGGAACGATGTGCTGATTTATGATTGATGTGCCCAACAAAAGTAAGAAACCTTTAAAAACAAAGTATCCTAATTTCCGCAAGCGAATGAAATCAGAGCATTACCTATGCATTTTTCAGTGAGTTTATTATCTTTACATTGGGTTTTGGTGAAACGAAGGTGCCAAAGGTCCACTCTTTTGCATAACTTCCCCTTACCCCATGAAGCGACTTGAGGCAATACGCATTACCCACCACTAAGAGTAAAGATTAGCCAAAATCCTGTTGAAAGGCCATTTTATACGCTGGATTCTCTGTATAGATGTTTAGCACGTGGGGCCTAGAAGTCCTAATCCACTTTGCGGCAACCGAGATGTATTTGAAAACGAAAGTTTTGATACGACTCGTTATGGATAGCCCAAAATCCTTAACGTTTAATTTTCGGATGATTGTTTTGTAGAAGTTCCTTATCAATGCAGTCATCAGCAGGTATACTGCATTTTCTGCCATGAATGACTTTGGCAAGTGTTTCCATCCAAACCCGTTGTTCATGTCATCGAGGATTCTTTCCTTCCCACCGCGCAGGTTATAGAACTCTACGACATCCCTTATGTCGGATTCGAAATCATTGGTAAGGATACACCGGTAGGTATATTCTCCTTCCCATAGCTCCCGTATGTCATCTGTTCTTCTTTGTCTTTGGATGACAAGACGGTAGGGTTTCCCCTTCCACTTTTCTACGACAATCGAATTCATCTCGAACCTGATTCCGTTGATCTCCTCAGCCTTCCATCCCCTGAGGGCGAACATGTCATCGTAAAAAGCGGAGCATCTGTTGGCTCTGATATAGAAGTACTTGCAATGGGCCTTGACGGTATCTACAATCTCTTCGGAGCACGACCCACAATCCATACGGGCTCTATTTATATGAATGCCGTTACATTCCAGCCTGGTGAAGATTCTTTCCAATGTACACTGCTGGCAGAACCGGACATTCGTGTTCCCATCCCGATTTTCAATGCCGACAATATGGTCACCTATAACGGCCACTCCCGGGCTGTATCCTGTGAACTTCTTGTATGTACGTTTGGCATCATACTTCTCCGTTTCAATGAACTGGTGGGCAAAATCCAGATCGTAACCCTGCTCCTGACATAATTCTCCGGTAGCAATGAGAGACTTGACCAGCAATTCATTCATGTTGTCAGCTGTATTGAAGTCATAAGATTTACCTGAGTCTGGAGATGAATACGTAATGTTGTCTGTTGTCAGTTCTTTTATGGCGCGAAGAATCGTGTCTGCGCTGCAGGTTTTAAGTTTGGGATGCAGGGAAAGATGGGGCATGAGATGAGTGGATATGTCTTCAATGCACGAGCCGCCACAGAAGAATACGCACATGAGAGAACGGATGATTTCACTGTATTGGTAACCATAGGTTCTGCTACGCAGTCCTAATGTGGAGTCAATTACATCCGATAAAAGAGCATCAAATTGCTCCATGATTGAAAATATTCCGCCAAAAGGTGTGATTGAATCGAATTTTATTTGTACTTTAGCCATGTCTGCTGAAGATTGGTTTGATTTTTATTGCAACACGAAGTTAAGTGAATCTTCTGACATGACAAAGCACTGGGTAATACATTACTACTCAGTGCTTCAAATTAGTTTTATACAAAAGTGTTGCGGAAATTAGGAGTATATGAATACAGAAGACAATCACCCCCTTCGCTTTGACGACATTCCTGAAGTATTAGGATGGATAAAGAGGAAACTTGTAGAACTCGATGCTAAAATCGACGTGATTCAAGGCAAAAAGAAACTTGCGGTGGAAGAAGATAGATGGTTCTCTGTTCAAGAGGTTAGCGACTATCTTCCAGAGCACCCAGCGGTACAAACCCTATATACGTGGACAAGTGCAAAGCGCATCCCATACCACAAAGATGGCAAGCGATTACGCTTTTTGAAGTCCGAGATTGACACTTGGCTTAAAAAGCCTGAAACGCTTTTTAAGAGCATTGAACAGATAGAAGACGAGGCTAAGCAATATGTTGAGTCAAAGCGCAAGCCATCGCCTTTTGCAAGTACATTCCGCACACAAAGCTATTCCAGACAGTAAAATTCATTACGAAAAGAGACCTATCCCGTGACAGGTGAGTCTCTTTTCTTTTTTGCAAAGGCAAAGTCCTTTTGTACGCCTACTTGAAGGATAGATTCAAATCCTTGGATAGGAACTCTTCTAAAGATAATCCTCCGGAACCAACCACAAAGACACAATGTGAATGGTAGACCTTTTCTAATTGGGACATACCATCGTTGGTGGTACGTCTTCCATCCTTTATCTCTTGGCAATAACCTCTCTTCTATGAAGTACCAACTCACAGTTATATGCAAACATACTGAGAATATGGGCAAAACCAAGCAATAATAAATTGAGAATATGAGCAATACTATACAGAAACATATTGAGAATATGTGCAATTTTATCAGAAAACATTTTGAGGAATCAGAATTTATAACTACTTTTGTGCTCAAAATTAGATTATAACATGGAACATATCTTCAAACGTAAGTTATACGACAAGATGCTTGACTGGAAGCAGTCGAGCCAAGGCAGGTCGGCATTGCTGATTCAGGGGGCTAGACGTGTCGGCAAATCAACTATAGCCGAGCAATTCGCTAAGAATGAATATGAAAGCCACATCCTAATAGACTTTTCTAAATGTAGCAAGGATATCCGGAATATCTTCGATGATATTTCAGACCTTGATTTTGTGTTCAATAGATTGCAGGTTAGTTATGGAATAAGTCTGACGCAAAAGAAATCTGTGATAATCTTTGATGAGGTCCAGCTCTGTCCATTGGCACGACAAGCCATTAAACATCTTGTGGCAGACGGCCGTTATGACTATATTGAAACTGGTTCTCTCATCTCTATTCGTCAAAACATTAAGGATATTCTAATTCCAAGTGAGGAATACGAGATAAAAATGTACCCGATGGACTATGAGGAGTTTAAGTGGGCAATGGGCGACACCGCCACCCTTCCGCTCTTACAGCAGTTTTTTGGTAAGCGAACGTCTCTTGGGGATGATACCAATCGTAAGTTGATGCGCGACTTCCGTCTTTATATGTTGGTGGGTGGAATGCCACAAGCAGTGAGCGCTTATCTATCAACAAAAAGCTTAGCTGAAGTTGATAGAGTGAAACGTGACATTATCCGACTTTACGATAAGGACTTCATACGTATTGACCCTACGGGTAAAGCATCTGCCATGTTCAAGGCCATACCTTCTGAACTTACACGTAACTCATCACGTTATCAGGTGGCTAGTGTGACAGAAAATGGACGTGCCAACCGTCTCCTTGAAACCATCACCAATATGGGAGAGTCCATGGTTGTGAATATGGCTTATCATGCTAACGACCCTGGCCCCGGCATGGCATTCCATAAGGACACATCCACATTCAAGATGTTTGTCGGTGATACAGGGCTCTTTGTCACGTTAGCTTTTTGGGATAAGGAGTTTACAGATAATGTGATTTATCAGAAACTGTTGACAGACAAACTTAGTAAAGACCTCGGTTATGTCTATGAAAATGTTGTGGCGCAAATGCTAGTAGCGTCAGGCAACGAGCTTTATTATCATACATTCCCTACGGAAAGTGGTAAGCACCGCTATGAAGTTGATTTCCTTATTCCAGATGGAGACAAGGTTGTGCCCATCGAGGTGAAATCATCAGGTTATAAAGCTCATGTTTCCTTGGATGCCTTCTGCACCAAATTTTCATCAAGGGTAAGTCGTCCCTATTTGATTTATACAAAAGACTTGCGTAAAGAGGGAAACCTCCTATACCTCCCAGTATATATGACCATGTTCTTGTAATACGCCTTTATAAAAAAGCTATCTTACGACGCAGCTCCTCGTTGAGTTGCGTCGTAAAACAGGAAAGCTATTGAATATCTACGAATTTACTAAACGACACCACTTCTAATCTAGTCATCCTGCGGATGTAGTCAAACACTATTATATACCTTTTTACATTATACAATACAGATATAATGTAAAAATACAGGTATATTATATCTCGAAACCAAACATTTATATCATCTTCAATGATACCTCTGCGGCTCTTGATAGGTGATTGCCAATCTAGCATCTTCTTTTACTACTCGTCATCTGTTAGCACTACCGCCCATGTCAGCGGAAGTGCTATCCATCCTTGCCATTTTTCCGCTTGCGCTTCAATGATCAAGAAGCCTTTTGCTGGTTGAAAGCGTTTTCAAAAGCGCATTGCCTTGTATGAGGCCTGAGCATAAGTTGTGGTTTCTCCATATATCCTCTTATAATTAACGGCTGATGGTGATAAGGAGCATCATGATGTTGATGACAGGAATGCAGTTATTGACACGACTCCAGAAAGAAGTCGTTTGACTCGCTCTTTCTCTGAATTGTCTATTCCTGAAGCCACTTGTTTTTCCAATGCAAAGGTAGCGTGCTGCTGCGATGCCTGGGCATCTTGTGTGGTCGTTGGCACTCTTGCCAATAAAATAGCACAGAATCTTCCTTTTTTGACAAGCAAAAAAGAGTATTCAGCACGATTTTCATGGCTTATCCACATAGATACAGCCCTGCTCTTGATTGCATGTAAAAATTAAGTTTCACTTCAAAAATCAATTCAAAATGAAAAAGATCGAGAACAACTTCGCAGTTTCAGGATTCGTAGGTAATAACGCAGAAATCCGTCAGTTCGCAACATCATCAGTTGCACGTTTCTCACTGGCTATCAGCCGCCAAGAGAAGAATGGTGAAGAAACCACTCGTGTATCGGCCTTCATGAATTTCGAGGCATGGCGCAAGAATGAAAACGCTGAAGCTTTCAGCCAGCTGACCAAAGGCACTTTGCTCACCGTTGAAGGCTATTGCAAGCCGGAAGAATGGACCGATAAGGACGGTGTGAAACACAACCGCATCGTAATGGTAGCTACCAAGTTCTATCCTGCGGTTGAGAAAGAAGACACTCCTTCTCAGAAGTAGTTCATCCCACCTCAATAAGAGCGGCCTTCGGGTCGCTTTTATTATATCGCTGCTTCTCCTTTTATATGAATACATTTCCCTTATTAGATGTACATTCTCTTTTGTAATAGCCATTTAGCATTGCCGACATAGGCTGCGCTTATGTGGGCAAAGCAAGATGGCAATGGGTAGCCAAAGACAGAGTGTATGAATGCACTCCTTCTTCTTTTGCCTACCCATCTACCTTTTATAGGTTATCAACTTCCCTTTATAGGACTCACCTCGTGCCTCAAAAAGGCATAACGGACTGCAAGGAAGGAGACCTTCTTTTCCGTCTGTCATGGCATTTTGAGACATGGATGAACGGAACCAACTTGTGTAAACGCAAGTCCATTCCTTGATGTTCATCCGACTTCAATGAGTCATATCTGTGCCTTTATAGCTTTCCATGTATCTTATTTATACTAAACTTCCCACACCTCGCGAAGCGTCACGAACAGTTTGCCAATGAACCACGTGTGCATTTAGGGGGAACAAGTTCCTCAAAATACACTCGCGGATCTTTGTCAAAGGTCAAACACGAACGGACTCTCGGTCATCGTCGCCAAGGACGTGCGGTCTAAAGACTGCACTAATACTTAGCACCTCAACCGAAAGTCCGTTCGTCGAGAAGTTTGACTGGCTGTTCCGACTGCTTCACGCCCGCCCTTTCTCTCTTTTGTAGGGCAATCCTCTTATAGCTATACTTCAATCCTGTCACCTTGCCGCTGCGGATATGTTCTGCAAAGGTATTTGGTGGCTTGGTCAAACAGCAAGTCGGCCATGGGCCTGTGGCCTATTTAGCTAAAAATCTTCCTCCGCCTATGGCGGAGCGTATTTTGAGCTACCGATTTGCTTTATTGCGCCACCACCTTTTGTCGGCAGAAAATATCCCTTGGACAAGCTGAAAAGGCTATCCGAAATAAGGGAAATAAAAAATTTGAAGCTATGGCAAAAGTAATTGACGAAAGTCTGAAAAAACAATTAAGCAAGAAGATGGTTCACTTCTTGAAGTATTTCCCCGTCCGTATCAAGAACGTTGGCGAGGATGCAGTGGCAGCGAGAAATCTCATCTGGGCATTCAAAGACTCCCGGGATGATGCTTACGAGAAGGTGGCTCAAATGACAGCCGACCATCTGCAGGAGGAGTTTGGCGAGCAGGTTACTAATATGGTGTTCGTTTGTGTTCCGGCAAGCACCCAAGAGCAGAACCAAAGCAGATACGCACGTTTTTGTGAGCGAGTAAGCGAGTTGACCGGCATCGCTAATGGTTTTACTCATGTCAAGGTGTTGAGCGACCGCCTTGCCATCCATGAACATTGCCATGACAAAAGTGTGAGCAGAACACAAGTCATTGATTTTGATGCTGAGTATTTCAACGGAAAGAATGTGCTCGTAATGGATGACGTCGTAACAACAGGCACAAGCTATGCGCTCTTTGCCAATCAGCTTGAAACATTTGGAGCCAACGTCTTGGGAGGTTTCTTTTTAGGTAGAACAAGTTATAAATATAAGTAATCGATATGAACAAAGTATTTTTCAATTTAGAGCAATCAGCAGCTTTTACGGGGCATCGAAAGGTGCCCTATGGAAAGCAGCGCGAAGTCGAACTAAAGCTAAATAAAACCATCCGTGAGCACTACAAAAAGGGCATCCGTGACTTTTTGTGTGGCATGGCCTTTGGTTTTGACATGTTTGCAGCCGAAGCCGTTATAAACCTCAAAAAGGAGCTTCCTCATATACGGCTTATAGCCGTGGTGCCCTATAGAGGTCAGTGTGAACGTTGGAGCGCCATCTTACAAAGCAAGTACCGCGAGTTGCTTAATCAGGCCGACAGAGCAATCATTCTGAGTGAGCAGTACTTCAATGGTTGTATGCTTAGAAGGAATGATTTCATGCTTGCTAATACTAACCACATTATTGCTTTCTTCAATGGAAAAGAGCAAGGTGGAACGTACTACACGACACGAAAGGCGAAGGCAGCAAACAAGCAAGTGACCAACATCTACAAATAGTAAAAAGCGGGTGATAGGTCTGTATTCCAATCATATAGGCACTTCATCCGCTTCACTTTTATTAGTCGATACTAATTGTAGTACTGTAGTAAAAATAATCAATACTAAATATAGTAATTACTAAAATAAATGCGTACCTTTGTATGCGAATAGAGAATTTATAAACTATGGCAAAGATTATAGCTATACTAAATCATAAGGGAGGCGTAGGTAAGACCACGACTTCTATCAATCTTGCTGCTGCCCTCCAGCAGAAGAAAAAACGTGTGATGGTAATTGACCTTGATGGACAAGCTAACCTCACTGAGTCGTTTGGATATTCCATCGAAGAAGAAAAGACTGTGTATGGTGCACTCAAGGGTGAATACGCCCTTCCTCTTATAAAGACAGAGAGCGGCATCACGTTGGTGCCTTCTTGTTTGGATCTGTCTGCGGCAGAGTCAGAACTTATCAATGAGCCTGGGCGTGAAATGATATTGAGGGGCTTGATAGCCAAGCTCCCCGAGGCAGAGAAATTTGATTACATCTTGATTGACTGCCCTCCCTCACTTGGTTTGTTGACTTTGAATGCGCTTACGGCAGCTGATTATCTTATCATTCCTGTGCAGGCTCAGTTCTTAGCCATGCGTGGAATGGCCAAAATTATGAACGTCATCGAAGTGGTACAAGAACGTCTCAATCCCAACTTGAAGATTGGTGGTATCGTCATCACTCAATATGACGGTCGTAAGACATTGAATAAAGGTGTAACCGAACTTATCAAGGACGCTTTCTGCGACAAAGTGTTCAAGACCATCATTCGTGACAATGTGACTTTGGCAGAAGCTCCAGTAAACGGCAAAAACATTTATCAGTATAACAAGAACAGCAATGGTGCACAGGATTACATGTCGCTTGCACAAGAGGTTCTCAAATTAAAATAAGGCATTATGGGCAAAAGTGATTTATTGAAAGAAGGATTAAAGGGAGGCTTAAACGGCCTCCTTACACCCACTTCTACTGCAAAGAAGGAGGAGAAGAAGGCAACAGGAACAGCTGCTGAAAAGCAACCGAAGGAAAAGGCTGTTCACTGCAACTTTGTTATTGACAAGAGCATCCACACTCGTATGAAGTACTTGGCCATAGACAAGAATATGTCGCTCAGAGAAATCGTGAATGAGGCCATGAAAGAATACTTGGAACGTAACGAAAAGAAATGAGCAGGACTTTTGTTATCACCGGCGGTGCCAAAGGAATTGGCCGTTGTATGGTGGAGTACTTTGCATCAAAAGGCGATAAGGTGTACTTTATCGACAACGATGCGAAAACTACGATTGTGGTGAGCAACCAGCTTCGTGGTAAAGGATGGGATGTGCATGATTTTGTTGGCGATATTGCCGACAAAAAAACACTTATAGACTTTGCCGCTAAGGTGTTTCAGGAGAACCCCGACGGCGTTCATTGCTTGATAAACAATGCCTGCCTCATGCGTGGTGGCATCTTGAAGGGATGCGATTACGAAGATTTCCTTTATATCCAGCAAGTCGGTGTCGTGGCTCCGTTCATGCTGAGTAAGCTCTTCAAAGACCACTTCTGTGGTGTGGGCTCAATCGTGAATATCTCTTCTACCAGAGCCTTTCAGTCGCAGCCCAACACAGAGAGCTATTCGGCTGCAAAAGGCGGCATCACCGCTTTGACGCACGCTATGGCTGTGAGCCTCTCGGGTGTAGCACATGTGAATGCCATTGCCCCGGGGTGGATTGATACGGGCAAATATCATGACGAGAACTATCAGCCAGCCTATAGCGAAGGCGATGAGAAGCAGCACCCGTCAGGCCGTGTGGGTGACCCCATGGACATTGTACGCGCTGTGGAGTTCCTCTGCGACAATCGTAATTCATTCATCAACGGCCAATGCATCACCATCGATGGCGGCATGAGCAAACTGATGGTGTATCATGGCGATTGCGGATGGAAACTTCAGGAGAGTGAGGATTAAGGTCGATAAGCTGAATAATCTAACCTCATCACACAGATTGGTTTATCATCGCCATGAAGCAAACGGCTGCAATAATTCTTCTTGCCAGTGTCCGTGAAACCACATTTATCCATCACTCTTCCTGATGCAGGATTATCTATGAAATAGTCAGCCCATAGCGTTTGAAAGCGCTTGACGTTGAAGCAATAGCCAATCATAGCATAAAGCGCTTCTGTACAATAACCTTGATTCCAATAGGGCCGTCCTATCCAATAGCCTACTTCTGCATCCTCCTTTCCAATATCAATATTACTTTCGCCATACGGATAGTAACCCATACAACCAATGATTGCACCTGTTTGCTTTGACACAAGCGCCCAGGTGTAATCATTGGAGAAATATTCTTTTATCACCGCTCTGCTTTCTTCAATAGATGTATGTACCGGCCAACCAGCATGGGGACCTACTTCAGGATCGGAGGCCAAGGCGTAGAGCGCAGCGGCATCTTCCTTCGTCCAACGGCGAAAAATTAAGCGTTTCGTTTCAATCATAGCAGTACTTCGCTAAACATCCTTTTTAATTATTTCCTTAAATCTCGGCATTCGCTTACCATCTCGCTCAATCACTTCAAAGAAAATCAGAAAGCGTGCGAGCTATCTCACAATCACCTCCTGACGTAAAGCCGTGCAGGAAGAGAATCTTTTTGATAGGTTTAATCTTTGAAAATGGTTTTTCCATAGCCTACTTCTTTTTATTTGCTACATCCCAGTGAAACCCATAGTTCTCACCATTAACAGGAATGACTACACGCATAACCGTTCCTTTTTCCCGTTCTACGTTCATATACCCAAAGATACCTTCAGAAGAATGAATCGTTGTCTTTTTCAAATAGCCTTCTTCACGGATTTTCTTATCCTGTTCCATCTGCTTACTTAAAACCATAAGTTGCGTGGTAGCAGCCATATTTGCCTGATAAGCAGCGGTTGAATTATACGTAGTGACAGGCTGAGTATAAGTATAACCGTTATAACTTCTTGTAGTTACATAGGAAGTTTGATAGCCAGCCATTCCGGCATTAAGTCCAGCAGAAAGTCCATACAGGGCACTTGCCCATGCTTGCTGCCGTTTTATTTTCTTTTGGAAGGCTTCATTTGAATAAACTCTAAGAGTTTCGGTTGTGCCATTTTTCTTTGTAATATCAGCATGAATAATGTCGGGGGCAAACGTGTAGGAATCATTGGTCAGGTTTTGAACCAAAATACGAATCTGATAAAACTTACCATAATCATCCTTTATATACTTTATTGCTAAGACCTACAACAAATCCATTTCGAGCAATTATAGCCCATTCGTCTCCATCTCTAAATTCAGAAACGAAAGTAGAGTCATTCTCTGGGGGAATAATTGTCTGCGCAAAACTCAACAAAGGTGCGCAGACGAACAATAATACAAATAAGATGCTTTTCATGACTATTCTTTTGATTGACGTTTACCCAATGGACCTTTGAACTTACCTCTGTTCAAATCCACACCGAACTTATTCAAGATACGGAAAACAGAACTACGACTGGAGAAGCCACTTACTTTCCAAATATCATCGATGGAGTGACCGCTATTATACATGTTCACGATGTTCTTTTCACGTTCAGCTTTGGTCTCTGCCGTAACTGTACGTGTGTTCACCACCGTCTTGAGCTTCTCGACATGGGCAGAAGCCTTTCTTAGTGCAGCTGCTTCTTCAGGAAGAGCACCGAATATATTTAGAACATCCAATACAGTAGTTTCAGGAAACAATACCCCCTTGGAGTCAATTCGGTCATTGATTGAGATTACTCTAATGACTTTCACCCTGCAGAACTCTAAAAAGAATGCGAGTTCGCGTGAACCACGCAAGGCGTTACTAAACTTAGATATTACCAACTCATCACCACGCTCTAAGCAATCCATTAGTTGCTTCCACTGCGGGCGTAGTTTTTCCAAATCAGATGATTCTTGTACAATACGGCAGCAGCCATATTGCTCCATCCATTTTATGTCGTCATTGAAGCCGTCATAGTGGTCGGCTTTGAGTATGTACCCTACTTTTGCCATAGCTATTGTCCAAATATGATTTTTCTAGTATGCAAAGGTATATACTTTAAGTATAAAACAAGCAGTTTTACCCCATTATTATATTTTATTAATCACGTATTAGTGATATTTGTTGCTATATATTCATCTTTCATACTCTGATTCAAAGTATGAATTAGAATAATACGTAAACTTAAAAGGGTTATTGCTGTAATTCAGATGTTTGTACGTAATTTCGCAGCATCAAAATTAAAAACAAAATCTGAATTTAATAGATATAATAATGAAAATAGCCAATATCAACATGCAAGAAGGTGCTGGAGAAAGCTGTTGCAAATCAAATCGCCAGTTTTCATACTTTAGATTGCCGCTTCGCATTCAAATGTATGCCACTTTCTTTTCCATACTGTTTGCCACATTGGGACTTGTTTCGTGCTCTACTCCAAGCCGGAACTTGAGTTTTTCCAATTCTAATGAGGCTATAGAAGAATGCCGTGCTTTTCTGAAAGAACTCAAAGAGAAGGATAAGCCGGAAATCAACTCATTCATTTCCGACATGAAATATTGGGGGCAGTTGAGCGACTCGGCCATCTGCTGCATCCGAAAAGATACAGTTCAAAAGCCCCACTATTTTCCAATGAGCTCTTTTAGCCATCTGGATGATTCTATCAGAACGGAGCTTACCAGATTGGCATTGTCAAAAGAAAGAAGTTACACAGATGTACTACAGTTGAAGATAGAGCTATCTGCTTACGCTGAAGACACCTCTATAATTGCCGCTAAATCTGAAGCTGAGCCATTTTTCAATGCTTTGGAAAAACAAGCTGCATTCAAAGATGACAAACAGCTTATCGCCAAATATCAACAATTTCTTTCGAGAACGCTAAAGAATGGCATTCGTAAGAAAGCTGAGCTTATGGATTTCATCAAAGAAGAGGATTGCTTTTTCAAAGGATTCCTCTCAAATATGCACAAACTTTCAAGTCATTCTTTATCCGAGATTACGCATTCTACAGAAGAGGTCTGTGCTCTCATCTACCAAAATTCAGGTACGCCCGAACTTACTTCAAAGGATGCTGTGATATATATGGCTATGCGTACTAACCAAAGACTGTTGCTCAATGCACAAGTCTGCATCAAGGACGTTAAGGGTGGACGCGCTAAGCAAGCGACTCAATACTCGGCCTACATCTGGATGGTTTCTCAACCATTTGTACTTATCGATGATTTTGGCTTAGCACTGCTCACTGAAAGTCAAATGGCCACCTTCAAACATGTGGCACAAGATGCTCAGCCTACAATCAACAAATTGAATGCTCGTCTTAACACCAAAGAGAAAAGCGCCTTTGTGCCGCTGCTCTTGAAACTGTATATCGCAAACTATTAAATTAGAACATATGCTACGCAAGTATTTTGAAGAATTCATGGCTGATGTGCCAGAGCAATTGCCACAGCTTATTCACAAATCATGGATGAAGAAGCCCATCATTTATGACGAATACATCCTGCTTGAGTTTAACTTTCCCCAGGCTTTTTCGCTAGAGGATATTATGAACATGTTTGAAGACCAAATGGAGTTGATCATACTCTACCACATGGTGCCGTCAACCTCCACCTCGTTCGGTCATTGCTGTTGTGCCTACACAAACCCGGCGTTTGGTCACATGTATAAGATGAACGTCATGATTGATGGCAACGGTCTTGTTAACCGTGTAACAGTAACCATCTTCGATTCGCTTGAGTTTATGGGCGGTGACTTGTGTAATGACTTGGAGCTGCACGCTAAGACCGGTTCCTTCAAATATAGACAAAACAAGTTTGAGGTATTGAGCTACTTCATCAACTAAACAGCCCTTTATACGCAATTCATGAGAGAGTGCTTATATAAGGAAATCACATCGATTATCGATAGGCATAGTACATGGATTGATGTGGGGAAGACTTGCAGATATGTTTGCTTTGTTGTGGTCAGTTATAATCGAATAAGAGTAGTTCCATGCAGGACACTCCCCTTGCGGGCTTATCACAACAAGTGGCATTACAACTATGGCCATCTATGGTTCATACCGTTCCCTGAACTGGACAGGGCTGTAGCTGAAATGAAAAAGAGTAATCGACTTTTCAAGCAAAGGTTGCTACTCAATAAACTTACAATTGATGATGTAGAGGAAATCGTTTATCGTGCCACCTATGGCATCATCAAGTTAGAATTATCGGATATTGAATACTAAAAATAAAAATTGATATGGTTCTCAGTCTTTGTGCGATTATACTGTTGTTTTCCTTGCTGGCGCTCCTTGTAGTGCCGGCAAGGTTTTACAAGAAGAACTCGCTGCTTATGCAGAAGTTCTGTTTAAGGATGATCTTTGTAGAGAAGTTTCGTAAGCTCTACACATTGGGGCTATTGATGGCATTGATTATGGCACATTATGGTGCTCATGTTATAATGCCGAACGAACCTGGTGTATTGATCTCATCAGTGCTGTGTCTTATCTTCTTCAACTTCCGTTGGACAGAACGAATTTTGAAGTTGGTACAAAATGATACCAAGATTTACTCTGCCATGGGACTGCTATGTCTCGTGCTTCTGTACACGCCGCATCTGTTCAGTTTTTCTTTTTTTGTAGGCTTCATTCTTCTGGCAGCTACTTTCTATCCGTCTAAGGCTATCATGAAACGCATCGAGGATGATGCCTTTGTCGAAGGACTGCTGAAACATCGTGAAACGATAGTCAAACATTACTTTTAGCGCACCCTGTGAGCGTGCCATTTGGAAGTGGCACTACTCTTATGGTATTTGGCCTTATGACACACTCGCTTATCTCAATTACATCAAGAATTATTCAATGAAGAATATATCAATAGAAAAGACAGAAGTTCGTAGCAGCCTTGAGGTGTGGGACTTTATGCAGGATCGACAAAGCGACCGGCATAGTAAGTTGCAAGCCTACTGCTCTCTTCTGAACAAGGCTGCTGTACGCTACGTCCCAAACAGTGTACCCAAAGGAAGCATTCCTAAGCTTAAAGAATACCAGTTTGTCACAACCATCTCGGAGCTCGCCGAAGAATGGCATTGGCATCGAGCCACAGTAAGAAGTTTCTTAGACAAACTTACAACGCTCGGCCAATTGGACAAAGAACCTCTTGTAAAAAGCTTCGTAATCTCCATGCATTGTATGACCAACGGCAAGCCTTCAAATCTGGAAGTCGTTCATCACTTAGACTTTATGATAGACTACACCATTAGTCTATGGAGTTCCGGTAAAGCCAACAACCATGACGTAGCCAAGATGTGTGTACACATCACCGCATGTGGTATTGAGCATTTCAAATCGACCGTGCCAGATTGCAACGCGGATATGCTCCGTAACGCCGAAGATGAAATCATCAGAACCTTCATCTGTTCTTTGACCGCATCGCTATTCCATGCCAGCAAACAAAAGGTAGAGTACACAGTTCTATGTGACTTGCTTTATTCTTTCTTTGTGGAGCAGCTTTCTCAGAAATGGGAAGCTTTGCTGTTGCTCTTAGAAGAGTTGCCTCTAGTCGTTCTGAAAGGAGTGCCCACAACTCTCAAATTGGTTTCGGAGGAAAGTTCAAAATCATTCCAGCAAATCTGTTCTACTTATCGCCAACTCAGCGATGGCGGTTTGAGCCGTTCTAATGGCTCCGATGCAGCAGAGCAACATTCTGGCATATAAGTCTTCTTTGAAGCCCAATTAAGCCTGTTCTACGAGCTTTACGTGCCTCTTATAGTTCTTCCGATGGTCATATTGCAGTAATCCTGCGGACTTGGCTATTTTAGCGCACCGGGCTTGCCCGTTGTCCACGAAATAAGGAAGTGGGTAACTCAGTACCCCTCCGACTGAAAGTCTTCGGGAGAGTGTCCAGACAAGCAGCAAGCTGGGACAGGTAATTTTTCAACGATTAAGCATATCAGAGATATGAATGAAACAGCAAAACAGGTGCTCCATTTCAACGTATTGAAGGGATTCTCTTCAGGGCAGAGCGATGAGCACCAACGTAATTGGTCTGAGGCTGCTTGGAAGCACGCCATCAGCAAAGGCAACTACGATCGCAGTCGTGAGCGCCTGAACTTCGAGATTACCAAAGGTGGGGTTATCCGACCGATTGATAAGCGGAAGTCCATGCCTGAGCGCATGGCTGAAAATCTGAAGCAAAGGGGAATCAAAGACCCGAATGCAGGGTTGGCACAGCCTCGTTTCCGCACAGTGGTTGATTTCATCTTGAGTGGGTCTCAAGAACCTATGCGCAAATTGGCTTTCGGAAGTCAAGAGGTCGTATATGGTGCCGGTGACCACGAAGAGAATTATTCACTCAAACGGATGCCTGAATTTGAGAACTGGGCAAAGGATATGTACACATTCATATGTGACAAATATGGTGAGGAAAACATCATTGGATTCTATGCTCATTTGGACGAAACTTCACCGCATCTCCATTGCACAATCATGCCCATCAAAGATGGTAAGTTTGCGTTCAAAGAGATGTTTGCAGGTAAGGACAAATTCGAGTTCTCAGCTCGCACCAAAGCGCTCCATGATGAACTGGCAGAAATCAATCGTCATTGGAACTTGGTTCGTGGCACAAGCCTGTCTGGAACGCCTAAACGCAGACGCACATCCGAAGAGTATTTCCGTCACTTAGATGCCTGGTGCCTTTCTCTTGAGGAAGAAGTTAAGCAACATCAGAAGGTTCTCCGTGACTTGCAAACGGAACAAGCAATGGCAGAACGACGTGTGAAAGGTCTGACTTCTATGGTCACTAATCTCGAAGCTGAAAAAGCGGAAAAAGAGAAGACCATTGCAGAACTTCATCGACAGCTTCGAAATCAGGAAGGTGATAGTGCCGAGCTTTCTGCCAGACTCCGTGACTTGCAGCATGAACTCAGCGACCTTGACCTCAAACTGGCAGATAAAAAGGAGAAGCTTTCTGAGGCAGACCAGAAGCTGCGTGATTTGAACGAGGACCAATCGTACATTCAACAACGTACAGACGACCTTAAAGAAGAGTCGGCTAAGTACTCTGAGGAGATACGTCAGAATGTGGGCAGTTTCGTAAAGGATGCGATGCTGGAGAATCTGATTAACGACTTCCAAACTCGCCGAGAGTCTTTATCAGACGAGGAACTCAAATTCCTATCTGGCTCACCATTGATAGAGTTTGCAGAACATGGTTCTGAAATCCTTCATTGTGCCACTCTTCTCTTCTTGGGTTATCTCGACAACGCAACCACCTTTGCTGAAGGTCATGGTGGCGGTGGTAGTGGCAGCGACCTCAAATGGGACCGTGACGATGACGAAGACAGTCGTCAATGGGCACGGCGTTGTTTGAGAATGGCAAGCAAGATGATGCGTCCGGCTGGTGGAAAGAGCCGTAAACGCTGATTGTGCCATTCATAACGCTTGGAATAGAATTATAGCTTTTTCGATTTATGATAAAAAAGACATTATTCATACTGACACTTGGTTTCTCTTTTCAAGGGCAAATCAATGCGCGTGCGGTGTTGCCAACCGACAGCATCAAGCAAACGCACCTCCTTCATCAGGAGGAAATTTTGAAGCCGTTGGAGCCTACGCTTCTTCCTAACGAAGTGGCATATTCCAATTGGAAATCCAACTGGTTCTTCAACGTCTCAGGTGGCACTTCCGCTTTCATCGGGAGTCCGCTTGGCTGTGAAGATCTGTTTGGCAGGATGAAACCTACACTGGCAATTTCAGCTGGTAAATGGTTCTCTCCAACGGTTGGTTCTCGTGTTTCATTTCAAGGATTCCAATTTAAGGATAGCCAGTCGCAGACATGCGACTATCAGTCCTTGCATGGAGATTTGATGTGGAACATTACACCTCATTTCTATAATGCACGAGACCGCCCGAGGTTTGACCTTATACCCTATGTAGGGCTTGGGATTCTTCATAACGAATCTAACGGACATCATCCCTTTGCATTCTCTTACGGTGTGATTGGACAATACCGACTGGCTAATAAGATACACTTAACCATGGAACTTGGTGGCACCACTACATTCAAAGACTTCGACGGCCGCGGCGCTTCCCGGGAGTTAGGTGATCATCTTCTTGGCTTAACAGCTGGTATAACTTTCGACATCGGCAAAGTGGGATGGAAAAGGGTGATAGATGCCAAGCCTTACATAGTACAAAACCAATGGCTGATAGACTACGCCAATGCTCTTCGTGAGAAAAATCATAGTCGCAGCAAGCAACACTCGCTGGATGCGAACGTGATTGCGCAGTTGAAAAAAATCTTGGAGATTGAAGGCTTACTTGGTACTTATGGCGACAAGCTGAAGAATACCTCCATCGATGAAGAGAATGATGGTTACCCAAGAAATGACTACAGTGGCTTGAACTCACTTCGTGCACGTCTGGCCAATCATGGATGGAATGGACAATCCACCACTCATGCTGCCAGTCAACAAGTGAACACTCCTGCTGATAGTATAGCTGCAGGTGATTATCTTTCATTGATGGCTTCAGGAAGTAAGTGCATTGGTTCGCCCATATACTTCTTCTTCAAGATAGACACTGCTGACCTGACAGAATCCTCGCAGCTTCTCAATCTCGATGAGTTGGCGCGAGTGGCTAAAGCATACCATCTAAGAGTGTCTGTTACTGGCGCAGCCGACAGTGCAACTGGCACCGTACCAATCAACAATTCGCTCAGTGCTTCAAGAGCTGATTACATCTATAACGAGTTGGTAAAGCGAGGTGTAGATGGTAGTCGAATCAACAAAGTAAGCGAAGGTGGTATTGATGACTACAAGCCTACAGAGGCTAATCGTCATACTAAGGTATGTTTATACTATTAGTAGTATAAACTACAAATAGTGAATACTAACATTAAAACAATGGTGTTGTTTTTGCTTTTATAGAGAAAGGGCTGGCTCGTGATGAGTCAGCCCTTTCAACTAAAGAAGGTTATTCTATTCTTTCATTTCAAAGCTATCATTTAATAGCTTTATGCATTTTTCTTGATGGTCATAAATCTCTGTTGTTGTCCAGTTTTCATACTGGTAAATCAAAAGCATTTTCAGACTTTCAATTGTTCCGTTTAGATTGTTATGAATGAAATCAATCACCTTTGATCGTTTCATCTCGAAAGTTGAGTTTTGTAATCCAGAATTTTGTGAAGATGAAATCATAACAAGGTTGCCAAAGCAATTTTCGTCCTCATTGGAAAGAGAAAGAGTGCTGTTTTCTTTGGGAGTTTGTGGCGCTATATGTTCAATGGATCTATTACGTCTGAACACGTAGTTGTTTGCAATTTTTCTCGCGCTCTCGCTAGTAAATATTTCACGTCTCTTCTGCCAGATGATAAAATCCAATTTCCAAAACCAATATCTGTCGACAACCTTGAAGGATAACTGAGAGATGTCTTCAATAGCCTTTGAGGAGTGCCGCTTCTCGTCAATATGTTTTAGGAATAGGTATAGTTCCCTACAACTTCTTTCCTTACCATCAACAAACTTTAGAAGTTCGGGAAGCCAAAAGTAATATGTACGAGACGATGAATTTACAAATAGCATAGACTCATACATTTTCAATACATTGTCGTATTGATTGTCCATTTCATCGCTGTCGTTAGCAACGGCTCTTAGGGAATAATTCGAATCATCATTAGATATGGTTATCACATAATAATCATAGAGCAGTCTATATCGGAGCATGGTCAGAATGAAATCATCAGCATCAATGTCATTCCAGTGTTTCTTAAATGTATTCTGCAATTTATTTACATCAAAGAATTCTTCCGTCTGAATGCTACCGCTTTTTTCTTTTACTGAAATCCAGAGAATCTGCAGCAAAAATTCCGAAAAAGAAATAATAGAATGGAATCCATTCCCTTTCGATAGACGCTGCCTTTCAGGTTTGTCTGGACTGGAAGTAATATCACCAATACTTTTAAATTTGCTCTCGTATTCTTCTTCATCATAACACAGCTGATTAATGAATCTTCCTCTGAATAGTCCGTCCAAATCTTTATTTGACACAGCTTCGTATGCTCTTCTGAATCTTGCGATAAGTTCATCTTTCTTCTCATTCTTCCTTTGCCTAATAAGATATTGATCCATATCGCTGACCGCATTCCATATGCGGGTTAGAATAACCTTGTCATAATTGCAGACATCCTGAAGCATCCGAACCTTGAGAATCTCATGGTTTTCCAAATTCTTACCTGTAGAGTTCATCGTTTCGAAATATTTGTTCAAAGCCTTCGGGGAATACTGGTTTGGTAACTTTGATATGAAGAGAGACATATTCGAGTATACATAAGCCGAGAATTTTTTCCGACTTTCATCATCATCAAATTTCTCATTCAAAAAGTTTTGGATACAATCAAGGCCTACCTTCATAAATTGATTCTCGTAAACTAACGAAGGACTACAATTATTCCTTAGGAACGAATTATCCTCATCCCTTGATGAGAAAGTTAATCGCATTCTTCCACTCTTGGTTTTTAGGAAGCCTTTCCAATCACAATGAATGCAGTGGGTGCCGATTGTCTCCATGCCATCATATTTTGTCATGGCTATCCCTAATAGCATCGTTACAGTGAAACGCTGCTGGCCATCAATGAGTTCATTATTATCATTACTCGTTAGCATGCCTATATAATATGGAGTCTCTGGCGATTTAATGAATGTTCGATACATATCATCAAGGAGCTGGGTTATTCTGGGCTTATCCCATTCGAATAACCTCTGATAGATGGGAATGGAATATACATTATCGGTTCCGGCAATTTTTTCCGGAGTTAGACGAGTTGAAAATATCGAGTCGGCCATAGCTAAATAAGTTTGAATTTATTGATTACAATATGTTTTCTTATGGGAGCGAGATATTCGCGAAGTTGTCGATTGAAATCTCTCGCCACTGGAGAAACGTCGATATTTATAGAAGGAAGCGAGCGAACTTTTTTCTCCATTTCAGCCAATGCGAATGTAGGCGAAGTTGCACAATCAATCATATAGATAATTCCTGAATCTCCTGCTTGACGTAGTAAGCGGCTATAATCAGCCTTTTTGTAGTCGAAGCGGAACTGAAGGACAATTCGGCTGATTGCCAATAGCGCTTCGCTTAGATAATCAACTCCAAATTTCAGATAATAGGCGAACAGAAACGTTTCTATAACATCTCGAAACCACCAGTGTGTTCGATTGTCAAGTTTATGAATTGATTTGAATTCATCCGTCTGTACAAATAAATGATATTTATACTCAAAGCGCTTCACAAATGCAAAGAAATGTGTGCCGCCCTGAATTGATTCCTTATAAGAAAATTGCTCCCCGAAAGGTGGTATTTCATCTATCACAGGTGCGGCTTCATATTCATCCTTGATTTTGTACTTAGCGAAATCGTCCCAGTCTTCGTTGCCCATCCATTTGCGTAGCCTGAAGATATATAGGCCAAGCGAACGATAATACGGCTTGTCAATATCATTATCATAATGGAGATTCGCATCGCTGAGCATCTTATCCCATGACTTAGCTAGATGCCCCGCCTGCATATCGTCTGTGATAAATCTAAGATGATGAGCTTTGAGCAAATCGAAATCGCTCAGACTCTTTCCTCTAGAATTTTCGTTCGAGAAAAATGTATACGCAAGGTCTATTTGATCAGTATTGAGAATAAGCACACTGAACTGCAGATTACGAAGCAGGAATTTCACCTTTTCATGTCTACCAGTCAGCACGTTAGCATTGATGAAGTTATCGATGATAAATCGATTATAAGCCACGTAATGCATAGCTTCTTTGGAGGCGAAACTAAGTTTCAAAAGAGGAGAACCGTCATAGCCAAGTTTCCTTAGAATAAGGGATAATGTAACAAGCCTCTGCTGGCCATCGATGATGTCAAATACATTGTCATGATGGTGAAGGATGATGGCGCCCATCCTATATGCGCCCTCGGCATTGAGAATATCATCAAGCAACCTACGCACATTTTTTTCCTCCCAACAATATATGCGTTGATAGTCTGGTATACTGATGTTTAGATGGAATATGTCATCGAGCAAGAGGTTGTCAACCAAAGTAACCTCTTCATCCGTATTCCCATTAACAATTGGTTCTATGGTTATTGGGTCATAGTCGGAATTATCGTATGCAACTTCGATGATATTTTTATATTTCACAAGAAGTGGATCGATGATATTTACCATTTCTTGAAGATACTCTTTGAACTTTGAGCTGTTGCCATCCTCTATCATCTGATCATATCTACAAGTGCCAATATCATAGTCTCCACGAGGGAACCATGAAAGACGGTCGTCGTTTTGTGTCTGGAGATACAGATATTGTGCCAAATCAGCCCATTTTTGTTCATACCTGCCTTCTATATGCAGCTCCCAATAACCATTAGGACATATCTCGTAATGTATATGCCCTAATCCTTGAGGATGATATACAGTTGCAAGCTGAATGTATCTATTCCACCATCTTATACGCTTGAGATTGGGGTAAGTTTCTCTGTTTGGATACATGCTGTGTATTGTGTCATGCATCCAGTAATCAATGTATATAGGATCCATTATTGCATTGTATTTTACTCGTTAATAATGTCTGAATCTTTGATTTTCTTGATGGTATTCCCATTCAATGAGTACCAACCTGCATCGATGTCATCATAGATTTCTTCTTTGTCCCAATTTCCTTCGAAGTATTCAAAGAGCATATAATAAGGTTCATCTTCAATTATACTGGCCACGTAGCCTTTGGGGATTTCAAATGATTCACCATCTTCAACCTCCATTATGTCTCCATCATAGCCTTGTTGAAACATTATGGCATCTTCGTCAACGTCTTCAAATTCATCATACCCAAGATCTTCTCGGATATTGTCAAATGTAGGTTTAATGAACAGCTTCATACGTATTTCGTTTTATATTTTAGTTACAATAGTCGATTCAGTATCCTTATTTTCCTTAAGAAAGAGCCGTGCGCACATCTCAGCATCATCGCCAGCGCGGTGATGTGTTCCTTCAGGTATGCCAAGTTGCTCGCAAAGATAACCAAGCGTGTTACAGCCGAAATCATACACTTGTCGGGCAGTCTTCAAGGAGCACTGCCAATTAATTTCTGGTAGATGCAAGTGATACAGCTTGGCCGAATGTTCAAGGCAACTGCGGTCGAAGGGGGCGTTGTGAGCCACGAAGGTGTCAAATTCATCGAGGTATAAACGTTCTATCTCTTTCCATACTTCAGGGAAAGAAGGAGAATGTTCCGTATCTTCCGGGCGAATGCCGTGGCATTGCATGTTCCAATAGCTATAGAGATTCTCTTTCGGTTGCACCAACCATGAGCGTGTTTCTACCACTTCTCCATTGCGCACTACACAGATGCCCACCTCACAAATGGAGGCACGCTTCGGTGTGGCTGTTTCAAAGTCGATGGCTATAAAATTTAATCCGTTTTTCATTGTCTTTCCTCTTTATAGTACGACATTAGGTTCTTGGCAAAGTTGCGCATCTCGTTGCGTACCGATGCTGGTTCAAGCACCTCAATTTGATCGGCTTGTGCCAACAAAGACTGATACAAGTCAAAGGTTGGGCGAACGGTCAACTCGAAGTAGGATGCTTCATCCTCTTTCAACTCCACCAGTTCACGTTGAGACTCATGTATCGGCAGCGTGCGGAGATAATCAGGACCACCATTGTAGGCTTTCAGCACCACTCTTATAGGTTCTTCCTTAGAATGAATGATTCCACAGCATCCGCGGTAGTATTCATCGATGTCGAAGTCTTCTTTCATGCGGAAGGTAGAGCCGGTAGGCTTACAATCCAAAATGCGGTCGAGGGCATAGACTAAAAAGACGTCCTTGGGACGGTCACCGCCATCTTCTTTGTTCTTTTGGCAGTTCCGATTTGAGTAATATGGACTTCGTGCCAATACATACCATCGACGCTTTACCACTTTGAGGTAGTAAGGTTCAATGTCGAAATACCAAGGCTCTGGTTTTCCAAAGCCTTGATGCGTGACAGTGAGTACCTGATTGTTGCGCATGGCATCGGTGATGACGTTAAGCCATTTATGACCGGAAGGAACATTCTCGAAGATGATACGTCCTTTCAACTTCCTATCAGCCTGAATCTGATTCATGGCCGTATAAGAGTCAATGAGCCAAATGCGAAGATTGTCTTTTTCCAAATCTTCGGGATGGTCGATGTAATACTTATAACCACCCTTGATGTCGCAAGCAATTTCCACCTCAAAAATGTCGAAGATGGCTTTGCGATGGTTATGAAAAGTGCGGAGGGCGAGATCATCATCGTCTCCATAGCTCAGTCCGCTTCTATGCCAGAGGTCATTGACCTCCTCATAGGTCAGTCGGCCATATCGTCTGAATTGTTCTATTAGCCATACGTAACGGCCAAAGATATTTGCTGCCATACGCTATTTGTTCTTGTTTGCTTACAAAGGTATATAATATCCTATGAAAAATCGTGGCATAGGATAGAAATTTTGCTTTATACGCTGATTTTTAACGTATTTGCCGATTTTCAGTTGATAATATCCACTCATTTTACAGTGAACACCCACTTGAAGCTATTACGAGTCATAGTCTATATCCTTCCACTGCTTTCCTGTCTGGTCAGTAATATGCTGCACCTTAATGCTCGCTTCGACCCAGAAGTCATTGATGCGGAGCATGTCTGGAATGGAGAAAGCATGATGGCATACTAACGAATGAACCGCATGGCACATGCAGATATGCTCAAGCTTAGGATGACACAACCAACCTTCTGCCCACGTTGTACCATCTTCCAAGTCGTTGACACATTCCAATTGCTTGTCACTCATGTCCGGTGTATTTTTTGAATTGTGCTGGATAGAGCACATTTCAATATTCTCCCCAAAAGAGCCATTATAATATTCTTCATATTCACAGATGAGAGCAGCCATGTATGCGAAGTCAGAACCATAATAGTTATCTTCCTCCAGTCTCAATATGTCGTGATGATTGCTATCATCCTTGTCATACTCGGGATGACAGGAGAGAGTGCCCTCTACCTCATAGTCATCATCCCAAGAATAATCAGCATACCTGAGTGTATTCCTGTATAGCAAACACGTGCGTGCATACATCTGGTTCGTAAGTTCCAGCAACAAGGCGTTTAACTTCTCAAAGCGGTGAACCTCGTTATCTGTTGCACCAAATATCTTGTTGAGTATCAATAGACGAAGCTCAATGAGTGATTCAACTCTTTCGAACTTCTCATAGTTCTGTGCCCTAGAACTATAGAAAAGATAAGGGTCATCACCCACGAGTTCCTTGATGAGGATTTCAACAGAGAGAAGATGTCTCCTTAGTTCCGAATTATCTGTAATCTCGTTGATTCGCTCAATTGCGTTTCGTTCGTAATAGTTCATTTCTGCTCGCTTTTGTTGTTCTTATAATTGAACACCCATACAGGTATTCCTTTTTCTTGTGAAATCTCAATCATGTGCTTTGTCCCATGTGATTCTCCATCCCAAAAAGCGACCAAGGCATCAGCTATAGCCAGCATATCTTCATTGCGAAGGAAGCCAGCTCTACGTCGGTCATAATACCAACATGCTGGCATCATGATTTTGGGCAAACGGTTCTCATCGGCATATCTTATGGCAAGGGTATCAGCCCCATCAGCCATTCCCGAAATAATCTTCACTATGTTGCCTGCAAAGAATTTGTTGTTATTGAATAGCTCAAAAAGTCTCTGACGCATCATTTCGTAGTCATTAAAATCTCTGCCGCCGGCAACTATTACTTTGGGTGCGTCATGGTAGCCTTTTTCTTCAAGCTGTTCTTCTAAAGATCTGACGCGAATTAATATTTCGTCTAACTTGCACATGATATATACTGGATTATAGTCGTCCTTAATACGTTCTAACTCTCTATTCCCACCAGAATCTCGTTTTGTACAGCCTGATTAGGTGATAAAGACGCTCCATCTTTCGAACGTAGATGTCTTTTCCATGGAAAGTCTTCATACATTGCCTGTCTTTCTTGGCGTATTTTTCTTTCTTGAATTGCTGGATGGTATAGGCATCTACCAAACCATGAAGATTACGAAGGTTCATTCGTTTGATTTGAGCCTTGATAATCTCTTTGTATTCGAGAATATAGTCAAGTAAATTGATACACAGAACTAACCACTTTTTGCCGACATACTCTCCACTTGCATCTGCTACTCTCGAATGAGAAAGATAAGCTTCCATACAAACTAACTTCTGGCGTTCCAGCTTATACAGAAAATGACAGTCATACTGCGGGTTGCTTTTGGCCATACCTGTCAGTTCCTTAACAAGCGGAGTAAGATGTTCTTCCTCCCAAATTGCAAATTTTTGCATGTGATTGTATTCAGCACGATAATATTGAGCAAGACTCTTCTGGTCTTCTTCGTCCGCAAGCCTCTTTTTTGTATGCTCAAAGTCAATCCCTTCGCTTATGTACCTGTATTTATTGAAATCCAGTTCAACAGCCAACCATTCTTCAAACTCTTCAGGAACTACATTGTACAAGCGCTTTCTGTGAAGTTTTTTGCGACGTTCCTTGGGGATGTCCTCATACTTAACCTTTGGCAAGGGATTGTCTTCCTTGCCAAAGGTGCCTTGATAAACTAATTGTTTGGGTTCTAAAGCCATTGTTTTTATGTTAATGCCAAGTTTGTTGCTAAGAGGCGCACTATGAGAGTGTCACCTTTCAAATTTTCATTATCCACGACCATGTCTGTAATGAGGTGGATCTCTTTCTCAAACATGTCCATAAAAGTATGTACGTCTTCTAGTTCTTCTGCCAACAGTGGTTTCACACTATTGCATTCGATATGAAGCAATAATTTATCAGCACTGAATAGGTTGTACCCTTTGGCTATTCCGCAGCACTGAATTACAGCATCTTCCAATGCATTGGATAAACGCCCGGAACCATTGCCCATGCCTTCAACCAAGATGTAGTTGGTAGCGCCATTCAGAATGACTTTCACGTCGTTGATATCACACGCCAACAAGTGAACATTTTGGAAAAGTCCCAATTCGTTCGCTACTTCCTTGATGTTTTCCTCGCTTGGCGTGTGACTGCAAAACAGATTCTTCATCTTATGCGATTACTTCTAACTTCAAATCCTTTGCACGTTTTTCAACGAGAGCCGTCCAAAGACGGGAGTCCTGAAGCTTGCTGGATGGTATCTTGTCCGCATAGCGTTCCATGAAGTCTAAAGTGTAAAGTTCTTCCTCGCGCCAACGGTCAATAAGCTCTGACCAATCCCATAGGTCAATGAATCTATCAATCATCTGGTAGTTCAAATTGAGGTCACTGTTTCCTGATAACACCGACCAATCCCAATAAACCTTGAACTGTTCCTGGGTTTCTTCCGTGAGGTTGGTTTCACACCCGGTATTGGAAAGTACCTTCCAGTCAATGCACTTTCTGAACTTATCCAACATGGCTGGTGTCCATACAATGTTACTGTTCTTGGAAATTTCTTTCCAATCCACTTTAGTTTTGTGCTTTTCGAGCATTTGCTCCGTCCATTGGAAATTCCCTGCGAGTTCTTTTCAAGCTGAATCATTGAGAACCTTCTCCATGAATTCATTTGATAGCTTCTTCATACGATTATCTGTTTTAAGTTCATACTATCCACGTTTACGGCAAATCCAACTTCTACCATCGTTAGTTGAGTAGAACAACCCCTTATCGGTTGTTCCGAGGATTTCCTTGCCGGCATCCATCAAGTCGCTGAATGCGCCTGTGTTCGATGAACCGCTATAGCGAACTATCCATGAACGACCTTGATTGGCTGAGTACTCGATTTTCTTGCTGTCTTTGGGTGAGATACGAAGCATCTCTTTCCCACGATTGATCATAATAGGCATGATGTTACAATTTAATTGTTGTTTGTCACTATTGACACTGCAAAGGTATGAACAGGGGTATGAAAGATTGAAGCAGAGGTTTTAAGAAAATGCACTTGAATCCCATTTTTAGCAAGAAAAAGTCCTGTTTTAGAGCTGATTTCGTTTGTCGTCCCCATCTACCGGTTATCATTTTCCGTTGCAAAGATACGGTGTCTGAATGAAGTCCAAGTACCGCTGCGCTACTCAACCCAAATTGGAATGGAAGCCTTCCACAAATCAAAGATTTGGGTTTTCCATCAAATTTCGATTGAGTTCCTTGTTCTCCCATTCTTTTCGCCCCGTCTGATATGCACGTAAAATCAATCCCCGATAGCGGAGCCGAAAAAGGCTTCAAAATAAGGGAAAGAATAAGTTTAAGTTTAACTCAAAAAGATACGATTATGCACAGCAAAATTTTCCAAATCACCACAGTGAAGGTTACGAACGAAGGACGTTTGACAGAGAACACGCTCACCCAAGGCGACGGCAGCTTCTATGATTATTGCATGGAGATTGAGCCAGACATCAGGAAGCAATGCATCGACATCTTGGTGAATAAAATACTCCCCAGCGGTATGTTTGAACTCACAGGAGAAGATACCCTCCTCTATAAAGGTGGTGCCGAGCAGTGGAAGAAAGAGTTTGTGGCCTACATCCAAGCAAAGGCCAGCGAACTGACTACCGAGAATGTACAAGATTGGATTGGCCCCGTTTATCAACTTGAGAAAGCGCTGAAGAACCCGCTCGAAACGGCCTTTCAATTCTACATGGACGAAGAAAGGTTCACGCGAAGCGCAGAAGAGTCATACGAGTTCATGCGCAGAATATGTGAAATGGAACCAGGCACAACACTCTATATCGGTGGCGTTGATTGACTATCACTTTTGAAAAAGGAAACGGAGGGACTAACCATCCCTCTACAATATAATAAGTATAAGGTATGGAGAATAGATTGATTACAGAGCAGTTAGCAGAACAAATAGCCAAATATCCGCTTTACTCACAAGATGGACTTGGTAAAGCAGCCATTTGTATTGGCATCTTAGAGTTGGCCAACATCAAATGGTATGTGCTGGAGGGACAACAAGAGGGAAACGATTACACGCTCTTCACGATTGTGGCAGGACTGGCCGAAACAGAATATGGCTACACTTCGGCCAATGAGCTTGCAAGCATCCAAGTGGATGGCTCAAAATATGGATTGGGGACGTTGCAGGTTCAGCAACAGGTAGATTTCAAACCAATAGCACTTAGCTCTATCTCAGATAGCAGAGTTAAGCAATTCCTTTCGAGGTTTGAAGATTAGAAAAAAGGTGAGCATTCACCACAATAGAGAGTTTCAAGGCAGGTGCAAGAGGTCTTGAGGCTCTCTTCTTTTTTGTACGGCAATCAGAATAGCTTGTTTTCGTCGCCGTGTGATTTCCGCCAAGCATCATACTCTGAATAGCTTGACCCCGAACTCCAAAAGCCAGATTTTCGTCTTCTTCTTTTGGGCTTACTTGAACTGCCGTTAAACAGTTTGGAAAGCAAGTAGCCTCCCAATAAAACCAATATTATTTCCATGACTATAAGTTGTTTATACATACACAAAGATACTAAAAATCAGCGAGAAAAATGAATAAACTCGTTACAAAGTGTGTGTCAGCAAGTATAAAAATAAAGTTCCAAGGCAAGCTTTGTTGCTCACCTTGGAACCGTTATTTTAGCGATGCCATGCGCTTCGAGCGACCACTTCTTCAAGTTCTGGTTTTGGAACTTCCTGCTGTGGCTTTTCTACTTTTGCTTCGGCATCCATCGATACGCTTTTATCATTGGTTTGACTCTGTTTGGCCTCCAGTTCCAATGCGACTTCATCGATACGCTGAGTAATGACCGAAGTTGCACGTTTCACATCCATGAGGGTTGTCTTGATAAAGCTTGGTGACTCTTTCAAGCTGTCGAGCCATGACTTCATATAGACCGCACTATCATCCTTCAGATTCTTGGTCATGCCATAACGCTGGGCAACCAAGGCGCTTCCCAACTCTGCCACCAATTCTTCCTTAGCGTACTCAGCTGAACCGAAACCACTCTCTGGATTGAAGCGATTGAACATCTCAGCAGTACCTGTTGAGTGGGTCATTTCATGAAAGGCTGTGCCGTAAAACGATTCGCCATCCTTGAACTGTGACTTTTCAGGCAACGTAATTTGGTTCTTGGAAATCGAGAAGTAAGCGTTGTCCTGGTGCACCAAGTTGATAGGGCAAATCCACTTATTCTCGGCAATCATTGCATCCATCGCTGGGAACTTGAAGCTTTCACCTTCTCCAGAGAATGGTCTCTGCAATTTGTTCTCAGATTCAAGCTTGGCATACAAGTCAGGACGAGCCTCCTTCAGGTTGGTTTGATCGACATTGAAGACTTGGTACACGTTAAGCTTCGGATATACGTTGTACTGGGCCTTTTCGTCATTGCTGAGTCTCTTATAGTCCTCGTAGTTAATCTTCTCCTTGGTGTCTTTATCAACAACAGTGAAGGTGGTGAGCATGACGGGAAAACTCTTCTCCCCTTTGTTGATGCCCACTCTTGGTAGAGGTTGGCCATCAGCATCGGTGATGGGCTTCTTTGCTCCTTGCTTGTCAGTCGTGTAGTTCAGGCCAACCGCACGATTAAACGTACAGAAAACAGGTAGCTTGTAGTTTTGCTTCTCACAAAGCATCATCAGGAGCAAGGCATTCATGCCGTTGTATTCGCGTCCGGAAAGGTTGCGTGGCCAGCGAAGTGAACCTTCAGTAAACCATGGTTGCTTCCAGCTATCGCTATTCTTCAACGACTCGATTTTCTCAATCATGAGCTCTGCAAACTTGTCCAGCGCCTTATCCTCGGCACTCACACCATCGGACTGATATTTCTTATAATCTGCCATATGCTTTCAGTTTAGAATGGACAATACGGTTGCTTATCCCACTTAGCCAACTCTGTCAAACGACAACCGATATTCAGTCTGTCGTTGTACACCGACAATTCGAGCTGCCCCTTGGCTTCGATGTTTGCTTTCTCCACCAACCAGTCCTCTCGATCGGGAGAGAAGCGAACGAAGCGCACCCATGTGAAGGCAAATTCTTCGCCCACCTTTTCTGTACTGAAAGCAGAGAACGCAAGGTAGGCATTGCCTTTCTTGTCATTCTTCATTTCAATGGTTTTTCCAAGCTTGCCACGGAAGTGCATATCTCCCTGAATCAAGTCGGGCTTATCTGCACCAACCTGCGTAATGGATGCTGCATTCAAGTTGAGATAAAGCGCTTCACCTCGTTTCTTGAAGGTCAAAACGCCTGTCACTTCAACGCGAGTGCCAATCGTTAAACCAGCGGTTCCTTCCGCTAATCCACCATCTTGAATGGCGCTTACTTCAACCAATTTTTTGGCTGCATTCTTCACTGGGATTTGCACGTTTACTCCAAAGGTAGTAAACTGCTTTCCTTCTTTTCCTGCACGTACCACCGGGATTCTACCGATAGTTCCGCATACTGTTACATTACACTTAATCATCTGATTATAATTTACTTTTTAATACCATGCCATCTGACCAAAGAGTGTAGTATCGTAGTAATGTAGTATTTGCTTTATTTAGTCATTACTCAAAGTAGTGGAACTTGTATTTAGTCGTCACTACAACGAGTATGTACTAATTCAAAGCCCAACCAAGCACCAACAATCAGGTTGAAAAGGGCATATCCTAATGCCGCATATAAGCCCAACCATAGGTATATGCCATAGCAAACCGCAAATAGAAGGGATAAGGCTATGAGCAGTGCGAAAGCCACACTGAGCAGTTGCGTCAACTTCCTCATTTTCGTTGCAGGTTTTGTGCCTGGCCTTCTTGTTCGGCCATTCGCTGTTCGTAATTCTGAGAGGCTTGTTGAGAGAGAACGATTGTGTTGACCATGCCGGCAATTCTCATTTCCTTGGACTCATTAGACAACGAGCTGTTGCCAAGTATCTGGGAAAGTCTTGCCATTTCAGCCGAACTCAGCTCATGCGCAACATTGACAGTGCCATTGTCTGCATGAAGCACGGCCTTTCCATTTTCACCAATCGTCAATCGACATTCCTTCATCGAGGGAACAAGCGATTTCAAGTCTATTTGGCGATTAGATACCGACTCTGAAATTTGTGCTTTTTGTTCCTCTTCATTTTGATTGTCAATTTGAACGGCCAACATAAGCAGTCCGCTGTACATGGCAGTAGCCATACTCATCACGGGGTCATTGCCTGATAGGCCGACGCTGCTATCTTCCGAAGAAAGGAGCTTCTTCATCCATTCATCGGGCGATAAGCTCGTGTCAATGGCAGGAATGGAGTTTGTCTTGTACTTTGCCAAAAGGTCGTTGCCGTTATGTAGTGCCTGCTGCGTGAGATTGCCTTTTTGAGCTATCTCGGCTAAATAGCTGGCAGGATCTACGTCACGACTGGTGCCATCAGCAGCAATATTCTTCACACTGAAGTGCAGGTGTTCTCTTGTAGTTCTGGTACCAGTGTTACCTGTCATACCTAACTTCTGTCCAGAGGAGACAACATCGCCAACCTTCACAGCAATATTACTCAGGTGCATATAGCTAACCTGAACCTTGGTATTATCAGGACGGTTGTATTCCACAGTTACGCTTTTACCACCGCCAGTATTGGCATTATGGTTGACCGCAACCACTTTACCATTGCGCTCCGTCGCCAGAATGTCATCCTGCTTTGCGCGAATATCGACACCCTTGTGCATCTGCTGCTTTCCACTACCCATCGGGTCATTGCGCATACCAAATGGCGAGGTGACGAAAAGGAACTCTTCACGTTTCAAAGGAAAAGAGTACTCTCCTGTGGGCATCATCGTTTGCGTTGAAGACGAAGCAGCAACCGATGGTGCAGTTTGTCGCGCATTCTGCTCCACACCAAACTGTTTGCCTTGGCTACGCATTTCGTTCATAACCATCTGGTCGTACTTCTGTAGTCCGTTTCTTTCAATGATAGATTGCAGATTAGCAGCGTACCCACCGCCTGTAGCATAACCAGCTCGTTCAATGCCATTTGCCCAGCCTTTATAGTCGTCAGGAGAAAGGCTGAAACATTGGTTGTAGCGTTTGTTGTTCTTCAAAAACTGAGAATGATGCTCGTATGAATCGCTAACGGAGTCGTACTTGCAGAATTTTTCATTGGGCCGATCGTCTGTATAGAAGGCATACTTGCCACCATTGTTCAACCAGGAGGAAGTAGCTTTGATGCCAAAGTGGTTATTCTCATTCTGAGCCAACTGACTTTGGCCATTGCTACTTTCCAGTATTCCTTGTGCCAGAATGACGGAAGCAGGAATGCCATAGCGTTTCATTTGCTCCATGGCCGCTTCCGCATACTTCTCGGCATATGCTTGATTCTTGCTCATACTTATTTATCGTTTCATGTGTGACTGCTGGGTTTCCTGTTCTCGCTGCTCACTCTGGCTTTTCTGCTGTTCCTGTCTTGGTGCCAGTTGGTCACAGATGGCTACTCGTTCACCAGCGCGGATTAGTTTGGGCAGGTAACTGTCGAGCGCATGATACGGAAAGCCTGCCATAGCAAGCGGTTTTCCTTCGGGGTCCTTGGTCTTGCTACTTTTCGTGAGCGTGATACCCAAAATCCTTGAAGCCTTTTCTGCATCCTGCATATAGGTCTCATAGAAGTCACCACAACGGAAGAGCAGAACGGCATCGGGATGCTTCTTCTTGAGGTCAAGGTACTGCTTGAGTATTAGTGAAGGTTCAGCCTTGGTTTCCTCACGAGGTTTCTCTTCCTCTTCGGCCTTGACCTCTTTCTTCGTCTCTTCGCTTTGCTTGACCACGGCGCTTTCACCTTGTTTCTGCTCCGTTTCCTTATCTTGCTTTTCATTGGCATTTTCTTCCAACGATTGACCTTTCTTCAGTACATCGGCAAAGAGTGTGGCAGCCAAATGGGTCTTGTAGTCATTCTTGTCTTCGGCCAGCCACATGCGCTGCCATTGGCTGGGTGATACAGCACGAGGCTTCAAGTCGGGAACGCCATCGATGGTAGCAGCACAGAGGATCACATCTTCCTTGGTCTTGAACACATTCACCTTTTGAATACGGTTGATGTCCAAGTCCTGCGTCTGATGACCGAACAAGTCCACCTTCAAATCAGGCTTCATAGCAGCCATAGCATAGTACTTCTGTGCCAGTTCCACACGAAGACTGTCCAAGGTATCTTGCGCCTGTTTCAACGTAGAGAAGAAGCGGTTCAAGTCGGCCTTATCAGGATAGATGGAGAACGCTTGTTGTCCTTCGGGCTTGATATACATCGCCCAGCGTTTATTGTCGTCCTGCAACATTTGAATGCGGTCGAATCCTACTTGCTTGGATTGTGCCACAGCCTCTGTTACATCCAGCTTACTCACATCTTCCAGTTCCCAATTTCTGAGTCGTGAAACCGTGATTCCTTTTCCTGCAAAATAGCTGTCATCAGGACGATAGCCCAAAGCTCCGTCAGGATTGTAGAAATTCACATTCTCAAAGCCAGCTTGCTCCAAGGCGCGTTTGATACGGTCTTTCGACATACCCGGCACTTCATTGTTTACTTCCAAAGAAGCACCTGCAGGTAGAATCACATCAGCAGTTTTTTTCGCTTCATCACGCACAAGCACCACCATTCGATTTTCCTTGCTGGGATGCTGTTTGATTTCGTCTGCCACAAAGTAATGCTTGGGCATTTGCTCCTGCATTTTTGTGGTTTGTGCCTGATTACGCATAGAGGAATATTCCACCTTTTGGCCTAACTCGGCTCGTTTGATGACCTCCAGCGCATTGTTTACATCACTCTCAAGGGCATCAATCAAACAGGGATTCTCTTTTAGTTCACGGTTCCAGTAGTCCACCATGGGCATACTTTCATTGGAAAGTTTACCAGGCAGTCCCAGCTCCATCATCTTGATAGCTGATGCTACCTCAACAACCAAGCGTTCTTGTTTGGTGGCATCTTCGGATGGAGCTACACCGTTTTTCATCACCATGCCTTCACGTGCCAATCGTTGCTGATGACCTGTGGCACTCACCACTTGGCGCAGCATTTCCTGCACGTAGTCATTGTAGTGGGCATAGTTGTTTTGAGGGGGCATATAGATGGCATCCTTTTGAGAATCGTAGTGAGCTACGCCACTACCATCCGCACGAACAGCCACCAAGTTGTCTCTCATTTTCTGTATGAACTCATTGATATGGACTCGAAGCTTCTTGTCGTCTTCAGGAGTCATGGCCTTAATCTGTTCACCACCATCTTTGGCCAGCACCGCCTCATACGTATTGGGGTCGGCCATGGGCAACAGCGTTTGATCAATATTGAAGAGCACACGGATTTCTCGGTTATGCACGCCTTTGTATTGCTTCTGTTCTTCTTTTGACAGGGTAAGATAGTCCTTACGAGGAATGATGTCCTCTGGATTATGACGGTTGACGTACTTACTCCAGTTGTACCAATTAAAGGGTACGCCTTTCTCGTGCTCCCTTACACTCTCTCCACGGTTCTTCGCATCGTTGTAGAGGGTGTACAGGTTTGTCTTATAGCCGTTGCGGTCGGCATTCAATCCCATCACAAGGGCATTGAACGGACTTACCGAAACGCCTTTGGGATAGAACTTAGGCATATTCTTTCCTGCTGCATTGAGCCAGTAACCTTTGCAGTCAGCAGCATCACCCAGCGCACTTGTAATCAATTCCACTTGGCGCTCCGCTGCATTCTTTTCTTGTAAGCTTTTATCTTTCATATTGCATGTATTTAGTTCGTTTTATTGAATACCTCTCGTGCGATGAACGGCTTCGTTTTCGGCTTCTCCGTAGTTGCGTTCTACCATTTGTCGCATCTGATCATTCTTAGCCAATACGGCATTGGCCAAGGTGTTCAGTGGTAACGCACCTGCTTGGTAGGCCTTCACCACATTCTCGGTGAGCTGTATGGTACAAGGCACACGGTCTATCGTGGCGATGAGACTGTGACCTTGAAGGATAGGATTGGAGATACGAGTGTTCAGTGGTTCATCAGGATAAACTCTGTATTGGGTATTCCCAACTCTCTGTACTTGGGCAGTTGCACCAAGTACATCTGCCTTTTTATTGTCCAAAGCTTCATGGCCGGCTTTGTTCAAGAGATTAGCACCACCCATGCCTATAAGTGTCCATTTCAAGATGGGGTTCTTGACGAACATTCCCAGTAAGATGGAAGCAATAGGCATTATGTTATCCCGAAGCCCTAATGACTTTGTTTTACCAGTGAAGATGCCAACCAACACATCAGGAAGCATCGCCAGCACATAGCCCATATTCTTGGTGATGTCACCAAAACCATTGAGGCCGACGTTGGCCAACAAACCATCCCAACCATTCGTATTGGTTTGTTCTGGATTGGTTTGTACCGTAGGTGACGCTTGCTGTTCTTGTGGTGCTGTTTCTTGTTGTGTTGAAGAAGCGTGCACTTCTTGCTTCGGTGTCTCTTTGGCTTTGGGAGCCTGCGCCGCTTTGCGTTGGGCTTCACCTTTCAGATAGGCTTCTTCTTGCCCAGGGGCTACTATCAGAGGCACATTCTTATATTTCTCATCACGCTTTCCTGTGGGAATAGTGGGCAGGCTATTCACGAAGGGTGAAGCGGGTTGTACAAATGTTTGTTCGTTCCATGCCATAAGTCTGAAATTAGGGTTAGGGATAAATAGCTTGTTTGACAGTCGGCTGTTGATGGCCTTCACGGTTGTGCTTTCAAAGGCGTTGAGCGTATTGGCCTGCTTTCTGAATCCAGCTATAACATCAGTATTACTGCCAAACACGCCCTTGCTGATACCGGCTTGCATAGCCTTGGCCTTCTGCTCTTGGGGAGTTGCTGTTTTCTGCTTACCACTCAGATAAGCAAAAGCCAAGTCACTTCCCACAAAAGTGGCGAAGCTTTTCCATGTGCCTACACCTCCCAAAGACACGGCATCGATGACAGCACCAGTAGCTTTACCAGCAACCTTTTCCGTGCCACTTGGACGGTAAGCTCGCTCTCCACGAGCTTCAATCTCGCTTGCAAGGGGTGACTTGAGCATTTGCTGTGGCAATCCCCAAATGGTGCTTTGGGCAGTTTTGCGCAAGATGTATTCAGCCGATGATTTAGGCATTCCATCTTTCACAAGCTTATTGACCATCAGGTCTTCCATGCGTTGTCCGACATAGGCATAAGCCATATCGCCGCCGAGCTGTTTGGAAAGGGCATCGTACTTGGGTCTGCCTATCTGTTTAACCACCGCTTCACGCCATTCTTCTGCCATGACGGCAAGGTCTTTCTGAATGGAGGGAGTCTGCTGGATTTTGGTGTTGCACATCCGCAGATAATCTTCCACGGTCTTGCTGTTCCACTCGCCAGTCAGTTGCACATGAGTCAAGGCATCAAAAGGTGATGCCACCATTCCTGTATTGGCAGCGGCAAGGATTCCTGCAGGACTGCGTTGGTAGTCGGCAAGTTCCTTCACTTGCTTGCGGTTTAGCTCATCCTTCACCTGCTTCATGACCGGGGCCAACTCCTCTGTGAAGTAGTGCTGCAAGCAATATTCTATGGCAGCGAATTGCTGCGGGTTCTTGATTTGACTCATCTGTTATACGTTTATCTGATTAAGCAACTGCTCTCTTGTTTGCTCAATGGCATGGTGATATACTTCCATCTGTTTGGGGAAGTATTCTTCCAACCATTGGTCTTTCTCGATTTGGTTCTGGAGGAAGAGAATGGCCAGTTGGCGAGTTATCTCCACCGACGATTCTCCTTCCTCTCGATTATTGAACCATGCTTTTGTCCACCAGCGTAGGCCTGAGCGGTCTGGATAGACGGTGACCAATCTGGGAATGTCGAAACTTTGCACATCGATGTCCTGTTCAGCCAAAGGGTCTATCACGCTACTGCTACTCAAGGCTTGCTCGTGGACTTTTTTTTTAGAATTTCATCCAAGGTGGAGAGATACACGTTGTGCCGCAGAGCAAGGTAATTCAAGAAGTCTGCTATCAGCAGGTTCTGTACCTTGCAGGCTATGGGCATCGCTCTGTTGCCAATGCCCAAGGGATTGGCAATGGAGGGCATATCCTCGAAGAAATAATGCTTGGAAGCTGATTGGCTGAAAAGGTTGCGAAGGGAACTCTCGGTACGTTCAGGCACTACGTAGATACCGTGATAGAGGTCTTGCATGTAGGACGGCAGGAAGCGAAGCATCAGCTCTTCAATTTCCTTCTGATCCTTGTCGTAGTCGGTAGCCATGCCCATTTCATAGGTTTCAAACTCGGGCATACCGATTCGACCACTCTGTTCAACAGCTTTGAGATTGCCATAGAGCATAGTAAGGAACTCTAAGGGGTTCAGTTCTTCGCCATCGTACTTCACCTCAAAATGAAGCAGGTCACCGCTAAGTGCTACTACGGTGCCAGCCTTTACTTGTTGGCCGAAGTTTACATAGACATTGGCCAAGTGGGAATAGGTCACTTCGTACTTGCCGTAGCGTATCACTTGATAGATGCCGTGCGTTTGGTCATTGCCAATGCCAGCTACCGTTCCTGATGCCAAAGCAGCCAACAGGTAGTGGTTGGCACTGAAGTCCACACCGTGATGAAAGAAAGCTTCTCCCGTCACTGGGTGTTTCTGCTGGCCATAGCCTAAAGTCACTTCTACATTCTTGCCGCGTTCTTCAAAGGGCATACAATAGCCGCTGGACGAACGCAGAATCATTTCTTCTGTATATTTCATTTGTTTCTTGTTTGATTATCGTTTCATACCTCCCGAAGGACGTTGCTCCTCGGGCTGTTCGTTCATTCTTTGTTGCGCTTGGCCACCATTTCCTCCCAACATGTTTTGCATGTTGGAGTTATTGCCAATCAGCATCATGCCCAACATCGCACCTGCAATCTTCCCCAGCCACCCGAAGCGGCCAAAGGTGAGAAAGGCAGCTGCTACTAAGCCGGCAATGCTCAGTCCTGACACATTACCCTTGGCGAGGTTGCCAAAGAAGTTGCCAAACATATCTACGCCGTTACCGCCGAAGATGCCACGAAAGAAGTTGGTCATACCGCTCCATTTGCTGTTGACATCGCTCATGGCTCCGTTGACGGCATCAATGGCTTCACCAGCTTTGTTCTTCAACTCTTTTACGTCGTTGGCTGCCTCTGAAATGGTGTCAACGGCCTTTTCTCCAACCACGGCATCGCCTACAATTTCGACAACGCTTTTATCGGTGGTGAGTTTCTCCCATGCCACATAACCCGTGACACCACCTACGGCAGCTGTCTTCATAGCGCTACCTGCTCCTTTCAAAGTTTGAGCGGGATGAATCACTGTGTTGCCTAATGAGCGCCCACCAGCTTTGGCGAAGCCCCAAGTGCCTTTTGCGGCACCTCCAGCCATCTTTGCTATATTGCTCCAGATACTCATATTGTTACTTTTATTGGTTTATCATTATCGCTTGCCACTGCGCTTCCATCGCGCCATGCAGTCTTTCACTATTTGTTCTTTGTTCGCCCTGTCTTTGTTACTACCACCGTCAATTTCTGCCCAGATGTCGCCCATCGAGGTGTACTTCACGGCAATAGTGAGCCTTTGTAGCTTCTTGTTCATGACTTTGAGCTTGGGGCGAATATCGAACACGATTTCTACACGTTCCTTTTCGGTCATCTTGTTACCTGTCAGGCAAACGTGGCGTATATCGTTGACTATCTCGACGCTATTTAATATCAGCTCTCGATAGATTTTGTTCCGTTTCGTGGAAAGGGCCACTGCTAGTGCATTGCTGGGATGGGCTTCCAGTTGTTTTGTGAAGCCACCCATGTTATCAATCAAGCGGTCTATCTCGTGGTAAAAACCATAGATTTGTGCCGCATAGCTAATAATAGAGCGAAAGGAGTTCAGGTAGTTGTTGAACTCTCGTTGAAGGTCGGTCGTGGCCTTCACCTCTTCTTTCGTCCAAATATGACCTGTAGTCTGCATCAGCATGACTTTCTCCTGGTTCTTCAACTCCTTCTCAGCCTTTTCGGTGTACATGTAGATCATGCCGGCCAAGACAGGGTCGTTTTGCGCTTGGACTTTGCTAAATCCCATGCACACGAATATGAGGATTATGAGTATTCTTGCCATTGTTTACCTCCTTATCTTGTTAGTGCTGCAGCTCTTCGCCATCGGTCTAAGGCAATGTTGGCAACTTCACTGTTATCTCTATCTATCATGCCGGCGGTGGCTCTGTTCCACACATCGGTCATGGTGTAGTAGCGAATGCTCAAATAGAGGGCATTTAGTTTCTTTTGGAAGGCAGAGAGTTTATCATTCAAAGCCCATAGAGTTTTGGAACGCTCTGCGCCTGTGAGCATATTTTCCGTACCGCCTTTGGCTATGCCTTCTCTGAGCAGTGTATAGACGGAAACCAGTTCGGTGGCTGTCTCAACGTAGAGGTTGTTCATGCTCATCGAGGCGACAATACCTTGTGGATTGTTGTTGATGGCTTTGCGGAGCTTTCCCAAAGTGATAAAAATGCGTACACCATCGCTGTAGAGATGCGTACATGCTTTGAGAGAAGAAGCATAACCATTGGCAGTTTTCAAATAGCTGTTATACTTCTTTTCCCACTTGTGTATCTGATTGAACTCTGCGGCAATAGTGTTTTGCAGAATAGCGGTTTTGGTCTGCCCATTGATTTGTTTGTCAATCTGATTGTTGATTAACTCATTGCCCTCGGCCAATGCCATCCACTCTAAAGGATTAGAGGCAACGATTTGTGCCTGGACTTTCTGAAAGCCCAAGCCAATGAACAGCGCCAAGATGATGCTAACGGTTTGTAATCTCATAGATACCTTTCCTCCTTTTGTTATATTCTACTCGTTCACGTATCAAGGAAACATACTCACATCCGTTCTTCACGCCGATGATGTCAAGGCGGGGTGTGGTTCTGTCTCCAGAATAGATGCTGACCGTTTTTAATCCGCATAATTGCTGGATAAAGGTCTGGTGTTCGTTAAAGTCAACGATGCGGTACAACTCCAGATAGTCCACCTTACGATGGAATACGCCATATTCAAACACAAACTGTTCGTTTCCCACGCTATAGGTCATCCGTTTCAAATAGATGAAACGGTAGAGCAAGATGAGGGAAAGAATAAGCGTCAAGGCGAGGATGAGATGCGTGAGCGGAAGTCCATCCATGCCGGCGTAAATCAGTCCGATGGGACAAAGCAATAGGAGAGGCAGCTCGTTGATGACAAACTGCATCGCATGGGGTTTTATCCGTACTGTTCTATATCTGAGTTGTTGCATCGTTTACTTTATTGAGGGGCTATCGGTGGAAACGGTATTGTTTCTTTCCCGCTTCGTCCTGCTCCCGATTTTCTTCATATTCTTCTTCGCGTTCGACAACCACATCGTTGCCGTTGTCATCGAAAGCTGTTTCTACTTGGTCGGTCTGACTGTATTGACGTTTATCCAGTAGCTGGTCATTCCAATCTTTGTAGCATTGCTCACACGGGTTATAAGTGGTTTGACCACCTTGCCGCTTGTACTCCTCAAAGGCTTTCTTTAAGGCTACATGGTAGGCATCGGCATTCTCAACAGTCTCTTGCCTGAGTTCATCCAACTCTTCCTTGCAAACCAATCCGCTCTGCTTGGAACTGTAAAGTTCTTCACAACTCGACTCGTAATTGCTGTAGGCTGAGCTCACAGGATAAGGAAGGAGGTCACAATCACCAGAGAAGATGTTTTGCGGATCTTTGAGCGACTTGAGATAGATGGCCATTTCGTTATATCTCATGATATGGCCAATGCCCAGGGCTTCCATCTCCTTTGGAAAACAGAAGTCCTTCATGTCAATTTCAGTTCGCTTGTAACCATCGGTGGTATCGACTACAACCAAGTTGCCGTTGGTACCAATGTGACTGTTGAAGATGCGGTCGGCCTTCGTCATCGCAAAGCTAATGGCAAAGGTTTGTCCGGCTTCGTCTCGATCGAATCCCAAATGATGGTTGGCTTGATGGGTGGCATCAATCATTCCACGCATCTGTCCAAGACTGGGATTACCGCCTGTGCTGACAAATACGGCTTTGTTGAGTTCCTTCAGCTCGTCCTCCAGCTCACGCATTTCAGCGTCTCCGCTGTTAGAGCCTTCACTCTGCATCTGCTCGTAGCCGTGGATGCTTTCTTTGATATGCTCTTTGGTCAACTGGTAGTAGGCCATCGCATCGAAAGCACTCTCAAACCAATAGACATCGGTTGCTTTATCAAGAGAGGTGTCGCGTGGACTGGCAAACCACAAGCCTTCAGCAGCGTTGGAGTTTCTGGCCATGCCTTTGTAGGAGGTAACGCCTTGGGCATTGGGGCGGCTTCGTTCTTCCATCCCAACAACCTTTTCTGGCTCACTTGGCTTGCGCAAAGGGAACGAGAGGTTGGTGAAGCGTTTGCCATCGGGCATTTCCTTGGTAGAGAGGAAGAAGCCTTTATTGAAGGCATACTGTGTGGTGAGGTCGATGCCTCGGGGTTTGAAGTAGCCATAAAACTTCTTTTGACTGTCTTTGTCCTTGGGATAGAACTTATGCAGTTCGTAATCACTCGACTGAAAGGGCTTTGTTTCTTTCGCTGGCTCAAAGATGCGTTGCTTGCGTTCTTCCATGGGGACATTCAGCAAGCGGTTGCATACCAAGTTGACCAAACGATCGGGAGACATCCCCACTTTGTAGTCTTTGAACAACTGGGGATGCTCCTTGATGAAACTGATGACGTTGAAGTTCTTCTGCTCAGGTGGCTGGAAGCAACAGGCACCGTTGGGCGTAACAAGGAACTTGTCGCCTCGCACACGGCAGCCATCACTTCCGATGCGGACATACGAAGGATAGCGAATGCCATCACGTTTGTTCAACTGATAGCCGGCATCCTGCAGGACTTCTTGAATGCTGAGCTTTTGCAAGAAGTCGCTATATTCGAGTTCGTTTTCATTCATGGGCTTTCTGTTTTAGCGTCCGTTACTCATGTGGTGGTCAGGGCCATCCATGTTCATAGCTGCCTCGAAGTTTCGGGCGGCTACATCCATGGGTGTATCTACACCAGGCTTGAAATAAGGGCGTGGATGAGCGCAATGCTGTTCTACATAGATTTCAGGGCCAGCATGGGGCTCTTTGATATGCTCTATGTTGTGGACAATATCTGCTGCGCCATAAGTCACATCTCCTGCCATACGAAGTCCGGCCAACAATGCTGCACCAATCTTGGTACCCAAACCGACTCCATCACCTCTTGACTTCATGTCCACTTCATTGAAGACCTTGGAGAAGAGTTTCATGCGGTGGTAGTCATCTACAGCCATAAACTTATCATACTGCTTTTGAGTGATCTCATGACTGATGCTTTCGCCATTGATGATAGCGGTCATCTTGTATTTGCCTTCTTGTTCGGAAGGTGCTACTTGAATGTCCTCCACCATTACTTCACGGCCATGTCTTCCTTCACGAAACCAGCCTTTGCTTTCATCCAAGTCTTGACCATGGACTCTTCCGACCTTGGGATTATCCACTTCTTGCTCTACAGTCATTGCTTGGTTTTGTTCTTCTACGAGTTGTGGGGCGAGTTGAGCTTCGAGCTCCTGCTTGACCTCGGGCTTCAGGTTGATAGCAACGACCTCTTTGCTATTGAGCATATCCATGGTTATCTTGTCTGCAAAGTCATCCTTAATGACGCTGTTCAAGATTTCCAATCGTTTGGCTATGGGAGCTTCTTTGATAGAGTTGTTCGTTAAAGCTTTCAGCTCGTCAGCTCTCAAATAGTAAATCATATCGGCCTGAGTGCTGCTCGACTGAATGGTGAGAGTCTTTACTTTTTCATCAATGATGATGCCGTGGGATGCAAGGCATTCTTGCCACTTCTCATTGGAGAAATAGACTTGAGAAGTGATAAGTTCTTTGTAGGGCTTGGCTGGTTCCTGACTACGGGGGCGATTAACGACTGGCGTGATGACGCTCTGCAGTTCTTGAAGTACATCCTTTTGAGGTACTGGAACTTGCTGCTGATTGCCTTTGTAGTAAAAGCCGTAACCGCCGCTTTGCAGTTCACCGGGCTTCATGCGTCTATCGGGACGTTCATCTACCATTGGCGCACCGGGATAGAACATGGCTCCACCCACTCTGCGTAGATGAAAACCTGCTTGCTGACGAGGTGTCCAGCCTAAAAAGTCGGGATGCCAACCTAAACGACCATATTCTCCAGCACCAATGCGGTAGCCATGAAGACCCATAGCTACACGGCCATTGGCGTTGCGAGCATGAACAAAGTTTCGGGGCATATAGAAGTCGTTGCCAACAATGCTTGTAAAGACGTTATAGGCTTTCTTGTTGGCATAGTTGGTGCCCCAATCGGTCAGAGCGTGCATCTGCTTCTCTGTCAGATTGTAGGTGAGCAACGGAGAATCGTGACCTTGAACGGCCAACTGATACCCGTTGCTGTTGGAGAGAATATGGGCTTGCATACCATTGCGCATCAGGATGTCGCGCATTTCGGGCTGCAGATCCATTTCCCTTGGATTAGTATTCTTTCTGATAGCCATTGTCTGTAGAGATTAAGCGTTTCCTTCTTCCATCGCTTTTTCAAGCTGTTCGGACTTGTAGTTCACAAATTGCTCGGCTGATTCATTGCCGATGCTCAGCGAGTATTCACGGCAGTATTCTTCATACTCGTCCTGCCACTCTTCGCTAAAATGGTTGATGTAGTCCAACCAGTTGTACTCTCCTCGCTGCATTTTCTCTACAAGGATGTCTTCTGAATAATAAGGGCCTTTTCGCATGTTCTTTTCTTTTTTGTTAGGTTATTTACGGAGCGAAGCATTGCGCTGGGCGCTCTTCTTCTGCTCATTCCAGAGTTCTTCGGTGTACTCGTCTTCCACCACGTAGTCGTGATTGCCTTCGTCATCGGTGACCCAACAACCATAGCAGCCAAAGGTGAATTTGTCCCATTCACGCTTGCCACGCTCTTTCCATTGCTGTTCGTCGCCTTGGGCAAAGCGAATGCCGGTGTTACTGTTCAGGTCGATACCAACGGTGACGGGTTCATCATCAATCACAAAAGTGAGAGGCTGGCCATTCTGCATCGTCTTGATCTCTGCACTGCCAAGGCCCAGCTCTTCGGAAAGGACTTGCAGGTTGCGACCAATAACTGGCGTAGGCACGTTCATCACCTGATTGGTCTCAGGGTCAATTTGCACAAAGGCTTTGATGATGGTTCCTTGAGGTGATGTCACATCGGCCACCACAGCTTTGCCATCTTTGAGCAGCTGCTGTTGGTTGTCGTCGAACTGTTCCAAGAGGGCATACTTCAAAACCGGATAGAACATGACATCGACTTTGCCATCTTCCATCCGGACAAGTGAGAAGCGGGTACGACTCTTGATGAGCTCACCCTCGTCATCGGTGACGTGGATAGGGAGTACTGGAGATTGGCGGCCATTCCAAATGTCTTCCAAGACATGCATCGGCAAGTCTTCGATCATTTCGTGGGAGAGACCGAATTTTTCAAGCGCCCCATAAGGGATTTCTCCCTCTTCAAATTGATTGCATTTCATACTTAAAATCGGATTTAATGAATATTCTGAGGGTCAAAATTAAAGTGAGAAATACAGACTAAAGAATTATACTTTCCATGTAGGGCTACTTTTCAATATTATTATGCTTAGAGTATGATAATACGCCTATATTCATACTTCAATCATATATATTGTTATATTTAAGAGCGTCATCAGGGTAAGATTCTTCACTACGTTTTTTTGTGGGCTACTTTTGCAGTCATGAAGTCATATAAAGTTCTGCTATTCTCTATCTCCATGTTGACTGCAAACACCGCTTTTGCTCAGTTCAACACCGTGTCGCAAGACGTGCCCAGATACAAAGTAAGCGTGACGTCAGCCCCTGTGCCAACTCCACGCTTACCTGATGCACCTTTAGCATCAACCAAGACCAACTCGGACTCTCTCCAAGCTGGCCAACAAAAAAAGCGGATAGACCTACGCATGAGCGTGGCCTATCCACTTAAACATATTCAAGTCACAAGTCCCTTCGGCTATCGACGTGACCCTTTCACTGGCAAGAAACGTATGCACAACGGTCTCGACCTACATGCACGCGGCGACAAAGTCTTCGCCATGTTGCCAGGCATCGTCCATAAAGTTGGCTACGACAAGCGTTCCGGCATCTTCGTAACACTTCGCCATGGTGATATTACTATCAGTTACTGCCATCTTTCCAAGGTTGCCGTTCGCAAAGGAGATGTGGTCTCAGCTGAAACCATCGTTGGGATAACCGGTAACACAGGACGCAGCACTGGGGAACATTTGCATATTACTTGCAAGCTGAAGGGGAGGTGTGTAAATCCAATGGTTGTAATAGAACAAATTCGCAGATTAGGAATTTCATGATTGCTACTACTCATCATTCCGCATCAAACACTTCCATACTGGTACATTTTCGACCTTGAAGTCCAACGAGTCCTTTTGCTACCAATTCCATTGCTTGATCTTCTGCATCTGTACCACTGACAGCTGTAATAGTCAAGGTCTCGTGTTCATCCAGTTCTGTAGTAACATCGACATGATAATGGTGCATGACTTCGCGTCTATTAACTTCCAATGCGCGACTTGCCAAATCAGAGGTCCAATTGATCTTTGTGGCAGGTGCCTTACGCATATTCTTCAACACCTTGACTTTTACAGTGGCATCAGAGCCGTCAGGATTGACTTTACGGAAGCGTTTGCATCCACAGGAGCAGCTCCATATTGGAGCTCGACGAGGTATGCTGTCGCCACCCATGATACCATCCTTTCGGTACTGAAGCACAAATTCAATCTCGGTCATGTCTCCCGTGCCATAAATTATATCAACTACAGAACTACCACAATCGGGGCATTTTGATGGTTTGCGAGTCACGTTGATGATGCGTGGTTTCTTATTGCCTAACATAAGCGTTACTATATTTGAACTTTATTTGCTAGTAGTTCCTTTTAGTTCTTTACCAGAGAAAGTGCCATAGGACTTTTTGGAAATTTCTCCAATTTTATAATAATCAGCCAATGCTTTGAGTACAACATCAATATCTGCTTCGCTTTCAACAACAAGTTTCCCATCTTTCATTGGTAGTTTGTCATTGTACTTCTTACAGACTCTGCACATACGTTTCATGTCATTGGTAGTCAAATTAGTGTAACTTCCAATTTTTTCTACTTTGAGCAACTTCTTATGTATTGATGGTTTCGTTTCTATTAGTTCTAGAAGTTTTTCTGAACCAATAAAATTTCCACTGTCAACCATCTTATTTGCAATCTCTGTAGCTTTCTCTTTATACTCTTCATGCAAGCCCAATATTTGCTCAAAATAGGCTTTTTTAAGTACATAAAAAATCTCATCGCAAAAAATACAATCTATTTGATAGTCAAGATTAACAGTTTCCTCTTTTAAGATTGTAAGCTTCTGACTTTTTGTGCTAAACATTGCCCTAAGCCATTTAGTTGATTTTTCATCAACACAAACCTTACTCGGAAGCAATTTGCGAAACGTGTATATTTTTTGCTTAGTTGAAAGGTTAAAGAATTCAACGCAGTAAGCCCATAGACTATCACCGTTACTCGTTATATCAAATAAATTCTTTACTTTTTCTATATTAGTTGAAAGTAATTGATTAGTAACAACGTCTGAAAAAGAAAATACCTTATTCTTAATAGAATACGTAAATAGGTTCTCTGTTTCATCTGACAAAATATCATAATCTACCAAATCAAAATTCTTGTCAATAGTAGCCTTAAGTTGTTCCTTCGATGCTGACAAAATTGTCTCTCGCAATTCATCATCACAATCAATTTGATATACTCGAAAGAGATATTTGTCTTTTGCACGCATCTTCTTAGTTATATTCTCTTTTGTCTTTCTTGTGACAAAATAGAGCTTAACATCTTGAGTAGAGATATCAGAAATAACATCGTATAAATCTTGAACCGTCATGATATAAACCTTTTGTTTCCGAAATAAAGTTGATAACCTATATTGTATATTTGAACTTGATCGCCTTCTTGAATATCCTTGTTCTTTGTAATTACAATACCTTGTCTTTGGATACTACCATCCATAAATGTAAAGCTGTAAATTGAAAATTTTAGCCCTAAAATCGGATTAACTAATAGAAGTTTTGAACTAACAAAAAGCCTATATACGATAAAGAACAATATTAACCTAATTTCCGCAAGCGAATGAAATCAGAGCATTACCTATGCATTTTTCAGTGAGTTTATTATCTTTACATTGGGTTTTGGTGAAACGAAGGTGCCAAAGGTCCACTCTTTTGCATAACTTCCCCTTACCCCATGAAGCGACTTGAGGCAATACGCATTACCCACCACTAAGAGTAAAGATTAGCCAAAATCCTGTTGAAAGGCCATTTTATACGCTGGATTCTCTGTATAGATGTTTAGCACGTGGGGCCTAGAAGTCCTAATCCACTTTGCGGCAACCGAGATGTATTTGAAAACGAAAGTTTTGATACGACTCGTTATGGATAGCCCAAAATCCTTAACGTTTAATTTTCGGATGATTGTTTTGTAGAAGTTCCTTATCAATGCAGTCATCAGCAGGTATACTGCATTTTCTGCCATGAATGACTTTGGCAAGTGTTTCCATCCAAACCCGTTGTTCATGTCATCGAGGATTCTTTCCTTCCCACCGCGCAGGTTATAGAACTCTACGACATCCCTTATGTCGGATTCGAAATCATTGGTAAGGATACACCGGTAGGTATATTCTCCTTCCCATAGCTCCCGTATGTCATCTGTTCTTCTTTGTCTTTGGATGACAAGACGGTAGGGTTTCCCCTTCCACTTTTCTACGACAATCGAATTCATCTCGAACCTGATTCCGTTGATCTCCTCAGCCTTCCATCCCCTGAGGGCGAACATGTCATCGTAAAAAGCGGAGCATCTGTTGGCTCTGATATAGAAGTACTTGCAATGGGCCTTGACGGTATCTACAATCTCTTCGGAGCACGACCCACAATCCATACGGGCTCTATTTATATGAATGCCGTTACATTCCAGCCTGGTGAAGATTCTTTCCAATGTACACTGCTGGCAGAACCGGACATTCGTGTTCCCATCCCGATTTTCAATGCCGACAATATGGTCACCTATAACGGCCACTCCCGGGCTGTATCCTGTGAACTTCTTGTATGTACGTTTGGCATCATACTTCTCCGTTTCAATGAACTGGTGGGCAAAATCCAGATCGTAACCCTGCTCCTGACATAATTCTCCGGTAGCAATGAGAGACTTGACCAGCAATTCATTCATGTTGTCAGCTGTATTGAAGTCATAAGATTTACCTGAGTCTGGAGATGAATACGTAATGTTGTCTGTTGTCAGTTCTTTTATGGCGCGAAGAATCGTGTCTGCGCTGCAGGTTTTAAGTTTGGGATGCAGGGAAAGATGGGGCATGAGATGAGTGGATATGTCTTCAATGCACGAGCCGCCACAGAAGAATACGCACATGAGAGAACGGATGATTTCACTGTATTGGTAACCATAGGTTCTGCTACGCAGTCCTAATGTGGAGTCAATTACATCCGATAAAAGAGCATCAAATTGCTCCATGATTGAAAATATTCCGCCAAAAGGTGTGATTGAATCGAATTTTATTTGTACTTTAGCCATGTCTGCTGAAGATTGGTTTGATTTTTATTGCAACACGAAGTTAAGTGAATCTTCTGACATGACAAAGCACTGGGTAATACATTACTACTCAGTGCTTCAAATTAGTTTTATACAAAAGTGTTGCGGAAATTAGGTTATCAAAGCCTTCGTTTATAGTTTATCCATAACCCAAAAGAAGTTCAGTGCCTATAAAAAGGGAGTTCGGATCTTATAGGAAAGAGGTTTATCTACAATATACGCCCGCCATCAGACCAATTGTCGGTATACATAGACAGCCTTAAAAAAGAGAAAAGAGGGTGAAAGATATGCCCTTCACCCGCTAACGCCCATGAATAAGGCGTTATAGCGAAAAGGTGAAGGGCATATCACATTTGTACGACACACGGACATCATACCTTAATTCCGGTAAATCAGACAGATAGAAATTCTTTTCTCACTCTTCTTTAGCTTCAGTCAAGCCATACTTTGCTCTTGTGATTTTCCGTACAAGTTCCCTTTGAACACTTTCCAATGCGTTCACTTCTTTATCCAACAGTTCCAAAGCTGAGCCTTTCTGTAACAGATAAGAACGGTCTGAGTATTTTATCATAGAAGTGGGCACTGCCTTATTATCCTTTTTATATTGTTCAATCATATATCGCAAAGCTTCCGATCTATATTTACAAACGGTCTTCCGTTCCGCATAATATAATTCTTTATAAGCATTGTCTTCACTTCTCAACTTCTTCCAAAAAGCAGAAAAAGCTGCCGACAACGCCTCTTTCTCTTCCTTAGATACAACCTCCGTTTGTCTCTTTTTAAGTTCCCTATATTCCTTATATGTATTTAAGAACTTATCCAGCGCATCTTTACAGACTTTATGTTCAAACCGGTAATTTTCCAATGAAGCAGGACGGTTATACTCAACAATCTCCTGCAGGTAAGGCACATCATTCCAACTGATATACTTATTATTCGCTTCACAATAGTCTGCGTAAGCACTCACAAGTTGCCAACTATACTCTTTTGTTTTCTGATTCAGTTCTTCATTGATGGCCGACAAACTTTTCTCCATTTCCTGTAAATCCTGCGCTAATGCGGTCTGCATACTCCCCCATCCCGAAATGAATAGACAAAGGACGCCTAATAATGTTGTTTTCATAATAATAAATTAAAATTAAGTAAGTAAATGCACAGTTTGCCTGGCTTTATTATCTTCTTCCATGAAGTTTCATTTTTTCTTCCGACAAATATAGGAATTTCCAGCGAACCACCTCACTTCGCCTGTTTATTTTCTTTTATTGCAAAAAACTTAAATATTGAAATAGTGTTCGTATCTTTGCACCGGCTAACTAATAATCTCTTTATTTTTATTACAATATAGCATTTACGAATAATATTATGATTGTCCGGCACAAATTGCTGGCAGACCTTGTAAGACTCTGGAAAAACGACCAGTTAATAGAAAAGATAGACCGGCTCCCCGTAGAACTGAGTCCCCGAAGATCGAAGCCGATGGGACGTTGCTGCATACATAAAGAACGGGCGGTATGGAGATATAAGACTTTTCCTTTGATGGGATTGGATATGACGGATGAACATGATGAAGTCGCTCCCCTTTCTGATTATGCACGTATGGCATTGAGCCGCCCCGAGCCGAATAAGGAAAATATCATGTGTGTGATTGACGAAGCATGTTCTTCCTGTGTCCAAATCAACTATGAGATTACCAATCTTTGTCGCGGATGCGTAGCCCGCAGTTGCTATATGAACTGCCCCAAAGACGCTATACGCTTCAAAAAGAACGGTCAGGCGATGATTGACCATGACACTTGCATCAGTTGCGGTATTTGCCATAAGAGTTGTCCTTATCATGCCATTGTGTATATCCCCGTGCCATGTGAAGAGTCTTGTCCGGTAAAAGCGATCAGCAAAGACGAACATGGCATAGAGCATATCGACGAAAGTAAATGTATCTATTGCGGTAAATGTCTGAACGCTTGTCCGTTCGGTGCAATCTTTGAGATTTCACAGACATTCGATGTTCTGCAGCATATCCGTAAAGGAGAAAAGCTGGTTGCCATCGTTGCACCGTCCATTCTCGGGCAGTTCAACACAACCATAGAAAAGGTCTACGGGGCATTTAAGGAAATAGGATTCGCCGATGTCATTGAGGTTGCTGAAGGTGCCATGCAGACTACCAGCAACGAAGCTCACGAGTTATTGGAGAAGTTGGAAGAGGGACAGAAATTCATGACCACTTCTTGTTGCCCTTCCTACATAGAGTTAGTCGAAAAACATATTCCGGGAATGAAACCATACGTATCTTCCACTGGTTCACCCATGTATTATGCCGCACGGATCGCCAAAGAAAAACACCCGGACGCAAAAATCGTATTCGTCGGCCCCTGTATAGCCAAGCGTAAAGAAGTCCGACGCGACGAAGCGGTAGACTACATTCTGACATTTGAGGAAATAGGTTCTATTCTTGATGGATTCGATATCCAACTGGAACAAATGCAAGAATTTTCCATTCTGCACACTTCCGTCCGCGAAGCACACGGGTTTGCCCAAGCAGGCGGCGTGATGGGGGCTGTCAAGGCTTACTTGAAAGAAGAAGCGGAGAAAATCAACGCAATACAGGTATCGGACATCAATAAGAAGAATATCGCTCTGTTACGCGCTTGCGCCAAGACGGGAAAGGCTGCCGGACAATTCATCGAAGTGATGGCTTGCGAAGGCGGATGTATCACCGGTCCAAGTACACATAACGATATTGTTTCAGGACGTCGCCAACTGGTACAAGAGCTTCTCAAACGCAAAGAGAGCTATGAAACAATGGATCGATAGGCTACGGCGGGAAAGAACCCTCCGACCGGAAGAGTTCCGGCAACTGTTGACTGAATGTGACGCAGAACTGCTGCGTTACATCAACAAACAGGCGCAGGAAGTCAGTCTCCTTCATTTTGGAAACAAGATTTATATCCGTGGACTGATTGAAATCAGTAATTGCTGCCGGAACAACTGCTATTACTGCGGCATTCGTAAAGGTAATCCAAACATCGAGCGTTATCGTCTGACGCAGGAAAGCATATTGGACTGTTGCAAACAGGGATATGAGTCAGGTTTCCGTACTTTCGTCCTGCAAGGTGGAGAAGATCCCGTCCTAACGGATGATAAGATAGAGAGGATAGTCACAAACATCCGGCAAGAATACCCGGACTGTGCCATTACATTATCACTCGGAGAGAAGTCCCGCAATACGTATGAACGTTTTTTCAAAGCAGGCGCCAACCGTTATCTGCTACGCCACGAAACTTACAACGAGGCGCATTACCAACAGCTGCATCCGACGGAGATGTCCGTCAAGCGGCGTTTGCAATGTCTGCAAGATTTAAAAGACATCGGTTACCAGACAGGAACCGGAATTATGGTCGGCAGTCCCGGACAGACAGTAGAAGATATTGTCGAAGATATCTTATTTATAGAACAGCTCCGTCCGGAAATGATCGGCATGGGTCCTTTCTTGCCGCATCACGATACCCCTTTTGCCCAATACCCAAGTGGAACAGTGGCACAGACAGTTCTCCTATTATCCATCTTCCGCCTGATGCATCCATCTGCATTGATTCCGGCAACAACGGCTTTAGCGACTCTTGCCTCCGACGGAAGAGAACGGGGAATATTGGCAGGCGCCAATGTAGTAATGCCTAACCTCTCTCCGCACGAGGAACGGAAGAAATATGAGTTATATAATGACAAAGCTTCACTCGGAGCGGAATCCGCCGAAGGCTTGATTGCCCTACAAAAACAGCTGAATGCCATCGGCTACGAGATTTCCACTGAAAGAGGGGACTTTATACAGTGCACCACAGATTACACGGATTTTCACAGATTTATTTCGATTCATTCTTAATCTGTGAAAATCCGTGTAATCTGTGGTGAAAATGAAAAAAGAGAAAATATATGATATACCAAAAAGATTCATCAAAAGCAGAAGAGTTTATCCCCCACGAAGAAATTCTGGATACGCTGGAATACGCTAAAAACAATAAAGACAACCGTGCACTTATCGAGCAGCTGATTGAAAAGGCCTCCCATTGTAAAGGATTGAGCCATCGCGAAGCAGCCCTGTTGCTGGAATGCAACCAGCCCGACCTTATAGAACGCATATTTCATCTTGCTAAAGAAATCAAGCAAAAATTCTATGGTAACCGCATCGTGATGTTCGCGCCACTCTATCTGTCGAACTATTGTGTAAACGGTTGTACATATTGCCCGTATCACGCCAAGAACAAGACGATTGCCCGCAAGAAACTGACACAGGAAGAGATTCGCCGGGAAGTGATCGCCTTACAAGACATGGGGCACAAGCGTCTTACTCTTGAAGCCGGAGAACATCCATCGCTGAATCCGATAGAATATATCCTGGAGTCCATAAAAACAATTTATAGCATTCAACATAAGAACGGTGCCATCCGCCGGGTGAATGTCAACATCGCTGCTACTACGGTAGAAAATTATCGTAAACTGAAAGAAGCGGGTATCGGCACCTACATTCTATTTCAGGAAACTTATCACAAGGAAAACTACGAAACCCTCCATCCTACCGGACCGAAAAGTAACTATGCTTACCATACGGAAGCAATGGACCGTGCAATGGAAGGAGGTATTGACGATGTGGGGATTGGAGTCCTTTTCGGTTTGAATACTTATCGGTATGATTTTGTAGGATTGTTAATGCACGCCGAACACCTGGAAGCTAAGTTCGGTGTAGGACCACATACCATCAGCGTCCCCCGAATCTGTTCGGCAGATGATATTGACGCCGGAGACTTTCCCAATGCCATCTCAGATGAAATATTCAGCAAGATTGTGGCTGTGATTCGGATTGCCGTTCCTTATACGGGAATGATTATTTCCACCCGTGAATCACAGGAATCCCGTAAAAAAGTTCTCGAACTGGGTATCTCGCAAATCAGTGGCGGATCACGTACCAGTGTAGGCGGTTATGCCGAAGCAGAATTGCCCGAAAACAACTCCGCTCAATTTGATGTCAGCGACACACGGACATTGGACGAAGTGGTCAACTGGCTACTCGAACTAGGCTATATCTCTAGTTTCTGCACTGCCTGCTACCGGGAAGGACGGACGGGAGACCGCTTCATGTCATTAGTCAAATCCGGTCAGATAGCAAATTGCTGCGGGCCGAACGCTCTGATGACCTTGAAAGAGTATCTGGAAGACTATGCCTCCGAAGATACCCGTCGGAAAGGATTGGAGCTGATTTCCAAAGAAACGGAACGAATTCCCAATCCCAAAATCAGAGAAATAGCTATCCGTAACTTAAAAGAAATTTCCAACGGTAAAAGAGATTTTCGCTTATGAGCCTGACAGATACTCCAAATGCCAACAGACTTCATATAGCCCTTTTCGGCAGACGGAACAGTGGTAAATCTTCTCTTATCAATGCATTGACAGGACAAGATACCGCCCTCGTTTCAGATACTCCGGGAACGACTACCGACCTTGTATCCAAAGCTATGGAAATGCAAGGTATTGGTCCGTGTTTGTTTATAGATACTCCGGGGTTCGATGATGAGGGAGAGCTGGGAGAGCTGCGTATCAGTCGGACTTTAAAGGCTATTGAGAAAACGGATATTGCATTGCTGCTATGTGGGGATACTACCTTTTTTCATGAAAAAGAGATGCTAGCACTATTGAAAGAGAAGAATATCCCTGTCATTCCGGTATTGAATAAAATAGATATAAGAGAGAACAATGATAGCTTAGCTACATACATTGAGAAAGAATGTAAAATATGTCCGTTGCTCGTCAGTGCAAAAGAAGAGATAGGAATCGAGCAAATCCGGCAGGCAATTCTTGAAAAACTGCCTTCGGATTTCGGTCAGCAAAGCATTACCGGAGAGCTTACCGCAGAGAATGATCTTGTTCTTCTCGTCATGCCGCAGGATATCCAAGCTCCCAAAGGCAGACTTATCCTGCCGCAAGTGCAGACAATCCGTGAATTGCTGGACAAGAAATGCCTCGTTGTGAGTTGCACTACCGACAAGTTGACAGAGACATTACAAGCTCTCGCCCGTCCTCCGAAACTAATCATCACCGACTCGCAAGTTTTCAAGGCTGTTTATGAACAGAAACCAGAAGAAAGTAAACTGACCTCTTTTTCGGTACTTTTTGCCGGTTATAAGGGAGACATTCATTACTACGTAGAAAGCGCCGTCGTCATTGAAAGCCTGACGGAGGATTCACGCGTATTGATTGCGGAGGCCTGTACCCATGCTCCCCTTACCGAAGATATAGGAAGAGTGAAACTTCCCCGCCTATTACGCAAACGAATTGGCGAAAAGTTACAAATCGACATTGTAGGCGGAACGGATTTCCCTCAGGATCTCACGCCTTACGACTTGATTATCCATTGCGGAGCATGTATGTTCAACCACAAATATGTGCTAAGCCGCATCGAACGTGCACGGGAGCAGCACATCCCCATGACAAATTATGGAGTGGCTATCGCCTACCTCAACGGAATACTTGACCAAATAGAATATTAAACAGTACACACGAAAAGAAAAAATAAGGTGCCGCTGATTGTGAAGTCAACGACACCTTACTTATTTTATATTCCTACTATCTCTTATCTTATAGCGGCAATCAATTCTTCCGCCGAAACAAGATTCTGTTCTCCTGTCTCCATATTCTTTAACATCGCTTTGCCTTCACTCATTTCGTTTTCACCGACGATAGCTACAAACGGAATGTTCTTTGCATTGGCATAGCTCATCTGCTTCTTCATCTTAGCCGCATCGGGGAAAATCTCCGCACGGATACCGGCAGCACGTACTTTCGACAAAATGCCCATAGAGAATGCGGCTTCCTTCTCACCGAAGTTAATAAACAAGAGTTCGGTTCCATTCACAGCTTCTTTAGGATAAAGGTCGAGTTGGTTCAGCACATCAAAGATACGGTCTGCACCAAAGGAAATACCGACACCTGATACTCCTGCCATGCCGAATACACCGGTCAAGTTGTCATAGCGACCACCACCTGTGATACTGCCGATCTGCACATCCAATGCTTTTACTTCAAAAATAGCACCGGTATAATAATTCAGTCCGCGAGCTAATGTCAGGTCAAGTTCGATTTCATTCTTCAATCCCATTGTCTCTAAAGTATTCAGAATAAATTCGCTCTCTTCTACCCCTTTCAATCCTACTTCACTGGCAGCCAACACATTTTTCAGCGTCGCCAACTTTTCCGCATTCGTTCCGCTAAGGAGAATGATCGGTTGTAACTTGGCAATAGCCTCATCACTGATACCTTTCTCTTTCAGTTCGGCATTTACATTGTCCAAACCGATTTTATCCAGCTTATCTATGGCAACAGTGATATCGACAATCTTATCCGATTCACCGATAATCTCGGCAATACCGGAAAGAATCTTGCGGTTATTGATTTTAATGCACACACGGATGTTGAAACGGCTGAATACAGTATCGACAATCTGCATCAATTCGACTTCGTTCAGCAAGGAATCACTTCCCACCACGTCTGCATCACACTGATAGAACTCGCGATAACGCCCTTTCTGCGGACGGTCGGCACGCCATACCGGCTGTATCTGATAACGTTTGAAAGGGAAAGTGATTTCGTCACGGTGCATCACTACATAACGCGCAAAAGGTACTGTCAAGTCATAACGCAACCCTTTCTCACAGAACTTACTTGCCAGCTTAGCGGCATTACGACTCAATAATTCTTCGTCTGTGATTCCTGAGAAGTAATCACCCGAATTCTGAATCTTAAAAAGGAGTTTATCACCTTCGTCACCGTACTTTCCCATCAATGTAGAAAGCATCTCCATCGCGGGAGTTTCTATCTGCTGAAAACCATACAGATGGTATACGTCACGAATTGTATTGAATATATAATTACGCTTCGCCATTTCTACCGGCGAGAAGTCACGAGTTCCTTTAGGAATACTTGGTTTTGCTGCCATGATATTGCTGTTTATAATTTTAATTGCGCAAATTTACTGCAAATTTCCGAGCAATGCTTACATATATACGAAAAAATCCTCCATAGTCTTCGGAAAGACTTAGTCTCTTCTACCCATGAAAATCATGATATAGTAAACCAACGTAGCCAATGAACTCAATGCAGCAACTACATAGGTATAAGCAGCAGAACGAAGAGCATCTTCAGCTTGTGCATGATTGTACGAGTTAGTAATGCCGGATGAACTCAACCATACCAATGCACGTTTACTTGCATTGATTTCCACCGGCAACGTGATAAAACTGAACAATGTAGTCATGGCAAACAAAATAATACCTGCCAGCAATAACTGCGGAAACGTGTTCACCAACAAGATACCAACCAGCAATATCCATGTCATAATGGAAGAGGCAAAGTTAACTACCGGAACCAACGCGCTACGCATCTTCAAAGGAGCATACATACGCGCATGCTGCACGGCATGACCACATTCATGAGCCGCTACGGCAGCCGCCATTATACTATCATTTCCATACACATCTTCACTCAGATTCACCGTTTTGTTAGTCGGATTATAGTGATCGGTCAACTGACCCGGCGTATGCGTCACCTGTACATCATAAATTCCATTGTCATGCAACATCTTGATAGCTACATCGCGTCCTGTCATTCCATTTCCTGTAGGAATCTTAGAATACTTTTTGAATTTGCTCTGCAAATTCATTTGTACCAGCCAACTTACTACGGCTATTCCTATAAATAATACCCAATAAGACATATTCATTTCATTTTAATTATTACTCTATATCTCTATAAACAAATTGTTTGCCAAAAATAAGGGGAAACTATCAATGTCAGAATAGTTTCCCCTTGCTTTTATGAAGAATTAGCTAAAAATTAGTCAATTATGCGAATCAGTAATTGGCTCTCTGATTCAAAAATTAAAAATTAACCAATGTAAGTAGAGCAATGGCCAACTTTCCAAAGGTATGTACCAACAGCCCTTTGGTAGCTCTTACTTTAGACGCTTTTTGAATTTCTGTTTTTTCATTCAGCCAGTTGAAAAAGGATTCGATAGGTTGTCTGACTTTTGAAACGGCTTGCGAGAAAAGATCTCTGGAGGCTTTCTCCCTCTGTTGAGTACTTCCGGTTCTCCTTTAATCTCCTTATGCGGAGTTAGTACCTTAACTGGATTGCTTTCATTAAAGAAAGAGAAGTCGCTGTAAATCTTATCTGCAAGAACTGTCTTTCCGGACAGGTATGGCACGCATTCGCTTTTGAATACGGTCAGGTCGTTGTCCGAAGCCGGTGTCAGAGCTATCATCTCCGGGAAGGGTAAGGTTCCCTCCCTACGCTGTCCTACCATATGCAGTTTCATGCCATAGTAGTACATGTTCTTAGTGGAGCAATACCCCTTTGATGTTATCTCCGTTGCCACTTTCCCTTCCCGATTCTTGCCCTTACAGGTTACAATCGGCATGGAATCTACAATGGATATGATGGAATCGCAATCCTTGGGCTTGAATGATTGTATCATGGTTTCCACCAACACTTTAAATGCTTCTGAAAGCATGTTTAGGCGTATACAGAACGTTTGATAAGACGGAAGTTTTGGAAACCATGATGACAGATACTCCTTGGCGAAAGTATGTATCTCCTTGATGCCGAAGTATCTCTGACAGTAACCGCAGAACAGGTAGACGGTAAGAACTTCCTCATCCGTAAATTCGGGATTGGAATTGTTACTGAATCTCTGGCAGTAGAAACACAGAGAAGACTTATAGACATCACAGATATACATATACAAACCTATTAGTTTTAACTTTTTCTCCTTGGGAATCATAATTAGGAAAATGAGTGGTTTTATTCTTCTAATTTACTGATTTTCAAGGAGACTACAAAATAAAACAATGAGATAATTAACTGAATTACAAACTTTTAAATCAAGAATCAGAAGCTGTTTTCAACTACTGATTCGCATAATTAAGGAAAAGAAAGTTTAGTATTAATAGAAAGGAAGTTATCTATTAATAGCCCGCGAATCAATCCTCTATTCATCCTCTGTGAGACTCTGTGTACTCTGTGGTGAAGAAATGGGATTGCATTTTCCATTTACACAAAACACTTTATAGCACCATTTATTCAACTGACAATTCAAACACACGACTTGCATATTCATTACGCAATGATATTTCAACACCATTTTCCATCAAAATCTGTCCGGAAATAACTTTGCCATGCAAAGAACAAGGCTCCTCACCAATCGGAAGATTTAATTCTGTAAAACGATAATTCTTCATTGGATCCAGCCCGGCCATACGAAAGCGAGGAATCTGCTGATTAATAAAATGTACCAATTTGTATCCGAAAAAGACAGCATGTTCTTTCTCCGGAGCCACATACATCAAAGATGCAACCCCTTTATTATCATAAGGAGAAATCAGACGATACAAGTCACCCAATTGTACAATCGGACGTATATGCTTATAAGTCTCTATCGCTTTTTTAGAAAATACCTGCTCTTGTTCTGTCATACTTGATGGCTGCATCTCCATTCCCAAACGTCCCATCATCGCTACATCAAAACGAAATTTCAAAGGCACTCTTCTGCCGGTCTGATGATTAGGAGAAGCACTGACATGCGATGCCATAGCAATTGACGGGAAGAAATAAGAAGTTCCCCATTGCATATAAATACGCTGCAGGGCATCCGTATTATCACTTACCCAAAATTCATCAAATCCTGCCAATACACCATAATTAGCACGCCCGCCACCACTGGCACATGCCTGCATTACCAAGTCAGGATACTTAAGGCGAATACGTTCTACAATCTTCCGAAAACCTCTGTGATAGTCAATGTATAAATGAGATTGCTTCTCTTTTGAAAGATAGGAGGAACCATAGTTTGCCAATGTCATGTTCGCATCCCATTTGATATATGCCAATTCAGGATACTGTGTCATCAGACGATCTACAACTCCAAATACAAAATCCTGTACTTCCGGGTTAGAAAGGTCAAGCACCATCTGCCCGCCTCCACGCCCGTAGGCAATCGATCTATCCGGTTGATGAATAACCCAGTCCGGATGCTTCTCATACAATTCACTTTGCTTGCAGACCATCTCAGGTTCAATCCATATTCCGAATTTGATACCATGCTGCTTTGCAGTATGAAGCAGTCCGTTCACACCATCAGGAAGTTTGTTTTTATCGGTAACCCAATCTCCTAATCCGGCATGATCACCCACACGTGGATATTTCTCTCCGAACCAGCCATCATCCATCACAAAAAGTTCTCCGCCCAATGACGAAATATCATTCATCATTTTCTTCATCTCTGCCTCTCTCACTTTAAAATATACCCCTTCCCAACTGTTCAGCAATATATCCCGCACCTTATTACCGGCATGTATCTGCTCATTACGTGCCCAACGATGAAAATTACGGCTCACTCCGCCCAAACCTTCCCGGCTGAAAGTTACAGCAAGTTTAGGTGTCGCAAACGTTTCACCCGCCTCCAGTTGATATTCCGAAGCCTCTTCATTTATACCAGCAAAGAAACGATGATACCTATTATCATCCGTATCGACACGAAATTTATAATTACCGCCCCAGCACAAAGCGGCTCCTATCACCCGTCCAGAGTTTTCTTTGGGGCATCCATCAAGTGACAGCATAACTTCGGCATGATCATTCAAAGAATTACGCACTCCATCCTTATTCTTTATCACTTTCATTCCAGCTCTCAACGGTTCTGTCGTAACATTGGCTTCCGAAGCCCACGCTCCATGCAAATGAGAGATCCAAACATCTCCCATGCGCAAAGGCAAAAACGCCGAATCAAACCGTTTGAGCACAACCTTCTTTCTCGCATGATTCACCACCTCTGCCCACATTTCAATAACATCACTCTCCATATGTGCTACATAATTCATCCGAACTTCAAAAGGATAAAAACGGTCTTTCAGCACAAGTGTTGTCCGATTGGTTTGCTGCTCTATCCCAGCAACCACTAACTCCAATGACAGACTACCATTGGGATGTTGCACCAACATCGCATTCTCCGAGATGCAATTCCGTCCGAAAACCGGATACGCTGCTACGTTCTCTATCAAACCGGCTGCATACAACTGCGGAATGTGTTCTGAAGAAACTTTCTTCCCAAAATATCCAAATAATAATTCTTTCCCTTCCTCCGCTATCAAAACCAACGAATTGTTACGTGTGGATATAATAACTTCATTCTTTGCCCATACGGACAGGAATCCTGCCATAGCAAAGAAGATCAACAAAATCAGAGACTTCATTTTACCAGTTTTATTCATTATAAATTCAAAGCTTTATTTGTTTCTTTAATCGCACATCCTTATAAGATGTCCCTACATGTATCTCAAAAATTCCGGGTTCGAAGACCCACTCCCTTCTCTTTTCAGAAAAATATTGAAAATCGTCCTTCTCTAACTCAATTATTACTTCTCTTGATTCTCCCGGTTTCAGTTGCACTTTTTCGAATCCTTTCAGTTCTTTCAAAGGGCGTTCTTCTTTTGATTCTTCATCACGTACATATAACTGTGCAATTTCCATCCCCTGACAATTACCTATATTAGAAACTGTAAATGTAACTTTTACCTTTTTCTCTTTCCGATTCACTATTTTCACATCCATACCGGAGTAATGGAAATTCGTATATGACAGTCCAAAGCCGAAAGGAAACAGCGGTTGTATCTGTTTCTTTTCATAACCCCGATAACCAACAAAGATCCCTTCCCGATAGTAGACTTTCCTTTCGTCACGGGTTTCGTCATAGTTGCCATACGCGGGAGAGTCCTCCCAACGCTTTTCAATAGTAAAAGGAAGTTTGGCAGACGGATTTACTTTACCAGAAAGAATCTGTGCCATAGCCCTTCCCCCTTCCTGACCGGGATAAAAAAGATACAAAATGGCAGCCGCTTTATCAATCCACGAATTCATCTGAACTCCTCCTCCTGCGTGTAGGGCCACTACTAAATTCGGATTGACGGACGACAGTTCTTTAATCAGCAACTCTTGTCCATAGGGCAAATCAAAAGGCCGGTCTCTTCCCTCTTTCTCAATAAGTCCGTTTAACCCTCCGCAAAATACGACAATATCGGCACACGAAGCTAACCGCCGGGCTTCAGAAAAGTCCACCTCTCCCTGATAAGCGTATCCTAAATGCACCTCAGTAGGAAGACAGTTGTTATTATAGTACTCTAACTTTATTTTTTTCTTATCTCCTCTCTTTACTGAAACAGCCACATGGCAAGAAGCACAAGAAGGAGCGGTAGAAGCATCATGCAACAACTCGTCGTCAACTGTCAGGCGAAAGCCACCTTGAGCATCCACAAATAACAACAAACTATCTGTTTGTGTCACCTCAATATAACCCTCCCATACAACTGCATAATACTCACCTAAATCCTCAGAAATATCCGGTTTACTTTCCCATAAAAAGTCAACTTGCTTATCCACTCGCTGCAACACAGGTAAGGTACTGTCGGAAATCCTTTTTCCTTTCTTGCCCAACGAGTAGAAACGACTTGTCAATCCCTTTTGTCCGTTCGCTGTCCGAAATTCACTTTTCTGAAACAATAAGGACTGAAATTCTGACGAAATCCCTTCTGCATAAGTAACATTCGCATTCGGAAACTCCTGCCTGATGCCCTCTAACGGTGATACCACATACCAAGGATGAACCCTTGAGCTACCTCCTCCCCCATAACAGATAGGAGAAACTGTATTTTTTACATCATTAATAAGGTTATAACAAGCATTCGGCCCGATAACTGCAATGTTCTTCACTTCATTCGCATTCAAAGGAAGTAGTTTGTCTTTATTCTTCAATAAAACAATGCCTTCCTGAGCCACTTCCAGTGCCATCCGGTTAGCTTTGAGATTAAAAGACGGAATATTTTCTTTCTTTTGAGGACGGTCAAAGAATCCCATTTCCATACAGGAACGATAAATACGCCGCACTTTCTCATTAATGACCTCTTCGCTGATTCTGCCCTCTCGCACCATTGGTATCAGTTTTTCCCGAATCAGCCATTTGTAACTTCCCATTTCCATGTCCAATCCATTCACAACCGCATTTTCCGAATAAGTACAATCCCAGTCGGACATCAGCATTCCCTGAAATCCCCATTCTTTTTTCAAGACATCAATCAAAAAGCTATTTTCAGTACAGTAAATCCCATTCACCGGATTGTATCCCGTCATGACCGCTTTTACTCCGGCTGCCTGAACAGCCGCCTTAAAAGGGGGAAAATAAATTTCACGTAATGCACGTTCCGAGACTTCCGTACTTACCCGATAACGGTCAAATTCCTGGTCATTAGCGGCAAAGTGTTTTACTGTAGCAATCACTCCTCCCTCTTGGACAGCCTTTATAAAAGGAACTACCAGTTCTGAAGTCAAAAAAGGATCTTCTCCCATATATTCAAAGTTTCTTGCGCTTTTCGATGCCCGATAAGTATTCACACCAGGACCCAGCATAAAATGAATGCCACGCGACCGCCATTCCTCCGCATAACAACTACCTAATCGCCTAGCCAAGTCCCGATTCCACGATGCAGCCAGTGACAACGTTGCGGGAAAAGCAGTAGCCCTGCCATATTCCCCCCACGAAGCAATGCCTAACGGTCCGTCAGCCATATGAAATGCAGGAATCCCCAAACGTTCACACGGATGCAAATTAAAATTCTTATATCCGGAAAGCAGGTCAATTTTCTCTTCCAATGTCATCCGCCGTATAATATCTTCAACACGCTGCTCAATCGGATTCCCGGCGTCTTGAAAAGGATAGACGGATTGCCCCCATATTGTTTTTCCCCACATTCCAAACAATAAGCAAGCTAGACTTACAAACCATTTATTACACCGCATACCTATCATTTCGTTTGAGCAGGAACAACCTCCGGCAATATATGTTTGGCATAATTCACGTTATCCCGTTTATAAAATTCGGCCAGACTACCTAAACGGTTTAAGAATCCCTGATAGCTCTTCTTCTCCGGCATCATCCATTGCACTTCCGCCAAAGCTGCCATACGCGGAACCATCATATATTCCACATGCTCCGGTGTACCAATATATTCTGTCCAGACATTTGCCTGAGCACCAAGAATATGTTTTTTTTCTTCATCCGCCAGTTCATCTGCCACAGGTTCAAAATTATACACTTTTTCTACCGTTATGCAACTACCCATAGCCATAGGTTCTTGCTCCTTATCGGCAGATTGATAATAATCAAAATAAACATAATCATTCGGGGTCATAATCACATCATGCTTTAGTTTTGCAGCTTCAATACCTCCCTGCATTCCACGCCAAGACATTACCGTTGCATTTGGAGCCACATCCCCTTCCAATATCTCATCCCAACCGATAATCTGACGTCCTCTCTCATTGAGAAACTGTTCGACACGCTTCATGCAATAGCTTTGTAAACGGTCTTCCGACGTATGCTTTTTGTCAGCTTTCAAACCTTCTTTCTTCACCAATGCCTGACACTTGGGACATACAGCCCAACGAGTTCTGGGAGCTTCATCTCCACCGATATGAATATATTTCGCGGGAAAAAGTTCTATCACTTCCGACAACACGCCTTCTAGAAATTCATACGTTTTTTCATTTCCAATACAAAGGACATCCGGAAAAACTCCCCAATGACGTGCCACTTCATAAGGTCCGCCCGTACAGCCTAATTCCGGATAAGCAGCCAATGCCGCCAGCATATGTCCCGGCAAATCTATTTCAGGGATCACCGTAACAAAACGCTCTTGAGCATACTTCACAATATCTCTTATTTCATCCTGAGTATAGAAACCTCCATAAGGTTTACCGTCAAACTCAGTCCGGCTACGCCCGATTCCGGTTTCCTTACGAATAGAACCAATTTCGGTCAGTTTGGGATACTTCTTAATCTCAATTCTCCATCCCTGATCTTCAGTTAAATGCCAGTGGAAATAATTCATATTATGCAAAGCCAGTAGGTCGATATATCTCTTCACAAACTCCACCGAAAAAAAATGGCGTCCTACATCCAACATCATCCCACGATAGCCAAATCGGGGAGCATCTTTAATGGATATAGCCGGTAATATGACATCCGCTCCCGTAGCTATGGCAGGAATCGACTTCCGCAACGTCTGCAAACCATAAAAAATACCATTCGGAGTCCTTCCTTTTACCCTCACCTTTCCTTGAGCAACAGTCAATTCATACCCCTCCGGATGCCCAACTGCGGTATCTGTTTCCAAAAGAATCGCATTCCCATCATTTCCCTCCTCAGCAACTTCAACTGACAGTTGCTTTCCGGTCGATTCCTTTATATAACCGGCAAGAAACTCCGCATTCTTTTTCAATAAAGCATCCCCTTCCGGATAAAGAATGCGTGTATTCTTTTTTATAATAAAAGGGGGTTCGTGTACCACAGTTATCTCCTGAGGCAAAGGAATCACATTTTCATAATCCGCACTCACCTTCTTCGCTGTACTGCACGCACAAAGAGCCACAGCCATTACGCTCATTGCAATCAATCTTTTCATACTATTCTTTTTTAGTTAATATTAGGAGTGTTCCAAATTTTATCTTTCTCACAATTAATGTAAAGAACTTCACTTCCGCACTTCATACGGAAACGTCCCTTCTCCAACCGCCATTTTTTATCATAACCGACAAATGCCAAGTCGCTTCCTTTCAATTTAAATACCACTTTTTTCATTTCTCCCGGCTGAAGTTCTATCTTATCAAAATGACGAAGACGAATCACATCGGGCGTTACACTTGCCACCAAATCACTGGAATACAGCATCACCGTTTCTTTGCCAACTCTCTCACCCGTATTCTTCACATCTACCTCAAATATCAAATCATCGTCGGCAGTAAAGTTTGTACGGTTCACCCTAAAATTGCCATATTCAAATTCCGTATAACTCAATCCATGTCCGAAAGGCCATTGGATATCCATTACCGCATCATAATTATACTCACCCTCCATAGTCCCCATTTTCTCGCATGGTTTATAATCATACGTAGCCAATGAATTGATGAATTTCGGATAGGTAAAAGGCAATCGACCACTAAAATTCCTATCTCCTGAAATCAAATTAGCCAACGCATCTCCTCCATAGTTTCCCGGCAACAAGATATGCACTACCGCCTTTGCCAAAGGCTCTATCTCACGAATAATACGCGGACGTCCCTCATTCAATATCAGGATTATCGGCTTTCCGGTAGTGGCAAGCGCCTTTACCAACTCTATTTGGTTAGAAGAAAGATGCAGATCGTTCAGATTTCCCGGAGTCTCACAATAAGTATTTTCTCCGATACAAGCGACAATAACATCCGCCTGATGAGCGGCAGCAACCGCTTTCCCTATTTCCGGTTTATTTTCTTCCCACCAATTATCATGATGGGCAGGAGCATAGGTCACTCCGGGTTCATAAATGATATTATTTGCCCCAAATCTGTTACACAACGCCTCATAAATCGTATGATATGTCTGAGCAAATTCATCCGCGCGCTCACCCTGCCAACTATAAGACCAACCACCGTTAAGACAACGCATAGCATTCGCATTCGGTCCTGCCAGCAAAATCTTCATTCCTTCGCGTAACGGTAAAATGCCTCCGTCATTTTTCAACAAGACTTCTGATTCTTCTGCAGCCTGCAAAGCCACTTTGGCAAATTCTTCACTACCGAACTTCTCATACTGTTGAATATCCCAATAGGGATTTTCAAACAACCCTAACCGGAACTTCAAACGCAGCACACGCCGTACCGCATCGTCGATACGTTCCATAGATACAGCTCCTTCTTCAACCAATTCTTTCAAATCAATACAAAACTGCCATTCGGACGGAACCATTGCCATATCAATACCGGCATTGATAGCCAATCGGACCGCATCTTTCTTACTCACGGCAATATGATCACGAAAATATAGATTATTAATATCATTCCAGTCGGTCACAATCATTCCATCCCAATTCAAATCTTCTTTCAACCATCCTGTCAGCAACTCTTTGTTTGCATGAAACGGCATGCCGTTATTGTTGCCTGAATTAACCATCAACGATAAAGCACCGGCTCGAATAGCAGCCAGAAAAGGAGCAAAATGTTTCTCACGCAAATCAATGTCAGTAATAGAAGAAGGTGTACGATCTTTACCGGAAACAGGTACGCCATAACCCATAAAATGCTTGATGCAAGAGGAAATATGATATTTATCCACCTTATTCGGATTGTCTCCCTGCAATCCACGAACTGCTTGCACAGCCATTTGAGCGTTCACATAAGCGTCTTCTCCAAAACTCTCCCACATACGCGGCCAACGCGGATCACGCCCCAAATCCATGACAGGCGCATACGTCCATGACACACAACAGGCACGAGTCTCATAAGCTGTAATTTCCGCACATCGTTTGGTCAATTCCCTATTAAAAGCCGCTGCCATATTGATACCCTGCGGAAAGAAAGTAGCATCTTGCGTATAAGACGCACCATGAATCTGATCTAATCCGTAAATACAAGGGATTCTTATCTCTTCCAACGATTTTTTCTGGATTTGAGTAATCACATCCGCAAAGACTTCTTTCTTCTGACTGACACCGAAAGGTATATTCAATATCGACCCTACTTTATATTTGCCAATCACTGTATCCAGCAAATCCTCACTCAGTTTCTGACCGCTTTTATCCGTTATGACGCCGATTGTAAGCTCACACATCTGACCAATCTTCTCCTCCAGTGTCAGATTCTTCAGCAGTTTTTCTATCTTTCCCTCTATTTCCGGATCTGAAGGAATAGCCGGAACAGGTTGCTTTTCGGCACATGCTATCAAGATGCCCCCCAACAAAAAAGAAGATACTAATAGTTTTTTCATGGTAATCTGTATTTATTTAAATTGCAAATTTTCTATATAGGGATTAATGAACAAATATTTTTTGTTATCCGCCTTCCTTATGTATTTCCCGTTAAACACAACATTGTCCAATGTCACATTGCGTAACGGAAACTTCTTACTCACTCCTCTCACTTGAGCCGGCAAGAACTTACTCCCTTTAAAAGTAATATTTCTAAAAGTAACTCCGGTCAAACTTCCCGTATTTTCTCCATCACTTACTATCTCTGTTGCAATCGGCCTTCCTCCGGTCAAGTCTTCTATCCGGATATTTTCGAATAAGATATCCGACATCCGGCCGCCTCCGCCTGCTCCTTCATAAGTGCCCACCCGTGCATTAATGGCTGCACAACCACCTCTCCAACCATCATCCCCTTCTTCACTATCATGCAAGGCGGGAGTCTCCAATACAATGCAGTTCCTGAAAGTTACATTTCTTATATAATTCGTACGAGGCTCACGGGTTGTTCCACATTCCGGTCCTACAAGAAAAACATTCGCACAATCCGTCCACCCGACGCAATTCTCCACCAATATATCCTCACAGCCCATTTTCGCCAATGCTTGATTTTTAACCGTAATGCAATCATCATAATTCCGGAAGAAACAATTGCGCACTCTGACATGACGACAATTGCAAATATCCAATCCATCCGAATTTAGTATCCAACTGATCTGCTTTACATTATCAACTAATAAATCCTGTGAATTTTTCAGCCGAATGGTCCATGCCGGAGAATCAATTAAAGTCACGCCCGATATTTCCACATTACGGCAATGCACAAAATTCATCAATTGTGTACGCTTCTCGTCACTATGAGTTTCTCTAGCACCACATAAAACACCCCTTCCGGAAATCTTAATATTCTCAATCCGCTTTCCCACAATATGTCCATACACAAAAGCGCCTTCATCCAAATAAAGCGTCTGGTTGCTTTTCATTACAATGCAACCTACATCATGCTGTCCCGGACCGTAATAAAGCACATTCGACTCATTTTTGTCAGGCTTGTCCATATCCGGCAAGTCAGGAAACAGAAATAAATTTTCAGCGCGATCTCCATCAAATTCCACAGAAACCTTTTGAGAGGCATTCACCAACTCAAACTCAATTCCTCCGTCCACCTTCTTATATTCTATGCCGTAAGACACCGGACGTATCTCCACTTTATCAAACTGAAAACCGGGTTCAATACGGACTTTTACATTTCTCTTAAAGTGATGGGTAAAGAGAGCATAACTCATTGTATCCCGTAATGCTTTTTGATTCTCCCAATCATTCCAAATCTGCGGGTGCTTGGAAAAAGAAGAAACTAACGCATTACGGACCTCTACCGACCGCCAATCCGACTTATCGTCTTGTATAGAAACTTTATACAAACCTTTACGGTATTCCGTTAAATGAATTAATGCGCTTTTCGGAATATTAGATGTTATCATCGGAAGAGAAGTCTCCCGACCATCAGATATAGTATCTCCCGGCACTGTTTTATTTCGAGCTGGCACTCCCGTCACAAACAATGCAAAAAATAAAATCAATATGTTTCTCATCGCCTCTCTATTTCATTAACTGCTGCAATACAACGGGGTCATCCGTTGTAATAAAATCCGCTTTCTTCTCTATAAACCACTTCATGTCATGTGGCTGGTCCACCGTCCACACATTGACTTTCATTCCCAACTCATGACATTTATCAATCCAGTCCGGATGAGAACGGAATACTCCTATATGATAATCCGGACCCGTGCAACCGGCTTCTTTCAACTTTTCAGGAGGGATATCCCCATTTAAATAATATACCGACGTACCTTTCGGAGCAAGGCGGATAAACTCTTGCACCGAATACCAGGAGAACGTGATATATTCCATGCGTCTCTGCAATTTCAGTTTCTTCACAGTAGCCAGAATATACTCAATCGACTTCGTTTCCCATTCCGGATTATCATACACTTTCAGTTCCAGAATCAGCTTCAGACGAGTCTTCTTTTTTGCTACTTTCAAAAACTGCTCCAGTGAAGGAACATTTTCTCCATTTTCCAACTTCAAAACGGTGAGTTCCTCTAAGGTGGATTCGGCTATCTTATGCCCTCCGACAGCAGGACCGTGAGCTACCACCCACTTATTGTCTTTCGTAAGGCATATATCGAATTCCGATCCATAACAACCAACAGAATCGGCTTTCAGCAAAGCTGCAATACTATTCTGAGCAGATCCGTCCGTCTTCCAGAATCCGCGATGTGCAATCACCCCGCTTTGAGCAAAAACATATTCTCCGAACATTAATACTATAAAAATATATACATATTTCATATACGATCACCTTCCTTATTTTTACCTGTTAATATATTTACCATCTCGATATTCATACCACCAACCGTACTTATCCGATTGTGCTCCGGAAAGTTTACCATACTCTTCCTTGTAATTGCCAAACCCGGAGAAGTAACTTTACAACAACGTCATAAAATATCAGTTTCATAAATTCAATTCTTTCCAATGTTCCGGTTCGATGTATTCAAAATAATTGGTAATTTCTTCTATGACTCCGACTTTTTGTACCAATATCGGTTCCACCATTCTTTCTTCACGGAATATAGCAGCTTTCACCACTACCGAATCATGGATTACAAAAGGCTTTTCATATTTCAGAGAACTCATCGTAGGATTAGTGCCGTCCAACGTATAGCGTATCTCCACCGGATATTTCTCCGTATCCAATACCACTTCCATTTTCCCGGGTTTCAGCAACCGAGTAGTCAATTCAATTTCATCAGTCAACGTAAAAGTATTGATTCCTCGTGCTTGCAATTGTGGAATATGCGCATTCATACGTGGTTTGAAATCCTGCCAGTCCCGTTTCTTCTCTTGTGTCCATGCCATCTCGGCAACCGCCAGCAAACGTGGAAAAATCATGTATTCCAATTGTTTCTCATCATTCATAAATTCAGTCCAAGCACAGCCTTGTACTCCCACCACATATTTCATTTTCTCCGGACGAACCCATTGCACGCTATTCGGCTTAAGCTGTTTTCCCTGTATCAACTCCTCATTGTGAAGAGCAGTTATTGAATCTGCTGCAACGGGATAAATGGAATATACCTTTTTAATGGGCGAATATCCGATCATGGCTCGCGGTTGCGTCTCCGGAGTAGCCTGATACCAATCGAAATAGAGTGCGGCTCCCGGAGTGAAAACCACGTTATAGCCCCTATTTGCAGCCTCCGATGCAGTTTCCTGCCCCCTATAAGAAATAATTGTAGAAGTAGGAGCCAGGTGATTATTCAACACCTCATCCCAACCTATCATCCTTTTACCTTTCGATGTGAGAAAAGCCTCCATCCTCGCAATCATATAACACTGTAATTCCTCCAAATCTTTAAGACCCTCCTTTTCCATCAAAGTCTGACATTTCGAACATGTTTTCCATGCAATCTTTCTAGCCTCATCGCCACCGATATGAATATATTCAGATGGAAAAAGGTCGATAATTTCTGTCAATACATTTTCCATAAAGGTATAAGTCCGCTCATTACCTGCACAGAATTCTCCGCTCGTGTAAGGCTTGCCGGTGCAACAAAGTTCCGGATAGCCGATAAAGACCTCATCAGAGTGGGCGGGAAACTCAATTTCCGGAATCACTTCGATATGTAACTTTTCGGCATGCGCCAAAATTTCACGTATATCCTCTTTTGTATAATAACCTCCATAAGCGTTGGGGGTTCCTTCAGGCAAATAAGTGCGGTCTTTCTTGTCCCACCACTCTACCCATTCACACTGAGTACGGAAAGCGCCCATAGAGGTTAATCGGGGGTATTTATCAATTTGAATACGCCACCCGCCATTATCGGTCAGGTGAAAATGAAATTTATTCAGTTTATAATAGGCCATCTCATCCAATAGCTTGATAATCTCTTCCTTCGGAAAGAAATGACGGGATACGTCTATATGCAATCCACGGTAACTGAAACGAGGAGCATCCTTAATTTCCACACAAGGTATTCCACGTGAAGACAGCAATTGCTTCAAAGTTTGTTTTCCGTAGAAAGCTCCTTTCTCGGTGCACGCGTTCAATCGAATTGTCCCGGATGAAACCGACAAATTATATCCTTCTTCTCCCAAATCACGATTGAAAGCAGAATCAATCCGGCAAGTGATAAACTTGTCCATGCTTTCATTTGCAAATTGGGCACTATCTACCTCGAAAAAGCCTGTCTTTATTTCCATATCATTCGGAAGCGGAACTACGTTCAGTTGCACTTTTGCCGGAGTACAAGCAACGAGTATTGCCAAACAGCAGCTACTGCTTCCCCTTATTATCCACTTGGTAAGTCCTGACAACAAACAATTCTTCATATCTTTTCCTTTATCTTTTATTGATAAATAATATCTACATTATCCGGTCTATCCACCGTCCACTTGCCTGATTGATTGATAGCAGTTCCGTTATAAGTCACTCTATCAAAAATGAGTTTCTCAATAGCGTTGCCATTTGTATAAATGCCCGAAGCCTGACACCTGTTATTCCCATCCAGAATCCGTACATTCTGATACGTTACATTTTTAATTAATGCGCTCCCTTGACCAGCTTTTTGCCAAATAACCATAGGACGCCCGTTTTGCTGAATATTATCAATTACAATATTCTTAAAGGTAATATTCTCAATATTCCCGGAAGTGGTTCCCCCAGAAGGATACTGTGAAATAGAAAGCCCCGCACCGTCACAATTCAAGCCGGTACTACTCGTTCTCAACAGATTGGTAGAATACTCCAATATAATACAATCTTCCACAATACAATCGCTTATCCCTGCACTGGTAGATGACCCGCTCTCCGGACCAATCACAATACCTCTCGCATAATCCGCCCAAATGAGATTATTTTTGATGCGGATGTCTTTAGTCGTAGAATGCGACAGATGATTCACTTTCAATGTAATGCAATCGTCATAGGTACGTATGAAGCAATCTTTGATTGTAGCGTTCGTCACACTACACAAATCAATTCCATCCCCATTCAATATCCAACAGAGAATATTGATATTATCAATCATTACATGATCGGTATTGTAAATAGACAATGTCCAGTTGGGAGAATCAACGACAGTGATATCCGAAATCGTAAAATATCCCCTATTGGGCAATCTACTGCCATTGGTTTCTATCATTTGATAACCGGAAGCATAAGTGTTACCTGTATGCGCCAGCTTGGCTCCGGACAAGATTCCCCGTCCTGTAACCGTCACGTGGCTACCGGATACGGCAATTTTTCCGTAAACGACCGCCCCCTCGTCTATATACAAGGTTTCTCCTTCTTTCAGTGTAATCCATTCCAGATTATGTTCTCCCGGTCCATAATACTTCATGCCTGCCGGCAGGTTATCCGGATCAGGTCTGTTAGGATCAGGCTTATTCGGTAATATCATCAAATTATGATATCGGTCTCCGTCAAATTCTACGGATATTTTTCGTTTTTCCCAATTCGGCAAAGTAAATTCAATCGTATTATTCCCGACACTAACCGGCACGATTCCATACGTGCTCGGCCTGACCTCCACCTTACCGAAACTTTTCTTTTTCTGTACTCTAATCTTTATCGGCGCATCAAAATCGTGCGTGAAATTAACAAAGCTCATCGTATCCCGCAGCCCCTTCGAATTATTCCAGTCATTCCAGATAGCAGTATGATGATTCGGACCATCCGAACAAAGCGCATAATGTACGTCCACCTCTTTCCATGTACCGTCCTTTTGTTGCACAGACACCTTATAATAACGATTTTCTTCTTTCTCTTCTTTCTTTTCTTTCAAAGTAATTTCCGTACTATAACTCGTCCAGGCTGTCATTCCATAGGCAGCATAACGGTAGGTCAGCTTACATGTTCCTTCTGACTCATAATCCGTAAAATCGACATTCACCTCCACAGACTGTCCATTTTTAATGCCGACGGGAACAGGCATTTTTTTGTCCACTGACTTCCCATCACTCAATATCAATTTACACGCCAACGTCCAGTCTCCCGGTTTCAACATCGGGAAAATAACAACTTCTTTACCCGTTTCCGATTTCCCTACATTAACTTCCTTTCTACCGGATGAATTTTTAGTTGCCTGTAAGTCACCCGAATAGATATTCACCCGGTTTGCCATCTCCGGCAAAGCAAAAGAAATCGCTTCAAATGCTTGGGGAGCATTCACAAAGTTTACTTTCAAGAGAGAGGTCACCGGCTTCAAGGTAAGCGTATTCCCAGAGTTCGACGCCACCTTCAATTGTCCCATCCACACTTGAGGAATATCTTCATTCACATCCTCCACAGACACATAATAAGAAGCCAGAGGCACGCCGGAAGACAGGGCTCCCAAAGAAAGGTTCGCCTTACTTTCGTATGCCAGTGCCACCATTTTATCACCTGTGGAAGGGACAAGTAAAGAAGCATCATCCGGTGACTCCTTTACCTCCACGCACTCCTCATTTTCAAATACGAACAAGACATGAGGCCAGTCCTTCAAACCTTCAGGTACTTCTCCTACTTCAGTGTCGAAATCCACCTGCACCTCTCTCGCTTCCTCTTTCCTTTGTTCATCGTTCTCATCCAAACATGAAAATAAAGAAGCGAGCAATAAAAAAATACCTATCAAAAAATATAGCTGTTTCATCTTGGTTACTTTAATTACCGTCCCAACCATCATTCTGAATCAAATTATGATTTTTGAATAATTCAGTATCTTGAATCGGATAATAATTCATACGATCTTCCCATATTCTCTCCTGCACAGTTTTCTTCACATAAGAATAAGTATACATATCCTCCCCTTCAACTGCATTTTCGTTTTCTATGGCAGTGATAGCAAGCCCTTCCAGTTTCGTAGTAGACGATCCTATCTTCCAACGACGTATGTCCCAAAAACGATGTCCTTCAAAAGCCAGTTCCATGCGTCGTTCATTGCGCAAACGTTTTTTAAAAGCATCATATCCGGCAGTCCCTATCGGGTTCATATCCACCCGGGCGCGTACCATATTCACAGCCTCACGAGGAGAAAGCGTATAATTCACGTTATCGATAATTCCCTTGAAATCAGGTTCTTTTGTTGCTTCCAACAAAGCCTCCGCATAGTTCAGTAAAACCTCCGCATATCTGAACAAAGGCCAAATATGTTGGTAGGAGGTAGCACTACCGGTAGTCAAGTCAGTATCTTCTTTCAGGTGCTTGCGCAGGTAATAAGATGTAGGAGAAGCTCCTTCTTTGGGAAGCCCGTTCATGCCTCCGGTAAAACTTTCCACTCTTCTACCTTTAAACAATTGCCCGTTCATCAGTACCGTCTGTGCCAATCGGGGATCTCTCTCCAAAGGGTCCAATGCCTTAGTGCGATGATCCGGATTATTCCAGTCAAACGGAGTTCCGTCCCGCATATCAAAGGCTTCCACCAAATTTTGCGAAGGACACACTCCCGAATTACCGCCTTCATAACCCATCGGGAAGTTAGCCCGTTCAAAACTATTATCCACTCCGTTCCACCTGCCGAAGATAAAATCAGAAGATTTCGCATTGTTAATCACCTCTTCATTCTTCTTTTCCTGGTAAACGTTCAAGTCTATCACCGCTTTAGCGGCTTTGGCAGCCTTCAACCATTTTTCCCTGTTATCCGTTGTATTTAACGGACTGGCGGCATACAGCAACACCCTTGCTTTCAAAGCCAATACCATTCCTTTTGTAACCCTTCCTATTTCACTCGATGAAGTCATCCCCTCAAATGTAACAGGCAGGAATTTAGAAACTTCATCACATTCACCCGCAATCCATTCCACGGTCTCCTCATACGAAGAAGGTTGCAATTCATTCACTTCCTCCAGCGTAAATTGCCGGTCGGCAATCACAATATTTTTATAGCGTTTCAACAATTCAAAATGAAAATAAGCCCTCAACGCCTGTATCTCATAAGGATAAAGTTTCAATTCTTTCAACTTCTCCTCATATTTCTCCTGATATTTTGCTTCCGGGAAGTCAGCAGGACAATGCTCCATAAAATAATTGGCTGCGGCAATCCCTTTATAATAATGTCCCCACACATTATCCATCGGCGAAGAATCTTTCCAACTTCCGTCATAAAATCCCTTAATACCATTGGTATTCCATGCATTCACCGCATCATCGGTAGCAGCGTCTATCATCGTAGAGTTCACATCACTATAGCCATTTCTTAAATAACTGTATACATTGGTGGCCACCGCTTTCGTATTATCGAAAGTAGAAAACTCATATTCCACTGTATGATGTTGGGATTCGTCAAGCTCTAGAAAATCGCTACAAGCAGCCGTCATCCACAAGCAACCCGCTAAAGCCAATAAATTATATGTTTTCATACCTATGATTCTTGTTTAAAATAAGACATTTATACCAATCAAATAAGAACGTGAAGAGGGATATTCGGCATTAATCTGTTCCGGATCCATGATATCGATATGGTCTATCGAGAACAAATTCATACCCTTCAAGAATAATCTACAATCACTCATCCTCATCTTCTCCGTAAGCTTTGTGGGAAGTCGATAAGAAAGTTCCAGCACACGCAATTTCAGATAATCTCCTTTCTCCATCCACAGGTTGCTGTTTTGATAGTTGTGATTATTGGAAAGGGTCGTCAAACGTGGATAACGGGCATTCGGAGTAGTTTCCGTCCAGCGGTTCTCCAAATAATACCTGGATATACTTTTATCATTCCCATAAAGCGGACGATAGACACTTGCCAACGTATTCCACACGGAATAGTGCGCCACACCCTGAAAGTTGGCTTTCAATCCCCAATTCTTATAATTTAATCCCAAAGAGAACCCATAATAGATCTCGGGCAAAGTCGTGTTTTGTTGGTAGCAATGGTCATAATTGTCAATCTTCCCATCCTCATTCAAATCCTTGTATTTCACGTCTCCCGGCTGAAGTTTGGCCTCATAAGTAGAAACCGGAGCTCCGGGAAGCAGATTACCTTGTGCGTCGAAATCTTCTTTTTGATACAGTCCTTCGGCAATCAATCCGTAGAATTGTCCGATAGAATGTCCGGTGTAATACATATAGCCATAAGGATGATATCCCTCATTGATATTAATAATCTCATTCTTGGCATAAGAGACATTTCCTTGAATGGAATAGCCGAAATGATTAAGTTGCTGTTGCCATCCCATGCTGATTTCTCCTCCATAATTCTTTACTTCACCATTAAACAGGAAAGGCATTCCTCGTCCTACCACAGTAGAATATATTCCGCTGCTTTCCCCCTTAATCTGTTTGCGCCGATTATAGAAAGCATCTACTTGCATCGAGAATCCCTTCCAAAGTCCCAGTTCTACACCTACGTTTGCCTTATATTCCTTTTCCGGTTCCACTCCGGTTGAAGGGAAACCTCCTTGCGCCAACCCGTACGTAGAAGAAGTACCTACGAAAATATACGAATTGCCGCCACCGTTAAATTGCTTATCCATATCATAAGACAATCGTGAATCATTTCCCGTAATGCCGAATGAAGCACGCAATTTTAAATAGTCCAACGCAGAAAAGCGTTTCATAAACTGTTCATTAGAAGCCACCCATGCCACAGATACAGCCGGATAAATGCGGTACTTGTCACCTGTCGGCAATTTTCCGCTTCCCGAATAGGAAAAAACGACATCCGCCAAATAACGGCTATCATAGTTATAAGAGACATGCGCCATGTAGTCGCGGAACATATAGGTATTGTTGGCTTTCAAATATTTCTTTCGTCCCTGCGAGAAGATACCTGCCACATCCAAGTGATGCATTCCGAAATCCTTTTCATAATTCACTTTCCCCCATATATAAGTACGCATAACTTGCCAATCCAGTTTACTGCTGAAGCTCAGTTCCGTATCATTTCCATATCGGGTATACGACAAATCCGATATATTACCGGCATTGTCAAGCACGGGAGTCGCTATAGAATAAGCATAACTTCTAGTTCTCTGGTCTAATATATTTGCCGAGTTATCATACGTCACCCGCAGTTGAGCGGACAATCCCGGTGTCACCATCGACAAGTCCTGGTCCAGAGTCAGGTCTGCAAACAACGTGCGACGCAACGTCTGTTTGTAACCACCGCCCGCTTGCACTGCCAGCGGATTTGTAAACATCTGGTTTTTCGCCCATCCTCCACCAGGAGCATAAACAGGTGCGGCAATGGGAGGAGTATTGAATATGTTTTTTAAAGAAGTGCCTCCTGCCGGCTCCTGATACTGCATCAAACGCCCCATCAGATTCATGCGCGCCACCGTTGTCGGAGAGATATTTGCTTCGAGGTTCGTGCGCAACTTCAACGCATACATTTCCACTTGTGTAGAATATCCGTCATTCAAATCCGTATTGTTGAAAAATCCCCGGTTACTGGTATAGTTAGCAAAAACATAATAGCGCATCCTCTGATTGGAACCGTCAAACGAAAGATTCAACTCGTGGTTAAAAGCTGCCTTACGCAGTATCTGGTCTTCCCAATCCACATTTGCCAATGGAGAAGTTCCATTCTGCAATGCCTGTATGTCAGCCTGTGAATAACGGGATGCAAGTCCGTCATTTTTCAGAGCTTCGTTCACGGCATTCGCATACGATACGGCATCCGCCATTTCCGGAATACGGAAAGGAGTCTGCACCGTAAAGTTATAACCGACACGCGTACGCAGTTTATTGTCTCCCCCTCTTTTTGTGGTGACACAAATCACCCCATCCGTCCCCCGATTACCATATAACGCCAGTGAAGCAGCATCTTTCAACACAGTAACACTCTCAATCTCATCTACATTCAGGTCGTTGATTTCTCTTTCCACACCGTCTACCAATACCAGTACGCCGTTTCCCTGATACGATCCGCGACCACGCACGTTTATAGCGGGAGAAGAATCCCACAGGAGCGATTTGCTGTGATAAACGCCCAGTCCGGAAATCAAGCCATACAAAGTATTTAGCGGACTTATTTCTCCGGAAACCTTCATATCTTCCACCGATACGCCATCAATAGCCGCCGACGTATTCTCTTTCGTCACACGCTCATCATATCCCAAATCAAAGATGCGGTTCTTCTTATCCAGCTTCACCGTCATCACCGTTCCCGCCGCTGTCACCTTGCGCTGCAACTGGTTATATTTTATAAAGCTCAATTCCGCTCCTTTAGCAACCTGACATTCAATCACTCCTTCCTTATCCGACAGGAAAGTTTCTTTGTCATTGCCATTGATATGCATTGCTACTCCTTGCAACGGCCGGTTCCATTCATCCACCACAAGAATGCGCATAGCCATTTCCTGCGCCTTCATCCCAGAACAAAATCCGAACATCAGCATTGCCCATATAATAAGTTTTTTCATTGTTGTCTTCATTTTGATTAAACCACTCGTATTACCATCCCGGATTCTGCAAGAGTCCGTATCCTTTGTTTATTTCATTAGAAGGAAATGCACTCATATACCATTTAGGACTAAAATTATCCTGCCAATATCTTGATACGGACTCCACTTTTGGTTGTGGGAAATTCAGTTTCAAGTTACCCGCACTCAGCGAACCATCCGCAATGGTAATATCCAGTCCATGCAATTCTTTCTTAAACACATCGGCACGTTTCCAACGGACAATATCAAACCATCGCACCTCCTCAAAAGCCAATTCACGGGCACGTTCATCCAAAATTTCTTCGCGCAATTCCGCATCTCCTTCCAAAGCACATTCAGCATAAGACGGCAAGACCTTTCCACTTTGCAGCCGGTGCAACAATGCATCACTCATATCGGGAAGCCCCACACGGTTGCGCACTTTATCCAATTCCTTATATGCCTTGCTCTTTTGTCCGGTTTCATTCAGCGCCTCAGCATAAGCCAAATGAATTTCCGCCATCCTCAAATAAGCGTAATTGGCGGGACGGTCATGGAAAGTAAGCTGATTGTAATCCCATAGGAACTTACGAATACAGAATCCGGACGGCGCACGTCCGCCGTTTGATTCCGCTCCCCTTTCCTGACCGCCAATCCACATTTCCGCCGGACGACTCTGAAAATGATCCCCTGCAATCATCACCGTTTCATACAGGCGGGGATCACGACCTGTAAACGGATTGTTATCTAATGTACCTATTGAACCGTTCTCTTCTATCCATTCATTATAAGAGGCTCTTTCGCCTGTAGCATAAGGAAACATATCCACATAATCCAACGTAACCGAGCCGCCAGCATATCCACGACCGGTATTTCCATCCGTATCGGTTGACGGACCGAAATACATCCGGTGATAAGAATCGCCGAAAGTTCTCAGGTTACGAAATGTCGCAATGAGGATTTCACTGTTATAACGGTCGGCGTAGCAACCAGAAAAAGCCTTCCTGTATCCTTCCGCATCCGGAGTTTCCGCTTCCACCAAATGATATACATTCCCATTCCTGGTGTTTTCCAGGAAAAATTCTTCACACGCTTCCACTACTCTTTCCCAACGTTTGCGGTCATAATTACCATACCACACCATTTTATCTATATCTGCCGCCGATATCTTGCCTGCATTACCGCCTGTCGGCTGATTGGCTGCCAGGTAAGGCTCGTTGGCATTAAACAACGGACTGGCTGCCAATAAAAGTACCCTGATTTTCAGTCCCAAAGCGGCGGCAGCGGTAAAACGCCCGTCATCTACAGCAGCCACACGCCAAGGAAGTTTTTTGGCGGCATCACTACACAAGTTTATGATAAACTCGACCGTCTGCTCAAATGTCTTCCGCGAGAAATCAATATCCAGGCTATTGGAAGTATCCACAGAAGAATACAACAAGGGCACTCCTCCAAAATGACGCAACAATTCGTGATACTGGCAAGCAATAATCATCTGTGCTTCCCCTTTCCTTATTGTTTTCTCCGTTTCGCTCATATCAGGAACCCTATCCACATTCTCCAAATACAGATAAGCTTTCCGGATACCTCTCCAAGTCACATCCTGATTAGGATAAAACCCCATTTTTGTACTCGAGGCATGCGTCGAATTCTCATTCTCCGACTCCGAACTATAAGAACCATTATAGTAAACCTGATACACTCCTCCCCAATTACAATGCGAATTAATAATATCCGTCAATGCATCCAAATTGTCCCATCCCAACTTATTGCCGGCCTGCTGATATTCAAAATTACCATTATTTGCATGTACGGTCAATCCCGTGCGCAAAGTGGAATAAGCCGAATTCAATGCCCGGTCGGCATAAAGCTTTGAAGAGAATATGGTATCGACGGTCACATCCACTCCCGGCGCTTTTTCCAGAAAAGAATCGCCGAAAGCCAAATCACTACAACTGCTCACGACGTAGCTAAAACAACCTAAAAAGAAATATGTAATAATCTTCTTCATACTATATCGATTTAAAATGAAACATTGATTCCGAAATTATAAATCCTCACATTCGGATAAGTGTTGTCATCCCCGCTTGTTTTTCCTTCAGGGTCAATGTCTATATCATTCAAGTCCGAGAATAAGGTCAACAAGTTGTATCCGTTGCAGTAGAGACGAACAGATTCTACACCTATTTTCTTCAAGAAATCCTTATTTTGGAAAGTATAAGAGATTTCCGCCGTCTTCAGGCGAAGATAAGAACCGTTCATCAGCCACAAATCGGTATCCTCCAGATAATGTGTTTTATTCATAAATGTCAGTCGTGGAAACCGGGAGCAAGGATTCTCTTCTGTCCATCTGCCGTCGGCAAGGAATTTCAGCAACATACGGCTGTTAGTGCTTCCGAAAGCATTCCGATACTCCCCTTCCAATATTCTGGAAGCATTCATAGCAGCAGTCCATTGCATGGAGAATTCAAAATTCTTCCAACTAAATCCGCCTAAGAAACCAAACACATATTCCGGATGTCTCGCATACCCGAAGTAAGTTTTATCATCTCCATCTATTACACCATCTCCATTCAAATCCTTAAAGAGTGTATCACCGGGACGGGGTGTACCCAAAGACATCTTAGGCAAAATCTGTTCACCATTTGCATCGACCTTCAATTTGCCATCCGCATCAAAATCATCCTTTTGCAAGAAACGGTCGAAAAGATATCCATAGTTCAGTCCGGTGCTTCTTCCTGTTTCCGCCATATAAGGTTCGTTGGGAACCACTTCGTCCATATATATGATTTTGTTTTTGGCATAAGACATATTCGCCTTTACCCAATAATTCACCTTTCCTGCGCGGTCATTCCATCCAAGCGACAACTCATATCCATGATTATTCACTTTACCCAAATTAATTTTAGGCAGTTGTATATCGGTAATGGTAGGCAAAGTATTACGCGTAGACAGGATATCTTTTCTCTTCTCAAAGAATATATCGGCTGTAAAGCTCAGTCTCGAATCAAACATCTTAAGATCAATACCATAATTCTGCTTTGCCACGGTTTCCCAGGTCACATCCGGATTGCCCACCGTATTCTCCTTTGCATCCGGCAGCAAAGCCGTACCGCCTTCCTGTCCGAACTGCCAGCTTCCCTGATTCTTTTTGACGGTATTGTAACCATTCCACGAACCTGAAAGGTAGAGGAACCGGGCATTTTCCATTTTGTCATTACCTACAATACCGTAAGAAGCGCGTAGTTTCAAGAAATCAATCACCTTTTGCTTCTTCATGAATTTCTCTTCCGAGAGAGTCCATCCGACAGAAGCCGCCGGAAAGAATCCGAAACGTTTGTCCGGCGCAAAGTTCTCCGAACCGTTATAACCGGCATTCAGGTCAAGCATATAGCGTTTCTTGTATGCATACGTCAGTCGTCCCACATAGCCTATATAAGCTGTCGGTATATCGACATAGAATACTTTTCCGTCTATTTTAGTCTCCGGATAATATTTTTTAGACTGGTTGTAAAGGAACAAGCCGGATACATCATGGTCGCCGAAGGAACGGTTGTAGTTCAAGCTAAATTCTCCATACCAGTTACGTCCTCTACCGGTTGCTTCACTATAGCTCATCGGCTCATTCAACCCGCTTACGCCATCCGTCTGATAAACAATCGTATTGTCAAACCGTGGATCTGTGAAATCCATTCCCGGTGTATTTATCGTACCTAGATAAATGGGAGTATATTTGCTGTTTGTTCCCGTAGGTGCACGGTAAACCTTCACATTGTAGTTGGTATTATAAGCTCCCTTTATTTGTAGGCTCAACCCCTTGGTGATAAAATCCAGTTTCTGGTCGAGTGCCAAATCAAGGTTCAGCACATTATCCGTATTGGCGTTATATCCACCGTTATAATAGTAATCCAGCGCGCATGTGCGTTCGCCGATGGTAATATATCTGTTTGATGAAATATTGGTGATTTGCTTTCCATCCACAATTCCCGGACTGGAGAAAGGAGTACACCACATCACCTTTCGCCACAGTTCATCCGTCTGCGGCTCCCGCCTCGTGCCTACATACCCACCGATGTTTACTTTCAGCAGGGTTGATTTTGTCAAGTTTATATCCACGTTTGAACGATAGTTGAAACGCTTATATTGGTAATTGGGATCATAAGACTCTCCCAATTGTTTCAGCATGCCGTCTTGCAGCAAATATCCCAACGAGACAAAGTAACGGAAACGGTCGCCACCGCCCGACATTGTCAGGTTATGTTGCGTCTGCCAGGAAAGATTCTTGAAAATATAATCATTCCAATCGACATTGGGGAACATGATGGGATCTGCATTCGTCCTGAACATCTCTCTCACATAAGGAGAGAAGCCCAGTTGCGACTCCTTCAGCGAAGGATTGTCACTCAACTGCGTCTCATTATACAGAGTGGCATACGTATAGCTGTCCACTCCTTTCAGGTTGCGCAAAGCTTGTGTCAGACCGAATGAAGAGTTCAATGATATTTTCGGTTTTCCGGCGGTTCCTCGCCGAGTAGTAACCAACACAACTCCATTGGCGCCGCGTACACCGAACACTGCCGTAGAAGCTGCATCTTTTAAAACCGTGATGCTTTCGATTTCGTGCAAATCCATTTGGAAAAAAGAACGTTCCACTCCGTCCACCAAAATAAGCGGTTTGGAAAGTTCATCAGATAAAGACCCCGTACCCCGCACATATATATCCGGGTCTTCCGCTCCCGGCTGACCGGACACCTGTACGGACGAAAGTCCTGTAACAGCTCCCGAAAGAGCATTCGCCACACTTCCGCTGGGGGACCTCAACAAGTCTTTATTGCTAATGGAAGAGATAGCCGCAGTGACAGACATTTTGCTTTGTTTACCGTAAGCGATAATCTGTACTTCTTCCAGCACTTGCGAATCTTCGGCCAGACGAATGGTGAATCCTTCCGTTTTATGAGGGGTAGCTTCTTTCGAAGCATACCCCATATATGAAACCTCGAACACTATGGGCGAGATATTGGCTGGAACATCCAGTTTAAAATTACCATCTATGTCCGTAATGGTTCCGATAGTAGAACCTTTTACCTTAACAGTAGCTCCCACCAAAGGCTCGGATGTTTTTTCATCCACCACTTTACCTTTATAGAGCCTGTTTTTGTTAATATTTGCTGCTGCCCAAACTTCCGCAATCTCATTTCGAGTATCGTTCTCAGCCACTACCATTATAGGAAATAACGACAGGCATGCAACAAACAGATACTTGTGTTTCTTCATAATGTTCTTCAGTTTTTTATTAATTATTTTGCATCAAAAGCGACAACGTATGCAGATCCTTCTCCGTCTACGCCACTCACCAGTTGACCATTTATCTTTATAGAAGGAAGCCAAGAATTTCCAGTTAGCCAACCCGTAGCACCTAACGACATAATCTCTTTCCACCCCATCTTATTCAGCACATAAGCTGCCTGCAATAAAGTAAGACCATCAGCACCGTCCGCATCTCCTACGCCAACTACTGCAATACCAATCTTCCCATCGTAAGTTTTTCCAATTAACCCACGACGACTCGTTTCATTATCGCCCATACTGTCATTGAATCCATTGTTACCCATCACTTGTTTGTAGGTAAGCTTTTCGCCTTTCCTAACCAGCCAAGGATATCCGGATGCCACATACTTCACATTCCATGCGCCATCTAAATAGTTCCTGCAATCAAAAGTTCCTTCAGGTTCCGGAAATTTATTTCCGTCATCAATATCTTCACTATAATCCGCATTATAGAATCTCACTTTCATCAATGTGTTGTCTTTCACGGTAGCTACATCAAAAGAGATTTTTCCGTCTTCGGTAAAGCCGAAGCATTCGCCAAACTGTACATTAAGCGGTTGAGATTCAATCCAAGCCAGCTTATCAGAATAAACCTTATTATCACCGTATAAAATACCTCTACCACCTGCATTGCCCTTATCCGCAATATGATTACCGGTTACTACCACCAGATTATTCACCTCTGACAAAGATACGCTATTTTGGTCATCAATAATTAATTTACCTTTTACTTTGGAAGCGTCCAATGTCACAACAGTAAAGTTGACACCTGAGATATTCGTTATTCCCGGATACGTAGCAGGATCATTGAAATCACCCAATACTGCCATCGCCTCAGCTTGCGTCTTTCCATACCAACCACTCGGGTCCCAACGTTCCGGATTTGGCTTTACCGGTTTTTTATCAATGACATTACTCAACGTAGCGTTATTTATTTTCATCACCGTAATATACGGATATTCCGCTTTGTTTACATAGTCTTCCGTCACATCCTGGAAACCAAATTCACTGGCCGGAGTCATAAGAGCCGAATAATCTATTTTTAATATGTATGAACGATTAGTGCCCGCTACTCGAATATTCAGCGTAACCGGATCATCAGAAAGATCAAATGTAGTAGTCTCAACCGTAGCCCCTGCCATTAAAGCCCCTTCGGCAAAGTTCAACCTAACATTGCTCCTATCCATATTCGCATCATAGGTAATCACCATTTCTTTAGTGGCATTATTTATTTCCAGCGCATAGCCACCTTCTACCGTAATCTTGGAAGCATCAATGATCGGAAGAGCATTGGAAGTAACAACTACTTTATACTTGGGTTTTGACCCATCCGGCCCTTTAAAATATAAATCCGGATCATCAGACATATCGTAATCATCTACGTCGGTAGGATAAGTCAACTGCCAACCGGTATTCAATTCAACCATCAGTCTGCAACTGGAGAAATTCTCCGCTCGGTCAAAAGCAAAAGTAATAGTAGTTCCGTCTACACTACCGGTTACGGTTTCTCCGTCAGCCTCTACTTTTACAGAACTAAAAGGAGTAGTCGCAGTCGTTCCGCCACCGTCATCACCATTTTCCTTATCGTCATCATCAGAACAGGAAACACACAAAGTTATTCCCAAAATAGCGAATAACACCAGCAACATCTTTTTTAAGAATAAAGATTCTGTTTTCATAATACAATACTTCGGTAAATTTTTACCGGAAAATTAAAAGTTAAACAATAGAACCGGCAGAAGTCGGTTCAAAAACACTAAAGAGGTCATTGAACTGTTGTCAAAAACGAATGGTTAAGCATAAAGAAATGTGCTGAAAGAAGTGCTAACCTGTTGATAATAAAGGGAAAAGAGTATTGCATAATTCGTTATTTTTTAGTAAATTAGAAGTTTCTCAACTCTTCTGATTATGACTAAAGAAACACTCCTTATGCAATACCAATCTGAGTGCCTGTCGGCTCTCAAATCAGTCGTGAATATACAAAAACCTTTTGAAAAAACGTTCATGGATGCAATGAAATTATTCATGGCCATTCCAGATCGTATAAACTTCCTCCAGTTGGGCAGGTATGGACGTTTTTCGGAACAGACCTACCGTAATCTTTTTGAGAATGAGACATTCGACTGGTTTGCGTTCAACGATTCTATCATCAGCAAGCATCTCACAGGTAGAAGAAAAGCCATCGCCATCGATCCTTCCTATATCCCCAAATCAGGCAAGAAGACACCTTGGATTGGTTACTTCTGGTCAGGCTGTGCAGGGGATTATAAACGAGGATTGGAAATCTTGGGCATCGGAGTCATTGACATCGACAACCACGAATGCATGACTTTAGGTTCCATTCAGACGCCGGATTGCAAGACCTTGGATAACATGGGCAAGAATCTGGTTGACTGGTACAGCAGCTATCTAATCAGTAGAAAAGACAAGCTACAGAGCCTATCCAAAACAGTGGTTGCAGACGCATTCTTTTCCAAGGAAACATTCATAACGCCTATGTGTGAGAGCGATTTCCATATCATCAGCCGCTTCAGGAACGATGTAATCCTGTACTATCCGACATTGGAAAAGAAAACAGGAAAACGGGGCCATCCCAAGTGGTTTGACGGCAGAATTGACTTTGCCAAATTGGATTTGACCCGGTGCAAGGAATACGAGGTGAACAAAGGAAAGCTATACGGATTGAGGGTATATGCAAAAGCTCTCAAAAGGTATGTTTCCTTAACCATCTGGTATCCGATGGACGGGAGGACAGACAAGTGGCAGCTCTATTTCTCTACAGACGATTCCATGGATGGACGCGAAGTGCTGGATTATTACAGGACCAGATTCCTATTGGAATTTTGCTTTAGAGATGGAAAGCAGCATGCAGGAATCACCAACTGCCAGTCAACTGACTTCAGAAAGTTGGATTTTCACTTCAATGCATCGCTTGCTGCTGTCAACTTGGCCAAAGCGGCATGCAAGAGGCTCGGAATAGCCTATTCCATATCCTCTTGCAAGTCATTCATACACAATGCTTATATGCTTGAACGATTTATTTGCGTGTTCGGGATTAAACCGGACATGCAAGTTATTGACAAACTTTTCAAAGAACTCATTTTATTTACTGCCATAGCCGCTTAGGCTTGGCGATTTTTTAACGAACTATTGATATATAAACATAATGTATGTATGGCTCCAAGCAGAAGAATAAAACTTAAATGACAAAATAGATCTCCCATTATCATCGGATTTCTCACTTTTTTATAGGGACCTTCCGTTATTAACTTTGAAGGATGCAAAAACCTATCTTTGGTTGCTTGCAGATTACAATTTACCACTTTAGTACCCCAAACAGACATAAAATATCCAATTAATGCAATAAGGATAATATTGTAAAGAACATTTTCCAACAGTATTACTTTTATGTCAAACAAAGAAAAAATGTTTAGTTTGAAGCGAGGTTGATTTAAGAAGGGCATAATATACCAAAGAATAGATATAAAAAAGCCCGAATAATACATTAATGTATATCTATTATTGCAAGATAAATCTAGTGTTTTAGACATATATTTACGATTCCCAACCTTAAATGCTATATAATAAGGAATCAACCAAAGAAATGAAATTATGGCCAAAATAATTTGGGTGGCCCAGCTAAAATAAATCATATTATTTTTGTATAATTTAAAAAATTACAAATAACCAACAATGCCATAAATAAAACTATAAATAATAGTTTTTGATCAAGGAGAACAGGGGTTTTCTTTCTATAAACTATAAGTTCTGATTTATAATATGGTTCTAAAGAATACTTAACCTGTATTTTTATCATAAAGAGATCTATAAATACATATATAGGGAATAAAATGCAAGTGTAGATTCCACCTGTTAATAACACCAAAGAAAAATGTCCTAATATATCCCCTATGATCATTGGATGTTGAACTCTTGCATATATTCCTTCTGTTAACAATTTACTTGGGGCATAAAATGCACTTTTAGTAGCTTCAATATTTTGAGAAACAGACTTTTTACCCCAAATGCCAAAGAAATATACAAACAACAGAAAAGAAACTGGAATATACAAAACATTAAAAAAAACAAATTCGCCATTTAACCAGTCATATATTCCATGCATCCTTGGTTGCTCTATAAAGGGTAATACATACCATATGAGTGCTGGATAAGTGCTCATAAAATATAACTTTTCCGGAAGCTTTGATTGTTTTTTTAATTGAGAATTATGTTTTTTGTAACCTAGTAGAAATGCGTAATAATAAACAATTAATCCACTTAATGAGATCAAACTAATTACTATGTGAATTATCAACTTTGTATTCATTGCTGTATTTTATTATTTTTATCTGTATTTAAATAAGTATTTTCTTCTATATCATTTTTCGAAGGCATTTTTACAGCTATAATTCCTGCAAAATTGTGCCATTTAATGAAAGTATCCATACATTGAAAACCGACATCAGATAGTAGACTCAAATTCTCTGTAAGACTCAATGGAATCAAAACGCCTCTCAAACTTTGAGCCTTTTTTATAACTTGTTGTTCATTCAAACCATTTTCTTGCTTAAAATCCCAATACAAGTCATTCCATATATCCTCAAACAGTGAATTTTCCGCCCTTATTTTCTCTACAAATATAAAAGCTCCACCTTCTACTAATCCATTATATATCCGTTGTAAGACTTTTTTTCTTTTCCATAAAGGTAAAAACTGTAACGTATACAATGATAAAACTAAATCTATATTAGCAAATTCATTTATTTCCTCTATATGTTGTTGTAGAAATTGAACTAATTCGCTACTACATTTTTTTCTTGCAATCTCTATCATTGGTAAACTTTCTTCGACTCCGATGAATCTCACATTCTTTTTTCTTGAATGCTTTTGTAATAAAAGAGAAATGGTTTCTCCTGTAGAGGAACCTAAATCATATACAACACTATTGTCTCTAATAAACCATTCACTTATTTCGATAACAGCCTTTTGTACTTCCTCGTACAATGGGACACTTTTTCTTACATGAGTGTCGAAATGTTGTGATACTTGTTCATCAAATTTCCATTCTCCTGGAATTGATGTTATCAAATCATCGACTAGCCCTTCTTTATTTCTCATATATCCTCCTTTTAAATATATAATTAATTCCTACAATATTTAAAATCTCAACTAATACTACATATAAAATAAATAGAGGTTTATACAACTCACTAAAGTTTCCCCACACAAAGAAACCTAAGAAATAAAGAAAAGAGAAAATGAGAATCGCTTTAGATAAATTCAAATAATAAAGAATCCTATTACTGATATAATATATAATAATAGAAGAGAAAGCAGTAAAACCACTTATCATTCCAAATGTATATTTATCATAAGGTGAAACTGTAGAATAAGAAATATTGAACATTATTTTCCAAGTCTGTTCGGGGACTAAAATATTTACAATGTTCAATAGCAATACTCCTGCCTGCACTTGGAATAAACAACTTAAAACGGGAAGTTTTTGTTTCTTTGGTGCTATACCATTAATACTATGATTTAAATAAAATATGAAACTTCCAATTATAAGCCAAATAAAAGGTTCATAATCTGATGATATATGTACAATCCCTGTTTGAAGTTTTAGCAAGTACATAAAACCACCCATAAATGCGACTAAGAAAGAACAGAAGCTAATAAGTCCTTTATATTTTTCGATATTTCTAAGAAAGAGAAAATAAATACAGAAAAAACCGAAGAACAAACATTCTTCTCGAAACAAGACAATTGTCAAGTCTGATGGTATATCATGGATTCCCATGTAAGAGTGAATTACATCCCATGAGAAAAATATCCAGGGAAAACCAGTGAAACATGCTATGGCACATAACCACAACATACACACAAGAATTTTCTTTTTAATTTTTATGTTCATAATATGAATATTTTATTCCGTAAAAGTCTAAATCCGACATAAAAGATTGGCAATTCAAAGAGTCACAAAGACAATTTAATCCTATTTTTGTTTTACCTTCTAAAATGTATTGAGTAGTAATAACAGCAGGTAATGCAGTATATAATAAATTATTTTTTGTATATAAATAGTAAAAGGTATCTATCTTTCTTTCTGGCTCTATTTTAGAAACTTGACAAATTACACTTCCCCACTTATTCTCTTTCTTAACGAGACGTTGATAATCATCTTGCAACATAAGTGTTGCTTTATTTAAATTATGTTTATAAAAGATCTTTATAAACATAAACTTCCCCATTGAGATATAGTCATTTAGCATAATGAATGTTGATATCTTTCTTATTTGTTTTAAAGAAGTAGCCAATTGAGTTAATTGTTCGTCAAATGATGGCATACATATTTTTTTATGTCCAATGAAAGGAAAAAATTTGTGATGTGTATATCGAAAAGGAGACACCTGTATTTCCTTTCCATGAGAATAAACATAGGAACGTGTTTTTCCCATAGATGATGCTGCCAGATCATAAGTTGAACTATATGACCAATTATCAACAGCACCATAATAGATATTAAAATTAGTATTTTCTGGGCTGTTTAAATGAGTCTCTATAATAGTTTTAGAAAATACGCCTGAAATACCAGGCATCCAACCAACACCTATAATAAAGCAAAGTTTCTGAGCTTCAATGCTTTTTTCATATGGTTTTAATAAATCACGCAAAATGCCATATCCTCCTATATCGATGTAGTGGCAATTATTTCTTAATGCATGTAAGGCAATCTTGTCATTTATTTTAAATGAAGGTCCAACAGCATTAATAACCAACAAACATTGAGAACAAAAATTATCCAATTCTACATCATTGTTATAGTTCATTTGGTTATACTTAAGTCGCTCACTATTATAAAATGTAGACATAGATATTTCTTTTATGGATCTCCTACCACCAATTAAAACATGGAAGTGAGTTTGTAGTTGTAATAAATATTTAACTATAATAGAACCAATTGTTCCAGTTCCACCTATTATTCCTATATATTTATTATAAACCATAATACTATTCCTCTATAGATATATTTATGTTGTTGTTTTTTAATATTTCGTTTAACATGTGCAGATTGATATTTATGTCTTCAAAAGTAAAGATGCCAGGCATAATTGGTATACATCCTTTTATTATCGAGAGCACAATTACCGCACAAAATACTCCTGTTAATCTAAATGAGGAATCTGAGTGCAATAAACATTTTACAATAGAATTTTGATTTCTTACATAAGTACATACTATCACAGATTTCTCGTTTTTCTCATTTTTCTCCAATTGCCCCTGTTGTTTATTGACCATTTTACAAATCAATTTTCTAATAAAAGAGCTCTTTCTTAGTAAGGGAACTATGCCCATAGGAAGATTTTGCAGATGAAAAGCACAATCAAAATTTTGTAGTTCTTCAAATCGACTAGCTCGTTGTATAGTCCTTATTTCAGGACTAGAAAAGAATATTAATGGCATATTGGAATGAAAACGATCAAAAGTAAAAGTTCTATTTGAATGATATTTAGTTGGTTTTATTCTTCGGATTTCCCTTTCTGAAAGGAGCATCAGGTCATCTTTAAAACCCTCAAACATATTGATTATTGAAGCTGTTCCAGAAACAACACCTGCTCCAAAATAGATTCTCAATTCGGCTTCTAAAACAGTTTTTTTTAATTGTTCTGCAGCATATTCTAGCATGAAAGTTGTCAACCCTGGACATAATCCCATTCCTGTAAAAATTGTTCCCCGAAAATTTGTTATGTTCTCATTTTTTATTTCTAGTACACGTCCACTATGTCCATAGTCATCATTAATATCAACACATATTACGTGATTTCTTAAACAAATTGTATAAATATCTGTTCCTACACATGAAAAAGGACCAAGTGCCAAAATTATAATATCAAATTGTTTAATAACAGATTCTATATTTTGGGTATCATGTATGTCCATTTTTATGAACTTTACTTTCTTCTCTGATATCTTATGAATACCTCTTGATGCTATAAATAATTCACAAATATCATGATAATGTAGCAAGTAATCTGTAATAAATTGTCCCGCAATCCCTGTGCCACCAATTACTAAAACTTTCTTTTTAGACATAAATTTCTATCTTTTTTTAAGCTTATCCAACAAATTATATAATACAGAGTGATCCCCAAACTAAAAATGCCTGGTAGTAAGCATTCGGTCTTGGGAATTATCCAAGTGACAATAGATAAAATAATTGTTAGTATAACAGGGTTCACAACTATAGACCATCGAGGAACTATAGCTTTGGATGAAAAGTTACTAAATCCAACAATCAGCCAGGTCACTGGAAGTAGAATAAACATAAAGGGGAAAAAAGGTATATTAGATCCTGTTAATAATTGCCAATCTATATTTGTTTGCATTATCATTTTTGATGTACCAATACTATATATTATGGCATAGCTGTAATGATAAAACCCCAACATCAATAAAGAATAAGATATACAGAATGTATTAATAAGCGCAAGCTTTTTATTAACTTTACACATTGTTGTGTATATGAAGTATGTCCCTAATATCCAAAAAGGAAAAGTAAAAATACATCCAAAAGATGATAAATTTAAAATAGTTTCTTCTAAAGAAAGTAGTCTTGAAACAAAATAATCTGTTTCAACAGTTTTCATCTGTACTAGATAGTCGCAGGTTGTGATAAATAAACCTGAGATTACACTTATAATGATTATACAGTCATAATTACGATTGTTCATTCCATAAAAATTAAAAAGCTGCCGGAATCTTTTAGCTTCCGGCAGTCTTTATTTATTTTAAATATTGAATTTTGAAGGGATTACCTTCTGTTTTTATCTTTAAAGGTTCATACTTATCTTCTTTATAGTTGTAAAGATAATAACCTGTTCCTTGAGTAGAAGCCATCCCGAACACCATATAGTCTCCTGCTTTACATTGACTACATGACCAACCCGTAGTTCCGTCAAAGTTCATTTTTTTGACAGTTTTATTATAAACATCTATTTCAAATGTTTGCATTGATTTGTCATTTACATAATCAGGTGGATTACTAACATATCCCGGAACATTGAAATATCCATATAGCTTACCATTTCCTGTATATGTTTTGCTATAAATATAATTTGCTTTATTACCCTTTATGTCCGGTATACTAATTGTTTCTATTGGGAAATAGTATGACTGATCAAAGTCTGTTTCTCCTTTCTTTATACGCAAGAAACCTTCTGTACAGTTTGCAAAATATCCGAAGCCTCCTACACAATAAATATAAAGATCGCCTTTTTCATCAATGAAAGGATCACCTGAATACTCATAAGCGGTTGCCATTGTAGCTCTATTATCAGATATCATTTTAATAGGCTTGTCTGTCTTTGTATCAATCAAAAGTACATAAGCTCCAGTATTAGGGTTAAACTGGGACTTATCTTGAGCTAATCCTACATATAAAATACCATCTCTAATAACCGAAGCACCAGGTTCAGGATTTTTATCACCACTTTCTTTCCCAATTGCATATTCAGATAAATCTATTTCACCTGTTTTTTGCATTGTCGTAGGATTTATTATATACAATTTTCCCAATCCTACGCATGATATATAAGCTTTTTCTTCTGAATCAAATGTAAGGAATGCAGGAAGAGAACCGGAAGGGAGAATCATCGTTTCTTTTTCTTGAATTAGCAAACCATTCTCGACTCTGTACTTATATAAACGGGCATTCATCGATTCTAAGACATAAATGTTACCCCCATAAGTAAAAAGAAAAGATTCTTTTGCAAAGACCAAAGAATTTTGTGTACTTGTCTGTTCTACATTTAAATCTTTAAATAGACTAACATAAGCATTATCACCCACCGTGACACTATGAACAAAACTCATATCGTCTTCTTCATCTGTTGGAAACGGATCATCTTTACTACATGAAATAAAACTTAAAAAGGTCGCTAATAGCGACAATAAAAACCATTGATTTTTCATTTTTTTTATTTTTTTAGTTAAAATAATTATTTATAATATTACAAACTCATCGCTCCCCCTGAAGATTCATCACCAAACCAATTAAATCGTAATTTAATTTTAAAAGTACGACCTTGTAAAGGCTTTTTAAATTCCATATAGCTCTCCTTGTTGAATATATTTTCAACTTCAAACCCTAATGATACTTTATTTTTCCAAATAGATTGCTGGAATCCTGCCGTAAAAAGATGACTACGAGGAATTAACCATTTCTTTCGCTGTTCTGGTAAGTTACTCATTTGCCAACTCCAATCAAAATCATGAACGTAAGATGCGTCTATATAGATTCTAGATATTTCATGTTTCCCAAGTAATCCCTCTGTATGATACTCTAAACCATAGTTAAAATAAAAACGAGGAATATTGGGTACCTGTTTATCATAAGTCGGGTTTTTCACACTTTGGTCATTAGTAGTCCATTTTAGCTTATCCCGAATATCTTGATAGGTTAAGTTAAAATAACTATAAAGCTGTGGAGTCACATCTATTTTTAAATCAAAATCTCCCCCCATGATCTGAGTCTTACCCAAATTCGTATAAATCATTCGTATATCAGCAGGAAATAAACTTATCATATCTGTTATATACATATAATATAAATTTGTCTCTAACTGAAAACGACTTAACCCCATAAAATTACTTTTATCCATGATTAACCCTAAATTTATATTATTACTTATTTCGGGATTTAAATCAACTGAAGGCTTTACTGTCACTCCGTCTCCAAACAATTCTTCCGTATCAGGAAGCCTCACGTTATGTGATAAGGAAAATTTACCTCTCACCCCTTTGAAAAATTCATAACTGATTCCTTCACTTATTCCATAGTAAAAATTGTTTATTTTTGTTTTTTTCGGTTCTTTCTTAACACTTTCAGATTCATCTACAATTTTATCACTTGTTCTATATATTCCAGAATTTAAATAGTATAGACTGAACATTAAAGAGTTTTGAAGTTTGTTATTACGTGAAGAATACTCATGTGCTAACCCCAAAGTATTTCCCTTCATATTACTGGGAAAACCACTAGGGTCAAAACCAACATATTCTGCTGTATAATCATCCTTAGGTCTATACCTTGAATATGTGAATTGATTGTTAAGATTAAAGGTATGTTGCTTTAACTTGTATTTTAAATTCAATTTATGTCTGATTTCAAATTGTTTGTCATCTGAATAGTTTAATAAATTATCATCAGTTTCTCCCATTGTATTTGTTATGGTTCCATCCCATTGCCGTTTTGTTCTAGCGGTATCAACCAAATGCGTATGAATGATTGGAGTTACTAGACCTGACTTGAATTCAAGGTTTTTAAATAAGAAATTCTTCTTCTCTAAAGTTAAAGTAGGCATAATGTTTGTCCCATGTGTATGAGAAAAACGTGAATCAAAATCTAAGGCCTGAATTCCCTTTTTATTGTTATAAAAAGCACATTCTAATTCAATCTTATCAAACCAGAATTTTGTAAATGTTAAACCTACATTATACATTGTGGACCTATAATAATCATTATTTCTTATTACTTCTTGGTAGGCACTTGAAGGTAAATTTGTTTCAAAAACAGGATAAGTCATTTTATAATTATTATCCGATTTATTATGAAAAAAACCTCCTCCAATTTGAATCCCTGGTTTTTCAAACATTTTTTTTACACTGACTAACGTTTTGGAAGTACCAAATGAAGCAAACTCCTGAGTAAAGCCTACCAAGTCACACTCGTCCTCTCTTGTAACAACATTAATCGCTCCTCCCAGACCATCACTGCCATATTCAGCAGGAACTATTCCTTTATATATCTCAATATATTTAATGGCATCAATAGGTATGTCGTTTATATCAAATGAACCATCGGGGCTATTTAAAGGAAAACCATCTATATAAATAGCTACTCTTTTTCCTTCCAGACCATGTATGGACATTTTAGAAGAGCTACCCAAACCTCCGGATTTTCTAACTTTGATTCCAGAAGTACGAGTAAGTACTTCTTCAATTCCAGTTGAACGACCTCTTAATTTTGCTCCATCAACAACCGTTACAGCCATAGGACTTTTACGTATATGATTTATTTCTGCCTGCTGTGAGGATGCTTTTACCACGACCTCATTCAACACTTCTGTACTTTCTTCCAAAAAGAAATTTTTAGTTGTATTTCTATTTACAGTAACAGACTGTTTTATTGTTTTGTATCCGATAAAAGAAACCTCTACAAGATACGTTCCGTTTTGAGGTAATTTTATTCTGTATAACCCATTATCATTTGCATTATCTCCAACCTGATTTTTTCGTATATATACAGAAGCTCCTACAACAGGTTCATTTGTCTTTTTATCTACGATTCGACCAGAAAGAAAAACTTGTGCCCAAGATATCATAGGGAAACAACATATTCCCATAATGACTAAAATTGTTTTTACTTTTCTACACAACATAGGTTTATAATAAAATTTTTTTTTAACATGCATATTATAGTTACATTGGAAGCTTTAGATACATTTATCGTGTCAATATCAATCCAATTGCATAATTTACTATATGCTGTATAATATGCCTTTAGAATAGCTTCTTTACGTGAAAAAATGTCAATAGGAGAAAATTCTTTCTTATCTATACACGCTATCTCTTGGGGTGTACAAAAAAGAGAATATTCCTTTTTTGATAATATCGTCGTTTGATCTTCAATATCTACTCCAATACCCTTATACCTCTTTTTCTTTCCAACAGCAGCAACTGCTATTGCATCTTTATGAGATATAGAACCAACTATGTCAAATGGCCATATTGGTTCACCATCTCTTCCTTTTAAAATGGGAACTATTTCCTTTTGTAAAGTCTGTAAGGCACGATGTGCGGCACAACGTCCCAAAATATAAGTTTTAAGACGTATTTCAGACCATTCTCTTTTAATGAATATTTTTTCCTCATTAAAGAGATTATCTGAAGTAGCAAAAGGACTATCTTCCACAATTTCTACTGCTATATCGGAAAAGGGTAATACAAGCATATTTATACATGCAATTCTATATAATTCATTATCAACTTAGCTAATTCCGCATGATATTTTGTAATAAGAACATGCCCTCCTGGCAATTGGTGGAAAGAAACTTTCTGAAAGTAATTATTCCATAGATGTTGATTGTTTCGAATTGTAGGCTCATCCTCTCTACCGACGATGGAACATAATGGGGTTTTCAATTTACAATCAAGAAACTTGTAATTTACCATTGCTACAGTATTCATTCTCAACTCATGCAAATATTCATGTTTTTCTTCATCTGATAAAGTTGCGATCAATTCTTCATTCAACAGATCTTTTGCACGTGAATAATCCAAAAGGGCATTATCGTCATTTGAAAAGAATTGCATTAAGTCATCACGCAATGTAGGAGGAGTTCCACCAATCATTATAATACCCTGTATCGGAATATTTTCTTGTTCAAATCGTTTACAGATATCATAAGCAATATAGCAACTGTAAGAATATCCCATGATAAACAAAGGAATCTCTTTATCAGCCTCTTTCAGTTCATTGGCTAATAGCGCACCAACTTCTTCTACAGAGGACTTTATCTCACGTCCATCTCCATGTCCCGGATATTGTACTGTATATAAGTTGATTTCTCCGGTAAAATCCCCAGAAAATGTACTATACATACCAGGGGTTCCTGCTGCATATGGAAGACATATAAGTTTTGCATATGGAGTAGAAACCTTTTTCATACAAATGAGATTCTCAACTTTATTATTCTCTATTTCTTGTTCAAGCAGTTCGGCTATCGTAGGTTTATCGAATAAATCTTTTAATTTGATGTTGGTTAATCCGACCTCCTTTAATTCTTTTATTAACCTTACAGATCGGATAGAGTCGCCTCCTATATCCCAGAAATTATCAAATACACCTACCTCTGGTATCCCTAATACCTTTTCCCAGATTAAGGTTATTTGTTTTTCCCTTTCATTCCTTGGACCTACAATATCCCTTTTAACAAAATTTTGTTTCTGATTCGCAATATTGGGTAATTGCTTCTTGTCTGTTTTTCCATTGGCAGAAATTGGAATCTGCTCTATTCTAGCCATTGCGGAAGGTAACATATAGTGAGGTATCTTCATTTGCAGAACAGACATTATATCCTTGTATTCTAAATCACAATTATTTGCTGTAACATAAAAAGCTACAACTACAGGCTGTTTGTTTACATCATATTGAATCTCTGCACAAGCCTCTGTAATACCTGATACTTTTAATAAAGCATTCTCTATTTCTCCTAATTCAATTCTATACCCTCTGACATTTACTTGAAAATCTTTACGTCCTACAAATACAATATCGCCAGTTACAGTCATCTTTACAACGTCTCCTGTATTATATACAATTCCTTCATGAGTAATAGGATTATTGATAAATACAGATTTCGTTTTCTCTTCTTTATTCAAATAACCACATGACACTCCCTCGCCTCCAATATAAAGGATACCAGGAACTTCTGGTAGTGTATATTCTAAATTATCATTTAATACATATACTTGTGTATTATAAATCGGTTTCCCTATTGGAACTATATTTAAATGACATTTGCCGTCTTCTTCAATCGGGATAGGATAAAAAGTGGAAGCCACCGTTGTTTCTGTAGGGCCGTATTCATTAATAAATTTGTGCAAAGGATAATTTTCTAACCACCTGTTTATATCCGAAACATTGATAATTTCAGCACCCAGCATAATAGTCATATTGGGTGATAGGTTTACAGGTCTCTCCAAAAATCCCAACATATTTACCAACATTGAAAAATGAGAGGGAGTTACATTCAAAAAATTGATTTTTTCTTCATCTATAAAATACAGAAGTTTCTCTATATCTTTAGTTGCATTATCGGAAAGAATGTGTAAAGAAGCTCCGGCAATGAAAGGTAGCCAATTAGAAGTAACAGTCATATCAAAGGAATACGATGTTATTAAAGCAAACCTGTTATTACAGTTTACATTAAACGCTTCTTTCTCATAATTCAAAAAATTGGATACATTTCTATGCCTAAGCATTGTACCTTTAGGTTGTCCTGTTGAACCAGAAGTATAAATCATATAAATCAAATCATCAGGAGTATTACAAGGTACTATATTATCCATAGATTGACTATTTATATCATTTACGGTGTATCGACGATATGTATCAGGTAAAGGAATAGAATCATCATCAAGTAACACACAATGTTTAATGTTGGGGGTATATGAACTATTAATATTGTCTACATGTATTCCTTGAGTTACAAGAACTTCTGCTCCACAGTCATTTATCATATACTGTATTCTATCCGAAGGATAAGAAGGGTCAATTGGCACATACGCCCCACCTGCTAAAAGAATTCCAAGTTGTACTATAGGCAAATCAAGCGTTCTGTTCAGTAATAAAGCAACCTTAGAATTTCGTACCACTCCAAGAGAACGTAAGAAATGCGCCATCTGATTAGCTTTTTTCCAAAACTCTGTATAAGTTAAAGAAACTCCTTGATAAGAGATCGCCTCTCTATTAGGATACAAATCTACAGTATTACTGATCTGTTCATATATTGTTTTAAGAGGATAAGCATGTTCTGTTTTATTTGTTTGCTCCAATAATTTTATATAGAAGAGAGGGAGTATATTTGAACATGAACGCTCTTCGTATCCCTTAGTGTTTGTATCATCTACCAATTGGTTAAGCATAGACGTGAATTGTTCAGAAAGTAGTTGTATGTATTCCGCATCAAATAGCTCACGAACATAATTCCAATCAAAACACCATTTATTTTCCCATGTATACATAACAAGGTCTATATAAGTACCAGGTGCACCTGTCTGTACTTTAGGCGCACCAATTGTCAAATATCTAGATGAATGACTGATACCTTTGGGAAGCATATTGATAGAATTACTAAAAATAATTGCACTCAAAGAGCTTTGTTTTAAGCCTTCCTGTTCTGCGATTTTTCTGGACAATTCTATTGAAGATATTGGATACTCAAGCATGGTTCGTACAAATTGTTCTATCTTACGTGCAATAGAAACAATCGGTTCTTGTGGAGATGTTTGGATACGGACAGGGAAAATATCAAGAAAACTACCTATTATATTTTTTGCATTAGGTAAATGCTGTTCCCTGTTAAATACAGGCATGTTGATAATGAGATCATTTTGTCCAGACCACAAATTCATCAGTTTAAAATAGCATGCCATAAGTAAGGAATTAAGGCATATACCAGAAGTATGAGAACTGATTTCAAGAACTTTATTCATCAATAAAGAATCCAATTCCGTATGTAAGGTATTAAAATGGACTTTATTTATTAAAGATGGCTGACATTTCGTGGGAATAGATATTTTCTCTGGTAAATCTTTAAACACCTTTAGGGCAAAATCCATTGCATTCTGATATCGCTTTGTTTGCCTTCTGAATCTCTCCACAAAAACATAGTCAGAAAAAGTTAGACCTTTTTCTTGTTCAACAGTTATTTCTTTACCAGCGATAAACTGATCATAAGTTGATGTTAATTCTTGAAGGAATTGAAAAAAGCTGAAACCATCAATTATCTGGTGATCAATATGTATAATTAATTCATGTTCATCTTCCCCTGTTTTATAAATATTACAATAGAATAAAGGATACTCTTTAAGGTCAAATCTGTGATCATGATCTTTTTCGTCCTTTTGTAAAAAGAATGTTTCCTGTTGTTCTTTGTTCATTGAAGTTATATCTTCATAAGAACTTTTAAATGTCGGATATTCAGGAAGAGTTATCATCTCAGGTTTATCCGACTCTTCGGAAAGAATAGAATGTAACAATGGATGACAGTTAATAATGTGATTTAACGTCTTGTCCCAACATGCTGGATCAAAAAAACCTTTCAATTGTGTCCGACAAATGATATAACAACTTAATCCTGTCGGTTCATTACGGATAAAACTTTTACTGTGATAGAATAATGTTTCTTGGAAATCCATTAACGGAAAAGAATACCCCTCTGGAGTTGCATAGCGTTCCTTAATGGTTTGTGCTATATCTCGTATACAAGTTTTATCTTTTATATCATCTAATGTTATTTTATCAAAAACTTCAGTTAAGCGCTTCATCATTTGATATACAGCGGCAAAAGAAGTCACTTTAGTTATAATATTTTCTGTATATTGTATTTCTAAAGAGGGAATTCCTATTTCTTCGCTGATAAACTCTCGAACTAACAGTTCATATTCATTTAAAGGAGATTGAAGTTCTTTTAATAAATATTGTTCAAGATAATGTTTTTGAGAGACTAAGGTCGGATATTTATAGAAGAAACTATTTTCTAATTTAATATTTAACAGTTCTTCAAGTTTAGAAACAGCCATCATACTGCGTATTGAGTCTCCTCCTAAAGAAAAGAAGTTATCTTCTATATGAATGAGGTTTGTTTTTAAAACTTCTGACCATATTTTTTTGAGAACCAATAAATAATCCATATTATGAGATTCTTTGTTTAGTTTTACAATTGATTTATTATACTGTCCTTGCTCAAAATACTTTGCCATAGATCGACGTTTTATTTTAGAGCTAGAAGTTCTGAGTATTTCTCCTTTTTTTATCTTTATAGAGTATTCTGGAGCAAATCCAACTTTGTCTGCTAGAAATGCGTTACATTCATTTATTAATTGTCTTATTTGTTCTTCCGACATTTTTCTTGATAATACAAAGAAATGAAGTACAATTTCACGATTTTCTGTAGAAGAATAAAAAGATGTAAATACAGTTTTTTCAATTGAAAGACCAAATTTCTCTAAGACACAATTTTCTAAATCAAAAGGATGAAAGTTTTGTCCATTTACTATAATTGTTTCCTTTTTTCGACCTACTATATAAAGAATATTGTTATAATCAAAAAAGCCCAAATCTCCTGTACTTAACCAACCGTCTTTTAATACTTCATCTGTTGATTGTATGTCATTATAATAACCAGACATGACACAAGCGCCTTTTACTTGAATCTCTCCTAAATTTAAATTATTTTGAGGAATACCGTCTTTAACAATGCGTACTTGTAAGCCTGGTAATATTCTACCTGCACTAACAAATTCACAAAAATCTTGTTGTTTATCGACTAATTTGATAATCCCTTCATAGAACGCCTCTCTATTTATTCTTATATTTTTATTTCCATAACCCGGTAAACAGGAAGAAACAATCAATGTTGTTTCAGCCATTCCATATGAAGGGCGGAATGCATTTCGATTAAACCCAAGTTGAAAAAGGGGGGATAATCGGACGTATAAATTAGATGGAACCATTTCTGCTCCAATTGAAAGAGTCTTCACTTGAGATAAATCCAATTCTTTTATGTCATTAGATTGTTCTAACTTTTGAATTAACAAATCCAATCCTGAAGGTGTCGTACCGCCACAAATACTTACTTGATATTCGGAAATTTTCTTTAGAAAAATCAAAGGATCTCTTAAAAAGGAAAAAGGCTCTATTTTTATTTCTGTAATTTGGTTATACAAACAAACCAAATGATTTCCAAATAGACCATAATCATGAAAATATGGCATCCAGTGAATCAAAGTATCTTCAGTTGTAATTTCATCCGCAAGAGTTTTTATTTTCAAATTAGTTAAAATATTGTTAAAACTAAGCATGACTCCTTTGGGTGCCCCTGTACTTCCTGATGAAAACTGAATAACACATAAATCTTTACTATCTCTTTTAGGTATGTGTAAAGAATAATCTTGCAACAAATCCAATTGTTTCATAATATCTTCAACACACACAGCTTTATGAAATGAAGATTTATAATATTCAAATAGATTAATATCATTTGTTATAAGTGTAACTACACCTAATATATCAATTGCATTCTTTAGGCGTTCAAAAGCAATAGAGTTCTTATTACTGAATTGTACAGAAGGCATTAAAACGGGTATACAACCTGCCATAACACATCCCCAAAATAATAATATAAAATTTTCGGATTTTTCAACAGAGATTATTATCTTACTGACAGGCTTTACTTGATAGTAAGATTTTAAAATAAAAGCTATTTTTCTAGATTTTTCTCGTAACTCTGAATAAGTTAGAAAAAGATCACATTGACTATTATTTACAATAACAATTCCTTTTGTCGGCACTTTATGTGCTGCTTCTTCCAACAATTCATATAGGTTTTCCATCTTGCTTTATTTTTTGCCCGCAAAGTTCGTTTGTTTAGCTAAATCCATCAATACCAATTATTAGGTATTTTTAATAAATTGTTGTATGCATATAATATTACTTAAATTATATATTTCTATTTATTGTGTGTAGCTATCGTATTAGTAGTCAGTTGATATTAATTTATATTAGATTGTTATACATAATCATTTATGATAAGGAAATATTACCTACAAAGGGGTATTATATGTATTTTTACCTTCCTATTTTTTGTAAAATGATAAGTTCTTTATATCTCATAAATAACTATTGCTTCTTTATTAAGACCTAGAAATCATCACATTTAATATATTACTGATACGCAATGCTCTAAAAATATTTAGTTATTTACTATAACAGTCAATGTATATTTCAGGTATACCTGATAATCTTCCATTATCATCTGGTCTATTACTGCCAACGGAACGTCCTTGTTATCCCGGAATCATTTGAAGCTGCCGAGTGCGGTATGGTAGTTCTTGGCCGTACCGATGTGATTTAATTGGCAGAGTCGCTCGATGAGATTCTCCATGAATATAAAAAGGGTATTTTCTTTTTCGGTGCACCGGAACTCCATAATTATATCTTCAGATGAATAACCTCGTCGTAGCAGATCGAATCTTTCAATAATCCTGTTCAGCTTTTCCAAATTCTCCTCCAGTTTTCGGATTATTGTCTGAATAACGGTTATCCGTTCGCCAGCCGGTGCCGAAACAGGTCTTGACTGTTTATCATCCCATTCATGAGAGAACACCTTATAACCGGTTGTGATTTGCCTGACGACACGGCGGTGAGTTACAAAATAAACGATAGTGCCCGGACGGCCTTCGACTGTTGACGGGCGGAATTTCACCTTTACTGTTGTCATACTTATATTTATTTAATTGGTAATGTTTCATTCTCGTCTTAACTTGCGGCATATAAAAATGGTCAACGTGACACAGACAACGAGAAAAGCAGCGGTACAGCCGAGTACTTCCCACAGCAATATGCTATGTATAAGACGAGCGTTCGCGGCGCAGGTACAAACGAAAGCCGCCGCGAGGGAGATGATTGCCTCTACCATACACCAGAAAGCGGTTGCGGAGATAAGCACACGGTCATTCGCCGAGAGGCGTCCGGCTAGCCTTGCGCATTCCCGTTCCATCCTGTCGGCCATCTTCCGGCAGATTTTCTCTCCCTCCTGTTCAAGCGTCTTTCTCGCTTCCTCGCCGAGTGTGACCGTGCTTGCCCCACGCAGGGAAGAAACAGCCCCGTCCATTTTGGGCAGGGCTTCCGAAAGTCTGTTTTCGAGCTTTTCCACGTTGGCACTAAGAATGCGGACAGCTTCATAATTGTTTTTCAGCGCATCGATTATGCGGTCTTGCTCCTGCATTTTTTCGGCAGTCGGAAGTGCCCCGTCTATTTCCGAGAAATCGAATTTTTTATTCATAGGCTGTTATCTTTTTCGTCCTGTCTTCGGTTTCTTTCCGATTACCCTTGCCGCTTCACGGGCGCACCGGCGTGCCCATTCCCGTTCGTCCTCGTCCTCGCATCTTCCCCAAGGCAGGTCGTTGGAACTGCCGCCACCACCTCCCGAAGGAACCGCCGGAGTATCGAGCATCCCGACGAAAAGTGCCGCAGCCATGTCCGTGAGGTCACGGCTGTTGGCTGTCTCCCGGTAGTCGAACTCGTCATTGAATACGTCCAACGCTTCATCGGGAATGAAGAACCGGCGGCTTTCCCCGTCGATGTCGATATGGTACGGGCTGGTACCGGGACGATAGCCGGTGTATTGCGGAACCGGTGTCGTTCCTTGTGCGTGAACCGGAATCGTCCGGGGTGTAGTCGGTATAGATTTCCCTGCGGCGGGCTGTGTCGAAACAGTCCTTGTCTTGGGAGCCGCGTGCAGCTTTTTCCACGTGCTTTCAAGTTTGGTCGCCATGAGGTTGCGCCCCCTGCCGAGTTCGGAAGCCTTGTATCTGGCGTTGCCTTTCTTCAGCACGTAACCGCGCAATATCTTCTTGTTGTCGCGCAGCTCCCAAAACTCATATCCCTTGCTCCGGAGTCTGGCCACGTACTCGTCCCATGACCAGCTTTCCATGGATTGCAGGGTTTCCATGCAGTCCCGGTTCACCTGCCCGATGTTCGTCTCACGTACTTCGGCGGCAGTCGTCCAGCCCCGTTTCAGGGCCACACGCTCGGCTGCCCGCTGTGCCCGCAGGTGTATGTCATGGTCGTTGTTGATATTCCCCCGTTCGTCGATACGGCAGAACGCACCGTGAAGGTGGGGAATGCCGCTCTTGGATTCCAGATGCAGCCACACCGTGCCCTTGCTGCCTTTGAGGGCGGTTTTCGGGGAATAGGTCTTGCCGTTCTTGTCAAGCAGTTCGATGTTGTCGAACTCATCCGTGAAGTCGTCCCACAACCTTTGCCAGTCGTCGATGGTAAAGTCTTTGGTGTGTTCCGGCGCAGGGCTGACCTCGATGCGGATGACGGAATTTTTGACCCGTTTGGACTTCTCCAGCGTCAGCCGCATAGAATCCCATATACCCGTGGCATCCAGACCGGGCGGCAGCAGATTGTCCCCCACGTGGAAGATGCGTTCGGGATGTTTCTTGTTCCTCGATTCTCCCGTGATGTACCTGATGTCATTTATCCCGTGGGAGATGGATTTCGCTTTCCCTATCATGGCTCGTCCTCCCTGTCTTCACCGTTCCTTGTCCCGTCGGGCAGGCGGTTGGAAAACCGTACCTTGTCGAGCACGTCCGTGACACGCTCGGCCAGCCTGCCGAGTTCCTTGAGCCATTCGAGCATGAAAGGGTAACTGTTAAACATCTGTCTGCGCTTTTCGGGGTTCATGCCACGGAGCGCGGACGTGTAGTTCACGAGGTCGCTGCGGCATCCTATAAGGGTCTCCATGACCGCCTCCTGCCTTGCCGTCAGCCTCGCTTTCGGCCTGTAGTTGAAAGCTCTTGCCAGCACGTAGCTGCTGACGGTCATGCCGCACTCGGCGGCAAGGCGGCGGATGTACTGTTTCTGTTCCACGGTGACTTTGGCTCCGATGTATTCGGTGCGGCTGCCGCCGGACGGAAATGATGTGTCTTGCTTATTGTCTTCTGTCATAACTGTTGTTTTATAAGGGTTAAGCGGTGCGAGCCTGCGAGCGCCGCCACCGGCGAACTGCCAGTGAGCCGCGAGAGCGCCAAGGGATGACTGACCGAAGGGAGGTGATACCTTGGCATATCTCGAAACTGAAAGACGTTTTCACCTCTCCTGCGGCGTGCCTCCGCTGCCGGATAAAATGCCATTCAAAGGCCGTTCAGATGCCGTTCGAATACCATTCAGGGCGGGATTGCAAAGGTTTACGACGTGGAAGTTCTGAAAGTCCGTCCATTCCTCGACACAGGTCATGGAAGCGACGGAAGCGGTTTTGGAAGCGTCCACCGCTATCATGCCCAGCTTTTCCATCGTTGCAAGGAGATTGCGGATTCTTTTTCTCCCTATGTTCCATTCCTCCGCGAGTCTGGTTTCCGAGAACTGGAACTGTCCGGGCTGCAATTCCTGCGGCCTGCGGAATGAATCGCCCCTGCCGGGGGACAGTCGCATCCGTGAGAGCAGGTCATAAAAAAGAGTATGGTTGCCGATTGTATTGCCGTCGTCATCTTTCGTTGTCCCTCCGAGCCATTCGATTGCCTCTGCGGTAAAGTGGATGCGGACTGTACGGAAGCCCTGCGGCTTTTTGAAAAGGGATGTTTCCTTGTTCCTCTTGTTTTCTTGCATAATTCAATAAAAAATAAGGGAATGGAGTATCGGAAAACCTACAACAGTTTCAATGAGATAGTGCGTGCGGGAGTTTCCTTGTCCGTCCGATACCCCGTTCCGGTTTTGACATCAGTTCCGGTTCACGTTGGCGGCGGGTTGGGATTGCAGGTGTCCCCGTGCGTCCTCCACCGCCTTGAAGTCGGAAGAGATTTTCATCAGCACGATGCTGACGCGGCAGAGCTGGCCGATGTCAACGAAATCCTTGACGGCTTCCAACAGTTTTTGCGCACGTTCCTGACGGTGTTTCATCACGGCCTCGTTACTTGTTCCGTTTTCTTTGGCAAGCCCGTGATTGAGAAAGCGGTTGACAGCCAACATGTCCGTCGCCTCAATCGTTGCGGTATCGCCGTTGCCCGTCCCGTAACCGACCATTACCCGTATGGAATCGGCCTCGTAGGGGGAACAGCCGCGAAGAAAGTCCAGAATGGTCTGTACCTTCGCGCTGATTACGGGTCTGCTCTCTTTCTTTCTCTGTTCCTTGTTCGGGGATTCCTGAACCGTGGCATTCCTGATACCCGGTTCCATGTTCTTTGAATTGTCCATAACTGCATTGTTCTAAAAAAGGTTGATGAATCATTTGTTTTTCTCATGTGTTACCAGATAGTGGGATGCCTCGCTGTCGATCTCGACCTGCGATTTCACCCGTACCCGTTTCAGCCATGCGTCGAGGTCTTCCTTGGCGAAGAAGCACAGCTTGCCGCCCGGCTTGTAGTAAGGGATTGCGCGGCGCATCATCATCTTGTAGAGATAGCTTGGCTTCAGTCCGAGGTAACGGGCTGCTTCCGTGGTGGTCATCAAATTACGTTCACTTTCCATATACGTTCATTTTTATTGTTACTTGTACTTTCGTAGAATCGGAATCTGCTGTTTTTTCAGACTTTTCCTTTCTTCTGTTTCCGATGCAAAGTTAAGTTTGCTCCAAGGTGGGCCAATGGGGGACGAATGGGGAAAGTGCATGAAAAGAAAATGCGCCATACCGTTGTGTATGAACGGTATAGCGCATAGCTATAATGGGAAGATACCGGGCTGAATGGGGAAACGACGGGCGGTTATGGGGTACCTTTCAGCCGTCTTGCGTTTTCAACGGCCTTGTCGATGGATTTGCGGAAATCTTGATTCTCTTTGGTGGCAGCATTGTTGCAAACATCGCTGCGGTGCTTGTCGTAGTAGGATTTGGATATGCCGCAGCGTTTCAGGAACTCTTCCGACCAGAGTTTCCCGCGCTCTCGCGGCCTGATGGTACGGGCGATGGAAAACACCATGTAACAGATGCGAAGGTTCTCTTTCGGGCGCACGATGACCTCCCGTTCGGTGGGTTTCAGGTTCAGGAAGTTCACGAAGTCGCTGCCCGACAGATACTCGAACTGGTAGTCGTTGCACACCTCGTAAATGAACAGGCACAGGGCGAGGTCAACGGTATCCATCCATGCGGTGGTCTCTTGCAGCAGGCCTGCACGGTTCATGGGTTGCCCTCCTTCACGCGTCTGATGTCGGAGATGATGCTTCCGGCGATTCCTTGCAGACGCTCCACCAGCACGTCGAGGAATACCGGTTTGAAGCACCAGACACAGAAATTCCGGTCACGCTCCTGCTGCCATTCCTTATATGATAGGTTTGCGTGTGCATGAGCTTGGTCATATTTTGCCTTTGCTACTCCGCACTCCGTGTCGAGCGACCTGTATTCTTCCGAATCCAGAGGCAGGAAATCCAACCGGTTACTCATTGCCGAATACTCGCGCCAAAGTTCTGTGGCGGCTGTTTTCGCTTCCTCGTACCGGTGTTCAAAGGGGCTTAGATATTCCTCGAAAAGGGCTTCAAAGTTCACTGTCTGCAACGGTGTCCTGTCGAGTGAAAGGTATTTGTTCGTTTCCGAAAGAAGGGAAGAAGAAAAGTCCAGAAGTTGTCCGGGGTTCTCCTTTACCAGACAGGCTGCCTCCTTGACAAGAAGGTTCGTGTCGTTGAAATCCTGATAGAACAGGGACGGCGGCAAGGCCTGTTCAAAAGACAAGACGCCTTGTCCGTAAGTTGCAAGAAGCGTGTTCACTTCGTGCAACCGTTGTGTTATTTGCCGTATCATCATAATCGTCAGGAATTGAAAAGGTCGTCCATCGTCACCTCGCTGTGGACGATGCTTCTGTTCTTGCCATTGGCCACACCATACGTCGTGATAAAGGTATGAACCAGTGTCTTGTTGGTCTTGGTAAGTTCCCTGAACAAACCGGAACGGTCACGCAACCGGCGTTCGTATTCGGGCTTGATACGGTATGTGTCCATGCAGAATTTCATCTCGCACAGGTGTATGATCCGGTCAGCCCGCTCTATTATCATGTCTATTTGTCCGCCGGGCATTCCTTCCTCCTTATTGGGCTTGACCTGCCATGTGGACAAGGATGTAGCCATGCCCCTTATTCCCAAAGCCGACTTGATCTGTTTATGATGTCTCATGCAGACAAGCTCGAAACTGCTACCCATCCAGTCGAATACATTTCCGGAATCAAGATGATTGCTCCACCATTCATCATCGTGTGAGAGGTTGTCGGCAAGGAACTTGAAATAGAACAGCGAAAAGAAATCCGTAAGCCTGTAAACGGCTCCGCGACGTTTGTTGCCGTACTGAAGCCATTTCTCTATCATATCGGACCTTTCAAGGTTTTTTATCGCCTTGGTTATGTTGCTGCTCTTCGATGATAGTGACTGGAATATGTCCTTGCTTGTCATTCCCGATTCGTGTTCGCTGAGTAGTTGTACGATTGACGTGTACAGGTCGGCATTGTCGAAAAGGGCGTTGTATAGCTCCTCGAACTCCAGTTTCAAAAGTGCGCCTTCATTGAAAAACAGCCGGTCTATATTCTGGGAAAGGCTCAACGCGGGGTCAAGAAGGCTGTAATAAAACGGAACACCGCCAAGCACCATGTATGTCTGGGTAAGCTGGTAACGATCCCATTCGATGCCTCTGGTAGCGAGATACCGCTCCGTCTCATTCAGGGTGAACGGGGACAGATGCAGGTTACACGTCACTCTGGCATGGAGGCCTCCCTTGTTGGCGACAATCTTGTCTTTCATCCATGAGGTCGCGGACCCCGTGGCGATAAGCATGATGTTCCGCTGTGACATGGCCCAGCCGTTCCAGAAGTTTTCAAGGGCCGACACGAATATGGATTTTCCCGAATCCATCCAAGGCATTTCATCTATGAACACAATCCGTTTACGGTCAGCGGGCAGGGACGACAGGTATTCTTCAAGGGCATAAAAGGCTTCATCCCAGTTGCTTAAATGGGAGAACTTTTTTCCCGAATAACTGTTGAGCACATTCAGGAAGTTGTTCAACTGTCTGCGGGTGGTCATTCCATGCGCACCGACATATTTGAAATCAAACTCCCGGTCGAAAAATTCTTCAATCAGGAATGTCTTTCCGATACGCCGCCTGCCGTAGACTATGACCAGCTCCGATCTGTCCGAGTTCAGGCATCTTTCCAGTTCCGCGTGTTCTTTGTCGCGGCCAATAAGTTTATCCATACTTTCATGTTTTGATGCAAAATTACGCATTTGGAATTGCCCAAGCAAATTTTAGAACCACTTATTTGATATTATCTATGAAATATTACGCTGTAAATTCAGATATAAGGTTTTGTGAGGTTTATGAACTGCGTCCATAAATCTGAAATTATCTATCCAAATCAAGAAGATAAGTTCAGGTTTATGTATCTGATAAACAGATATGCCGAGTTTTGACCTCTTCGGATTGAAATCTGGCCGGAAAGGTCAAAATTCGGCAATTATTCAAATAAGGCTGAAAACGGTGGTAATGGAGTACAACGCAGGATGTCAGCCAAATACGTTATCAACCAGATTCACCGCTTCAACTTTCTTGCTGTCAACGATTTTCGCGTAAATCTGCGTAGTCTTTACGTTGGCATGGCCGAGCAGCTTGCTCGTGGTATAAAGATCCGCACCGAGGGTAAGCATCATTGTGGCGAACGTGTGGCGGCTCGTGTGATAGGTGATTTTTTTATTGATTCCTGCCGTTGCCATCCATTTGGCCAGTACCTTGTTGATATTGGGTTCTGCCGGGAGTCCGGCAAAGACATGCAGCCCGTCTTCCGCACCGTTCCTTTCAGGCAGCCAACGGACGGCATGGCGGGAAAGAGGCAAGTAAATCGGTGTGGTAGTTTTTTGCATCACGGTTGACATCCGGTATTGTTCCCCGTCCTGAACAATATCTTTCCATCGTAAGGCATAAACATCGCTCAACCTCAAACCGCAGTAACAGGCGAAAAGGTAGGCACGTTTCACGTCTTCGCGGGGGCATTCCGTGTCAATCAGAACTTTTATTTCGTCAATGGTCAGGTATTCCCGTTTGGATTCCGGCACCTTGATACGTTCTGTGGCTGCAAGTGTCATTATCGGGTTCTCCGGGATAACCTCGGCACGGACGGCGGCGTTGAGTGCGGTGGAGAAATAACCCACGTAGTCCGCTGCACTCTTGGGTGAAAGCGGCTTGTCCCACCGGGTCTTGTAGGTGTGCTGAATCCAGTCGATGAAACCCAGACACCAGTCCTTGTCAATCTCTCTCATCTTCACCTTTTTCTTGTAAAGGGGAAGTAACCGGCAGACTGTTCGTAACAGTTTCAGTCCTCTCGCGCCTTTTCGTTCCTGTTCGGCAAGATAGGCTTCCATCCAGTCGTCCAGTAGCATTTTGGAACGGACGGATGTCTTTTTCAGTCCGGCCTTCGAGTGAGTCAGTTCGATGATGCGTTTTGATTTGATGGCCTCTACCGCCGCTTTTGTGGCCCGGTTCTGCTCCTTGACCATAGGATTGATTTCGGGCAACAGGTACAGTTTCAAGAACTCGTAACTGCGTTTTCCGTCAACATAGATGTCGAGATAATAGGATTCCGAACCGTCGGCGAGCTTCTTCGTGCGCACCTTTACCGGTTCCTTGAGTCTGGTCGATTTCTTTGTTGTTGCCATATATAATAATGTATTTAGAATGCGTCGTCAACCAAGGTGATTGCATCGTCCTTTTTCTTGTCTACTATTTTTGCATAAACCTGTGTGGCACGCACGGAACGGTGGCCGAGGATTTTGGAAACGGTATAGATGTCCGCTCCGAGCGTCAGCAGCAGCACCGCACATGAATGACGTAAACAGTGGAAGGTGATATTCCTGGTGATACCCGCAGACTCTATCCATCTTCTCAGCGGACGGGAAATCCACGATGGGTCAGGAAGCCCTGGGAAGACAAGTAGCTCGGGGTCTTGCCGCTCACCACAGAGTTTGTATGCAAATTCTGGAATAGGCATATATTCCACACCTTTGGTCTTCTTCTGAGTGAAGTTCAATCGATATTTACCATCCATTTCTTGAATCTCACTCCAGCGCAACTTTTGAATATCGCTATGGCGCAAACCTGTAAGCGCTGAGAACAATGCAGCCTTTTTGAGAATGGGCTTGTCGCATGGCGTATTGGCCAGACGATTAAGTTCTTCCTCAGTCAAGAACTCACGGCGTGATTCTTCGCCCTTGATGCCTTTCACCTTGGCTGAAATATCAATAGTAAGGTAGCCATCAATAAAGGCTTGCTTCAATGCTGCTTTCAGTATCGAGAAATAGGTGGATGCTGTGTTCTTGGAAATGATACCTTTACCACCACTGAGTTTAGGAGCCGTCAACACATAGTTACGGTAATTCTCAATGAAAGGCATATCTATTTCTGAAAATGGAATATTTTCCTTACCTGTAAACTCCTTGAGCATTCCTAAGAAGCGTTCCCAGTTACCAATTATTGACTCCGAATCACCTTTGTGACGCTCATAGGTGAGGAACTTCACATAATCAAGGAAGTGGGCGCGTGATTTTTCCTGCTGAGCTGCAGTCTCAGCATCTTTCTCTGTATAGAGTGCAGTGCTGTCATATTCGTGCTGCCAGGTATCTCTAACTCTATCGGCATACATACATGACTGCTGATCAACTTGTGAGCGACACTGAATAACACCATTCACATCACGCTTTGGCATATAGTGTTGCTCGCCGTTACTTTTACCTCTTGTAGGCTGGTTCTTGTCCCAAACTGGTGTGGTAATGGTTCTATTTAGATACTCACGTACACGTTTAGGTTTGGCCCCTTCATAATCATATACTGGGTAAGCTTCGAGATAAATGAACCAAGCTTCAGCGTAAGGAGACTTGCGAAGCTTGACGGCTACTTTGGTATGACTAAATGCTTTTTTCATACTTTACCGTTTTTATAAAGGTTATCAATTTCAGATTTTGGTACATACACGTAGTTTCCTATCTGGCGAGTCGGAATACCATACTTACGAATCTGCGTATAAACCGTACTATCGTTCACTTTATACTTCTTGCAAATCTCAGTAATCGTGTAGCAGTTCTCTGGCTCCATATCATAAAGCTTGCGAACCGTTTTAACCTCGCCATCAATTACACTGGTTCGTAGTGGAAATAATTCCCCGAGTTGTTTTTTACTTAGTCTTGTCAATCTCTGACCTAAGTTGACCGAAGGAATTTTGCCACTACGAATGTAGTGGTATAAAGTTTGTCTTCCTACGGCAAAGAGGGCAATAGCTTCTGGTACCGTAATAAAATCACGGTCTGAATCCAAGCCTTCAATCACCTGTTGAAGTTCCTCATTTCTCTTTTGCTCACGCTTACGTATTTTGTAGGCCTTTTGGCCACAAGCAGGAGAGCAATACTGTGACTCAATTGTCAGTGCCATAAAGGGTTTCCCGCATATCTTGCACTTTCGTTCTATTTGAAATTTTGCTCTTGGCATATGTCTCTATTTTTATTGTTGGTACCCGAAAAAGGGTGATAAGTATTAATAAGTTCAACCTTATATCCTTTTAAGTACTGGTACAATTATGGTACAAATATACTGCAAAATTCCAAAAATAACGCATTTCTCACGAAAAACTTGAAAATAAAAAAAGAGCGTGAACTCATTGAGTATCACGCTCTTTCAATATTTTTGATTATCGATGCCTACCGATTTTTAGTGGTCTTACTTGACTTCCTCAAAATCAGCATCTTGCACATTATCTCCATGCTTAGTTCCATTATCTTGCTGACCGGCACCGCCATTCATATCAGGCCCCGCCTGTGCGCCACCTTGTTGTGCACCACCTTGAGCATACATTTCAGCACTTGCAGCTTGGAAAGCAGTATTGATTTCTACCATAGCAGTATCAATAGCAGCCAAATCCTGAGCCTTATGAGCATCTTTCAGTTTCTGCAAAGCAGCTTCAATCGGAGCCTTCTTGTCAGTAGGCAACTTGTCACCTAATTCCTTCAACTGATTTTCAGTCTGGAATATTACGCTGTCAGCCTGATTCAATTTATCAATTTTTTCACGTTCCTTCTTATCTGCTTCGGCGTTAGCTTCAGCTTCAGCTTTCATCTTTTCGATTTCTTCCTTGCTCAAACCACTGGAAGCCTCGATACGGATAGCTTGTTCCTTACCGGTTGCCTTATCTTTTGCAGATACCTTCAAGATACCGTTTGCATCAATATCAAATGTAACCTCAATCTGAGGAACACCACGACGAGCAGGAGCAATACCTGACAAGTTGAACTGACCGATTGATTTGTTCTGTGCAGCCATCGGACGTTCACCCTGCAATACATGGATCGTTACTTCACTCTGGTTATCGGCAGCAGTAGAGAATGTTTCACTCTTACGAGCCGGAATGGTAGTATTAGCATCAATCAACTTAGTCATTACACCACCCAATGTTTCGATACCCATTGACAATGGAGTTACATCCAACAATACTACACCCTTGATTTCGTCTGTCAAAACAGCACCCTGTACAGCAGCACCGATAGCAACCACTTCATCTGGATTTACACCCTTAGAAGGAGCTTTTCCAAAGAAATCTTCCACCAATTTCTGTACAGCCGGAATACGTGAAGAACCACCTACAAGGATTACTTCGTCAATATCAGCATTGTTCAAGCCTGCATCACTCATCGCTTTCTTACATGGTTCAAGACAAGCCTGAATCAATCCGTGAGCCAAAGATTCGAATTTAGCACGAGTCAAAGTCTTAACCAAGTGCTTGGGCACACCGTTTACCGGCATGATATACGGCAAGTTAATTTCTGTACTTGTAGAAGAAGACAACTCGATCTTAGCTTTTTCAGCAGCTTCTTTCAAACGTTGCAAAGCCATTGGGTCCTGAGTCAAGTCAGCGCCTTCATCGTTCTTAAATTCCTCTACCAGCCAGTTGATGATTACCTGATCGAAGTCGTCACCACCAAGGTGAGTATCACCGTTTGTAGAAAGTACTTCGAATACACCACCACCAAATTCAAGGATAGATATATCGAATGTACCACCACCAAGGTCGAACACAGCAATCTTCATGTCTTTGTGAGCCTTGTCCAGACCATAAGCAAGAGCAGCGGCTGTCGGTTCGTTCACAATACGTTTTACTTCCAGACCGGCAATCTGTCCGGCTTCTTTCGTAGCCTGACGTTGAGAGTCAGAGAAATATGCAGGAACAGTGATTACTGCTTCCGTTACTTCCTGTCCAAGATAATCTTCAGCAGTTTTCTTCATTTTCTGAAGAATCATAGCAGAAATTTCCTGCGGAGTGTACAGACGTCCGTCGATGTCAACACGCGGAGTGTTGTTATCGCCTCTCACTACTTTATAAGGAACACGAGTAACTTCTTTCTGAACCTGGTCCCAATTTTCACCCATGAAACGTTTGATAGAGAAAATGGTACGTGTCGGGTTAGTAATAGCCTGACGTTTTGCAGGGTCGCCCACCTTACGTTCGCCACCATCTACGAAAGCGACAACAGAAGGAGTAGTACGTTTACCTTCACTGTTTGCAATTACTACCGGTTCGTTACCTTCAAATACAGCAACACAAGAGTTTGTAGTTCCTAAGTCAATACCAATAATTTTTCCCATGATCGTTATTTTTTTATTTATTATTATTCAATGATTTCTTTTTGTCCGGTTGTTTCTCCACTCCTGTTATGGAGTTTCGTCTCGAACGGACGCTTATTAAAAAGCAAACCGTGTGCCAAAAAGAAATTATACGAATGCATGACATAATATCTGCCAAAACGACAGTTTTTAATAAACTTCCTTGCCATGATAGCCATAAAGAAAGTTATTCAGTGACTGACACTAAAACAAATATTATCTATTCTGGTTCGATAAAGAGAATTAATTCTTAACTTTGCAATATTACACTATAAAACAACGAACTATTTATTAATATCGGAATTATACATAAAATCAATTAATGACATCTACATGAAAAATTTATTATGTTTACTTGCATTACTACTATGCACTACCGTATTTGCACAACCTCAACAAGTTGTCGTAGGAGTTTCCGGCAATGGCTATGTAACCCGGCAACAAGATGGTGCGCGAATAACACAAAGAGGAGTTACACATTGGACAAATCCTAAAAGTATCGTTAGTATTTACTTCTATTTGCATCAACCGACAACAGCCGATCTGTCACTGTATGCCAAAGGACATTCCGAAATCAAAGTCAGTTATGGAAAGAAGGGCTTCAAAGTCAATCTACAATCGGATGATTTCACTAAAGTTCCTGTTGGAAGTATCGATATACGACAGGCAGGGTATGTCCGTATCGACTTACAAGGAGTCTCTAAAAGTGGTGAGGGTTTCGGAGAAATTAAGCAGTTGATAGCAGACAATGTTACAGGTAAAAGTAATTATGTGAAAGACTTCTCTGACTATTGGGGACGCCGCGGTCCTTCCGTTCATTTGGGATATGCGCTACCTGAAGGTGATACTGAATGGTTCTACAATGAAATCACAGTGCCCAAAGAAGGCGAAACAATGCATAGCTACTACATGGCGGCCGGCTTCGGGGAAGGTTATTTCGGAATGCAATACAACTCCCCGACAGAACGCCGTATTCTTTTCTCGGTATGGAGTCCTTTTGATACACAAAACCCCAAAGAGATTCCGGATGACCAAAAGATTAAACTGTTACGCCAAGGCAAAGATGTACACATCGGAGAGTTTGGCAACGAAGGCTCAGGCGGACAAAGTTATTTGAAGTATCCCTGGAAAGCCGGTAATACATATAAATTTCTGATGCAAATCAGACCGGACGGGAATGGAAATACGACCTACACTGCCTATTTCTATGCAACAGATGAGAAAGAATGGAAATTAATAGCCAGTTTCTTACGCCCCAAAACCAACACATGGTATAAACGTCCTCACAGCTTCCTTGAGAATTTCAGTCCGGAACAAGGATATTTATCACGTGAAGTTTTCTTCGGCAACCAATGGGCACGTAGCAAAGAAGGTAAATGGTCCCGACTCACTGACGCTACCTTTACACACGATGCAACAGCGAGTGCCCAAGTCCGTCTCGACTATCAAGGTGGCAATACTAAAGACAATCGGTTTTATCTGAAAATGGGAGGCTTCTTTAACGAATCTGTTCCAATGGGAACTAAGTTCTATTGCAAGCCAACAGGCAAAGAACCGGAAATTGATTGGGAAGCATTGAAGCAATTGTAACAATCAGCTTCCACTATTAATTAGTTCATGAAACAAAAAACCGGCCTCACTGCAACAGATAGCAATGAGGCCGGTTTCATAAATATCAGGCTTTATTGATACAGCCTTTCCTATTTCTTATAATAATTACTTTTTCTCTAATACAATAACCAATGCATTATTGGCATCATACAGCCCAATGCCACCGCCTGCCAATACATCGAATGACTTTACTTCATTCAACGCTTTCAGGATCTTACCTTCTGTCTCCATATCAGGACAAGCCATCATTGTACTTGCCACTCCCGGGAAGGAAATCGATTTGGCATTGCTCGTACTAGTTTCAAAACCTCCGTTAATCAGGTTGCATCCGGCATTACCATGAATAGACTTTTTCTTCACATCAAAAGCGATAAACGGTTGTTTCTCCATTCCTGAAGGAATCGCCTCACTATTTGCTTCTTTAATTTTCCATTCTCCATTCAACACTGAAAGTTTCACATCAGCCTCCTTCTTTTCAAGAACTACAACCGGACGATTGGAAGCATTGCAAAGATACATCTTCCCCTTACCTGCTTTCTTATATCCTTTCACTTGTGCAAGAGCACTCAATACATTCTTCTCGGTAGTCATATCCGGACACATCATCCGAGTACTGGCCATAGCACCTAACTCAAGGCTTCCCGGTTTCGCATTTACATCGAATGTGCCCATCATACGGTTACATCCGCTATTACCGGACACACGACCGGTAGCCGTATCAAATGCAATAAACGGAAGGGTTCTACTTTCGCCCGGAGCAACTTTCGAGCCATTGACTTCTATAATATTCCACTCACCATTGATAGATGACACAGGAACTGCCTTCTCAACCGAACGGCATGAAGACATTGCAAGTGCTGCACCTGCAACGCAAATTGAAACAAAAACTTTCTTCATATTGTTATAACGTTTAAGTTAAATCGTGGACAAAGATACCAAAAAGATTGGGAAATAACACCCAATACAATATAAAATATATACATTTGCCATTGAATATACAACAAATGAACAATTTACATAGTTCACTTAAAGAAATAAATATGAGAACAATCGTCCTATCCGTGATTTTATTCTGTTGTGGTATGTCTCATGTTACCGCCCAAAGTGATTACATTGTCACTACCCCCTCCGCCCAGGAAATTCCTGCAAGTGAAGAAGAACAGTTTATCATAAAACACTTTCCTCTAAAACCTTTATGTAAATGGACTCCCGGAATGAAATTCATGTTTGCTCCTTCCGCACGGGAAATGTTTCTTCCTACCCTTTTAATATACAACACCGAAAAAGGAGTGGATAATAGCCTGATGAGACACAAAATACTCACTTTCACCGGAACCGAAGAGAAGGTTCAAAAAATAGCAGATGAAACAAACTACACCACCCGCTTCGTTTTCGAAGATGAAGGGGAAAAATATTATTATGACATAAAGAATATGCGGCTGGACGAGATATGCGAAAGAATGCCCCGTGCCTGCATCAACGGATTAGTTTACCTGCAAGATGTAGATACGGCAAAAGATCTGCTGATAGGAAAGACAATATACATACAATCCGAAACTGTCCGTGTGGATGATGCCAACAGCTATTCCGGCTATCGGGATATACCTATTTCCGTCAATACGGAAGCAACTGTCACGGCCGTCGGAGTGGGCAGCCAGGCGTATCCCGTGAAAATCATATTCAAAGACACACAGGGACATTCCTATTATCTGGAAGTCGCCCTCTCACGGACAAACTCCGGTATGGATATGAGTGATTTTCAAGGTGAAAAGAGAATGAAATACTTTTCAAATTCGATCAGTTTTACGAATAAGAAGCTGGATAATATCGAAAGCCTGAAAAACAGGTACTTGGGGGCAACCGTTTATCCTAAAAAAACATTGTCTGCCAAAAGAGCTGTCTCTCTTGAAAACAAACAAATGGAGTCCTGCGTTCATCTTCCCCGGTACACTATCCTGACAATAAAAGAAGTTCGGATGCCCTCTCCCGGCAGTCTGGCTATTTTGACATTAAAAGACAAGAATGGAATTAGTTACGAAATGAAGGTTGACTTGAAGTATGACGTAATCACCAGAAACAACAATTATATTGAAGACCTTTTCGGGTTTGAAGATATACATAAAAAATATCCGGGCATTACCGAGAAACGTTGGCAAATCATTTCGCGGGGCGACCTCGAAGTAGGCATGAGTACGGATGAATGCCGGCTGTCTATCGGCGACCCGATAGAAATAGTACTGAAAAAGGATAACCGTTTTGAGAACTGGTTCTATAATGGCAAAACATTGGAATTCGAGAGTGGCACCTTGCAACGTTTCAAATAAAAAGGAGTATCGGCGGATGATTATCTGAAAATAATCACGTATATTTGCCAAGCTAACAATTCTAATATTCTTAATATTTAATTCGCAATTAACGAAATGGGTAGAGTTCTTATTATCGGTGCAGGCGGTGTTGGTACTGTCGTTGCACACAAAGTGGCACAAAATGCCGATGTATTTACAGATATCATGATTGCCAGCCGTACGAAAGAGAAATGCGACAAAATCGTCGAGGCAATAGGTAACCCTAATATAAAAACAGCAAAAGTAGACGCAGATAATGTGGACGAGTTGGTAGCCTTATTCAACAATTTCAAACCTGAAATGGTGATTAACGTTGCCCTCCCTTATCAGGACCTGACCATTATGGAAGCATGTCTGAAAGCCGGAGTTAACTATCTGGACACTGCCAACTACGAACCCAAAGATGAAGCTCATTTTGAATACAGTTGGCAATGGGCTTATCATGAACGTTTCAAAGAAGCTGGTCTGACAGCTATCCTCGGCTGTGGATTCGATCCGGGAGTGAGCGGTATCTATACCGCCTACGCCGCCAAGCATTATTTCGACGAAATCCAATATCTGGACATCGTAGACTGTAATGCCGGCAATCACCACAAAGCATTTGCAACCAACTTCAATCCGGAAATCAATATCCGCGAAATTACCCAGAACGGACGTTATTATGAAAACGGCCAATGGGTAACTACCGGCCCGCTGGAAATCCACAAAGACCTGACTTATCCGAATATCGGTCCCCGCGATTCATATCTCCTTTATCACGAAGAACTGGAATCATTGGTGAAACACTTCCCGACAATTAAACGCGCACGTTTCTGGATGACCTTCGGACAGGAATATCTGACCCACCTGCGTGTTATCCAGAACATCGGTATGGCTCGTATTGACGAAGTAGATTACAACGGAGTGAAGATCGTACCTCTGCAATTCTTGAAAGCCGTTCTGCCTAATCCACAGGATTTGGGCGAGAACTACGAAGGAGAAACCTCTATCGGTTGTCGCATCCGTGGTCTGAAAGATGGAAAAGAACGTACGTATTATGTTTACAATAATTGCAGCCATCAGGAAGCCTATAAAGAAACAGGTATGCAAGGAGTAAGCTACACTACCGGAGTTCCGGCCATGATTGGCGCCATGATGTTCTTCAAAGGAGAATGGAAACGTCCGGGCGTAAACAATGTAGAAGAATTTAATCCGGATCCGTTCATGGAACAACTGAACAAGCAAGGTTTGCCTTGGCACGAAGTGTTCGATAAAGATCTGGAGTTGTAGGAGATCAGTCGTATATTAAAAAGAAAGTTATGATTAACGTAGGAGATAAAGCACCGGAAGTATTAGGCATCAATGAGAAAGGTGAAGAAATCCGTCTGAGTGCTTACAAGGGAAAAAAGATTGTGTTGTATTTCTATCCGAAAGACAGCACATCCGGTTGTACGGCACAAGCATGTAATCTGCGCGACAACTATTCAGAATTACGTAAAGCCGGTTACGAAGTAATCGGTGTCAGCGTGGACAATGAAAAGTCGCACCAGAAGTTTATCGAAAAGAACAATCTTCCTTTTACGCTGATAGCCGACACTGACAAAAAGTTAGTGGAAGAATTCGGCGTATGGGGAGAAAAGAAACTGTACGGACGTGCTTATATGGGTACTTTCCGCACCACTTTCCTTATTAACGAAGAAGGAATTGTGGAACGGATTATCACTCCGAAAGAAGTAAAGACTAAAGAGCATGCCTCACAGATTTTAAATCAATAATTCCATTAATTATAAGGTATGGCAAAGAAAGACGAACTTAATTTTGAAACAGATAATAAAATGGCATCAAGCGAAAAACTAAAAGCCTTACAGGCTGCCATGGAAAAGATAGAAAAGAGCTTCGGTAAAGGTTCTATCATGAAAATGGGTGACGACAGTGTTGAACAAGTGGAAGTGATCCCGACAGGCTCTATCGCCTTGAACGTGGCACTAGGTGTAGGAGGTTACCCCAGAGGTAGAATCATCGAAATCTATGGCCCGGAATCTTCCGGTAAAACAACATTGGCTATCCATGCCATTGCCGAGGCACAAAAAGCCGGTGGTATCGCTGCTTTTATTGATGCCGAACACGCTTTCGACCGTTTCTATGCAGCCAAACTGGGAGTTAACATTGACGATTTGTATATTTCCCAACCGGATAACGGAGAGCAGGCATTGGAAATCGCCGAACAACTGATCCGCTCCTCCGCTATCGATATCATTGTTATCGACTCCGTAGCCGCATTGACCCCTAAAGCTGAAATCGAAGGCGATATGGGTGACAACAAAGTAGGTCTTCAGGCACGTTTGATGTCGCAGGCATTACGTAAACTGACAGCAGCCGTTAGTAAGACACGTACTACTTGCATCTTTATCAATCAGCTCCGCGAGAAAATCGGTGTTATGTTCGGTAACCCAGAAACAACAACCGGTGGTAACGCACTGAAGTTCTATGCTTCCGTTCGTTTGGATATTCGCGGTAGCCAAGCGATTAAAGACGGCGAAGAGGTACTCGGAAAGCTGACTAAAGTGAAAGTGGTGAAGAACAAGGTGGCACCTCCTTTCCGCAGAGCAGAATTCGACATAATGTTCGGTGAAGGTATCTCCCACTCCGGAGAAATCATCGACTTGGGCGCCGATCTGGGAATTATCAAGAAAAGCGGTTCATGGTATAGCTACAATGATACAAAGCTAGGTCAGGGACGCGATGCCGCAAAACAATGTATTGCTGACAATCCGGAGCTTGCAGAAGAACTGGAGGGCTTGATTTTTGAAGCATTGAAGAAAAAAGAATAAGCGGATCTCCTCCGTCTTTTTAAGACGGAACTGCATCAAAATAAAGTGGGAAAATATCGTATGGTACGAATATTCTCCCACTTTTCTATATATCATTTGTGTGTTTTCCTTATACAAAATAGATATATGCCAACGTGCTCAAGCTAATCACTACCCAAAGCAAAACTCCCTGTAACAATGGCTTAATTCCGACTGCTTTTAGCACATCAAGAGAAAGAGAAGCGCCGATAAAGAACATGGTAATTGTCAATGTTTTACGGGCAATTCCGTTGATCGCAGCTCCCAACTGCGGCACTCCGTCAAGTAAATAAGTATTTACCACCATTGCCAACACAAAGAAGAAGATAAACCAGGGAATACTGATCTTCTGTCCTTTACTTTTAAAGATAAATGAAGTGGCAAAAGCCATAGGAATTATCCAGAGAGCGCGAGTCAGTTTGATAGTAGTAGCTACTTTCAAGGCTTCCTCTCCATAAGCAGCGCCTGCACCAACAACCGAACTTGTATCGTGAATAGCAATTGCCGCCCAAGTTCCGAACTGTTGCTGATCCATACTCAAAGCATGACCAATCATCGGGAAAATAAAAAGTGCAATCGCATTCAAAATAAAAATAGTACCCAGTGCAACAGACATTTCACTATCTTTCGCCCTCAACACCGGTCCTACGGCTGCAATGGCACTCCCACCGCAAATAGCAGTTCCTGAACTAATAAGATAGGCAGTGTTCCGGTCTATCTTAAACAACTTACGTCCGATGAACCAACCGATCACTAAAGTACCGATTACGGAAATAACTGTAAACTCCATACCTTCTTTACCGGAGGCTAGAGCCGAATGTAGATTCATTTCGAATCCCAGTCCGACAACAGAATATTGCAATAAATATTTAGATGTTTTCTTATTAAATTTCGGATGTGCCTGTCCGCAAGTCAACGCAAAAATAAGTCCAAGAAACAAAGCAACCGGAGGAGTCACCCATGCCGACCATGCCTCCAACCCCGGAATATAGTCTAAAAACAGAAAGAAAGTCAAAGTAGAAAGTAGTGCAACATAAATGGTTTTGTTGTTTCCCTGCAACGTTTTTGTAGCTGTTGAAATCATATATTTTATCTTTAATTGTTTTCGGGGTGCAAAGGTACAGGAAACAATCAAGACACACTAATAGTTTCTGATTATGTATTATAACTTTTAGTTATAGATAATCTGTTCAGAACTATCCTTACACAGTTATAATATCTTTTCCGAAAGGTGATAAAGCTAATGCCGCCAACTTAAAGTGCTGTAAACCAAAAGGAATACCAATAATAGTTATACACAACATCGCCCCAAAAAGCAAATGTGACAAACAAATCCAAATGCCACCCACGAATATCCATATCACGTTCATCAGTATATAAAGGCAACCACTAGAACGGCTTCCGTTTCTAACTTCCTTGCCAAAAGGCCATAAAGCAAGTCCTGCCAATTTTAATGTTTGCATCCCAAAAGGAATACCGATGATAGTAATCATCATTAATAAACTTGAGATAAGATATTCTACCGCCGTAAAAATTCCACCAAGCAACAGCCACAAAAGATTCATAAAACAGCCCATAATAGTAATATTTAATTATATATATAAATTCCTTTTAGTCATCTCGTCCGTCTCATTCTAATAAGTAAAAGCACGTTTATAATCGCCTTGTCGGACATCAAGAAATCATTGTAAATTATAATTTTCTATATCCATTATCCATTGATTTTTAATTCTTTAAGTTTTCTATGAGTATCAGTCAAATAATCCAGAATAGAAATATTTCACCCATACTACATAAATATCTTGCGCCAAAAGGCAAGTATCAAGCAAATATCCGGGAGTAGACGCAAACTCTCTAAGTCCCCTATAATAAAACTGCTTATGCCGCTCGTCTATAATAAACGGAACTACGTCATGGCAAAGACACTCACGGAACATGATCAATCGTCCTACTCTACTATTTCCAGATATAAGCCCCCCTTTCGTTTAGCTTGCTTTTCTTCCAGAAGATATATGGTGATCTTATCCATTAAGTTCTTGTATTTGATGATATAAGAACAAAGATAAAAAAGAAATATGAGATTTTATACAGAGTATGAGCAAACTTACCCAGAATCTCTGGAATAAACGAATAAAATGGGAGAAATGGCATTGAATGGCTTATGAATAAAGCGTTTATGATGCCAAACGAAGCCAACGGAGAAAAAGGGAAAATGCAAAGAACCCCTGCTTGATGGAAATAAAGGGACTAATATGTAGGAGGCAATATAACCGTAGTTTATATGTTAAGTCGGTAGATGACATATCTTTCGCAACCGGCATCATTGTATTTTCTTTCCTTCATCCGCATTGTTGCACTCTAGTAAACAGATCGGTGCACTCGGGTAGATAGCCCTATTCACTCCAGTGCACAAGCCTGTTTACTGGAGTGCAACGATAGGAATTTCTTATTGAAAATCTATTGATTTCAGTAGGATATTCTTTGATTGTCAGTTAGTTATAATGAAGATGAACAATAGTTTTGCTACAGTTTATTAAGTGTTGATGATTGGATGATGAGAATAACGTTTGCAATAGTATGAGAAATACCAATGATAGTATGAGAAATGCGGTATTTTAAGCGTGTTTTCTTGAATAAATTATGAGAAATACATGTAAACATTTTAATTCTCATAATTTATATGATTAGTAATCAGAAGGATAACTTTTTATATGAGAATATGAGAAATGAAATTGAAAAATCTTTTCTGGTGCTACACATTACTAAAAAACAAGACCAACTTCCCGCCATTTTGTTGCATCGTAACGCATTGAAATGCTGGGAAGTTAATCTGTATGTAAAAGTAACGGAAAAGCCGATTACAGACTTTTACTATGATGTCCCGCAAACCGCATAAAGACTTGGGATAATCCCCCCTCCTGCCCTTGCAGTTGCACAAAGTTAAATTCACGCTGCATAGGCATTCCCTTTATCTCAATTACACGCAGATTACCTGCAACGAGTTCTTTATGTACGGAACGGATAGATACAATCCCCATACAATCAGTATGTTCGAGGAAAAGTTTAATGCTTTCCGTACTGCCGAGATACATCATTACATTTAAAGAAGACAGTTTCAGATTATGCTGCGACAAAGCACGTTCGAAGACATCCAGCGTCCCGGAACCTCTTTCGCGCAGAACTAATGGAATATTCGGCAAGTCTTCCGGAGTAATCTCATCCTGAATATCCAGCTTGGTATGCGCGTGCACCACTGCTACAAGTTCGTCCTGCAAGAATGAAGTATACTTTAAGTTAGGCAGACGAAAGATTCCTTCCACCAAACCTAAATCTATCCGATGTTCCTGTAAGGCTGTTTCCACTCCCCGGGAATTTCCATTGATTAGAGAAAGATTGACCTGCGGAAACTTAGCTATGAAATTTCCCAATAAAGGAGGAAGGACATATTGGGCAATCGTTGTACTGGCACCCAGTCTCAATTCACCAATATACTCGTTATGCAACAAATGCATTTCATATTCCAGTTGCTTGTAATCATCCAGAATCTTCTCACTATGCTTCAACAGCAATTCCCCCGCATCGGTCAGCGAAATTTTACTTCCCTGACGCTCGAACAAACGAGCCTGATAATAAGTCTCTAACTCCTGGATATGCTTAGTGATAGCAGGCTGGCTTACAAACAGTTCTTGCGAAGCTTTCGTAAAACTCAGGTTCTTCGCTACACTTTGGAATACTTTTAAACGAAAATCAGACACAGGGCTAAATTTTAAGTATTAAATATATAGGTATAGTCAGCAAATATAGGAACTGATATTATTGTAGTTCGTCAGCTTTGATCCCCAATGCCTGCATCACAGGAAAAGCCAACATTTCCCATTTATACTTCACTGGAGCATCCGGTTCGTTCATGCGGAACTGAATCACTTCCTTATCTTTTATTTCATTCAGCGCATCAGCCACTTTCTTCCCGTATTCTTCATTAAAGGAAATCACAATCATTCTTTTCACATCAGCCGAATCGGCAACAATAGACAGCAAATCCAAGAATAAATCTTCCCTTGTCACCATTCCCTCCGAAGGGACACTGGCAAATGAATATTCTCCATAAGGGCTTTGAAAAGCAACCCCGTTCAGTTCTTTCTCCAGATCGGAAGGCCGGCAATGTACAAGCCGCCCAGACTCCTTATCGTAAACAAAAAGAAATTGGACTTCATTTTTCCCTTCCGTAATCCCGGCGTCCAAAGTAAGATAGGTAGTCAGTATCGAAAGGTCTATCTCTTGTAAAGAACGTTGCAAAGTATCTTCAAAGTATCCTTTCATATCTGTAATTACAAAGTTCAGAAAAGCTGCATCAATCAGCACTACTGTTTCAGACAGTTTTATTTGAGGTTTATCGTTCATATCTTATTTACAATAACATTACAGCCGATAAAGATACTACAATACTTTTATTTATCCTCCTCATTTCGCAGCAAATTCGTCAGTCATACACTGGAAAAAGAAGCCATTTTGTCCTGTAAGCTCCTTATAATCATGCTATTTTGTCACATTTTTCTACTTGGCAAATCTTTTGCGCCCTTTTAAGTGTTATTAGAAACATGAAAAAGAAAGGAGAACAACGATATGAACTTTAACAATTTTACAATCAAATCCCAAGAAGCGATACAGGAGGCTGTAAATCTGGTGAAAAGCCGGGGGCAACAAGCCATAGAACCCGTTCACATCATGCAGGGGGTGATGAAGGTAGGCGAAAACGTTACGAACTTCATCTTCCAAAAGTTAGGTATGAATGGACAGCAAGTAGCGGTTGTCGTTGACAAACAGATTGATTCGCTGCCTAAAGTTTCCGGTGGTGAGCCGTATCTGAGCCGTGAAGCAAATGATGTATTGCAGAAAGCAACCCAGTATTCAAAGGAAATGGGCGACGAGTTTGTTTCTTTGGAACATATACTGTTAGCGTTGCTCACTGTAAAAAGCACTGTATCCACCATTCTGAAAGATGCCGGAATGACGGAAAAGGAGTTGCGTAACGCTATCAGCGAATTAAGGAAAGGAGAAAAAGTAACGTCACAATCCAGTGAGGACACTTATCAATCATTGGAAAAATATGCCATTAACCTGAATGAAGCTGCTCGTAGCGGTAAACTCGATCCGGTAATCGGACGTGACGAAGAAATTCGACGGGTACTTCAGATATTAAGCCGGAGAACTAAGAACAATCCGATTCTGATTGGTGAACCGGGTACGGGTAAAACAGCTATTGTCGAAGGATTAGCGCATCGTATCCTACGGGGAGACGTACCCGAGAACCTGAAGAACAAACAGGTTTATTCGTTGGATATGGGTGCACTCGTTGCCGGTGCAAAGTACAAAGGTGAGTTTGAGGAACGTCTGAAATCGGTAGTTAATGAAGTGAAGAAGTCGGAAGGTGATATTATCTTATTTATTGATGAAATCCATACATTGGTAGGTGCTGGGAAAGGCGAAGGTGCCATGGACGCCGCAAATATTCTAAAACCGGCTCTGGCCCGTGGCGAACTGCGCTCTATCGGTGCAACCACCCTTGACGAATATCAGAAATACTTCGAAAAGGATAAAGCATTGGAACGCCGTTTCCAAATTGTACAAGTAGACGAACCGGATAATCTGAGCACGATTTCTATCCTCCGCGGACTGAAAGAACGTTACGAAAATCACCATCATGTGCGTATCAAAGACGACGCAATTATTGCAGCCGTGGAGCTAAGTAGCCGCTACATCACCGACCGTTTCTTGCCGGATAAGGCTATTGATCTTATGGACGAAGCTGCCGCCAAATTACGAATGGAAGTAGATTCCGTACCGGAAGAACTGGACGAGATCTCCCGTAAAATCAAGCAACTGGAGATTGAGCGCGAAGCTATCAAACGTGAAAACGACAAACCGAAACTGGAGATTATCGGTAAAGAACTCGCTGAATTGAAAGAATTGGAAAAATCTTTCAAAGCTAAATGGCAAAGCGAAAAGACGTTAATGGATAAGATTCAACAGAACAAAGTAGAGATAGAGAATCTGAAATTCGAAGCCGAGAAAGCTGAACGCGAAGGAGATTATGGCAAAGTAGCCGAAATCCGTTACGGAAAACTTCAGGCATTGGATAAAGAAATTGAGGATACTCAAAAGAAGCTGCGCGATATGCAGGGAGACAAGGCAATGATAAAAGAGGAAGTAGATGCCGAAGATATTGCTGATGTTGTTTCTCGTTGGACAGGTATTCCGGTTAGCAAAATGCTGCAAAGCGAGAAAGATAAATTGTTGCATTTGGAAGAAGAACTTCACCAACGTGTAATCGGTCAAGATGAAGCAATTGAGGCAGTTGCCGATGCAGTGCGCCGTAGCCGGGCAGGACTACAAGATCCCAAACGTCCGATTGGTTCGTTTATCTTCCTCGGAACAACGGGGGTGGGTAAGACAGAATTGGCGAAAGCACTGGCAGAATTCCTATTTGATGATGAAACGATGATGACCCGTATAGACATGAGTGAGTATCAGGAAAAGCATAGTGTTTCACGTCTGGTCGGAGCACCTCCGGGATATGTAGGATATGACGAAGGTGGTCAGTTGACAGAAGCTATTCGGCGGAAACCTTACTCTGTTGTGTTGTTTGATGAAATAGAGAAAGCGCATCCGGATGTTTTTAATATTCTGTTGCAAGTATTGGACGACGGAAGATTGACAGACAATAAAGGAAGGGTAGTTAACTTCAAGAATACGATCATTATCATGACTTCAAATATGGGAAGTTCCTATATACAAAGTCAAATGGAGAAACTGAACGGTTCTAATAAGGAAGAGGTAATCGAAGAAACGAAGAAGGAAGTGATGAATATGTTGAAGAAAACGATTCGTCCGGAATTTCTGAATCGTATTGACGAAACAATTATGTTCTTGCCGCTGACAGAAAATGAAATCAGGCAAATTGTCCTCTTACAAATCAAGAGCGTACAGAAAATGCTTGCTGAAAACGGTGTGGAATTGGAAATGACAGATGCTGCATTAAACTTCTTGTCACAAGTAGGTTATGATCCTGAATTCGGAGCGCGTCCGGTGAAAAGAGCTATTCAACGCTATTTGCTGAACGACCTGTCTAAGAAACTGCTAGCTCAGGAAGTAGATCGAAGTAAAGCGATCATTGTCGATGCTGGCGGAGACGGATTAGTATTCAGAAATTAAACACAATACAAAAAATAAGAAGTCGGTAGGTTTGCCAAGAAACTTACCGACTTCTTTTTATATCCCTGTATAGATAATCCTCCGAACTTCAGACTGACAGTTCGGATGACTCATCACTAAAACATAAGTACCCTGTCTAGAAATTGTTATGGTAAGCAAAGGTAAAGCAAATTGGTGTTTTTCCCTTAATTCTCCTTGAGAATCATATAAAAATACCATTGTACCTGATAACAAATTAGTCAAGCATAACTCCCCTGATTCATTATCCAAACAGATATTCACTCCTTTATTCGTTATTGTCTCCATTCCCTATATAAAGCCTCCTGTTCCCTGGAAGGTGATTAATTATAAAAAAGCGTGAGAACTACACAATTTATCATACTTGAGGTCACTGGATAACTCAAGCATCGAATAATATCTTTAAACGCTTTTGTTGTCCATTTTCATTTTAACTGCCATAGACATCGTGAAAAATAGAGAACAGCGACAAAGATACATAAAAAGCACCATTATTTACAATATAAGTAGAAGATATTTATTTTAATAAAAGATTACCCAAATTATACTAATTTTTTTCTGAATTTACAAACATCTCTATAAAAAAAACATGATAACCACATTAAATGCGATTATCATGTTCTTTAGTCTCATTTAGACAAATGACATTAATTATTATTCTGCCACTGCCTCTTCTTCCCCAACTTCCGCTTCTGGTTTAAATTCAGTAAGTCCATTAGATATCAACGTATTATACCAGGAAATCAATTTCTTGATATCTCCTACATGCACACGATCACGATCGAAATTAGGCAACACTTCAGCCAAGTATTCACGGAGTTGTTCCGGACTAGCCTTCTTCGGATCAAGAGAAGCAATTGCCGAATTTTCTTTCTTTTTCATCGCTTCCAACACATCATACAAAGGAACTTCCGCATCATCTGTGTACATTGCGATATCTGCCAGAGAGATAATTTTTTCATTACCATAAGCGGGGAAACGCTTCTTATCAGCATTGATTGATTCAACAATCAACATATTTTTTCCTTGCGAAATAAGTTTGTACAATCCCGGTTTTCCGGAGATAGACAAGATAGTCTTCAACATAGTATATATTCTTTTATTTATTAATTATTTTTTAGCGTCGCAAAGGTAATGATTATTTTTAGATAGCAAAGAAATAAGCTCCAAAACCTGCGGAATTAACGGTGTTTCATTGTCATTTACTATCACAAAATCGGCTTGTTCCCGCTTGGCCTCATCACTCATCTGTGCCTCAATACGCTTCAAGACCAACTCCCTTGATGAACAGTCACGTTTCATAGCCCGCTCTACTCTCACTTCCAACGGTGCATAAACCATTACAAGGAAATCAACTTCTTCTCTAAAACCGGATTCAATAAGGATAGCGGATTCCATACCAACCAGTCCGTTATTCCCGAAACGGACTGTCCATTGCCGGAAATCATCTTTTACCCGTGGATGAATAATAGCATTCACTTCTTTCACGTGCTCCGGATACCCGAACATATACTCCGCCAATAAAGTCCGGTTCAGTTCTCCCCCCTGAAATACTTCCTGACCGACCAAAGCACAAAGTTCCCGGCGAATCACTGTATCGGTACAAGTAATACGTTTCGCTTCTGTATCCGATATATAAACAGGAATACCCATTATCTCCAGCAACCGGGAAACAACGCTTTTCCCGCTACCGATACCACCAGTTATACCAACCTTAATCAACATCGGAAAAAGAAGATACTTGTTCTATCAAAAAGTCTACTTGTTCGGGTACAATACGGATTTGATTTATCCCATTCGGAAATGATTTCAATTTAACCGTATATTTATCAGAACCAAGCTTCAACAGTTCTTCATAAGAGACATTTATCACAAAATCATCGGCTTTAATACTACGAAAACGCTTCAATCCTACCTGAAAAGTTATCTGAACTTTAGAAGGAAATGCACGTAGGGCCTTATCCGCCGGAAAATTAATTCCATGTAACGGTACTTCGACTGTTTTCTCCGTATAAATATCTACCGGAAATGTCGCCTCAACCGAACTTGGAACGAACTTTACTCCTCTTAACGGAGCCAGAGATATTCGTTGCCGAGTGGTATCCGAAATATTCTCCAGATTTATTTTTTGGGTATAAGCAGTAGTAATCGTATCCAAAATCCCTTCGGGCGCATACACCAACACAGAATCCGGATTACAAATTGTATCCGAAACATAATATTGAAGCCCGGCAGTTACCTTCCCCTGAAGACGGACGGGTACTAACTTGGATTTTCCCTCGGAATAGATGTATTCTAATGTATCCGGCTTTATCGAGAGTATTTTAGAAGAGACATTCAACTGACTTAGTATCTTTTTCTCAAAATCGGATGCATAAATCTTCACATGATTATTTTTCCCTTTATAATCGAGAAAACTTAAATTGACTGGAAAAAAACTTTTTCCCAACATATAATTAAGCAGCACAGTCCCCTTATCCTTCACCCGAACCCGAAGTTCAGAAGGAGGTTCCGAAGTCAGCACTACATTATTGGGAAGGTCTTTTACCCGTACCGGAATAGAAAATTCCGCTTCATAATCATTATTTAACGTTTGGAGTAACCAGAATCCACCGGCTATCAGAAAAAAAAACAAAAAAATTAAGAACTCCCTGCTCTTATCGCTAAGCAGGAAGTCCTTAATTTTCTTGGATAGTTTTAAATATGTGTACCTTATTTTCCTACGATCAAGCATAGGCATTGTTTACCATTTACTTAGATTGATTACTAGCAGCCGAAGCGTCAGCGAAAATAGAGTTTTTATCTATCTTTATCTTTACGTTAGAAGCAATTTCAAGTACGATATAATCGTCAGTAATCTCCTTGATTGTTCCGTGGATACCACCAGCAGTAATAACCGATTGATTAACCTGAAGAGATTTACGGAAATTTGCTATTTCTTTCTGCTTCTTATTTTGAGGACGGATCATAAAGAAATACATGATAACAAACATTGCTATCAGCATGATCCACATCATACTTCCACCTCCGGCAGCACCAGCAGGAGCTTGCAATAATACAGTCAATACATTCATAAAAAATCAGTTTTAGTTTCTACTATATGGACAAAGGTATTAGTTTTTAGTCAACTTACCTTCTTTTTTCAATTGATTAACTATTCCATCTAATGTTCCGTTAATAAAGCTACCGCTTTTGGATGTGCTATACAACTTCGCAATTTCCACATACTCATTTAACGAAACACTGACCGGAATGTTCGGGAAACTTAAAATTTCGGCTAAAGCAGTTTGCATAATGATGACATCCATAAATGCAATACGATCCAGTTCCCAGTTCTTTGTATTTTCGCTAACAAGATGGCGATAATAGTCGGAATTTAAAATAGTACGGCGGAACAGACGGCGTGCGAATTCCTGGTCTTCGTCATCCTTAAATTCAGGAAGTAATTCCTGATTGGCACCCTTCTTTTCATCGAAACGCTTAATGGTCTTCAATACGAATGTATCTACAATTTCCTTATCATCGTTCCAATACAGACTCTGGTCCTCCAATACCTGGTCGAGAGAATCATTATTAAAGATATATGTCTTATAGATTTTTCTCCATAATTCGCGATCAGCTTCATATGAGTTATCATCAGAGGCCATATAATCCTTATATATATCAGTTTCTACAATCTTCTCATATAGTTCCTTCACGAAGTCCTGATCGTTTGCCCAAGTCCTTTTTTGATTGGCAATAAACTCGGACAGCTGCTTATTGACTTCCAATTGGGCAATAAACTTATTTTCCACAAACTTTTTGTTGGGATACAATTCTTCTTTCGTGGGTGCCAATTTAGCTTTTGCCGCATCAATACGCTTTTGCGCATACTCTGTCAATGCTATCATCAGCATTAGCAAATAGTTGTAAAGGTCATACGCCTTTGAAAGACTAAAGAATAACTCTTTCTCCGCTGAGTCTAGATTTTTGCTGCCATTCTGATAATAGGCATATACTATCTGTATAATCTTAAGACGAATAAGAACTCTGTTGATCATAAATTCAATTTATACTATTGTTATCGAACTGCAAAAGTAGATATTTTTAATGAGTTTCCACAAATAAATCACATTTTTTAATGCAGTATTTGATTCTCTGCGCTTTTTCTTTTGACAGTTTAAAAAAAATATCCAATTTTGAAGCCGATTATAAACGGACCGAAATATATGGAAGATTTTAAAAAGAAAATGAGCGCAGACATGAATGATAAGGAGATCGTATTCTCCAAGTCCATTAAAGCAGGTAAACGCATCTATTACCTCGATGTAAAAAAGAACCGTAAAGATGAAATGTTCCTTGCTATTACAGAGAGCAAAAAGGTGATAATGGGAGAAGGCGATGATTCTCAGGTGAGTTTCGAAAAACACAAGATTTTCTTATATAGAGAAGATTTTCAGAAATTCATGGCAGGATTGACAGAAGCTATCGATTTCATTGATCGCAATGACATGAACGACTATATCAGCCGTTTAACCCAGGAAGCAGATATGGAAAAAGAGCAAGCTGCTATTGAAGAAGAAGCAAAAGAGGAAAAATTGGGGAGGGAAATCAAGATTGACATTGATTTTTAAGAAGAAAGCTCTTTGATATATCAAAAAAAGACCGTACCTTTGCACCGCTTTTTTGCGACATCGTGTGATAATCCACATCGTGTAATGGTGAATTAAGCAAACTAACTTAATTTAGAGTAACACAATTTTTTAAAGAAATGAAATCAATTGAAGTAAAAGGAACTGCAAGAACAATTGCAGAACGCTCTTCAGAACAAGCAAGAGCTTTGAAAGAAATTCGTAAAAACGGTGGTGTACCTTGCGTACTTTACGGAGGTAATGAAGTAGTTCACTTTACAGTGCCTAACGAAGGTCTTCGTAATTTGGTTTATACTCCGCATATCTATGTAGTAGACTTGATTATCGACGGCAAAAAAGTAAACGCTATCCTGAAAGATATTCAATTCCATCCTGTAAAAGATACTATCCTACACGTAGACTTCTATCAGATCGATGAAGCTAAACCTATCGTAATGGAAGTTCCTGTACAGTTGGAAGGTCTTGCAGAAGGTGTGAAAGCCGGTGGTAAGTTGGCTTTACAGATGCGTAAGATTAAAGTGAAAGCTTTGTATAACGTTATTCCTGAAAAACTGACAGTGAACGTTTCTCACCTCGGTTTAGGTAAGACTGTAAAAGTTGGCGAATTGAGCTTTGAAGGCCTTGAATTGATGAGTGCTAAAGAAGCTGTGGTATGTGCCGTTAAGTTGACTCGTGCAGCAAGAGGTGCAGCAGCTGCAGCCGGCAAGTAATTTGAGACTATTCCTGTAAAGAGATTTACTTTAAACGCAGATTAATGCAGATGAAAGCAGATGTTAAGTCTGTACTAGTTTGTATTAATCTGCGTTTCTTTTTCTATATTAATGAACTGTTTTACGGATAAGTAATGATAAAATATTTAATTGTCGGACTGGGAAACATTGGCCCTGAATATCATGAAACCCGGCACAATATCGGATTTATGACGGTAGAAGCATTGGCAAGAATCAATAATGCTCCTCCTTTTATTGACGGACGTTACGGATTCACAACCAGCTTTTCAGTCAAAGGGCGCCAGTTAATCCTGCTGAAACCTTCCACCTTCATGAACCTAAGCGGTTTTGCTGTCCGCTACTGGATGCAAAAAGAAAACATCCCATTAGAAAATGTGCTGATAGTGGTAGATGACTTGGCACTCCCTTTCGGTACTTTACGTTTAAAAGGAAAAGGGAGTGACGCTGGACATAATGGATTGAAGCATATTGCCTCAACCTTAGGAACACAAAATTATGCCCGTCTGCGATTTGGTATCGGTAATGATTTCCCACGTGGCGGGCAGATTGATTATGTACTGGGACATTTCACAGATGAAGACTGGAAGACAATGGAGGAAAGGCTGGCAACGGCAGGTGAGATTATTAAAAGTTTCTGTCTTGCCGGAATTGATATCACTATGAACCAGTTCAATAAAAAATAAAGATAATAACTAAAATGGCTGAAGCAAGAATAGACAAATGGATGTGGGCTGTACGTATCTTCAAAACACGTACGATAGCAGCAGAAGCTTGTAAAAAAGGCCGTGTCACCATAAATGGAGCACTCGTCAAGGCCGCACGTATGGTAAAGCCGGGAGATGTAATTCAGGTTAAAAAGCCGCCTATCACATATTCATTCAAAGTGCTGCAAGCAATTGAAAAACGTATAGGAGCCAAACTCGTCCCCGAAATGATGGAGAACGTCACAACTCCTGACCAATATGAACTATTGGAAATGAGTAAGATCAGCGGCTTCATTGACCGAGCACGAGGAACCGGACGTCCTACCAAAAAAGATCGACGAAATCTGGAAGAGTTTACAACACCAGAATTTATGGACGACTTTGATTTTGAATTTGATTTCGATAGCGAAGACTAACCGAATTAACGCCTAAGCAAGGTTTCCTTTGTTACATATTGTCATTTTAGGCACGAATTACAGAATGCTCGTTTTATAAAAAAACGGTCACACAAAACAACAGGATAATCCGTGCCTGAAATTACTACTTACAGATTTGCCCTTACTGCATCAATCAATTCCTGATACTCAGCATCCGTCAAATAAACCTTTCCCGGATTCATCTGGAATATACCACCATAGTCAGGACCATCCACATATTTCGGAGCCAAATGAAAATGTAAATGAGATAATTTATCCGAATAAGCACCATAATTTATCTTTTCCGGTTGAAATGCTTTCTGCATGGCGCGGGTAACTCGTGTCACATCTGCCATAAAAGCATTACGATCTTCATCGCTCAATTCATTCAAATCGTTTGCGTGATCCTTGTAGGCAACAAGGCAACGTCCTCGATAAGTTTGTTCCTTAAACAGGAATACACGTGATACACTCAACTGCGCAATCTCAATCATCAGATTATGCAGCGTTTCATTGTTCTGACAATACAGACATTCTTTAGGATCGCTTTTCATGATACAATTATTTTATATTTTAACGAAACAAAAATAGGTGTTCTATTTTTATCCGACCTGTACTTTTTCGCTTTTTTGATCGATTAATTGGTATACATCCTCTTTCTCACCTACCACCCACACTACATCTCCTTCTACAAGCGGCACATTTACATCCGGTACCATCAACGCACCGTCCTCATTTTCAATGCCCGCTATCATACAGTGATACTTATCACGAATACCCGATTCACGAATTGTCTTACCTAGAAAGACAGAATCTGCATCTATGATAAACTGCCTCAAAGCCATTTCACTCTTTTCATATACATCCCAGTCGATCTTTGCGCCATTTTGCATAGCCTCATTAAAAACACTCAATTGCTCATCCGTTCCTATCACTTGTATCTTATCCATTGGGAACAAACGGACGGAGCCTCCGGGAATGTTAATCCTTCTCTTTCCACGAAGAATAGAAGCTACATGTACACCGAACTTCTTTCCCAAATTCAGTTCCAGCAATGTTTTACCAGCCCAAGAAGATTCTCCGGGAATTTCCATATCGGCAAGATGTAAATCATGAGACAACAAACGTCCGGCATATTCCGGTTTCTTTTCTCCCAGATATTCTGCACGCACATCTCTTGAACGAAGATTCTGAAAGAAACGTCGCTCAATTAATATTGACTGTTTTTTCAAACGGCGTGACCATACCATAAGCAACACGACAAGCACAGCAACCCCTATTATTAAGCCGATAGATGCTTTGAACAATCCCGATATTACAAAAATAACGAACAGTGCCGCTATCATAATCCGGATAACGATAGTAGAAACTAAGGGAGCACGATTCGTACGGCTATCATGCCACAAAGTCACAAACTCGACCGAATGATTTTTCTTCACCATAATAGCACGCAAAAAAGGAGCAATACATAGAATAACAAAGACCGCTCCCAACAGTGACGCCCAGAAATGGGGTAAGTTCTCCTTAAAGAACGGTACCACAAAGCGGAAAGAAAGAGCAATGATAGATATGCTGACTATCGAATAAACAACTGTAATACGCACCATTGCTATCAATAACTTTTTCCACAGATTTTCGTGATTGAGTGCGGTTTGCGATCCGGAAGAATAACGCATCAAGAACTTTCTCCAGGATTCCGGCAAGTGAGCATCAACAAAAGTGGAAGCGGGTTCCGCCAGACGAATCATATAGGGAGTTAGAAAAGTGGTAATAACGGAAACTGCCACCACTATCGGATACAGGAAATCACTCGTCACATGCAAAGATACTCCCAACGAGGCTATAATAAATGCAAACTCACCGATTTGTGTCAAACTAAAGCCACATTGCATAGCTGTTTTCAAGGGCTTTCCGGAAAGAATTACTCCAAATGTTCCGAAAATTGCCTGTCCCAAAATTACTGCCAGAGTAATTACTATGATAGGTATGGCATACTCCACAATCATTGCCGGATCTACCATCATACCCACCGATACGAAAAAGATAGCTCCGAAAAGATCTTTGACCGGTTTCACTAATCGATCTATGGATTCCGCTTCGATGGTCTCGGCTAAGATAGACCCCATAATGAACGCACCGAATGCGGCGGAGAATCCCGTATTGGCAGCCATTACCACCATACCGAAACATAATGCCAGGGATACGATAAGTAAAGTCTCCTCTCCCATTAGTTTCCTGCAACGTTTCAGAAATTCAGGAATTAAATAAATACCCACTACAAACCATAAAATAAGGAAGAACAATAACTTTCCGATACTTTCCAACATCTCCGTACCTTCAAAATTATGACTTACTGCCATAGTGGAAAGCATCACCATTAAAACGATAGCCAATATATCTTCCAGAATCAAGATACTTAACACAAGCCCTGTGAACTGTTTTTTTCTCAATCCCAGATCATCAAATGCTTTATAAATAATAGTAGTAGAGGACATTGCAATCATACCGCCCAGGAACAGACTATCCATTCGGTGCCATCCGAAACTCATACCGACTCCTATCCCCAACAAAATCATACAAAAGATAATGGTACAAGCAGCTATGATAGCGGAACCACCCACTTTTACAATCTTTTTAAAACTAAATTCAAGCCCGAGAGCGAACAATAAAAAGATAACACCGATATCCGCCCATGTCTTAATGTTGGCACTATCCATTACTGAAGGCGTAAACGGCATATGAGGACTTGCCAAAAATCCGGCAACGACATACCCCAGCACTAGAGGCTGCTTCAACTTCTTGAATAACAGAGTCATGATACCGGCACAGATCAATATCAGTGCGAGATCAGCTATAAGAGTAGGTAATTGAGACATTAGTTCATCGTATTTGATGACAAAATTATAATATTTCTATGGCATAAACAACATATTAACGGATATGTTTCATAGTAACCGTCATAAAATCAATTAGCCCCGGAAAACGTTGACATATTTCCGAGGCTAACCTATAAAATAGAGTTTAATCTTTATTTTCTAAAAGGTGGTTTCACCACTACTGCTTTCAGTTTACGTCCGCGCATATCAATGCAAATTTCAGTACCGATTTTACTATATTCCGGTTTCACATATCCCATACCAATACCAATTTTACGGGTAGGCGACATAGTACCGGATGTAACCACTCCAATCTTCTCTCCTTCCTGATTCACTAGTTCATAACCGTGACGAGGAATCCCCCGGTCAATCATTTCAAAGCCGACTAATTTACGAGTTGTTCCTTCCGCTTTCTGCTTCTCTAACATAGGACGGTTGATAAAGTTTTTGCCTTCTACAAATTTCGTGATCCAGCCCAAACCGGCTTCTATAGGTGAAGTCGTATCATCCAAATCATTGCCATAGAGACAGAAGCCCATTTCCAGTCGGAGTGTATCACGCGCTCCCAACCCCACCGGTTTAATACCAAATTCTTCACCAGCTTCGAAAATAGCTGTCCAAATTGTATCGGCTGCACTCGGATAGAAATAGAGTTCAAAACCTCCTGCACCCGTATAACCTGTATTAGAGATTATCACATTGTCCTCGCCTGCAAACTTTCCAACTTTAAAAGTATAATATGGAATAGATGATAAATCAACATCCGTCAGTTTTTGCAAAGCAAGAATTGCTTTCGGACCTTGCACAGCAAGCTGACCTATATTATCAGAGGAATTTTCCAACTCCGCCCCCTCTGTATTATGAGACACACACCAATCCCAATCTTTATCCATATTGGCAGCATTAACCACCAACAAATATTTTTCCGGTTCATAATGATAAACCAGTAAATCGTCTACAATACCACCATCTTCATTAGGGAAGCAGGTATATTGTATCTTACCGGGAGTTAATGCCGCCACATTATTGGAAGTCACTTTCTGTAGAAAAGCCAATGCATTCGGACCTTTCACCCAAAATTCTCCCATGTGGGATACATCAAACACACCGACTGAATTGCAAACAGTCAGATGTTCATCAATGATGCCGGAGTATTCTATCGGCATATTATAACCGGCAAACTCGTGCATTTTAGCACCTAGTGCTATATGTTTCTCTGTAAACGGAGTGGTTTTCATGAATCTCAGTTTTTAAGTATTAAGTATTAAGTTTATATATCAGGTATATCCGTAATTGAAAATCATCTGGAAGCTACCAGCTCGGCGATCTTCACAATAACGTTCATCGCCTTTTCCATATTCTGAATAGGAACAAACTCATAACGTCCGTGAAAATTCAGACCACCGGCAAAGATATTCGGACATGGCAGACCTTTGAAAGAAAGCTGCGCACCGTCCGTACCTCCACGAATTGGCTTCACATTCGGTTTCACGCCTACGGCTTCCATAGCAGCAAAAGCGATGTCAATAATGTGCATTACCGGTTCTATCTTTTCACGCATATTATAATATTGGTCGCGCAATTCAAGAGTTACAGTGCCTTCACCATATTCGGTATTCATCCGGGCAACCAGGCGTTCTATCTCTTTCTTACGTTCTTCGAATTTAGCCCGGTCATGGTCACGAATAATATAAGAAACAGTGCATTGCTCCACTTCGCCCTGAATACCGATCAAATGATAGAATCCCTCGTAGCCTGTCGTATGTTCCGGTCTTTCTATAGAAGGCAACAGAGTAATAAACTGATTGGCAAGATAGATCGAGTTAATCATCTTATTTTTGGCGTACCCCGGATGTACATTGCGTCCCTTAAAAAGAATCTTGGCAGCAGCAGCATTAAAGTTTTCAAACTCTAGCTCTCCTACTTCACCTCCGTCCATTGTATATCCCCATTCACAACCGAACTTCTCCACATCAAATTTATGAGCGCCTTCACCAATTTCTTCGTCCGGATTAAAGCCGATGCGAATCTTCCCGTGTTTGATCTCAGGATGTTCTTTCAAGTAAACAACAGCCGATACTATTTCGGCGATCCCAGCTTTATCATCTGCACCCAACAATGTTTTTCCGTTGGTAACAATCAGGTCCTCTCCTTTATGATCAAGCAATTCGGGAAATTGAACGGGAGAAAGAATTATATTATCTTCGGCACAAAGCATGATATCCGAACCATCGTACTTTTCTACAATACGCGGAGTCACATCTTTACCACTCATATCAGGACTTGTATCCATGTGGGCAATAAATCCGATTGTGGGTACATCCTTATCTATATTGGCAGGAAGCGTGGCAAAAAGATAGCCATGCTCGTCCAGAGTAATATCCTCCAGGCCTAAAGATTCCAACTCTGTTTTCAAATATTCAGCAAATACCATTTGCTTCGGAGTACTGGGGGTAATCCCTGTCGATTCATCAGATTGTGTATCGAAGCTTACGTACTTTAAGAATCTGTCTACTAAAGTCATGTTATTTAATTACAAGTTATTAATTACAATTTGATAGTTTATAGTGCCGTAAAGGTAAAAAAAGAGCCGTGAATTACAAAGCAATTCACGGCTCTTTTTTATTGTATAATATCTTTTAAAAGTGGCTACTACCATCAAAGCAGTGTGTACACACTTTACATTTCGGCAATCCGATAGCTTCAATCAATGTTTCGAGAGTATTAAATTTCAAAGAAGTCAGACCGAAGCGTTCGGCAATAATGCTAACCATCTTCTCATATTCAGGAGAGCCGGTGGTAGCATATTTCTCCAGATTCTTATCTTCGTCACCTTCCAATTCCTTTATAATACGGCGGGTAATCAACTCCAACGCATTCTTGGAAGCTGAGAATCCGACAAACGGACAAGCATAAATCAACGGAGGACAAGCAATACGCATATGTACCTCTTTTGCTCCATAATCATACAGAATCTTCACATTATCACGTAACTGAGTTCCACGAACGATTGAATCGTCACAAAACAACAAACGTTTGCCTTGGAGCATGGCACGATTCGGAATCAGTTTCATCTTCGCTACAAGAGAACGCATCTCCTGATTGCTCGGTGTAAAACTACGAGGCCATGTCGGTGTATATTTCGAAATAGCCCGATGATAAGGGACTCCCTTGCCTTCTGCATATCCTAATGCCATGCCGACTCCCGAATCAGGAATGCCACAAGCACAGTCTACTTCCGATTTATCCATTTGTCCCATTTTCAAGCCACTCGTGAAACGTACTTCCTCAACATTCTTCCCTTCATAACAGGAAGTCGGGAAACCATAATACACCCACAAGAACGAACAAATCTGCATACCTTCACCCGGCTTACGTAGTTGTACAACATGATCGCTGTACAGACGTACAATTTCGCCCGGACCCAGATATCGGTCAATCTCATAATCCAGATTCGGAAAACTGGATGATTCACTGGTTGCAGCATACGCACCCTCTTTCTTTCCGATCACTACGGGAGTACGTCCCCACTGGTCACGGGCAGCAATAATACTTCCGTCTTCCGTCAACAGAAGCATGGAACAAGAACCTTTGATATGCTTGAATACATTTTCGATACCCTCGACAAAAGTTTTGCCTTGTATGATAAGTAATGCAATAAGTTCCGTCTGATTGGTGTTGCTTGAACTAAGTTCGGCGAAATGCATATTCTGCGAGAGAAGCTCATCTTCCAATTCTTTAATATTGGTGATTTTTGCGACAGTAACAATGGCAAAGCGTCCGAGGTGAGAATTAATAATAATAGGCTGTGCGTCTGTATCACTAATAATACCGATTCCGGCATTTCCTTTGAACTTATCCAGTTCATCTTCAAATTTAGTACGGAAATAAGTACTTTCCAGGTTGTGGATTGATCGGATGAAACCTCGCTCTTCACTATAGGTAGCAAGTCCACCCCGTTTCGTCCCCAAATGTGAATTATAATCTGTACCGTAGAATAAATCAGTCACGCAGCTCACTTGTGAGACTGTTCCGAAAAAACCTCCCATGTCGTTCTCTTTATTGATGATGTTTTAAAAAAAGATGTGCAAAAGTACAAAAAAGAATCCGTCTAATAAAAAAAGAACTCCGCAAAGTTTTAGTTTTCTTTGCGGAGCAACAACTAATATTTATTAAAATATGGAGATTAAAAAAACAATCTTTTTCACCTGAATGTTTTAAATCACTATTTTGTTACTTTCTTATCAACCGATGTACTGCAATAATGTTCTCCATAATATATATCCAATCACATAAAACACTAATTACAAAACGAATAATGAAAGTAAAGAGAAAAAAGCACAGTAGCTATGCCGAATAAAACAGATTGACTATACACGTATATTACACATTCTTCCTATATTTGCACACAATTATTTTATTTTTCCAAAGAGTTACACCAACTCTGATACAAATATCTAAAACCAAATGAGTAAAGAAATTATCTATATTTTTCTTGGTGGCGGCACCGGTAGCGCATTGCGTTATTGCATACAGCTACTTATGCACGAACGGATTGTTCCCTACAATTTTCCGTGGGCTACTTTCACGGTCAATATCTTCGGTAGTTTTCTCATCGGACTATTTTACGCTCTTTCCGAACGGTTCCACTTTCCTTTCGAAGTTCGCCTTTTTCTAACAACAGGATTATGCGGAGGATTTACCACCTTCTCTACTTTCTCCAGTGACGGCATAGGGCTGTTAAAAGGAGAATTTTACGGTACATTCATTACCTACACCCTATTAAGTATAGCAATAGGACTGACAGCTGTAGTGGCAGGCGGTTATTTAGGAAAACAATTATAAAAAAGGAACCTTTGCAACATGACAAAAAGAAATACAGCTAAACCCGTCCGTGTAGTTTCTCCGATAATGGAAGAACAAGAAACCAGCGCAAGCACTTTACAAGAATGGCTTGACAAGGAAGAAACAGTCTCCGATCTTTTATTTAGCAAAGGAAAAGAAGAAGGAATCAACAAGTCCTACAAAAGTTTCAAGAACTGTACTTTCCAAAATCAGATATTCAGCGAATGCAAATTCCATTCATCCCAACTGACAGATGTCCGGTTCGAGAACTGCGACCTATCCAATATCTCTTTTGCAGAAAGCTCTTTGTACCGAGTAGAATTTATTTTCTGTAAGTTGCTGGGAACTAATTTTTCGGAAACCACTTTGAATCATATTCTGCTACACGAGTGCAATGCCGGATACATCAATCTGGCAATGAGTAAAATGAACCAGGTACGTTTTGCGCACTGCCTGTTCAGAAACGGGAGTTTCAATGACTGCCGCTTTTCTTCCGTCGCTTTTGATAGTTGCGATTTGGTGGAAGCCGACTTCTCACACGCCCCACTCCGGGGAATAGACCTACGCACCTCCCGCATCAGCAGTATAACACTTAATACCAGTGACCTAAAAGGAGCTATTATCACGTCCTTACAAGCTATGGATTTACTTCCTTTGCTGGGTGTTATTATCGAAGACTAAAATCCTTCAAATTTCATTCGCCTGCATTCAAACAAAAAACATCGTCCCGTTGTTATATTATAAGATCGGACTAACGACATATAGGGAATAGGGCCAAAAAGAATACCTATTTATAGTGATTTCTCACTCTCTGTCAAGTCCGTACTTTTGCAGAAATCTTATTCAAAAACAATAGAAACGATGAAAATTGAAAAAATTGTAGCTCGAGAAATTCTCGATTCAAGAGGTAACCCCACAGTAGAAGTTGACGTAGTATTGGAATCAGGCATTATGGGACGCGCATCCGTGCCGTCGGGTGCTTCCACAGGTGAACACGAAGCATTGGAACTTCGTGACGGTGACAAACAACGTTACGGTGGAAAAGGAGTACAAAAAGCGGTTGACAATGTAAATAAAATCATCGCTCCGAAACTAATCGGTATGTCTTCACTCAACCAGAGAGGAATCGACTACGCAATGTTGGCATTGGACGGTACCAAGACTAAATCTAATTTAGGTGCCAACGCTATCCTCGGTGTGTCTCTTGCCGTAGCCAAAGCTGCCGCTAGTTATCTCGACCTTCCTCTATACCGTTATATCGGCGGAACAAATACTTACGTAATGCCTGTACCGATGATGAATATCATCAACGGCGGTTCACATAGCGATGCTCCTATCGCATTCCAGGAATTTATGATTCGTCCCGTAGGCGCTCCTTCTTTCAGAGAAGGATTAAGAATGGGTGCCGAAGTATTCCATGCATTGAAGAAAGTATTAAAAGACCGCGGTCTTAGCACTGCCGTAGGCGACGAAGGTGGTTTCGCCCCCAACTTGGAAGGTACGGAAGATGCTCTGAATTCAATTCTAGCCGCTATAAAAGCTGCAGGATACGAACCGGGCAAAGACGTTATGATTGGTATGGACTGTGCTTCTTCCGAATTTTATCATGACGGCATCTATGATTACACCAAGTTTGAAGGTGCAAAAGGCAAAAAGCGTACTGCTGAAGAACAGATCGACTACTTGGAAGAACTGATCAATAAATATCCTATCGACTCTATTGAAGACGGTATGAGTGAGAACGACTGGAACGGCTGGAAGAAACTTACCGAACGTATCGGCAACCGTTGCCAACTGGTAGGTGACGACTTGTTTGTAACGAATGTCGACTTCCTAGCAATGGGTATTGAAAAAGGCTGCGCCAACTCTATCCTGATTAAAGTAAACCAAATCGGTTCGCTAACGGAAACATTGAACGCTATCGAAATGGCTCACCGCCACGGATATACAACTGTTACTTCTCACCGTTCCGGTGAAACAGAAGACGCTACGATCGCCGACATCGCAGTAGCTACTAACAGCGGACAAATCAAGACCGGTTCTTTGAGCCGCTCAGACCGTATGGCTAAATACAATCAGTTGCTTCGTATCGAAGAAGAATTGGGTGACTTGGCCGTATATGGATATAAGAGAATCAAGTAAGCATACTTTTTACTTTATAAATAAAAGAGGATAGGCTTTTTAAAACCTATCCTCTTTTTTTATATATTTGATGATTCGCAAACGACCAGAAACATTTTCATGCGTATCATATAATAAACAAGAATGAATAAACAATGATAAATCAGGAAAAGACACTGGAACTGGTAGACCGGAGCCAACGGAAAGACACAGCAGCATTTGCCCAGTTGGTCACCGAATTTCAGCCAATGGTATTCAGGCTTGCCTTCCGGTTGCTTTGTGACGAAAACGAAGCCAGGGACATAACACAGGAGACATTTGTAAAAGTCTGGTTATCCTTGAAAAGATATAATCGGAAGAATCGCTTTTCTACCTGGCTTTATAAAATCACCTGCAACGCGTGTTATGACCGTTTACGTTCACTTCGCCATTCGTCTTTGAACAACGAGTTCGCCTTTTCTGATTCTATCAACCTCGCATCGGACGACAATATTGAAATATCTCTATCCAACAGGCAACTGAAAGAATTGATATTGCGCTATACCAACGAACTTCCTCCCCAGCAGAAACTTGTTTTCATGCTGCGTGATGTAGAAGAACTGGAAGTCATAGAAGTGCAAACTATCACAGGCCTATCACCTGAGAAGATAAAAAGCACTCTATATCTTGCCCGAAAGAATATACGTAATAAAATGAATCAAATAGACCCCGACTTATGAAACAAGAAGATAAAAAGTACGAAGAATGGTTGACGGAAATCAAAAACAAACAACCCATATTAGAAAATCCAGAAGAACTAACAGCGGCTATTCTGAATAAGATAACCGATAACGCTCCTAAAAAGAAAAAGATAAGATATCTCGTTGGTGCTTGGATATCAGGAACCGCAGCAACGTTATTGCTCTTTTTATTTATAAACGATGCTTGTTTTCCTCCCTCCCCTTCCGAAGCAGAAACGCAAAATGGATATGTCTATCAGCCAAACGGCACTTCATTTCCCTTACCGGAGAACTGGGAAGAAATGCAACTCTTGGAGAAAAGTACCTACCTATCCTCTCAATACACGCAGCACCGGAAGCTCCGGCAGACGCGAATACTTCAAATTATAAAAGAAAACCAATTAAGATAAACAGAGTATGAAAACTAATCATTCAATCGCAACATTACTACTGTTACTGTCACTGGGTATGACTTCGTGCAGTACTTATTATAGAATGACTTCACGGATAGACACCAATGGAAGTATGCATAGAGAGGTCTATGCACGAGGTGATTCCGCTTTCATTGCAGGAAATAAGACACATAACCCATTTCTGTTTCAATTGGATACCGACTGGCAGATAGTAAATCTGGACTCCACCCTCAAATTTAATTTCTGGGGAGAAGAAGAAAAACTGAATGTAAAAGCCTGCCGGAATATTCCCCTGATAAATGGAGAATATTTCTCTATCTCCAATGGAAAAGAACAGATGAGCTCTTTGGCAATACCTACGGAGCAGTTAAAGAAACGTTTTAAATGGTTTTATACCTATTATATATATACCGCTACTTATAAAGAACTTCCGGACAAAGGACCGGTCCCTCTTGACAAATATCTGAATAAAGAAGAACAAATAATCTGGTTTCGTGGAGACAACGCTGCCTTTAGCGGTATGAACGGCATCGAACAAAACGACAAACTAGATAAACTCGAAGCTAAATTCGGAGAATGGTACAATCGCAGCCAATACGAAGTTATTTGGGAAGTCATTCGCCAATTTACCTCACAAAAAGGTGACACGGTCTACGTAAATCGCCTGAACGAACTCAAAGAAACAGTCTATACCAATCACCTGTCAGGGAAAGACAGTTGTGGAGACGCAGGAATAGATGATGTCTGTGCGCTTTTTGATAAAGTCGGTCAAACAAACTATTACTTGGAACTTTATAAAGCCCATGCAAAGGCAATGGACAATATGTGCGAACAGAAAATCAAGATTGCTGAAGTATTCTATCATGCTATACAATTTGAGTTGACAATGCCCGGCACACTTCTTTCTTCCAACGCCAGTCTTTCAACCAATAATATAATGGTATGGAAAATAGACGGTCTCCGCCTTCTGACTGGAAATTATGTACTTACCGCAGAATCACGAGTTATCAACTATTGGGCATTCGGGCTTACCTTACTAATCATTCTGGCAACTTTGGGAATCTTTATAAAATTATACAGGAACAGATAACAAAAAAAGCATTCAGGCAACTACCTGAATGCTTTTTTATCCGGATTGGCATCCTTCTTTTGAGCCTCTTGTCGGATTCGAACCAACGACCCCGAGATTACAAATCACGTGCTCTGGCCAACTGAGCTAAAGAGGCGGGTGGGTAAGCTTACTATATCGCGCCGCTACAACCAACTACCTTTGCTGCGATCAAGCCCTGGAGGATTCGAAGGGAGCTGGCCGTATAGGACTTACCCGTTTTGCGGTTGCAAAGGTAGACATTTTTATTGATTCTGCAATAGGTGCAAGAAACTTTTTTCACCAGCCAACAACTAACCGGCTACATTTCAATCAATTAAAATCATAAAAAAAATATTCAGACAGTAACTTTTGTAGCTTTATTAACTTTAACAACCATATTTCCCCTACCAACCGAGATTATTTGTACCTTTGTGCGCAATTTATAAATGATGATGACAGAAAACAGAAGTTATTTACAAAAATATGCCATGCACTTTGGCACGTATATGGGAATCTATTGGATATTGAAATTCATATTATTTCCGTTAGGATTTCATATACCCTTCCTTTCATTATTATTCGTAATCCTGACGCTGGCAGTGCCCTTCATCGGTTACCACTACGTGAAGATGTATCGGGATAAAATCTGCGGAGGAAGTATCCAGTTTTCTCATGCAGTACTCTTTACTATATTTATGTATATGTTCGCTTCTTTGTTGGTAGCTGTGGTGCACTACATTTATTTCCAATTCATAGACCATGGCTTCATCGTCAATTCTTACATCCAACTTTGGGACGAGTTAATGACCAACACTCCTGCCCTGGCAGAAAACAAAGATATTATAAAAGAAACGATAGATACCGCCCGTTCACTCACCTCAATCAACATTACTATGCAATTACTGTCATGGGATGTGTTTTGGGGCAGTCTTCTGGCTATCCCTACCGGACTAATGGTCATGAAAAAAGCCAAACCGGAAAACAACGGACTGTCTCAATCGTAATTTGTAATTCGTAAATAGTAATTAATAAAATGGATATATCAGTTGTAGTCCCATTATTCAATGAAGAAGAGTCACTACCCGAACTCTACGCTTGGATAGAACGGGTAATGCAAGCCAACGGATTCTCATTCGAAGTGATTTTCGTTAACGACGGAAGCACAGACCGCTCATGGGAAGTGATAGAAAAACTCAAAGCCCAATCGGACTGTGTGAAAGGTATCAAGTTCCGCCGTAACTATGGTAAATCACCTGCACTCTATTGCGGATTTGCAGAAGCACAGGGTGATGTGGTTATCACTATGGACGCCGATTTGCAAGATAGTCCGGACGAGATCCCCGAACTATACCGGATGATTACGGAAGACGGCTACGATTTGGTTTCGGGCTGGAAACAGAAAAGATATGATCCAATATCAAAGACATTGCCGACCAAGCTATTCAACGCCACTGCACGCAAAGTCTCGGGCATCAAGAATCTGCACGATTTTAACTGCGGGCTGAAGGCCTATCGCAAAGAGGTCATCAAACATATTGAAGTCTATGGTGAGATGCACCGTTATATCCCTTATCTGGCAAAGAATGCCGGATTCAAGAAAATCGGTGAAAAGGTGGTACACCATCAGGCACGCAAATACGGAACAACCAAATTCGGACTGAACCGCTTTGTTAACGGATACTTGGACTTGCTTTCTCTTTGGTTCCTTTCCAAGTTCGGAATCAAGCCCATGCATTTTTTCGGTCTGCTAGGTTCACTGATGTTTCTCATCGGAATGATATCCGTTATCATTGTAGGTGTAAGCAAGCTATACGCCATGTACAACGGTCTCCCCTATAGACTGGTGACCGATTCTCCCTATTTTTATTTGTCACTCACGGCTATGATTATAGGTACACAACTGTTCCTCGCCGGATTCTTAGGCGAACTGATCTCGCGTAACGCACCGGAACGGAATAACTATCAGATAGAAAAGAAAATTTGATTCACATTCAACCATTGATTATGAAGAATTTAATTCGTATCTTTCTCATATTACTAATTGTCGGTGGTGCTATCAGTATCCACAGTTCGTGCTCGGACGAAAACGACTGTTCGTTGGCAGGACGACCGATGATGTATTGCACATTCAAGTCCATTGACAAAACTCTCGTTCCAAACGTTATAGCAAATGACACACTCGATTCATTAACTATTACAGCATTAGGAACTGACTCTATTATTCTAAATAATGAGAAGAAAGTTCACAAAGTGATGTTACCATTACGATATACCAGCGATTCTACTATATTTATTCTCCGGTATGACCCTGTACGTAATTGGGATAACGCAGACACTTTATACATTGTGCAACAAAACACTCCCTATTTCCAGTCTATGGAATGCGGATATATGATGAAACAGAACATCATCAGCGCCAAGTTTGGGAATAAAAGAAACAGTGCGGAAACAATAGATTCTATCTATTTACGAAATAAAGAAGCCAATACAAATGAAATTGAGAATCTACAAATATTCTTTATATACCGAGAGCGGACACCTGACGAAGAGACTAATTAGTCTGCTTCTGCTCTTTTGTATTGGGCTTCCGTTGATAGCACAGCAGCAACGCCCGGTCCATACACCCAAAAGAGATCAGAAGAAAAAGGAAGTTACCGAGATAGATACAATTCCGTTCTATAACGGGACGTATGTAGGTGTAGACTTATACGGCATCGGAAGTAAACTTCTGGGTGGTGACTTTATGAGTTCTGAAGTAAGTATAGCAGTCAACCTCAAGAACAAATTCATCCCGACAGTTGAGTTTGGTATGGGAGGCACAGACACATGGAGCGAAACAGGTATACACTATAAAAGTAAAGCAGCCCCTTTCTTCCGCATCGGTGTGGATTACAACACAATGGCAAAGAAGAAAGAGAAAAACAGTTATCTGTATGCAGGTATCCGTTATGCGTTCAGTTCATTCAAATACGATGTATCGACCCTGCCGGCAGATGATCCGATATGGGGGGACAACATCGGTAATCCCAGTCTCGGAGACGACTACTGGGGAGGAAGTATCCCGTTCAATCATCCGGGAATGAAAGCCTCCGTACAATGGTTGGAAATCGTATTAGGAGTTAAAGTACGCATTTACAAGAACTTCAACATGGGCTGGTCGGTACGCATGAAATATAAAACCAGCGCTTCTACGGGAGAATACGGAGATCCTTGGTATGTGCCCGGCTACGGAAAATATAAATCGAACAATATGGGAATCACTTATTCCCTCATTTATAAACTACCTCTTTAGAATATAATGACAGGACTAGAGATTTGGCTGCTTGCAATAGGTTTGGCGATGGACTGTTTCGCTGTTTCGATTGCAAGCGGTATTATTTTAAAACGTACCCAATGGAGACCGATGCTGGTCATGGCTTTCGCCTTCGGATTTTTTCAGGCTCTCATGCCTTTCATCGGCTGGATGTTCGCCAAGAGTTTCAGTCACCTGATAGAAAGCGTAGACCATTGGATCGCTTTTGCTATTCTTGCCTTTCTAGGCGGCAGAATGATTTTCGAATCTTTCAAGGAAGAAGAATGTTGCCAGCTATTTAATCCCACCAAGCTGAAAGTAGTATTCACAATGGCGATAGCGACAAGTATTGACGCACTGGCAATCGGCATTTCCTTCGCCTTTCTGGGAGTTCAAGATTATACTCAAATCCTCTCTCCTATTTGTATCATCGGACTTGTTTCGTTTGTCATGTCGCTCATCGGGCTGATCTTTGGTATCCAATGCGGCTGCGGGATTGCCCGAAAGTTAAAAGCAGAACTATGGGGAGGTATCATTTTAGTCATCATCGGACTAAAAATATTGGTTGAACATTTATTCTTTCAATAAAAAGAGAAAGTTTCTCATCAAAATATAGAAAAGCGTATGAAAACAAAGAAAAGTTTCCTTTGGCTAGCGTTCCTGATTCTGGCAACCATTTGGATATTAGCCAGACACAATCAGCAAGCAAACTATTACAATATCAAAGGGCTTGTATTCGGAACAGTATACAACATCACCTACCAATATGACAGTGACTTGAAACCAGAGATCGAAGCAGAACTGAAACGTTTCGACTTTTCATTATCTCCGTTCAATGACAGTTCCGTAATCAGTCGTGTAAATCGTAATGAAGAATTAGTGACAGACAGTTTCTTTCAAAAATGCTTCAACCGTTCCATGGAAATCTCCCGTGAAACCAAAGGTGCTTTCGACATAACCATAGCCCCACTGGCCAACGCCTGGGGATTCGGATTCAAGAAAGGAGCTTTCCCGGACTCATTAATGATAGATAGCCTGCTGCAAATCACCGATTATGAAAAGGTGAAACTAGAAAATGGGAGAGTTATCAAACAAGATCCCCGCATCATGTTAAGTTGCAGTGCGGTTGCCAAAGGGTATTCGGTGGATGTCATCGCCCAACTGCTCGACCGGAAAGGAATAAAGAATTATATGGTAGACATAGGCGGAGAAGTGGTAGTAAAAGGGGTTAACCCCAAAAACAACTTATGGCGTATCGGCATCAACAAACCGATTGACGACTCCCTATCCGTGAGACAAGACTTACAAACGGTACTCGACCTCACCGACCTCGGTATGGCTACCTCCGGCAACTATCGTAACTTTTACTATAAAGACGGAAAAAAATACGCTCATACGATTGATCCCAGAACAGGTTATCCGGTGCAACACAATATCTTATCTGCCACAGTAATCGCAGAAGACTGTATGACCGCCGATGCGCTGGCTACCGCCTTTATGGTAATGGGACTGGAAGAAGCCGAAACATTCTGCAAAGCAAACCCCAAGATTGACGCGTACTTTATTTATAGTGGAGACAACGGAGAATTTAAGACTTACTATACGGAAGGGATGAAAAAATACATAACTACTCCCCAATAAAAAGACAACGAAAATATACGAATAAATGGAGGTGTGTCAAAATGCGCACCTTCTTTTTTTTAAG